>Ga0209097_10000004_pt1 | contig 443394 bp, 286 predicted proteins | sample AD_UKC052_MetaG_FD_184419 | JGI IMG/M metagenome (GOLD analysis project Ga0209097, IMG submission 184419) | Active sludge microbial communities of municipal wastewater-treating anaerobic digesters from USA - AD_UKC052_MetaG (SPAdes) (version 2) | ecosystem: Engineered > Bioreactor > Anaerobic...
CAGGACTGCATTAAAAAGCAGATCATAAATCTTCACCCAAGGACAGGAGTCACCCTATGAGGCGCTTTTTTATTGCATTCATGCTCCTCTTCACCCTTTGTTTCTCGGTTGATGCTGAAGAAGATGCTTCACAGCACCATGTGTCACTTACCATCTCCCCTTTTCATCTTTTCAATCCAGAACTTCATGTCACGGGTGAGGTGCGATTGACCCCCAAAATGAGCGTGGCAATCATGCTGGGCGCGGGTCGAATAACCGATGAAGGCAAGACTTGTTCTATCTGGGAAGGCGGCGGACAGTTCCGTTACTACCTTCTTGGCGACTTCGAACATGGCACGATGATAGGAGCGGATGTCGGATATGTTGATATAGATGCTCAGATCGAAGATCCCATAGCCTACCTTGTCGGCGTACATGCGGGAGGTTTCCTGGGGTACAAGTTTTCGATGCAGGCCGGATTCACAGCGGAACTCCAGATTGGACCGGTGTTTCTGTGGGGGGAAACCGCTGACACCTCGGAATGGCAGACCTTGCAGGCTTTCAAGATCGGCTGGTCGTTCTGACATTTTGCCGCTCATTCTTCCGCGAGCTTTCAGCATATCTGCCGCCGCTTTTGCAAAGCGTGTGACTGGCCTGACTCATGGAAGGACATAAAACGAGCGTTTTACACCTGCCCCCCAATCCGCCCGCCACGTTCGTCGCAGCGTGAACATTCTTTCATGGCGGTTTGGGACAGGTGAAAACGAGCGTTATACGAGGGATACGATGATGACGCACAAAGAACGCGTGATGGCTGCGATCCGCCATGAAGTGCCGGACCGCATTCCGGTTGATGCCATCTGCATCGAGAATGGCGATGACGTCAGAAACTTCCTGGGTATGCCCGAGGGAGGTGACGTCTACGAGCGGCTGGGTATAGACGGCCGTTGTGTTGCGGCATGGCGCTACACCGGCGAATTGCCCGTTGCCAACGGGAAAACACTGTCGCCGTGGGGGACCGAAGATGCTGGCTTTGGAACCGGGCACTTTCATCCCTTGGCTGCCGCCTCTGCCACCGAGGTGGAACGTTACGCCTGGCCGGATGCGACGCGCTTCGATTTCGCCGATCTGCGGGCAAGCCTGCGGGACTGGACCGGCGAATGTGCCTTGCGCGGCCCGTACTGGGTATCGGGTCCCTTGTTCAGCACGACCTGCGATCTCATGGGAATCGAGGAGACGCTGTGCAAGATGCTGGTCGATCCGAAGGCGTTCGAAACCTGTGTGGAACAGGTGTTTCGTTTCTCCTATTCATATGTGGAGCGGTTCATGGACTGCGTTGGCCCGGACCTGGATATCCTGTATCTCGCCGACGACTTTGCTTCACAGCGCGGACTGCTGATGAGTCCCGATCTCTGGAAAAAGTTCCTCAAGCCTCGCTATGAAAAGCTGTTCGCCCTCGGCAAACGTCGGGGGCTTCCGATCTGGTTCCATTCGTGCGGCGACATCACGCCGGTATTGCCGGACTTGATCGATATCGGTATGGACGTATGGGAGACGGTGCAGTTGCATGCGTTGCCCATTACGGCGCCAGAACTGAAGCGGGAATACGGGCGGCATATCACGTTCTTCGGCGGCGTCAACACTCAGGAACTCCCATTCCTGTCGCCGGAAACCGTTGTTGACCAGGTGCGCCACCGTATTGATTGTCTCGGTGAAGGCGGCGGATACATTTGCGGGCCTGACCACCACCTCAAACCCGACGTTCCAGCCGCCAACGTGGTTGCCCTATTCGATGCGGCGCGAACGTATGCCAGGGCCGGATACACGAAGGATGCGGGAATCGGCCTACAAGGTTCCTGCTTGCGAGGTCGCTGAGCGCCCCGCGCATGAGAACTGACGCTGGATGTGGGGGGCGAGCATCGTTGGCTTTGGCAGCTATCACTACAAAGGGAAAAGCGGGCGTGAAGGTGACTGGATGTTGATCGGTTTCTCACCGCGCAAGCAAAGCTTGACATTGTACCTGATGGGAGGCTTCGAAACCCATAGCGCTCTGCTGCAAAAGCTTGGCAAATTTAAAACAAGCGCAGGATGCTTGTATATCAAGTCCCTGAACGATGTGGACAAAAAGGTCTTGAATGAATTGATGCAGGCGTCACTCAAGAGAATGAAACAACTCAGCAAATGATATGAAAAGCAATAGACCCTCGGACCACGTCCTGCCGGGCATGTCGCTGACACGCCGCCCCAGAGGGACGTTCGGCAGGACAAGAGGAAGGTGAAATGGACAACACGGCCTGGTTCAAGAATGCGAAATTCGACAGTTATGATCAAAAACAAATCGAACAAGGCGGATGCAGGCGACGCTTCAAAGCGCGCCTGATCTGTGCGTTAATATTTTCATGATTGATTAAATGAATACGCGAGGAATTTCAGCATGCATATGAAATTGGTATTTAAAAATTTGATTTGTATCATTCTATTTTCTTCGCTTGTAGGATCATGTCAGGTCTTGGACTCATTGCTGGCATACTATCCTCTTAATGAAGGTGATTATTGGGAGTACATTGAAGAACAGATCGATCCTGTTTTCAACAAGTATTCCCGAACAGAATATTATCAAAAGGTTATCGGTGATACCACGCTTCTGGATTCGCATGTCTATAAAGTCATCGAGAAATGCAATATCAATGAAAACAACATTGAGTATATATTCGAAAGAATCGACACCCTTACCGCAAGCATATATCGTTTCGTTGATGTTGATGGCGTGTGGCCAAAGCAACGCTTAATCGACAGTTTGAATAGTCCCTTATACAATAGTTTTTCTGGTTTTTCTCGCTACTCTTCCTCGCCTGCAACTATTAGCCTGCAAAGAATTTCATCTGATACCCTTTTCAATAAACCTGTAACGACACTTCACTTTATTGCACGTGATCTTATATGGGATTTTGAATATTCTTTTGCTCAACATATCGGATTAATAAGTGCAAGAGCTATCACTCCAGAAGCGACTTGCACCTATACATGGCGCCTGAAAGTTGCAAAGGTGGAAGGTATTGAATATGATCTAGAAAACGGTGTCAACTCATTTACAACCAAAATGTTGCCCGATTTCATTCTGCAGCAGAATTATCCTAATCCTTTTAATTTGAACACTATCATTGAATATGATCTGTTGATTCCCGGAAGTGTAGAGTTCATTTTATACAATGTTCTCGGTCAGAAAGTGAAAACCATTAGTGAAATTCAGTCTTGTGGGTCTCATAAGATTGTACTCTCTGCAAGCGGTCTGAGTTCGGGTGTTTATTTTTATGAAATTAAAACCCGTTCTTTTTCTATACGAAAGAAATTGCTGGTTCTGCAGTAATTTCTGCCCATCGGACGCAGGGCGGCCGGTTGTGTGGTCGCGAGGGTGTCATTGCCGGTTTAGTTTAATTGAGTTCGCTGCTGCCTCCCACACCAGCCCTGTACCGGTGGACCCTGGTTTTTGGGCAGCATACTCGAGGTTAGACAAAGGAGGCTCTCATGCGGTTCGTACTCGTGACCACCATTCTCTTTTTGGCGTTCAGCAACCTTCCTGGCCTTGCGCAGGACAGCAAGTCGTCGGCAGTCGCTGATTCCGCGTTGGCGAAGCAACTCGGTGCCGATGAGCTTGGGATGCGCAAGTACGTTCTGGTGATCCTCAAGACCGGCCCGCAGCGCGTGGCCGACGGTCCGGACCGCGACGAGATGTTCCAAGGGCACTTTGCCAATATGAACCGGCTCGCGAACGCCGGGAAGCTGGTCTTCGCCGGCCCCTTTGGCGACAAGACCGATTGGCGTGGGATGTTCATCTTTGCCGTCGAGACGCGGGACGAGGCGGAGCAGCTCGCCTCAACCGATCCGGTGATCAAGAATGGGGAGATGATCGCCGAGTACCACACGCTCTATGGATCTGCCGCGCTCATGGCCGTGAATGAGATCCACGACAAGATCGCACCGAAATAGTCGGGAATTCGGGGTCGGACCTAATGAATTCGCTGTTATTCAATAGATTATGCCTTCTTTTTTGCCGAAAAATGGCCTTGGCAGCCATTTTTTACGCTCCTAAACGGCTTCCAAGGTACAGGTGAAGGACTTCAACAAGCGTTCGCACAATCCGAGTCTCCGGTCGAGTGATGCCTGTAATGCTTGTGCGCGAAAAAAATGAGACAATAGAGGCAGCATCGGTCATTGATGTGACCTTTTCCCAAAAAGTTTTTTAATGAACAGCAGACCAATCCTGCGCGGAGGATCCATGAATATTCCCAACCAGAAAAAGATCCTGTATGGAGGCGACTACAATCCCGAGCAATGGCCGCGCGAAATTTGGCACAAAGATATCCGGATGTTCAAGCGGGCCAACATCGATATTGTCACTCTGCCGGTTTTTAGCTGGGCACTGCTGCAACCGAGCGAAGAGCGCTATGATTTCCAATGGCTGGATGAAATTACAGACCTGCTGACCACGAACGGAATCCGTATCTGCATGGCCACTTCCACGGCAGTCCATCCGGCCTGGATGGCCAAAGCCTATCCGGATGTGCTGCGCGTGGATTTCGAGGGCCGGAAGCATAAATTCGGGCAGCGGCACAACTCGTGCCCCAACAGTCCCACGTATCGCCGTTATTCGCGCGCCCTGGCCGCGGAACTGGCGCAGCACTATAAAGCTTTGCCGTCTCTGGCCGTATGGCATGTATCCAACGAGTACGGCGGCGAGTGCTATTGCGAGAATTGCGAGCAGGAATTCCGCAAATGGCTGCGGGCCCGTTATGGAAGCCTGGATGAGCTCAACAAACGATGGGTAACCCGGTTCTGGGGGCATACGTTTTATGATTGGGACGAAATCGTCTTGCCCAATGCGCTTTCCGAATTCTGGGACGATGGCACCCGGACCGCTTTTCAAGGCATTGCGCTGGATTACCGGCGCTTCATGTCCGACAGCCTCCTGGCCTGCTACAGGAACGAATATGAGGTGCTCAAGCAAATCACGCCCGCTATTCCGATTACAACCAATCTGATGGGAACGTTTAAAGGTTTGGACTACTTTGCCTGGGCGCCTTATCTGGATATGGTCTCGTGGGACAATTACCCGCTAAGCACAGATGGGCCTGCGAATATGGCCTTGCGCCACGAGCTGATGCGCGGCTTGAAAGGCGGACAGCCATTTATGCTGATGGAACAAACGCCCAGCCAGCAAAACTGGCAGCCCTATAACGAGCTCAAGCGCCCCGGAGTGATGCGGTTGTGGAGCTACCAGGCTGTTGCGCACGGGGCGGATACGGTCATGTTTTTTCAACTGCGGCGCTCGCAAGGCGCATGCGAGAAATACCATGGCGCGGTCATCGAGCATTGCGGCCACGAAAACACGCGCGTCTTTACTGAAGTGGCTGAGCTGGGAAAAGAACTGGCCAGCCTGGGCGATGCAATCCTGGGTGCCCGGCAAGATGCAAAGGCAGCGATTTTATTCGATTGGGAAAATTGGTGGGCAGTCGAACTATCCAGCGGACCCAGCGTCGATCTCAAGTACATCCCGCAGATCCAAAAGTATTACCAGGCCTTCTTTGATCTGCATATTCCGGTCGATGTGGTGAGTCCCTTGTCTGATTTAGGCAAATACAGGATCCTTGTTGCGCCGCTGGCCTATATGCTCCAGCCCGGCTTTGCCGCAAAGGTAGAGAGCTTTGTGCAAAACGGCGGAACCTTCTTAACCACGTTCTTCAGCGGCATCGTGGATGAAAATGACCGTGTGGTGTTGGGCGGGTATCCGGCGGAACTGCGCAAGGTTCTTGGCATCTGGGCCGAAGAAATCGATGCGCTTTTTCCCGATACTCACAACAAAATCGTCATAAAAAAAAATCTTGGCTCGCTTTCCGGCTCCTATCGGTGCAGCCTGCTTTGCGATCTGATCCATGCCGAAGGTGCGGAGGTGTTGGCCGAGTATGGAAGCGATTTTTATGCAGGCCGGCCGGTCTTGACGCGCAACAGATTTGGCCGGGGCACGGCCTGGTATGTGGCCACGGATCCCGAGCCCTCGTTTCTTGATGGATTAATCGGCCATATATGCACCCAAACCGGCATAAAAGGCCTGGTCGATCCGGTTGTCGGCCTCGAAGTCACGGAGCGGAGCAGCGAGAAAGACGATTTCGTGTTTATGCTCAACCACAATGCCAACCCTGTCAAGGTGGATCTGGGCGATGTGCGTGGAACAGAATTGCTCAGCAAGAACAAGCTGAAAGGAGTCCTGGAAATGCCCGGGCGTGCAGTGTGGATTATCCGGCGAGACCAGAAGAAAAGATGAAGGGGAATTCGGGCTCGGAACAAATGAATTGGCTGTTAAAAGTTAACGATCGCATCCGGATCAATTCTGTAGATGATTCGCCAGGTCAGATTTTTGTCTTTTATACGCAATTCGCAGCATCGGGGGATGGCAAAACGGGCCCTATGCCAGGCCGATCAGCGGCAGCAGTATCCGCAATCCCAGCCAAATGATCGCGCCCCCCAGCAAATCGAAGAGAATGCCGGCACGGATCATTTTGGTGATGGGCACCAGCCCCGATCCATAGACGATAGCATTCGGGGGTGTGGAGACCGGCAACATAAAGCCCCAACTTGCCCCGAGTGTAGCCCCCAGGGCAGGTGGGATTGGGTTGATCTGGGCGCTCAGACAGAGCGAGATCATGACCGGGACCACCATATTGGCTGAGGCCGTATTGGAGGTGGTCTCGCTCACCAGGATAGCGATATAGATGGCTGCCAGGGTGACGCTCCACGTGGAGCTGGCGCCGCTCCAGTTTAAAAGCCCGGTGCCGATCGACTCGGCCAGTTTGGTCTCGAACATCAGCTGGCCAAGGGCAATGCCACCGCCGAAAAGAACCAGCGTGCCCCAATCAATGTGAGCGGCCTGCTTCCAGCTGAGGGTGAAATGCCGCTGCGGCCAGTTTATGGGCAGGATAAAGAGCAGGCTGGCGCCGATGAGAGCGGCTGCCGCTTCCGGGAGACGGTCGTTGAGAATTTTCGCCAAGGCTGAGGCCGGCCCTCCGATGAGTGTGGCGAGCCCCGGCAGGATCCAAAGCAAAACTGTGACCAGAAAGGCGATAAGTGCGTTGCGCTCGCCCCGGGAGAAGGGAACCTGGTTCTGTTGCAGCGCGATGGTCTTGGGGAGGCTCTCTTGTGGGTGATCCGGGCGGTGCATCAGATAGAGAATACAGTACAACATGGCGTACATGACAACCAGCAGAGGAAGGGCGAACAGCATCCACTGGAAAAAAGAGATCTTGATTCCGGCAAATTTTTCAAGCATGGCCAGGCCAATCAGATTGGGTGGCGTACCCACGGGTGTGCCGATGCCGCCAGTGGAGGAGGCATAGGCTACCATCAGCAGCAGGCCAGTGGAAAACCTGTTCAGCTGCTCCCCGCCGCCACTCGCGCTGATGATGCCCAGACCGATCGGCAGCATCATGGCGGCTGTGGCGGTATTGCTGATCCACATCGAAATGGCTGCGGAGACTCCGCCATAGACCAGCAGGATGCGCGCGGGGCTGCTCCCAACCCAAGGTAAGGACATCAAACTCCAGGCAAAGCGCTTGTGCAGGCCGTGAACGGCCATGCCTTCTGCCAGAATAAAGCTGCCAAGAAAGAGATAGATGGTGGGATCGGCAAATGGGGCAAAGACCTGTCTGGCCGGAGCAATGCCGAACAAGACGCACAGAACCGCTCCGAGCAGGGCGCTCATTGGGATCGGTATCGGTTCGGTGATCCACCAGATCACGATCCAGCCAATGATCCCGGCGAGTCTGTGCGCAGCCGACGTCAACTGGGGCATCGGATAAAGCAGGAGTATAAGGGCGGCCAGGGGACCCAGATAAAGTCCTGCGGTATGGCGGCGCCTTTCAAAACGTTTCTCCGCCGGCGAGAGCGACTCTCTGATTTTTACAAGCCGTTGGGCTGTCATAGGAAATCTTGTTTGATAATTGATAGGAAATTTGATTTTCCCGCGGGGGAAAAAATCGAGAAAATCATTCTCTGTCAGGCGACTGATCCCCAGCCATTTCCCCATTTTCAGCGCGCCGAGCTATCTCTGGCCCCCTCACCGCTTCTTCCCTGCCAGAATAGTAGACAACCAAAATCTGAAAATCAAGTAAAATTGCAAAAAGTATACATTTGGGCGATATCGCTGCGAGATCAAGTTGCGCAGAAATCAGGAATCAAGGAAGGTCTCTCAACCCTCTAAGCGATATTGGGTCTGGCGCATGCTATAAAATGACCCATATTCGGTGCGCAGCACCGGATCTTAAAGAAAATCAATCTGATGGCAAAGCATGTTGGGTGAAAAGTGCCCTTTTCTCAACCGCATCAAGAATAGGCGATTGAATGTTTTTTGATTCGGTTAACACCGAATCTGGGGATGCATCAACCGGAGAATGAACAGTGGAAATTCAAGAAGTTCCGAACACGAAGGCGCCAATAGAGCTACTTTTGGAAGCGGATCCGTCAGTTGAGAAAATAAAAGCGTACTTGCCACGATCAAAATGTTTCGTAGCGATGCTTCAGGGCGAACCAGTCGGTGCGTATGTTGTGCAGTGCATTGCGCCGCGAGTCTATGAGTTGATGAGTATTGCGGTTTTGCCTGAACATCAACGGAAGGGCATTGGGTCGGAACTGCTCAAGCATGCCGTTACCACTGTCCGCAATATGGGAGCGCTCCGCCTTGAGGTAGGAACCGGGACTTTCGGGTATCAGCTTGCCTATTATCAGCGGGAAGGATTTAGAGTATTTGCCATAGAGAAAGATTTCTTCCTGGTCAACTATAAAGAGCCGATCTACGAAAACGGCATTCAGCTCAAAGATATGTTAAGACTGGCAGTGGATTATGGACAATGAGTTTTTACGCTGTTGGATTCGTTGCACAACGAGCCGCTGTTCCAAAGGCCTTTTTCGTTTTGCAGCATATTTTTTGCCCGCTCGATATGAGCTTTCTCCAGTTTTAATGTACCCGGATTCGGTGCGAAGCACCGAATCTCACAGAAAATCAATCTGATAGCAATACACAGAGGGTGAAAACTGCCATTTGTGCAACAACATAAGGAATAAGTGATTGAATGATTTTTGATTCGGTTAACACCGAATCTGGGCTCCATCCTATACGTATTAATTTTCTTTTTTTATACGTAAATAGCAATTGATTTTTTCAAGAATTGTCATCTTTGCTCATAACCCATGCATATACCCAATGCAACAAACAGGATTGGTGTTCTCCATGACAATACCGCCAAGTCGTATACGTCCCGTTGCGACAGCAATAATTGAGAAACAAGGCAAACTATTCGTTTTTGCAGGATATCACTGGTGTCCCATTCAGCCAACTCGATCAAAACCATTACAATTCGTCCGTTTCTTGCTCCCAGTTTTGGATGGCGCGCATGACGACTTGCGCCGGGGGATCCCAGCCGCCGCTGTCATCGCAGACAAAAGCCCAGAACCGATCGCCGCTGCCGCAGGGAACAGGCGCGCTGTATCGCAGCGTCAGAGGTCCGCGGCTGCCCTCATGCAAGTCGAGTTCGGCTGCCGAAATCTCGCCGGGATAGACGCCGATCCACAGGCTGCGCTCCCCGTCGCTCAGGCGGGCCCAGCCCTTTCTGAAAGCCCAGGCCAGGCCGGTGCCGCCGTGCCAAAAGTTCTGCACCTCAACTTCCCCGATATTTTCGAAACGGTCGCGTACGATGACCACAGGACCCGGATCGCGGCAGAGCCGCACCTCGCGTTCGACAAAAGCGCCGGCCGGCAGTCCCGCATAACAGCCGGTGAGGTCGATGACCGCGCGCTCTAGTTTTCCCGATTCTTCACCAGGCACCGTCAATCGCGGCGCCCGCCGCGTCTGCGCCTTGCCGCCGATTACCGGCGCGTTGTGCGCCGCAGGGCCGATCGAAAAATCCTGCTCGCTGCCTGGCCGGTACTGTTGATAGCCGGGATCGGTGATCCAGAACCTTCCCTGCCACCCCAGCACCAGCTGGCCTGCATCGTCGTGCAGGTGGCCGGTTGTGGCGCGCGGCAAACCGACGGCAGCCAAAAGGTCTGCATCCTCCCAGCCGGTGCGCAGGGCGATCGCGTGGGGAAACTCGGCCGCCCCGCCAGCCGGCGGTCTGCCGTCGCCGGCCAGCGCCGGCGCCGCTTCCAGCGCTGCGGTCAGAAAAGCGGCCGACACACTCTGCAGCGGCAGCCGTCTGACAAACCAGGCACTGTCGGAGCAGCCGCGCCAGGCCGCCAGGCGCAACAGAACCGTGGTCCAGAACGGCATTTCCGGTTCCGTATCCCCGAGCGGCGCCTGCACGTCCAGCCGGCCGGGCAGGGAGAGCGCCATCCACTGTCCGGCCAGCTCCAGCAGAGCATCGCCGCCCTGGTCGAGCAGAGCGTCGCGGTCAGGCAAACCGCCCAGCCATTCGGTCATGCTGTCCAGGAAAAAACCGTCATAGGCGTTCGCCTCCGTGTAACCGGATTCGCCGCTGCGCAGGCGAAACCAGAGGCGCAAAGCTTCGCGGGTGCGTTCTTCGATCGCCTCAACCGCGGGGCCGTCGATGACGCGGCCGAGTTGGGCGGTGCGGGCCAGACCGATCATGCGGATATTCTGCAGATCGCCGCTGTTCAGCTCTCTGTCGGTGCCGAACTCGCGTTCGAACCACGGCAACGCTTCCTGCCGATAGATCCTTGCAGCCGCAGAATGCGCCTTGTTATAGTTTTCTTCCTCCCAGCCATCCCGGCAAACCAGCGCGTTTGCCAGACAGGCGCTGAGATGCGCGCTCGACAAAGAAAAACCGCCCGGGATTTCGCAATAGGAATCCCAGCCGTCCAGCGCCGCCAGCTCGCTCTGCAGCAGAGCGCCGGCCTGGTCGTCGCCGAATCGCTGCCAGGCGCACTGCAACAGCCGCCACCGCTCCTCGAGGACCCAGCTCAACCAGGTGTGCCAGGGATAGACGATGCCCGCAATGCCGATCGGCAGATCAGCCATCTGCGGCGAAGCCGCGATCGGCAGCGGAAAGGCGAGGGTGTAACCGATGCGATAGTAATAGACCCCGATCTCCCGCCGCTGTTTTTCAATCTCGACCCGCGCCCGGATCTCTTGTTCGATATCCGCTGGCCGCCATTCTTCGACGCCCGTCTCCACAGGCGTCATGCGTTCCGGAGCAGAGGGATCGTAAGGATAGAAGCGATGCAGCGCCCTGTCATCGGCTTGGCCGCTCTTTTTGTTTTCTGCCTGCCGGCAGCCGGTTTGAACCAGGGCCAGAATCATGACCGACAAACAGCAGGCGGTGACAATCCGACCAACGATCGAATCTTTCCTTTTATAAAAAAAACGCCCAGTCACGCATTTTCTCCTTCTGACATCCATTCTGTTTGACCGCCGCCTTTTGCGCACCGGTCGAGCACGACGGCAAGCCGGAATCCAATCGTCTATTCATTTTGGAGAAACAACGGCCGGCGTATCGCAAGCGCCGTCCATCGTTTGCGACCGGCAAGAGTTCTCTGCATCGGCTTTTGATGAACCGGCGACAATCATCGTTTGGCGCCCGGCACCGCGCTCTTGAGCCGGTCGATGAACGGCTGCGTCAGCGAATAGGACGAAAAATAGACCACCCCGGCGGCGCCGAGGGATTCGCAGATCTGCATCTGTTCGATCATCTCTTCCGGTTCGCTCAGGACCTGCGAAGTCCCGATGCCGATGCCGATACCAGGACAAACGAGCGCCCGCCCTTGAGCGAGTTGCATGGCCTCGCGCACGAGCTTTTCGAAGAAATTCGTGCGGCCGGTGTAGAGCATGGGATTGACCATGTCCACCAGTCCCTCCTGCACCCAGGCCGGCCAATTCTGTCCGATCAGGATGCGGGCGTTGACCGGATCGGGAAAAACCGCGGCGCTGATCCTGACCTGCGGATTCGTTTCGTGGAGGTTTGCCCGGAGCCGGCGGACAAAGACCGTCACCCGTTCGGTGTTCCAGCGCAACCACTCATTCCATTCGATATTGCCTGTATCGCGCGGTTTCAGGGACGCCAGTTCGATGCCGGTCTCTTCTTCGAAGAGGCGCGCGGTCTCGCGGTCAAAGCTGAAATAGGGTTCGACGGGTTCACATGGGTAGCGGATATAGTCGAGATGGATCCAGCCGATTTCGTATTTGCGCACCAATTCCAGCATCAGGCTGATTTCATACTCCTGCACGGCCGGGAGGGCGGGATTGACAATGCCGACCATTTCACGCCTGGGACTGCTGATGAGCCATTCGGGGTGCTGGCGCACCTGGCCGAGAATGGCGGTCTCGGTAAAAACACAGAACCAGGGTTGCACCTGCATGCCGCGTTTTTTCGCTTCGGCGAGAAAGACGCCGAAAAAGTCCCAGTCATAAGCCGGATCGACAACACCGATTTCGCTGGCATAATAGAGATAGCCGCTGGTATTTTTGACCAGGACAAACAGGGTATTGATGCCTGCCTGCTTGTATTGATCCAGGGTGGCGGCGATCTTTTCCATCGCGACCCGGCGGTCGGCGCCAAAAAAGCCGGGATGGGTCCACACTCCCCGCACCTCTGCCGGCTGCGATGGTTCGCTGGCGGGATTCGGCATGGCAAGGGGGACATCCGCAACGGCCAGAGCGGCTACCGACAGGAAAAGGACAAAGCGACTCGTTTGCATGGCTGGGTCTCCCGTTTGGGGTTATTGGCTGTCCAGTTCAGCGAGCACAGCTTGCAGCAGAGGCAGAGAAGGGTCGCCGGTGTGGGGGTGCCACGGCGATGGGCGTTCATCGGCAACAGTCGGCTCGCTGCCGGCGGTTCCGCTTTCGAGCGCCAGCAGCCAGGCGCGGGTCTCGGCGGCCATTTCGCTGTGCAGCAGGCTTTGCTGCAATTTGTCAGCCGCTTCCTGCTCTCTGCCGAGCAGGCGCAGCGACCGCACGGCCAGATAGTCGGCAGCCGTCTGGATCGACCCGGTGGATCGGGCGATCTGCCGATAAAGTTCGAGCGCCGGGTCGATCCGGCCGTCGGCCTGCAGGCAGAGGGCCTGCAGATAGTCCTCCGGCCGTTCATCGATCGCAAACGGTTTGCCCACGCCCAGGTGTTCGGGCCAGAGCCGGGCGGCGGCGATGTGGTCGAGAGCGTCATCCGGCTTTTGGTGCCGCAGCAGTCGCGCAGCCTGCAGCAGATGCGCCTGGCGATAGAGGTCATGGCCTTCGCGCGCTCCTTCGTAAGGCAGGATGGTGGTGGCGGCGAGCACATCCAGCGCTTGCGGATACAGTGCGCAGCCCAGCTGTGCCTTGACCAGATCGAGGGCGAGGAGGAAATTGTCTTTGCTGAAGCGTTGACAGGCCCGGCTCGCGTTCTGCAGCGCCGCATCAGTCGGGCCGGTCTGCAGATAGAATTGGCTGAGCCGATGCCAGCAGCGCCATTCGTCCGGCGCCAATCGGCGGGCGCGCAGCAAATCGGCGGCCGCCGCCGAGGCATCGGTTGTCTGCAGCCATTCGGCGCGCAACAGCAAAGCCGGCGCTGCATCGATGCGGTCGCCGCAGGCGACGAGTTCCTTTACTGCCGCATCGCGGCGATCCAGGTGGTACAGGATCAGAGCGCGATAATAGATGTTTTTCCAGTGCGGCAGCACTTGTTCCGCCCAGGCCAGCGGCTGCAGCGTTTCGCGGCGAAACGGCAACACCAGGTGTATCGAGCTGCTCTGCGCGCGCCGCAGCGCCTGCAGACCGGCGGCTTCTTGTCCGCTCTGATGCAGCAGCCAGGCTCGCCAATAATCGACAATCGGCTGCTCCGGCGCGTGACCGAGCACAGCCAGCGCATCGCGGGTGGCGCCGATATCGACATAGGACAGCGCCAATTCGAGAAAACTTTCGTGCGGCAATTCACCGCGCACCGAATCGCGGAAAGCGCTGATGTTCCGGGCGGTTGGGTCGAGCAAAGAGCGCTCGAAGCGGCAGAAATGGCTGAGCGGGTCGATCGCTTGCAAGGCGGCAAGACACTCGAGGGCGTCGGCGGGCCGATTTTGCCGGCGCAGGCTGACAGCCAGCAATTCCCGGGCGCGCAGGTTCAGGGGATCGATTTCCAGCGCCTGGCGGGCAAGCTTTTCCGCCGATGCAGGATCGGCGAGCAAAAAGGATACTTTGGATCTCTCGCCGAGCGCGGTCGCGCGCCAGCGCAGATCCCGGGCGGCAAAATCCAGAGACACCAGCGCATCGTTGAGCCGGTTTTGCCGGCGGGCGAGGCAGGCAGCCAGCCAATTGGCTGTCGCATCGTAGGTGTCGATCGCCAGCGCCCGCTCGATCCAGGGCGCTGCCGAATCCGGGCAATCCCGGCGCAGTTCGAGTTCCGCCAGCCGGCACAGCGCCGTCCTGTTGAGCGGATCGAGCTGCAGACACTGCTCGAAACTTTGCCGCGCCGCTGCAAAGAGCCGCTGCCGCATCAGTTCGCAGCCGGAGACGGTGAGACCGCTGACCGAGTGCCAATCCACCTCTTGCGGCGACTCGATCGGCCTGTGCAGACGGCGATCCTCAGGTGCCGGCAGATCGCCCAGGCGCTGGTCGTCGAGGCCGAGCGTCAGGGCACCAGCCGCAACATCGGCGGGCAGCTGCCAGACCTGTGTCTGCAGCGGCGCCAGGTCGACGGTCTGGCGCAGCAGGGTATCGCCGTCGGCGGTTAGCCACAGGTTGCCGCGCAGCGGTTGCAAGGGGCACAGTTGCAACTGCCGCGCCTCGCCGTCCGCGGCTATTGCCCAGGCCGCCTGCGGCGAAGCGCCGTCGAGGCCGGTCAAGCCGCGCAAAGGGAACCAGATCTCCTGCCACCGATAGGTGCGATGCGGCGCGAAATCGCTGTTTTTGAACGGTGTTTCGCTGCTGTTAAAGGCCGCCTGATTGAGCGAACGGCCGGACTGGACTTCGACATATTGCGGTTTGGGCGGATCGGTGAGCAGATCGCGCCAGATCGCGCCGCTGCGCGCCAGCGACCAGATCCAGATTTTTCGGCCCGGTTTGTCGCTGTACGGCGCCCAGTGGCCGAATCCGACTCCGCGGTCGCGCCAGATGCCGCCGAAAAACGGCCGGTCCGAACCGATCACATGATAGGACTTGTGGGCGCCGAAGGCATTGTTGCCGTAAATCGACAGATCCCTTCCCTCGTTGTCGATCGGCCACGCGTGCGGCCGGCCGTCGTGGCCGATAAAAAGATGGCCGGGAAAACAGAGCTGCATGTCGTCGCTCGCCTCCACGGCTGCATTCATCCAGTGATAGTCGCCCTGGTGCAGAGCAGTGGGATTGGACCACAGCACATTGGTCTCGAAGTAAGCCGCATCTTTCGGCACCCGTATTTGCACCCGCCACAGGGTGCGCGACGCGAGGTCCAGGCTGCCCACCGTGCAGCTGACGCTGCCGTCGGCTTCGCGGTCGACCCGATAATCGACAGGAGTGGCGCAGGTGGGAGCGTGGCCGATCAGCCCGAAATTGAATTCGATGCCGCCGGAAGTCCAAGGCCCGCGCAGGGCGATGTCGCGGAATTTGACCACCGGATTGTCGTAGATGAACTCATGGCCGGTGGCTTTGTCGATGGCGCCCCACACCTTGCCGCCGATTTCCGGATAAATGCGCACGCGGATGAATTCGTTCTCCAACTCCACCAACGTCCATGCTTTGTCGACGGCGCGGGTGCTGTAGCCGTCATAGCGGAAATAGGGATAGACGGCGTTCAGGCGCGGCACCGGATCGGGGTCGGCAAACGGATAGGTGGGCAGCTGAGCCGAGGTGATGCGCACCTGGGCATCCATCGGCCGGGCGAAAAGGAGCATCGCCCAGATTAAAAATGCAAGCGCGCGATTTCTTTTTATTGCCCGAACCGACAGGTTGATCATGACTTGGTCTCTTTTTTTAACAGGCTTTCCGGAACATGATGATAAAAGTACAGAATAACCATCATCCAGTCAATATTTTAATGTGGATTTACAACGCCAATTCGCGGCATTCTTGTCCCCCGAGGGAAAAAACAGCCCTGATTTCGGGCATCGGATCACGGGTGCCCCGCTCTGGGACTCGGCAATTTTCAAAAAAAATGTCACCGCGATCCATGCTGAAGCCCTGACCGCAGTGACATCAGATCACTTCGCCCGGTCAAACTTGCCCCTCCCATAGGCATCAAAATAGATGATGCGGTTTGCATCAGCCAACGCCGAGAAGTGGGGAGAAAACACATCATGCGCCGACCCCGGACCACCGGCGATGAGCAGAAGTGGCTCTCCCCTGCCCTCAATCTCGTACCAGAGGTTCGCGCCATTGACGAGCACAAAGCCGCTGTCTGCTGTCGCCTTCGAGAGTGGGGCAGTCAGAGCGCAATTGCTCAACGGGAAGCACAGGACGCAGACGGCTGCCCACAGGCAGAAGGCCGATTGTTTTCGATAACGGTTCTCCATTGCAACCTCCTTTTCTATGTCCCATCCAACCGTTTGCTCAATCGATCTTAGTTGATCACCAGCAGCTTGTGCACCGCAGCAAAATCTCCGCTCTGCAATCGATAAAAATAAACCCCGCTGCCCAAGCACCACGCATCGAAGGCGACGGTATGTTCGCCGGCCGGCATTTCTTCATCGACAAGCACGGCCAGCAAACGGCCATTTAGATCGAAAACGCTCAACCGGACCATGCTTCTGGACGGCAAGGCAAAGCGGATGAGGGTGGCGCTGTTGAATGGATTGGGATAATTCTGCTCGAGGCGGTACTGCTGCGGTTGTGTTTCCGTGTTCGCCGGTTCATGCACCTCGGTGGCCATGGCGGCAGAAAATTCGGAGGTGTTGCCGCATTTGTCTCTGGCGGTCGCCGTGACAAATGGCAGCAGCAGCGTGCTCGTCAACGCGAGCGAAAAATGGCCGCTGACGTCCGCTTCGGCCATGCCGAGATAGATTTGCCCCTGCCCCGCCTGATCGGCAAAAAGTTCAACGAGTTGACCGGCGCCGCTCGTGCCGTCGATCCGGTCCGCTGCAACCGCTTGCACGCTCGGCACAGGCGGTTCACCGTTTCCCCCGCGCATATTTTCGATGCCGCGTATCACATTGGCATAGATGCTGTTGGCCGTGATGATGTTGCACACGGTGCCGTCAGAGTCGTCGGAACCATCCACCATAACGCCGTAATGGCTGTGATAGGCGATCACATTGCCGGGACCGATGGTGTTGTTGCAGGGGCCGTTGAAAAGGGCGATGCCGAACTTGCCGTTGGCAAGTACTGCGGTGCCGCTGGTATCGGTGCCGATCCAATTGTGCCGAATGACATTGTTGTTGGTGCCCGCATCCAGCAGATGAACCCCCATTTCTAGGTTGCCGGAGATCAGATTGTGTTCGATGAGGTTGTGGCTGGCGCCGTTTTGAATGGTGATCCCTTCCCTGTTGGCCAGAGCGGCGGTGCCGTCGAAATTGCAGCCGATGCGGTTGTCGATGACGGTATTGTGGCCTGTTTCGGTGCCGGTAATACGAATTCCGGGATAGTTGTTGCCGGAAATGAGATTTCCGGCGATTACAGCGTTTTGCGCGCCGTTGATCAGCAAAACACCGTTGTACTTGTTTGGCTTGGCGACCGTTGCACCGGCATCGGTGCCGATGTAGCAATCCATCACCGCGCAATTTTCTACACTGATCCAAATCCCATATGCGCAGCTGTGGACAACCAGGCCGCGCAAAACCACACCCTCCTCGAGCCTGAATCCGTCTTGTCCCGCTTGGCCCAAAATCGAGCCGTCGATCTCGATCCCGGGTCTGGATCCACCGCCGGCAAGAGGAATGCGGCCGTCTATCGTCTTGTTTTTGGGCACATGATAAGGGATAGCAGGCTTGATCACCCATACCTGATTGAGCGGATCATAGCCGGGATCGGAGATGGGGATATCGAACCGGACGCTGTCGGCTGGGCCGGCGATGCCGTCGCGCAGAGAGCCCACTCCGGAATCGTTGGTGTTGGTGACGATAAAAGTGCTCGCCCTGGCAGGCAGTATGAATGCGGCAAGCAAAAGTACAGTCCGCAGGATTCGTCCGACTTTCATCGCAAGGCTCCTTTCGTGCTTGTTTTTGTCCGTTTTGTGCTTTGTTGCGCCGCACCAGCCGATTTCGACTTTTCGTATTTCAGAATAAACAGTCTGATTTGACAAAACGGGTGTGTGGCGATGAATAGGGATCCGAGCAGGCGAAGGGAAGTGGGAGAGGAGCAGACCATGGCGCCGCGAGCCGATGGCGGAAAGCAAGCCTGACAAGGCTTGTTTCTGATGTCCAGGATTATGACCCCATTTCAGTATAAGAACGCCGCGAATATCGCGCAAGATAAAAAATGCTGTGGCGACTTTCGGCAAATCGATTAAACGGCTGATCCGCCCATGAACAGCCGTTGATGCGCGGTACAGCCCGGCGCGGCGCGTGTCGATACAATTGATCCAAGCGGTCTGTCTGAGGACCTGTGCCTGTAATTGATCTTGATCGACTGCTGAAACGGCGTTATATTGGAAAGAAAAATATTTTGGCGCAACGTTGAGGCGCAGTCAAACAAGCCGGCGGCAAATGGGTGAGCGGGCCATTCCCGCGGTATCAAATCCCCTGCAGCCGGCATCGATGTGCTGGCGGATTGCCCGTGACGGTTTGATACCCACCTTGCGAGGAAGGCGATGGCCCACTCTGATCTGCATTTTGCACCCTGGCGAAAGTCGGCGGACGGCACCTGGCTGCAAGTCATTCGCGTCCCGGCTGCGGCTCGGCTGCACATCCCTGCCGAGGACGGCCGGGTGGTTGACGGCAAGGCTTTCCCCCAGGGTGGTGCTCCGTGGGGCGGCTGGCTGCGGGTGTCGTGCATGGCGGTCGAAATGGACGGTGCCGCCGTGCAGATCAGCCTGCGTGAGCCGGTCAAGTCTTTCACAGAAGTTCGGGTCGAAAGAGACCAAACAGGATTTCGATTGATTTTGTCCTGGCGCGCGGCCGCCTGTGCAGAGTGTCCGTCGGCGTATGGCCCGCCACAGCAAATGGTGCGCGAACACACCATTCCAGATGAAGTGTGGCAGGACTATAAAAAGTGGATGGATCGGGCCTGGCCGCAAAAGCCTTTTTTTTCGCCGGATTGGGTGAAAAAAATCCCATCCGCAGCATATGTCGAGCTATGGAGCGGTTCTGGCAAGATCACCCACACCTTTCAGGATTTGCTCGGGCTGCTCGAAGCGATGCACCGCGCCGGTGTGGGCAAAAATTGCCTGCTCTATTTCTGGGGATTTCACGCGCCGTTTGACACCGCCTATCCCGACTATTGGCCGGCGACTGAACTGGGCGGCGAGGACGGTTTGGCCAGAGTGATCGATACCGCGCAGCGATTCGGGTACCGGCTCATGCCGCACCTGAACTATTGGGGATGCGACGCACGGCTGCCGATCTATGCCCGGTTCCGGCACGAGCAAGTCCGCGATCGCAACGGCAACCCGCAAGGCTGGCGAGTCGAGGGCGAGCCGCCGATCGAGTATATCCGCCCCGGCTGCCGCGAATGGCGGGAGCACATGGCTGAGGTCTGTCAACGGTTGGTAACGCGCTTTCCCTTTGACGCGCTTTTTTTCGATCAGCTGGGCAATTTTGTCGACGATCCCGGCTGCGATTTCGAGACCGCCACCCAGTTGTACAGCGAGGGGATACAGCAGGCCTGTCCGGGAACGGTGCTGGCCGGCGAAATTTTTCACGAAAGATGCCGATCTCTGCCGCTCTGGCAGGTCTGGGGCACGCCGTGGTGCGGCCTGCCGGTGCGCGAGGATTTGCCGCACGCGACCCTGTGGCGGCCGCTTTTCGCCGATCGGATCACCATGGTCGCGCATATGGGGATGCCGGCGGCGGTGCCGGTGCGCGACAGTTGGCCGGCTTATTATTGGTATCCCGAATTTTGCGGCAACCATCAGGAAGCGGTAAGGCGGGCCAACGCCTGGCACCGGGCAATCGGCGCCGTACCCTGTGTGCGGGTCAATTTCCGCGAATTTGGTCTCGATGAGACGGCGACAGCCACCCTGCAAGGGTTAAGTAAGCGGCGGCGCTTGGCGCCGCCTTCCCGTCCTGTTCGAACAAATCGTCACGCGGCAAACACAAAAGGCAACCCATAAAATTGGGGAACAGAGATCAGATTTATTCAGGACCCATCTCTGAAACCGCGCAATCTTATCTCTGCATCCTTTTGTATTGGAAAACATCAAATTGTATTGATCTATCGACCATGCACGTTGCACATTCTTCGAAGGAGAGAGAAAAATGGAAAAAGTGGTCATTATCGGCGGTGTGGCCGGCGGTGCCAGCGCAGCAGCCAGATTGCGGCGCCTTGCAGAAAAATTGGAAATCATCATTTTCGAGCGCGGAGAACACATTTCCTACGCCAATTGCGGTTTGCCCTATTTTGTCGGCGGCGTAATCACCGAACGCAACAAACTGTTTGTGCAGACCCCGCTGAGCTTCAGCAAACGCTTCAACATCGATGTGCGCGTGCGGCACAACGTCGAGAGCATCGACCGTCCCAATAAAAGAGTACAAGTGCGCAACCTGGAAACAGGGGAAATCTTTTATGAAACCTACGACAAGCTTATCCTATCCCCGGGTGCCGAACCGATCAAACCGCCCATTCCAGGCGTCGATCTGCCGGGAATCTTTACCCTGCGCAATGTGACCGACATGGATCGCATCGTCTCCCACGTGGATGAAAAGAAACCCAGGCGCGCGGTAATTGTCGGCGCCGGTTTTATCGGTTTGGAGATGGCGGAAAACCTGCACCATCGCGGGGTCTTTGTCACCATCGTCGAAATGGCCGATCAGGTGATGACGCCGCTCGATTTCGAGATGGCGGCAGCCGTGCACCAGCATCTGAAGACCAAAAAAGTAGAGTTCTATCTCAAAGATGCGGTACAGGCTTTCTCGGAAAAGAGTAAAAAACTCGCGGTCAAGCTGCAAAGCGGCCGTGAACTCGAAGCGGATCTCGTCATCCTGTCGATCGGTGTGAAGCCCGAGAGCAAGCTGGTGCGCGATTGCGGACTGGAAATCGGACCGGCCGGCGGCATCAAGGTCGACGAACACATGATGACCGCTGACCCCGACATCTATGCGGTCGGTGACGCCATCGAATTCCGCAATCCGATCATCGGCAAACAAATGATCGCCTATCTCGCCGGGCCGAGCACCAAACAGGCGCGCATCGCCGCCAACAACATCATTTTCAACAACACCGAGAGCTATCGGGGTACCATCGCGACCGCCATCGCCAAAGTATTTGACCTGACCGTCGCTTCGACCGGCGCATCGGAAAAACTGCTGCGCCAGCACAATATTCCCTATCGCTCGTCCATCATCCACACCGCCTCGCATGCCGGCTACTATCCCAATGCCCAGCCGATGACGATCAAATTGCAGTTCTCGCCTGACGACGGCAAGGTTTATGGCGCCCAGATCGTCGGATATGTCGGCGTCGATAAACGCATCGATCTGATCGCCACGGTGATCAAATGCGGCGGTACGGTCTACAATATGACCGAAATCGAACATGCCTATGCGCCGCCCTTCTCCTCTTCCAAGGATCCGGTCAACATCGCCGGCTATGTCGCGGAAAACATCCTGAAGGGCCTTGTCGATATCGTGCACTGGTACGAGTTGGAAGACCTCGATCCGAAGACGTATCTGCTCCTGGATGTGCGAAACGATGATGAGGTCAAACTCGGCACCATCCCCGGCAGCAAACACATTCCCCTGGACGCGCTGCGCAGCCGCCTGAGCGAACTGCCGCGCGACAAACGGCTTGTCGTCTTTTGCGCTGCCGGATTGCGCGGCTATCTCGCTTGCCGCATTCTGACGCAAAACGGTTTTAAAAATGTGGTCAATCTGTCGGGCGGCTACAAGACCTATGAACACACCATCGGCAAACAGAGCAACGAAGATATCTACGAGCATATGTATATCGCCAAAGACAATCTCATTTACTCCACCGAACCAACCGTAAAAAAATCGAACAAATAGCCGTCTGGCCCCCGGCTCTGTCGCCGTGACAGAGCCGGGGAATTTTGCTGACCGCCATCTCTGCCATTTTTACAGACATCGACCATTTTGGCAGACTTTTACAAAATCTTTTCTTTCTACCGACCGCTTGTTTTTACTGATCTTACAAACTTGCACGGTTTTTGCATAGTCCATTTTATTGGGCAAACAGCAGTTTTGCACTTATTTTTCGCTCTTTTCGGCAACAAGGCTGTTTTTTTACATAGACGAATTCGGGAGACCATCGATGAGCAAACCAAAATCAACTGTGGAAAAACATGTTTTCCAGGCGGAAATCCGCCAATTGCTGGACATTCTCGCGCATTCTCTTTACACCCATCGGGATATTTTCGTCCGCGAGCTGATTTCCAATGCCGCCGATGCGCTGGACAAGGCGCGGTTCAAAAGCATCAAAGGCGAAAGCCTGGCTGATCCCAACCTGGACTTTGAGATCCAGATCGAATTGGACAAGGACAAACGGCTCTTCACGATCCGCGATACCGGCATCGGCATGACCCATGACGAGCTGGTCAACAACATCGGCACGATCGCCCATTCCGGCACCTCGGAGTTTATCAAACAGTTGGGAGAGAACGGCGGGGACAAACTGAACCTGATCGGTCGGTTTGGCGTCGGTTTTTATTCGGTCTTTATGGCAGGCGACAAAGTGGAAATCACCACGCGGCCGGCCGATCCTGAAACGCCGGCCTATCGCTGGACCAGCGATGGTCAGGGCAGCTATGAAATCGAGCCCGGCCCGGCCGATGCCAAACGCGGCACCGAGATCCGCGTCCATTTGCGCGAAGACGCCCAGCAGTTTGCCGAGAAATACACCATCGAATCGGCGATCAAAAAATATTCCAATTTTGTCCCGTTTCCGATCAAAGTCGACGGTGAGCAGATCAACAAACAATCGGCGATCTGGCGCGAGCCCAAAACCGCGGTCAAAGAGGAGCAGTACAAAGAGTTTTTCAAATTTATCGCCAACGAGACCGAAGAGCCGCTGACCTGGATGCATTTTTCCGCTGATGCGCCGATTCAATTCCATGCCCTGCTCTTCGTGCCCAAAACCAATCGCGAAGCCATTGGATTTGGCAAGGACGAAACCGGCATCAACCTCTTTGTCCGCCGGGTCATGGTGGACAACCATGCCCAGGAAGTGCTGCCGGATTATCTGCGCTTTGTTCGCGGCGTTTTGGACAGCGACGATCTGCCGCTCAACATCTCCCGCGAGACCTTGCAGGAAAATGCCTATCTCCACAAGATCAGCAGCACGGTGGTCGGCCGTTTTCTGTCCCACCTGCAGGAACTGGCGGAAAAGGAACCCAAAATCTATCGGGAGATTTGGCAGCAATACGGTCGGGTGCTCAAAGAGGGGTATATGGATTTCGCCCACAAGGAAAAGCTCGCTCCCCTGTTCCGTTTCGATTCGTCCAAAAACAGCGAAGCCGGTGCAACGGTATCCTTGAGCGATTACGTCAAACGGATGCGCGACAAACAGGAAGCGATCTATTACCTCTCCGGCGCCACCCGCGAAGCGATTGAGAAAAATCCGACTCTGGAAATTTTCAAAGCCAAGGATATCGAGGTCCTCTATTGCACCGATCCGGTGGACGAGTTCGCCCTGCCCGGCTTGATCGAATTCGACAAGAAACCGCTGCAATCGGTCGATCAAGCGGATCTCAAAAAGATCGAAGGAATCGAACCGCTGGAAAAGAAAGAAGAAGCGGAATCCGCGCCCGAGGTCAGCGACAAGGAGCTCCGCGATCTGGCGCGGCGGTTCAAGGACATTCTCGGCGATCGCGTGGAAGAGGTTGTGCTTTCAGAGAGATTGGTCGACAGTCCGGCCGTGCTGGTGGGCACCACACCGGGGCTGTCCGCGCAGATGGAAAAGTTGATGCACATGATGCAGCACGACACGCCAATGCCGAAACGCAAAATGGAGATCAACGGCAAGCATCCGTTGATCCACCGGTTGTTGAAGATCTATCAAAAAGATGCAAAGAGCCCCTTTCTGCAGCAGGCCGTTGAAACGCTGTTCGACAGCGTCGTGTTGCTCGACGGCATGATCACCGATCCGCATGCCATGGCCCTGCGCACGCAGCAGATGCTGACGCAATCGACCGAGCTCTATATGAAGGATCTGAAAGAGGAAAAATAACCCGCAGTTTTTCGATGAGTTGCCCTTGCACACAGAATCGCCCCGATTGCATCGCTCGGGGCGATTTTTTTATGGCTCCATCTGATTCACGATGCGCACCACACCCCTGCTATTGCCAACCCACATCGATTCCCCGTCGCCCAGGAGCGCGTTGGCACTTTGGCCCGGCATGCAATTGGTACCTGACTGCGATTACACCAACAAAAAAATCGGCTGAGGATTGAACCTTAAAAAAGACACGCTTTCCCTGACTGCCTCTATCCCGCCAGCTGGCGGATGCGGGGATTGCTGTGCGCAGAGCCGGCTTCCATTCGAGATTGCGGGTTTTCCCCAAATGAAGCGGAGCGAGATCCCGCAGGCCGCCGCTCTTGCGGCCGAGGAAGCTCGCTCCGCCGCCGCAGGATCCCATCTTTCGCCCCTGGAAAACAGAGGATTACGAAAAACCGCACGACTCACGAAGTCGGCAGATGAGAAAAGCCCATCGCGAAAGATGGAGCCGGAGGCGCAATAATAAAATTCAGCCGCAATCCGAAATGCTCTTTTAATTCCGAAATGTTCCCTCTCTTCCCTCTATATCTGTCCCGTTGTTTTGAAATGCAGCTTGGCCACCCGATGCAGTTCGTCCCGTCCATAGCGTTTGACAAACAGGCGTGCGGCCTGCAGCACGCCGTTGGCTGCGCCTTTGGGCAGGTCCAATTCGAATTGTCGCGACAGTTCGTCCATGCGTCGCAAATAGCGGGCGCGGGCGAGAATGGAAGCGGCCGCAACCGCTGGCACCGCTTCGGCGCGCGGCACCTGGGTGAGATGGATCGATGCATCGATCCCCGCCAGTTCCCGCTCCAGCAACGCTGCAGCAGCGAATTGATCGACCACCACCTGTTCCACGTGCACTTTTCGCAGCACCTCTTGAATCGACTGTGCATGGCTCCAGGCGAGCAGGCGATTGAGATTGCCGACCTGTGCGTAACGCTGATTGTACTCGGCCGGCATCAGCTCGAACACGCTAAAGAGACCCCGGCAGCAGTCAACAATTTCGCAACTCAGCCGCAGCACTGCTGAGTTGCTCAAAGCCTTGCTGTCGCGCACGCCCAGGCTCTGCAAGGCACCGAGTTGGCTTGAACCGACGTACACCGCCGCGCAGACCAGGGGGCCGAAATAATCGCCTTTTCCCGACTCGTCGGCACCGATCAAATCGCCATCGATATGCAGGGTGTCTTTTGTCGCCGGGTGATCCGGCACACCGATCCACCGGGCCAGGCGCTCGGCAAAATCGCGATCGCGAATCTGGGAAAAGTCGACGCGAATTTCGCCTTTTTTGTTCTCATACAGCCGCAGCAAGCCCTGCTGACCCGCTGACTCGACACGAATCTGCACACCATAGGCGATCGGCTTTTCATCCGTCAGCTCACATCCCAAGCCCTGCAGCTTGCTGCGCAAGCTTAACAGATATCCTTTCAATGCCACATTGAACTCCGGTTGCGAAAATCAGAATTTGCGATCGCCGCCCAGCAGCGCGGCGCGCAGCGCAAAGGGATCCTCGCCGTTTTTGCCGCGGATCCGTGCGCTCAGAGCGGAGAACAGAGCCCGCAATCGGGTATAGTCGGATCGATATTGCGAACGGGGAGTGCAGCGCTTCGATTCGTCCAAAACGACAAACGGCTGCACCAGTTGGGCCAGATCCAGGTCGGGTTTGGTCGTTTTGCCGTGCGCCCAGGCCGCGTGCAGAGCGGCACCCAAGGCTGCACCCTCCCCTTCCACCGGCACCGCCGCACAATCGAAAATATCGGCGATGGTCTGTACCCAGGCGCGCGACTTTGCCAGGCCGCCAGTCAGGCGGATTTCATCGCTTTTTACCGGCATGCGGCGAAAGCCGTCGTAGAGGTTGAGCACATGGCCTTCCAGAACCGCACGGCACAGCACGGCGGGTTGGAATTCGTCCAGATCGAATCCGAAATAAAGAGGCGCCGCCTGCGGCACATCCGGGGTGCGTTCACCCATGTACCAGGGGATCAGCACACGACCGCGGTTGGCCGGCGGTTCCTGTTCCACCAAATCGACAAAGGCTTGGTGGCTCAATTTGTATTGTTGCAGCACCGCGTTGTAGCCGTTGGCCAGATTGGAGACGCAGAGCAGCGGCAGATGATGGCCGGTGCTGTCGCAAAACGCCGCGATTTCGCCGCTCGGATCGATAAACGCTTCCCGCATAAAGGTATAGGCGGTGCCGCTGGTCCCGAGGCTGATGGTGACGATACCCGGCACCACATTGCCGGTGCCCACAGCGCCGTACATGTTGTCGCCGGAGCCGGCGTCGATTTGGCATGCGGGTGAAAAACCATAAGCGTCGACAAGATGTTTGCCGATTTTGCCGATCAATCGGTCGGACGGTTGCAGCGGCGGCAATTTTTGCTGCAGATCCGCAGCGATCGACTCGACGACCTTCCTGGACCAGGTGCGTTTCTTGGGATGCCACAGGGCCATTCCCGAAGTATCGCCCGGTTCCATCACCCGCACCCCGCCTTGTTTGCCGCCGGTCAGATACCAGTTGATGTAATTGTGCACCAAAAACAGAGTGGCGGTTCGTCTATAGGCATCGGGCTCATGGCGCACCAGGTGCAAAATCTTGGCGGCGGTGTAGCCGGTGCGCTGGCTGTTGCCCACCTCCTCGATCATGCGGTCCGCGCCGCCCGCCGCCTGGGTCAACAGCTCGCATTCCTTGCCGGTGCTGAAATCGTTCCACAGCTTGCTGCGGCTGCGGGTCAGGTCGCCGTCAGCGTCCAAGGCGACGAGTCCATGTTGTTGTCCGGAAACAGAGATGGCGCGAATTTCGCCGAACGGCAGGTTCTTCTTTTTCATGCGGTCAAACAGCAGGTTCAGGGCGTCCAGCCACATCTGCGGATCCGACTCGGAGACGCCGTTTTCGGCGCCGCCGACAACACCGTTGTGGGTTTGATAGGCCGGCAAGTCGCTGTCGTAATTGACCGAATCCACATAGACGACCTCGGTGCGCTCGAGGTCGAGCAAAACGATTTTGGTTCCCTGAGTCGAACTGTCGATTCCGGCATACAGCAAAGCCATTTCACCGCCTCCTTTCGATCTTGACCATTCGTGTACACGCCGGATGCTGGTCCGGCTTTCCATCGATTCGTCCTTATTCTGCCAAACTTCGCTACAGGCCAGCGCTGTCTCGTTTTCAGACGCAACACCATTAAATCCATAAAATTTCAACTCTATAACAAACGAAATGTCTGGTCAGACGACATTTTCTCTGACCCATCCAGAGCAGAAAGCGATCCGCGTCGATACTTGCTTTGCTGGCAGGTCGGGATTGGTTCTGGAGATGCGCGATGCTCACAAAGGCCAAAAATACAATATCGCCGGCACGCTGACCAGCAGGATCAACAATTCCAGAGGCAGACCCATGCGCCAATAGTCGCTAAACTTGTAGCCTCCGGGCCCCATGACCAGGGTGTTGGATTGATGGCCGATCGGGGTCAGAAAAGCACAAGAGCCGCCGATTGCGACGGCCATCAGGAACGGATCGATCGAAACACCCAATCCCTGCGCCACTTTGATACCGATCGGCGCCATCAACACCACTGTGGCGGCATTGTTGATGATATCCGATAAAAACATGGTCACGACCAACAACAAAGCAATCGTCATGTAGACCGGCAGCGATTCGCCGAACCGCAAGATCTGTTCGGCAACCAGCGCGGCTCCACCGCTGGACTCGAGGGCACCTCCCACCGGGATCATGGCTCCGAGCAGAACGATTACCGGCCAATCCACGCTCTCATAGACTTGCCGCAACGGCAACAATCCGGATAGGACCATGGCGACAGCGGCGATGGAAAATGAAATCTGCACAGGCAAGAGGCCGGCAACCACAGCCGCGATGGAGAGGGAAAAGATGCTCAAACTGAGGATAATTTTTTTCTCAAAACCCAGACGCAAGCCCCGTCGCGCCAAAGGAAGACAACCGATCGAGGTGATGATCTGGTCGATCAAATGGCTTCTGCCTTGCAACAACAGCACGTCGCCGGTTTGAAATCGGACATGATCGAGACGAAGGCGGATCTTTTTTTCCCGCCGCGCAACGGCCAGAAGATTGACACCGTAACGGCTTCGCATCCGGATACCGGCGGCGGTTTGGCCGATAAGAGGCGAACCGGCCATCACGATCGCTTCGCTGATGGCGATGTCTTTCGACCCCTCGGCATCTTTGCGGAACTGTTTGCCGCCGACCAATTCCATTCGGGTGTCCTGCAAAAATACTTCCAGAGCTTCGGCATCGGCTTCCAATATCAGAATATCGTTGATCTGCAAAATTTCGTTCTCATCCAGCTCGTGGAGGTGTTTCTTCTTGCGAATCAGTCCGATTATCTGCACGTCGGCATCTGAAATCGGTCCGAGTTCAGCGATGCTCAATCCCTTGGCCTTGCTCTCTTTGCTGACTTTAACTTCGGTGATGTAATCATCGATATCGAAGAGATCCTTTTCCGATTTTTGCGCGGTTCGTTTGGGCAGAAAACGCCAACCGATAAAACCGATGAACAGAATACCACTCAAAGCGATAGGCAGCCCAACCCGGCTGAAAGAGAACATGCCGAAAGATTCTCCGGTGAGGTCAGCCCGGAAGGTGGCAATGATGATGTTGGGGGGCGTGCCGATCAGGGTTGTCATTCCTCCCAGCAGCGAAGCAAAAGAGATCGGCATCAGCAAATAAGAGGGCGGATGGCCGTTTTTGCGGGCGATATGCAGCGCGACCGGCATCATGATCGCCAGGGCGCCGACATTGTTCATGAAGGCTGATGCGACAGCCACGATAGAGGACAAGGCCAAAATCTGCAGAAGTAAATTTTTGCCGATCTGGGTGACCCATTTGCCCAACAGATCGATGAGTCCGGAATATTCCAGAGCTTTGCCGATGATCAGCACCGCGGCAACGGTGATGACCGCCGGATGGCCAAAACCGGCAAATGCCTCATCGGCAGGCACGATCCCGGCAATGACGAGCAAAAACAGTCCGATGAGCGCCGCAAAATCATGCCGGATACGGCCCCAAATAAATAAAAGAAACAACAACAGGAGGGTTGAAAACACCAGTGTGGTTTGCATCGCTCGGGCCTCGGTCGCTGAAGGGTTGTCACGTCTGGCTTCGGCAGGGCACCCAATTCACGTCTTTTTCCGCTTGTTATTCAATCAAGCCAGAGCCAATCACGGCATCTTTTCCGGCATTTCCTTGATATGTACATCTCTCTGCGGGAACGGAATCTCGATGCCGTGTTCCTTGAACTTTTTAAATATCTCATAATAGAGCTGGCTTTTCAATACGCCTGGTTTGTCGATATAACTGCTGGTCCATACCCGGAGATTGAATATCAAGGCGTTGTCGCTGTATTCTGAAAAGAGAACGTCGGCGGTGGGATATTTTTGCACCCCGGGATTATCGCTCGCAACCTCCAGAAGCAAATTCTTGATTATCTCCGGATCTTCTTTGTAAGACACCCCGACCGGGAAATTGAAGCGTATATTGCGATCGTGATGGCTCCAGTTGATGACGGTTTTGGAGATAAACTCGGAATTGGGCACAATAATCGAGATGTTGTCGTTGGTGACAATCGTCGTTGCGCGCATCGAAATTTTGACCACATTGCCGGCAACTCCGCCGACTTCGATGCGGTCTCCCACCTTGATCGGCATTTCGAAAAGAATGATCAATCCGCTGACAAAATTGTTGGTGATGTTTTGCAGCCCAAAGCCGATGCCGACGCCAAGGGCACCGAGCAGGATGGTCAAGCTGCTGAGATTGATGCCGACGGTTTGCAGAATCACGATCAAACCGACGGTCATGATCAAATATTTGATGATGGAGCCGATCGCAATGCGCACGCCCAGATCGACTTTGCTTTTCGCCAATATCTTGTAGACGACCAGTCTGATCACTTTGGTGGTGACGATATAAAGCAGCAGAAAAAGTATCGCTAGATAGAACAGTGTCCACAGGGTGATGGTGGTGTTTCCGGCCGAAAAAATCGCGATGTTAAAAAAGTCGGCCACGCTCGAGCCGAGCTGTTTCAATTTATCCATAAATACTCCCGCCAACTTGCTGGATTCGGTTAACGCCGAATCTGGTTCCGATGCCAGCCAAAGCTAAAAACGAGCGAATTTCGATCGATGGTTTTGCCGATTTTCCCGGTTCAGAGAACCGATTTTTAACTCTCCGCAATACGGGATTGTTCTGCGAGGGATTGCCCATACAGACCCAGAAAACCAGATCGGTGGTCTGCAAGGGATACCCGGATCGACACAAAAACGATTTAAGGAAATTTTCTGCAAAAATCAATCGATTTGATCGGCATCGCCTGCCGAATCGGCACGCAAAAAACTCAAACCGGCACCTCGCATGAATTCGCGCCCATCATCGGACAGCGGAAGAGCTGGCAATCAATTCCGGCGTCGGACTTTTAACCGTTGACATTGTGATATTTTTTTTCAACCTTTTGCTGTCACTTCAGTCTGGCAAGCCGTTTCCAGGCAATCCATTTCCGAGATCAAAACCTATCCTTGGAGCATCCGATGAAAAAATTCCTGGCGATTTTGGTCCTCAGTTTTATAATCGCTCCTCTCGTCGTTTTTTCCCGCGATGTCATCGCCTGTTTCGATTTCGGCGGTGCGTTTCAACAAGTCGCCATCGGTTATACACCGGTATCCCGCGTCTATCACAGCCCGCGTTACCTATGGGCTGACAATGTGCGCGAGATTGCCCGCATCGATTTTCCCGACCCTCTGCTGCGCGATTTCGTCGAGCTCGAACAAGCCGAATTCTGGATCGGCCTGGACAACAGCCCTGTCGATGTCTCGCTGATCTGCCACGATCCGCAGCAGCTGCACGGTCCGTTTTCCGTCTGGGCGCAGGACAGCCTGGTCCTTGCGTCCTTAACCGTCGAGCAGGGCGACACGGTGCAGATCGATTTCAGCGCCCGGGTCACCGACGGCCGCCTGCGCCTGCGGTTTCAGGCAGATCCCGGCCAATCTTTTCTCGTCAATGCTCTGGTGGTGCGCGGCGAACCCAATACCGCCCTGCGGCCGATGTTTCCCAACGCACCGCCGGACATTCTGCCGGACACGGATACGGTTTTTCGCCAGGGCCGTACCGATGTTCGCCAACGCCTGCACGAGCTGTGCGAATGGACCCTTGACCACCGTCTGGAAAACGGGTTTCTCGGTGATTTTGAACCCGGCGAAACCGCAACGATGTTCTGGTGGTACACTTCCGCCTACCCGTTGCGCACCCTGCTCGCCGCCTCCAGTCTGCTGAACGAACCGCGCTACCTCGATGCCGCTGTTTTGATCCTCGATCGCTTCGTATCCGAACAGCTGCCGAACGGCGCCTGGCATCAGACCTACCGCAACAAGCCGACTGAGTTGCTCACGCAGGCTGAAATTGACAGCATCATGACCTTTCACTGGATGAACATGGCCGACATCGGCAGCACCGCCATCACTCTGGGGCTGGCCTGCGCCTATGTGGACGATGCGCGCAAAACGCGCTATACTGCGGCACTGGAACACTTTTGCCGCGACTGGGCCATGCAGTGGCAGCTCGAATCAGGTGGTTTTACCAACGGCATGGAAAGCGGAGTGGCGATGACCGAGGTCTATTCCACTGCCACCGCCCTGCAGGCCGCCAATTTTGCGGTGCTCTATTCCCTGACCGGCGACGAAACCTACCTCAAAGTGGCGGAACGCGCCGCTCGTTTTCTCACCGACAACTGGAACCGCGACGGCCGGCCGATTTGCCATGCCCACCACGGCGAACAGGTCGAACGCATCTACGATCAGCCGATTCTCCATTTCGGCGCCGCGTTCTATTATACCGAAGGCCTGATGACGGTCTACCACCACTGCCGCGATGCCGAATTGAAAAAAAGGATCGAGCAGGTGTTGGACTGGTATGTGCGCGGCGAGAAAGGATTGCTGGCGGTGATGGGCGATCGGCCCTGGTGGCCGCTGCAAGATGCCTGGGACAACTCCAAGACCGCCGGCATCCCCCTGGCGTTGCTCGCCGTGCAGCAACAGAATCCCGATCCGGCTGTCGACCGCGCCGTGGCTCTGACCAAACGTTTTCTCTGCACACCTGACTTTAGCCGCCGAATCGGCATGATGGTCGAAGACGCTGACCTGCCATGGGGCAGCCACAATCTGCAGACCTGGGCCGCACTCGCCACATCCGCAAGCGGATTTGCCGGCCTGTCGCTGGTGGAAATGGTTCAGCCTGGACTCATTTACGGCCTGCACCGATAAACCGCGCGCGTGTCACGATCACCAGAAATGGAGTAATCTGTGGATATCCGACAATCGCTTTCCCCGCTGGATCTGATCGTCATTATCGCCTATATCGTCATTCTGCTGGGACTCGGCTTCAGCATCAGTTACCGCCGCGGGCAAAACAGCGATCTTTTTCTCGCCGGCCGCAACCTCACCTGGCCGAACATCGGTCTGTCGATCTTTGGCACCAACATCTCGCCGTCGATGATGCTCGCCGCCTGCTCGGTGGCCTACACATCGGGTATGGTGGCGGCCAACTTCGAATGGCTGGCGTGGTTTTTTCTCATGCTGTTGGCCATGCTGTTCATCCCGCTCTATCTGAAAACACGCATCAGCACCATGCCCGAATTTGTCGAACGCCGTTTCGGCCGGACAAGCCGAACCTTTCTCTCCTGGTATGCGCTGTTCACCACTGTGGTGCTTTGGCTCGGCGGCACTCTCTATGCCGGCGGACTGCTGTTGAGCCAGATCAGCGGCTGGCCTTTATGGGTCTGCCTGGTTTTTCTGGCGAGTATCGCCGCCAGCTTTACCATTACCGGCGGACTGGAGGCGGTGGTGATCACCGACAGTTTCCAGTCCATCTTGATGATCGTCGCTTCCACCGCCTTGACCCTGCTCGCTTTTTTGAAAATCGGCAGTCTCGATCGGCTGGTGCAGGAAATACCGGCGGATTACTGGCGGCTGTTTCGCAACGCTGATGATCCCACTTTTCCGTGGCCGGCAATCGTGCTCGGTTATCCGGTGCTCGGTGTCTGGTTCTGGTGCACTGATCAAACGATCGTGCAACGCGTGCTGGGCGCCAAAGATATTCGGCACGGCCAAATGGGCGCCCTGTTTGCCGGGTTTCTCAAAATTCTGCCGCCGCTGATCTTTTTTATGCCCGGGATTCTCGCCGCCGTGCTGTATCCGAATCTGACCGATCCCGACACAGCTTATATGACCCTGGTCACTGGTTTGTTGCCTTCCGGTATGATCGGATTGATCGTTGCGGTGCTGATCGCAGCTCTGGTCAGCACCCTGGACTCGGCGCTCAATTCATTCAGCACCGTCTTTACTCTGGATATTTATGTGACCAAATTCCGCCGCCAGGCATCGCAAAGAGAAATCGTCTGGGTCGGTCGCCTGATGACTGCCGCCACTGCGTTGCTGGCCGTTGCCATCGCTCTCTCCATGCAAAGCGTCGGCCGCGATCTTTTTAATCTCATGCAGGGGATCATCGCCTTTTTCGCGCCGCCGATGGCCGCCGTCTTTCTCGTCGGCGTGCTGTGGAAAAGAGCCACTTCCAGAGCCGCCCTGTCGACGCTGATCATCGGCAGCACCATCAGCCTTGCCATCGGTTATTGCCAGCTGACCAATTACCCGAATAACCACTTTTGGCCGCACTATTTGCTGTTGTCATTCTACCTGTTCAGCGCCTCGGTGATCTGGATGATCGCCGTCTCGCTGCTGGACCATTCCCGGCAAGAAACAGAACCACTGCCAACAAGCCGAGAGATCTACAGCGACAATATTTCCTCGCGCAACGTCTGGATCGCCTGGGGTGCTCTCGCAGTGATCATGGCCGGTCTTTATGTTTTCTTTAATTGAATGCCCTTTTGTGCAGAGAGAGAATAAAAAGGATCAGTTTACAACCTCTGTAAACCACAGCTTGGTTCAACTGCCGCCGAAGCGCATTCCTTTCCAGAGCCTTGGATTCCTCCAGGAACGATCTCCGGCGATGGTGCACAGCACAATCGCGCTCCAGCTGAACAAATAACCGTTCGAAAGGATTCCCTATGTCTCACCCCAGATTCCTAATCTTGTCCTGCTTTTGGTTGCTGGCCGCCTGGTCTGCACAGGCTGCTGAATTTTTCGTCGCACCACAAGGCAATGACCGCCATCCAGGGACCGCAAAGAAACCCTTTGCGACTCTGGAGCGCGCGCAGCAGGCTGTGCGCGCTTTGCCTGCCGATCTGGATGAGGAGATCATTGTCACTCTGCGGCAGGGCACCTATTTTCTCGATCGCACCCTGGAATTCGATGCGCGTGACTCCGGCCGCAAGGGGAACCCGGTGGTCTGGCGCTCCTGCCCAGGTGAAAAGGCGATGATCAGCGGCGGTGTGGCTGTAGCCGGATGGCAGCCGATTGGCGAGGGCCGTTTCAGCGCTGCCGCACCGCTGGACGATTTCCGCCGCCTGACCGTGCACAATCAACCTGCCGTACGCGCGCGCACTCCGAACAAAGACTCCTATTACCGGCTCAAATTGTGGGACCTGCGTCGCCGCGAAGTGGTAGTCGAAAACGGCGACATCGGCGATTGGCAAAACCTCCGCGATATCGAATTCATCGTGCAGTTGCACTGGGCGCAGAGCATCCTCAAAATCGACTCGCTGCAGCGCGATCGCCGCTATGCGTACCTCACCTTGCAGGACCCGGCCCGCGATCTGCTGTTTCGCCGCGATTATCCGCCCAAGGACGAAAATGAACCCTATCATCTGGAGAATGCCATCGAATTTCTCGATGAGCCCGGCGAATGGTACCTCGACCGTCGGCAAAAGCAGCTGATCTATTTGCCGCGACCCGGCGAAACACTGGATGACCACTCCGTCCTCGCACCCAGACTCGAAACCCTGATCCGCGTGCAGGGAACCGCCGACAAGCCGGTTGTCGATCTCGAGTTCCGCGATCTGGTCTTCAGCCACACCACCTGGCTGCGGCCGAGCCAACAGGGATTGCTCAATGTGCAGGCCGGCCAGTACACGGTCGAACCGACCATCAACAACACCCAGTTTGCCGAACGGCCGCCCGCTGCCGTGGAGGTCAATTTTGCCCATCGCACCTGCTGGACCGGCAATGGATTTTTCGATCTCGCAGCCACTGGATTGGACCTGCACAAAGGCACCCAAAACACGAGGGTGCAAGGCAATCTCTTTGCCGAAATCGGAGGCAACGGCATCTGTGTCGGAGTCTTTACCGAGCCCGGACTGCAGCTGCATACCCCCTATCTGCCCGAAGATGAACGCGAAATCTGCGTTGCCGACTCGTTGCTCGACAACCGAATTGTCCGGGTCGCACAGGATTATCCCGGCTGCTGCGGCATCGCCTGCGGTGCGCCGCGCCAGATCACCATCGCCCACAACAAGGTCTCTGATTTGCCCTATACCGGCATCAGCGTCGGTTGGGCCTGGACGCAAAAGCCCAGCGCCATGCGCGGCAATCGGATCTACCGCAACCACATCCATCACGTGCTGCAATTGCTGTGCGACGGCGGCGGCATCTATACCCTGTCGCTGCAGCCGGATAGCTGGATCGGTGAAAATCACATCCACCATATCCAGCGCTCGCCATGGGCGGTGGGATCTCTCAACAACGGCCTGTTTCTCGACGAAGGCAGCAGCGGCTTTACAGTGGAACGCAACGTCTTTCACCACATCGAACAAGGTGCCATCCGTCACAACAGAACCGGAACGATCACCGTCATCCAAAACCATGTGCAGGATGCTGCCTTGATAGAACAGGCCGGTCCCCGGGCTCTATTTCAGCGCCGCCTGGCGGAGCTGAACCGATTGCTGAAAGTGGAGTAGAACCGCTGCTCGCTCGCGCCATCAGGACGATGGGTTGATGACATCGGTCGATGGTGATGAACAAAAGGGCAAAAAATGGTCAGGGTGGTGATTTGGGATCTTTGCGGGTTGGGCCAGTTGCAGGGGGTTGATAATGCATCGAATGATTTTTGTCGTCGGCCTCGCGCTGGTGTTGACCGGATGCCGCCGGCCGCAAGAAACGATATCCATGCCGACAGATGAAACGCTCGCGAAATTTGCTTTGCGCTTCACCGACCAACGGCCGCGCGTGGTTGCCGATACCGACCGGGTCGGCGGATTTTGGCAGGGACATCTGTTTGCCGCCAACGACGGCAGCGGTCGTTACGGCGGTTTTGACGGTTATACCGCCGCGGACGAACGGCTGTTGGCTGACTGTGTCTGGTGGCTGGACGGCGAACGGCTCAACCTGGCACAAGCGCGTGAGGCGATTTTCCATCCCGATCGAATCGAGCATTGTTTCGCCGATGGCACGCTTTCTGGCCTCATGGTTTTGCCCGGCGAAATGGGCCTTCTGCTCACGCTGACCACCCGCACACCCAGGCAAATCTCTTTCCAGCCCTTGTGGATTGATCAAGCGGTGAAGTTGGTTCCGGATGAGCGGGGTGTGCTTCGCGGCCGATCCGGCAGCGGGAGGATCCATATCGCTCTTGCGGCCTGCACCGATCCAGCCTTGCGTTCGAACAACGACCACAAGAAGCCCGATTCGGGCATTTTATCCGGCGGCGATCAAACGTTGCATTTCAGCGCTGCCCGATCGGTGCAGGCAGCAGTGCTTTTTGCCAGCGACTCATCCACGCTGACCGAGAGACTAGAGATCCTGTGCCTGGATCCTGGCGCGGCACTGCGGCGCAAACAGCAAGAGATCCTTGCAAGAATATCGCGCTGTTGGGTCGAAACCGCTGATCCGCAATTCAACCTCGCCCTGATCTGGGCGCATATCGCCGGCCGCGCCCTGGTGGTCGATCGATTTGGCACCGGCATCTGGGCCGGCTTGCCCTGGTTCAATCAGAATTGGGGACGGGACACCTTTATCGCCTTGCCGGGGATCTCGTTGGTCACCGGCTCTCTAGACGAAGCGCGCGCCATCCTCAGCCATTTTGCTGCCTGGCAGCAGAGCGATCCCGCTTCACCCCTCTTTGGCCGCATCCCCAATCGCGTTGTTTCGCCGACCGATATCATCTACAACACCGCTGACGGCACGCCGTGGCTCATCCGCGAGCTGAAAGAAACCCTCGATTATACCGGGGATATTGAGTTCGCGCGCGAGCTCTATCCGGTCGTGCAGCGCGCGATCAATGGATCCAGAAAAAATTCGATTGATCGCTTTGGGTTTCTCACCCACGGCGATGCTGACACCTGGATGGACGCGCGTATTCGCGGCGAGCAAGCCTGGTCGCCGCGCGGCGACCGCGCCGTCGAAATCCAGGCGTTGTGGATCGCCGAGCTGGAAGCCGGCGCCGAGATCGCGCATCTTTTGGGATATGAATCCGACGCCCGGGAATGGAAAGCGCTGGCGGAACAGGCAAGGATAGCTTTTAAAGAGCACTTTGTGGTGCCGAACTCGAATGCGCTGGCCGACCATTTGAACAGCGACGGCAGCGCCGACTTGCAGGTGCGGCCCAACGCGGTGATGGCTCTGTCGCTGCATCTCGATCGGCCTGTGGTCGCCGATTCAGTCCGAGCAAATGTGCTCGAGCAACTGGTGTCGCGGCTGACCTATCCGTGGGGTGTCGCGTCGCTGGCACAAGAAGAAGAGAATTTTCATCCCTTTCACCACGATCAGATTTACCATTTTGATGCCGCTTACCACAACGGCATGTGCTGGCACTGGACAGCCGGACCGGTGATCAGCGCCATGATCGATCAGGGACATCGTGAGCAGGCGTTCCGGCTGTCGAAAAACCTCGCCGCGCAAATTCTCGAACTGGACATGCCCGGATCGCTGTCCGAACTGGTGGAGCCGCTGCCCGATGATGCGGGCCGGGTGCGGATAAGCGGAACCTATTCCCAGGCCTGGTCGGTTTCCGAGTTCGCCCGCGTCGTTTATCAGGACTATCTCGGCTTGCGGCCCCAATGGCTCGACCGCACGCTGGTGATCCGGCCGGCCTTGCCGAAAGAGCTGAGTCCGGCCAGGTTTCGCGCTGCTTTTGGCGATGAGGAAATCTTGTCGGGCAGGTTGAGCTGCGGCAAACAAGATGAGTTGATTTTGACAGCGGACGAGCTGCAGGCGCCTATCCGCGGCAGGCTGCAGCCGCGCGACGACCTCAACCGCATATATGAATTTCGCTTTGATCTGGCTCCAGACCAGGAAATCCGGTTGCAGTGGCGCTTTTTGCCGACTCCCCGGATTCGCGTCGACGGCGGCAAATGGCAACCGCTTGGCGAGCCGATCCGCAGCGGGCCTGGTCGAGCGGCGCCGGCCTTTCAAAAGCCGCAGTTGCGCCGAGATTTGCCGGCATTGCTGGAAGCCGATGCGCTGGAAAAAAAGTTGTTGCATGAGGTGGGGCGATAAAAAGAAAAAATGTCTATTGGGGCTAATACCCCTAAGAGAAAAAAAAGAAGGGGTTAGGGGCTTTCTCAACCACGGCCTGAACGCCGCGGCAATGAAAAATGCGATACCCATTCCATTATTGAACTCAACTCCATTTCGACGACGCCCATTCACGAAGCATTCCCTATCCGGCCTTGCAAGCTGATGCACGAACGCCTGACCCAATCGACAAACCACCCCGGCTGAAATCAACTTTTATGGGAGGAAATGTCGATGTCTAAAAAAAATCCAATTCTGCGCAACCTGATATCGACTGTTTTCTTTGCGGTCCTCATAACCTGCGGAAAAGAACAGACAACAGAATCCCCGCGGCCTGTTTTCTATACCCTGACCGCGGAGATTGATGTTGGAATCGAAGGTGTACCGCGCACCGGTGAGTACAAAAATCCTGCTGGCGACACGGTGAGGTATGAATACCGCGCTCTGGAGGATTTTGCCGACCTCGAGGTCACTCTTGACGGCGAAGCTGTTCCGGCCAAAGGTTGGTTTATCATGCATCGCGACCGGCATCTTTCGGCCTCCTGCACAAAACGCGTGCTCTGGCGCTACAAAACCAGCCAGGCAGTCTATTATGCTTCTCCGGCGGTGGCGGACGATGGCACGATTGTCTTCAGCACCGGGATGTATCGAAACACCGACGGCTGGACGCCGGGCGGCCTTTACACTCTGAATTCAGATGGCACACTCAAATGGTCGGTTTCGCACGACGATGCTCTCTACGGACCGGCAATCGGCGACGACGGCAATATCTATGTGATGGACCGGAACTATGCCGTGCATGCCTATTCTCCCGGCGGCAGCCGGCGATGGACCTTTGACGATTTCGAATATCCCTCTTTTGTCAAACGAGACATGGGGCAACGCACTCCGGCCATCGGCGCGGATGGGACGGTCTATGTCGGAGCAGACGGTCTGTATGCCCTGGATCCGGTCACCGGCCGGCCGAAGTGGCATTTCAGCCGCGCGCGTTTTGGCCGCGAATGCATCGCCTCGCCCGTGATCGGCGCTGATGGCACCATCACTGTCGTCATCGGTCAGGACACTCTCTATGCGGTCAATCCGGACGGCTCGCGCCGATGGGCGTTTGGTTTCGCCAACGAGGACGAACTGAGTATGGCTACTCCGGCAATCGACGCGGATGGCACCCTTTACATCCCGACCGAAAGCTATCGTGCAGGTTCAAATTTTTATGCCGTCTCTTCGGACGGCGAGTTGCGCTGGCGGGTCCACCTGCCTGGAGACCGGATCGTGCGCGCTTCGCCGGTCATTGGCGTTGACGGCACGATTTTTCTTGCAACCAAGGCCGGAGGAGCGGATCTGCGCGCCCGACTGCTCGCCCTGTCGCCTACCGGCTCGCTGCAATGGCAATTCATCATCGAGGGCAAACATGAGACTCCGGACGACATCTACAGCACGCCGGCTATCGGCGCTGACGGCATTCTCTATTTTGGGGCGGAAACCGGGATGCTTTATGCGGTGCGAACCGACGGCACTTTGTTGTGGCAACATGACATCGCCGCCATCAATTGGTCTTCACCGATCATCCTGACAGACGGCACCCTGTTGATCGGCGGCATCGACAACGGTCCGGGGTATACAGGCTATCTGGCGGCGGTGCGAACCACCAGTTTCGGCTATGCGGCTTCGTCGTGGCCGCGCTTTCACCACGACAACCGCAACAGTGGCCGCTGTGGAAATCCTTAAAGGCCATTTCTGAGTTGACCCGGCAATTGCCTTGGCTTTGTCATCGGGGTCACCGCTCAGATTCGGATAATTCGGATGTGCTTTTGTGCTGAACCCTCCACGACGCGCGATGCCTGGCGCCATTTTTTTATGGCGAATCAAGTTAATTTTTCGTAATTTGGTTTTTATATGGTCTTTTCTGCTTGTTGCCTCGATTTCACAAATCTTCGCTCGAAAAAGTTGATTACCAGCAGAGGTTGTAAAAAACAGATGAAAAAAAAGATTCTGGTTGTTCTGGGAGTTCTCTTTCTGGCCTTTTTCCTGTGGCGCATTGCCAGTCTCATCTTTGCAAACAAACAAATAAGCTCGCAGCGGCCGGGGAGACCGCCGGTCGCCGTACAGATTGACAGCGTGCGCCACAGTGCGATCATCGACACGCGCGAATATACCGGAACCGTCCACGCTCTTTATCAATACATTGTGGCGCCGAAAGTATCGGGCCGCATTGTAAGAATGAACAAACGGATCGGCGATTGGGTCAAGAGAGGCGAAATCCTTGTTCGTATCGACGATGCGGAATACCAGCAGGCGACTGCAGAAGCAGAGGCCAATCTCAAGATTGCCAGAGCATCACTCGCCGAAGCGGCCAGTCAGATTACGCTGGCCAAGCAGGAGCTCGAACGCGTTCAATCGCTGCAGGAAAAAGGCATCGCTTCGCCTGCGGAACTCGATGCAGCGCTCACCAATCACCAGGCACAGCAATCACGGCTGGAGCTGGCGACTGCACAGGTCGAGCAGCGCGAAGCCGCTTTGGCCTCAGCAAAAATCCGTTTGAGCTATACCGTTCTGGCCGCCTCGCAGCCGGGATATATCGGTGAGCGTTACATCGATGAAGGATCGCTGCTGGCGCCTAATACGCCGGTTTTCATGGTCATCGGTATCGATTCGGTCATTGTGCGCACCACCATTGTTGAACGCGATTATGGGTCTATCAAAATCGGTCAGCCCTGCCAGGTAAGAGTCGATGCTTTTTCCGACAAACCCTTCACCGGCCGGGTTTCGCATATCGCCCCCATGCTGCAACAAGAGTCGAGAATGGCACAGATGGAACTGATTGTTGCCAATTCAGACCATCTTTTAAAGCCGGGTATGTTTGCCCGGGTGCAGGTGAGGATCGCCGAGAAGGAGCAAGCCCAGGTTGTTCCCAGTGCCGCACTGGTCAGACGAAACGGTCAACAGGGTATCTTTGTTCTGGAGCAAGACAAACCAGAGGTGCGTTATATGCCGGTCACAGTCGGTATTTTCAATAATGAGTGGGCTGAAATCACCTCACCTGCCATCCAGGGGCAGGTGGTCACATTGGGCCAGCATTTGCTGGAAGACGGCAGCCAGGTGATCCTTCCAAAAACCGTTGGCGAAAACAGTGCGGTTCCGCGTTCGCAAGTCAAGGAGTGAGAAATGAATATCGCCAACGGTCCGGTTCATCGTCCCATATTGACGTCGATCATTTTTATCATCATCGTGCTGCTCGGATTGTTTTCATTTGGTCGGCTCTCCATCGATTTAATGCCCGAGGTGACCTATCCTTCGATATCGGTGATCACCGATTATGGCAATGTGGGTCCCCAGGAGATGGAGGAGTTGATCACCCGACCGATCGAAGAAGCCCTGGCCGCTGTACAGGGTGTTGAAGAGATCACCTCGACCTCCTACGAAGGGACGAGCCGCATTCGCACCGCCTTTGACTGGGGCACGGATCTGGATGTAGCGGTCAATGACATCCGGGACAGATTGGATCGCATCTTGGGAAGGCTTCCGGAAGATGTGGAACGGCCAATGATCCGCAAATTTGATATTTCTTCTTTTCCGATCATGAATCTCGGCGTATCGAGTGCAATGAATCTGATGGATTTGCGCCAACTGGTTGAGGACCAGGTCAAATACCGTTTGGAACGGGTTGCAGGTGTGGCCGCCGTATCGATTTGGGGCGGATTGCAGCGAGAAATTCAAGTCGAGATAAATGCAGAGCGGTTAAAAGCTCTTGGTTTATCCACCAGGGCGATCACTGCAGCGCTGCAAGCTGAAAACCGCAACCTGCCGGCCGGTCTATACGAACGCGGCAACGTCGAAGTTCTCATCCGCACCCAGGGTGAATACCAGTCGCTGGATGAAATCCGCAACACGGTGATCACCACCCGTGAAGGCACACCTATCCGCATCGCAGATGTCGCCCAGGTCAAAGATTCATGGACTGAGGTTCGTCAGCTCAACCGCATCAACGGCGCTCAGGGCTTGCGCATCGGCATCAACAAGCAATCGGGTGCCAACACGGTGCAGGTTGCGGAAGCGGTTAAAGAGGAGATTGCCCGGATCAACCAGGATATGCCGCAGCTCAATATTGCCGCGCGATTCGATCAATCGATCTATATCAAGCGCTCCATCAACAGCGTCGGCAATTCGACCCTGTTGGGCGGTTTGTTGGCAATTGTGGTGCTCTTTATCTTTTTGCGCAACCTGTCCAGCACGGCGATCATCGCCACGGCCATCCCGATATCGATTATTGCCACTTTCGGGCTCATGTACTTTGGCGGGTTCACTCTGAACACCATCACGTTTGGAGGATTGGCGCTCGGCATTGGCATGCTGGTGGACAGTGCGATCGTGGTTCTGGAAAACATCTATCGGCACCGCGAGAGCGGCTTGTCGGCACGAGACAGCGCGCTGAAAGGCACGCAAGAGGTCTGGTCTGCCATTGTCGCGAGCACATTGACCACGCTGGTGGTTTTCTTTCCGGTCATTTTTATTCGCGGTATGTCCGGTATCATGTTCAGCCAGATGGCGTTTGTGGTGAGTTTTTCTCTCCTGTGTTCTCTGGTGGTCGCCCTGACCCTGATTCCCATGCTCTCTGCGCAGTTTTTGCATTATCAGCCGTCCGAACACCGCAAAGGTGAAAGCAAACTGCACAAAATCTACGCCACCAGTGAAGCGATCTTTAACCAGGTCGAGTCTGCCTATGGTCGATTGCTCAGGTGGGCTCTGGTGCACCGCAAAAAAGTTGTTCTGTCGGCTTTGGTGGTTTTCATCGCGTCGGTCTTGCTGATCCGTTTCATCGGTGTCGAGTTGATGCCCACAGCAGACGAAGGCGAAGTACGAGTTGACATCGAGATGGCGGTGGGAACGCGGTTGGAAATCATCGATCAGGCGACACTGGCGATCGAAGAGGTCGTCAGACAGAACGTGCCGGAAATGACCGACATGATGGCTCGGGTCGGCACGGGTCATACCGCCGAAATCCGCTGCACGCTGGTTGAAAAGAACCGGCGCAAAAGAAGCAGCGAAAAGATTGCCGATGATCTGCGCGTTTTGCTGCGAAATTTGCCGGGGGTGACGGTCCGGACCCGGGCAGGTCAGGGATTGTTTCTGCTGCGTCTCGGGTCATCGGCATCCGACAATGTCACGGTGGAGGTGCGCGGATACGATCTCGCCACAGCGCAGAGTCTCGCGCAACAGGTGGAGCAGATCGTGCGCCAGGTTCCAGGCATCACCGATACCCGGATCAGCCGTCAGGAGGGCAGTCCAGAACAGATCATTCAGATCGATCGGCAAAAAGCGGCTGACCTGGGACTCACCATTTCGGCGATCGGCGAAGCGTTGCAGACCGCAGTGGGCGGTACCTATGCTTCCTATTTCCGCCAGGGCGGCAAAGAATATCGGATCCTCGTGCGTTTGAGCGAGCAGGATCGCCGCGATCTAACAGAATTGCTCGATCTCACGGTGATCAACAGCCGCGGGCTGCCGGTGGTTTTGCGCAATGTTGTGCAATCCATTCCCCGGGAAGGGCCGGTACAGATCGAGCGCAAGGATCAGGAGCGGATTATCACAATCTCGGCCAATTTTACCGGCCGAGATATGGGCTCGGTCATTGCCGATATCCGCAGCCAGCTGCGGTCAGTCCCGGTGCCAAAGGATTTCGCCATTCTCTTCGGCGGCGACTATGAAGAGCAACAAAAAGCCTTTAAGGAACTCTTGCTGGGGATCATCCTGGCCATCCTGCTGGTTTACTTTGTCATGGCCGGCCAGTTCGAATCGTTTCGCGATCCCTTCATCGTTTTGTTTTCAATTCCCATGGCGGTTATCGGGGTCGTCATCATCATGATCCTCACCAAGACCATTTTCAGCATGCAGGCGTTCATCGGCTGTATCATGTTGGCCGGCATTGTGGTCAACAACGCCATTCTGTTGGTCGATTACACCAATCTGTTGCGGCGTGAGGAAAAAATGGCTCTATTCGATGCGATAGCGCTGTCCGGTTCCCGCCGTCTGCGGCCGATCATGATGACCACATTGACCACTGTGCTGGGATTGATACCGCTGGCCATCGGATTGGGCGAAGGAGGCGAAGCCCAGGCTCCGCTTGCCCGCGTGGTGATCGGCGGTTTGTTGAGCTCGACAGTGATCACCTTGGTGCTCATCCCGGTCGTCTATTCTCTCTTTGAAGGTCGTTCGTTTTTCAAAGCCAAACAGGTGCAAGGATGAAACGCTATAGTTTAAACCATGAATTGTCGCGCAATTTATTATACCGGCCATCATTGATCGCCTTTCTTCTGATTGTCGTTTTTTCACTTCCATCCGCAGGCCAGGACAACATCTTTGCGCACCTTTCAGGGGGCGATACCCTGTGGGTCACGGTGCAGGAATCGATCTTGGCTGCTTTGGAGAACAATCCTTCCATGGCCATCCAGCGCCTGCAGCCCGAAATCGCCGAGACCTATGCCAGGGAGCAGCGGGCGGAATTTGACCCACAGTTGGAAGCAGTGATGTCGCGCAACAAGGGCAAGAGTCAGCGTTTTCTGGGATCGCGGCCGGAACCGTTCGAATTGACTTCCGAGAGGCTGGTCTATTCCGCCGCTCTGAATCAGGCCTTGCCGACGGGAACAACTGTGTCCGCAGAAGCGACGATGACCAGCAACTTGTCGAGCATCTATACGGATCAATATTCCGGCACCCTTGGCGTAACCGTCGCCCAGGCACTGTTGCAAGGCGGCGGCATCGGCGCCAATCTTGCCCGCCTGCGCCAGGCCAGACTCGACGTCGAGAGATCTCGCGAGGAGCTCAAAGCGATAGCAGAAAATCTGGTAGCGGATGTTGAGAATGCCTATTGGACTCTCTATCTGGCAAACCAGGAAATCCTGATCCAAAAGCAATCTCTTGATTTGGCCAATACCCAGTTACATGAATCACAGGAACGGGTTGCCGTCGGCAAACTGCCCGAACTGGAGCTGGCGGCTGTACATGCGGAAGTTTCCTTGCGGAGAGAAGCGGTGATCGATGCGCAAAGCCGTTATGAGCAGGCCAGATTGGCCTTTCTTTTCTTGCTCAATCCAACCCCGACATCGGTTTGGCAAACCGTGCCGGCGTTGTTGGATCAGCCTTTTATGCCGGTCGATTCGTTGGAATCGATCGAAGTGCATCGGGAATTGGGTTTGACCTATCGAGCTGATCTCAAACAGGCCAGGATCGCAATGCAGAAAGGCAAGCTCGAGATCCAGCGGACCAAAAACGGCTTGTTGCCGCGTCTGGATGTGTTTATCAGCGCCGGCCGTTCTTCGTATGCACAGTCTTTCCGCGAAGGGTTGCCTGACATTCAAAGCCCTTTTTACGACATCTCGGCAGGAGTCAACTTTGGCTTTCCGGTCATCAACCGCCAGGCACGGGCAGCCAGGGATCGAGCCGAATGGAGCCATGAGCAGCTCGAGTTGTCTGTACAAAATCTGCAACGTTTGGTGGAGTGGGATGTTTGTTCGGCCTACATCGAGGTCGTGCGTTCGCGCGAGCAGATCCAGGCCACCCGCGTCACGCGGGAATTGCAGGAGAAAAAACTCGCGGCCGAGCAGGAAAAATTTCGCGTCGGCAAATCGACAAATTTTTTGGTCCTGCAGGCGCAGCGCGATCTGACTGCCGGGCTTCTGGATGAAGCGCAAGCCACGGTCGCACATCTGAACGCGCTTATCGATCTCTACCTGCTGGAAGGCACGTTGCTGGAAAGACGCGGTATCGGGATTTGATCCGCAATCACAGACGATAGTCAAATGCCCCGCCGACAATTTTGCCGACAAGCCGGGTTAAAGCCCGCAGCGGCACCTGTCATTCGCCGGCCGACTCCCCCATCAATCCCTGATCGGCAAAACTGAAATAGGAATCCTTGCCCACGATGATATGATCCAGAACCGAGATATCGCAATACCGGCAGGCGATGGTGATTTTGCGGGTGATCGCCCGGTCCTCCTGGGATGGCGAAGGATCGCCGCTGGGATGATTGTGGAAGAGAATGATCGAAGCCGCGGCTTGTTGCAGGGAATGGATGATGATTTCCCGCGGGGAAACCACGCTTTCCCGCAAACTGCCGCTGAACAGCGTCTTTTCGCCGAGCAATTCGTTGCGGCTGTTCAGAAAAAGCACCCGAAATTCTTCTCTCTGCAGATCGCGCAGTCTGAGATGGATGTAGCGGTAGGCGTCTTCAGAGCAGCGAATGCGGTCATGCGCCGTCCACGATTGTTGGGCGCTGCGCTTGCCGATTTCCAGCGCCGCCTTGATCTGCGCTGCCTTGGCTGTTCCGATGCCTTTGATCGCTGCCAGGTCAGCGGCAGCGCGGCTGTCCAGCCCGCGCAGGCCACTGGATTCGTGCAACAACTGGCGGGCCAGATCGACGGCGGTCATGTTGCGATTGCCGGTGCGCAATAAGATCGCCAACAATTCGGCATCCGCCAGAGTTTCAGCCCCGTATTTGAGCAGGCGTTCGCGCGGCCGTTCGTCTTCCGGCCAATCGCTGATGCGATACAGCTGATCTCCACTCATAAGAACAATATAGACGCGAACTGCAAAAAAAGCAAGCCACAAAATGGAACTTTTCAATCGAGCTTGATCATTTTCCTGGTCGCTCGATAGGATCCAGCCTGAAGAACGCTGAAATAGAGCCCCGAACCGACCGGCTCACCCCGCATATCCCGTCCATCCCAAATGGCACTGAAATAGCCAGGTTGTGCAGTTTCGTTGCGCAAAGTGCAGATTTCGCGTCCAAGCAGATCATAGATAACCAGAATCACTCGTCCGGAAACGTCGCCGGGCAATTGCCAGGTGATTGTCGTCGAAGGATTGAAGGGATTGGGATAATTCTGGGCCAACTCGAAGCGCGAGGGAGCGGCGAGCTGCACCGAGATCTCATCATAGATGGTTTCGCTGCCGTCGATATCGATTTGGCGCAGCCGGTAGCCCCATTCACCGAAGCCTGGCGGCTGATCGATGAATTGGTATTCGCTCGGTTCCTGGGTCGTGCCCCGTCCGTCGACAAAGCCGACCGCATTCCAGCCGCTTTGCGGGGCCCGGCGGCGGTCGATTGCAAAGCCGAGGTTGTTGCTCTCGCTGGCTGTTTTCCACGTCAGCACAATTTCGTCGCGCTGCGGCTGTGCCGTGAACGCCGCCAGTTCCACCGGTGTGGTGCTGCCGGAGACGAAAGCCGTTGCGGAGACGTTGCGCTTGTTGTCGCGGCTTAAAATGCCGAAATAATAGGTCTTGAAAAAATCGAGCCCGCTGATCAGAACCGACTGTTGCTCTCCGGGCATGGCAGGGGAAGGCACTTTGACCAATTTGGTGGCTCTATACCACCAAAAATTGACGTCATCCTCATCTGCGATATAGGGGATGGTGTTGTAGCCGACCACAAGCGTATCGACGGGGCCGCCGACCTGGCCGTCATCGCCGGGCGCTGTCCATTGCAGGGTGATGGAGCCGTCGGGGTTGGCGAACGCTACCAGGTCATCGATGCGAGCCGGCGGCACCTTATCCTGTTCCAGGGTTGCAAGTTGCAGCGGCACCGAGAGCGTGTCGAACTTGCCTGCCAGTTCATAGGCATCATGGTTCTCTGCAAAGACATAGTTTTTGAAGGTCAAATCGAAATCGAGATACCCGGAGATATAGTCCGGTTCCGCACCGAGGATGCGCAACCCGCTGTTGCCATAGAGTCGTGTGCCGTCGCTGTCGTCATATTCATCCAAGAAAACGGCCTGGGAACTGCCGACCGGCTGTTCGCGCAATTCGAGAATGGTGAATAGGCTCGCGGTCTTTACTTTGCTCTGCGCCGGATCGGCCACCAGGGCATACCAGTGCCAGCCCGGCCAGGTGGCAGAGCTCAGATTATAGCCGCCGATCTGATGAAAAGTATCGTTAACGCGAACCGGATTGGTCGGGTCATCTTCTTTGCTGTAATAGATGGTATTTTTACCGTTGGCATCGAGGATCTGAGAAAAGGTTATACGCTTGATCTTGACATCCAACTCGGCCGTGGAGAGTTGGTCGAGCAGATCGGTGAAATTATATCGATAAGGGATCTCGTAGAAATGGTCATAATAAAAATAGGTCGGCCAGGGTAAAGTTTGGTCTTTGGTCTCAAAATAAGCTGAAGAAAGAGAAACCAGGAGCGAATTTCCCCGCACGATGCGGACAGGCCCGACGGTGACAGCAGGCGCCTTCTCCTGGCTGACATTGATGGTGGCAACTTTGAGAAAGCTATATTTGATATCGTAATTGACCATGCGTTCCTTGAGAGGGATATTATCGATCATGAGCTTGTCAATATTGGGAATCTGGTCTTTGGTATCGTAGGCAGTCATCTGCAATTCGAGTCGGAATCTTTGGTTCTTATAAAAATCCAGGCTGTCGCCGCCCAGGCTTTTGGGGATCAGCACTGCTGTCGGCAGTCCGCTCGCCTGATTCGGATCGTGCCCGATGACATAGGATTTTCCATAAACCACATCGGTGCTGCCCTGCCAACCGTGCCGAACGTAGGAAATGGGACTCAACGCCAACTGGTCGGACCAAAAGACGTAGGCATAGCGTTTTATGGCGGTCAGCGGATCGGTAACGGCGATTTCCACGCGGGCGCGGCTGGCCAGAGCGGGATCCGCCGGTTTGAGAGTAACTGCTGCCCTATCTCCCAAATCCCGCAGCATCACCACCAGTTCGTCCTGCGGATCCAGCACACCGTTGGCATGGAAATAGTTGCCATCCTGATCGCGTTCATCCACTTGAAAGGGAACAACCGTCCAGCTCTTGAGCGCGGCGTTGTACACCGCAACTCGCAACCAAATTGGATCGTCGCCCAGAAACGGCGCCAACTCCGCGCCGGTAATAATGACCGGTTCCATTTGACGGCTTGGCAGAGCCGCGGCTAATCCGATCAGCCAGCATAAACTCAAAACAACAGCAATAGTTTTGCTCATTTTTCTCTCCACCCCTCATTGTGCTCCCGGGGACACCACCACCTGACATCGCTCAGCCAAACACCGATGAAACAAAAAAAGGCCATTGACTGATCTAGCGCTGGACCTGATCAATAGCCTTCTGTTGCTTGTTTAATATCATCTCTCAAACTGTTGCAGCAAAAAGCGAATCGTCCGGTAGTTCAATTCCTGCTGCGCGACATCCCGTTACTTGCGGAACGCTGCAATCGCATCCTCAACGGAGTCAAATGTGTCAAAAATCGTGATCAGTTTGGTAACCATGAACAGGCTTTTGACTTTATCGGTCACTCGCACAAGCTTCAAATCACCCTTGGCATTGCGAAGAGTCGTCAAAGAGGACATCATGGCACCCAAACCAGTGCTGTTCATCCAGGTCACTTTGCCGAGATCGATGATAACCTTGAGCTGCTTTTTATCGGCCAAATCTTTGACTTTGCTATGAATTTCCTGAGTCTCCGGGCCTCCCATCAGCTTGCCCTTTAATTCCAAAATGGCCACATCGCCAACGATCTTTTCTTTAAGCTGCATTCGATCCTCCTTCTGGGGAAAGTCACCACTTCTCATCCTATCGGATTATACAATCCGAGTTCAACTTTAATAACCTTGCCAAAATTTACGTTAAAATACTTCCGCGTTTTGCCAGCTAAAGACATTAATAAATTACATCTTTTTACCCTAGAAAGCAAATCCTTTGACAGTTTCCACCAACTATTCTTTCGATCGATTAACCGACTCTTTGGGAAAGAGTCTGCACCATGTGCCTGGCTGAATTGTTGCCGGGATTGACTTCGAGCGCACGGGTTAACATTTTTTTTGCCAGATCAGTCCAGCCGCTTTTTATGCAGTATTCTCCGACCTGACAATAAGCGCGGTCGATCGGTTTGACCTTGCCGCATTTCTGCAAAACATCGATGATCGAGAAACCAAACGACTCATCCAGATAGGATTCGTTGCTTAACAAATAACACAAGATCAAATCGTCATCGCTATAGTCGCACAGGATGATTTTAAGGAGGTACAGGCCCTCGTCGAAAAGCGCTCTGACCTTTTCCCAATAGACATCATACGATTTTTTTGTTTCGAGATAATCTTCGCTGTCAGCCGCATAGTGTTCCATAACATATTTGAGTTCGCGCGCCACCATCACTTTGTGGAAAATCATGGCGACATTGTTGATCAATTCGATTTCGGCGTTGTTTGGGGTGTATTTGTTCGCTTTTTCAAATTCACGGGTTCCCGGATTTAGGACACGGCGGAAAACCAGATAGAGCTCTTCTTTGATTTTGTATAGAACATCGGATAGGTTTTTAAGATCTTTAAATGGACATGTTTTTCCCTGCTCATGCTGTTCGTTCAAGAGGGTAAACATATTGCGGGCATGCAAATATTCCGCCAGGGTCCGCCGAATGACCCATGGTTTGCTTTGCTTGACAAATGGGCTGATCTGTTCCATTGTCTGTCTTCCCTGTTGTTTTGGGTTTTTCGCCTGCATGGTGCCGGCAAGCCGATCCGTGCCGGCGCAATGCACATGCCTGAAAACATCAATCGACCGCCGAATTGGAGATGACGGTTGCAGTGGTACGGCTGTAGATACACGCATTTAGCAGCAAACGAAGAGTGCCAAGTGTTTGACAACGAAACTGCGGTTGAAAACCACAGAGAATCGCCTCTCCCCTGCCTATCTTAACCGTAGCGCAAGCACAGGCGCCGAGCGGCAGGCATTTGGTTTGCATAATCCCGGAGAGGAGCAGGTGGTCGGAGGGATAGTCGATCACCCGTTCCGCGCGGCTTACAGAAAAAGCAAATCCGTTGCGGTTGAACAACGCCAATTCGCCGGCCATACCCCAGCCCAACGGATCTGAGGCTGCCACGACACCGCGCAGCAGGCTTCCGGGTGCATCGAGCGGCATAAAAATCACCTCGGTATCGGGCAATTCGCATCGCAGCGCCTGCAAATTAAAGAGCAGGCAAGCGCGATTGAGCAGGACCAGGCGGCCGCCGCCTTGCAGGTAGTTGGCTAGATTGTGCACTCCGGCGGAACTGAGACCGCCTGTATACGCGTGCGGCAGCCGAGTCGAATCCGCACCGCAGGTGATTTCGTCGACCGGCTGATCGCTGAAGATGAGCACGTCGACCTGGGGCGATCCCTGGCGCAGATCCGCATCGGTCACGATTTCGACTGTCAAACCATAACTTTCGCATAAGAATTGCGTCCAACCGGCGTCATCATGCGGCAGATGGCTGCCATAAAGCCCGATGCGCGGCGGTTGCAGAGCCAATGCCGGAACGCACGACATTTCCGGCGCGGCAACCACCGAAAAGCCGTACTTGGCGGCCGCGGTCTGCAGTACGTTTTGATCCGCATAGTTGCACCAAAAAGTCCCGGGCGGCAGCTTTTCCGGACCGATGGCGAGTGAATCGGTGATCGCAAACACCTCTGCACCAGCTTCCCAAAGGTCGGCCAGCGCTCGATAGGCCGACAACCATCGGCAATCGCTCAGAAACCCGTTTGTAGCTCGCTGTGGAAAAGGCGGAGGCGGGAATGCCTCTTCAGCGGTCGTCCGCACCATCGGAGCCGCAACCATGCCTGAGGCCGAATAGACTTTTGTCCCAAAGTAAAGCGGCAGGCAATGGGTTGTGACATCATAAGCCAAGGCAGCGCCATCTTGATCGACAGAAGGATAAGGACGGTTCGCCAGCAGAGTGCGGGCATAAGCTCCATGAGGTTGTGCCGTGGGGACAATGACTGTCCCGGCCGGCAGCATCAGGGTATCGCCGAGAGAAAAGCCGGTTTGGGCTTGGTAGAACTCCACATCGCCATTCTGCAAGACTTGCAGCAGTTCTCGCGCGCCGGCAGGATCTTGTTGTGTCGGCGGCAGGAAAAAAACCATCTGCGCAGAGTCGTCGGCACAGGCTTGCCGGGCGACGCGATAAGCTGACGCGAGCCAGTTTTGCCGATCGCGGGCAAGGGTTTGCAAAACCGCCAGCACCGCAGCCTGACCGTAATCGACAATATCTTCCAGTTGCCACCGGCCGCCGGTCCAGGGCAACGGCAAATTCCACGCCCGTCTGCGCGGATCCAGACCACAGAACTGCTGCAAGTCATCACTTTGCAGTTCGATGGGATCTGACATTCGAGCAGAGGCGATTTCAATTAAAAATCGGAGGCCGCCGTGATAATTGACATAGGCGCGCGACGGAGAAAAGGCATCGAAACAGGCATGTACAGCAACCCCTCTTTTGCCTTCTGCCGTCAATCGGGCGGCCACAGTCGTGCCCAGAGCGGCCATTTGGCTCTGCAACCACGGATCGATTTCCTCGTCGTGCGGATCGATATACGGCGGCAGGAAAAGGCGGGGGCCGCGAGACCCCATCTGATGAAGGTCGACAACCACGTGCGGGTGCCAGACATTGTAGACATGCTCCACTGTCAGGCGTGTCTCGGGTTGGGTAAGCATGAACCAGTCGCGGTTGATATCGTGTCCGGCTCGCGGATGATCGAGAAAGGGCAAGGGCCCGCCGGCATAGCGGCTGCCCTGGTAATTGCGGTTCCACTCAGCGACCCTGGCCAGACCGTCCGGATTGTGCACCGGGATCAACAGCACAACGGTTTCGCGCAACAGATTTCCCACAGCTGCACTGCTGTCGGCAGCCAGATTCCAGGCGAGCAGAGCGCTCATCTGCGCCGGGCCAACCTCGCGAGCGTGGATCGAACAATTGATCGAAACGATCACCTTCCCGGAATCGATCGCTTGCGACACCGCAGTTGTTGACAACTGCCGCGGATCCATCAATCGGCGTCGATTTTCACGAATGGCGGTCAATTTGTCGAGGTTCTCCGGCGCAGAACAAATCACCAGGATAAGGGGCCGGCCTTCAGCGGTTTTGCCGAATTCCTGCACTTTTATACGCGGCGAAGCCGCGGCAAGCCGATAGAAATAGGCAACGATTTCGTCAGGATCTGCCAGACGACCCGAGGTTCCCGGGACAAAGCCCAAAACCTGCTGAGGGCTGGGCAATGTGAGACTGGATCCAGCCATGGCTGAAACAGCAGCCCAAAGGATAAGGCCGCAAATCGCCAACCGCCAATTTGCCGGTCGAATTGAGATCGGTAAATTGGGTTTTGTGATCCGCACAAGCGGAAAGATGCAGTTCACCACTGGATCACCACCTCTTCAGGATGATCGAGGACATTCTTTGCCTGGGACGCGACCAGGCGCACAGCTTCCTTGGCTGAAGTGACCAGCCGCATATCGATTCGATTCACCTGTTCGAATCGCCGGGCAAGCCAACTGGCGGCGATTTCAGAACGCCACCGTTTATTGGGCGCTTCGCCCGCAAGCGGCTGCGAAAAAAAGTGATTTTTCACTGCGTTTTGCAGTTCAACAGTGCGCTCTCCGGAAACCGGCCATAAAAAATCATCCAATCCCAATTGCGGATGGAGGAAATAGAGCTGTACTGCTCCCTCGTCTGTCGAGGGCAACAAGATAATTTGCGGGTATCTCTGCCTGGATTTTTGTGGCCGCTGATGCACTTTGAGCTGACGATTGATCGGCGGATCTGCCTTTTCAATCCACTCCTGTTCGAGCAACAAAGCCTCGAGTTCCGAGCCGACTCGTTCGATTTCGATTCGATGGAGATGGTCGCGCAAAGTGCTCACTTTGGCATCGAGTTCTTCTGTGGAGATAAAATAGCTTCGCAGACGGTCGGCCAAGCTGCGAGCTTTGCCGACATAGAGCAACTGCCCGGCGCGATCATACATGCGATACACTCCCGGCAAAGGCGGCAAGCTGCGCAAATCTTCCCGGGTAAAAGCATAGCGGCTGAAGTCGATGTCGTCGACCGGTTGTCGGCAGAGCTCGATCCATCTTGGCAGCACAACTGCGGCTGCGCCTTCGCTGGCGAGCGCCGCCTCGACCTGCTCGGCCAATAAATCGATCTGTAGAGAGAAAGAATCGCATTCGTAAGCCGGCACGTGCAACTGCTGCGAGAGCTCGACGGCTGTGCGTATTTTTTTGCCACTGTCGGCCTGCACGACTCGTCGCAGGTTGATCAGCGGTTGCAGCAGTTCGGCGCCCAACAACCCGCGGTAGACTGTGCGAAACAGCGAAACTTGATTGCCAAAGCCGTCGAACAGCAGCGGTTCATCGGGGGCAAGGAGTTTTGCAGTCTTTTGCAGCAACGGTGCCAGTCCTTGCACCAGATCAGCTCCAGTGAGGAGACCGACCTTTTCTCGTCCATCCGAGCGCAGCCGCAGCAGAGCAAATCCTTGCCACTCCTGCCAACAAGAAGAACTCTCGGGAAATGCTTTGCAAAGCATCACGCTCCAGCCATCGGGAGCAGCAGGCGCATGGCGGTCGCATAGAATCCATTCGCCTGCCCGATTTCGACTGATGCGATCCGAACCGCCAGCTATTGCGGCGACCAATTTTTCAGCCAGCGGCGACGGCGGAGCGGCTGTTTTAAACAGGTTTTCCGCTATTTCCGCACTCGACAGCGGACGGTCTGCGTCGAGCAACAGTTGCAGCAGTTGTTCAATCACCGCAGCCTCGCACCGTTTTCTCCCTTCGGTCACCCTTTCCCCAAATTGAGACTCCGAGCAAGCCTCCCAGCAAACCGATGACCGCATAGGAGATCAGCGACAGAAGTAAAAATCCGGCAAAAGCCAGCGGCGTCGACAAAAACTCGCGCCACTGCGCAACTTGTTCACGGACAGCGGGATCTGCGAGGCCGTCGACCATCGTGGAGATGGAGTCAAACAGCATCGCATTGAAAACAAGACCAAGCAGAGTGCTCACAACCGCACCGAACAGACCCGCCAACAAACCCAATACTGCTCCATCACCGGTTGAAATATAGCGACCCTCTCCCAGCTGTCGCCTGTAGAGATAGACGGCCACCAGACCGCCGGCAAGCACGCCGGAACAGCACATACAGTTGATCCAGTTCAACATGGGGACAGCGGTCAACAAGCCGATTGCTCCCCCACCCCACAAGGCCGGGCGCAAAAAAGAATCCCGTGAAATCATCCCGCTCGCTCCAATCAAGAGATCAAATCCAGTTGCCGGCGCCGGGCCCCGCAAAAGCGATTCAACAAATCGGCCGTGAAGTCGCTGGCAGCCATAAGCTGATCGCACGGGTGCGGCGCATAGATGACGAACAATATCGAAGTGGTTTCCAGCACAATCCTGCTGCGCTCGGAATCGCTGGACGGATTGCCAAATGGACCCTTGCGATCGGCAAGCACAACTTTGCCATTGACGTTGATCCAGCCTTTTTGGATGCCGATATACCCCTCCTGTTCCTTGCCCAGGCGACAAATCAGCGGCGGGGTCAGCCGGTCGAGGTCGTAGATGCCAACCGGCAATTGAAAGCGCAGGGAAAGATAGTTGCCGATATCGACCACGGTATTGACGCGATAAAGCGGTTTGCCGAGCAGGGCACGCCGCAGCAAAGCTTCCGAAGACGGTCGATAGCGTGTCGGATCGATTCCCAGGCTGCGGTAAAGCAATCTTGCGGGTCGAAAGAATTCGTGTGCGGCAGCCGGCTCGGAAAAACGCAAAGCCAACTGGGCACAGAGCAGATCGATTTCCTGCCACAGCTCCGGTGAATGTGCGCTGTTTTTGACCGAATCGAAAACCACGGCTGACAATTGCAGCTTGTCGATGAGCTGTTCAGCGAGCAAAATTGTTAGGTGATCATCATTCATCTCTCTTACCCGTGGTGTCCCGTCTGACGACGGGACAGTGCTGCTCTCGTATTTCAAGTATACACAGAAGTCTGGAAAATTGCAAGCTTGGCTTTTGCAGAGTGAAAAGCTTCCCTTGCTTTTTGATGCCAGAGCCCGTAAATTGGGCATGGAATGGGCAAACCGAAAGGCTCCGGCAAAACCTGTTTTCAGATGTGAGGTGAATCGAGGGGTGAGGTGAGCAACAAAAACAATCGGCGCTTTCTGGCTCTCGATTTTGACGGTGTACTTGTCGACAGCATCCAGGAATGCCTGGTGGTGGGCAATAATGCCTATGCGGCCTACTCCGGGAAAGGGGCCAAGATTCTGAGTGTCGACGAATTGTCGCACGCCATGTTACAGAAAGCCCGCCACCTGCGCAATTACATCCGTTCAGGTGAAGACTATGTCTATATCTTCCATGCGCTGCATAAAAAGATCGAATTGAAAGACCAGATCGATTTTGATGCTTTTTTAATGGCCAACACCGAACTTCGCACTGTTTTCTTTAACCTCTTTTATTTGGAACGCCAGTCATTGCTCATCAGAGAACGCCGTCTCTGGTTGAACCTCAATCCGATCTATCCGGGCATACCGATGTTGTTGTACGCATATGCCAAACAGGACCGACTGGCCATCGTCAGCACCAAAAAATCCTCCTATATCATCGAGATTTTGCAGCACAACGGCATCGAGGTCGCACCAAAATGGATATTTCATGCGCATGAAGAATATTCCAAGCGGGACATCATCAGCGACCTGTTGCAGCAAAAAAAGCTTGCTCCGTGTGAGATACATTTCATCGACGACCAGGTCAGCAATCTCCTCGCCGTGCAGCCACTTGGGGTTGAATGTTTTTTGGCCGCCTGGGGCTACAACGACGACAAACAGCGTCAAACCGCTGCAAGACAAAAGCTGCCCATCCTCACTTTTCAAGAGTTTCTGCAAAACTATTGAGTTGAGGTCAAATCCTTCAGATCTTGCCGCTTCTCTTGCCAGCCGGTGGATTGGCTCCTCGAAATGGTTGTCTCAGGCCATTTGCACTGCAGAGCACGAACGCAAATATTCTACATAGTCGCGGCAGGTTCGGTCAGCACGGCCGAATATGGACTCTTCGGGATAAAGGCCGTTTTCGTCGACTGTTCCGGCAGCACTGCCGGTCAACAGTTCGATGCCTTGCACGATGTGATCGATGGCATAGAGATGAAACTTTCCGGCAGCAATTGCGGATGTCACTTTTTGATGGAGCATCAAATCCTGAACATTGCGGCGGGGCAGGATGACGCCCTGTTTGTCGGTCAAACCCCGCGCCTCGCACAGGCTAAAAAAACCTTCAATTTTTTCGTTGACGCCGCCGATCGGCTGGATTTCGCCGTTTTGATTGATCGAGCCGGTAACCGCCAGTCCTTGATCGATCGGCACCTTTGCCAGTCGCGACAGCAACGCATAGAGCTCGGCTGAGGAAGCGCTGTCGCCATCAACTTCGTTATAGGATTGTTCAAAACACAGGCTGGCGCTCAAGGCCAAGGGCTTGTTTTGGGAAAAAGCATGCTGCAAAAAAGCGGTGAGGATGAGCACTCCTTTATCGTGGGTTGGTCCACTGAGTTCGACTTCGCGTTCGATATTGACGATTCCCGAGCGCCCGACAGCGGTCTGGGCGGTGATGCGGGATGGTTTGCCGAAGGCATAATCGCCCATATCATAAACCGATAAACCGTTCACCTGTCCGATCTTGAAGCCCTGAGTGTCGATCATGAGAACGTCTCGCTCGATCATTTCGCGAACTTTATCCTCGCTCAGATTGCGGCGCATCCGGCGTTCTTGCAGAGTCCGGTCGACGTGCCCCTGGTTGACGAATTTGGCCAGGTCTTGACGGGCGTAAAAGGCGGATTCGCGAACAATATCGGCGATATGGTTGAAGCGAGTCGATAATTTGGTCTGATCCCCGCTCAATCTGGCTCCGGCTTCAACGACCCGGGCCAGCCCAGAGCGATCGAATGGCAAGAGGTCCTCCTCCTTGCACAAGCGTTGAATGAAAATCCCGTATTTGAGCACACTTTGGCTGTTGTTCTTGATCTCATAATCGAATTCGGCTTTGATCTTGAAAATCTTCATAAAATCCGCATCCGCATTGTAGAGCAGATGGTAGAGAGTCGGATCGCCGATCAGAATCAATTTTAGATTGATATCGATCGGCTCAGGTTTGATCGCACTTGCCCCGCCTCCCCAGGGAGTCTCAAGCGCCCAAATTTCGAGCTTGCGGGTTTTGAGCACGCGTTTGAGATTGGTCCAAACCCCTGCCTCACTCAGCAAATCTCTGGCGTCACACACAAGATAACCGCCGTTGGCGGTCAGCAGAGATCCTGCCCGAATGGTGGAAAAATCTGAAAACCATTGACCTTCGCTGTTGATCGTTTGCTCGATGGTTCCAAACAATTTGCTCATGGTCGGCAGGTTTTCGAAAATAATCGGTGCGCCCTCGGTATGCGAATTATCGACCACCAGATTGACCCGGTAGGCGGGCAAGGGATTGTGCGCCAAAGAGCGCGGTGAGGAGGCTTCATCTCCTTCGGATTTTTCTTTGAAAAAAGACAAATTGTCCAAAATATCCTCGCCAACCGCATCGAGATAAAGGTGGATAACCGGCTCTGAGAGATTTTGCCGCATTTCTTGCATCGTCTCATCGAGGTATTGCAGGGCCAGGGTGCGGTCCAGCGCATTGAGGTCATCGCGCATCTTGCGGGAGAGCTTTTGGTTCTTTTCGATGATTTTCTTCAACTCGCGGGTCAATTTTTTTTGCAGCGCCACCATCTTGTTCAACTGGGCTTCATCGAATTTTCCCTCATGCTGCATGGCTTCCAGTTGTTCGAAAGAGGTCGGCTGACCGTCCAAAAGCGGCAAGACATCGGGCTTGACCATCGGTCCCATCTGGATTTGAACGACCGTAAAGTTGGCTTTTGTCGCTTTTTTGTCGAGTGCTGCAAACAGTTTTTGACTGTTGTCGTTAAACTCATCGATAATCTTTTGCCGCCGCGCCCGATAGCGATCGCTTTCAAACATTTGCGGCAGCCCCTGGCGCAAATTTTCGACAAACGATTCCATCAACCGTCGAAATTGGCTCCCTTTTCCGGGAGGCATACGCAAGGCCAGCGGCATATCCGGCTTTTGAAAATTGTAGACATAGGCGACGTCATTCGGCGTCGGACGATAAGGGTAGACATCGCGCAAAAGAAAGCGCACGGTGGTGCTGCGGCCAGTACCCGGCTCGCCGGCAACAAAGATATTATATCCTGGAAAATTCATCGACAGACCGAGTTGAATGGCCCGCACCGCTCGTTCCTGGCCCAAAATCGTCGGTGCTTGCTCGAGTTGATCTGTCGATTCGAATTGAAAACCGGAGAGATCACATTGCCAGTAACATTTTTCTGCAGGAATTTCCAATTCATCTTTCAGCATACTTACCTCATTTCAGATCGAACGGCAAGGGCGCATCCATCAGGGCGATTTCCGCATCCACCTCTGCCAGGAAAAGCCGAATACCAATTGATGTCATGGGGTGGTGGAGTTTTCTTTTCTCCAGGGCAGGAAGAGAGCAACCGATTCGCCTGTTGGTCGCACGTTCGAATTTTCCGGCTCCGCTTTTGCCAGCCGTTTGGCCTTTAGCAGCGCTCTATCCCCTGGGTGATTCTCGGGCTCAACGAGCAGACGGGAACCCATACTTTTTCATTTTGTAGCGCAGCGCTGCCTCTGAAAGTTGCAGCAACCGTGCAGCTTTGGACTGATTGCCATCATATTTGGCCAAAGCCTTTTGGATAAGATATTTTTCCACTTCACTGACAGCCGTGGGGATATCAGTTCCTTCGAGAAATTCGAGCGGATCAGGCTTGGAGTAAAAGGGCAAATAATCGGCGGACAACTCACCCTCTGGCGACATGATCACCAGATTGCGGATCACATTGCGCATCTCGTGCATGTTGCCCGGCCAGGGGTACGCGAGGATGGCGTCAAACACCTTGTACGGGACAGCAGGCGACGTTTTTCCGTAATCCTGGCACAACTGCTCGAGCACGTGGTTGAACAGAAATGGGATATCTTGTTTTCGTTCTCGCAAGGCCGGGACATGGATGCGAATCGCCGAGAGGCGCTGAAACAGATCCTGGCGGAACTCATTTCTCTCTAGCGCGGCCGCCAGCGAGGGTTCAGCCGAACAGATAAAACGCGCGTGCAGGGATAACTTGGATTGCCGGGCAGCGCAGGTATCGAGGAAATTGTACAGGCGATTCTGCAAAGCAGTCGACAGCCTGTCGATCCTCTCAAGGTAGATAGTACCCCCTTTGGCGGCGAACAGCTGTGGCTCTGCGGCAGGTTCGCCATTCGGCGGAAGACTGAAAACCTTGTTTTCATCGATCGTATCGCCGATGGCACCGCAGTTGATCAGGAGAAAAGGTCCTTCGCTTCGATCGCTGATCTTGTGGATATGTTCTGCAATAAACCGCTTCTCTGTGCCGGTTTCGCCGATCAACAGCACGGCATCATCGATTTTGGCGGCATTCTTGATCGCTCTTCTCACCCGGCTGATTTCCGGACTCTTGCCGAGTACTTTGAGTTCACCCTTTACAGTCTGAGTCATATCAACTCTCCCCTCACATAAATAAAATTCCTCTCTCTCGCCCTTGCGCTGCACGGCAGAAAGTTGGGAATCACACCCCATTGCTGCGATAACCCACATAAAAATATATCTATTTCCCCGACGAATGTCAAGAAAATAAACTGGATTCGAAAGAATTGCACTTTTTCGCTCAATTATTTGCGATTTGCCGAGACCCGGATCTTGCATGACCCGCAAACGGGACAGGGCCAATCTGCCAGGCAATCAGCAAGCTTGATCGTTGCGCGCAGTTTAGCCCAACGGCAAGTGAAAATCAGCCGAGTCGTTTTGATTGTATTTTGGGGTGGTTGTGCGGTTTGCTCGCAGAAGAGCTGCGAAGCGACCGGCATGGCGGAGCAGGAGGAATCACCGGCGAGAGGAAAATCATTTGAACAGCTCGGTTATGTACCATTCTTTGCGCGACTCGATGAGGGTTTTTTGCTTTTCCAATTGGTGAATACGCTCGAGGTATGGATGGATATTGGTTTTATCGGTCTGTTGTTGGCGCATTTCGAGACGCAACACATCGATCTGTTCGCGCACCTGAACGAGCTTGAGAGAAACGATACAATCGAGCGCGAATTTTTCCGCAAATTTAGGGACGCGCTTGTCGATTCGGGAGGCCAGGGTCCGAGCAATAACGGGATCTTCGATGCTCGCCAAATAGTGTTGTGGGTCATACCCTTGGTGATTCAGCAGCTCACCTTCGACGCTCTGAAAAATTCGCGCAATTTCTGTGTTGATGAAATCGCTGTAATGCAGCACTTGCATCAACTTTTCAGTATATTCAGGATACAAGAGGATGACCTCCAGGATGCCCAACTCAGCCGCACCGCGTTTGGTGAGGAAATATTTGTTCTCCTCGGCTGGTGATTTGCTCTCTTGATCGGCATGGCGTTTAACGCGGCGATTGAGCTTGCGCAATTCGCTCCACAAAATCGATTCTTCCACCTGCAGTTTGGCCGCCAGTTCGCGGAGCAGATACGATTGCTGCAACCGATCCTCGACTTTGGCCACCGATACCAGCAGCGTGCGGGTGGCTTCGGCTCGCTGCACAGCGCTGTGCATTTGTCCTGAACTGTTGAACTGATCGATTTTGTGGTCCATCAAGGAGCGAGCGGACTCGAGCATCTTCTCGACACCTTTGCGGCCATGTCGACGGGCGAAATCGTCTGGATCGTTGCCTGCCGGCAAGGTGCAGACGGCAACATCAAGACCGTTTTCCAGCAGGATATCCGCTCCCCTGACGGTTGCCTGGGCGCCGGCGGAATCCGCGTCGTACAGCAAAAACACCCGCTGAGTGTAACGGCGGATCAGGCGGGCATGTTCTTCGGTCAGCGACGTGCCCGAGGTGGCGACGACCTCTTTTAAACCCGCTTCGACCAGACTGATCACATCGGTATATCCCTCGACAAAGACGACGCGTTGGTTTTTGCGAACCGCCTCACGCGCCCAATATAGACCATAGAGGGTGTAGCGCTTTTGGTAAATCTCTGTTTCCGGAGAATTGATATACTTGGGCGAATCTTCGTCTTCATTCAGCCGGCGTGCGCCAAAGGCGACGAGCTGACCGCTGATGCTGTGAACCGCAAAGGTTATGCGATTGCGAAAACGGTCATAGACTCTTCCGCTTTCATTGTGGATCACCAGCCCGGCACGCAGCAACAACTCTTCGGAAATATTCTTTTCAGAGGCATGGCGGATCAAACCGTCCCATGAGTCGAGAGCGAACCCAAGGCCATAGGCCTGCATCATGCGCTCATCGATTCCCCGCGCCTGCAGGTAGGCGCGTGCAGCCTCGCCTTCCGGACGAGTGAGCAAGTTGTTGCTGAAAAACTCATGTGCGGCCGTGTTGGCGATAAAAAGCGCCTCTTTCTCCCGCAGGTCATCAAGATCCTTCTCATCCTCGGGCAGGACGATACCCGCTTGCTGGGCCAATCTGCGCACCGCTTCAGGAAAGGTGATCTTTTCGATCATCATGATGAAGGTAAAAACATTTCCGCCAGCGCCGCAACCAAAACAGTGAAAAATTTGCATTTCCGTATTGACGCTGAATGAAGGTGTCTTTTCCGTGTGAAAAGGGCACAAACCAAAGTGGTTCTTGCCGCTCGAACGCAAGCTCAAATACCCGGATACGACCTCGACGATATCGCTGGCCTGGCGCACCTCTTCGATTTTATCTGGAGGGATATGGCTGGACATTTTACTCGATGACCCCGTATGGACAATCGTCTGCCGAACACCGTGCCATGCACTGGAATCCATGCAGACACCTTTGATCAAGTTCTGCTCAGAAGATACAGAACTCTGCCGACTGCAGCAACTCTTTATTTTGCCTTTAATCGACCAGGATGGAAGGATTTGTACGCAAAAATCGAATAATTCTTGCTTTTGATGGCAAAAAAACTATATCTTGAACAATGCCCGATCGTCCCGCACCGAAATTCACCGATCGAAAAAGGAGGCTAGTCGTGATCCAAAGAACCCTCTGCCAGATGTTCCATACCAGTGTCGAGCTTTTCCCTGACAATATCTTTCTTTGGGAGAAAACGGACAAGGCCTATGAGGGCACCACATTCAGCCAGGTCCAGAAAGCGGTAACCGAAGTTGCTGCCGGACTCTTGGCGTTGGGGGTGAACAAAGGTGACCGCATTGCCCTGCTCTCCGAAGGCCGCAATGACTGGGTGATTGCCGAACTCGGTATTTTGCACACCGGTGCGATCAATGTGCCGCTGTCCATTAAACTGGAAAAAGCTGACCTCAAGTTTCGCCTGGCCCACTCCAGTTCCCGCATGGTTTTCGCTTCGGCATCTCAGGCTATCAAGGTTCAAGAAATCAAAAAAGATCTTCCCGAGCTCGAACGCCTCATCATTTTCGAGACCGGCACTGAACTTGACAGCGACGAAATGGCATTACAGGATCTTGTGCTCGGCGGACAGGAGTACTTGCAGCACAATCGATCTCTTTTCGAAGAGCGGTGGCAAAGTGTGCAGGAAAACGATCCGGCAAACATCTGTTACACTTCCGGCACCACCGCTGATCCCAAGGGCATCGTACTGACACATCGGAACTATACCGCCAATGTGGAACAAGCAAGCGGATTGTTGCCGATTCCGCAGCATTATGTATCGCTGTTGATTCTGCCCTGGGACCATTCTTTTGCCCATACCGCCGGAATTTATACGCTGATGAAGAACGGTGCCAGCCTGGCTTCAACTCAGATCGGTCGAACACCCATGGAATCTCTGCGCAACATACCGCTGAACATTCGGGAAAGCCGTCCTGTCTTTTTGCTGAGCGTACCGTCTCTGGCACAAAATTTTCGTAAAAACATCGAGAAAGGCATTCGGCAAAAAGGCAAGCGGGCGGAAAAGCTCTTTCAACAAGCGCTTAAGGCAGCTTATCGCTACAATGGTCTGGGACACAACCGCGGAAAAGGTTTGAGAGCACTTTACAAGCCTTTGATCGGGTTGTACGACAAGATTTTGTTCAGCAAAATTCGCGAGAATTTCGGCGGCCGACTCGAATTTTTCATTGGCGGCGGTGCTCTTCTGGATATCGAACTGCAAAAATTTTTCTATGCACTCGGCATCCCGATGCTGCAGGGCTATGGCCTCAGCGAAGCGTCGCCCATCATTTCAGCCAATGTCCCCAAATGCCACAAGCTGGGTTCTTCCGGGCAGATCGCGCCCAATGTGAAGGTCAAGATTTGCGATGAAAACGGCCGTGAAATGCCGGCAGGACAAAAAGGTGAAATCGTCGTGCAAGGGGAAAATGTCATGGCGGGTTACTGGCGCAACGAAAGCGCCACCGCTGAGGCGTTGCGGGACGGTTGGCTCTATACCGGCGATATCGGCTACATCGACTCCGATCGTTTTCTCTATGTGCTGGGCCGAGAAAAAAGCCTCTTGATCAGCGACGACGGCGAAAAATACAGTCCAGAAGGCATCGAAGAAGCGATGATCTCTTCGTCCCCTTTGATCGATCAGGTGATGCTGTACAACAACCAGTCGCCTTATACCGTTGCGCTGCTGGTTCCCAACCGCGAGCATTTGCTGGCACGACTCGACGGGCAAGGTGTTTCCTGCCGAACCGAAGAGGGACAACACGCGGCCTTGCAGCTTTTAAAACAAGCGCTCGACGACTTTGAAAAAATGTGCGTCGGAAAAAAATTATTTCCAGCCAAGTGGCTTCCCGCGGCTGTGGCGGTGCTGGGAGAAGGTTTTACCGAACAAAACCATTTGCTCAACAGCACACTCAAAATGGTGCGCGGAAAAATCGCCGATGCTTACCGAAGCCGGCTCGATTTTCTCTATAGAGCTGAAGGCAAGAACTTTTTCAATCACGCGAACATGACCATCATCGCCCGAATGCCGGATTAAGCAGCGGCAGAACTGCGCTCGCCATGCTTCGATTCGATCTCGCTCAGAGCTCAGGAGCCGCATTGGTCAGAGAAGCGTTCAACAAGACGATTCGACCATTGCTGATGCGAAAAACCGGCCAATAGGTGCCGCTTTGAAACTGCGGAACCTGGATGACCTGCAGCAGTTCATTGCGGTTGCCGAATACCTTGACAGTCGCTCTTGATTCGGATAATCGATGGCTGTCGCGATTATTCCGATTGCTATAATCCTGCAAAAAATAGAGATAATCGCTGGTGCGATCGATCTGTTTTATCGTGATGGTTTCTGGTCCATACCCATCTCGATCATCGCGATCAAGGCGCGCCACCCCATCTTCGCTCACTCGCTTGTGGTGATAGGCGACATGATAGTGCCCCTGTTTGATCAGATGAGCATCGATATCCGCCGGCTCTTCACTCCAATCCAGAACCACCCTGACACTGCCGACCGGCAATGCAGGCGACACAGAGAATCGATTGAAAAAAAGTGTTCCGGCCATGACTTCGATTTGAAAAACCGAGCGGATATAATCCGCATGGGCAAATTCCACCCGATAAAAGCCATCCTCTTCCGGAATCGGAAAATGAAGCGCACCTTCTCGGTCGGTAACAAAAGCGCCTATTGAATCGATAGCGACTCGGGCATCGGGAATCGGCAGACCATCCAACGCATTGAAGAAGCGCAGGGTCAACTCTTCAGAGTCCAGCTCGTGGAAATTGTCGTCGATATCCAGACGATTGATTTGAGCCGTGCCCGCAATGGATCCGCATAAAACCGCCAGCATCACAAACAGCAGCTTTTTCATGTTTGGATCTCCCAAGGATTAACCAAAATAAGGTTCAACGCCAGCAATTTCAGCTTTGCATCTGCTCGCATTGCCTTGCAGACAAAGCTGGCCGAAAACGGGGTGACGTGTATGATTTGAACGGCGGCAAGGCGGTTCGCAACGAAATGGTTCATCCGCACTGGCGCTCGCATCGCGCAGCTGGATGGTGGGATATCTGGACCGGTCACTCATGTTCATGCATCCAGATCCCGATAGAGCAGCAGTGCGGCAGCAGCGGCAGCCAATTGATCGCGCTCGGCATTCGAAAGCTTTTTGCTGAACCAGACAGCGCCGTCATTGATCACTTCGACGGCGGCCAGGACCTCGCCGTTGAAACTGATCACATATCCTGTCGCGTCAGTCAGAGGCATGGGCGATCCCGACAGTTTGTGAGTGCCTCTAATCACGTAGTTTTGCTCGGTGTTGGTGTAGATCCCATCATGCAGATTCTTTTTGCTGTTCAAAACGAGGACCAGGGTCCAGGTCGATGGACCGCTGCATCGAACGACGAAATTCTCCTGTTCGGAAAGAGCGATCTCCAGTTGACCACCCCATGCCTGACCTTCGAGTTCTTTTTGTTTTAAATTGGTGGCCGCCTGTCCCTGCCATCGTTCGCCTGTCGGTGAAATCAAACTGAATTCAAACTGCTGTTTGGTATTTGAACTTGAATAGCCGATAAAACCCCATTCGTTCTTTTTCGTCCACCCTCTTTTTACATTTTGTACCTGATAGGATCCCATGGTGAAAGTTTCGTCAAAACCACCCCGGCCATTACAAACCAGCATTTCCGATGAATCCAGCAATTCTGTAGGTAAAGCCATGTGGGCAGTGCTGCAACTCATCAGCAGACACAGCACCATCAGACCAAAAAAGGACAGATATAGGCGGACACCTCGATTCATATTCTTCTCCTTGTTGTGGGGGTCAGATCAAGCGCGTTCCGTTTCGGTAATCCGCAACAAATTAATCAATCCCAAATCGCAAGTCAATGAGAATTGAATAAATTCGGTTAGATTTTTTTACCCGGATCAACAATCGGCCAATTTTTCAGCCACTGAAAAGGAGGACAAAAAAAGCGGCGATGCCGGGTACATCGCCGCTTTTGGAAGGAGAGAAAAATGACAGGGCTAATCGCGCTTGTTGATCGGTGTCGATTCAGATGGCAACGTGAGGGTGTTGACAACCGGAATTGCGATCCCATCCGGACGGACATCGATCTCGGCTGGCTTTGCCAACTCTGTGCGATTGCTGTCGCCAGTCGTTCTCCCAATATCCGCTGTCCAGGCAGACAGCGAATCCGGGATTTGAGGAGGATTGAAAACGATAACCGGTAGAACAATCTCGCTGGAATCCAATTGCCAATTGCTGTGGGTTGCTGCAGCAGCAGCGACAAACAGAAACAGCGACAACACAATTCCAATTCGTTTCATCTTTTCTCCTCCTCCGTGGCCGACTAAGACCCTGTCCATTGCAGCGCAAAGTGCATGCCAGGGATCGGGAGATTTTGGCAATTGTTTAATATTGATTTAACTCAAATCAGAACAATTGAAAACTGCGGAGTGTATTCTTTTGATACATCCATTGCGTCTCGAGTGTGTCAATTTGATACAGTCGGGCCAGTGGAACGGCCGATCTTTGTTCAGGCTTGCGAGAGTTGCGTCACCCTATTCTGGTGCTGCGCTGTATTTCGGTGTCGGTAAAGATATCGGATTGATCGCGGCTGGTGGTGGAAAACTCGGAAACGATCGCTCCCTGCGGGCCGGCTTGAAACCAGTGCAGCGTATTGGGCGGCAAGGTATATTGTTCGCCAGGTTTCAGGACAATTTCATTCCAGACCGTAAAAAATTCGCGTTTATCCTCCGGCAAGCGGGCTTGCGGATTGGCTGTCGGTTCTCCAGGGACATATAGATTGACCTGTCCCCAACGACAGCGAAAAGTTTCCTCCTTGCCGTCTTCGTCCAAAACCGGCGGGTGACAATGTTCCGGGCAAATCTGCCAGGGCACCATGACCAATTCTTTGGCGCAAACCCGGTTGGTATTGACGTAGACAACCAGCTGCAGGCCGATCTGTTCGACACGGCCGAGGCCAAAATCAGCCACTTCAATTTGCTCAACCTCTTGCGGTGTCAAAACGATTCCTGCATGGCTCAGCATTTGTTGCGTTTTTTTTTGCATCGATCGAAAAACCGTCTGCGAAATCATCGCCTGTCTCCTCTTGACTGCACCGACTCCTGGACCATCATGCGCGGTAGCTCGGGTTAGAATTGTTCCGGAGAGCGACCCTCGACGCGATAGGCCATTATTTCACCGAAGCCTTTGATTGAATAGGGCCCGACCCGGCGGGCCATAGCCCGGCCGGTCAAGCCAACATAGGTCGCCTCGCTGATCATGATCTCGCCGGGACCGGCGATCGATTGCAGCCGCGAAGCAAAATTCATGTTGGCACCGATAGCGGTATAATCCTTGCGATCGTAGCTGCCGATCTGTCCGAGCACAACCTCGCCGGTATGAATGCCGATCCCGATCTGGATGATCGGGCGCCCGGTCAACTCCCACTCCCGGTTCAGCCGTTTCAATTCAGCCTGCAACGCCAATGCTGCTTCGACAGCGTTGTAGGCATGCGATCCTGACGGCGTTGATTGGGTGAAAAGCGCGACCAGCTCGTCTCCGACATATTTATCGACAATGCCGTAATGGGAAGCGACCAACGGCGTAACGGCATTGAAATAATCGTTGAGCATGCGCACTGCAGTGGAGGGATCCATATCTTTGGTGGTTTGGCTGTAATTGCGGATGTCGGCGAACAGCATGGTGATGATGGTGCGCTGTCCAAGGGCAGTATCCGGGCGGTTGCCGATCAGCGCTTCCTCGACGTCGCGTGTGGCTTCTCTGCCGATCAGCACCATCAAGCGTTTGAATTTTTCTTCTTGAAAAATAAAACTGTCGATCAGCCGGGTAACCGACTCGACCAATTGTTTATCCGATTCACTGAAGGGTCGGCCGTCTCCTTTGTTGATCAAGACGACTGAACCGAGAAACAGGCCGGTGATGAACATCGGCACCACCAGAATGCAGTCGATTTCGCTGTTGGGGAGTTTTTCCTGGATAATGGTTCGATGCTCGTCCTTGGAGAGTCGCACCAGATTGCCGACTTGGTGATAATCATCCTGGCTCATGGGACGCGAACCGCGCAAGATCTTTCCCGCCGGCAGATGGCGGTCCCTTTCAGAATCGTACAAGGTGATGAATCCGATTTGTGCCCCGACCGAATCGAGAATGGTTCGGATCATCTGGTCGAGGGCTTCGCCATGGTCGGTCGATTCGTCGCGGATCTTGTCGATCTCCTTCATGACGCGGTTTTCCAGACTAACCCGGCGCTGCTCTTCCCGTTTGATAAGCTCATCCAGCACATCATCCAAACGCGTCTCGACGATGGTCACGACGATGCGATCATATTCGCCAAAGTCCCCGGTCGATTTGTTGATCAGCAACAAAGCGCCGAGCTTTTTGGCAGTTTTAACGATCGGAACCGCCAGGATGTTGTTTATCCGATTGTCTGTCGGCGCTTCGGCTGTTCCTTTGCGCGATTCGATGGTGCGGTTGGCCAGATGCATCAATTCCTGATCGCTCAGGTCGCTCTCGCCGCGATCATAGCGACCCAGGATCCGCTGCTGCGACTCTGATTCCTTGATCGTTACGACCACGGTTTGCACATCCAGAATTTGCGCCAATTGGTGCAAAAGGTTGGGCAAGAACTCGTTGACATCCCCTTCATGGTCGCACAGCTGATCAATGCGCAAAAACAGTTTCAACAGCGCGGTTGCTTCAGCAGAGCTGGAAATTCGATCCCACTTGCTTTCCATATGGACACGACACCTCAGTTTTGCCGCCGCTTTACACTCTTCAGCGAGCGCAAGAACGGGCAACATAAATTAGCTGTTCGTTTCGATCAGAGATCACCGCAAAAAGCGCAAAACTCGAAGGATCTGATCCTGTTCAAATTCGCGGATCTCTTGCAAGCCAGGCATCCGGCCGCGCCAGGTTTGCAGAACTTGCGCGGTTGCGCTGAATATCTGGTCTTCGAAATCTCGATAAGAGGTCAGGATCGACGACCGTGAACCGACCAACTCTTGAGTTTTGAGATAATGCGGCCATTTTCGGTAGGGATAGAGCTTGCTCTCGACTGCCTGGATACGGCGATTCAGTTCTGATCCTCCTTTGCCGTCGAGATAGTCGACCGCACCTGCCGCCGGCCACAGCGGGACAGCCACACCAGCCACTGGCTCACCGAGAATGAGCCACATGGTGGTTAGGCTCGGCGTTTCGCCCGGTTTGACTCCATGGAAAACCGCACAGCTGGCTGTGCGATGTCGATTGATCGAGTCCTGGGTACGCACCGCGCCCTTCGGAGCCTTTCCCTGCCGCCCGGCAAAAGGCAGAGGATAGGGATCGATATCCGGCAGGAGGATATCGCGGGCGACTTGCTGCAAAATGAATTGATGACTCATGCGATTGTCGGCGATTGCTCGATCGAATAACTCACGCGCTCGATGAAAGCGCCAGGTCCCGTAGGCGTTCTCGTCGCCTATACCGGTCATGGAAAAATTCGCCCGGACCAGGGAACCGCGTGGCGCCGCGATCGGATCCTGGCTGTCGATCTTGTTATAGGATCGATTGCCGGTTTCGTAAAAAGCCGCTCCGCCGTGTGCATCGATGCAGCCGAAATTCGACTTGGTTCCCCGGCCCGCAAGATTGGTCAATCGCAGCAACTCTTCAAAATCCTGCAGATTGCCACACAACCCGAGCGCCGTTTTCATGAAAAAACCTTCCGTGTCAACACTGTCGCCTGGCTGGTCGAGCGATTCGGCGTTCATAATCGCAAATCCGGCGGTATTGACTCCCATCCAAACTTGAGTGGTGTCATCGCTGTTGATGACGCCGATAAAATCATACTGCGGTCCGCGAAAAAAAGCCAATTCGTTGTTGCGGTTTGATGTATCGCGATTCTTCCAGAGCAACGGCCGGCCATCCACAGTGGATCGCCCGGAAACGAGACCAACGGTACACCCCTGTATCGGATCAGGGACCAGATGAAGCAACATGACCGCAAGGGCCGTCCACCCTAGCCACCTGGATGAGTGGATCGTTCTGAGCTTGTTTATCTTGTCCATGCTCACATCATCTTTCCGTCGATGCGTTATGCGGTTCGTTGCAGTCTTTCAAGCGGCCGATACGACAGGAACTTTGCCATAACGGCTGCCCTCTTGCAGCATTTTCTTCAACTCTTCTTCGCTCAGATCATAGTTGAGTTTGCCTTCCAGGGCAAGAGAAATCCGGCCAGTCTCTTCAGAAACCACAATGACCATCGCATCGCTCTCTTCTGATAGACCAATCGCTGCTCGATGGCGAGTGCCGTATTCGGATTCCGACTTGATATCATCGTTAAGCGGTAAGATGCATTTGGCGGCTTCGATGATATCGTTTTGAATGATAATTGCGCCATCGTGCAAAGGCGACCGCGGATTAAAGATCGACAACAACAGCGGTGTACTGACTTCAGCTTGCAGACGAACTCCAGTTTCCAGCCACTGTTTAAGACCGGTTTCGCGACCGACCACGATCAAAGCCCCATAGCCGCGATCGCGCAATTCCAGCGTTGCTTTGACCACTTCGTCAATGACGCGTGTATCGCTGACCTGGACAAAGTAGCGGACCAGTTGATTTTTCCCCACATAGATCAACAAACGGCGGATTTCCGGCTGAAACAGAATTACAAAGGCCACCAGCCAGACATTGCGCAAATTCTCAAAAATCCAGCTGATACCGCGCAGCTGCAAAAACGGGGCGAGAACCGATAAAAACATGATGATGACCAGACCAAGAGCCATCTGAGCCGCGCGCGAACCGCGTAAAAAATTAAATAACCGATAGATGATTAGAGACATGATCGCGATATCGACCACATCCATCACCGTAACCGGCAAAAATCCGATTTTAAAAATCAAAAAGCGCATATTGGCTCATCAACAGTTTACCTGATCCAACCAAAACGATTAAACGACCTGGATACGGCCGCTGATGGTATCGGCGATGATGGCGGCTCGTTTGACCTCCTTTGCGTCATGCACGCGCACGACATCGGCTCCATTCAGGATCGAAGCTGTGACCGCGGCCAGTGTGCCTTCCAGCCGGTCCTCGACAGGCAGATCCAACTGGCGGCCGATGAAAGACTTGCGCGAAGGACCGATCACGAGAGGAAAACCCAGATCGATAAAATGGCGCAAACAGCGAATTAAAACAAAATTATCCGCTGCTGTTTTGCCAAAACCAATGCCCGGATCCACAGCAATTTGGGCTCGATCAATACCGGCTCTCTCGGCGTTCGCAATCGCTGATTCCAGATAATTGTGGATTTCCGCCAGCAAATCGCGATAATGCGGCTGAAATTGCATATTCTGCGGTGTACCCTGAATATGCATCAGCACCACCCCGGCCCCTGATTTGGCAACCAATTCAGCCATTTTCTGATCGAAGCGCAGCGCACTGATATCGTTGACTATCGAAGCCCCTGCTGTCAGAGCTTCAGCGGCTACCGCGGCCTTGTGGGTGTCCACTGAGATCGGCACATCCAGTTTTGCCGCCAGCTCGCGGATAACCGGCACGACCCGTTCGATCTCCTCTGCAGCGGATATCGCTGCGGCGCCGGGCCTGGTTGACTCGCCGCCGACATCGATGATGTCGGCGCCCTCGGCCTGCAATCGGATGCCGTGGTCGACGGCGGGCCCAACATCGCGATATCGTCCGCCGTCGGCAAACGAATCAGGGGTTACATTGACAATACCCATGATGAGCGTGGCGCCGCCGATGACCAGCTTTCGATCTCGACATTGCCATATCCGCCTGTCATTTCGATCGGACATGACTCCTCAACATCGTTGAATCGGGTTGCGTCAATTCAAAGAGCCGTTCCATGGCGCGATCCGCATAAATATCATCGGGACCGCGTTTGGTTCTTATTCGCAAACGGTATTCGGCAATCGCCCTCTCTTTGTCGCCTTGCAGTTCAAAGATGGTACCGAGATAGAGATGGGCATCCGCATAGTCTCCGTATTGCACTGCTCGATGAAAGAGCTGTTCGGCGTACTCGTATTCCTGCAGATTGAAATAGTAGACTCCCAGATTAAAGTAGGCCACCGGGTTGTAAGGATCGATCTGCAAAATGCTGTTATAAATCGCGATCACGCGCTCAAGGTTGTTTTCTGCGACAGCCATTTTGCCGAGCGCCAGCAAGCCGTTTATCGAACGGGGATGGATCGTCAACAGCGCATCGATCGCCCGTTCCGCGTGTTTTTTCCAGTTGTTGAAAAAGAGATAATCCGCCAGATAGAGACGCGCTTCCTCATAGGCCGGATTCAGATCAATCGCTCGCTTGAGCACTTGTTCTTCATTGCGGAAGCCAAAACCGCCCAGGCGGCTGCGGTGCAGATGAGCGACATCAAAATAGATCCGTGCGTTGCGCGGATCGCTCTCAACAGCGCTTAACAGGTGCTGTTCGGCTTTATGCCAGTTCTCTTCGGTCAAATAATAATTGCCGATCAATCGATGGGCTTCGGCGTTCGCTGAATCGAAGGCCATGATCGTGCGTTCGCTCAACCGCAGGGCGATGAGATAGTGGAGTTGGCCGTTTTTGCCTTCGCTAGCGAGCTGCAAGCCGGTGCGAAAGTGGCTGCGGCTGAGCAAATTGCGGGACTCGACATGGCTGGTATCCGCCAAATAGGCCTGCTGGGCCAGGGGCAAAGCTTGCTGCGGCAGCCCTTGTGCCAACAGCATTTCAGCGGCGGCATAATGGCGGATCTGCTCACCATTTTCAGCTTCGATATCCGTCGACCGATAGGGACGAAAGACCGCGCAAACATCGGCGGCAATTATGCGGGAGAGCTCTTGCAGTTTTTGTGGATCCCAGGCGATTTCGTTTTCCCGCAATATCTGGCCGCTGTGTGCATCGAACAGGCGCCACTGCAGGGGACAGCCGACACACTCGCTCTCGAACTGGGTAATAATTGCCCAATCGGTGCCGATCCGTCTGGCATAGGCCAAAAGATAGTCGGTTGAGGAAACCGAATCGAGATCAACCGCTTCCCAGATCCAATCCAGGGGATAGACGAGGGTATCTGCAGAAAAGGTCCGCTGCAAGCCGTCGATCACCCTTGAGCTGAGATGCCAACCCATCCAGGAAAGGTCATCCCGAAATGATCGATCGATGACCGGAAAAACCACCATTCTTTTATTGAGATGTAACCGAGGAGTACAAAAGAGCCCGGGCAGAAAAAACAGGATAAGGAGCACCAAAAGAATAGAGTGCCACAGCTTTTGCATGGATTTTACAGGAAGAGCAGCGATACAGCGAACGCCTCGCAGCGAGCGAACAGGAGGCGTTGCCATGAGCACCGCCCGAATGCTCTTCATCATCTATCCCCTCCGCACAAGATCACCTAGGCACTGGCGACAGTTTTGCCGCTGAGGCTCCTTTTTGTCTTGGTGCTTTTGGTGGCAGTGGAATCGGTCTTTTTGCTTTTTTTCTTCAGCGGCGGCAGTTTTTTCCCTTTGACGATAAGATCGACCTCTTCGCCGTACAGGGTTTCGCGCTCGAGAAGCGCTTTGGCGATTGCATGCAATTTATCTTGATTTTGCAGCATCAAATCGTCGACATTCTTTTCTGCATTTTCGATCAATTGGCGGATTTCGCTGTCGATCAATCGCGCCGTTTCTTCGCTGTAATCGCGATGTTGGCTGATTTCGCGGCCCAAAAAGATTTCTTCCTGTTTTTCGCCAAAAGTCATGGGTCCGAGGCGGTCGCTCATGCCCCATTCGCAGACCATTTTGCGCGCCAGTTCAGTGGCGCGTTTGATATCGTCGCTCGCGCCTGACGTCAAGCAATTGAAAACCAATTTTTCGGCGGCGCGGCCCGCCAAAAGGATGCGCAACTTGCCGAGCAATTGCTCGCGCGAAGCGAACATGCGCTCTTCGGGCAAGATTGAGGTAAAACCGCCGGCACGGCCTCGCGGGATGATGGTCACTTTATGCACGGGATCCATTTGCGGGATCAGATAGGAAACCAGGGCGTGTCCGGCTTCATGATAGGCGGTGCTGCGTTTTTCTTCGTCGCTGATCAGCAAGCTTTTGCGTTCAGCGCCCATCAACACCTTATCCTTGGCCTCTTCGAAATCCTCCATATCGACCGTGGATTTGTTCTTGCGCGCGGCCAACAGAGCCGCCTCATTAACCATGTTGGCGAGATCAGCGCCGGAAAAACCCGGTGTACCCTTGGCCAGTACGGTCAAATCGATATCTTTGCCCATTGGGATATTGCGCGTATGAACCTTAAGAATTCCTTCACGTCCACGGACATCGGGGCGATCGACAACGATTTGCCGATCAAACCGGCCGGGGCGCAAAAGAGCGGAATCCAGAACATCGGGCCGGTTGGTGGCGGCCAGCAGAATCACCCCTTCATTGGTTTCAAAACCATCCATCTCGACCAGGAGCTGGTTCAATGTCTGTTCGCGTTCATCGTGACCGCCGCCGAGGCCTGCACCGCGGTGCCGCCCGACGGCATCCAGCTCGTCGATGAAAATAATACATGGCGCGTGTTTTTTGCCCTGATCGAACAGATCGCGCACGCGTGATGCGCCGACGCCGACAAACATTTCGACAAAATCCGCTCCGGACATGCTGAAGAACGGCACACCCGCTTCCCCGGCTACCGCACGAGCCAGCAGTGTCTTACCGGTTCCCGGCGGCCCGAGGAGCAAGGCGCCTTTGGGAATCTTGCCGCCCAAGCGCTGAAACCTATCGGGGTCTTTGAGAAACTCGACAATTTCCTGCAGTTCTTGCTTGGCCTCTTCCGCTCCGGCAACGTCTGCAAAGGTCACCCGTGTTTGATTTTCGAGAAACATCTTGGCATGCGACTTGCCAAAAGAGAAAACACCCTTATTACCCCCCGCTTGCATCCGTCTGATGATATAAATCCAAAATCCCACAAGCAACAACCATGGCAAGGCAGAGATGAGGTAGCTCCAAAAATTGGGCGTGTTTTCTTTGAACTCCAGCTTGATGCCATAATCGCGCCGCCATCGCTCGAGAGTGGTAAAATCAACGTTGGTCGGAAGAATGGTTTTAAAATCGAACTGAGTCTTATCGTCTGATGTTTCTGCGGCCGGCGAATAGGCGCCATGCAGCACTTTATCCTCAACCTGTGCATATTTGACTTTGCCGCTTTCCAGCTGGGCCAGGAATTCGTCAAAAATCAATACCGGCACGCTTTGTTGTGAAACTGAAAAACGCTGCGAAAGCAGCAGGGAAACAGCGATCACCACCAACCAAAACACCAGAGTTTTCGATGCGCGTTTCCATTGTGGAACTTGCGGCTTTTGCGGCGGCGTGCCCGGCCGAAACGGCGATTTATCTTCTGATCTTTTTCGCTGCGGCGGCGGATTCGGCGGGCGGTTATCGCCGCTTGATGCGAAAAATAGATCATTTTTTTTGTCTGTCAACCTGTCTTGTCCTTTTGTTTGCCGCCGTTGCGAGAAAACGAACGGCTTTTATTCCATAACATAAACAGCCGGCAAATTGCGCAATATCTGTTTGTAATCCAAACCATACCCGACGACAAAGTGATCGGGTATTTCAAAACCCACATAATCGATATCAAAATGAACTTTGGCTTTTTCGGTTTTACGCAACAGCGCGACAAACCGCAACGATGCCGGTTTGGAAACGCTGAATTTTTTCTCCAGCGCTTTTACCGATAATCCGGTATCGACGATATCCTCAACCACGAGAACATGGCGGTTGGAGATCTCGGCATTGATCTCTTTCAGCACCTCGACTCTACCCGAGCTGACCTTCTGGTCGCCATAGCTGGACAGTTTGATAAAATCGATCTCCAAATCGATCTCGATATGGCGGATCAAATCGGCCATAAACAAAAATCCGCCATTCAAAACCCCGATAACGATCGGTTGTTTACCGCGATAATCGGTGGAAATCTGTTTTCCCAATTCACGAGTTCGCGCCTCGATTTGTTCCCGGGTCAATAAGACCCTGAATTTGTTGTCAAAGACAACGCGCTCAAATTCAGATCGATTGCTCACCTGTCGTTCCCAATTCGAGTTTGAAAAGTGATCGGGTTAGTGGCGTCACTTTAAATCGATCATCCAGTCGAAAGCCAGCGACCCAAACCGGACACTCTGCCGAAAAGATCACAGGAATCCGGCGCCGCAAGCGATAGGGCACTTTGGCATCCGCAAGAAAGTCGGCGATGCTCTTGCTGCCGGCTGAGTTGATCGGATAAAACCGATCTCCATTGCGAAAAGGCCGGATGGTCAAAGGCCAGGCGAGTTTTTCCCCATCGATCCATTCGACTCGCCGGTTATGGTTATTTTGTATGCATTCTAACGGTTGTGAATCCGCTTTTATTTCGAGGATAAATGGGGGCCACAGCCTAACCATCCCAGGCCCGGAAACGGAAACAAGGATCTCCGGTTCGGGAACCGCAGCTGAAATAACCAGGTGGTGCGATTCGGCCCGCAAACCCCAGCCACCGGACAGGCGCAGTGTTTTATCGCTTTGCCGTTTGGCGCAGAGTCGGCGCAACTGCAGCAATTCGGCATACCGCAGAGCTGATCGCCGACCGCTCAGGTCCAAAAAAGCAGCGTCAAGTATATATTTTTGAAGAATATTAAAATACGCTAAAAAGCGATCAATTTCAAGCACAATTTTACCATCGCCGCGCTCGACCAGGCAATCCCGGTAGCCCCGTCGACCTTCCTGAACCAGCCATTCATCCAACTCGCCAAAAAGTTCCGCCGTCTGCGACAATACCTGGACCAGGTTGGGATTGTATTCCTTGATCAGAACGGGCAGCAAGACATGGCGAATGCGGTTTCGTCGGTAGGACGGATCGGTGTTGCTGCTGTCGGTTCGAAAAGACAAATTGCGCTGCCGGGCATAGGCGTCGATTTCGTTCCTACGGGCGAAAAAAAGAGGCCGCACGATTTTGCCGCGTCGAAGCCGCATCCCTTTCAGGCCGGTCACCCCGCTGCCGCGCAACCAGTTGAGCACCACCGTTTCAGCCTGATCGTCGGCATGATGGCCCAGCGCGATGGCAGTGCATCCTCGGTCGCGACAAGCACGGCGCAGAAAAGCATGGCGCACCACCCGGGCACCTGCCTCGAGCCCCAAATCGTGTGTTCGGCAAAATGCCGGCACATCCACTTTTTCGCAGACCAATTCAACCTGCCATTCCTGACAGATCCTTTGCACAAATTCCGCGTCCTGCGATGCCTCCGCACCGCGAATGGCATGGTTCAAATGGGCGGCGCAGATTTGCATCTGAAACTCTTGCTGCAATTGCAGCAACACATGCAGAAGCACGACCGAATCGATTCCGCCGGAAATGGCAACCAACAATCGACCGCCGGACGGCAACAGGCGATGTTGTCGGCAATAGTGCCGGACTCGCGAGACCAGGTCCAACTCTTTCCGATTTTCATCCGCTTGTTCCATCTGCAAATTCTCAAGTTAAACGCGAGGGTTGAATAACCGCTTTGATGACGCCGTCGCGATAGTTGTTGACCAACTCGTAGGCTTCCATCGTGCGCAACAATGGAAAACGGTGGGTGACAAATCCTTTTGGATCGATCAGGCCGGTTTCCATCAAGGCAATGCAGCGGTCGTAGGTTCTTCGCGATCGGCGGACCATGCGCACGGTCATGCCTTTGCGGCGGGCAGTGCTGACGGGAAAGGGTTGGGTATCGGCTTCGGGTATGCCAATCCAAATCAGACGGCCGCCCGGAGCAGACAATCGCACCGACTGTGCCAGCGTCTCTTCGACACCTGCGCACTCAAAGACCACATCCACTCCGCGTCCAAGGGTGCAAGCCAGGATTTCTTCCACGACATTGCTGCGATCGGCGTTCCAGACCTGATCGGCTCCCATTTGCAGGGCAAAATCGCAGCGATAGTCGAGTCGATCGGTTGCATACAATTCTGCAGCGCCGGCAGTTTTGCGCAACAGCTGGATCACTGCCGCGCCGATTGGACCGCTGCCGAGCACTGCAGCGCGAAAGCCGGGCCGTAAATTGGCCAGATCGAGGCTGTGCAAAGCGATGCCAAATATTTCACACATGACCCCGTCCTCGTAACTGAGCTTCTCTGAAAGATGAAACAACTGGTGTTCAGGCCACACCATGCGCTCCCGCAAAGCGCCGTCATGGGGTGGCACACCACAAAAATGGATCTGCGGACAGAGGTTGATGTCGCCACGCAGACAAAATTCGCATTTGCCGCAATGGATACCTGCTTCGACGGCAACCCGATCTCCGACTCTGGTGTTTTGGCAGCCTGGCCCTGTCTCGAGTACTTGCGCAGCAAACTCATGCCCCAGAATCAATGGATGACGGGTGTCCTCTTTTTCAAAAGTCACACCTCGATAACGGTGAATATCCGAGCCGCACACACCCACTGCTTCGATTTGCAGCAACGCCTGTCCCGGGGTGAGCTGGGGTTCTGGATCATCGACAGCCTTGAGCTGCATCGGTCCGAACATACGAATGGATTTCATCTCTTTCTGTTCCTGGTAATTATTTATACGGAATGATTTTCCGCACCATGAATCATCGCTGGTGTCCATTTCAGGATTTGGTCGGGTATCCGGCGCAGCAATTCGTTTGTTAACCGCACAAATATCCCGAAAAAACGGCTGAAAAGCAAGACCTTTCACGGCCACAGCGGCGCCGTCCTTCGACAAAGCGGTTGCAGATCAATGGTTTTTTGGTTAACTTTTATATTGTCCGTCTATCGCATTTTGGTGCAAACAGAGGTGATCAATATGGACCTTCGGCTGCCATCCCTTTTTGAGCGTATCCGCAGCAAAGCGGTTTTTGTGATCGGCGATTTCTATTTGGACGAACAGGTCAACGGCCGCATCACCGGAATGTCGGCGGATGGGCCGTTCCCCCGCATCGCCGTCGAATCGCGCTTGTATCAACCGAGTGCGGCCGGCCATGTGGCCGTATTGTTGAATGAATGGGGGGTCCGAGTCAAAGTCGCGGGTCTCATCGGTGATGATCCTGCCGGTATCGCTTTGCGCCAGGCCTTTGACAACCGCGGCATCGACTCTGAACTTTTACTGGCAATCAGCGAAAAAGTGACCTGTGGCCGCACAAGGATTTTGGCGCAGGGCGATCATTATCCGCTGCAAGAAATTTTGCAGTTCGACCTGCCCGCCAGTGAAAAGCCGGCCGCCGCGATTTGCACCCGTTTGTCCAGCGCGATCGAATCAGCTTTGCCCAAATTTGATGTGTTGGTGATGGTGGAAAAAGAGGGCTTATGGTTGACAGCTTCGCGGCTGCAAAAATTGACCCGCACAGCAAAAAAACACGGCATTCATTTGATCGGTGATTCAGAACGGCAACTGCATCTGTTCAAGGGATTCGAAGCCGTCACTCCCAACGATCGAGAACTGCTGGCAGCGGTTCCGGGCGAAAGCGATCTTGTCAGCGCAGCCCAACGGTTGCAAAAACAACTGAATTGCGCGGCCATCTATGTCAGTCTGGGAAACAAGGGCATTCAGCTGGTCAGCCGCGATGCCGCCCCCCTGCATATACCGACCCTTGCCCAGTCTGTTTTCGATGTCACCGGTGCAGGTGAAACCGTTGTTGCGGCAACAACAGTCGGCTGCCTTGCCGGGTTACAGCCCCAGGAAACGGCGCAGCTGATCAACCGTCTGGCTGGTTTGGCTGTAACGCGCCCAGGTTTGGCGCCGCTTTCCTTGCAGTCGATCCTGCAGTCTGAACGACAGGAACAAGCCCGCGAACAGGCGAATAAAATCGTTTCGCTGTCTCAACTCAATTCTATCGTGCGCGAGGCGCAAAGCCAGGGCAAGCGGGTGGTCTGGACCAACGGCTGTTACGATCTGGTGCATGCCGGTCATATACTTTATCTCGAAAAGGCCCGGGCGTTAGGCGATCTGCTGATTTTGGGATTGAACAGCGATGCCTCGGTCCGCCTTTCCAAGGGAGCAAACCGTCCCATTGTCAATCAGGAACAAAGAGCGCAGCTCATGTCTGCTTTGAGTTGCGTGGATTTTGTGATCATTTTCGATGATCAATCGCCGGTGAAAATCATCGGTCAGCTCAAACCGGATATTTATGCCAAGGGTGGTGATTATTCGATCGACACCATCAATCAAGACGAGAGGTCTTTGGTCGAATCGTATGGTGGTAGAATCGTGCTTTTGCCCGGCGTTGAAGGCATGTCCACCACCCACTTGATCGAGAAAATCCTAGCCAACTATCGAGGGAAAAGCAGCCCTCCTGGTGGACAGGATTGAAACCGCCCATGGCTAAACTTGGCCAACCTGGATTGCGCAGCGTTCCTAAATTCCCATGCTGGTGCCAACTGCTTCAGCGGTATGGATAAGAGGTGAATCGAGCGGCACGGTTCGCGTCTTTCCTCCGACATCTCTGATCGGCACAGACACAATTTCATTGCCCCGCAGAGCCACCATCTCATTATACTGCCTCTTGCCCACCAGTTCGGCGGCTGCCACGCCATAACGCGTTGCCAGAATGCGATCAAAGGGCGTAGGAGAACCACCGCGTTGCAGATGTCCGAGAACCGTCGCCCGTGTCTCGAGTCCGGTTTGATCTTCGATATCGTTCCCCAACTTGATTGCAATGCCGCCCAGACGGATCTGATCCGGGCTGTCCTTGATGACACGGCTTACCACCCGATTGCCATTGATCGGCTTGGCGCCTTCAGAAACGGCGATGATACTGAAACGTCTGCCTTTTCGACTGCGTTCCAGGCACCGGTCACAAACGACATCCAGATTATAATCGATTTCGGGCAACAAGATGATATCGGCCCCGCCGGCAATTCCCGCCGCCAGGGTCAGCCATCCGGCATATCGCCCCATCACTTCCACCAGCATGATGCGATGGTGAGATTGGGCGGTGGTGTGGATGCGATCGATAGCTTCTGCAGCGATAGTGACCGCCGTATCATAGCCAAAAGTCATATCTGTATGAAAGATATCATTGTCGATGGTTTTCGGCACTCCTACAATCGGCACTCCCATTTCAATCATTTGTTTGGAAATGGCCATTGTTCCATCGCCGCCTATGCAGACCAATGCTTCCAACTGCAGTTCTTCAATATAAGCCAACACTTCTTTTGATTTGTCGACATATTCCAGCTTGCCGTTTTTCTCGATCGCATGGCGGAACGGGTTCGCTTTGTTGGAGGTGCCGAGGATTGTACCGCCGGTTTGCAGAATGCCTGAAACTGCATCATAGGTCAGGTCAACGGTTTTGCGAAAGATCAGGCCATCGAAGCCATCTTCAAACCCGATCACTTTTATGTTATTTTGCAAGATCAATGATTTGCTGACAGCGCGGATCACCGCGTTCAAACCGGGGCAATCGCCGCCACCGGTCAATATACCCACTTTACGAGCCATTTTTGCACTCCTCTTTGTTTTGACCTGCCTTCATCCTGTTATACCCAGATTCACTGGTATCCGGTAACCGGACACCAGTGACCCAGATTCGGTGTTAAGCGAATCAAAAAACATTCAATCGTTTATTCTTTATGCGGCTGCAAAAAACCCTGCATTCCTTTGGCGTCTGATACAGCGGCAGAACTTTTGCTAGGCGCCAGCGGCGCTAAAAAGGTATCACTGCCCGCAGGCGATAATATTTTTCGTTTTCGCCCGTATCAATCAGCGGCCATGCCATCCCAAAAGCGTGAACAAAATCGAATCCGGCCATCGAGACACGATTTTTGATTTCCCAACCTACGGAGCGATCCCAACCGGTTTTGCGCCAGGAGGTCGAATCCGCCCACCAGACGGTTGCCGTATCGAAAAACCCGGTCAGGCTCGTTTCGCGAAAAGAAAACCCGGCAATATTCCATCCCAAATCCGGCAACAACGGCAACCGATACTCAGCACTGGCAAAGAGCAGACGGTCGCCGATTCTGAAACGGCGAAAACCTCGTACACGGTCGCGATCGACGAATCGCAATCCCCTGCCGAAGTCGGGTTGATCATCGCGGTCCAAACCGACAAAATCTTGCGCCAGCGTTTCACCGCTGACGCCGTCCGCCTTTGTGTGGATAAAAAAAACGTGTTCTGCCAGCGGCAAAGGCAGAATAGCGTAAGTGTTGGCGGTCAGGCGCCGGTAGAAAAGCTCGCTTCCCCAGTTTTTGTCCGAAAAGCGCATTTGGACCAGTGCGCCAAAGCCGCTCTGCGGATTCCAGGTATTGCGCAAATCGGGCGGTTTTCGTCTGTAAAGGGCAAAAAAACCACATTCGCCAATCTGTTTTTCCGCCGGCACAATCTGAGTATCCAAAAAATCCTTTTTGTTGAGCACCCGATTCTGACTCCATTCGGCATGTCCACCCACGAGAGCTCGGTCAAATGGCTGATCGCCGAGTGCGAGCGGCCATTGCACGTCGAGTCTGGCACCACGCGCTTCTTCCACCAGCGCTCGACCATCCCAGATTTGTCCGCTGGCAGGCAGACGAAAACCCGACAGCGCCACATCGGCAAAAGTACATCGATTGAGATAATTGAGAAAAAATTGACTCTGCGCGATATCAGCGGCATCGATAAAAGCTGCAGCGCTGAGCAGGTGTTTGCCGAGCGGTTCAGCGAAGAGGCTCATGGCAAACAGGCCAGCACCGTCATTCGCAGCGACAGGGATCGGCAGAGTGAGGACGTGGCGTATATGGCGAAAAGAATAGTAGGGGCCTGAGCTCTCTGTCGCTACCGGATCAATCCCGTCGGGTGCGAGTGGCGGCAAGCCGGCCGGCGGCTGTTTGTGCATCCAGGCAGTAAAGTGCGAATCGACCGATGTCTGCCGGAGATCCACAAACCGATTGGCGTCCAAACGCACCAGCTGATCGCGCTTCCGGGAATCGCTCAATATGGCATAGAGGCTATCCCCGCGCCAAACCGGTCGAGTGACGCTGCCGGCGATATCGGTGATCAGAGAGAGGGAATCCGGTTTCGTTATGGGCAATCGAAACAGATTCGGTGAACCATTGCGATAGCTGACAAAGACGATCTGATCACCTTGCGGCGACCAGGTTGGCAGGCGATCATCGTCCCGATCCCGGAGCAGGGGCTTGACCAGACCGCAACTGTCGACCAGAGCGATATCCCGATTGCCCTGTGCATCGAAAAGCGAAACCGCGATCCTCTTGCCGTCCGGCGACCAGCGCGGCGACAGCAGCTGCACATCACCATTCAGGTCGGTCAGTTGCTGCGGCCGGCCGCCAGCAGCATCGATGATATAGAGATTGGATTGGCCGTTTTGCTCATCGACAAAAACAAGCCGCCTGCCGTCTGGCGACCAATCCGGGTCAACCGCGTTGCAGTCGCTCGTCAGACGCACAAGATTGCCGTGCGGATCGCTCACATAGAGATCGCGCATCAGCGAACCGTTGCAGCCGCGGCGCAAGCGTGAAAAGGCGATCAAAGAGCCGTCAGGAGAAAAACTCACCTGGGCACTGATCTCTCCCTGCGCCAGAACCTGCATCGCTTTAGTCGAGTCGTTGCGCATCCGCACCAGTGAGCGATAGACGGTATTGGCATTCAAAATACCAACCAGCGCCAACCATTGTCGGTCGGCACTGACATCCAGACCGTCGATAAAGAGCATCGGCAAATCGATGTTGTCAACTGCCTCGAGGGGCAGCTCTTTCTGACCGTAGATTGTGTTATAGCAGACGTTGATGCGGCGATGCCAGTCTTGCAAGACTTTAGCCTCGGATTCGTTGAACGCGGCCCGAAATGCTGCAACAAAATCATAATAGGGGATGCCGAGAAAGTGCTTGCGATGGTTGATGAGCTTGACCAGCGAACTATCGCCGTAGCGCTCTGCCAGGTAGCGCACCCGCGAGTTACCGATTGCATAGATCAGAGGGCCATTGGTTGGCCAGTTTTCGCCATCGGTATCGAGAACATCATCCCAGACCGAAACGCGGAGCAACAGGTCGCCGCGAAGCACATTCCAGGTTTCGGACTCGTATTGCGCCAAGCCTTCGATAAACCAGGTTGGCGTGCCGCTGAAACTCTGCCCTAGCAGGCCGAGCGGCGTGCGCAGAGCGGAAAAATGTACATAATGCACCAATTCATGGGCGATGACTTTGCGCAGCCACTTGTCTTCGCCTGAACTCCACTCCATGTAGCCATTAACATTCACCCATATGCCGATATAGCGGTCAGCAACAGTGAATCCATTGCTGATATCGTCCTGGTCGGTGAGATAGATCGGAATTTTGCTTTGTGGTCGATGCTGCAAATTTTCACAAATCGGCGCATAACACGCTTCAGCAACCGCAGCGCACTCTTTGGCCAGCGAATCGAGCCGCTGATGGAAAATCACGCGAAAATGGTCGCTTTCGAGAATCTGCCAGCGCAATTCAGGATGATTGCGGCCATTGAACAGCGAAAATGCGCCCTGGCCGCGCAAGGCAAGCGGAAAAAGAAAGAACAAGAGAAAAAGTATGCGCAGTTTTCCAGGTCCCATTCACCAGACTCCAAGGAATTCTATTGCCATCAGGGACAGAGTTGATTGACTGTTTCGCAAACCGTTCCATGGTGCAGATAGACTCTCGGCAGGCGTTTGCCGAGCCGCGCCATGACCTCATAGCTCACCGAACCGATTTGCGCAGCGATATCGTGCGGTGAGATTTCCAGATCGCCCTGCCGACCGATCAGCGTTGCGGTGTCACCGCACCGCGCTTCTGGTACATCCTCGATGCGGATGAAGCAGGCATCCATGCACAGACCGCCGATGATTGGAACCAGGCAGCCGTGCAACAAAACCTGACCAACATTGCGCAGTTTGCGGTCAAAGCCGTCTGCATAGCCGATCGGCAGAACGGCGATGCGCTCGCGTGTTTTGGCCATGTAGCGGCGGCCATAACCGACGCTGTCGCCGCGCTGCAGTTCGCGAACAGCGACCATGACCGATTTGAGCGACAGGGCGGGATGGAGATCGAACGGCTTTTGCACCTCAGGATCCGGATAGTAGCCATAGACCATCAATCCGACTCTTACCATATCGAGATGGGCCTGCGGCAGATCACAAGTACCGCCACTGTTGCAAATGTGCCAGATGGGCAGTTGGATTCCTTTTTCGGTCAGGTGTTGTCGCGCCTGCAAGAAACGCGACAGCTGCAACAGAGGAAAGCTCTTATCCAGACCGTCCGAATTGGCAAAATGGCTCATGGCGCCGATCCAGCGGAGATGCGGCAACTGAAAAAGCGGACCAAACCGTTCACCCACCTCCTGCCAGGGCATACCGTAACGGCTCATACCGGTATCAATTTTCAAGTGCACGGATGCGGGGGCATTATGCTTCAGCGCAGCCGCCGAAATAGCTTGTGCGGTTTCAATATCGCTGACCACCTGTTCGAGGTGCTGCTTAACAACCCGATCAGCGTGTTGAGGGAGAATAGCTCCCATATTTAAAATCGGCAGCCGAATGCCGGCGTTGCGCAGTTGCAAGGCTTCATCCAAGCAGACCACCCCCAAGCAATCGACGCCGCATTTTTCCAGAACGCGGGAAACCTGCACAGCACCCAATCCATAGGCATCAGCCTTGACCACGACCAGCAAACGAACGCCGTCGAGGCGTGCCCGAATCTGGGCGACGTTGTGTTCGATCGCATCGAGATCGACCTCGATCCACGATGGGCGCAGGACCGAGGGCGGCAAAGGAAGAGAACTCATGGAACACTCGCTTATTTTAGATGGCATGGCCGTTCTATCGCGACTTCAGTTCGCCGGATGAACCGCTCTTTTGCAGTCTCTGCGCACAGATGCTGTCCGGCAAGCCTGTATGATAGCGATAAGTCGGGAAACCAACCCGCTCGACGCGAAAAGAGTGTTGCAGCCGTGGCAGATATTCGGATTCTGCCGAATAGGCCATTATTTTAAATCCACCGGTGACAAGGAAAGCCGATCTGCGGCCAAAAAAAGTGGCACCGATCGTGCATTCGGAGAGATGTATTTTATGCCCCGGGTTGAAAGCATCGTCAACATAGTGGGTATGCGGCGGCCCGATCAGTTCCACACCCCCATACACCACATCCACCTCAAGGTGGGCACGCATATAGTCGATCCGCCGCGCCAGATGGTCAGGATGATACTCGTCATCGGAATCGATAAAAGTGATAAACTCGCCAAGGGCAGCCTGAATGCCGATATTGCGGCTTGCTGAAAGCTTTCGATTGGCATGTTTGAAATAGCGGACCGCTTGATTCTGCATGACCAAAGGCAAAATCCGTTCATGCAGACCGTCGGTGCTGCCATCGTCGATGATCAACAATTCCCACTCGCGGCATGTCTGCGCGAAAACCGAATCGATGGCGCGCTGCACCAGATGATTGCGGTTAAAAACCGGCAGAACGATCGAAACCGTTGGATCTGCGCTGGCGATTCGGCTGTCGGTTTGTTCAGATAATCGATTTTTCATCCTTCAACCACCGATCAAAACGCCTAAATAATGGTAGGCCAGGTAAAAAACCGCTGCTGCCAAAAAAACCGTCAAGACCAGACCGATGACCGTGCGCACAAAGATCAAAGCGACACTGATCACCCCAATGACCAGAAAAATCGAAGCGAGCAGCGAATGGACTTCCGACGGATCTCCCCAGCGGGCCAACAGCGGATCGATGGACGATGCAAAAATCGTGAGCAGAGCAAAACAGGCAAGGCTCAAGAGAGAAAGGCGAAACAGATGCGTCCGCATGGCAAACCCCTTTCCTTGAAATACAGGTTCGATCGGCGCCATAAAGGCATGGTGCAAACCATTCAATTCCAACCCGTTGTTGAAAATCTGCTGCACCGATCCATGTCTAAACAATACAAAAAATCAGGGGGTTATGCAACAGCAAAGAACAGAACCGCCCGACAATTTCGAGCCATGCAATCTGCTTGACAAACAGGGTCAAATTGTTTACCTTTTTGTGTTTAGATTTTGCGCACCTGGTCGCTGTCTTTTCTGCGGGAAAGCTTTAACGGAGGAAGGTGGATGAAACCTCGCATTGTTATCGGGTTGACAATCATAATTGCCGCTGTGGTCTTTTTGCTGTTTGGCAGCCTGAAAAAGGCGTCGGTCTACTATCTGACCGTCTCTGAATTGAAAGCACAGGCGCAGCAAAACGATGTGCGCGGAATACGGGTCAGCGGGATGGTCGTCCCAGAATCGATCGACTGGAATGCGGAAAAGCTGGAATTGAGCTTTGCTCTGCAGGATGGGATCGATACAATGCAGGTATGGTACAATGACCTTTTGCCGGATCAATTGGCCGACAATCAACAGGTCGTGGTGGAGGGGCATTGGCGGAAAGAGCATGCCGATTTCCTCGCTGAAAAAATCCTGTTCAAGTGCCCGTCCAAGTATGAAATCAAACAGGCTCCGCCGGCGGAAAACAAGATGACCGCAGACTAAATTTCTCGAAACCGGCAATGTTCGGCCGACCGGAATAGCGCAACTCGACTTGGCGCGTTCAAAAATTTAACTCATGAGGACCGCTGTTTGGGTTGGTTCTCAGGGGGCTGTGATGCGAATCTATCGACTTTTAGCGACTGCACTGCTCTTCTGTTTGCCATCGGTACTGCAAAGTCAAATCGCCGAAATTGCTGAGCCGACAGCAACCGATTTTGGCTTATATCAACCCGATACATTTTTCATCACCCCCATGCTCCCCGATTACGAGCTGGCGCCTGATTTCAGCGATGTCACCAATTTCAATCGATTCAAAAGCATCTACCTTTTCAACGACCATGAACTCGGCCTTTTGCAGGAAAATCATTTCTTCGCCCGCAAAGGAATCTGCCGCCAATTTTACGATTATTACAACCAATACACCTGGGATAGAGTACCTGTCTTTGTCACCACCGACGCTGTGTTGCACATCTACCATGTTCTCTTCGAACGCCTTCTCACAGATATCGAAGTGCGCTGTTTTATCCCGGCAGTGCAACAGATGATCGGTTCTTTGATTGTCGACACCCAGGTTCTCTGCAATGCAACGACCGACAAAGATGTGCGAGAAGCTGCTCTGCGCAATCTCGCCTATCTGCACGTCGCCCGCTGTCTGTTGGACGGTGAGTTGCGCGACATCCCTGAAAATGTGCGCCATTGGGTTGAAGCCGAATGGAATCTGGTGCAGGCGCATGCGGGCTACGCTTTTTCGCCGATTTTCGGCCCCTTTTCCGAACTGGACTATAGCCGCTTCAAACCGCGCGGCCATTATACCCACAGCGAATCCTTGCGCCGCTATTTCCAGGTTCTCACCTGGTTAGGCCAAATGATTTTTACGGTGGAAGCAGAAAAGTTCGGCGATCTCGCCGAGCGCCACACTCTGCAAGCTCTATTGCTCACCCAACACCTCGGTTCGCCGGACGATTCCCAGGCGGCTGCTGGACAATGGAATCTGATCATCGAACCGACGAATTTCTTTGTCGGTCGCCCGGACGATCCCGCGGTCCCGGAATACCGCGGCATTGCTGAACGCATCTACGGCGAGGATTGGCTCGAGTTGCCGGCTGACAGCCTGGCGAATGCGAATCTCCTTGCCGCGTTCATGGCTGAAGCGCAAAAACTGCGCGAGCCCGAGATCCCCAACTGGATATACGGAACTTTTACATCCTATAAAGGCTTTCGCTTTATGGGCATGCGCACCATTCCAGACAGCTATCTCTTTTCCCGCCTGGTGATGCCCTATGTCGCCAATCGAACGATGCCCAAAGGTTTGGACGTGATGGCCGCACTCGGCTCGGACCGCGCTGCGGCAATACTGGAGGAGTTCTATCAACAGAGCCAATTTGCCAACTATGGCGGCCAACTCGCCGCTCTGCACGCCGAATTTGCCGCCAAGCCGGCAGCCGATTGGGCCCAGAATCTCTACTGGAACTGGCTCTACACACTGGCACCCTTGTTGACACCCAAGGGCAGCGGCTATCCGACGTTCATGAAAAGTCCGGCATGGGCAGATAAAGAGTTGATGACCGCGCTCGCTTCATGGGCCGAATTGCGGCACGACACCATTCTGTATGCCAAACAGAGCGAAACGCCGCGCGGAATAGTCACAGAAACACCGCGCAGCTATGTCGAACCCAATCCGCAGCTTTATGCCCGCCTTGGCGCTCTTTTGCGCTACACCCATGACGGGCTTGCCCGACGCGGTTTGCTGAACGACGATTATAACGACAAAATCGATTTGTTCGCACAGTTGTTGGCTTTTTTGCGCGACGTTGCCGGCAAAGAACTGCAAAATACACCGTTGACAGAGGCGGAATACAAAAATCTCTTCTGTTTTGGCAAAGTTGCAAAGGCCTTGCTGGTAGAAACAGATGCCAGCAATCCAGACAGGAGCCAAACCGATCAACAGGCGGTCATCGCCGACGTGCACACCGACACCAACAGCGGATTGTGTCTGGAAGAAGGAGTGGCCTATCCATTGCAGATCTTTGTTGTTGTGCGCGAAGGTGAGGTTACCCGTCTCACTGCCGGTGCGATTTTTTCTTATTATGAATTTGCGCAGCCGATCGAGGATCGTCTGGACGACGAAAGATGGCGGGAAATGCTGGCCACTCACAGCGAGCCTGCAATGCCGATTTGGCTGAACTCCTTCACCGATGTCAGCACTCAATGGCACATCGATGAATCGGTTGTGCCCGAAAATTGTTACGACCATTCTTTTACCACCGGGGTACAGTCACTATCGCCGCAACAACCGCAAGGTTTTTGTTTGTTGACTTGCTATCCCAATCCCTTCAATCCGAAGACAATTCTGGAGGTGCACCTGGCGTCATCAGCGCAGGTGGAATTGGACATCTATGCGATCAACGGTCGTCTGGTCCGCAGCTTTAAACCGGGACAGCAGAGTGCCGGCCGTCATCCGATTGTCTGGGATGGTTTGGATGAGGCTGGAGTGGCGGTTGGTTCGGGGATTTATTTCTGTCGTGTGCGCTCTGTTTCTGCGGATGGCCAAATCCTGACTGCCAGCCAGAAAATGAGTTTAGTCAGGTAAGCCGCAGCCGCTTGGGGCGATGCTCAAAATGGACCGCTCGGCTTTGAAAATAGTGATAGAAAAAGACGCCGGCAGCGACAGCGACGTTGAGTGAATCGATGCCGCAGGCCATGGGGATGGTCACGCGGTTGTCGCACAGGTTGATCCAGGGATCAGCCAAACCTCGCGCTTCGGTACCCAGCAGCAAGGCAAAGCGCGATGGCGGGGCCATTTCCTGCAAAGGCCGGGCATCAGGGTCGATGACGGTCGCGATCCTCTGCATTCCCTGGCGATCATGCAACGATTGCAGATCGCTGGCCAGATCATCGCTTTGCAACAAAGGCAGTGAAAAGACCGCGCCCATGGATGCGCGGATCGCGCGCCGCGCAAAAGGATCGCAGCAGTTCTTGCCAAGAACCATCGCTTCAGCGCCGAAAGCTGCTGCTGAACGCACGACTGCACCGAGATTTTCCACATCGTTGACCTCAGGACAAACCACCAGGCCAAAGCTTTCCGGCCACAGGCTTCGCCAACGGCTTAATTCAGTCAGAGGCTGTCGCACACCAGCGGCGACTGCCCCTCGATGAAACGCAAAACCGACCAGAGTCGACAGGATCTTTTCGGACAACAGGTAGATCGGGCATCGTTCAGCAGTTTTATCCGGCAATTCGGAGAGACGATTTTCCGCACAAACGACAGCATGAACCGGGAAGGAACTGGCGAGCAGGCGGTTGACGAGGTGCATCCCCTCGACAACAAACAATCCCTGTTGCGAGGCAAGCCGGCGATCCTTGAGATCCAGAAAAGGCGCCAATCGCGGATCGTTGGCGTTGTCGATGTGGATGGCTCGATTCATCAGAGGGGTCCAGGCAAAGGACAATCGGGCCGCTGTTCCGCCAGAACAACAACAGCGGAAGTCGCGTTCGTCGATCTAAAAATATTGCGCCGGTTTCTTGGCAAGGTAAATCCTTTATAATAAAGAGCGATAGCGGCCGCGCACAGAAGAATCAGCAGGAAGAGCGCTTGCCCCTTGCCCTTGCTGAAACGGTGCAAGATAACGCGCAGACTGAGAGTGCAAAACAGAGCTCCGCTGAGGATCAGGACCTCGAAGTAGTTTTGTACAGCTTTATCGCGCAATTCCAGCAAATAGAGCGTCAACCAGAGCAAAAACGGCAGGACAAACTGTGCCACATCCCATATATTCCATTTATAGCTTTTGAGCGAACCGCGCCAAAAGATCAAAGCCGCAGCCAGCGCAGGCAACAAATAGAAAATTGCCCACAGTTGCAGCCATTCTTTCCAATTGCTCAGCCATTCGGGTAAACCTGTCATTCGATCCATACCACCCCCTTGTCCTCGGGATGTCTGTCATTGAGTCAATTGCTCGATCACAGCTCGGCAAACCGGGAGGTTATCGCCGCAATCTGTTCAAACTTGGTCAGCACTTTATCGCTCGACTCGCCCATGCGATAGGTATCTTTGTCGAGCCGGCCGGAGGGATCGAGCTCATCCAACACATTCTGCTTTGTTAAATCGGGCTTTTCTCCGCGATACGGCCAAAGTCTGAATGAGCCGCCGGTGACCTCGTCGATCAAAACCACTTGTCCGCCGATGATGCCGTATTCTAGCTTGATATCGATCAACTGAACGGCAAACTGTGCAAAGGCTTGTTCCAGCAACACGAATACCTGATCGTTGATCTGCCGCATCGTCCGGTATTCATCGCCTGCCTTGGTACGGACAATGTAATCGATATAGCTGTCATCCAGCATCGGATCGTGCAGAGGGTCGTCCTTGTAATGGAATTGCGTTATCAGCGGATCGAAACGCGTCCCTTCGGCAAAATTTCCCCATTTGAGGATTGAACCGGCCGCCACTCGCCTGGTCACCACTTCGAGATTGATTTTGCGATCGAGTTTTTCGACCAGGGCTGTTTTTTCCTCGGGCGTTTCAAGATAGTGGGTGCGCACACCGCGGCGTTTTAGATAGAGAAAAATATCGCGATTGGTTTTCCAATCGACCAGAGCTTTGCCGGCAATCACATCGTGTTTAACCCCATCACCCGCGGTGATATCATCCTTGAAGCGCATATAGACGGTTTTGGGATTCTGCGGATTGCCATAAATGATCTTGGTTTTGCCCTCCGCGATTACGGGCAGACGGTCAAATGGAATCGCCATATTGTATCTCCTGTTGGAGGCAAATTCGGCCGGCCAGGGCCGGATGCCATAACCGCTCAGTTTGCCTGGATGCTCGCTCAGGCGCCACACCAAAAAAACGCACAATCTGTATGAACAATACAAAGGAGGCAAACAAAAAGCAAATGGAAAAAAACGCCGGATCAGCGTTCGAGCTGAACCAGCTTTCCATCATGGGCTTTGCTGATGTCGGCGGCCTCCATAAAGGCAAACATCATCTCGGTCTCTTGCCTGTGCACCGGCGCCTGACCGCTGTGGAAAAATGCCATAATTTTCTGCAACAATGGGTGGAAAAGCGAATCGCCGTGATATTGAAAGGAGCGAATGGCATTATTGCCAAAGATTGTCGCTCCGTAACCGGCAAATCCTTTGCGTAGTCCGCGATAGCCGCCAATGCGGCCATCCTCCCAATATCCCAACACGATGTCGTCTGTCCTGGACAGGCGCATCACGTTGCGGCAGTCGGGGCCCAGTACCGCAAAGAGCATTTCCACCCCGTGGATACCGTACCACATGAGATCCGGATGGTGTGGCTCCAGAGGACAGGGGGCATAACAATCGCAACCGACAACTGCACCCAAATCGGGATCGGCGAGCGTATCGACCAGTCCGGGATAAAATCGAAGGCTTGAGCAGCTAAAAAGCGGAGAGCCTCGGTGCCCGGCGCGATCGAAAAGCGCGCGCACATCGTTCAGATTTGCGGCCATCGGTTTGTCGACGAACAGCGGCAACCCGGCATCGATGATCGGTTCCGCCTGGGCGCGATGCACCCGGCCATCGACGCTGGTCAATAAAACCGCATCAACCAGCGGAATGAGAGACGGGATGTCATCGACCAGAGGTACGCCCATTTGATCGCGGATTTCACGCGTAAAGCCGTCGACGCGTGCGGCGCTGGCTTCGATATCTGGACTTCCGCCGACCACGGCAGCGACGACGCGGCCGCCGGGAACATGGTCCGGATGATCGGATTGATTGATGGCGCGCACAAACGCCGGCGCGTGTGAAGTATCCAAGCCGATTAGACCGATGCGCATTTCTTCAACCCTTGTCCTTCCTCAAAAAAGTCTGAATGGCATTCGTCTGATTTGCAATGCGCAAAAAGATATCCATGCAAGTTGCATACCCCAACGATGGTCTGCATGGAGCGCGGGTGAGCTGTGACCGATAGCGCAACCGCCGCTGCCAAAGCTGAAGTGTCTATCAAAATCGTCAATACGGGACCGATGCAGCAAAGCATAACCGAATTGCTGCATCGGACGCCACCAATACAAGATAAACGGTTAATCGGTCGGTCATTTGCCGCTCAAGCCGGTCGTCCATGGATATCTGAAGCTATACTGGCCGGATCCCGCTTCGATGACCACATCATCGCCCTTTTGTTCGGCTGAGAGGATCCCCTTTGCGTCGCCGAGCGGCTTTGCACCTTCAGCCACTTTTGCCATTTTCCCGGCTGGCAAAGTGATCATCGCCGAGGTATTGGCTGGCACTGTCACATCGATCTTGATGCTGCCCTCTTGCAGTTCCCACCCGCAAGCCACTGGTCCATACATGGAGTGCAATTCCGCACGCGCTCGAGTCAAGCCGCCGCCTGGATGCGGTTGGATAAGAATATGTTTATAGCCGGGTTGTTGCGGATCGATTTCGATTCCAGCCACGACGCGGTACAGCCACTCCCCGATTGCGCCATAGGCGTAGTGGTTGAACGAATTCATCTCCGGATTTTGAAACGAGCCATCGGCTTTGATGCCGTCCCATCGTTCCCAGATGGTGGTGGCGCCGCGGGTAATGGGATAGAGCCAGGAAGGATACTCTTTTCGATTCAGGAGCATAAAGGCCTCATCAAAATAGCCATAGTCACTCAGAACCGAGCAGAGAAGCGGTGTGCCGACAAAACCGGTGGTGATATGTTTGAAACGATTGACATCATCGGCCAAACGCTTCGCAGCTTGCTGGCGCTGCGCTGCGGGCAACAACTCGAAAGCCAGAGCCAGAGAGTAGGCGGTTTGGGTATTGGATGCCACGCGTCCGTTATCTGTGACAAACTCCCGGCGAAAAACATCGATGACTTTCTGCAAGAGTTGCGCATAATATTCGGCATCGTCTTTTTTGCCCAGGAGAGCGGCGGTGCGCTGCAGAAGGTCCGTCGATCGGGCAAAATAGGCCTGGCAGATCAAATCCTTATCGGTGGTTGCGCCCGGGTAATCAGAATTTTCGGTAGCAAAAGCCAACCAGTCACCAAAAGTAAAATCGGTGTTCCAGAAACAGGTTTCGCCCGCTTTTTTTGCCATGTAATCCACCCAGGCTTTCATGCTCGGATATTGTTGTTCGAGGATGCGCGTGTCGCCATAACAGAGATAGATCGTCCAGGGAATGATAACGGCTGCATCCGCCCAGGCGGCGGAGCCGGCATTGGTGAAGGGTCGTTTTTCCGGGAGATTCGGAATAACATGCGGAACGGCACCGCTCGGTGTTTGATCCAGCGCCAGATCTTTCAGCCATTTCGTAAAAAAAGCCGCCACATCGCCGTTGAAGCAGGCGGTTCGGGCAAAAACCTGGGCATCACCGGTCCAACCCAGCCGTTCGTTTCGCTGAGGGCAATCGGTCGGCACATCGACAAAGTTGCCGGCCTGGCCCCACTGAATATTGCGCTGCAGTTGATCGATCAACGGATCGGAACAGCTGAATGTGCCGGTTTGGCAGTAACTCGACCGGACCACGATGCCGGTAAACTTTTCCGGAACGAGTTGACCGGGAAAACCCTGTACCCACACATAGCGGAATCCGTGGAACGTAAACCGAGGTTCAAAAACCTGTTCGCCTGAACCGTTGAGGATAAACTCATCGGTTTGCTTGGCAGTGCGCAGATTATCCAGATAGATGTTGCCCTCTTTGTCCAGGACCTCGAAAAAAGTCAATCTCACCCTGGTGCCGGCAGCTCCAGCGGCTTTGAGCCGCACCCAGCCAACCATATTTTGCCCCAAATCGACAACCGTCTCGCCTTTGGGGGTTTTGATGATGCGCTGCACAGGCAATTCCACCATCTTGCGCACAGCCGGTCCTGCCGGCGCCACAAGCGCAACCTTGGGTGCAGGGATGACTGTGACTTTTGTCCAATCGCTCGCATCGAAACCGGCTGAACTCCAGCCTTTTTTCTCCAAGCGGCTGTCGTAGGTTTCGCCGTTATAGATGCCCGACTGACGGATAGGACCGGTGGTCGAGGCTGTCCAGCTGGAATCCGTAGCGATTGTTGCGCTGCTGCCGTCGCGGTAATTGACCCGGATTTGTGCGCGCAAGGCCAGCGATTCGCCGTAATTCAGACGATCAGAATGAGAGCCCAAATCGCCGCAATACCAGCCGCCGCCCAGTTGAACACCCACCGCATTGGCGCCGGATTTCAGCAGCTCGGTTACATCATAGGTTTGATATTGAACGCGTTTGTTATACGAAGTCCAGCCCGGCGTCAACACCTGATCGCCCACTTTGGTGCCGTTTAATTCCATTTCATACAATCCCAGGCAAGTTACATAGGCGCGGGCTGAGAGAATCTCCCCTTTGAGAAAAAACTCTTTGCGCAACATCGGGCTTGCCGAAGCCATTTCAGATCGGTCCATTTTCGCGGCTTCAATCCAGGAGGCTTGCCAGTCGTCTGGTTGCAGCAAGCCGGTTTCCCACCAGGCGACCGGACTCCAGGGCGATTCGTTGCCCTGATTGTCCCACACCCTCACCTGCCAGAAATAACGGGTCTTTGATTGCAGATCAGGGCCGGCATAGCTCACATGCGCAGAGGCATCTGAGATGACTTTTTTTGCATCCCAAAGCAGTTGCTGATTCTTTTGCAGCAACTCGGAATCGAGTGCCACGCGTACTTGATAGGCAGACTGTTTCACATTGCGTTCTGTGGAGAGAATCTCCCAGCTCAAGCGCGGTTGTTGCACATCCAGACCGAGGGGATCAGTTTTATATTCGGTTTTGAGATTCGCCAACTGCAGAGCAGATCTTCCAGCGGGCGATGACGCAGAAGAGAGCAACAAAAAAAACATTGGAAACTTCATGTCGGTCTCCTTGGGAAAGGAAGATGGAATGGCTGAGGTCGGCCCGAGATCAAGCGTGCAGAAGCACGGCCCTTTTGGCCTGGCGGGCAATTTATGTTCGCCGTTTTCTTTCAATTCGCGCAAAAGGTATCCAATCAGGCTATAAAAATCAAGGAAATAAAAACGGCAACGGGCAGACTCGGATTCGGTGCGCAGCACCGGATCGCACAAAAAGTCAATTTGGCACCGTAAACAAAGGGTGAAAAACGGCCACAAAATTCAACATTTTTGCCATCTGCATAAAAAGAAGGAATGTCTTTCAGGCGAGGGGATGTTGCATTTCTTATATAACGACTGCTCCAGTCATTTACGATCGAGCAGATGACCGGCACAAGAGCAGCAGTTGCCAGATTTGGGCAGCGACAACAAACGCCAAAATCGAAACCGCCGCGACATTCCATTGCAGGGCTTTGCACAAACCCAGAATTGACAGTGCACGATAAAAAGGAAAGCAACTTTTCTTTGCAGAACGAATATGAAGCATTTGCCGGTTTGTATGAACCACTGCTCGAACCCTTTCTCAAGTCGGTTCGCCGGGCGGTGGTCGAGGAATTGTACATCCATCGAAAAGAAACCATACTGGACGTATGCTGCGGCACCGGAAGTCAGGTCCGGCTCCTGGCAGAAAATGGTTTCGACCGTTTGCACTGCCTTGACCGGTCCCGCGCGATGCTTGGGGTGGCAAAAAAGATTGGTCACGCCGTTCAGATCCATTGTCAAGACGCCACCCATCTCGCCTTTGTCGACAACTCTTTTGACGGTGTGCTGACCAGTCTGGCTCTTCATGAGAAAAGCCGCGCCGATCAGGAAAAACTGATCAGCGAAGTGCATCGCGTTCTCAAGCCTGGCGGCTGGTTTTTAGCAGTCGATTTTAAAATCGATCACGAGACCAGGCCTTGGAGCGCCTGGGTCATCAGGCTGATCGAAGGTTTTGCCGGCGGCGATCATTACCGCCACTTCAGGAGCTTTGTTCAATGCGGATGTCTGGCCGGCCTGGTTTCTTCACAGCTGTTCGAACCGATAAGAAATCGACGCCGGGCGATGCGAGGGATCGAACTGGCGCTTTATCAGAAAGTCGAACAAATCCCGGCCTTGCCTTCTTGAAAAAACATCGATAAATTAAAACAAACTGAAGGCAAGCGAGGAGGGGCATATGGTCATCGACAAGTTTGGGCGGCAAAAACCCGGTTGCCGGGCAGCGACCCTGGCAGCGATTTTATTTTTTGTCCTTTCTGCCCATGCTGTTGCGCAACTGGTGCAGCCGGCTGTTGAAGATTTGCGGAAACTCGATCAGTGGATCCAACAGTACATGCAGGACAACACGGTCCCTGGCGCATTGGTGGCTGTAGCGTCCAAAGGAAAGTTGGTGCATTTGCAGACCTATGGATGGGCCAACGTCGAGCTTCAGGTACCGGTCATGGACAGCACCGTATTCGAAATCGGTTCGATCAGCAAACAGTTTGTCGCTGCAGTGGTCATGCTGCTCGTGCAGGAACATAAACTCGATTTGGACGACCCAATCGGGCAGCATTTGCCCTGGCTGCCGAGCGAATGGCTTGGGGTGACAGTGCGCCAACTATTGACCCACACCTCCGGCATTCCCGACTATGAAGAGATCCGCAGTTATGATGTCTACCGTTTTCGCCTTACGCCGGAGCAAGTCATCGGCATCGCTCATTCGCGGCCAATCGATTTCCAGCCGGGATTCAGCTGGAGCTACAGCAACACCGGTTATTATTTGTTGAGCCTGATTGTCGAACGCCTGGAAGTTTTGCCGCTGGGCAAGCTGTTGGCGGTCCGTATTTTTCAGCCGCTCGGCATGCTGCAAACCCGCATGGCGGATCCGGAAGCCATTATTCGCCACCGGGCTTCGGGCTACTGGATTAACAAAGCCGGAGAGTTGATCAACCGCAATCCCACTGAAACCTCCTCCACTCTCGGCGCCGGTGGTTTGCTGACCTCGGTCTATGACCTGGTCAAATGGGATGCGGCACTGTACAACGATCAGTTTTTGAGCGACAAATCCAAGAAGACGATGTGGACAGAAGCCCTTCTCCCCAATGGAGACGGCACAGGTTATGCCCTGGGATGGAATGTGGAGCCATACAAAGGGCTAAGAAAGCAGAGCCACAGCGGCCAGGTAGCGGGTTTTGTCGCCCATTTTTCCCGATTCCCGGAACAAGAGGCGGCGATCATTGTTTTCATGAACCGCTACCGCGTCAGCAGCAACCGTTTGAGCCTGGCTGTGCTGCATACGTTTATGCCGAATCTGGGACCGATCCCGGAATGATTGGAACACTGACGGGATAGCGCCTGCAGAGCGGTGCGAGCGAGCAATCGAAAAATGAAGCCTTTGGGAGGAAATGCCATGTTGAATAGAATCACAGAGCTTTTGGGCGAGGAAGCATCTTTTCTTTTGGATCACAAGTGTCAGGGGGTCAAAAAGCAAGATCTGCACCTGCCGGGCGGCGATTTTATCGACCGGGTCATGGTTCATACCGATCGGTCCGCCAATGTATTGCGCAATTTGCAGTCGGTCTTTAATCACGGCAGGCTGGCCGGAACCGGCTACCTGTCGATTCTGCCGGTCGATCAGGGCATCGAGCATTCCGCCGGCGCCTCCTTTGCCCCCAATCCGATCTACTTCGACCCGGAAAATATCGTCAAATTGGCCATCGAAGGCCAGTGCAATGCAGTCGCTTCAACTCTTGGTGTACTCGGCGCTGTATCGAGAAAATATGCGCATAAAATTCCCTTTATCGTCAAACTCAATCACAACGAAATGCTGACCTATCCCAACAAATACGATCAGAGGATGTTCGCCTCGGTGGAACAGGCTTTCAACATGGGAGCGGTAGGCATCGGTTCGACCATCTATTTCGGCTCTGACGAATCGAGCCGGCAGATCGAGGAAACCGCCCAGGCATTCGAGCGGGCGCATGAAGTCGGCCTCTTTACCGTGCTCTGGTGCTACTTGCGCAACAACGCATTTAAAAAAGACGGCGTGGATTACCATCTGGCGTCGGATTTAACCGGCCAGGCCAATCATCTCGGCGTCACGCTGCAGGCGGATCTGATCAAACAGAAGCAAGCCGAATGCAACAACGGTTATACAGCCGTCAATTTTGGCAAAACGCACAAGCTGGTTTACGACAAGTTAACCTCCGACCACCCCATCGATCTGACCCGCTACCAGGTGGTCAACTGCTACATGGGCAGAATCGGCTTGATCAATTCCGGCGGCGCCAGCGGCAAAAACGATCTGCAGCAGGCTGTCAGAACAGCAGTCATCAATAAACGGGCAGGCGGAACAGGGCTCATCTCTGGCAGAAAAGCTTTTCAAAAACCGATGTCTGAAGGTGTCGAACTTTTAAACGCCATACAGGATGTCTATCTGGAGAAAAAAATCACGGTTGCCTGATCACATCCAATTCTCCGGAACGAATCGACCATGGTAGAAACTGATCGCGCACTGAAATTCATCGAATCCGCAGGCGAACCGGTCGTCACTGCGCTCGCGCAATTTGCTTGCCACAAGCTCGACGCCGCTGCGGCATTGCAGAGGATGAGCGTTTATCAGCAGCCGGACGGCGGCTGGAGCCGAACAGACAAAGATTTTCAGGGTGATTTGTCTGCAGTCTCCACGACATGGGTCGCCATGCAGTGGCTGATCTGGCTTGGCGCAGCAAAAAGCGCCATTTTCGACAGAACCGCTCATTTTGTGCAGCGGATGCAGAGGGTTGACGGCTCGTGGGACGAGCCCGAGGAGATCATCGGCTGGAACCCGCCGCCCTGGATGATGCCCGGGAGGTATGAAAATCAGCTTTGGCTGACCTCGGCGGTGTGCTGCAAACTGGCAGAAGCAGGTCGGCAAAATGAGGTGGCTTTCGCCAAAGCGCTCGACTTTCTGCGGCAGGGCTGGCAGGGGGATCGGTTTCCGGTCTTCATCCACACCCACTGGATGGCTTTGCCGCTCTTTGCAAACCACGTTGGCGGGAGCTGCCTGGATCGAGACATCGCGCGTGGATGCAAGCGTTTTCTCCTGCAGGCGGTTGCAGACAGAACAGCGGACTCCGGAGATTTGGCTGCCATTGCCTATGCCGCCCGGTTGGCCGGCGAAAGCGCAATCGATTTGTATGAACTGGCTTTGCAGGGTGTTCTCTGCAATCAACAGCCCGACGGCGGTTTTGCCACCCGGTACGGCGAAAAACATCGCCCGCAATTGACGGTCGATGCTCTCTTTTTGTTGCGCAATTATTCTTGAATTGCAGCAAACTTTCAGCTTTTCCCTTCTCCTATCCTCTGCCAAGACGTTTTTGCAAACCAACCACCCAGAACCCTGATTTGCACCAGCACCCTTTTCATTTTCGGCCTTCAATAAACGGTTCTTGGTTTCACTGCTTTTCCAGCGCCATCTTTCCATTTTCCTTTTGCCTTTTGCTTTTTTCCTGTTACCTTTGATCACCATTGCATCCAAAACACGAGGCGAAAATGAAGGCTGGAACGGCACGGATATCAGCAAGGGAAAAAATCGGTTATGGTCTGGGCGATGCAGCGAGCCAGGTGGTGTTCAGTTCAGTCATGTTGTTCATGGCCTATTTTTATACCGACATTTTTGGCATCAGCGCGGCGGCCATGGGCACGCTCTTTCTCGCCGTCCGGGTGATCGACGCAATCACCGACCCGATCATGGGCGCAATTGCCGATCGCACCTCGACCCGCCGGGGCAAATTCAGGCCGTATGTCATCTGGCTCAGCATTCCCTTTGCCTTATCTGCGGTGATCGCTTTTACCACACCGCAGTTCGGCTATACCGGCAAGCTCATCTATGCCTATGGGACCTATTCGCTGTTGATGGTTATCTATACGGCGATCAACATCCCGTATTGCGCCCTTGGCGGCGTGCTCACCGCAGATCCGCAAGAACGCGTTTCCTTGAACAGCTATCGTTTTTTTCTCGGCACCGGCGGCGGGGTTCTGGTGGCGGCCACGACGATGAAATTGGCCGAATGGTTGGGACAGGGCGATCAACAAAAAGGCTTTCAATTGGCCATCGCGGTGCTCGGCGCCGGAGCGATAATTTTGTTCGCCATCACCTATTTTTCCACCCGCGAACGTGTTGAACAGGTGGCGACAACCAAAACGAACTTGCGCGAAGATCTTCGTTTGCTCTTTGCCAACGACCAATGGCGGATCGTGGCGCTGATGAACTTTGTGTTGCTCATCGCTTTGGTGATCCGCAGCAGCTCGGCGATCTACTATATGAAATGGTACGCCGGTCGGGCGGATTTGACCAGCACCTTTTTAACTGTCGGCATGGCCGCCGCCATGTTCGGCACCTTGTTTGCCACGAGCCTGTGCAAACGATTTACCAAAGTCAATTCCTACATCCTGACACAATCGATTGTCGTCATGTTGTCGATCGGCCTCTTTTTCTTGCCAAATGACAAGATTGTGTTAATTGTTATCGGATTTGCAGGAGTGCATTTTTTCAATCAAATGGCCATACCCATTCTTTGGGCGATGATGGCCGACACGGTCGACTATGGCGAATGGCAAAGCGGTCGCCGCATCACCGGCTTGGTTTTTTCCGGTGTGCTATTCGCCCTCAAGCTTGGCATGGCGGTGGGCGGTGCGTTGCTCGGGTGGCTGCTGGCGCATTACGGTTATGCCGCCGAGGCGATCAGCCAATCGCCGCGCACCATTCACGGCATTGTGCTGCTTTTCACCTTGATTCCTGTCTTCGGTCATTTGGGATTGATCGTGCTGGTTTCGCGCTACAACCTGGAAGCGGATCGCTGTCGAATGATTCGGGAGGAACTGGATAAACGGCGAGAAATGGGTCAAGTCCCTTTTTTCACCTCCTCCATCCTGCCTTTGGGGACGCGAATGCGCTGACGCCAATCTGGAGGTATGGGCAGCACCTTTTCGGCCGTTGATGCTGGATGCCGGCGGTGATTCCACAGGGTATAGCGCAGAAAATGCATTCCTGCCCGCAGCGATCGATAACCTTCAGCCGGCTGGCGCAGTGCCTGTCCCAACTTGGCGAACAGATAGCGCGGCCGGAAATGAAAGCGCCGAAAAGCACGCTCACAAAAAGCCTCAATCGCCGAAGCCGGCAGACCGGGAAGTTGAATCACGCACTGATGTCCGCCCTCAACAGTCAGCCAATCGCGAAAGTTTTCCGTTGTGAGATAACCGTTCTCCTGATAATAACGAAACGCCCCGGTGCCTGGATAAGGCATCACCGGATAGAACTGGGCGCTGTCGGGTTTGAGGTACATGGCCAATTGCAAGGTCCGCTCCATGCTTTCATTTGTTTCTCCCGGAAATCCGACCATAAAACAGCCGTGCACCAACACGCCGAGCTCGGCGGCATAGCGGCAAAAACGCTTCTGGAGTTCGAGGTTTTGGCCCTTGCGCATATTCTGCAACAGCAGCGGATCGCCCGACTCGAAGCCGACCGCACAGCTGCGCAGGCCTGCGTGGCGCAGCGCCTTTAGGGTATCAAAATCGACTGTGGTACGCAGATTGGCGAAAAAGGGCAATTTGACTCCGCGTTCAATAGCCCGAGCCGCAAAAGCGCGGGCAAAAACCGGATCGGCGGCAAAATTGTCGTCCTCAAAGGTGATCTCTTTGATCTGGGGCAAATTTTCCTGCACCCAAAGCAATTCGCTCACCAGATCGTCGGCGCTGCGGTGGCGATAGCGATGGCCGTGCATGACCTGGGGATAGACACAATAAAAACACATCGAAGTACAGCCGCGGCCGCCGATGAGCATGATCATCGGGTGGTGAGAGAGATTAAAATAGTAGCGATCAAAGTCGAGAAATCGCTGATAGATTGGCGCTGCCCAGGGCAACTGGTCGAGATCGCGCAGCAGCGGCCTTTCAGCGGTGCGCTGTGCACCTGCGGAACCGCGATAGGCCAGTCCAGCAATGCCGGCCAATGCCGGTTTGTCGCCCTGCAGGGCATCGGCCAATTCAGTGACGGTCAGATCGTATTCGCCGATGGCGACATAATCCACTTCCGCAAAGGCCTGCAGAGTCTGCCTCCATTGGGCTGTAACATGCGTACCGACCATACAAATTCGGCTTTCCGGCAGGGTCTGACCGATCCGGTCTGCAAGGCGGCCGTCTGTCTCCCAGCTCGGGGTTGAGGTTTCGAGCACAATCAAATCGGCAGGCTCTGCCAGCAGTGCAGCGAGCAGCTCTTCTGCAGATTGTCCGGCAGCCGGGCAATCGATCAGACGAATTTCATGTCCATGCTTTTCCGCCATGCCCGCTGCATAGGTCAACCAATAAGGATAATAGAGAGTGCCGGACTTGATCACGCCGGGACTGCGCTGTCCGCGGCTGAAGCGCGGCAAAAAGGGCGGATTGATAAAGGCGATTTTCACTTTTTGATCCTGTTGATCAGATAAATTGCACGCTGGACAGATAGAGGTCGCAGCAACGGGTGCAGATGGGGAACAGCCGGTGTTTTTTCAGTTCCTGCCGCCACTTGCGATAACGATCGCCATTCCAGATCTGCAAAAATGGGGATTGCACAATCGAGCCGACGATATAGTCGGGGTAATCCGGACAGGGTGTCACATCGCCGTTCGGCAGGATATAGGATTTGACATAAACAGAATAGCAATCGCGGCAGCCAAAAGTCTGCTGGATATCAGTAAAATAGGCCTCGACCTGGTCGGGCCGGATGTGGGGCGACAAAGAAATCGGCAGGTCAACGCTTTGTTTTTTTAGAATCTGCAACTGTTTCGGCAGAGCGGCAAAACTCGCGCGTGTTTTGCGATCGAGCACGCTTTCGCTCAAAAATGGGATCCACGAACTGGCTTCGATATCGAACAATTGCCGCATGAGTTTTTGGTGCGCCGCACCTGCTGCAGCGGTGGTGAACCAGGTCCAGTTGAAATTCAAACTGTCGGCCCCAAATTCATGGGCGATACGCGGCAAATCGGTAATCTGGTTGAAATTTTCCGGACAGATGGTGCCTCGCACTCGCAATACCGGCGTCCTGCTGCCGAGTTCGCGTTTGGCCTCTGTCACCGCGGCAATGCCTCTTTGCAGGCGCGCAAATACCCCTTCGCGGCCGCGCACCGCATCATGCACCTCTGCCGGTCCGTCGATCGAGACGATCAGATCATCCAAACCGGCCTCGACCAGCTCGCGAGCATGTTTTTCGAGCAACATGCCGTTGGTGTTGATCTGGCTGGTCAAACCCGCTCGATGGATCCGCGCGATGAGCTCAATCAAATGGGGATACAGGAAGGGCTCGCCACCCCACAGATAGATGTTGGGCCGAAAAAATTTGACCTCATCGATCAGGCGCTGATACTGCTCGAGCGAGACAGAGTGGCGAAAAAATTCAGGCGGCGCATATTTGGCTTCGCCGGGACAGGCATTTTCACGCGGCTGGCCGCACATCTGGCAGCGCAGATTGCAGGCATTGGTCAATTTGATACAGATGGTGGCCGGCGGTTTGGCCTGACCGTTGCGAAATGAATAGTCCCAGCGCGCTCCGATTCGATTGCGAAAGGTCGTGCGGGCCTTGTTCCAGGCCAGGGCAGGATTCTGGGTGGCGAGTCTGAGCCACTTTTTCGATAAAGCGGACATCTTTGCTCTCCAATCGTTCCCGGAGCGTGTGTAAAGCACCGGAATTGCGAGAATATCAGTGTGATAGAGCTCATCCAAAGACAGGTGATCCAAACTGGATCAATTGATCAGGGATATATAAATTATATTATTGATTTTATATTAACCATTTACGTGTTATCTCGCCTTGCCACACCACGGTGACCAATATAAGGACTGAAAAAATAAAATCCACCAATTTTATCCAGCAATTGTGCGTCCTGCCGCAATTCAGCGAATACCAGCCGTTAAAGCCGGCAAACGACCGGAAACCCCGATCGCTCTGTCCTGCTGCCTTTGCAGAAAAGGCAATGGCTCGAAAAAGTGGCCCGCAGCCTGCAAAAAATGATGTTCTGCACGCTTGACATCACCATTGTATTTTTGGATTAAAAAAGTTAAATTGGTCTGCTGGGTTCAGCCTGTCAAAGGAAAAAATCAACTGACCTATCGCCAACCAAATTCTTGCAAATCCTGATGCTTATCCCCAATTCCGAACTGGAGCGCTATCTCACCGAGTTGATCGGACGGGACGCTTTGTCCCAAATTGGTGAAGAGCCGACGGCCATCCGCATCAACACCCTCAAGACCGATCGACAAAGTGTCTGTCGGCAATTGCGCGAGTTTGGGATGACATTCCAACACCATCCGTTCAATCCCGACGGCTTGATCCTCGATGACGATTTTGTGCCGCTCAGCCATACACTGCTCTATTTTACCGGTGCAATTCATTATCAGGGGGTTTCTTCACAGATCCCGGTTTTGGTTTTGGATCCGCAGCCCGGCGAGACCATCCTCGATCTGGCGGCAGCACCGGGGTCCAAATCGACGCAAATCGCGGCTGCCATGCAGAATCGCGGCAGGCTGGTCGTCAACGATGTCTCTGAGCTGCGGTTGCAGACACTGAAGGCCAATATCAGCAGCGCCGGTGCAATCAACTGTTCATCTTATTGTCTGCCTGGTGGGCGCTTTGGCCGCTGGATGCCGGAGGTTTTCGACCGCGTGCTTGTCGATGCGCCGTGTTCCAATCTCGGCAAGAGCGGCGCTCAGCTGCAGCGCACGCGCAAATGGAGACCTGAAATCCTCGAACACCAGAGCAATCAGCAATATCAGCTGTTGGTCTCTGCGCTCAAGACTGTGCGGGTCGGCGGTGTGCTGGTTTATTCAACCTGTTCCATTGCGCCGGAAGAAAACGAAAGGGTCATCGATCGTTTGTTGCAGAACTATCCGCACCAGGTGGCGATCGAGAACATTCCTCTTCCGACCGGCAAAGTTTTACGGCCGGGCCTGACGGTTTATCGCGAGACGGAACTGCATCCTGACATGGCGAATAGTTATCGTATTTATCCGTTTCCGCAACCCATGGAAAGTTTTTATATTGCTCGGCTGCGCAAACTTGAGCCGCTCGCGGTACGACCCCATAATGAGCCCCTGAACGAGCTGCTAATGCAGACTCCTGATGAGCCGGAAGTCAGCCGCATTCTCGATGAGCTCAATCGGATCTGGGGCATCGAGCGGCATTATCTCGACAATTTCGTCTATCATGTCACCCAAAAAACCTTGTGGTTGGCCATTCCGGACTGGCGTACAGCCCTGCAAACCGGCCTTTCCTCTATCGGTCTGCCCATCGCTTTGCGCAAAAGTCTGGGTTGGCGCCTGTCCAACGCAGGGGTTCAGTTTTTTCGCCACCACATCTCTGAACGAATCATGGAACTGGAAGTCGATGATCTGGTTGCGCTTTTCAAAAACGGTAAAATCGAGAAATGGGATCAAAAGCCGTCCGGGTATTACGCGCTGCGCTGCAAAGACGAGCTCATTGCAACTGTAGCGAATTTTAACGACACCCTCAAAATTCGCCTGCCGCATTCGTTCAATCTCGTTCTCTGAAGCGGCGCAAGCGATTGAAATTTATTGCAGCGCAAGTATGTTATTTTAGATTCAAGGCAATCTGATTGAATAAAAACAGGTGATATCATGCCAATCGATGAAAAAACTGTGCAAGCCACGTTCGAGAGGATGAAAGAAAAACTGGCCGAGTTCATCCCCGCGGCAGAGCTCAAAACAAAGGCTGAGATCGTTTATGAGATCAATCGCTTGAAAAAGGAGCGCAATGCGGTCATCCTGGGACACAACTACATGGAGCCTGCTCTCTTTCATACCGTTCCGGACTATGTCGGCGACTCTCTCGAGCTGAGCCGCAAAGCCGCGGAAACCGACAAAGAGATCATCGTCTTTTGCGGCGTTCGTTTTATGGCTGAAACAGCAAAAATTCTCAATCCGAACAAAACGGTTTTGCTGCCGGCCAAAAAAGCAGGCTGCTCTTTGGCCGAGAGCATCACGGCCAGCGATGTGCGCAAGCTGAAAAAGCGATATCCGGGTGTGCCGGTCGTCTCGTATGTCAACACTTATGCGGATGTCAAAGCGGAGAGCGATTATTGCTGTACTTCGGGCAATGCGGTCAAACTGGTCCAGAGCCTCAACAGCGACCGCATCATTTTCTTGCCGGACGAATATCTGGCCAGGAATGTTGCAAAAGAGTCAGGCAAAAAAATCGTTTTCCCGGTTAAAAGCAGACTCGGACTGCGCTATCCCGACCCCAATCTCGAATATGAGATGATCGGGTGGAACGGTCGCTGTGAAGTCCATGAGCAGTTTACGGTTGCGGACATCGAGAACGTCCGCAAAAAGTTTCCCGATGTCTATATCCTGGCGCATCCTGAATGCAGCCCGGAGGTGACGGCAGCGGCGGATTTCAGCGGCAGCACCTCAGCGATGATCCGGGCGGTGCAGCAAGTCAAAGCCAACCGTTATCTTTTGCTCACCGAATGCAGCATGGGCGACAATATCGCTGCAGAAAACAAAGACAAAGAGATGCTGCGTCTGTGCAGCATCCGCTGTCCGCACATGCAAGAGATCACTCTGGAGGATACGCTGGCTTCGCTGCAAAAGACCCAATACATCATAAAAGTGCCTGAAAAGATTCGCCGCAAAGCGTTGCGTGCTGTGGAGCGCATGATTGCGGTTGCCTAATGGAGCAAAAAAGACCATTTTGGGGGAGCTGTCTTTGGTTATCGCCATCTGCAGAAATTGGACAGATCCGCTGAGTGTATTGCCCTATGTTTGATTCGGAAAAACCTTGATTTATAACAATAAACATCTAAATTCTCAACACCCCGAACACCCCGCATCCCGGCCATGCGAAAATGCTGCTGTTTCGTTTCGATTGAAGCGGGGCATGACAAGAAAATGAGACGTGAAAAGCGGTAAATTTCCTTCAAGGAGATGAGATGAAAATAGCCATTCCAAAAGAAATCCTGCCGGAAGAACGTGTCGCTATGACGCCCGATGCGGTCAAACGGTTGACAGATTCGGGATTTGAGGTCTGGGTGGAAAAAGGAGCAGGTTTGGGGGCATCTTGTACCGACACGGATTACACGAATGCGGGAGCCAAGATCGCGCCTTCGCATCAAAAGTTATTTGCCGGAGCAGAGATAATCCTCAAAGTCAATCCGCCAAAGGATGAAAAAGGGCGGCATGAAATTGATGACTACCCGTCCGGCAGTGTTTTGATCTCTTTCCTGGAGATCATGAAGCAACCGGAATTGGCGGCAAAATTGGCAAAAAAAGGGATTACCGCCCTAGCCATGGAAACCTTGCCGCGCATCACCCGAGCGCAGAGTATGGATGCGCTTTCTTCCCAGGCGTCAGCAGCCGGTTACAAGGCGGTGTTATGGGCAGCCAAGGAGAGCAAAAAGTTTTTCCCCATGTTGACCACCGCTGCCGGAACGATTCGGCCGGCCAAAGTGTTTGTTATCGGCGCCGGAGTGGCCGGATTGCAGGCGATTGCCACCGCTCATCGTTTGGGAGCGGTCGTCGAAGCGTTTGATATCCGTCCGGCGGCGAAAATCGAAGTGGAAAGTCTCGGAGCCAAATTTGTACAGGCCGAACTGGAAGAAGAGACCGAAGCCGGCGGCGGCTATGCAAAAGAGGTCTCGCAAGGCAGTCAGGAGCGGATCAAACAGACTGTCTATGACCATGTTGCGGCGGCGGATGTGGTCATCACTACGGCACAAGTGCCCGGCAAAAGAGCGCCTCGGATTGTCACCCGCGACATGATCGAAGCGATGAAACCCGGCAGCGTGGTGTTGGACATGGCCGTCGACCAGGGAGGTAACTGTGATCTGACCGAAGCTGGCAAGACCATCAGCCACGAAGGTGTGATGCTCATCGGGCCTGTCAATCTGGCCAGCGACATGGCGATACACAGCAGCCAGATGTATGCGCGCAACATCTCGGCTCTGCTCAAACTTTTGCTCAAGGACGGGGCATTGCAGCTCGATTTCACGGATAAAATCATCAAAAGCACCTGCATCACCCATGCGGGACAAGTAATCCATGAACAAGTCAAATCGATGCTGAATATCAAATAGTCTTGAAGGGAGATTTTATGCCGCAGGAATTGATGGTCGGCCTGACAATCTTTGTGTTGTCGACCTTTGTCGGTTTTGAGGTGATCACCAAGGTACCGCCGACTCTGCACACCCCCTTGATGTCCGGAGCCAATGCGATCTCCGGTATTGCCGTCATCGGCGCCTTGTTGATCTCCGGTCGGGGGGCTGGATGGCTTGAGGTGGTTCTCGGTATGATTGCCATCGCTTTCGCGACGATCAATGTGGTCGGTGGATTTTTGGTGACTGACCGCATGCTGCAGATGTTCAAGAAAAAAGAGAACAAAAACTCCCAAGCCTGAGCGCGGGATCACCCAACAGACAAGAGAGAATGTCTATGGACGCTTTGTCTACAGTCATCGCTTTAGCCTATCTTTTGGCGGCGGTATTGTTTATACTCGGGCTGCGCTATTTGAGTTCGCCGGCCACAGCCCGTCGCGGCAATCTGCTGGCCGCGATAGCAATGTTGATTGCCATCCTCATGACTCTGCTGGATCGGCAAATCATCGATTTCAAATGGATTGCAATTGCCATGATCATCGGCACTCTGATCGGGGTTTTTTCTGCCCGGCTGGTCAAAATGACCGCCATGCCGCAGATGGTTGGTCTGTTCAACGGGCTTGGCGGCGGCGCCTCGGCTCTGGTCGCATTTGTCGAATTCAACCATCAGAGCAGGGTTGCCGCAATGCCGGTGGATCTTGCGATCACCACATTGCTCAGCGTCTTTATCGGTGCATTGACCTTTACCGGCAGCATGGTGGCTTTTGGCAAGTTGCAGGGGATGATATCCGGGTCACCGATCACCTTTAAACTGCAAAAACCGGTGAACGCCGCCATGATGCTGGCAGTGGTGATCCTGAGCATCATCGTTGCCGGTTTCCAACCGAGTGTCTTGCTCTTTTCAATTGTGACGCTGATCGCCTTGATTTTGGGTGTCATGCTGGTCATCCCCATCGGCGGAGCGGATATGCCGGTGGTGATTTCGCTGCTCAATTCATTCTCCGGATTGGCTGCCTGTGCAACCGGATTTGTGGTACAAAACGACATTTTGATCATCGCGGGCGCTCTGGTTGGGGCTGCGGGTTTGATCCTCACCGAGATCATGTGCAAAGCAATGAATCGCTCGCTGTCCAATGTTCTTTTCGGCGCTTTCGGAACCGGCGACCAGGCTGCCGGGGCGACGACAACCGCCGGCGGTGACAAGTCGGTCAAATCGGTCGACAATGAAGAAGCTGCGATGATCGTGGGGTATGCGCAATCTGTGGTCGTGGTGCCTGGTTTTGGCATGGCAGCCGCCATGGCTCAACACGCCGTGCGCGAGCTTTCCGAACTGCTGATCAAACGCGGAGTTGAAGTCAAATTCGCCATTCACCCGGTCGCCGGCCGCATGCCGGGACATATGAACGTCCTTCTGGCCGAAGCGAATGTGCCGTATAATTTGCTCTTCGACATGGATGACATCAATCCCGAATTTCCGCATACCGATGTGGTGTTGGTGATCGGCGCCAACGACGTTATTAATCCTGCAGCGCGCACCGATACCAGCAGTCCCATCTATGGCATGCCGATTCTGGATGTTGATAAAGCCCGCCACATCATTATTATCAAACGGAGTTTGAATGTCGGATTCGCCGGAGTGGACAACGAATTGTTTTACAATCCCAAAGCGATGATGTACTTTGGCAGTGCCAAAGAAAAGGTGCAGGAATTGGTGGCGGAAATCAAAAAACTTTAGTTGGATCCTCTATTGCCATTAAAAAAACGGCCGAAAAGATATTCGGCCGTTTTTTTATGCACTCTTTTTTTGAGGATTGCGAAAAAACAAGAGCAACAAAACGGCTGCCGCGGCAAATCCTGCACCGATAAAAAACGCCGTCGACGGTGAAAAGCGATACCAAACCACTCCCATCAACAGACTCGATGGGAAAGCAGCAATGCCGATGTAAAAATGGTATTGCCCATATGCCGAACCGCGCTGCGGCGTTGGTACCAGATCAGCCACCCATGCTTTTTCACTCCCCTCCGTCAAACCAAAGTAGATTCCATAAAGAGCAAAGAGAACGACCACATGCCAGGACTGGTCAGCCACGGCCAGACCGCTGTAGATGAAGGCATAAAACAGCCACCCACCGAGAATGACTTTTTTGCGGCCAATGCGGTCGGATAAACTGCTGCCCGGCACAGAGGTGATCATCTTGATCACATGCAATCCTGTCCACAACAACGGCAAATGCACCGTTGCGATGCCGAGTTGATTGGCGCGCAGCAGCAGGAACGCATCGCTGGAGTTGCCCAGAGCAAAGACAAAAACCGCAGCCAAATAGCGGTGAAACAACCGGCGATCTGCAGCTTGCCAGGGTTCGGCAAGAGTGCGGCTCGGACCCGTCGAATCAGGGCGTTCGCGCACAAGAATTAACAAAATGAGCACGCCGATGAACGCCGGCAAAGCCGCCCACCAGAACACCCGGCGATATTGTTCTGGATAGGCAACCAGAATCGCCATGGCGATCAGTGGACCGATGGTTGCGCCGGCATGATCCATGGCGCGATGAAACCCGAAAGCCAGGCCGCGCAGGTGCGGAGGCGCAGCAGCAGCCAGAAGAGCATCGCGAGGAGACGTGCGAATGCCTTTGCCGACTCGATCGCTCAAACGGATGACACCCACCTGTGCAGCGGAGGCTGCCAGAGCCATCAGGGGCCGGGTGCAGGCGGAAACCGCATAGCCGAAGAGGGCAAAAGGTTTGCGGCTTTTGCGCCGGTCGGAGATCCAGCCTGAACCCCATTTCAACAGAGCGGCCGTGGTTTCCGCGATCCCCTCGATCAGGCCGAGCACCTGCACACCTGCACCGAGGGTCACCGTGAGGAAAAGCGGCAAAAGAGGATAGATCATCTCGCTGCTGATATCGTTCAGCAGACTGACCAGTCCGAGTGCGACGACATCTCGATTCAGACTATTTTTGCGGGCCATCACCAACCCCTGCCAATGCACGGGAAAGCAAGACATGTGTTTTATTGTGGAAGGTGCGTAAGCGCTTGAATCGGAATTCCGCGGCGGATGATCCTCGTTTTGCCGTTATCAAAACAGAGCTTGAAGGAGAGCAAAACCACATCGGCCAAAAGATTCTGTTTCTCGCCGTAGGGATGCAAGCGGACTCCAACTCGCAAAAAGCGGGTTTTTCCGCTCTCCAATTGCAGATCAAGGGACTCCCGGTCCGCCAGAACGGTTTGTCCCAGAGTTTTGATTTTTTCAGGATGGAGCTGAATTTCCTGCAGGGTCGACTCGGTGCGAAAAACCCGTTCCTGCAAATCCGAACCAGTCGGGGCGCCGTCGTACAAAGTAACCAGATAGCCATCTTGCTCCTCGACCGGCACCAGAGATTCAAGTCGGATGGCAGGTCCGCTGGAGTGGCTGAGCGCCCATTCAAAAATCGCCAGATAACTCCATGAACTTGTTTCTTCATCGAAAACCGGTGTCAACAGCGCATCGCGTTCCTCCAGCTCGATTTCAGAAAGCGCGATCTGCTTGGCACGATTGGCCAGAGACCAGGCGGAAACGGCCATCCCCACCGCGATCAAGGCGAGGACAAGCGTCAAAAGAGATAGATTGCGATTCATGAGTTCTCCTCTAAGGATTCAAGATCACAAAAATGGACATTCAGATTGGGAAGAATCAATTGTTCAAAAATGACACCACTCTCTTTTTGGACTTTAATCATGGTACGGGCCAGTTGTCTGACCAGATTTCGTCCGCGGGACAGCGATTCCGGCGATGTTGTGAGCAAATTGGCGGTCAAACTGTCGAGCTGGGTATAACTGATCTCATCATCGGCCGCGATCATCAGGCGGTTGAGGTTCCGTATTTTGCGCAAGAATTCGTAATGGTGGTAGAGGTTCTCAAAGAAGGCGCTTTGTGCGGTATGGCGGCTGGCCAGCAGCATCAGCAGTTTGAAATTCGAGTGTTCGCGGAGACGAAAAATTGTTCGACAGATCAACAGCAACATCTCGATATCCCTCAATCCACCCGGGCTTTCCTTGATGTTGATTCCTTCGCTGATCTGGTTGTAAAAAGATTGATGCCGCGACTGGATTTCGTCGATCATCTGGCGGCAATAGACGGCATAGCGATCGAAAGCGTAGGGAACGATAAAAGTCTGTTCAAACGATCGCTGCAGCGCTGCACTGCCGACGATGAGGCGAGCGCCCAGCAGTTGCGAAATATCGATAAACAGTTGCGAGGAATGATCGAGCAGCTCCTTGAGTTGCCGAAAAGTGCAGACATAGGAACCGGTGTAATCTGACAGCCGGTAGTGCGGCATGATTCCGGTTTTAACGATCTCCTGATGCATACGCCCGACGATACCGTTGCAATAGGCGAGCAGTTTTTCGTCGTCTGAATCGAGCAGAACAATCATGTCATAATCGTCATCGAAAGCCAGCATATGCCCATGTCCACCGGTCACGAAAACGCCGAGCAGATCCTGGGTATGGTATTCAATCCCGCGGCGTTCATCATAATCCTGTTTGCAGACATCAAACAACACGTGTAAATAGGTATCGGAAAACTCGGTGAACTCGTTGGCGATCTGCAATGGCGGGGCATCGCTTAGAACGCCTAGGCAGACACGGAAGAACTCAAAACGGTGATAATCGAGCAGTCGTTTGAGTTTGTGTTTGATATTCAAGGCATGTTGAACTTCGGCGAAATGGCCTTGGGCGATCAGGCTCAAATGCTGCGGTTGATCGAGAAAATCGATATATTCAGGATGTTCCTGAAAAACGGTATTCATGATCCGTTTAAAGTACTTGCTGGTGCCGTAGTGGAGCTTGAGGAGGATTTGCAGCCGATTGCGCGACGGGACAAGAAGTCGATCCCAGACCTCGCTGTCCATCCATTTGGCGAACTTGCGGCGTTGGGTTTCATCGAGCAGACCGATATAGTCGTGTAAAAGTTTGGGGTAAAATTTGAACACAATGCTCAGGCGCCGCGCTTCCTCCTCGGTGCCGCGCATGCGGTGAAAGAAATTGACGTTGAACTTTTCAAAAAAATAGCGGTCCGGCAAGAAATCGCGATACTGATGCAAGAGCGTCAGAAACTGGAAAGCAGCGATAAAAGAGTTCCATGCCCATTCGCTATAGCCTTGAAACACATGCTCCTGCTGGGTTGGCGGCAGGGCGCTGAGGTCGTTGACCAACCGTTTTAGAACCTCGCCGTTTTTCTTTTTCAGCACCGCAATGATATCATCCCAGAATTGGGTGCCTCTAAAAAACCTGGTTTCAGCGAGGAAGCGAGTGGCCAGATTGCCGATACGGCGCTGCCCGCTTTCCGTGACGCGCTTGTGGCGCAGCAATTTGCCAAAGATGGTGATGCCGCTCAAATAGTCGATAATATCCGGCATCAACTGTTGGATGGTCTCTTTTGCCAGGGATACGCTTTTATAATAGTCGGTCAGAAAAAAATCAGCGATCTGCGCGCCGCCGACTGCTTCATAGCCCATCGCCGCCGCGACCTGGGAGATATTGTCCAGTGCATGAGGCTGGTTGAGAGAAATATCTTCTTCCTGGCCGATGAGCAGCTGATAAAGATAGCGGAAAGTTTCCAGGAAGGTCAGCGGCTCTTCCAGACTTTCATACTGGCGATGGCGTCGGCGATCGCGTTGTTTAAGAGCGTCGAGAATGAGCCAGGCGTTGACCTGGCGAAGGTGAAAAATGGTTTTGGCCGCATAGAGACCAGCCTTGATCATGCGCAAGCCATCGCCTTTGGGGCTGATATAGTCAGCGGAAAAATCGCGGAAATAGAGCGAACGCACCTCACCGACGATGCCGCGCAGATAGCCTTCATGGAATTTGACCTTGTCGGGTTCGGCCGGATTGTTGTAGTAACGCATGGTAACCTGGCGGCGGAAATCCGAAAACAGGCGGCGGCTGCCGATCACGCGGGCAGCGCCGAGCATCTCGGTGATGATGACAAAATCATGAATTTCCTTATCCAGAAGGTCGCAATACTCCTGAATCGAGGCGGAGAAGGATAACGGGCTGCCCACATGCTCAGAGAGATAAAAATGCAGGCAGATCGCCTTTTTAAACATCTCGCTGCTCATCCGGCTGATTGCCAGATTGAGGATTTGGCGATCTGCATCGCCGCGGTCCACCACCCCGATATCGATATCATCCTGATCTGATCGGGTTCCCACACTGAGAAACACATATTCCGGGCTTTTGTCCGGCGGCAAATAGATCTGCAGCAATTGTTCCATATAAGCGGCCGTGAGTTTGCGAAAATCATGGCCGACCTGCAACATAAAATTGCGAAAAACCTGCGTGGGCTCGGCTTTGCGGATGATCATCTCCAGCCGGAGCGCGTCCAGCGCGTTTAGATTCATCTGCAAAAAATGGAGTGCAAAATAACAGCCAAGATCCTGCAATTTTTCAGGAACGGAATCGGCCAGATCCGCAATCAGCCGCATCTCTTCTTTGTATGTAATGGGTGTGCTCACCAGATGCACGCGATCGAGCATCATGGCTTGCTCCAACCGTGCCATCAATGGATCGATATTTTTTTCAATCTGATCGATGTATTTCCGATGATGCTTGCCGAGGGTATGAGCCCGTCGGGTGATCTTTTCGAAACTCACATCCATAGTTTTGATTGCCTGCACTTGATCAAGCTGATGTCGTGGATTGATTTTAGTATAGCAATACCGCCTCAGAGAAGCAAGAAAATAAAAATTTTCGCACCTTGCCAGCGTCACGAGCCGCAACATTCCTCGCGCCAGCGGGGTTGATCAGTTCTGTTGCGCAAACCCATTTTGAGGTCTTCGTCTCAACGCTCTTTTGACTTGACAGTAAACAATCTGCTGCCTATTTTACACCGCCATTTTTGATTCTGAGCCGATGATCGAGCATCCTCATCGCCTCAGGTCGGCGCTGCACCAACCTTGTCGCAAAGGTATGGCTGACAGAACGTGCCAGTTGTCGGGATGCAGCGCACAAGCGGAAAACCTATGCTCATGCATTCAGACTGGAGAGATGATCTTGAGTGGATTGGACTGGTCTATTGTCGTTCTTTACCTTGTCAGCGCCATCGGTATCGGATTGCTGTTCGTGCGCAAAGCCAGCCAGAGCCCCGATGATTATTTTGTCGCGGGCCGCAGCTTGCCGTGGTTGATAGCCGGAACATCGATGGTGGCCACTTCTTTTTCGGCAGACACACCGCTTTTCGTCGCCGGCATGTCGCGCGAAAGCGGTATATCCAGCAACTGGTTTTGGTGGAGCGCCGCCATCGGCCAGATCGCCACTGTGTTCTTCTTTGCCAAACTATGGCGACGCACTGAAGCCGTGACCGATATCGAATTTGTCGCTCAGCGTTATGAACCCTCCCGGGTTCGCGATACGCTGCGGATCTTTAAGGTAATTTTTGACGGAGTGTTGATCAATTGCACCATCATGGCATCGGTCACCCTTGCCATGGCCAAAATCCTCACCGTCATGTTGCACCTTTCGGATCAACCCCTGTTGGTTTTGCCGATAGCAGGCGGCATCACATCCACCACCCTTTTGCTCATTGTCCTGGGTGGCGCGGCTGTTCTCTATTCATTGCTTTCCGGGCTGTATGGGGTGGTCTATACTGACCTGATCCAGTTCGCCCTTGCCATGATCGGTTGTATCATCCTTGCAATTGTTGTCTATGTCGATGCGACTCACAGCTCTGACATCATCTCCGCTTTGTCCGCCACACCCGGCTTTAACAAACAACTGATCAATTTCTTTCCTCCACTGAACACCTTCAACCTGGCGACGTTTACCTTTCTTGTCTATATCGGTGTGACCTGGTGGTCGCAAGCGCCGGGAAACGGATATCAGGTACAGCGCATGCTCGCTACCCGATCAGAAAACGACTCTCTGCTCGCGTTCCTCTGGTATAACTTTTGTCATTACATCTTGCGGCCCTGGCCATGGATTCTGATCGGCATTTTGTCCATCATCGCCATTCCCCACATCGCTGATCCAGAGACAGCCTTTCCGCAAATGATCGACATTTTTTTGCCTTCAGGGCTAAAAGGCATCATGGTTGCAGCCATGCTGGCGGCATTCATGAGCACAATCGATACCCAGCTGAACTGGGGCACATCTTACCTGATCAATGACCTCTATCACCCCTTCATTCGCCAGCACGCCTCCGGTCGCCATTATGTGGCGGTCTCGCGGATTTCAATGCTGCTCTTAACCCTCATCTTTCTCATTGTCACTTCGCAGCTGCGCAGCATTCTCGGGGTATACAAGTACCTCGGCGTCTTGACCAGTGGACTCGGGACGGTTATGATTATCCGCTGGTTTTGGTGGCGAGTAAACCCGTGGTCCGAGATCTCTGCCTTGCTCTCTGCTTTTGTGGTGGGCAATCTCTTGGAATTTACGCTGCCAAGCATTCCCGGCCGCGACCTGTTCGCCGTCCGGGTCTTGATCACCGTCACGACAGTCACCGTGGTGTGGGTTGTGGTTACATTTTTGACCAGCAAAGAACCCGGCCGGCAGACCTGCGAGTTTTTCCGCCGCATGCGTATTGCAGGCCCGGGGTGGAAAAAAATCAGCCAGATAACCGGCGTGATGCAAAAGAAGGGTGAACTCAAGACCGCTTTTCTTCTCTGGTTTACCTGTACGGTCTTTTTTTATTCCACACTCCTCGCGATCGGCAAATTGATCTTCACCCAATGGCTTTGGGCGGCAGCGTATCTCTCTCTGGCTGCGCTTAGCGGTTGGATCATGCGGAATAATTTTTCCCGCGCCATCGCGGTTGCATCGGGAGATTGAGAATCATGACCGCTGCAACCCTATTACCTCGGGCAACTGTTTCGAAAGCAGGTGTTGGAAATTACCTGTTCACCGGACAAACACAGATTTATTGCCCAACCGGAGCTGATCCAGGACTGCTCTCTGCCGCTTACTCCTTTTCTGGCCAGCTCGCCAGAATTTTCCAGCGTCATACACCAGTCGTCCTGCACCGTTCCGTTCCACAAGACTCGATCTATATAGGGAACAAAGCACCCTTTGCTTTTTTTGCAATGGAGAATAAAACCAAACGTCGAGCAAAGAGCGCGATGGATGCCGAACAATACGTGCTGTCCGTCAATGAACAGGGAGCTGTGGTCCGTGCAGCCAGCAGCAGCGGTTTTCTGTATGCGATGCAGACGCTAATCCAGCTCGTCACGCTGGACAGGCAAAATCAGCCGGTTATTGCTGGTGGTTTTTTCGAAGATGGTCCTCTCTACCCTTATCGCGGATTGATGCTCGATCCGGCCCGCCATTTCATCGAACCTGAATTTATCAAGCGTACGATCGAGGCGATGTCCTTATGCAAACTCAACACACTGCACCTGCATCTGACCGACGACCAGAGCATATGTGTGGAAAGCAAAGTGTATCCTGAATTGACCGCCTATTCCTCGAGAGGCCGATTTTACAGCCAGGAACAGATGAAAGAATTGATCAACTATGCGCTTGTACGGGGCGTGACCGTGGTCCCGGAGTTCGACATGCCGGCACATGCGGATGCACTGATGCACGCACTGCCTTTTCTGCATTGCCTGGGAAAACGCCTCGATTTGCGAGACAAGCGTTACGGCAACAACAACACCGCACTTTGCGTTTCCAAGGCAAGTACTTTTGAATTCATCGAAGGGTTCCTGGCCGAAATGGCAGCTCTTTTTCCGGCACCGGTTGTGCATATCGGCTCAGATGAAGTCGGCGGTGCAGGCGGCGAAGAGGATAAAACAGGGCCATGGGACATGTGCCCGGATTGCCAAGCGCTGGTGCGTCAACACGGCTGGCCGCCGGAGCGAGTTTATCGCGAACTGCAATGCCAATTTTTGCTCCAAGTGCAACAGATCCTGCACAAGCTGGGGAAAAAGCTGATGGGCTGGGAGGAGATCACCTGGGCAAAAGATTTGTCAAGAGAAGGATTGGTTCAGCATTGGTGCTGGCCGGCCGACCAGCTGGTAAAAATTCTGCAGCAGGGACATACTGTGGTTCTCTCACAACTTGTGGAGAGCCGCATGTATCTCGATTATTCCCACTCTGACCTGTCGATCGAGAGGCTCTATCATGACCGCCTGTTGCCGGCAAATCTGACAACAGAGGAAATCGCCCGGGTGTATGGAGTCGAGGCGTGCATGTGGTGCTATCCGCAGAAAGATCTCGACTTCCTGCTCTGGCCGCGCCTGCTGGTGACAGCTGAATTCGGTTGGAGCGGTGACGAAAAGAAGAATTTAACCGAGTTCCTGCACCGAAGCGAAAAAATGGTCGATTTGCTGCGCCAACTCTGCACTGTCGATGTGGGTCCCATTTATCCCCCGTACGTGAACAGGTCGTCGATCCGTCCGCCCGGCACCTTTTAGGCAAAACCGCTCCGCAGCTCTTGCTTTTGCGCTCAAGTGCGGCCGCCAGGTTTTCTCCATGCCATCCATTTCCCGCAACCGAATCGAGGCATTCTCCGCTGGGGTGATCCGGCAATGCAGTCTATTTGCCCGGACATTGGGAGACGATCGTTTTATCGATTTTTTTGTTCTTATAAGCTTTGTCGAAATTAACGCTGAATTCGCCCGCCAGCTTTTGGGCGCGACCGCGGAAGGCATCCTTGTCGCTCCACGTCTCGGCCGGATCGAGCAACTGGTCATCCACCCCTGGACAATGCAGAGGAACTTGCAGATGGAACAAAGGATCGTTGCGCAGTGGAACCGAGGCGAGCCCTCCGTTGAGCGCAGCATCGATAATTGTGCGGGTTAAGGTGATATCCATGCGCCTGCCAACGCCATAAGGTCCTCCGCTCCATCCCGTGTTGACCAAATAAACTTGCGTACCATGCTTTTTAAGCCGTTGGCCGAGCAAATCGGCATAGCTGGCTGGCAGACAGGGCATGAACGGCTGACCAAAAAAACGCGAAAAAGTCGACACCGGTTCGACAATACCGGTTTCTGTGCCGGCAAGCTTGCTGGTATAGCCGAGCAAAAACCACAACATCGCTTGTTCAGCTGTCAACTTTGCCACAGGCGGCAAGACACTGTTGGCATCTGCGGTGAGGAAAATGATGGTTTTGGGGTGTGGTCCAACCGCAGACGGCTTGATGTTGGACAAAAATGAAAGTGGAAAGGAAGCCCGGCTGTTCGGCGTCAACCTCTCATCGTTCAAGTCGAAGGACCCATTCGGAAACATCAGTGCGTTCTCAACGATGGCGCCGTGTTCCAAGTAATGATCCTGGTGAAAAACCGCCTGATGGATCTCCGGTTCCTTTTTCGGATTGAGATTGATGAGTTTGGCATAACAGCCATACTCAAAATTGGCAATTCCATGATCGCTCCACCCATGCTCATCATCGCCGAGCAGAGCGCGTTTGGGATCCGCCGATAGAGTGGTCTTGCCTGTACCCGACAATCCGAGAAAAAGCGCCAGGTCTCTCTGTTTGTTTTCGTTGGCTGAACAGTGCAGTGGCAGAATACCTTCTTGCGGCAGGTAATAGTTCATCACAGAAAAAACCAGTTTTTTTACACTGCCCTGGTAGGCTGAACCGAATACGAGGCCAAGGCGATGACGGAAATCCATCACGATGGCCATATCGGATGTCCGGCCGTCAGCAAGTCGGCGCAAACGACCGGCATATCTTTCCCGATTGAGCTTGTCATAGGGCACAACCAGCAGATCGAATCCGCGGCCGAAAAATCTGCTGTTCGAGATCTCTGGCAAGACCGGGCGAAACATATTGTAGGTAAAAAGTGCAGTCAAAGGGCTGCTGGTCACAGTGCGCACCTGCAGAGCATAGTCCGGATCGGCCCCGACCACGCGCTCGGTGACAAAAATCCGCTTCGCTCCTTGCAGCACATCTAGCGCATCCTGCCAAAGATCGGCAAAAGTCGAGGATTCTACTGCTATATTGTTGGGAGAATCCCAGTCGATATTTTTTTCGATCTCTTCATAGCGTACAATCAGAGTGTCCATCGGCGAGCGGCCGGTCGAGTTGATCTCGGTCCAGGTGGCCAGGCAGCCATTTGCTGCAATCAGAGCCTCTTGGAAATCGACAACTTGTTGAATGAGTTGGCGGCGCAAAGGATTTTTAACCACATCAGGATGTGTTTGTAAAACCTGTGCAAGCAGAGCACTGTTTTTCTTCAAATGGTGTTCCTCCCTTAACAGGTGTTGGTCAATCCGCACTGAACATAACTCTGATCATCTTTTCAAAATATCACACTTTTATGAAATTGTCAAGACAGAAGCCAGAGATAGACCCTGTTTTGACCCTCATCTGCCACAACACCCGTGGATTTCGCTGCCGGCAGACGAATGAGAGGGATAACGGGCACAAAAGGGGAAAAATGTTTCCTAAAAGAGCAGAGAAATCCTGACTGTACCAAAATTGAACAGTGCCGAATAGAGACCAACCGCGATCAGCCGCCGAGGTGAGGGTAAAAAGGCGGTTTGGGCCCCATTTTGCCATTCTGTGACCTCTCTCACCCTTGATTTTTCGAAAAATCGATAGATTCCATTGCCGCAGGGAGACAGCAATTGTCATGGAAAAAGCTCTGGATGGCATATATCTTGCAGCAGCCTAGAACAGATGGGTTAGGGAATATTCCAGCAACATATTGTGTTATCTGAACGCCAAAACATCAACAAATTGACGCACAACCCTGACCCTTTTCAGCATCTTTCGTTTTGCATTCAAGGAGAAACCAAATGAGCGCATCGCTCTCCACAGAGCTGAAAAAAGCCGGGCTGGTGCTTGCTGTCAACCTCTTTCTTTTCAGTATCGCCATGGTTATGTTGGATCAGCACCTGAGGCCGATGCCAAGCGCATCCGGAGAAAGGGATTTATCCATTCTGCTGCACACCAACAGCCACCTGGCGCAATTACAGAGGCAACGCTCTGCGAGTTTGGTCAAGATCAAGGAAATCATTTCCCGATATAATCCCAAGATGGAATCAGAGAGACGGCAAGCCATCGCCAACGAAATCTATGAAATGTCGATCAAGTATCCAAACCTGAACATCGACTTTATTCTGGCCACGATCACCCACGAGAGCGCAAAAACCTGGGATCCTGTCGTCACGTCAAAAGTTGGGGCAATGGGATTAATGCAGATCATGCCGTCGACCGGCATGTATTTGGCTCTTGAAGAGGGGATCAAATGGACCACAGCCGAAGAAATTCTTTTTGACCCCATCATCAACATACGTTTAGGGTGCCGCTACATGAGCCACTTGGTGCAGATGTACGAGCACGATGGTGGCCTGGCTGCTTACAATGGCGGGCCCAGGCTGGCCGAGATGTGGCTCGAATCCAACCGCAACAACAGCATTCTTTACGCCGAGACGCGCGATTACGTCCCCGCCGTACTCAAACTCTACGCACAGTTCCAATCGATGGCTACCATGTAAACCGGCGCAAAGATCCTCCAAAAAAAAGAGCGGCTATGGGCGGCCGCTCTTTTTTTTTAGGGATGGATTCCCTTTTCACAAGCCGGCCATCTGTGATGCCGTCATTCTCTTCCTGCACGGTTAGCGCCCACTCGATCCGCTGAAAAAGTCGCTGCCGATTCGATCGATCCCACTGATCGGCAACCCGTTCTGCTGAGAAACCTGACGAAAAAAAGTGCCGGTTAAAAAGCAGTTGATTATTTTCCCTGTATTTATTATTATTCGAGATTCAATGGTGTCTCGATATGGGTCGCCATGCAATTTAACTGTAATAATAACAGCGCCAAATCATTTACCTCTGGCCGATCGATTAAATTGGCAGCGTATCCGCATAACAAGCTGTATTGACTGATAAACTTCCGGTTCAAATTCGGCGTCGCGGATTCCGGATTTGGCCACAGTGATCGAGGGGTGCTCTGTTATGAATCCTGTCCGGGTTAATGGTCATTCACTTTCTTTGGACCACTTGTACCAGGTGGCAGAAAAGCATGCGCCTGCCCATCTCGCCGAATCGGCTTTTTCAGAAATGGTAAAATCGCGTGATTGTATTGAGCAGATCCTGCAGAGCGGCCGTACAGTTTATGGAGTCAACACAGGTTTTGGCAAACTGGCCAACATCGATGTTCCGTCGGATGAACTGGAAGAGCTGCAGCTCAATCTGGTGTTGAGCCACGCTTGCGGAGTCGGCGAACCCATTCCAGCTCCAATCGTGCGCGCGGCGATGTTGCTCAAGGTCAATTCACTGGCCAAGGGGTATTCAGGTTGTCGGCCTCTGATCGTTGACCATTTGCTGACTCTGCTCAACAAAAATATCATACCGATCATCCCATGCAAAGGATCGGTTGGTGCGAGTGGTGATCTTGCCCCACTTGCCCATATGACCCTGGTTTTGCTTGGGCTCGGCGAGGCGTGGGCAGATGGAAAAGCTGTGCCTGGCCACCAGGCCTTGCAAGCGGCTGGCTTGCAGCCGATTGTGTTGCAAGCCAAAGAAGGGCTGGCGATTCTGAACGGCACGCAGATCATGACGGCCTATGCGGCCTATGCGTTGTACCGCGCGTTGCATCTGGTCAAGCTTGCGGATATAGCCGGGGCCATTACGGTCGAAAGTCTATTGCACACCAAAAAAGCATTTGATCCGCGTATCCAGGTGGCGCGCGGTTTTGTCGAGCAAATGCAAACCGCACAAAATGTGCGCAATCTGTTGCAGAACAGCGAGATTGTCGAATCGCATCGCAATTGCAACAAAGTGCAGGACCCATACAGCTCGCGCTGTATCCCCCAGGTCCATGGCGCGGTTCGCCAGGCGATCAATTATGTTCAAAGCGTGGTGTTGACCGAAATCAATGCTGCCACCGACAATCCCCTGGTTTTTTATCAGGACAAAGACGTTTTATCCGGTGGCAATTTCCACGGACAGCCGATATCGCTGGCAGCCGATGTGTTGGCGATCGCACTTGCTCAGCTGGCCAATATTTCCGAACGCCGTCTTGAAAATTTACTGGATCCCGTACAGAGCGGTTTACCGCCCTTCCTGGCATCGGAAAGCGGCACAAACTCGGGTTTTATGATTGCCCAGGTGACTGCAGCAGCGTTGGTATCGGAGAACAAGGTTCTGAGCCATCCGGCATCGGTCGACTCGATACCGACATCAGCCAACCAGGAGGATTTCGTCAGCATGGGAACACATGCGGCGCGCAAAGCCTTCGAAGTTCTTGACCATGCGGAGACCATAATCGGCATCGAGTTGTTGGCAGGATGTCAGGCGATCGATTTTCGCCAAAAAATGCAGCCTGGGCGAGGCACGCGAATCGCTTATCAGACAATTCGCATGGCAATCCCCACTTTGCAGCGCGACCGCCTTTTTCACACTGATCTTTTGGCGATTAAAAACCTGATCCGCAGCAACCGCATCGTCGAGCGTGTAGAGGAAGAAATCGGCTTACTTTAATTTGTCAGGAGAAATCCAATGCCAATGATACTGTCAGAAGGGTTGACATTTGACGATGTGCTTTTGGTGCCGAACAAGTCGAATGTTCTCCCAAAAGAAGTCGAACTCCGAACCCGCTTGACCCGCCGTCTTAAACTCAGCATACCGATTGTCAGTGCGGCAATGGATACGGTATCGGAATCCGATTTGGCGATCGCTCTTGCTCGTGAAGGCGGGATCAGCATCATTCACAAAAACAACACAATCGAAGAGCAAACGGCGCAAATCGATCTGGTCAAGCGTTCAGAAAGCGGCATGATTCTCAACCCGATCACACTCTCTCCCGATCGCAAAATCAGCGAGGCGCTGTCGCTGATGTCCCGTTACCATATCTCCGGCATCCCGATTGTCGATGGACAAAAGTTGGTGGGTATTCTCACCAATCGCGACTTGCGTTTCGAAGTGGATCCGAACAAACGGGTTTCGCAGCTGATGACCAAAGAGAATCTGATTACGGTTCCCATCGGCACATCGCTGGATGAGGCGGAAAAAATATTGCAAAAGCACCGCATCGAAAAATTGTTGGTGGTGGACAAAGACCAGCGGTTGCGGGGATTGATCACCGTCAAAGATATTTTAAACCGCAAGCGTTACCCCAACGCATCCAAAGACAAGCACGGTCGATTGATGGTTGGTGCAGCAGTAGGTGTGGCGCATGACACCAAGGAACGCGCTCGCGCGCTGATCAACGCAGGCGCTGATGTTTTGGCGGTGGATACCGCACACGGACATTCGCAGGGCGTGCTCAGCACGATCGAACTGCTCAAGAAAGAGTTCCCGGACGTCGAGCTGATTGCCGGCAATGTGGCGACTGCAGAAGGTGTGGTCGATTTGATTGACGCGGGAGTCGATGCGGTCAAAGTTGGGATTGGACCCGGGTCCATTTGCACCACCCGAGTGGTTGCTGGAGTGGGAGTGCCGCAATTGACCGCCATCATGCAGTGTGCCGAGGTCTGTGCCAAGCATGATATCCCATTGATCGCTGACGGTGGGGTCAAACAAACCGGCGACATCGCCAAAGCCCTTGCTGCCGGCGCCGACACGGTCATGTTGGGCAATATGTTGGCGGGCACTGAAGAGAGCCCAGGTGAAACCGTACTTTATGAAGGCCGGACGTATAAAGTATACCGCGCCATGGGTTCATTGGGGGCGATGAAAAGCGGTCGTGGGGATCGATATTTTCAGGAAGGCGAAAAAAACGTCAAGAAATTGGTCCCAGAGGGCATCGAGGGGCGGGTGCCATTTCGCGGCAAAGTCAGCGATGTGATTTTTCAAATGATCGGTGGTCTGCGCGCAGCCATGGGATACTGCGGCGCGGCCAACCTGCAGGAGCTGAAAGAAAAAGCCCGGTTTATCCGCATCACAGCGGCCGGACTGATGGAAAGCCATCCACATGATATCATCATCACGCAAGAAGCCCCGAACTATGTGCTCTCGCGCAAATAGAGGAAATCAGTGGACCAAATTTGGCGCATGGCAATTCGACTGAGAGCCAATTAAAAAGGGGTATGAAAATCATACCCCTTTTTTGGCTGTCGCCAATATCAGGAAAGCATCGATAAAAACGAATGCAAATCATCAAGCGATTTTATTCACCAGCTCGGCAAGTTTGGCTTTTTGATTCGCTGCTTTATTCTTGTGAATGATATTTTTTTGTGCTAACTTGTCCAACAGCGAGGCCGTAAGACGATAGTTCGCTTGCGCTTCTTCTTTGTTGGTTGCAGAGCGGACTTTTTTGATCTCGGTGCGCAATTGGCTGATGTAATGACGATTGCGAGTGCGGTTGCGCTCGGAAACTTCAATGCGCTTCAATGCTGATTTATGATGTGCCATGCTCTATAAGACTCCCATAATGATCAGACCGATCGGCCAAAACCGGCGATCGTATCCGCGTGAAAATCCCGGTAAAAGCTTTTCCGGGCTCTTGTTTTGCTTTTCAAAAGTTTTTTAGAATACGAATTTTTATTCAAAAAAGCAACAAAAATCTCTTGCAGAGGTGACAGATGAATTTTCAAGTGCGTCAGATTCAGAGCCACGGGGATTTGCGTGACTTTATCCGTTTGCCATGGAAAATCTATAGCGACATTCCCCAGTGGGTTCCCCCCCTGCTGAGCAGTGAAGAAAAAGCTCTATCGCCGAAGAGTGGGGCTTTCTTCCAGAACGGCGAGGCGGCGCTCTTTCTGGTGTACAAGGGCAAGACACCTGTAGGTCGCATTTCTGCTCATGTCAACCACCAATATGAGCGTTTCCGCAATCAAGATACCGGCTTCTTTGGTTTTTTTGAATGCATCGAGGATGTGGATGCGGCCAAGGCGCTGATTGCCGCTGCAGAGAGATGGTTAAGGGACCGCGGCAAAAAACGGATGTTGGGGCCGATGAGTTTTGGGTTGTACGACATCAGCGGCATTCTTGTCGATGGTTTTAACGATCCTCCGGTAATCATGACGGCCTATAGTCCGCCCTATTATCGCAAATTGGTCGAGGAGAGCGGCCTGGCCAAGGCGAGCGATTGGTATGCATTTTTGGTGCACCGCAATGTGGTGGTGCCGCCGTCGCTCTACCGCATCCGCGATCGCCTCGTCCGCCAGCAAAAAATCGAATTCGAGACTCTTGACATGAAGCAGCTCGACCGGGCTGTTGAACTGATCGGTCAGATTTTTGCTGATGCCTGGATGGAAAACTGGGAACACGTGCCCTTTACGGATGCCGAACTGGATCATCTGCTTAAGGAACTCAAACCGGTGGTGGTCCCGGAACTGACCTATCTGGCGTTTCACAACGGCCGCTGCATCGGATTTTCTTTAAATATCAAAGATGCCAATCCGGCTCTGCAAAAAGCCAATGGCCGGCTCTTTCCGGTAGGACTTGTAAAAATGATCCGCGAGATGTCGAAAATCACCCGATTGCGCACCATCGCCATGGGAGTCATCAAAGAATATCGCCATCGGGGGATTGATCTGGTGTTTTATCTCAATACCATCGAGCGGGGCCGGGAACTCGGTTTTTTGGATTCAGAATGTTCTCTGATCGTTGAAAGCAACGAGCCAATGATCCGCGCCCTGGAAGATCTCGATGCCCAACGGTATAAAACCTTTCGCTTTTATGAAAAAACCATAGACCAGAACAGCGAACCGGTGAAAAATGAAACAAAATGCTCCGATGGGCAGTAAATAACAGAAAAAATACAAGTCGGCGAGGGCCATGAAATTCAAGACCCTGCTTAAAGTTTTATTTGTTTTGCTCTTCCTGTTGCAGTCGAAAAACGGCTTCTGCCAGTACTATTTTGGCCGCAACAAAATTCAGTACAACCAATTCGATTGGCATGTGCTGGAGACCGACCATTTCGACATCTATTACTATCCAGAAATGCGCGAGTTGGCGGAAATCGGTGCCGCCTATGCTGAAGAAACCTACCGGTTTCTGGAAAACAAATTCAACCACACTGTCCAACAACGCATACCGCTGATTTTTTATGCCACCCAGGCCCACTTTCAAGAGACCAACACCATCCCTTATCTGATTCCTGAAGGGGTTGGAGGATTCTTCGAGTTTATCAAAGGTCGAGTGGTGGTGCCGGCCAACGGGTCGATTCCCGATTTTAAGCATGTCTTGCGACACGAACTTGTGCACGTCTTTACCCACAGCCTAGAATTTCAAATCCTTAAGAGACATCGCCAGAACAACCATCCCGGGCTGCCGCTCTGGTTTGTAGAAGGCCTGGCCGAATACTGGTCTTCAGGTTGGGATTCGCAGGCGGAAATGTTCACGCGCGATGCCATTCTCAACGGCTACCTCTACCCTCTCAGCAACATCTACCAGATCAATGGCTCTTTTTTAATGTATAAAGAAGGCCAGGCGGCGATCAAATACATTGCCGACACTTTTGGAGAAGCCAAAATCCTCGATCTGATTGAAAACATCTGGATGTCAACCAACTTTAGCGATGTCTTTGAAGCGACGTTGGGAGTCAACTATCGCCATTTCGATCGAGACTGGTTGTATCAACTGAAAAAACAGCATTTCCCGCTGTTACAAGACCACGATTCTGCACGCATGGCGGCAAAGCAATTGACCTACCAGGGCATCAATATTAAACCCGCTTTTTACCGGTGCGCCGATACCCCGGAACTCTATTTCCTTTCCACCCGCAGCGGTTATGCCAATATTTGCTCCATGCCGATCCGGTTGAGCGATCGTGAAGCGGAAGTCAAAACCATTATTGCCGGCGAACGAACGGCAGATTTTGAATCTTTTCATCTGCTGAGCAACAAAATCGATGTTCACCCAAACGGACGACTGGTTTTTTCATCGCGAAGCGGCGAGCAAGACCATCTGTACATCTACGACATCGAGCAACAGCAGATCATCAACGACCATGTTTTTACAAAATTGGTTTCCATCTATTCACCTTCGTGGTCAGGTGACGGGTCGCGCATTGCTTTCAGCGGTCTTGCATTTTCCGGCCAATGCGATCTCTACATCTACGATTTGCATCTCGATTCACTGCAGCAGGTAACTGATGATTATTTCGACGAAAGAGACCCCAGTTGGTCACCGGATGGCGGAGCAATCGCCTTCAGTTCTGATCGGGGCATCTATGGCGAATCGGGTTATTACAACTTGCATGCCTATGAATTGCAGACCGGCGAGATGCACGCCTTGACTTGCGGAGAATTCAATGATCATGCTCCAGCCTTCCGGCCTGACGGCCTTTGTCTTGCTTTTTCTTCGGATCGCGGTGGGACTTCAAATGTTTGGATTCTGCAGGTACAAGATCAAGAACAACCCCCTGTGTTGGCCACCACTGCTGCTTTGGCCTTTTCACCGGTCGATACAAAGCTGACCCCGGATTCGACCTATCTCTTTTCGGTTGCCAATCCAAACCGAACGCTCAAACAGGTCACCCGCTTTACCACCGGTGTGTTCGATCCGGAATGGACTGACGACCGCACTTTGATTTTCACCGGTTTTGAGAATTTTTCCTATCAGATATTTTTGGCGCCTGACATCGATGCGCAGATTGAAAATGCCGTTCCGGTTGAACCTCTCAACGTACCCATGCTTGCGGCCGGGCGTTCATTCGATAAAATTGCCGGTCCGGAAACAACACGAGCCGTGCGCTATAAAGCAAAATACAACCTCGACATTGCGCAGAGTCAGATTACGCAGGATCCGATTTTTGGCACATCGGGCGGCGCCCAGGTGGCCATCTCAGACATGCTCGGCAACTATCAATATTTTTTCCTGATCAGCAACCGCGCGCAGACAAGGGATGAATTTCTTGAAAGCTTCAACTTGGCGATCACCCGAGTCGATCTTTCCAGACGCACCAATATGTCGATTGGCCTTTACCATTTTGCCGGACGTTTTTACAATCGCCACGATTACTGGTATTGGGAGCGACGATATGGCGGCTATGGCGCACTCAGCTATCCGTTGTCGAAATTCAAGCGCATCGAAGCCAGCCTCAACATCCGCCATTCTGACAAAGAATGGTTTATTCGCGACTATCGTCGCGATGCACTGCTGGTGTCGGCATTTGGTTCTTACATCAAGGACACTTCTCTATGGGGCATGACCGGACCGATCGACGGTGAGCGGATCAACCTGACCTTTGGCAACACCTATGATGTGGCCTATTCAAATGTGCGCTTTTCGACCTTGATTGCCGATTACCGCCATTATTTTCGCCTTAGCCCGCGCATGACCCATGCGGTGCGTTTATGGACTCAGCTCAATTACGGCAAAGAAAGCACACCTTTCTATATGGGGGGCAGTTGGGATTTGCGCGGATATGGATTTTGGCGAATTTGGGGAACCAAGCTCGCGCTGATTTCCAATGAATTGCGCTTCCCATTCATCGATAATCTGGTGGTCAAATTTCCCTTTGGCGGATTGGGATTGCACGCCATCCGCGGCGCCATGTTTTTTGACGTCGGCAATGCATGGTACGATGAACCCAACGGACTGCTGGGCAGCACCGGATTCGGCGTGCGTTTCTGTTTCGGCGGTATGCTCGTCTTGCGCATGGATGTCGGCCGCCGTTTTCAACTCGACGATCTCTCCCATCTCACCACTTTGGATCGCTATGAAATCGATAACACGTGGTTCACCCAATTCTTTTTCGGCTGGGATTTCTAACAAGTTACTGCACTGCTTCCTGTTTGTTTTCTTGCTCTTTTCTGCGCAGTGCGGTCGATTGAACCTGGCGGATTTGCAGCCGCACACGCCATCGGATTGGCCGCTCTACGGCGGTGATCCAGGCAGAACGCATGCAAAACCGATCGCGGTGTCGCCGCCGTTTGAACTTGTCTGGGAGAAAAAAATCACTGCGGCAATCGGACAAACGATTCTGCATCAGGACGGCATGATTTTCATCCCGACGCTCAACGGCAAAATCGACATCCTCAGGCTGGAGAGCGGCAAAACTGTTGGGAAATTCAAGTTGTCTCGCAGCACCATCGGAGCTATCGCACTGCATGGATCACAGGCGATTGTGGTGCGCCGCAATGAAAAACCGGCCATCCAAGCGATCGATATGAAAACCGGCGATGAAATATGGAAAGCGACCGGCGAAACGCTGCTCACCGAACCGCTGATCGCCGGCGAAGATCTGGTCGTCGCTTACTATAGCGGCTCACTGGTCTGTTATGATCTCGCCAGTGGAGAGCTCAAATGGCAAACTTCGCTGAACACCCAAACCGAGTCATCCCCCGCATTTTCAGCCGGGCTGGTGATCGTCGGAGGGGATGACGGCCGTGTAACAGCCTGGCGCGGAAAAAATCTTGTCTGGGAATATCAAACACAAGGCGCGATCAAAGCCTCGCCGACCTGTTTGAATGATCGCGTTTTTATTGGTTCAACCGACGAACATTTTTATTGCCTGGATCTGCTGAACGGCCAGCTGCTGTGGAGTTTTTCTGCAGACGGAAAGATCTTTTTGGGTGCAGCAGCCGATGGCGAAAAGGTGTGCTTTGGCACGACCCAACACACGATTTATTGTCTGGAGGGCCTAAAGGGCAACTTGCTGTGGCGCACTCCAACTTCAGGGGTGATCAGCACCGCACCGGTGATCACTCCTGCCGCCGTTATTTTCGGTTCTCTCGACGATCATCTCTATGCTGTCGATCCGCAAACCGGCGGCCATTTGTGGTCTTATAAAACCCGCGGCCATATTCTCACCCACCCCATCGTGGTCGACAACGGCCTCGTCGCAGCCTCCGAACCGGAAAACATCTACTTTTTTAAAAACCACTAAAAGTGCCGTCATGTGGGGCAACCCCGTCGTTGCCGGCGACGATAGCTAGCGACTGCAGGTCGAGAGGATCAGCGGAACAAAGTCGGTCAATTTTTCCAGGAGCTGGGCCAATTCATCGACCTCAGGGCCAAACGCCAAGGTCAGGGCGGGATTTCGGGTGTGGGACTTGATCGACAAGTCCTCGATGTTGCCGTGATCGCTGGTGATCAGCACCAGCGTCTTTTCCAGTTCAATCCTTTGGATCAGGGAGAGCAAAAATCTTTCCAATTTGCGCAACTCACCAATCGCACGCGCGAAATCCTGGGCATGCCCGGCTCGATCAGTCTGAAAAAACTCAAAGAGCACAAAGTCATACTGTTGTGCTCGGTCAGCGACGATCGCACCGGCTTCTTCAGGCGTGAAAAGCGGAACGGCAAATCCTTTTGCCTGCAACATTTCATTGGTAATATCCTGGTAGATCGAACGTCGGCCGAGCAGATCATCGAGAGTGAAAAACGGCAAACCGGCATAAAGATTGGCCAGGGTGGTCGTCGAGAGATAGCGGACGATATCATACGGATTGTGATCGAAAAAAGGCGGTTGAAAAGTATTGAGAAAGGCGGCACGGCACCCGTGTTGCTGCAGCTGTTTCAACAGAGACTTTTCCTGCAGAACACCGCGGAGTCTCGCGTTCGGAAAACCGCTCAGATGGTGTCCGAGCATTTGTGAAGTGTTGATGCCAGTCAACAGCGCAGTCTGGCCAGTCGCACTTTGCGGCAATCCAGACACGCCGAGCGTTGCATCGACCCCGAAAGCGATCCCGCCATGCAGAATCGGTTTCGGATTGGATTCATCTTGAAAAAGGGAGAGGAGCTGAAAAGAATCGCGTGCCAACGGATTGCGCGTTGAATCGTTGACTCCGACGCCCAAGCCGTCAACAAAGATCAATATGAAATGTTCGACTTTATTCGATCGGCGGTAATTCTGCAACCGTTTCCTCTCAATAGAGGGCCTGAATCCTTGCGCCGGGGTAATAATGTGCCAAAATTTGCTTTAAGGTATAGCCTTGCTCGGCCATGACTGCGGCACCGATCTGACACATTCCCACGCCATGCCCCCATCCAGCCCCTTTTAGCAGAAATGCAGTAGGCGCCTGGGCGTTTCCCTCGGGTTCAACCACAAAACAACTGCTGTAAAGCGTTTTCTCTGACAACAACCGGCGGATTTTCAGTTCGTTTTCCACCCGCAGTCGATTCTGGTTGCCGATCAATTCGATTTCGATCAGCCGTCCCGAAACACTTCGGCGCAACGGCCGTATTTCGAGCAAAGTGCCGATATCGACTCCGGTTTCATGGCGGATGCGATTTTCCAACTCTTTGCATTCCAGGCGTTCTTGCCAACGAAAATAGTTGCGAGAATATTCGGCAACACTTTTATCCGAAACAAGATCGACATTACAAAACACTTGCACAGGCGTGGTGATCCATTGCGCGATATGGGACTCCTGGCTTAAATCGAGCGTTCGCGGAACTCGATCTTCCGGCACATCGAACCGCCCAATCAGATGGGAATGGGGCTCGCCCTGCCAAATGGCGCTAACCTCCTCGGTATGGCCGCCACAGATCGCCGAAAAAGGGGTCAGACAAACTTTGCCATCCAAAGTGAGAACCATCCCTCGAGTCTCGGCCACGGCGCGGTCGGTTTCCGGAGACTCTTTTTCCATGCCGGAATAGGCTTGACAATGAACATCTGCACAATAGTCAAATTCCGCATCGGTATGGCGCTGTGAAAAATGGTAAACGGCAAAGGTCCGCGCGACCACTGCTTGCCCTTTGAGTGCTTCCAGAGCAAAAGTCGAGGACATCTCCTGCGGCACCACTCCGCGCAAGTACTCCTCCAGCGGCAAAACATTGACAACGGTCAATTTGCCGCGTCCATCGATCATCACCTCTATCTCGCCACGAAAAGTTCGATCTTCGACGCGTTGCCAATGGTATCCTGCACCGGCGGTGATCTTCTTGATGCGAAAAAAAGGTCCGCTCAACCTGATCGCCTGTTCTGCTTCCAAAACAGCGCCATCCGGACTGGTCAACCGCAGTTTTCCTTTTGTGCGGAAGCGCTGATCAAGCACCACCTTGGCTTTCAGATTGAGACGTTGTCGCGCTTCTTCAGCCGCTGCAAGGCTGGTATAAAATGTGGGATGATAGAGCTGTTGCACTCGTGTATCAGCGATCCGCTGTCTTCCGGCATAGAGAATCTCGCCTTTTTCCAATCGTTCGATGGCCAAGCCCTGGCTGCGCAATTCCTCCAGCTGGCGGTTGATGACATCGCTGTTGCGCGACTCTGCAAACAACAAGCGGTAAATCTGCAAGGAATCCGTATAGCTCTCGACAACACTGACCCTCCACACGCCCATGACTTTTTCCGGTTTGCGGGGGCGCGGAGTTTGGGTCAGGATAAAAAAATCACCTTGCGGTTCGATGGCCACGCTGTCTTGATTTTGCAGCAGACCGATTCGAACAATGGGGCTGGCGACTGTCTGCGGGGCACGATAGCCGGCGCAGGAAGAAAAGATGATCGCACTCCAAGCCACAGCGCCCGCTGCAACGCATACTCGAGCCCGGTCGATTGTCTGCGACCGGGGTTGTCGAAAAAAGGGCAAACGGTTCATGGACACCATTCATGTAGTTTCAAGTTCAAAGCGGAATCATTGATCATAACCAAACTCCCGCAGCCATTTCTCTTTTTTACGCCATTTTTCACGCACCACCACCCACAGCTCGAGAAAAACCGGTCGCTGCAAAAATGCTTCGATCTCTATCCGCGCTTCTTTGCCGATCTCTTTAAGTGCCTTGCCTTTTTTACCGATAATAATCGCCTTCTGGGTTTCGCGTTCGACCACAATCCGCGCCTTGATCACATCTTTCTTGCCTGGCTTTTCGACAAAGTCATCGATCACTACAGCAGTCGAATAGGGCACTTCCTGGCCAAAATTGGTGAAAATCTTTCCGCGAATAATCTCGGCAACAAAGAAGCGCTCTGGATGCTGGGTGATTTGATCGAGAGGATAAAAGGGCGGGTTGACTGGCAGCAGTCGAATCAAAACTTTTTCCAACTCATCCACATTGTCGCCATGGAGAGCAGAAACTGGCACAATATCAGCAAATTCATAGAGATGTCGATATCGATCGATAATGGGCAGCAGCGCATCGCGCGAGATCGTGTCGATTTTATTGATCGCGAGAACGATGGGTTTGCCGACCGCGGCAAAACGAGTTAAAAGAGTTTCATTCTTGCTCTGGTCCTGGTGATCGACATCGACGATAAACAAAATGAAGTCGGCGTCAGCAATCGCCCGTTCCGCGGTGCGCATCATCGCTTCTTGTAGACGGTATTTGGGTTCAATCAAGCCCGGAGTGTCCCAAAAGATCATTTGAAAATTTTCACCCGAGTAGATGCCCAGAATCCGATGGCGTGTGGTCTGCGGTTTTGCTGTGCAAATCGACAGGCGAAATCGCATCAAATTGTTGACCAGGGTGGATTTGCCGACATTGGGTAGACCCACCACCACAATGTATCCAGCCTTGAAAGTCGATTTTTCGCTTGTGCTCATCGCTGGTTTTGCCTTTCGCCGTTCTGAGAAAAAGCGCTCCCGTCATCTCGCGCTGGTAAAGGATCAGGAGCGCTGATCGTGAATGCTGCTTTTTTGGTTCTTGATGATTTATTTGCTTTTCAGAGAAACGAATCCCAGGTTGGTTCATCAGCGAGTGAATCGAGAAGCTTGACGCCGTCCGCCAATTTGAGCAGATGAAAGTGGCAACCATTTCGCAAGCAGCCAGCGACGGTGCCACCGCGAGGGAGAGCCAATTCAAACATCGGTGCTCCGCATTCGGTACAAAGCTGCTGTTTGGCGGTCAGAGATATCCCGCAGGATGGGCAAAAAAACTCGACCAAACCCCGATCTGGAACTTGGATTTCGGTCACATTGCAAAAACTTCCATAGATGGGATCGAGATAGATCAAGCCCTCGTTATCCTGATAGCGAACCTTGACACACACGGAAGCGTAACCGTTGATCAAATGGTCCGGACAAATCAAGCTGTGGCCGTTGCTGCACGCGGCATGATGGATCCGTAGAGCTTTGCTGGGAATCTCGACATACACGATTTCGCGATTTTTATTGGGCATAAACACTCCTTGCTCGCAGCACCAGGCAGATGGGCCGATGAAACGCCCATTTCCGTCTGGGCCATGGGTCGCCAATTGCACGTCTTGCGTTAATCGCTTTATCTCCGGTGCCGGCTCTCAATCCCGGTTGAAATGCTTTTTTGTCTCGAAAACGACCACACCGCTGAGGCCGATCAAACCGATCAAGTTGGGAATAGCCATCAATCCATTCATAACATCAGCAAAAGTCCAGACCAAATCGACTTTGGTGATCACTGCTCCGACGAAAACCGCAGCACAAAAAAAGATGCGATAGAAATAGACGCTGCGCGCACCAAGCAGATATTGCAGCGATTTTTCGCCATAGTAACTCCAGCCAATGATGGTGCTGTAGGCGAAGAAAACCAAGCTGACTGCGACCACCACCCCCCCCCAGGTGCCGGGCAGCGCAGTGCTGAAGGAATTGCTCGTCAGTGCCGCTCCGGTCACGCCGGAAGTCCACGTGCCGGAAGAGAGGATGACAAAACCGGTTAGAGAACAGACAACGATTGTATCGATAAAAGTCTGGGTCATAGAGACCAGCGCCTGGGTGACCGGATCCTTGGTTTGGGCAGCAGCAGCAGCGATCGGTGCGCTGCCAAGGCCGGATTCGTTGGAAAAAACACCGCGCGCGATTCCCCATCGCATGGCTTGTGCGACCATAGCGCCGGAAAAACCTCCCACGGCAGCCATGGGGGTAAAGGCTTTGCTGATCACCAGAATAAACACCTCGGGTACCCGGTCGATGTGGCGAAAAACCACGAACAGCGAGGCGATCATATAAAAAACGATCATGATAGGCACAATCACAGAAGCGGTGCGGCCGATGCTTTTTATGCCGCCCAACAACACCATTGATGTGGCAACAAAGAGCAATGCGCCGACCAGCCAATTCGGGATCAGCGGAAAAACGGTCGATATCGCTTCGGCCACCGAATTGGATTGCACCACATTGCCGATTCCGAATGCCGATATTGAAGCGAATAGAGCGAAAAGAACGGCAAGCCATTTGGCTTTGAGGCCTTTGTCCAGATAGTACATCGGTCCGCCGCTCATTGTGCCGTCGCTGTTGGTGACTCGGTAGCGCACCGCCAAAACCGCCTCGCTGTATTTGGTGGCCATGCCAAAAAAACCAGTCACCCACATCCAAAAAAGGGCGCCAGGACCACCTGCTGCTATGGCGGTAGCCACTCCAGCAATATTACCGGTCCCGACGGTTGCGGCCAGTGCAGTCATCAGAGCTTGGAAGTGACTGATGTCGCCTTGTGCAGCGCCATCTTCCTTGCGCTTGATCAAACCAAGATAGAGGGAAGATCCAAGAGTGCGAAATTGCAAACCCCCCAGACGCACAGTGAGAAAAATGCCTGTACCGACCAGCAGCACGAGCATAGGAGGACCCCAAATCACATCGCTTAAACGTCTCAGCACAAGCAAGATTTGTTCCTGCACATAACCTCCTCATCCATTGGCACAGCTGCGAGCTGGCACCCTCGTTCCGCCAAAAGGTCCGGCAACGGTCGACAGGTCAAATTAATACGATTTGGCGACCAAAACCCGCTGTTGAGAGGGAGAACCACAGATAATGCACTTGCCTTTTTCTTTTTGGGCATCGAACGGAATCAAACGAATGGTTGATTTAGAGCTTTCCTGGAACTTCGTTTCACAAGCTTGCGCTCCACACCAATGCACCCAAAAAAAGCCGCCAGGCTCATCGATGCGTTTTTTGAAATCCTCCAAATCGTCAACAACAAAACTATAGGTCTCTCGATGCTCGAGTGCGCGCTTAAAGAGCGCTTCCTGCATTTCTTGCAGTTTCTGCAAGACAACCTGGAGCACCTGATCCTGGGCAATCGATATTTTCTCTCCTGTGTCGCGGCGCACAATGACCGCTTGCTTGTTTTCGATGTCCTTTGGACCGATCTCGATTCGGATCGGCACACCGCGTTTTTCCCATTCGTTGAACTTGAATCCAGGGCGATATTGATTGCGATCATCCACCTTGAAATCAATCTTGCCTTTCCAGGAGGCGGTCAGTTCACGCACATGGGAAATTACCGCAGCCATTTCATCGTCGCTTTTCCAGATTGGCACCACGACAACCGGCAATGGAGCGAGGCGGGGCGGAACGATCAAACCGTTGTCATCGCTGTGTGCCATGATGAGAGCGCCTATGAGGCGGGTGGAAACGCCCCAACTGGTGGCCCACACATAATCCGAGACTCCGTCCTCATTTTGGAATGTCACATCGAATGCCCGGGCAAAATTCTGTCCGAGGTTATGAGAAGTTCCTGCCTGCAGCGCCCGACGGTCCTGCATCATCGCCTCGATACAATAGGTATGCACAGCCCCGGCAAACTTTTCGCTTTCAGTTTTGACGCCGGTGTGGACAGGAATCGCCAAATACTCTTCTGCAAATTGGCGATAAACCTCGAGCATCTGCCGCGTCTCAGCTTCAGCCTCTGCTGCCGTTGCGTGAGCCGTGTGCCCTTCCTGCCAGAGAAATTCGGTGGTGCGCAAAAAAAGACGCGTGCGCATCTCCCAGCGCACAACATTCGCCCATTGATTGATCAAAATTGGCAAATCGCGATACGATTGAATCCACTTTTTATAGGTCGACCAGATGATTGTCTCAGAAGTCGGGCGGACAACCAGCGGCTCTTCCAACAATTTGCCGCCGCCATGCGTCACCACCGCCGTCTCAGGCGCAAATCCCTCAACATGCTCGGCCTCTTTCCGCAATAAACTTTCCGGAATGAAAAGCGGGAAATAGGCATTGACATGCCCGGTTTCTTTGAACATCTTGTCGAGTTGACCCTGAATTTTTTCCCATATGGCATAACCATTGGGCTTAATCACCATACATCCCTTGACACTGGAATGCTCCGCCAGATCGGCTTGCGCGATCACATCGAGATACCAGCGCGAATAGTCTTCGGAGCGTTTGGTTATTCCTTTTGCCATTTACGTCTTCCATTCCGCTGTTTTACCGCATGCCGCTCTTCTGCGGATGCGGTGTGTGTTCATAGTTCTTTGGCAGCAGAAAAACTTGTCTGCTATCGCTCATGAATTGATTAGGGCGCGGTCGGCAAAGATGCATTCAGCCATCTTTTCATGCGGAAAAAGGTAGCACGCGCGCGGATCAACGATCCCTGCCAAACAATACAATTCGCGCCTCTTTTGCTCCACGCCGTGGACTGTTTCGCTGACATCGACCAGGGCGCCTTTGGGACATTTCAGGCAGGGTTCGGGTTGGTGTATAAAAAGAGTGGCGACTTGCCGAGCGACCAACGCCTCACTGTTTTTCCAGGTCGGTTGTTGTGAGCGTTCCTCGAATTCAATCCGATTGGTACGGCCGATCAGCACCCGACCGCGGTCAATGCTCACCCGGCCTTTTGCTTCAAAACAATCTCCAGAGGCTAAACGATATCGCTCCTGTTGGGCAGGAGCAATGTCGATATAAAAAATATCCTCAAACGATTCTCGGTCAATAAAACCTTTTCGCACAACAAGGACATAGCCGTTCAATCGAAAATAGTTTTTTCGCCCCATGACCTCTTTGCGAAAACGGGGCTTGACACTGTCGATCTGGCAGTAAAACTCGACCTCACGGCCGGTCAAGCTTTCTATCCAGTCGTCAAACTCTTGTATCTGCGAGAGAAATCGCTCGTATTCTGCGGCAGTCAGCAGCAGCGCGGGTTGCAGGTGGACTTTCTCATCTTCATAATATCGGCATCCATCGCAAAGACGCCCGACATAGTGATATTTGCGCACACAACTCTTGCCTTTCTCCAACAGACGGCATGACCATTTGAAATAAATACAGCCTTGCGGAAAACACTGTTTTTCCTTCAGGACATGATAAGCCGACACACGGTAGCTGAAACGGGCGTGCGAACTGTATCGACAGCTAAAAACGTCCTGACGTTTATACGGATTGATCAAGAAAAACCTCTGTTGAATTACCTGATCATTCATGCGACAGAGGAAATGACCCATTGGCTGTAGAAAGAACAAAATCCCTGGTCAATTTTCGCTTTCCAAAGATCCGGCTGAAATTATCCTAAAGTGGAGAAATGGATCTGACCCGCACAATACATAAACCCTGTCGTCCATAAATCGGCCTGAATATCCCAATACTTAATTATGGAATGATCAAGGCAAGGACAAAAGACAGAGCAAAATAACACTTGTATCCTGTATCGGCAGAATTAGAGATGATCAAACAAAAATGTAAACACTCGTTTAATGTTAATCAAGACATTTCTTTTCCTAATAGAGTGATCAACCGCTCTCAAGCAGATGCGCAAAAGATTTGTGTTTGTTGGGGATTTGCGTATATTGGTTTTGTTCAACGCTGAGATGAAAAAGGAGAGGCTATGCACTTTGCCCTGATCGACACAATCATTCTGTTTCTCTACCTCATTGGGGTAACAGGATTCGGTGTTTGGATAGGTAAAAAACAGCGCAACACACGAGACTACTTTTTAGGCGATCGCAATTTGCCGTGGACGGCTGTCTGTTTTTCCGTTGTTGCGACAGAAACCAGCACCTTGACCTTTATCAGTATTCCAGGACTGGCCTATTTGACCAACCTGAATTTTCTCCAAATAACCGTCGGATATCTGATTGGCCGCACAATTATCAGCTTCACCCTGTTGCCCGCCTATCATCGCGGGGAGTTGGTCACCGCCTATGAACTGCTTGGCAAGCGCTTTGGCATGCGAATGCGCCGCTTTTCTTCGCTGGTTTTTCAGATCACCCGCATGCTGGCCGATGGAGTGCGATTGTTCGCAACTGCGATTCCACTGGCGGTGATCACCGGTCTGGATTATTCGACCAGCATCTTGATCATCGCCGTCGCAACCGTTGTCTACACCTATATCGGCGGCATTCGCGCGGTGGTGTGGATGGACGTCATCCAGATGGCGGTCTATATCGGCGGGGCACTCTTGGCCGTCGCTGTACTTTTGCACACGATTCCTGGCGGCTGGCCCGCCATCCGCACGACCGCTGCTGCAGCAGGCAAATGGGACATCATCAATCTCGGATTCGACGGCTCGGTCAGAGATTTTTTTAAGATCAACTATACTCTGATCGGCAGTCTCCTGGGTGGAGCGTTTCTGAGCATGGCTTCACATGGAACGGATCATCTCGTTGTTCAACGGCTTCTGAGCTGCCGATCGCTGCAAGACAGCCGCAAGGTCCTGATCACCAGCGGTTTTCTGGTTATCGCCCAATTTGCGCTTTTTCTCTTTTTGGGTGTGCTTCTCTATGTCCATTACAAGGGCGCAGAGATGCCTTCAGATGAAGTGTTGCCGCGCTTTGTTGTTGAAGGTTTGCCGCCTGGTGTATCGGGTTTTATCATCGCCGGCGTGTTCAGCGCCGCCATGTCCACTCTGAGCGGCTCTCTCAACTCACTCGCCTCGGCGTCCATGCTCGATATCTACAAGACCGGGTGGGGTAAGCACAATACAGAAAGAAGGGATTTATTGGTCTCCCGCCTCCTGACTTTCTTCTGGGCTATTGTTCTGATCGCAGGAGCCATGCTCTTCAAAGACAGAGACAACCCGGTGGTGGAACTTGGTTTGGCCGTCGCATCCTTTACCTATGGCGGTTTGTTGGGTGTTTTTTTTCTCGGTTCTTATTGTGCCAGAGCGACAGAGGATGATGCCCTGATTTCCATGTGGGGAGCTGTTTTTTTCATGACCTGGATAATCGGGCCGCAGGGGTTGACAGCCATTGTTTTGACAATCATCAATTGTGCTGTCGGAGCAGTGCTGTTTTTACATCTGCGGAAAATGGCCAATCGCATCTTTATGATCGGCTGGGGGATTTTAATGGTGATCCTGCTTTTCGGTTGCCGCGCTGCAGAAATCTCGTTTCCCTGGTACGTCCTTATCGGCTGTACGGTATCGCTGGCGATCGGTCTGGTTTTTAGCCGCTTTAAAGACCAAACGATGCCGAATTAAGAAAGAGAATTTTCGCTATCGAGCTTGAGCACCTTGGCCAAATCCACCGAAGGACGAGTAGGCACATCGCGACCTTCCAAGGTGATGCCACGATCATGCAATTGCTGGAAATTTTTAATATCGCCATCATCGACAAAGATAAAGGGCGCGATTTGATTTTTCCCGGGGCGAAAATGCATACCACCGACATTCACTTCTGTAATGGAAAGACCGGCGTTGACCAGGTCAACGATGGTCCGTGGAGAATCGACCAACAACAGGATTCGCTCGTTTTTAAGTGTTTCAGGTTTGAGATATCCAATTGTCTGCTGCAATGTCAATACCGAAGCTTCGATGTCATTGGTCACAGCGGACATGTAGATGGTGCGCTGCCATTCTGAATTGGCCACCTCATCGCTGCACAACAAGATGCGTTCCGGTTTCAACACATTGCGCCAGCCGACTACGACCTGACCATGAATCAAACGATCATCAATCCGCACCTGCACCAAAGGCATAGCGTGATTTCTCCTCAGGAATGACTAGGTTTTTTTTCGAACGGGGTGATTCCGCGAATACCGTCTTTGGCGACGATATCGAGCAACTCATCGATATCAGCTTCATCTCGTTTGGTCATAAAAGACAACACCATCGACAAATTGACACCGGATATGACACGAACCGAGGGATGATTGACAGCGACTTCCACCGATACATTCCAGCAGCTGCCTCCTTTGAGGCTGGCCATGATCAATACGCCCTCCTCTATGGCACTCGGCTGATTGACCAGCGACAGCAGCCGCTGCTTGATTTCATCTGCTGACCTATCGGTTACCGCAAGAGCATGCAGTCCCTCTGTGACACCCATGATTCCAGTAACCGCATCGATCAACGCTTCCCCGATAGGACCGTGTGTCAGCAAGATCGCTTGTTTCATGTTTGACCCTCGTTCTTCATTTTGGCAATCAGAGCCTCGTTGAATTCGCGGGCGCTATGGACTCCGAACTGTTTGAGCTTTTGATTTAGAGCCACGGCTTCCGCAATGACCGTCAAATTTTTGCCCGGCAAAATAGGCAATCGCACCAGCGGCAGCTTTACATTGAGGATTTCGATGGTTTGATCATCTACACCGATGCGTTCATATTCAGCTTCTTCATCCCAATTTTCCAGCCGCAGCACCACCGCAATGGTCTTGCGGCCGCGAATGGCACGTATTCCAAACATCCGCCGGATATCGATAATTCCCAAACCTCTGACTTCCATATAATGGGCCAGCACATCATTGGGCTCACCCTGCAAATTGTTGAGCCCGACGCGAATCAGGCTGACCACATCATCAGCAACCAGTTGATGGCCACGCTCGATCAGATCGAGGGCGAGTTCGCTTTTGCCAATAGCGCTTTCGCCCAAAATCAACATTCCCACACCGTATACATCGACCAGAGATCCGTGAATGATATCAACAACGGCAAAAACAGACTCGAGATACTCGCTCAGGTAATGGGTGACTGTCGTTGTGCTCAGCGGGGTGCGAAAAAGAGTAACCCCCTTTTGATTGGCAATTTCGATCAATCCCATCGGCGGGGTATTGTTGTCGGTGATGACAACGCATGGCAAATTAAAAGAAAACACCTTTGAAATGGCCTGAATCCGTTCCTCCCCTTGCAGCGTATTCAAGTAGCCGACTTCGGTGTTGCCCATGATTTGCACGCGCGAATAGGTAAAGACTTCGACGAAACCACCCAGAGCGAGGCCCGGACGATTGAGATCCTTTTCATGAATTTCACATCCAAAGCTGCATTCGGAGTTGATTATTTCAAGGTGAATGCTCTCGGCACAAGCCTTGTAGAGATCGCGGACAGTTATAAATGATTTTTTGTGCTTTTCTTGCATAGCTCGCTCAATGGCTCAGGTAAACCGATCGGACGCCGACCTTTGCCGATTCACCGCCGAGCTGCTTGCCAATGAAAGATCGGCAGCGGACAAGGCGTGAATCCTTTTGCTCTAAACATGAAGGGGTGGGACGATAGAATCAGTCCCACCCGAAAGTCGGCACGAACGAGCAAAAACCGATCACTCGTTGTCTGTTATATTCTCAGCGATTCTCTCTTTTTCAAAACCGCGCATCTTGCCTTTATAGCGTTTCAATTGTCGTTCGAGCTTGTCGACGGCGAGGTCAATCGATTTATACATATCGTCGCTCTTTTCGATTACCGCCAACCGCGTGCCATAAACCTTGGCAACCAATTCAGCAACCTGTTCTTGCTTAATATAGTCGAGAACGATCTCAATATCAAGGATACCGTCGTAATATTTTGCTAATTTTTTCACTCTTTCTTCAGCAAACTCTTTCAAACGTTCGGAAGTTTTGAAATGCCGAGCAGTGAAGGTAATTCTCATAGAAACCTCCTGTTTGCATCGATTGGGTAAGCATGGAAAAGGTGCTGTAGGCTGAAAATTCCGTGGTTCAGATTCACCTCCTTTTGCTGCCCAAAAACAAGCGGTCAGCTGTTCAGTTGATCGGCGCAAGAACGCCGGCGCAATTATTCGCGCTTGGCGCGCGGATGTGTTTGGCGATAAACTTGTTTCAAATGTTCTGCCGACACATGGGTATAGATCTGAGTGGTAGATAAACTCGCATGACCTAAAAGCTCTTTGACCGACATTAAATCTGCACCTTCATCCAGCAGATGGGTCGCAAAGGAATGACGCAATGCATGGGGATGAGCGTTCTCTGGCCGCGTTCCCTTTAGGAGATGGCCGCGGACCATACGCGCCAATTTTTGCCGCGTGAATGGCTGCCCATCCTGGAGAAAAATAGGATCGTTGGGATCTGGTTGTTGTCCGAAGACTTTAAAGCTGGCGTCGAGATAATTCATTAATTCGACTTTCACCGCCTGTCCGAGGGGAACGATTCGCGTCTTGTTTCGTTTTCCCGTTACCCGTATGGTGTTCTGCTGCAAGTCGATATGGTTCCAGTGCAACTGAATCAGTTCACTTATTCTAACCCCTGTGCTATAAAAGAGTTCCAAAATCAAACGATCCCGTCTCCCGGTCAGAGTGTCGATTGGCACCAGAGCCAGCACCTGCTCGATTTCATTTTGGGTCAAAAAGTGCGGCAGCCGTTTTTCCAGACGTGGAGATGCGATCCCGATCATTGGATTGGCTGGCAACACCTCCTCACGAACCAGGTATTTGGCGAAAAGGCGCAGGCAGGAGAGTCGACGGGCAATCGTGCGGCTGCGGTAACCGTCGCGGACCATCTGCGAGAGAAAGCCGCGGATCTCTCGCCTTGTCAAATCCGCCAGGGTTATCGCTTTGTTGCCGCGCTGTTGTACATATTCAACAAAACGCAGCAAGTCGGTTCGATAGGCAGCGATGGTGTGTTCTGAACCGCGTTTTTCGCTCTGCAAATTGCGCAGAAAAACATCGATCCAGTCATGTAATAAAATTCGCTCGGTCATCTATTGAATGGTAACTTTTTTTTCCCGAGGAAGCAAGTGCTATTTTCCCCGATAGTGGTAAAAGGACCAACAAAAACGCCACCCGGTTGGGGCGGCGGCAGTTCGGTCTTGAATGCAGCCAGGCAACTCGTTTGCCAAAATCCACAATCCTCTAATGGGGCTGTTGGTTGACAAAAAACTGGAAATATCCATCCGAAGCATTTTTTTCCACATCCAGCAGCACCACGGCCACCAGGTCTTTCATCTCTTCCACATTGACCTGTTGCAAGTCCAAACGTGTTGCGCGGTCGATGATGCGTTCCATCTCTGCATCGGCGATCATGCCCGATTCTCGCAGACGAAAGAGATAGCTGAAAGCGGAGGGCGAAATAATGTCCTTCTCCAGGGCATTCATCTGCCGCCAAATTGGACGGGGCAAATGTAAGAAGTCATCTTGGTCGATCGCGTGGTAATCATCCTCCTCGAGTTCGTCGAGCCAGGAAATAGCTTGCATCACCTCTTCTTCTGAAAAGCCGCGGTCCATCAGCATCTCGGTGATCGTCTGCAGATCGGTATCATCAAAATCTGGACTTTTCATTTCCTGCAGAATGTGTGCCAGTATGCGCAAAATATTCTTATTCATTAATCCTACCTTTGTCGTTCAAAGCCTTTTGGTTAAGCCAGCAAAAAAGTGTCCGATCGAACGGACACTTGCAGCAATATATGAAAAGTGTCACGAAATGCAAGCGTTTTATAGAACGGCCAAATTGCCGGCCGCTGTGGGCGAAAAAAATCATTGCATTATAACCTGATCGAGGGGCCGGATTTTAAGCATTTCGGCCGCAGCAATGTTTGTATTTTTTGCCGCTGCCGCAAGGACAAGCATCATTACGGCCCACCCGCGAGGTTTTCACTGCGGTTCTGGGGGCAGTCGGCGGAACGGCTGACTTTGCTGTGCTCTCAATCGGGGCGCTGATGGTTTGCATGCTTTGCAATGCGGAATGGCTGGTTTCGGTTCGTGTTGGCTGTCGATGCTGCATGCGCTCTTCTTCGACGCCCAATCCCATATCAAAGGCTTTATAGAGCGTGGCAACAACATCCCGATTGATCCGCTCGATGGTCTGCACAAACATCTTGTAGGCTTCGCTCTTGTATTCCAGCAACGGATCTTTTTGACCGTAACCCCGCAGGCCGATACCCTCGCGCAGCTCATCGACGCCGGCCAAGTGCTGTCGCCAATTCTCGTCGATCTTTTCCAACACATAAAAACGCTCATAGCGGGTCGCCAGTTCCGAGCCGATGCTTTCCACCCGGCGCTGGTAGATCGAACGCGCCCACTCGCACAACTCATGCATCACATCAGCAGGATTGCGCCCTTGATCCGATTCGTCCAGCAAGGCCGGTGACTGGCGGAAAATCAGCCGGCAATCCGACTGCAGGCGCAACATCATATTGCGGTCCAATGTGTCGGCATCGTCAAGCGCCTGGGAGATAAGGTTGTAGAGGGTATCGTCGATCATCGAGAAAACCGAATCCCGCACAATTTCGCTGCTGAGCCGCTCTTCTTCGATCCGTAGTTCGCGATAGTTGATTTCAGCATAATGCGCCAGGGCCCAGGCGACCATCTCCTCGCCAAACGTCTCCACCCGTTCAGAATCATCGGTTTCCGGCAAGGATTTTGCCGGCCGCTTGAATAGAATGCTCTCGATAATTTGTGGTAAAAATTTGACCCCCTGCTCATAGCCCTGCGCCGCCGCCGAACTGACTGCTGAAGAAACGGCTGCATGCAGCATCTCCTCGGTAGAAGCCGATGCCAACATCAGTGCATCGTATTCTTTCAGGTGATCGACCACCTTTTGCATCATGCTGCGGCTGCTGGTCTGATAAACCGCATCGAGAAAAACGTTGGTTTGCGCCTCTTTCGGCAATTCCGAATAAACCGGGCCGAAAACGCGCTGCAAAAACTCGGTTTGCTGCGGCGTCAGGTTCTGCACTTGATTGTCGACCGGCACATTGTACTTGCGAAAGCTGTATTCCACTGTTGAACCGACGAAAAAGAGAATCGGCAGAATCCCAAGGACTCGATGGCGCAGAGCATCGCCCTGTCCAGCAGCCTGGAGATTCTGCATCCAGTCCAGCAGAATTTGCTCCAGTTTTTCCCGCCGAATATCGCGGATTTCTGCTGCCGACACCGGCGGTTTCTGCATAAAAACTCTTTCCAGCACCGCAACAAATTCATCAGCGTGCCAGGAAACCGGGGCTGCCGTGAGGCGCAAATATCGATTCATCAAACCGAGCAAAAAGACATGTAAAAATTCTTCATGCCGCAAATCGGCGAACAAAGGAATATGGGCTGCTTGTTCAATTTTTTGCATGCGCGAACGATAGACATCGACTGCCCATTCGCCCAGCCGTTTTTGCCATCGCGCTGCATCGTTGTTCTTTTCCGCAGCGAGAAAATCCGGCTGTACGGCAAAGATCCTCTCCATTTCCTGGCCGATTCCGTCCCAATTCCATTTTGACGGATCTTCCGAACCGGCATTGTGCAGCTGCAGTTTGATGCGGACCAGTTCAGTCAGGATATTCTCGATCGGAGTGTACCCCAAAATGCGGTGGCGAATCTGCATCTCTTTCAGGTGTTGGTCAAGTTCGACTTGCTGTAACACCCATTCCTCGACGCGTTCACGAATTTGGGGCGGCTTGAGAGACTCCAGTTCAGCAACATCCAGGTCGAAACTTTTATTGAAAAATGCCTCCAGGTCTCGCACCAATTCATCCAGCTGCCACTTGTCGCGCGGATCTTCTTCATTAAAATAACGTTTGGATTTCGACCTAACAAAATCCTCTGGCTGAGCGAAACCGAGCAGGTTCTGCCGCCGTTTGTAGATAATCTTGCGCTGATCGTTTAAAACGTTGTCGTATTCGAGCAGCTGTTTGCGGATATCGAAATTGCGTTCTTCGACTTTTTTTTGGGCTCGCTCGATCGAGCGGGTGATGAGCGGATGTTCAATGCGTTCTCCTTGTTCCGCCCCTCCCATGCGGCTCATGATGTTGGTGATGCGGTCGCCGCCGAACAAGCGCATCAGATCATCTTCGAGGGAAAGATAGAAACGGGATGAACCGGGGTCGCCCTGCCGGCCGCTGCGGCCGCGCAGCTGTCTGTCGATGCGCCTCGCCTCATGTTTTTCTGAACCGATGATGTGCAATCCGCCCCGGCCGATCACCTCGGGCGGCAATTTGATGTCCGTACCACGGCCGGCCATGTTGGTGGCGATGGTGATCGCACCGGCAAGACCGGCTTTGCTGACAATTTCGGCCTCTTGTTTGTGGTATTTGGCATTCAGGACAGTATGGAAACGTCCCGATTCCACCTCTTTGCTGACATCGCCTTTCTTGAGCCAATTCGCCACCGGGATACCCCGGCGCGTCAACATTTCGCTGAGGCGCTGGGAAACATCGACAGAGACTGTACCGATCAACACCGGGCGGCCGTCTTCATGCATCTGCAGCGCTTCATCCAACAAAGCTTCGTATTTCTCGCGCTTGGTGCGGAAAATAACGTCGTTATGGTCGATGCGGATAACCGTACGGTTGGTCGGAATCACCACCACTTCCATTTTATAAGTGCCGAAAAATTCCTGGGCTTCGGTCTCAGCGGTTCCGGTCATACCGGCGAGTTTCTTGTATAAACGGAAAAAATTCTGCAAGGTGATGGTGGCCAGGGTTTGGCTCTCTGCTTGAACCTGCACCCCTTCCTTGGCCTCCAGGGCTTCGTGCAAACCATCGCTGAACCGTCGGCCAGGCATCTGCCGGCCGGTGAATTGATCGACGATCACGACCGCTTTTTGCCCGGGCGTAAAACGTCCCCGACCCCGCATATCGCTTTCTTCGAGGGTTTTAACCACATAATCAACGTCGCGATGAAACAGCGTATAGGCTTTGAGAAGTTGAGAAATGTTTTGAATACGCTCTTCAATTTCGTTGTACTCGCGCCAATAGCGATCGTGCTGGGCATCCAAAACCCGGCGCGGTTTGCGATTAAAATGCCTGCGGAACCAGAATTCGATCTCATCGTTGTTCAGCACATACCGAGGTGCATGGCATTTTTCAACCAGCTCGACCACTTCTCGATCATCGAACAAATAGCCTTTGCTTTGCAGGTGCGAGCGATCGCGGGGCAACAGAGCTTCCAGTTCACTGCGATTCTGGACTTTTTTGCTCATCAGTTTGATCACTTCATCGCGAAACTGCAGATATTCCTGTTCATAGTCAAAAAACGGCAAGTCATCGATCAGGGCAGCGCGGGCAGCAGGATTGAAGCGCAAAGGTTCGCCCTGTTCGTCGAGGACAAAAAGCGCATCGAGTTCAATATCAGGGTCCTGCACCAGCTGGAAAAATCGTTCAGCGACCGAAACGCGGTTGTGACGATCTCCCACCAGCCTGCGGTAACCCGCAGTGGAAATGCCATTGATCCGCAGCGACCCGTCGGCGGCAACAGCTACCCCGGCATTGCTGTCATCGGCAATAAAAATCCGCTGCAAAAAACGCCGCTTTTCATTCAGAGCCAGTTCATTTTTATTGAGCGCATCGAACAAATCGCCCAGCTGTTGCTGCGTGTGCAGCAAGGTTTCATACCTGACGCTGACGCTATCGCCCGAGGAGGCGGTTGCTCCCAGGGCCTTTTCCAGTGCGCGATCCAGTTCAATGCGTCGCACCAATTCTGATCTGTCGCCACCACCGTGCTCGGCCTGCCAGCGGTCGACTTCGGCTTTCACCTTTGCAAAAGGCCAACCGAGCAGCTGATCGAGAAACGAATTGGCCAAACCGGTTGGTCGACCCTGACCATCGAAAGCGAAAAGTTGTTGCTCCTTGGACGGCGACGTCAACGCATGATCGATCTGCTCCAGCAAGGTGTGTGCAGAATCGCTGAAATCGCTTAACAGCGATTTTCCCCAATCGGAGATTTGCATCTGCAGATTGTCGAATTGTCGAGAAAGGGTCACGGCCTGCGGCAGAATCGCCGGCGAGGCAAGCAGCGCATCGATATCCCTGACCAACTGCAAAGCAGCTGTCACGCGTCCGGAATAATCATAATCGCTTTGGTTCAGCGTTTGATCATACAAGTTCTGCAGAGTGCGATCGCGTTCTTCGACGAGGGTGCGATCCGGCAACACATAAAGGTCTGGATTGCCGCCCAGCAGAGCAATGCGGCCTTTTTCGGTAATATGCCTGATCACCGCGCCGTTATCGGAAAATTCAAAATAGTCCTGTTTGCGTTCGAGCTGGGTCAGGCTGGCATCTGTATCGCTGCCGTTGCCGCCACTTTCCTTGCGGCGCAGAATTTCACTGACCATTCGGATATAGGGCAAAACTCGCAGATCGCCGTCATGGCGCGCTGCAATCAGTGCCACCCGACCTTCTTCGGTTAAACCGACGATCGCGCCGGATTGGCTGGAAAGTTCAAATAGCGACTCGAGCATGAGCCTTTGGCGATCCTGAGCGATGCGCGGATGGCTTTCGGACAGCTCTTTGCTCTGATCGCAAATCATTGCCAGGACATCGAAAAGTGTTTTTGCCCAGCTCTGATAAGAGTCGTCCTGGCTGCCTTCGCGAATGAATGACTCACCTGCTTCAGAAAAAGCATCGACAACCTTGTCCATCTTTTTGGCAAAGACAAAAAAGTGGTGCCAGGCCGTTGATTTGTCGCTGTGTCTTTCTTGACTGAGCTGATCGATTCGGCTGGGAATCTGTGCCAGGCGTGCGGCCAGGTTATCGATTGCTTTTTCGTCGGCGGGCACCAAATCGTTTTTGACCCCACACAAATAGCACTTTCCGGTCAAGGTCAGGCCGTTGCACCAGCCGGTCAGAGAATCTTGCTGAAAATGGTTTGTACTGTTTTTCTTTTCAGCCAATTCGCTCAGGGATTGATCCAACTCGTCCAGGATTTGAATTTTGTAGGCGATATCCTGTTCACGTCCACCCGAAAGAAATATCCGGCCTTTTTCAGTGATATCGACGATATTGCTTTTTTCGTCAATCACAAAATAGAGTTCGCTATCGACTTGACCCATGGTTTTGGCAACTTCATACTGCCCCTGCAAGCGTTCGATCAGGCGTTTGATGGAAAACTCTTTGGTTAAAAGATCGAGCAATTGCGGATTTTTCGGATCACCGCGGTGAGCGCGCAACAACATCAGGCCAGCTTCATCTGGCTGGCTTTCCACCAGCTCTTTGCCCTGGGTGATCAACTGATTGACCAGTTCTTCCTGCCGTTGATAGAGGTTGGCGACAATCGGTCTGAGTTCGTTGTACACATTGCGGGGCGCGCCGACGGCTCCGGATATGATCAACGGCGTTCGCGCCTCATCGATCAAGACACTGTCGACCTCATCGATAATGGCATAGTTCAGGGGACGCTGCACAACCGACCACACATCGACTGCCATATTGTCCCGCAAATAGTCGAAACCGAACTCGTTGTTGGTGCCATAAGTGATATCGGCGTTATAGGCCTGCCGTCGTTCATCGGGGAGCAGATCGCCGACCAAAGCGGCGGCGCGCAGACCGAGAAATTGGTAGATCTCTCCCATCCATTCGCAATCGCGCTGCGCCAGATAATCGTTGACGGTGACCAGATGGACACCTTTGCCGGCGAGTGCATTGAGATAGAGCGGCATGGTCGCGACCAGGGTCTTGCCTTCACCGGTTGCCATTTCGGCGATCTTGCCCTGGTGCAGGGCAATCGCGCCGATCAGCTGCACATCATAGGGGACCATATTCCATATCGTATCCTGGCCGCGCACTTTCCAGCTTCGGCCACCCAGCCTCCGGCAGGTTTCCTTGACAGCGGCGAAAGCTTCCGGCAGAAGGTCATCGAGCGTTTCGCCCATTCGCAGCCGGTATTTAAATTCCTGGGTTTTTGCTTTCACTTCATCGTCGGTCAGCTCCTGGAAGCGTTCAGCGAAGCGATTGATTTCAGCCACAATCGGTTGGGCGTTGCGAAGAAACCGATCGTTATTGGTACCGCCCATGAGTTTGGCAAAAAACTTTTCTGCTCTTTCTTTCATCAAAAAACCTCATTTTCGAATAGAGAAGCGATTCTTCTCCCAGATTCACAGAACCGCTGGAACCAGAATATAAGCAAAAAACCGATCAACGGCAAAATTGTTCCTGCAAAAAAAGGCAAGCCCTGCAGACAGGTGCGCAGATCGCGATTTTCTGGTTAAACGACGGCCAGCGCAACAGCCGATTGCGACAGCGGGTGGTGGCAGGCGAATTGCTCTGTCAGCAGCCGATCTGCTCCGATTTGTGGTCAGAGGAAATTGGAATATCTACGCTCAGTCGGTTTCGTCTCGCAGCCCGCGACCTGTTTTGATCAGCAGATTACCCTTTTTCAACTCCACCAGCACGGCATCAAGAATGCCGTTGACAAATCGGCCGCTTTGTTCGGTGCTGAATTGTTTGGACAACTCGATGGCTTCATCGATCGACACTTTGGGTGGGATATCCCAAAAATGGAGAAATTCACAAATCGCCATGCGCAAAATCAGGCGGTCGATGATAGCAATGCGTTCAAATTCCCAATTGTCGGTATGCTCGCGAATATGCCGGTCGATCTCTTCCCGATATTCAGCGGTTTTTTCGATCAGTTGCTCAGAAAATTCGAATACCGCAGGGTCGAGGACAAAAAAATCAGCCAGATCTTTGCATACTTTTTGTACGCTGTTTTCCGACAGTTCAAACGCATACAGCCCTTGCAAGGCGATTTCGCGTGCTTTTCGGCGCGTGCCTGCCGGCGATGCGCTAACCCCCTCTTCCAGTGGATCATCAGAATGAGTTGACGTAGTCATTCCACCCGTAGATATCTTTGCATTGACCATTGATGTACTCAAAAAACCGTGTTTGTATTTTCTCGGTTATCGGCCCCCGCTTGCCTTCCCCGATCGTTTGCCGATCCACCGAACGAATCGGTGTCACTTCTGCAGCTGAACCGGTAAAAAAGAGTTCGTCGGCAATATAGAGCATTTCCCGCGGAACATGGATTTCGTGTACCGGGATATCCATCTCTTTGGCGATCGTCAAAACGCAATCGCGAGTGATGCCCGGAAGAATGCAAGCGTCGAGCGGTGGCGTATAGAGCTGGTTGTTGCGCACCAAAAAGAGATTTTCACCACTGCCTTCGCTGACGTGTCCCTGGTTGTCAAGGCCGATACCTTCGCTGTATCCATCCGCCAGTGCTTCCAGTTTGATCAACTGGCTGTTCATATAATTGGATGCCGCTTTGGCCAAAGCCGGCATGGTATTGGGCGCCATACGGGTCCAGCTGGAAACGCGCACATCGACGCCCTGAGCAAGCGCTTCTTCCCCGAGGTAGCGGCCCCAATTCAATGTCGCCACCACCACGTTCACCGGGCACTTGCTGGGATCGACGCCCAGAGCCTTATAGCCGCGAAAAACAATCGGCCGGATATAAGCTGAATCATAGTGATTGATTTTAACCACCTCTTTGCAGACCTGAATGATTTCCGCCTGGCTAAAAGGAATTGGCATGCGGTAAATTTTAGCCGAATCGAACAATCGCCGGATATGAGCCTGGAGCCTGAAAACGCTTGGCCCATTGGGGGTGCTGTAACAGCGAATGCCTTCAAAAACGCTGGATCCATAATGCACGACATGCGACATCACATGAATCGTGGCATCCATCCAATCGACCCACTTGCCGTCAAACCAAATCTTGCTTTTTTCATCTCTAGGATCCATAACTGGTCTCCTTGGTTACTTGTCGAAAATCGGCAATCTCCGCCCTCTGACTGGGCAATCGATATGGTCAAAGAGAGCTGACCCATCGAGCCAGAATGAGTCCAGATGATTTATTGAAGATCTTTTACCCGCAGTTGAATATAACGCCTGCCCAAATAATCATTTTCATCGATAACATAGGCCATATCCAATGACGCCGGTCGTGAAATCAGCCTTTGGAGCCATTCGCCCATATTGAAGCCGATGACGTCAAAAGTCTGCCGTCCTTGGCCGACACGTAACTTGAGGTGATTGGTGCCGACAATCGTCGGTGTGCCAACCACATGCAGATTCTTGCTGACAAAAACCGGCCGCATATTTTTGGGACCAAATGGCGCGAATCTCTTTAAGAGTTTGAGGAATTGTTCATCGATCTGGTCCAAATGTATTTCCGCATCGATATTCAGCTTGGGGATCAACATGTCGGGCGACAATTTCTGCCGCGCGATCTCTTCAAACCGCTCGCGAAAAGCAGGTATGTTTTTCTCTTCAATCGTCAATCCGGCAGCGTATTTATGTCCGCCATAAGCAACCAATAGATCTTCACAACTCTTGATGGCTTGAAAGAGATCGAATCCATCGATACTGCGCGCTGACCCCTTGCCGATACCATCCTCGATCGATATCAGGACGGTCGGACGGTAAAATCTCTCCGCCACCCGCGAAGCAACGATGCCGATCACCCCAGAGTGCCATCCTTCTTTGGCCAGAACCAGAGACCGCGTGTGCTCCGAATCGAAAAGCTCATCCGCAGAAACCAGCGCCTCGCGGAATGTGCCTTCGTCAATATCCTTGCGGTGGCGATTTTCCATTTCCAAAATATTGGCAATTGCGCGAGCTTCTGCCTCATCCTCAGTGGTCAGCAGTTTAACTGCGCGTTCGGCGTCACCGAGCCGACCGACTGCGTTGATGCGCGGTGCAATAATAAAAACAATGTGGCCGGTGCTGATCTCCCGCCCATACAAAGCGGCAACGTTGATAAGCGCTTTGAGCCCAATATTCTCCGTTGAATTCAGTTTTTGCATACCCGTCTTGACAAAGAGACGGTTTTCATCGATCAAGGGGACGATATCGGCGGAGGTGCCGATAGCGACAAATTCGAGATAGTGTTCAAGAATGGAGGAATCGATTCCCATGCGCTGGAGCAGTCCTTGCGCCAATTTGTAGCTAACGCCGACACCTGCCAACTCTTTAAATGGATATTGACAATCGTGTCGCTTTGGATCGATCACTGCCACAGCTGCAGGGAGAGTCGGGCCTGGTTCATGATGGTCGCTGACAATAACATCGATTCCCACCGTGCGAGCCAGTTCGATTTCTTCGTGACCGGTCACCCCACAATCCACTGTCACGATCAGATTGATCCCCTGTTCAGCAAAACCCTTGATCCCCTTCTCTGAAAGACCATATCCCTCTGATCGGCGGTCTGGGATATAATAAAAAACCGAAGCGCCGATCTCTTTTAAAATCATGTAAAGAAAAGAGACCGAGGTGATGCCGTCAACGTCATAGTCGCCATAGATCAAAATGCGCTCATCGCTGAGGACCGCGCGGCGCAACCGTTCCACTCCTTTATCCATATCGGTGAGCAAAAACGGATCATAAAGTTGATCCAAAGACGGACGAAAGAATCGCTGTGCAGATTCCAAATCACGAATCCCTCTGCTGATCAATATTTGCGCCATAACCGGCGGAATTCGCAATGTCTCAGCAAGCGACTGGATCTCGTCACCACGACAATCATTTCCGATAATCCATCTGAGCTGCATTAGAGCGTGCTCCCTGAAAAAAAAACTAACCAGAGCAGGTCGATAAGCCGAATTCTGTTGTTCCGCAATGCGGAACCGACGATCATCTATCTGGGATCGACGTTGCCATCGACCTCGAGCGACCTACCCAAGGGTCAAACGAGACGGGCCGCCTCTTCCCTTTTATTTGGTCTTGCTCCGGATGGGGTTTGCCATGCCCTTGTTGTCACCAACAAGGCGGTGAGCTCTTACCTCGCCCTTTCACCTTAATCCGCTGAACAGCGGAATGTTTGCTTTCTGTGGCACTTTCCCCGTTTCACAACGAGTCCGTGTTACGGACCATCCTGCCCTGTGGAGTTCGGACTTTCCTCATTCCGTTTGGCAACGGAACGCGATCGTCTGACCTGCTCTGGCTCACTATGAAAATTACTTTTCCTGGCCGGCCACTTCTTTGTCCGGCACCCAAACTAAAATACGGCCGCAGACTTCGCACACATAAAGATGATTCATCATGCGAATCTCCATGCCTCGCTGCGGCGGAATACGTGAGGAACAGGCGCTGCATGCGCCGTTGGCCAAATAGGCAACCGCCGAGCCTCCGCGGCCGCGCCTGATCCTCTCGTACTGGCTATAAATCTGCACATTCAAGACGTTCAAAAAACGCTGCCGCTTTTGCTTCAACAGAGCTTCCTGCTCAGCAGTGCGCGACAAGACCTTGTGCAGCTGTTCTTCACCAACAGCCAGCTCTTGCCGCCGGTGTTCCAGCTCTTCCTGCAGACTCTGCAGCTGCACTTTGCTCGCCTCGATCCGTTCGTCAAGCTCCAGGTTGTTGAATTCCAAAGTTTCCGCGTTGCTCTCTGCCTGCTCAATTTCCAGGGTAATGGCATCGTATTCTTTGTTGTTTTTCACCTGAAAGAGCTGCTGTTGATACTTTTTCAACTTTTCTTTTAACTCGGCCAACTCGCCTTCTTGAAGGCGCTTTTGCTGCTGACTCGTTTCGACTGAAGCATGTAAAGCATCGGACTTTTCTTGTTGTCGCTGCAATTCGGTCTTAAGTTGTTCTACCCTTTTCGGCAGATCACCCCTGGAGAGCTCCAACACCAACAATTCTTCATCGATTTGTGCCAGTTCGATTAAAGTCTGCAAAGCTTGTCGCAAATTTGTTCTCCTTATCGCTCAATACTTACCCCGCTGCATGGGATCGAACAATCCATTCCTTCACCCATTGGGATCAATTGACAACCCCAAATAGAGACAGCACTTAGCCGTCTATTTGTTTTCTCCAGCTCCCAGGTTTCGGACAAGTTCAGCCGCGACATGGAGACTGGTGCAGATTTGTTTATGAATAAAAAAAGTGCAACCTTTGGGATGCACTTTTTAAACAGATTAAACCGTTTTTGTGGATTATGCCGTAACAGGATTTCGTGGCTTTTTTGTCTCTCATTTACTTCTGCAAAGAACCAAAGTTTAAGGTCGAAGCACGACCTATCATCACCCGCTTTGGAAACGCGGTACTTTTTTTAGAAGAACTGTTTGTTTCGCCGAAAAATGAACAGGCAACGAAGCTACTGTAGAATTTTAACAAAAAATACTTTAGAAATCAAGAACAATTTAGGAGGTCGAACTGGCTGTTCTGCCGGTCGGGGTCGCCGTAGACCAGCGACCCTGTCAGCCGCCGAGAGTGTAATCGCTGCTCTGCATAATCCGTTCGAGTTTTCCGTCTGGATAGTGCAACTCGACAGACTTGAGCTCGATCCGAGGTTGAATCGCCGGAATGTAAATTCGATCGATATGGACCACAGCTTTTGCTGAAGAAAATTGTGCCGCGCCGACAAAACCGCCGAAATGGTCACTGCGGCCAAAAGCGACATGAAAACCCAGCTTTTCGTCCAGCAATATTTCGCCGATCGGCTCGATTCCGAACTCAGACAACACGCCAAAGCCGAGTTCTGCCATATTGCCATAAGCGGGTTCATTCCGCAAATGCTCGCGCTCTTGTTGTGCCATCGCTCCTTCACCGTTGACCGATCGCGCGCGATTCTTGTCGATCTGATAATAGACGATCTCATTCTCGAATTGAACAGGCAAAATCCCTTGCGTAGCGCTGCACTCCTTCGCCTCTCCTTCATATGGCACGATATAAGCCTCTCCGCTCGGGAGATTTCCAGCTGTACCGCGTTCCGGAAAGCGGCCACCGCTGGCGTGCGCCGTGCGATTCCGCAGATCGAAAATCATCTGACAATTTTCTCGCCCATCGACACAAAAGCCAACTGCAGCGTGATCAGCACGATCGAGTCGAGTTTTGAGCGCCATTACCCGGCTGTTGACGAGACCATAATCGATCCGCAGAGCGGGAATCATGGCAAGGCAAAAACCGGGCATGGTTGCCGCGCGAAAATGGTAGGTTCGGGCGGCGATTTTCAAGGGTGCCGTGGTTGAGTATTCGGTCGGCGCCAAAAATAGGTTAAATCGGCTAAAAACCGATGAAAAAGGTACCAGGACACCTTGCCGATCGAGATCAGCCGTTTTGGTCAGGTTTGGCGAATCCGGGTTCACATAAAAGCCATTTGGTGGCAGATCGGCGTTATTGGAGCCCACACTGGGATAACAGACCAATTGAACTTCAGCCAGGTGCAATTCCGCAGCCAATCGTTTCAAAGCCTTTGTCCAATCAACGGCCAAACGCCGCCGCGCCTGCCAGTCCGGATTGTCTTCCTGGCTGTCGCGCGGTACATCGAGCAAAACCGCCAACGCCTGCTGCGCCTCGATCGGCGGAAACACCGAAGGGATCAATTGCAGCCAATCCTTTTTATATAATCGATGCATGATTCCCTCGCTATTGGATATTTGGCATCCGATCGATCGGTGCCTGCGGCGATGGCTGTTGGCGACCGGTTGCATCGCTGGCAAATCGAATACGATCAACCGACGGATTCATAATGCACCTGGTAGTGAGCAAGAAGGCGTTTCAAGATCGCCACCGCTTTTTCCAAATCTTTGACTTTGATGATTTCATCTCTGGTATGAGCCCATCGAATATCGCCGGCTCCCCACAAGAGGGTATCATAGCCAGCCGCGGAAAAATGGCCGGCATCTGAATACCATGGTTCTTCTTTTTGTACAAACTGCAATCCCTCATCGGCCATCGCGCGGGCGAGGGTCGACAACAGCAATGAATTTTCCTGCACCCGATAACCGGGATCGCACTGGATCTCGCTCCATTCCACTTTACCAGCCTGGTCGTCGATCACCTTTATTAGAGCGTTTCGAAATCCTTTGATATCGATTCCGGGATCACAGCGAGAATCGACTTCCACGCGGCATGAATCCGGAATCATGTTGATCATCGATCCGCCGTGAATGGTCGTAAAAGAAAAAGTGGTATTCCCCGTGCCACACCACTCAGGAATGAGGTGTTGACGGATCGCGTTGATCAGATCAACCATCGAATCAACCGCATTGACCCCGTTTTCAGGTCGGGATGAGTGGCAGGAAACGCCCAGGGTCTGCAAGGCCAACCGCCACAAACCGCGGTGAGCGACCACCGGCTGCAAACCGGTCGGTTCGCCGACCAGGATCGCATCCAGTTGCATTCCCTGTTTGGCTAACCTTTTTGACCCCAGGGTTCCCGCCTCTTCTCCCATGGTGGCAATAAAAAGCGGATTGAAGGCAGGCTGCTTTTGCTGTGAACTCCAGTCAATAATGGCGGTGATCATGGCCGCCATCGTGCCCTTGACATCACAAGCGCCGCGGCCGTAGAGCACACCGTTGTGAATTGTGGCAGAAAATGGCTCAGGCATATCGCCGACATCGACCGTATCCATGTGCGCCGTAAAGGCAATCGAAGGACGAGAAGGATCCCAATACCCTGGGTAGGCGATCAAATTCGGCCGCCCGGGTTCCACCCAGTCGAGCTGACAGCGAAAAGAGCGCGCCTCCAAGTATTTTTGCAGCCACGCCGCCAAATTCGCCTCTCCGCCAAGCCGGGCTGTCTCACTGACGGCCTGGGGAGTAATCGAATTGATACGCACGAGATTTTGGGTTAATTCGACAACCGATCGATCCATACTTTATCTTTCTGCCTATGCATGCACCACAGGTTTGACGAGCTGTGTGTTCCAGCGACACACTTAAAGCATGTCACCTTGTCCGAGCAACCCATAAACGCCAGCGCGCAAACGTCTATCATCTGCACAAGATCATACCTGAAAGCGGCGGACATTCGATCTGGCCTCCGCTGACGCGACGCAGCGGCACGACTCCAGCGCTGCTGTCGTCTGCCAATAATTCCCAACTGCCTTCCGGAATTGCGAACCGCGCACCGATTGTGCGCTGTGGATTCATCAACACCAGGATATCACGAGTGTCCCCGGAAAATTTGCGGGGTAGATAAACCCCCAGGCTCATCGGGCTATCGCCGGACATAAAAATCATCTCGTTGCGCGGAGTGCGGCGCAAGGCCGAGTGTTGTCGGCGCAAGGCGATCAAACCGCGGTAATAATCGACCAACTCCCGGTTGATGGCTGCATGGTTATAATTCAGCCAATTGGTCTCATTGTCTTTATTGTAACTGTTGTGATCGATGAACCCAACTGACGGATCCGGAGCTTTTGTTGGTGCGATGACTTTGCTGTGGCCATATTCCTGGCCCTGGGTGAGCATGATCGCGCCTTGAGCCGTGAACAAGATCAGCGCAGCCAATTTATTGATGCGCATTTGCAAGGGCGTCAAGCAGGCATTGGCTGCAAGATCACGGATCGGTTCATGAGCAGCTACTTCACCGCTGCCGATGCGGATAAAGTCGCCCAACGAATGGTCATCATGCGAAGCGAGATAATTGACGCTATGCGCAGGTTTTTGAAAAAGACCGCCTTCCTGCTGCAGCGTACCGCCCAAATACTTTTTGAGGGATTCGAGGCTGTCACCACCCCACCAGCGGCCAAAAATATATCCCAGGCCGGTTTCGGGGTTCTGTCCTTTGATGCCGTTGCGAAACTGATCATTCCATGCCGCCCAGTCCCGTGAGGAAAAAGTGCTGGGCTCATACCGCCCCCCTCCCCAGGGTTCAGCGATGAGGATTACATCCGGATTGATCGAGCGCGCCATTTCGCGGATCTCATCGATCGTTTGCCAATCGAGCATCGCCGCCAGATCAAATCGAAAACCATCAATGTGGTACTCAGACATCCAATACCGGACACTGTCGAGGATCAATCGCCGTGCCATCGGGCGTTCGGTATAAAAATCATTGCCGCAACCGCTGGCTGACAGATAATTTCCTTCTTCATCGAGACGAAAATAATATTTTTTATCGATGAGCTTAAAGCTGTTCTGGTCGTATTGCGCCACGTGATTATAGACCACATCGAGAATCACTGCCATACCCGCACGATGCAGAGCCTTGACCACATCTTTGAATTCTTCAACCTGTCTGCCGTCGTGGCCGCTGATCCGTGCAGGGGTCATCGATCCATCGCTGGCATAATAGCTTTCCGGCGCAAAAAAATAACTGGTCATATATCCCCAGTGGTTGCGGGCATAGGGATTCCAGGTATTGGTCACGCCGTCTACCGGAATGCCGAATGGAATTTCGAGGTTGCCAAACTCGTGAATCGGTAAAAATTCGACCGCGTTGACACCAAGAGAGCGCAGATGATTCAAGCCGCCGCGCGCATCGGCATCGATCAGCGCGGCATAGACTCCCACTTTCTCGCACGATATACCCGCAGACGGATGAGCGACCAAATCCCGCACATGACATTCATAGATCACCAGGTCTTGTGCTGCGATCCGCACCGGCGCATCATCCTGCCAGTCGTATGCAGAAAAGTCGCGGATAAGGGCTTGCGAGCGATGCAGATATTCATTTTTACTGGCGACGGCCCGGCTGTATGGATCGGCCACCCAGCGGTCACCGGCAAAGTTTTCTGAAGCGCCATCAGGTCCATCGATGCGGTAAGCATAGCTTTTGCCAAAATGCAGGCCCGGCAATCTGACGCACCAAACTCCATCCGCATCCCTTTCCATCGGGTAGAGAAGGGCAGCGGATTCATCCAGGTTGGCAAACAACCCCAGAGTAACCCGTTGTGCACGCGGTGCGAAAAGGCGAAAGATCGTCTCGTCGTCAGTCCACGTGCACCCCATGGGCAAATCCGAGTAAAAAGAATTCAGAACCTGATCAGGTTGAACCTCAAAACGTTGGCCGCGGAAGCAGAGCTCGAGGGGGTGGTGCAAATCGATCGGCTCGGTATAGATACGGATCTTGCGGTCGACCCGCTGCAGTGCAAAAAGTGCTATCCGAGGCTTGAAAGAAAAATCGTCGATCTGCACATCTTCATAAGGTGTATTGAATTGAATTTCGATCGTATTGAATGAAGCGATGGTTGCTGAAACAACAGCGATAGAATCCATTTCCAGTCCCGTGGTGAGCGAGAAGGCGAGGCTGATGAATATCCAGGAGAAGCAAAGGAATCGTTGAATCATTCCTTCCTCCTTGGGTTATGCCGATGCACCTCATTGCAGGCGAAAGAATAGACGGCTTTGATCGCACCGCCAAGCGTATTTAATTCTGTCCGAGCAAAGAGTCGAGAGCTTTTTCAGCTTCAATGCGATCGTTGAAATCGATTGTTTTCTCTCTGATCGTTTGGGTTGTTTCGTGTCCCTTGCCGAGGATCATGACGATATCGTTTGGCTGCGCCATTCGAATGGCACGGTTGATGGCCTGTTGGCGGTCGATGATCGTTTCCACCGGCACCGGTGAGTTCTTGATGCCGCTGGCGATCTGCGCGAGAATCGCGGCCGGCTCTTCGTTGCGCGGATTGTCGGAAGTGAGCAGGATAAAGTCGCTGTATTGCGCAGCCACTCGACCCATGATTGGCCGTTTCTCGCGATCTCGATCTCCTCCGCATCCGAACACCGTGATCACTCGATGTGGATTGAGCTTCTTCGCCAAGCTGAGCACATTTTCAATACCGTCCGGTGTATGGGCATAATCGACCACCACAGCGAAATTCTGACCTTTTTTTACCAACTCAAATCGGCCTGAAACGTAGATCGGCCGTTCCAGACCAGATTTGATCGTCTCCAGATCGATTTTTTGCGAGATGGCTACACCGACCGCAGCCAGGGTGTTGTAGAGATTGTGCCGGCCGATCAATCCCGAGTTCACCTGAATCGTTCCAGCAGGGGTCACCAGATCGAAATGGGTACCTTCAAGAGTCATTTTGATGTTTTTTGCCGTAATATCGGCATCGTGATTGAGACCATAGGTCAAGACATGTGCGCGGGTTGCGGCGATGAAGCTGCCGCTGGCGGGATCATCGCTGTTGACCACCGCACTCTTGTCGGGCGACAACCATTGAAAGAGGCGCAATTTGGTTTGCAAATAAGCTTCCATGGTTTTGTGGTAGTCAAGGTGATCCTGGGTCAAATTGGTGAAAACAGCGACATCGAAATCGATGCCGGTCAATCGGTGGAAATCGATTCCATGCGAAGAGGCCTCAAGAGTCACATAGTCAAAATCGCGATCCGCCATTTGCTGCAGAATCGCCTGCAGATCTGGCGGTTCCGGGGTGGTGTCTTTGGATTTTCTGATCTCGCCGTTCAATTTGTAATAGAGGGTGCCAATCAAACCGACTTTATGATTTTGGATCAAAATCGATTCGATGATGTGGGTGGTTGTGGTTTTACCGTTGGTGCCGGTAACCCCGATCACTTTCATTTTTCGTGAGGGATAATCGTAAAAAGCGTTGGCCAGCAAACCCAGCGCCAGCCGAGAATCGGGCACCACCACCTTGATAATGGAGTCGGGCAGTTGCCGATCCTTTTGCAGCACCACTGCGGTTGCACCATTGCGAATGGCATCATCGACAAAAGGGTGGCCATCAGGCAGCTCGACTTTATCCAGTTGGGTATAGATATTGATTGCCACATAGATAAAATCTTTTTGCACGCGCAACGGGTCATAGACGATGCCTTTTACATCGATCTTTTTGATATTGCCGCTGATGCGTTTTTCTGGCAGCGTATCCAACAATTTTTGCAGATCCATAGACCATCCCACATAAAGATGCACCAAGACACGATTAGGCTCCGGGAAGGTTGCGACCAGACGAACGTCGCCATTCCCAGGCGTTTGATTTATAGGCGATTTTAAAAATAATAAACCTGATTCACAAAGTCAAGAAGCATCAGACAGGGAAAAACGGAAGGGACATGATTCTTGTCGGCAGCGTGTGGTCGGCCAATGGGTTCTTTGGCAAAAAGTCTTTGCTGGTCGAACCGCCTGATCATTTGACAGCACAGATAATAGCCAGGTTGAGAAATTTCCATGGGATATCGACGGTTTTCAGGCCCGCTTCCTGTAACCAGCTCAATTTTTGCGCCACATCCACGACATAGTGGGATTGGCGCAGGAGGCTGGAATTGGACAGTTGGTCGATTTCTTCGGCGCTGACCTCACCCTGCCGCAATTTATCCTGAACCAGTTGTACCTCGATATCATGAAAAACCCTGTTGATGCGATCGTCTTTGGCGCGGAAAAATTCACAGCTGACCCAGCGACCGCCGTTCTGCAGGGATGCGGCTGCTTCGTGAATGAGTTGGCGATGTCTTTCGGGCGGCAGATAGTCCAGAGCAAAAGTCGAGACAATCGCATCGATTTCTCGCATCTCCTGCAGCCAATTGCTCTCATTGAGATCGCGAACCAAGCCTACAAAGCGATCGCCAAATTCTTGCGTACGTTTCTGCGCGCGCTGCAAGATCGCCGGCTGATTGTCGAATCCGAATACTTTTGCATTCGGCAAAATCTCCAGCAGCCGACTGCTCAGATGACCGAACCCGCAGCCCAAATCCAACAACCGGATTGGCCGATCCGCCGGAAAATCGAGCATCGAAACGACGATATCGTTGGCTTCCCGAAATTTGGGGACGACCAGTTCGTAGAGATCCTCCAGCAATTCGAGTTCGTATTCCAGATCAACACTTTTTTTATCCATGCACTTTTTCCTTTTATGGCTTTGGATAAGCAGCATCCCGTTTGACGATGAGATGCTACTGGATTAGAATCAGATCAAAGCGGCCTTGATCGGTCAAGAGATCACTCATCTCGCAGAATAAAAGGGATTCGTGAGCTGATTTCGTTTTCGTCGCCAACCAGGCGAACACCGATTTCCAGTTCATAGGATCCGGCAGAGAGCCGGCTGAGGTCAAGGGCGAGATAATCCTTGACGGAGGTGTGTCGACTGTCGAGTTCCACGCGGTTGGTGATCTTTTCGCGATTGGTGGAAAAAAGATCGGTGATTTTGGCAAGCAGGTTGCGTTTCTGCTTGCCAACGCTGCGCACGCGATATTCCAACTCGTAGTTCGCCCGGCCCCGCTCATCGAGAGGCAAATGGTAAATTTCATAATAGAGATAAATCGGCTGCCGACGAGAGAATTGCCGATCTGGACGCGGAATGATTTCCAGTCCGTTTTTAACGAACTCTCCTGCTTGCTCCCGCTCGGCTATGGAATGCGCAAGCACGATGTCGCTCAGTTGCACAGTGCCAGAATCAAAATTTTTTTGTGGATAGCGAATCGCATACCCGCCTATCCTGCCTGCAAGCGGCGAGCGGCAATGCAAGCTGATCAGCAGAGGTTGAGGGGGCAACTCCAATGACATCTGTCCGATCCACAATCCGTGCTGAGCGTGCTGTTTGCGCATTTCAGCCACATCGATCCGTCTTTCCTGGCGAAACAAGCTCCTGCCGCCGGTATCCGATACGATAAATTCGAAATGGACCGGGGTTTCGACAACATCCAAGAACGTATCACCAAAAACCGCATCCAGGCTGAGGCCGATGTAGCACTCGAGACGGTTTCGACCGCTATCAGATTTAAAAGTAGCTATATAATTGGCGATTTCGATGGGTTGCAGATCGCGCTTCCAGGTATGGCGATCGGAATTCAGTCCGATCGTCACGCTGGCTTCGCTCTTTCGCATGATGTCTTCTTCACTCTGCAGCACATCCAGCTCGCTCATCACCTGGCTGATTTGAAAGGCGGCATCCCATTCTTGCCGGCTGCGATAGAGGCTTAACGGCAGATTCGGGGTAATCCGCCAATTGTTGCCTACTGCATTGTCATCGAGGACGAAGTGAAACATCAGTTTTTCCCGGCGATCATCAGCGCGATACAACCAAGACTCGTTGTCAGGCAGATTGGCACCGACCTGGATGGCGCGGTCGTGCGGCTCACCGTGCCGGAGATAAACCAAGCCCTTGTCATTGAACCGCTGATTAAGATAGAAAACGGCCGGGAATTGCAGTCTTCCCATCTTGTCCGGATTGTTGAACCAGGTCCGCCAGCCATCATACCAATACTCTTTTTCCGCAACCAAAAGGCGGCGAAAATGCTCAAAGAGACGATAGTTGATCGATGTTCCAAGCAGCGGGTTGCGGATATGCCAGATTCGACGAAAGAAGGCCTGCTTATCGGCAATCTTGGTTAAAGACCGATACAAGGCGAATTCGTCATCGGTTAAAATGGTTTGAATCGCGTCAAAATAGTGTGCTGCGTCGACTTCATAGCGAATGGTATCGAGGGCGCTGTCGGCATACTGCTGCACTGCAGCGGCATCCTCTTGCTGCGCGGCAATGCGGGCGAGCGCCAAAAAAACAGGCACCGCAGAAAGACGAGAGGCTGGGTTGTCGAGCAACTGCAGAAAAATGTCTCGCGCAAGCCCGATCTTGCCCTTGCTAAGGTAGAATTGGCCGAGGAAAAAGCGCGAGCGCAAATCGGATCGTTCTGCAAGCCAGGCTTCAGCATTTTCATGTTTCAGCAGCACTTCATAGAGATAATTGACATAAACCTCAGCATCGCTTTGCAGCGGGTGATAGTACAGTTGCTTTTCAGCCGTTTCCACTGCGGTGAAATATTGTTGCCGATCTTTATGCAAAATTCCATATTCGATCCAGATTTGTTCATACGAAGGATTGCGGTCGATCACTTGAAGGAAATTTTTTTCCGCCGCATTCCAATCGCTGCGTCGCCAGATGACGGCTTTGGAGCGACCGCGCTGGCGGTAACAGATACCCCGATAAAAGTTGACAGCCAAATCATCGGAACCGCCTCGCTCGGCGCGATCCAGCCACCCGATGCCGTCAGACCAGTTGCTGCGCATGGTTTCCAGTTTGCCCAACAAAACCATAGCCTGCAAACTGTCGGCGCTTCCATTTGTCAAACGGTACAACCGATCCGCGGCAGCAGCAAGATCGCCCTGACGCCAGAACTCCAGCGCCTCCGACAAGCTTTGGCCGGAACCGGGTATGACCCAGAGATTGAGACCGATCGCCCAGAGAATAACCGAATATTTAAAAAACCGTTTTTGACCGGTTGGCAAACCATTCTCCCTATTTGATGTGCAAACCAAAAGCCCAGCCGCTGTTGATCAGACGCTGGTTTGCTGTTTCATGGACGAGCAAATCCTGAAATACTCTGTTAATGCCGGCACTCAGCTTGGCCCCGGCAGTTGATTCATTCCTTGGCCGGTCTGATCTTGACGATTTGCGGCTTATGATCCGAGTCGTCGATCTGTAAAACCCGCGCCGAGTAGACCTGCAAATCCGGTGAGCAAAAGATGTGATCGATGCGTAAAAAATCGTTCGCCAAAAATCGCAATCGAGCCGGCAACTGCTCAGCCAACCGGTATTCCCCAAAGGTCGATCCCAACCCCCAACCCGCTTGGCGAAATCCATTCCGCAGTTTGTTCGCGAAGAGCTGATAGATCTGGCTGTTCGGCGAGTCGTTCAAATCACCAGCCAGAACCACACTGCCCGGCAAAACCTCAATCAGCCGATGGATTTGCTCTGCCTCTTCCAACCGCCGCTTATAGGCGATGCGGGTTTCATGGACAAAGGCATCCGTCTCCATCCGACCAAAAAGAAAGCGGATAAACGAGTGCCCACTTGGATAAAGATGACAGTTGAACAGATGCACAGGCTGACCGGCAAGTGTTACCGCCGCATAGTTGACATTCGTGTGTGACCGCATATAGGGTGTATAAATGTTAACATTTTCACTCTGTTCGAATGGCAAACGCGACAGAATCGCCCCGTTGTTGTAGGTTGCCGATCGATCGGACCACAATTGGTGAGGATAAGCTTCACTCAGCTTGTCGCGCAAAAGATTGCGGTCACGAGAATTGATTTCTTGAACGAAAATCACATCCGGAGACAAACGCAAAACCTGATCGATGAATTGCTGCCGCATGGGCTTTGGCTGCGACACGGAAATATTGTAACTGATCGCTGATAGAGTTGGCGACTTTCGTTCGATTGCCAGGTGCGGCAGCAACTGTGGGCCATAGTAGCCGATCAAAATGAGCAGACACACCGCATAGAGAACCTTATCCCAGCGCAAACGGCGATCGAGATAAATTCGTCTTCCCAGCAAAAAGAGGAATAAAAACGAGGGCAAAAAGAGCCATCGGAAAACAAAAGCGGGATTGACCAGCAAAAGAAACAGCAAAAATAACAAAGCAAAAATCGTCAAGAACCTGACCATCTTGCCCTTGATCAACCGGCGCAATTCTGCATAGAGATAAAACGGCAGAAGAAAGGCGATCGGCAACCAAAGAAGATCAGCCAGAACACTGGCCAGCATCTCCACCATGGCTGTTTTGCCAAAAATATCATGCCGCAAACCGCTCCACACCAAAAGCTCAACCACACCGAAAAACAACCAGCCCCATGATAAAAGCCAAACAATGACGGCAGCAATACTTTTACGCATATTCACTTCGCCTGCATTGAATAGAAGATCGCTTCCGAACCGACAGAAAAACTTTTTAACTTAGCCATTCCAGCGCAGCAAAGCAAGATCATTTTCTCGGCGTTGTGACCGCCGCATCACCTTGCCCACACTTTTGCCCGGATTCGGTGCGCAGCACCGGATCTCAAAGAAAATCAATCTGATGGCAATGGACGTTGGGTGAAAAGTGACCTATTCGCAACCGCAGCAAGAATAAGCGATTGACAGTTTTTTTGATTCGGTTAACACCGAATCTGGGTTTTATTGTACTTGAGCTGAAAACAAGACTTGCAGAACACTTTGGATTGGCTGAAACTGTGGCTTGACCCACAACCTCCCAAGCCATGAACGATCGAACTGGTGCGATTCAACCCCGTTTTCATCTTTGCAGGCGAAAACCAATGAATTTTATTACTAAAATACCCATGTTTGATTAAAATATTTATTATTTACTCATTTTACTATTGACTTTATTAATTAATACACTATATTTAGCCTTAATGCGATCATTTCCGAAAGGCAGTGCAGCGACGTCGGCGTATTGTGGCGATGGATTCCATTGGTGATCGGAAGGGTGAAGGAAAAGCGGAAGATTTTGGAGGTCCTGTCCATTTCTGCAACAACCGTCGCATGGTACAGGTATCAATCATCGAAGAATTTCTTTATTTTAGATCCAAAACAAAGAGCGCAAATGGCCAGACCGCTGAACAACGGCATCAACTTTTCTTCGCGCAATGCGCAAAGGGCGGATATTCCCATGACTGCGCTCCTTTACCGCCACCGGCATTTACGCCGCTATGGGTTGCTCCATAGCGAACTGGCTCTCGCGATTCTAGGCCTCCTGTTGCGACCGCGCCGTTAGGCGTTTCGCTGCATGAGGTCCCCACTCTGATTTTCACTCTTTTTTTTATCCGCGCTGACAAATTTTTTGGGTTGATCTCTTGCATCGATGCAGCTGCAGGCAATGGCCATTGTTGTGTAGTCATCAGACATCTTTCGGTAACGCCGAGGAGATTGGCATATGAGAGGTGCGGCACTCGTTATTCAAGCTTTGCAGGCAGAAGGCGTCAAAGCGCTTTTTGGATACCCGGGCGGGACGGTTCTCGATATCTTTGACGAGATTTATTCCAGTGGTCTGCCCTTTTATCTCACGCGACATGAACAAGGCGCAGTCCACGCGGCCGATGGTTACGCCCGCGCGTCAGGCAAAGTCGGGATGTGTATAGCGACATCCGGACCTGGAGCGACCAATTTGGTCACTGGCATTGCCACAGCACACATGGATTCAATCCCCTTGGTGGTTTTAACCGGCCAAGTAGCGACCTCGTTGATCGGCAATGATGCTTTTCAGGAGGTTGATATTTGCGGAATTACCCGATCGATTACCAAACATAACTATTTGGTCAGAGACATTGCTGATTTGCCGCAGGTGCTCAAATCCGCTTTTTACATCGCACGATCCGGCCGGCCAGGGCCAGTGCTGATCGACTTGCCCAAAGACATCCAGCAGGCTGAGACAGACGAGCCTTATCCCGACGATATCAAACTTCGCTCTTATCGGCCGACTCTTAGAGGCAATATGCAGCAACTGCAAAAAGCGGCCGGATTGATCGATCAGAGCAAAAAACCGGTGATTTTTGCCGGCGGTGGTGTGGTGAGCAGTGACGCTCAGAACGAAATCCGCCTTTTGTCAGAGATCCTCGATGCCCCGGTCACCACATCGCTGATGGGGTTGGGTATCTTTCCCGAGACCCACAGCCATGCCTTAAAGATGTTGGGAATGCACGGAACCGAATATGCCAACTATGCGGTGCAAGAAGCAGACTTGCTGATCGCTGTCGGCGTTCGTTTTGACGACCTCGTCACCGGCAAAGTCGATAAATTTGCCCCACAGGCGCAGATCATCCATATCGATATCGATCCGACATCGATTCGCAAGAATGTACAAGTGACAGTACCGATCGTCGGCGATATCAGGACCGTCCTTCAGGAGCTCAATACCCTGCTTAAACCGCGGCAAAATCCGCAATGGATGGAACAGATCAAGACATGGAAACAACGGCACCCCTTGCGCTATCCACAAACCGACAAGGTTCAGCCGCAGTATGTCATCGAACAGCTCGCCAAACTGACCGATAATCGAGCGATCATCTGCACAGAAGTCGGTCAAAACCAGATGTGGACGGCGCAATTTTACAATTTCCACAGTTCACGTTCTTTCCTTTCCTCCGGAGGTCTGGGAACCATGGGATATGGTTTCCCGGCGGCTTTGGGAGCCCAGGTTGCCTGGCCGGACAAACTGGTGATCGACATTGCCGGAGACGGCAGCATTCAAATGAACATCCAGGAAATGGCAACGGCGGTGCTTTATGATTTGCCGGTTAAAATCATCATCCTCAACAACCATTCTCTCGGCATGGTTCGCCAGTGGCAATCGATCTTTTACGATCGGCGTTTTTCGCAAACCTGTTTGCGGCGCAACAAACAGTGTCCGCCGGATTGCCAACAGGCCAATGGCGATTGTTCCGCCGCTTATGTACCCAATTTCGTGAAACTCGCAGAAGCTTATGGCGCCCACGGATTTCGGATCGACCACAAAGATCAAGTCGCCGACGTTTTGCAGACTGCCATCACCACTCCAGGGCCGGTCATCGTCGAAATATCCATTGACAGAGAGGAAAACGTCTATCCGATGGTGCCGACCGGCGCACCCATTCATCAGATGTTGAGAGGGATGGCCTGATGCGACACATTATCAATCTGCAGGTGGAAAATCAATCCGGTGTTCTGGCGCGAATCGCCGGTCTTTTCAGCGCCCGCGGCTTTAACATCGAAAGTCTGAGTGTTGGCAAGATGGACTCCGAAGCCGCCTCGCACATGACCCTGGTGGTGCGCGGAGACGATTGGATAATCGAGCAGGTCATCAAACAGCTGAACAAGCTGATCGATGTCTATCGTGTCACCGATGTGACATCCACCGACTTTGTCGGCCGGGAATTGGTTCTGGTCAAGGTCTATTGTCCTCCTGCGAAACGAGGTGACATTTCACAGCTGGTGCAGATTTTTCGCGCCAAAGTTGTCGACATCAGCAACCGTTCAATGACATTGGAATTGACTGGCAATGAGCCCAAGATTGAGGCCTTTCTGGAAACCCTGCAGCCATTCGGCATCCAGGAGATCGCTCGAACCGGTTCGATAGCCATGGTGCGGGACTCGAACGGCAAAATGTAAGCATCCGATTCCGCAACCTGTTCACAACCGATGAAACAAAGGAGAATCCACATGAAGGTTTATTACGATAGTGATGCCGATCTCAGCGTCCTGGCTGACAAGACAATTGCTGTTCTTGGCTATGGCAGTCAGGGGCATGCCCATGCGCTCAATCTACACGATTCAGGATTAAAGGTTGTGGTCGGCCTTTATGCCGGCAGCCCTTCCTGGCAGTCCGCGCAAGCAGATGGACTGACGGTACAGACCTGTGCCGAAGCGGCTGCCAATGCTGATTTGATCATGATGCTCGTACCGGATATGGTGCAACCGCAAGTTTATCGGGATGAAGTGCTGCCGTCGCTGAAAGCCGGCAAAGTGCTGGCTTTTGCGCATGGCTTCAATATCCACTATGGTCAGATCCATCCGCCCGCCGATGTGGACGTGATCATGATCGCGCCCAAAGGTCCGGGCCATCTGGTCAGACGCCAATTCAAAGAGCAACGCGGGGTCCCCAACCTCATCGCCATCTCTCGAGATGCAAGCGGAAAAGCGCACAAAATCGCCCTGGCCTACAGCAAGGGCATCGGCGGGACCCGGGCCGGGGTAATCGAAACGACGTTTCGGGAGGAAACTGAAACCGATCTATTCGGCGAACAGGCCGTTTTATGCGGCGGCATCATGGAACTGATACAATCGGGCTTTGAGACTCTGGTGGAGGCGGGCTACAAACCGGAAATCGCCTACTTTGAATGTCTGCATGAGATGAAATTGATCGTCGATCTGATCTACGAAGGTGGAATGTCGCGCATGTTCTACTCGGTCAGCGACACGGCTGAATTTGGAGGCCTGACGCGGGGTCCGCGCGTTGTCGGGGAGGAAAGCAAACAAGCGATGAAAAAGATTCTGCAAGAAATCCGATCGGGTGAGTTTGCCACCGAATGGATCCTCGAAAACCAGGCGAAAGCGCCCAGGTTCAAGGCCTTGCGCCGCATGATGCAGGAATCGCGAATCGAGCAGGTCGGCAAAGATTTGCGCACGATGATGAGCTGGATTGCCAAACCATAGGCAGGGGGATCACATGAAAAATCGCATTTACATTTTCGATACGACTTTGCGGGACGGCGAACAATCTCCGGGCGCCAGTTTGAACCTTCACGACAAATTGACGATCGCTCAGCAGCTGGCACGGCTCAATGTCGATGTGATCGAAGCAGGGTTCCCGGTTTCTTCGCAGGTGCAATTCGAGGCGACGCGATTGATTGCCGAAGAGGTCAAAGGTCCGATCGTTGCCGCTCTCGCCCGGTGTGTGGATCTCGATATCGACCGTGCAGCACAAGCGCTGGAAAAAGCAAAGAAACCGCGCATTCATGTATTTGCCGCGACCTCAAAAATCCATCTGGAAAAGAAATTTAAAAAAAGCGAAGACGAAATACTGGAACTGGCTGTGAAGGGGGTAAAGCGGGCGAAAAACTATTTCAGCGACATCGAATTTTCGCCAGAAGACTCGGCTCGTACCGGCAAAGAATTCCTCTTTCGCATCATCGCTGCAGCCATCGCTGCCGGTGCCACGGTCATCAACATTCCAGACACTGTCGGTTATTCCAATCCGGACGAATTTGGCCGCTTGATCGCAGAGATCCGCAAGCGGGTTGCCCATATCGACAGAATCATCCTCAGTGTGCATTGTCACAACGATCTCGGTCTGGCGGTTGCCAACACTCTATCGGCCATCGCCAACGGCGCCCAGCAGGCGGAAGTGACGATCAACGGCATCGGTGAACGTGCCGGCAACGCCTCTTTAGAAGAAGTGGTTATGGCACTGAAAACGCGCAGCGATTTTTACCAAAAAACCACCAAAATCCGCACCGAGGAAATCATTCGCACCAGCCGTCTCGTCAGCAGTTTGACCGGTATCCTCGTTCAGCCCAATAAAGCCATCGTCGGCAGCAATGCATTCGCACACGAGTCGGGCATACACCAGGATGCAGTGATCAAAGATGCTTCGACTTACGAGATCATGAAACCCCAGGACGTGGGTTTGGAATCAAGTCGCATCGTTCTAGGGCGCCACTCCGGTCGGCACGGTTTGAAACAACGGCTGCAGGAATTGGGTTATGCTTTGAACAAGACAGAAATCGATCACCTGTATGACCGTTTTCTCGAGTTGGCGGACAAGAAAAAGGAAGTCTTTGATGAAGATCTGATCGCGCTGGTCATCGGGGATGCCCTGCAGCAAGAGATCTACCAGCTCGACTATTTTCACATCCTCAGCGGCAGTCAGACCATTCCTTCAGCAACTGTACGGTTGCGCCATGAGGAAAAAGTGATACAGGAAGCATCTGCCGGCGATGGACCGGTAGATGCCGCCTACAAAGCCATCGACCGCATCGTGCAAATGCCCGTCCAACTGGTGAGCTATTCGTTACAGGCGGTAACCGAAGGCAAAAATGCCATGGGCGAAGTGATCGTCCGGGTAAAGCAAAATGGCCGCAACACCATCGGACGTGCCGCGAGTACCGATGTGGTCGAAGCCAGCATCAAGGCTTACATCAACGCCCTGAACCGCATTTTAAGCCACGAAACAAAACATCAGCCAACGGAAACCAAGCATGACAACCTATAAAATTGCCCTGCTGCCTGGAGATGGGATCGGGCCGGAAGTCGTGGCTGAAGGCAAACGCGCATTAGAAGCGACAGCGGAACGATCCGATTTTGCTTTTGACTTCGTTGAGGGGTTGATCGGCGGTGCAGCGTTACAGGAACAAGGAGATCCTCTGCCGTCGTCCACGCTGGAGTTGTGCCGCAGCAGCGATGCCGTTCTGCTGGGTGCGATCGGAGACCCGCGTTGGGACACACAACCGGCTGAAAAACGCCCCGAACGCGGTCTTCTAGGACTGCGTCAGAGTCTGCAGCTGTATGCCAACCTGCGACCTGCCCGGATCTATCCCAGCCTCCTGGCCGCTTCCGCTCTGCGAAGCGAGGTGGTCGATGGCACCGACTTGCTGATCGTCCGCGAGTTGACCGGGGGGCTCTATTTCGGTGAACCCAGGAGTTTAACCGGGAACCTCGCCTTCAACACCATGGTTTACACCCGCCATGAAATCGAGCGTGTCGCGCGATTCGCTTTCGAAACGGCCCGAAAGCGGCGCCGCAAAATCACTTCTGTAGACAAGGCCAACGTGCTGGAGGTTTCACAGCTCTGGCGGTCAGTGGTGCAAGAGGTCGCCGCGGATTACCCGGACGTCCAGATCAACCATCTCTATATCGATAATGCGGCGATGCAGCTGATCCGCGATCCTCGCCAGTTCGATGTCATTCTCACCGGCAATCTTTTTGGCGATATCCTCAGTGATGAGGCGGCAATGCTGACCGGTTCGCTCGGCATGTTGCCGTCAGCAAGCATTGGCAACCTCACAGCAGTATATGAACCGGTACATGGATCCGCACCCGATATTGCCGGGAAAAATTGTGCCAATCCGATCGCCACCATCTCCTCCTGTGCAATGCTGTTGCAGCACAGTTTGGGCCGCAGTCAGGAGGCTGAACGAATCGATCGGGCAATTGCCAAGGTATTGGCAACAGGCTACCGTACCAAGGATATCGCGACACCAGGAACCACGACGGTCACCACCCGTGAAATGGGCGAACTGATCTGCATGACCATCAAAGGAGAACAAATATGACTCCAGCAATACCCCATCAGCAGACTGAAGAAACCGGAGCGCTACAGGAGGACGATGTTTCGCTCATTGCGCTTGAAAACGGGTGCATCACCTCACCGCGCGGATTTTCAGCCAGCGGTGTTGCTTGCGGCCTTAAAGCTGAGGGCATGGATATGGCGCTGGTCTTCAGCGAGACCGCCGCTGTTGCTGCAGCCCTGTTCACCTGCAACAAGCTGCGGGCAGCGCCCATCGCGGTGAGTGAAAACCATATCGCTTGCCAGCAGGCGCGAGCGATTCTCATCAACAGCGGCAATGCGAACGCCTGCACCGGGGCAAGGGGCTGGCAAGACGCCGAAATGACGGCGAAAGCTGTCAGCGCGGCATTGCATATCCCCATCAACCACACCCTCATCGCCTCCACCGGGGTCATCGGTCACTTTCTGCCCATGGAAAAGATCCTTGCAGGAATTCAGCGGGCTGTTGCCGATTTGCAACCAAACGGCGGACCCGACGCAGCCCGTGCCATCATGACCACAGATACGAGACCGAAACAGATGGCGATCGAATGCCGGATCGATGGCAAGTCTTGCCGCATCGGCGCCATGGCCAAAGGCAGCGGTATGATTCAACCCCGTTTGGCGACCATGATCGCGGTCTTTACAACCGACTGTGCCATTGAACCGACGCTGTTGCGGGAAGCTCTGCAGAACAGCGTCAACAAAAGTTTCAATGTTTTAACCGTCGATGGCGAGCAAAGCACGAACGATTGTGTCTTTATCCTTGCCAATCACCAGTGCGGCAATCCAGCAATACGCCAAAAGGACGAAAATTTTCGCGTTTTTCAGCGCGCTTTGGATCAAGTGGCCGTTGCGCTGGCACAAGAATTGGCACGCGACGGCGAAGGCGCCAGCAAACTGATCACCGTAACCGTGCAGGAAGCCGCCACTGCCGAAGAAGCAGACCGGGCAGCCCGGTCAGTTGCCAATTCTCTCTTGGTCAAAACCGCTCTCTTTGGCCGTGATCCCAACTGGGGTCGGGTCATCTCGGCTCTGGGCGCCAGCGGCGCACAGTTACAACCAGAAAAAATTCAAATCCGTTTCGCCGGCATCGTGGTAGCCGAAAAAGGCCAGGCCATCGATTATGACCGCATTGCCATGCAAAAAGCGTTGCAGGAGGCTGAGGTAGAAATCGAGGCGCGCCTTGGTATTGGCCAATACAGGGCTCGCGTCTACACCTGCGACCTGTCCTATGATTATGTGCGAATCAACGCGGAATATCATACGTAAACGATTGGAGTGGTACTGTGCTTTTCAATAAAAAAATTGCGTTTATAGGCGCCGGCAACATGGGAGAAGCACTGCTCGGCGGATTGTTGACGGCTAAATTGACCGATCCTGCCAACATCATCGCCACCGACATCAGACCCGAACGGCTGCAAGACTTGCAAAACAAATGGAAAATCCGCACCTCCCTGGACAACCGCCAGGCTGCCCAGGATGCCGACGTGATCCTGTTGTGTGTCAAACCGCAGACCATCAGCGAGGTGCTGGCACAACTCAAAGGGATCATTCGAGGAGAGCAGCTGGTGATTTCCATTTTAGCCGGAATTACCACCGATACGATCACCTATGCCCTGACCGGTAAAAATCCCGTTGTCCGCGCCATGCCCAACATTCCAGCCGTGGTTCAGACGGCAGCAACTGCAATCTGTATGGGAAAATTCGCCCAGGAGGAACACCGTTTGATCGCCACGCGGATCTTTCAATCGATTGGACAAGTTGAAGTGGTGGCGGAAACGCAAATGGATGTGGTCACCGGACTTAGCGGCAGCGGACCTTCGTATATCTATATGATCATCGAGGCACTGAGCGACGGTGGTGTTTTGATGGGCTTGCCGCGCGATGTAGCGACTCGCCTGGCTTCCCAGACGGTTCTCGGATCCGCACGCCTGGTTCAGGAAACCCGCATCCATCCGGCAGTTTTGCGCGATCAAGTCACCACCCCTGGAGGAACCGCCATAGCCGCGATCAAGGAGTTGGAAGCCAGCGGCTTGCGACCCATGTTGATCCGCGCTGTGGAGACTGCAACACGCCGGTCAAAAGAACTCAGCGAACTGCTAAAACAAGAGAATGGCCTGGAATAGGAGAAGCTGTGATTTGCCGAATCGGAATATACGGAGCCACTGGATATACCGGCGAAGAGCTCTTGGTGCTGGCGGAGCGACATGAAGGGATCGAGGTGGTCTTTGCCACATCGGAACGCGAGAACGGCATCCGCTTGGGCGCCGTTTATCCGCGGCTGCAAAAATGGGCATCTATCGAGCTGGTTACTGCTGCCCAAGCACAGGAAATGGAAGCGGATCTGGTTTTTTTGTGCCTGCCGGCAGGCGAATCCGCGCGAATTGCCAGGATCCGTTACAACCGTCATGAACGCCTGATCGATCTCGGGGCGGACTTTCGTTTCGCCAAGCAAAGCGATTATCAGCAATGGTATCAACAGCCGCATGACGCCGCCGATCTCTTGCCGCATGCGGTCTATGGTCTGCCGGAATGGAACCGGGAACAAATCCGCAATGCCGCGATCATCGGCAATCCCGGCTGTTACCCGACCAGCATCCTGTTGGCACTTCTCCCCTTTTTACAGGCCGACTGGGTGGACTGCAACAACCCGATCATTGCCGACGCCAAGTCAGGCATCTCAGGGGCCGGCAAATCGCCGACCCGAACCACCCACTTTTTTGAGTCCCACGAGAGCGTTGCGGCCTATAAACCGGGACGCCAACACCGCCACGTCGGTGAAATCGAAACCCAGGCAGCGTTGCAGGCCAGCCAGGGAGTGCAAATTTTGTTCACACCGCATCTGGTGCCGATGGGGCGCGGGCTCTATGCAACGGTCTATTTTAAACTCAACCGGGATGCAGACACCTCGGATCTTGTCGCTCATCTGCACAAAGTCTATCGCGATGAGCCGTTTATTAGAGTTCTGGATGAAGGATTGCCAGCCACAAGGGCGGTCCAGCACAGCAACCTGTGCATGCTTTCTGCCTATCGAGATCAAGAAACCGGTATGGCTGTATTGTTTTCGGCAATCGACAATTTGGGCAAAGGGGCGGCGGGACAGGCTTTGCAAAATTTTAACATCATGCTGGGATTTAACGAAACCACGGGATTGTTGGGATGAAATCGACTCTCTTGCTCAAACTCGGAGGACGTGCGTTTGAGAGTTCAGATGGCTATGCTTCTCTGGCAAGAAGCATAAAAAAGTTATCCAACCACAGCCTGATCATCGTGCATGGCGGAGGAGCGGATATCTCTCAAGCACTGCGCGATGCACACCGACAACCGCAGTTCATCGACGGCTACCGTGTGACATCCAAAGAGGATATGGCCATCGTCGAAAGGGTGCTGTCGACCGAGGTCAACCAGCGCATCGTCGACCAGCTTCAGCAAAACGGGCTTGCCTGTCGTGGTCTTTCCGGCCGTACACAAGGTTTGCTCAGAGTGCGACCCATGCTGCGCAACGGCCAAAGCCTGGGTTATGTCGGCGAAATCGAAAGTGTTTTCCCCGAACCGCTCGTCACTCTGCTGGACGAGGGTGTGATACCGGTGGTTTCGCCGATTTCAGCAGATGAAAATGGCAACAGTTACAATGTCAATGCTGACAGCGCCGCCGCAGCGCTCGCCGTGGGAATGGGCTCTTCAGATCTGATCTATTTTACCGATGTTCCAGGTGTGCGTGCCGGAGATCGTCTTGTATCTTCTTTGACCATCGGCGAGGCACAAAACCTGATCGCCACAGGCCAGATCCGCGATGGGATGATTGCCAAGATGGAATCGGTATTCCGCGCCCTGGACGGCGGCGTTTCTCGCGTACATATCACCTGTTGGCAGGATGACCAAACCCTGGTAAACACACTCAATCACAAAACAACTCATGGGACCCTGCTTTACAAACAATGATCGCCATGACCACAAATCCCATCCCAATGGCCAAGCCGAGGGATGACCAACCTAAAACCCGGATACAGTTAGAAAGACAGCCATGAACACCAAAGAGCTCATCGATCTGGAAAAATCGGTTCTGTTGCAGACCTACAGCCGGCCAGATTTCGTCATCGATCACGGCCAGGGTTGTTACCTCTACGACAGCGAGGGCAATGCGTATTTGGACTTTGTCGCCGGCATTGCCGTCAATGCCCTCGGCTACGGCGACAGCGACCTGATTGCAGCGCTGGCGCAACAAGCGGCCAAACTGTGGCACTGCAGCAACCTCTTTTACACAGAGCCGCAAGTTTTACTGGCCCGACGGTTGGTCGAATTGACCTTTGCCGATCGGGTCTTTTTTTCGAATACCGGCACCGAGGCAGTTGAAGGCGCAATTAAAATCGCCCGCAAGTGGGGCCACCACCACAAGGGCGAATCAGCCTGGGAAATCGTTGCTTTTGACCACTCTTTTCATGGTCGAACCTATGGATCCTTATCAGCGACTGGCCAGCCAAAATTTCAGCAGGATTTTGGTCCGATGTTGCCGGGTTTTCGCTTTGCCCGCTTTAACGACATTGCATCCCTGCGCGAGCAGATGACCTCGCAAACCTGTGCAGTATTGATCGAACCCATTCAGGGCGAGGGGGGAATCTATTCTGCTGATCGTGAATTCATGAGTTCGGTGTACGAGTTGTGCCAGCAGAACCACTGCCTTCTGCTTCTCGATGAAATCCAATGCGGCCTGAGCCGCACCGGTTCATTTCTGGCACATGAATATTATGGCATCAGGCCAGATATCGTTGTTTTGGCAAAACCTCTGGCCGGCGGACTGCCGCTGGGTGCCATTCTCATGAATGAGGATGTCGCGCAAGTCATGCAAGTAGGCAATCACGGAACAACGTTTGGCGGCGGGCCTCTCACCTGCAGCGTAGCTCAGGTGGTGATCGATAAAATTTCCCGCCCTGCATTTATTGCACACGTGCGGGAGATGGGCTATTATCTGTTGCAGCAGCTGCAAGAGTTGCAGTCCCGCAACTCCGCCCTAACCGCAGTTCGCGGCCGTGGACTGATGATCGGAGTTGATGTCGCAATCGAAACCAAAACCATGCTAAAAGCCTGTCAATCCAGGGGGCTGTTGCTCTGCCGTGCCGGAGAACAAACCCTGCGATTTCTGCCGCCATTGGTCGTTACTCGACAGGAAATCGACCGCGCGATCGAAATATTTGCCTCTGCATTAAGCGCGACAAGTTCCGGCCGCGCTTAATGCCCTGGCGTTCAAATCATCCGAGTTGCCAAATGAGGGGGCGGCCCAGCAAGGTTCGCCAAAATTAGCTAATACCGCATGCCGAAAGGCCTATACAATGGTCAGAAGAGCAAAAATCAAAGATGTTCCAGCCATCGTTACACTGATCTCCGATTGGGCACAAAAAGGCGATATGCTCGGTCGCTCACGTCTCCAGGTATATACCGCTCTGCGGGATTTCGTTGTCATCGAGGAAGATGAGCAAATCATCGCCTGCGGCGCACTGCATATCGTGTGGGACGATATCGCTGAAATACGTTCGCTCGCTGTAAATCCCGAACACCTAAGAAAAGGTTATGGTCGGCAAATTGTCGATTTTTTACTCCGGGATGCACGGGAACTGGAATGCCCCAAAATATTCTCGCTGACTTACAAACCTGAATTTTTCAAAAAGTTTGGATTCCAGGAAATCGATAAAAGCGAATTGCCCCATAAAGTCTGGAAAGATTGCATCAACTGCCCCAAGTTTCCCGACTGCGATGAAATCGCCATGCTCCATATCCTTGCCCCATCCGCGGATCATCAGGATAATCCCTGACATTAAGACATGCGATAGCTGCCGGCGAATCCGGCAATCACCATTCGAACCTTGAGGAAGGAAGTCTGGTAACCGGTCAGCAGGCTTTGAGATGATAACCTTGCTGCTGGCCGGCCCTCGACTGCGTACGGTTCTCTTCACGCATCGATTGGAAAGTTCGTCGCCGCCAGGCGGACGGTTCTCTCTCCCAGAGGTGCAGGAAACTCACTTTCCCCAGTGAAATGGAAGTTTCCGGGTGTGCATGAAAAAGGGCTGGTTCGCGCCAACAACCTGCCCTTGGATCCTCAATAACCGGAATATCGATTCATTTGACCTGATTTTCGCTCAGCCATCTGCGCATCTGTCCCTTGTATTTGCAGCGAATGTGGAAAAAGACCGAATTGTAAGCACCGCTTTTAAAATCAGGAAAAGCATAGGCAGAGGGTTCGAACACGCCGCGGTGGAAAGAGAGGGTCAGATCGGCGTAAATGCCATGATCCAAATAGATTTTATGGGCATTGTACTTGGCGGACGCCAAAACAACCTTGTCGTAGTCGAGATAACCTGCATCTAGATTGACTTTGCGTCCGCTCGGCGCCAACTCGTCCTCGATCTGATTACAGGCGATTTTGATCTCCGGCAATTCCTTTGGTGAAATCAAAGAAAAAAGTGAGATGAACTGCCGATCTATTGGCCAGCCCATCTCATCGCGATAATAGTCGGTACAGTCAAAGGGGAAAACAGGGCTGCGATAATCGACAGGACCGAACCGCTCTTGCAGCCGTTGATAGGCGCAATCTCGCAGCTTTTCATCGGAAAAAAGCACTCCGCAAAACAGTTTTACCGGCAAAGGTTCAGATGGTTTCATCGGTCACTTTCTTTCGCGGTACAAAAAGACCCTGTTCCTGTTCCCAGCGCATATTTTTCCCGATTGCGGTCAGCGCTTCGTCCACCCAATCGCCGTCTATTTGAAAAATCGACTCGATGACCTTTTGTACATCCCCGTGGATTCGTTGTTTTTTCTTGCCGCTGAGCTGGGAAACCTGTAAAAAATCGTTGTGCAGATAGATCATGCCGTTTTCTGACAACTGGGTGATGCAAATGCCATGCATGGTGGAAGCGTGAAAAGATGCCAGCCAATAACGGAGGAATTCATCGAAGGACAAGGGCTGGTCATGAAAACAATAGCGCCACTTGCTCTGTTGGTGGTCGAAAGTATAGAGATGATAAAGTTCAGTCTCACGGTCAAAGCGCAGCTCCACCCCGGTGTGTGGAGAGCGAAAAATTCGCGGACGGTCCGGGTCAATTTCCATCGGGTCATTGAGCAAATAGCCTGGATCGAGCAACCACTTTTTGCCCTCACAGATGGCGATGAGGGCACAGTGCACGTTGGGGCGATTGCGCATATGTGCGGTGATGGAATAGCTGATAAAGCCATGATGGGTGAGGATGGTCTGCAGAAAATAGGTCAAGGAAAAACAGGTACCGCCCAAATGGTGACGAACATGATCAGAAATAACCTCTTCGGGCAAGCGCAAAGGATTTGGCGAATCGAGGTTGCGGTTCAATTTGATAATTTTGCTGATATTTTCATAAGGCAGGCGGGCAAATGAGCGCAACAGGGTGCGCAAAAATTCGCCTGTCGGCGCCTCGCTTTTTACCCCGAAAAAGTTCATGAAATCGGCAATCCCTTCAGGATGGGCAAAGGGATCGAACCGAATGTTGGATAATTCAGTCATAAACCGCAAATGTTGATTGATAAACAGTTGCTGCAATTTAAGAAACAGACGTTTGGAATCCAATGGTTTTTCACACTGACCGGAAGAGTTGCCGGCCTGAGTCCGATCAGCTGTTGGAGCGGATTCAGGCCGGCTGGCGATTTAGCGCAACAGGATGAGTTTTTGGCTGGCGCGTTTCTGACCGGAAATGAGCATCGCAAAATAGATACCCGATGCAGCAGGATCCCCGGCATCGGTAGAGCCGTTCCAGCTCCGGCGATAAAACCCGGCTGCAAAGGGGCCGTCGACCAGGGTAGCGACATGCCGGCCCATGAGATCGATGATTGTCAAACGCACCGGAGCGGATTCTGACAGCTGGAAACGAATCGACGTTTCCGGATTGAAGGGATTGGGGTGGTTTGGATAGAGGCAGAACTCGGTCGGCACAACGGGAGACACCGCGATCGCTGCGTGTTCACCGATTTCGCCGGAAAACTGCACATCCTGCAAGCGATAATGCCATACCTGCAGCGGTTCGTCTACAATGGTGTCATCGAAGAAGCGATAATCCCCTGTCGTGTTGCTCGGTATCAAACCGCTGATCCGTTCATAAGTGCCGTTCTCCTGTGCGGCCCTGAGCACAAAAAAACCGCGGGGTTGTTTTCCTGCCCGGACTTTCCAGGTCAATTGAATTCCATTGAACGGCACGCTCTCGCCGCAAAAAGTTTCGAGGTCAACCGGGGTAATCAGCTGAAACGACCAGGTCACCCGCGTGGTGTCATAGGGGTCAAAAACGAGCGCTTGCACTTGAATATCACCTGGGGGATACAACTGGCCCTGAAAATAAAAAGATGTTGAAGAGCCGGCAATCTGATCGTTGACTGTCCAGACGATAGCCAGCGGATCGCCGTCGGGATCGAAAGCGGCTACCCTGAATTCTACATTTCCCAGTTGTTTGACTGTACCGAGGTTGCGTTCCGTCGGCATGGTCAACTCTTCGATTATTTTCGGCTTGCGGTTGCCCCTTTCCACTTTGATAGAAATATTTTTCCGCGAAGTGGCGCCGGTGCTGTCGACTGCGGTCAACCACACATCGTAGAAACCTGCCTGCCCATAGTCGGGGACCCAGGTTATCACTGTCGAATCAAAATGGGCGCCCGTAGGCAAATCGGCGGCCTGCAACACGATTGGATCCTGTTCCTGGTCGAGCAATTCGATTTCTATCACCAAAGGTTCGGTCTCGCGCACCCTGACACTATCCGGAGCTGATATTGTCGGCGGGTTGTTCGGCAAGACAACGGCGATGAATTGCAGCGGAGAATTCTGCAGTCCATCGCGGACGGCCGCCAGACTTTGCAGACCCGGACGGCTTCCGAGTATCCAGGCAACTCGGGCAACACCTGTGCTGTCGGTAATCGCAATCTCCGACGGCAACAAGCGATCATCAGACTCATTGCTGCGAAAGAAGACCGGGGTACCCGGCACACCATTGCTATAACGGTCATTCACTCTGACCGCTATCTTTTGGCTGAGGAGATGTTTGGCGATACCGGTCTGTTGTTGCCCCCCGGCATGAATCAAGATCCATGGTTGGTCGGGAAGCGCCTGACAGCGGAATACGGCTTTTTCACCCGGCAGCAAATCGGTGGTAGCTTCGATAACTTGTTCGCCGCTGCGCGTGCCAAGCTGGTATTCGATGGCGGCCCGACCATCGCTATCGGTGTCCTTGACTGAATCACCGATCAGGTGGCCATCACCTTCGGCCACCGCAAAGGTCACCCGGACGCCCTGAACCGCATTGCCGAAGGTGTCGGCAACCCGAACCACCAGAGAACGCGCGAGCTGTTTGCCGACGATTCCTTGCTGTTGATCGCCAGAATCGGCCTGTATCTTGCCCGCTGTAGAAGGTTTGACCACAATATCGAAGGTGAGTTTGACCTTGCCCTCGCTGTCAGCGATGCGCAGCTGGGTCTGCCCACTCTGATTGCCGAAACGCAGACTGGCTGTCGTTTTGCCATCATAGCGGGTGCGATGGAAAAGGGAATCGACAGTTGCCATTTGCGCCAGTTCGACAGTAAAATAGAGCTTTTGGCTACCAATCGGCCGGTTCTGGTCATCCACGCACTGCACCTGGACATCGACGAGCGAATCCTGAGCAGCCAACCCGACAATCGGCGACGGTGTCAGTGCGACCACTTGAAAGCTTTGGGGTTCTTTGACTTGGACGTCGAACAGCACTGGATGGCCGGTCAATCCAGGTGCCTGTGCTGTGATGATGGCAGAACCGAGCAAATCGCGGCAAAGAATCCAGGTCGTGGCAATGCCTTGATCGTCGCTGACCACGGGCAGAGATGTCAAAAAGCTTACCCGGCTGGAATCACCAGAGAAATGGACCGGAAAACCGGCGACCGGGCGGTTCTGGATATCGGTTATCAGCACTTGCAGAGGTTGCGCCAGCTGTGAATAGAGATAGCCGATCTGGTCTTGACCGGAAATGCGGACAATCCGCGCTGCCGGGGAAGAGATGAATTCGATTTGCCCAGATGCCGAAATCCAAGCACCGCTCTCCAAATCTTGACAGCGAACCGTATAAACACCGGGCACAGTGCAAACCGCCCGGGCGTATAAAGATCCGGAAGAATCGGTCTTTCCCTGTTCGGGATCGATTTGCAGAAAATCCGGTGACGCACTGAATTTAAGCAGTCGATCGGCAATCGGATTGTCGTAGGAATCGGCGATCCGCACATTCAGAGCGGCATACGCCACTCCGTTTGCAGGAATGGGCGAGGTTGCAGTCAATTGAGAGTTTTGCCAATCGGGTGCTGCCGGCAGTGCACTGCAGACAAAAACTTGCGGCGAGCCATCAAGATCTTGGCCCTGGGTATCGATTGAGGTCACCCTGATTCGATGTATTTGATGACCGGCAACCGTTCCCAGAATCAGGCGGGCGCCGGCCTCTCCTTCTTTGCTGGTATAATAAACCGCACTTGGTGCACTGGTAGACTGAAAAACCGCATCACCTTGGATGACTTGAAAGCGAACCGGATGATCGCTGACCGGCAAGCCAAGCATATCCACAACTTTGACAACCAAATCGTGTTCCAACAGCTGCCCCACGATTCCAGTCTGCAGATCGCCAGAAACCTGCAGCAAACGAGCCGGTTGAGTGGCAACGGCAATCGCAGAAAAAGTGAAAGGAGAATTCTGCAGATGACTGCCGTTGAAAAGGACTGCTGCTTGCACTTTTTGTTCTTCAGTCGATGAACCGAGAATCCAGCGCGCTTCCGCCAGTCCTTCTCCATCGGTAATACACTGAATTTGCGTCTGCTGATCGGGCAAGAGAGAACCGTTGCCGGATATTACGGTATAATTGACCGGAATACCCGCTACTCCTTTGTTTTCAGCATCCACAACTTTGACCCGCAAAGGAGTCTTCAATTCCTGGAAAGCGGCTCCGAGCATCAACGAACCGTCGGTGATCGAAACCAGCCGCACCGGTTGGGCGAACAAACCAGAAGCGACAAATCGGATGGGACTTTGCTGCAGCTCGGCACCGCGATAATAACTCCGCACTTCAGCCCAATAAAGCGAATCCCCGACCTGAGATCCCAGAGTCAGGTGAGCGGAAGCCAAGCCGAGCTCATTTGAAAAAGCATCAACCATACGGCTGCCGGAAAAAGTGCCCTCCTGGCTGATTACCTGAAAGATTGCCTGATGATTGGCCGTTGCATTGCCGTAAAAATCGGATATCCGCACGACAAAAGGCCTTAACAAGGTGCTGTTGACCGAGCCGACTTGCTTATTGCCGCTGATCTCTTCCAGGCGATAAGGCGAGCCGGCGCAGGCTGAGGCGGTAAATTGCAGGACGCTTGGGGTCAAATTGGGAATTCGCGCTTCAACGGTGTGGTTGAGCATACCCGCTGTCGGTCCCAGGCGAAAGATCGCTCGCGCGATTCCCTGACTGTCTGTCGTTTTGCTCACCGAGTTCTGTTCATCGACTTTGCCCCCACCGTTGACCACCTGAAAAAGAACCGGATATCCGGAAACTGGATTTTGCTGGCTGTCCGTAATTTTGACTCGCAGCGGTTCGCTCAAGGTGGTGCCAACGGTGTCAATTGGTCCTTCGGTCCACAGTTTGTAGGCAAGGCTGGCCACGCCAGGTATTCCGCTGGCATAGAAATCGACCGGCGACCCCGAAAGCGGGGTGGACAAATAGACCGCGATAGCCTGTACGTGGTAGGTATCGGTTCCGATCATCGTTCCGAGCCGATATTGGCTGCGGGCATAGCCCAGGGAATCGGTGCGAACCTGTTGGTTCGAGGTGCCGGTAGCGGTAAATATTCCTCCAGCAGTGAGTGAGGTAAACGAAACCAGGTGATTGGCAATCGGATTGTTGTAGACATCGACCACACGTACGACGAATGGTTCAGGCAAATTCTCCATAATCGGCGCGCTCTGCTCGTTGCCGGAAAAAGCAAAAATACGGCTGGCGCGATCCGGCAGGGCATTGGCAAGAAATTCAATCGGACTGCCAGTCAACCCGGGAGCCTGCGCCACGACCTGTTGGGTGCCTGCTTTCGTACCCAACCGCCAGTAGATCTGTACATAACCTTCGCTGTCACTGATCAGCGTAAGAGAAGTGTCAGATGCGATCGCTTGAGTTTGGTACTCGGGTTGTACAGCAACGAAATTGCTCTGTAAAGAACCGCCGCCGGAGACAATGCGAAAAGTTACCGGATAAGACGGCGCAGGTTCATTGTCCGCGACCATCACACGCACGCGCAGGGGCTCGGCCAACAATACAGACACCGCATCGGACTGGCCATCGCCAGAGATCTTGTGAAGCGATGAAGCCACCCCGCGTACAGTTGCGGTAAAAAGATAAGGGGATCCGGGAAGACCGGCAATGGTGGCGCGAACCTGCTGTAGACTGCCTGCCTCACCAGGAGTCAATACGGTTTCCGCATGTCCCCGATCATTGGTTAAAATCATGCCTGATGGTTGCAGGGTACCGCCGCCGGACACCAGTTCAAAAGTAACCGGGACAGCGGGGACATGGTTGTTAAAAACATCAAAGACATCGACGGCAAAGGGTTCTGCCAAAGGCACGCCAATTTCACCGATCTGTCTATCGCCAGAGACAGCGAAAGAGATCGGCTCGCCCGGCTGGGCGACGAGGTCAAACTGCTGGGTTTGGCCGTTCAGCGGCAGACCGTTGCGATACAACTGAGCGCTGATTTGCACCGGCCCGGCGGTGTTTCCCATCCGCACGGCGCGGCTGGCGACGCCAAAAGAGTCCGTAAGCAGTGGATTGGCATCCTCGTCGCCGATACCCACCGGAAGATAGTTCGGATCCTGGCTAAGCAAGACCCGGTCCACGCAAACCGCTGCGGGCAAGGTGAGTCGAAACCTGCGTCTGCCGGCAACGAGCTGAAAAAGGTGTGGGGTGTTTGAAGAGTGGACCCGATACCAATTCCACTGGCCAGCAGACTCGATCGGCACCGTCAAGGCCGCACCGTCGTCGACCTGCAAAAGAACCAGCCCACTGCGGCCCATATGCAAGGCGCGCATCCAGACATAATATCCACCGGCAGATGCCAAATCGATATTGGCCTCGACAGTGCCGCTGGAGGGCGATTCATAAAGAACCATCACCATGCCGTTGCCCGAACAACTGCGGTCATAAGCCCATAAACTCGATCCTCCGAGGGTGGAGCTTTCGGTTTGAAACCCGATTGATTCTCCGCTGCTTGTGGGAGCAAGAATTTGTGCCGACCCGCTTTGGAGAGTGAAATCGACCCGGGCCCCTTGAACTGGATTGTTTTTCACATCGCGAACCTGGACTGCGATTGGATCTGGCAGCAGATTGCCGACAGTTGCGGATTGGCCATTTCCGGATTGCATCAGCAAAACTGCCGGTTCGCCGCTGCCCTGGCCCGGCGCACCGGGTTGAAGGAACAACAATTGATCGGCAGCGACTTGCCGTTCGATGACGATGGTACCGTCGCTGAATCGCGCCATCACATCACAGGCGGAATGGGTGCCCAGCCCATAATGCTGCACAGCTGAGCTTTGTGACTGATGGCCGGAAGCAGACACCACTTCGCGATAGCCGAGCAAAGCAGCTGGATTGCCGAGCTCCCCGCTGCGATAGACCCAGATACGAGTACCGAAACCACCGCGGTTGCCGGCTGGACCGTCGACTTCGATCTGCAGAAAATGGTTGTTGTTGTCGAGATTGTTCAGCAACAGTATATTGAAGGCATCGGCGCGCACCACCACCACATCTACATCGCCATCCCGATCAATATCGACCACCGCCGCACCGCGCACATCGCCGCCGTTGACTTCCGCACCGCTGTCCGCCCAGTGGCTGAATTTCCAATTGCTGTCGTTGTGGTAGAATTTGCCTGCATCATGTTCATCGGTGGCCAGAATATCCACCCAACCATCGTTGTCGAAATCAGCGGCAAGCACAGAGTAGCCATCGAAAGGAATCTGGATGAGCGCACTGAGATCGGTGAATGTGCCATCGCCTTCATTGCGATAGATGCGCAAGTGGACAGGATCGCCAGTAAGCGATGTTTGGCTGACCAACAGATCGAGATCCCCGTCGTTGTCCATGTCGGCCCAAACCGCGCCATTGCTCTGCAACTTTAAATCAACACCGGCAGCCGCAGCCCGATCGACAAAGGTTCCGTCGCCCTGGTTAACATACAAGCGATTTGCACCCTCTCGTTTGACCAGATAAATGTCGGTAAAACCATCTTGATTGAAATCCGCAGCGGCAGCGGACAGTGTGGGAACGCCTGTTTCCACGACATCATCGGCACCGCGATTTTCGCGGGAAAAAACTACATTCCCCTGATTGACATACAACTCGTTGGGAACACGAGAATTGGCGGCATAGAGATCCATGTCGCCGTCATTCTCGATATCGAACGCCAAAACCGTGGTTGTCGTCACACTTCCCAAATCGACAATCCCGGCCGTCGCCGTTATATCGGTGAACTGACCCGCACCGGTGTTGCGATAGAGCCGGTTGGGGCCTGAGGTCTGTGCATTGAACAAATCCCAATCGCCGTCATTGTCGATGTCGACCCAGAGCAAGCCGCGGCTCTGGCCTGGATCATCGATCTGGCGGTTTTTTGCATCCTCTATGAAGAAAGATCCTGCCTGGTTGATGTAGGAGAGCTCACGCTCATCAGGAGATAGAGATGCAATGCGGCTGATATAGATATCCGGCCAACCATCATCGTTGTAATCGCTGATCGCGATCCCCTGTGAACCCGCGTGAACATCTATGCCGGCGATTTCAGTTTGCCAGGAAAGATCGCTGAACCAGCGCGGCCGTCCTTTAAACCAGTTGTCGAAAGTTTGCGTATAATTCGCCGCGATCAGTGCATGTCCTCGATCGCTGGGGTGGTAACCATCATCCATCAAACCACGGCTGTCGCTGGCCCACAAGAAAGGATCTTCCATAAAGCGAGAGTAGTGATCGCATTCATAAACGGGTTCGGTCCGTCCGGTAATCGCACCTCCGCGAAAGTCGCGTATCATGCGGCTGACATCAGCATTAAAAGCCAGGCAGTAGGACTCGTGAGATCGCACCGGAATATCCAGAGAGACGATAATCGCCTGCAGAAAATCGCCCTTTTCTCCATTGCTCCATTTGAGCAAATAACTAACCAGTGTTGCCATTTGCCCGGACGCGGTCAATTGAAATCGATCGCCTTCGATATAAGGCGCAGCAGGATAGTATTCGCCGAGTATATCGTTGGTGCCAAGGAGAATGGTGACGATATTGGGGCGGTATGTCGACATGTGATACGTCACATCCATAGCACCCGTTCCGCCGTTGCCCACAGAGATGGGATAAAAATCAGCGATCTTACGTCCGCCGCTAAAGTGACCTTCGTAAGGCGGTGTACCCGCAGATCCGACAAAGTCGATCGTATATTTATTGTTGATCAAGGTCTGATAGAGACTCTTCCGATAGCCGATGCCGTCACTGGAGCCGACTCCATTGGTAATCGAGTCGCCCAACAGCATAATCCGCGTGTCCGCATTGTAGGTCAACTGCTCCACGGTCAACTGAAAAGCGTTGGGTGGGCTCTGCGGAACAACATTGTCCAGTGAAAGTGTCAGTCCTTCAACAAGAATACCCGGCAAAACGAAACGGACAATGCCGTCGCCGTCCATTTCCGCCAGCTGGAAGGAATCGGGCAAGGATAGCGCTTCCAAAGATTGCAGAGCGATAAGCCGCGCTGTCACAGGCTGCTCAGGATCGGCAATCGCATCCGCGTGAATCTGCAAGGTCAGGCGCCCAAGCCTTGCTCGGCTTTGAGAAAAAGCGATCTGCAGCTCTAAAGATTGGTCGTCGGCGGTGTACGAGGCGCTGTACATTGGTGTAGCGGGCTGAACACCCGCAATGGCAATATCGGGCGAGATAGGCGTATAATGCAGATTTGTTGCGGGCCAGGCGCTCGCAGTGTCGGATTCCCGGATCGGTTCAGTGAGCTGGTGCATATTGGGCTCTGGAGCAGCAAAGACAACCGACGAAACCAAGAAAAAAAGGCCCAATATCTGGATCCACCCTCTTTGTAGACATTGAAAACTGTTTCGCCAGTCCATCCCTCTGAAAACCTTTCCTTTTTGATCCAGCACAGCCAGCGCCAATAATTTCCGGTTCATGACCATAGGCAAATGAGAAAAAACGTGCGTTAAATTGACAGAGTTGTTATATTGTAAAAATTCAGGCCGTGAGAGCCTGAATCGGCCGAACAGATGAATTGTTTGTATCGGATTGATACAAGCAATTCGCCAGAAATGCAGACCACAAGTCCTCTCACGACAACAAAAATAAAGCGAGTCTATCACTTGTTTTTCGTATTGTTACAGCCCTTGTGGCAGGGTAAATTCGCTTGACATGTTGTTGATATTTGGTTATATTGAAATCAATTTTGGTGCTAACGGAAATGAATGCAGAATTAATGCCAAAAGACAAGCTCAGAGTGATGGGTATGATATTTCATGCCTATCACGGATGTTACGATGGTGAGCGGGAAAACGGACAGCGGTTCGAAATCGATGTTGAGATGAGTTACGACACTCGACCTGCAGCGCTATCGGATCGCCTTAAAGACACGATAGACGTTCGCCAGGTTTACGAGAATGTCCGCAAAATTGTGGAGCAAGATCGCTTTTACTTGATCGAAACGATCAGCCAGCAAATCGCCAATAATTTACTCGATCATTTTCCGATTGAATCTGTGCGGATTCGTTTGCGAAAACCGTTTGCACCACTGGGGGGATTGGCAAACGGAACAGAGATCGAAATCACTCGATATCGCCATTCGGCTGAGCAATGAGTCTCTACGCCCTGGGTCTGGGATCCAACCTTGGTGAAAGGATCCAAACGCTGGTCCATGCAGTTATTGAATTGGATCAGGTTTCCCAGACCGAGGTGCAATCTGTCTCATCTCTTTATGAGACTGAACCCGTAGGGCTGTTGCCACAACCGAATTATATCAATGGTGCGGTATTGATTTTGAGCGACCTGCAGCCAGAAGAATTGCTTCGAGAAATCCAGGCAATCGAAATCCGTTTCGGCCGCATCCGGACGCGGCGCCGGTGGGGACCTCGTACATTGGATATCGACATCTTGCTGATCGAATCGATGTCGATCCATACCAAACGCTTGACTGTTCCCCACCCACAGTTGTTTTTTCGCCGTTTTGCACTTTTACCGTTGGCCGAGCTTGTGCCGGATTGGGTGATCCCCGGCAGCGGCACGACCGTAACAACAGCTCTGGCTGATTGTCCTGAGTCAGGCATTATTCAGTGCGTCTTGACGCAACACCAATTTCTGCAACGGGTCAGAGAGGTTCAATAGTGGCCATACCCAAATACATCTGCGTGGAAGGCGTGATCGGGGTTGGTAAAACGAGCCTGGTCAGCATGCTGGGTGAGGTGATGAATGCGCGATTGATGTACGAAAAGCCGGAAGAAAATCCGTTTCTCGAAGATTTTTACCGTGATCCAAGGCGCTTTGCTTTTCAGGTTCAGCTTTTCTTCCTGCTGAGCCGTTACCGCCAGCAGCAAGAGTTTTTCCAGCAGGATCTTTTCTATGAAACCATGGTGTCGGACTATTTGTTTGCCAAGGACCGCATCTTTGCCACCTTGAACTTGGATGACCGCGAATTGATCCTCTATGATCGGGTGGCTTCGTTGCTGGAGCAAGACATACCGATACCCGATCTGGTCATTTATCTGCAATCCTCGCCTGAGCGGTTGATGAACAACATCCGCAAACGCGGGCGGCATTACGAACAATCGATCTCTGATGAGTATATCAGATCATTAAACGAAGCTTACAATCGCTTTTTCTTTCATTACCACGGCACCCCTCTTCTCGTGGTCAATTGCACCCAGATCGACTTTGTCAACAACTCACGCCATTTTGACGATCTGGCAAAAGAAATTGTTCGGCCGCATTCCGGCATCGAATACTATTCGCCGACTTTTTAGGGATTTCGTCGCCATCCTCGATCATTAATGCTGTGAAAAATCCCTATTTGCTCTTTGGAGAGGGCTAATCGCCCTTTTTTAAATTTCCGGCAAATGTTTTGCCGCTGCCAAGCGGCAAAAAACAGAAGGAAAACTGCGATGCTTTTTCGTCTGGCTTTACTGGCTTTGGTTTTCTACGGCACCTCCAAATTACTCGCACTTTTTTTCAAACCATCCCGTCCTTCTGAAACGGTGCAGGGAAAATCCAAATCCAAGCCTCTGAATGTTTCGGACAACGAAATTCAAGATGTCGATTTCAAAGAGGTCGACGAGTGAACCTTTGTTGTTGAAATGGTGGCTTCCAAATTTGTGAGAGTTCATGCATCTCTATTTTCGAATCTTGCGCTATATCAGGCCTTATCTTGTGCCGCTCTTCGGATCCATTCTTTGCATCATTCTGTTCACGATTTTCAACTCGGCTTTCCAGATTTCGATCATTCCCTTTCTGAATACGATTTTCAAATCGCCACAGCAGACTGCATTGCAAACATCGGAACCGCCGTCTCTTTCACCAGCGAATTCGGATGCAAGTAACACCTTGAGCAAAAAAAACCGGTTCGCCGGCACTCAGGATTTGGTTAAAGAAAAATTCTTTCGTTTTTTTCAAGGTGATGATCCGGACACCGCCTTGCACCGCATCTGTGTGGTGATTTTGCTGATCACGTTGTTTAAAAATCTATTTGCGTACCTGCAGCGCTACTTGATGGCCCTGGTCGAGGAGAGCATTATTCGTGATATCCGCAATGATCTTTATCGCCAGATCAGCCTCCAATCCCTGCGCTTCTTCAGCCGCACCCGGACCGGGCAAATTATCTCGCGGATCACCAACGATGTTTCTCTTCTCAATGGCGGCGTTTCCGCCAGTTTTGTCACTCTGATCAAGAATCCTCTGGCCATCATCGCCTCGTTGGCGATTGCTTTTTATCTCAGCTGGCAGCTGACCCTTATCGCTTTAATTGTGGCACCACTCAGCATCGGTATCATCTCATGGATCGGTTTGCGCCTGCGCAAACAAAGCACCTTATCGCAGGAAAAAATGGCGGATGTAACGTCGGTGCTGCAAGAAACCATCAGCGGCGCGCGGGTGGTCAAAGCATTCGCAATGGAACAATTCGAAATCAATAAATTCGTGCGCGAAACACAATCGTATTTTAAAACCCTCTTGCGGATCTCGCGCACCCGCAATTTGGCGTCACCTCTGACTGAATTTCTTGGCACCATTGTAGCGGTTGGCATTCTCTGGTTCGGCGGTCGTCAGGTTTTGCAGGGAAACATCATGTCTCCCGAAGAATTCATCGGATTTCTGGTCATTATCTTGAGCGTGATGACGCCGGTTAAAGAGTTGTCCAGCGTTCACACCCGTCTGCAGGAAGCACTTGCGGCTGGCGAACGGATTTTCGAGGTAATCGATCTGCAGCCCGAGATTCGAAACGTCGCCAAACCCGTCCACTTGCACACATTTAACCATGCAATCGAATTCGACAAGGTCTCTTTTACCTACAACAAAGGCGATTTTTTTCTCAGCGACATCTCGGTAACCATAGAAAAAGGCCGGGTTTTGGCGTTGGTCGGCCCCAGCGGCGGCGGCAAATCGACCTTTGCCGACCTGGTGCCGAGGTTTTACGATCCGACTGCCGGCGTTATTCGCATCGACGGCACCGATATTCGCCAGATGGAAATCGCTTCACTGCGCAATCAGATGGGAATCGTCACCCAAGAGACGATTTTGTTCAACGATACTGTTTTCGGCAATATCGCCTATGGGCTAAGCGATAAAAAAGAAAGCGAGGTTACTGCCGCTGCAAAAATCGCCAATGCCCACGAGTTTATCCTCGAGCTGCCACAAAAATATCAGACCAATATCGGTGAACGCGGCATAGAGCTTTCCGGCGGACAGAGGCAGCGTCTGGCGATTGCGCGAGCGGTTTTAAAAAATCCGCCGATCCTCATTCTAGATGAGGCGACATCGGCGCTCGACACCCAATCCGAAGTTCTGGTACAGCAGGCAATCGAAAGGCTGATGAAAAACCGAACTTCGATCGTGATCGCCCATCGGCTTTCCACAATTCTCAACGCCGATTGTATTTTGGTGTTGGACAAGGGCAAGATCGTCCAGAGCGGGACGCATCAAGAACTGATCCACAAACCAGGTCTCTATCAGAAACTCTATCAAATGCAGTTTAAGGTTTAACGTGAAAAATCAACCAAGTATCGTCCGGCCTCAACTCGACCGGCATCTGCAACAAATCCTCGAGGTATCGCTGCTCGTTTTTGCAGCAGCAATGCCTTTTTCGATTGCATTGACACAGATCGCAATCGGCTGTGCGATCTTGTGCTGGTTCGCCAGAATCGCCATTACCCGCAGCCAATCTTTTCAACCGATTGGTCTGGAGATTCCTTTTCTCCTTTTCATCGGCGCAGCTTTTCTTTCGCTGTTTTTTTCAACCAATGCAGCGCAATCAGCCATTTTCATGAAAAGGCACCTGCTGGTTTTGGTTTTTTATGTCATTGCCCAGCAAGTGCAATCGAAATCATTGATGCAAAAACTCGCATGGATTTTTATCGCTGCAATGGCTGTCTATTCGTTGTTCGGTATCCTTTCATTTCTGCAGGATCCGACGGTCAGGGTCCGCCATGTGCAGAATTCAATGACCGCCGGGGGACTGACGATGATGGGTGCGGTGATCAGCCTGGCATTGCTGATCACCCACAAAAGGCGGAAAGTTCAAATCGCGCTGCTGCTCGCTCTGTTGCTCAATTTTATCTGTTTGATCCTGACCTCCACTCGCGGTTCATGGCTGGGTTTTTTTTCCGGGGCTCTGTTGGTGATCTACCTGCAAAACCGCAAACTCCTGCTGGCCATTCCCGTACTGCTGGTTCTGTTGTTGCTGGTCCAGCCCGAAACTCTTGCCCATCGCACCCGCCACTTTTTTGATCCAACCTGGCGGACCAACGCCAAGCGGATCAGTTGGTGGAAGACGGGCTGGGAGATCTATAAAGACCATCCATTGACCGGCATCGGTGATGTCAGCACCCAAACCGTTTACCAACAATACGCCGGGCCTGACATCGAAGAATCGATCGGCCATTTTCACAACAACTTTATCCATATTGCGGTCACCCTGGGGTCGATCGGATTGGCAGCGTTCGTCAATTTGCTCGGTTTTCTCTTCTATCGAGTCTGGCAGGTGTTTCGGCGATGCGACCGGTCAGCCGGCTTGGCCATGGCAAGGGGATGGACATTGGCGGCGATGGCAGTTTGGACAGGTTTTGTCATCAATGGACTCTTTGAATGGAATTTTGGTGATCAGGAAATCGTCACTGCGCTCTATTTTGTTTGTGGGCTGGCGTTGGCATTGCCGACACGCCTCTGCGCCGCCACCTTTGCGGCCCACCGTGCTGCACAATCCGATCATGGCAGCAATGCCCAGAGGTTCCAAGATGGCTAAAATAACCGCCCCAAATACCGCCGATATCAAAGACTATCAGCTCAAACTCGAGCAATACCGACGCGAGCATGAAAAGCTGCAAATTCTTCTCAATATTACCCATAACATCTCTCGCGAACTCGACTTGAGCAAATTGCTCATGCTCATCATGGACGAGGTCAAGACAGTGCTGCAGTGCGATCGCTGTACCGTTTTTGTCCTCAATCGCGAGACGGGCGAACTGTGGTCGCGGGTGGCGCATGGAGAAAAAGAAATCCGGTTCCCAAGTCACCTGGGAATCGCTGGTTTCGTCGCCACCTCAGGCGAGGTTCTCAATATTCCAGATGCCTATGCGGATGAACGCTTCAATCCGAATATCGACAAAAAAACCGGTTATGTTACCCGCACCATACTTGCGGTGCCGATGCGCAACAAGCTCAGTGAAATCATCGGCGTCTTTCAATCTCTGAACAAAATCGGTGGCCCATTTTGTCAGGATGATATCGAGTTGCTCGATGCGATTTCCAGTATCGCTGCCACCCAAATCGAAAACGCCCAACTGTATGCTGAGCAAAAAAAGACCTTCGATAGTTTTATCGAAACCCTGGCGACAACCATCGATGCACGCGATCCCCTGACAGCTGGCCACTCGCGGCGTATCGCTCTCTATGCCGACGAGATCGCGCGGGTTTTGAATCTCGGTGATTCGGAACGCGAAGTGTTGCGCACCGCCGCTCTGTTGCACGACTATGGCAAAATCGCGGTCCGCGAAGCAATATTGACCAAAGAAGGCAAACTGACCGACGAGGAATTCAAACACATCCAGCACCATCCCTACTATACCCGCACAATATTGGAAAAAATCAACTTTTCCCGTGCTCTCAAGGATGTGCCGATGATCGCCGCGTCGCATCACGAAAAGCTCGACGGCAGCGGTTACCCGCAGGGGCTTATCGAAAGAGAAATCCCCAAACTGGGCAAGATCCTGGCTGTGGTCGATGTTTTTGACGCCCTGACATCCAAACGCCATTATCGAGATCGCATGAATCTCACCCAAGTGCTCGGCATATTGAGCCAGGGAGCGAATACCCATTTCGATGATTTTTTTATCGCCGCATTCAAAAAAATTCCTTTGAGTCGGCTGGTGGAGATTCTGGAAGATGATCACCAGAAAGATTTGGATTTGAACGACCTCGAGGAGCTCGGCAAAAGCGATATTTCGGCTTTGCTGTCAGCGCTGGAAAGTCCATCTCCGGACGGTCATCAGCTCGCCATGATGAAACAGTTCAACCACTATTACTCGCGCGACTATTTGCAGGGCAAAAAAAACTCAAAAACAGCTTCACCAATAAAATTTACGGGGAAAGAGGAATGAAAAAAGGGATTCAAACCGACTTGGCGCCAAAGGCGATCGGACCCTACCAACAGGCCATACTCGCAACGGCCAACACATGGGTTTTCACCGCCGGCCAGCTTGGAATCGATCCGAACAGCAACGCTTTTGTCTCGGAGACGATTGAAGGACAGGCCGAACAAGCACTAAAAAACCTCCAGGCTGTTCTGCGCGCAGCAGGTTCTGACCTCAGCCAGGTGGTCAAAACCACTGTTTTTTTGCGCGACATGGAAGATTTTGCCGCAATGAATGCCGTTTATGCGAGATTCTTTGCCGACAATTCTCCCGCCCGGTCAGCTGTGCAGGTCGCACGACTGCCTAAAGATGCCCGGGTGGAAATCGAAGCGATCGCGCAGGTCAACTAGATGGACACCGCACATCTTCAACGCAGCCTGCTGTGGGCAAGCCTTGTGATCCTCCTGCTCCAGTCACCGGTATCCGCGCAGGCGCAAGCCGACTCTAGCCGAGCTGCCGCGCCATCGCCCGCACGGGCGATGGCCTATTCTTTTTTCATCCCCGGTGGCGGCCAGTTCTATAACGGCAAATACCTGAAAGGATTGATCATTGCTTCAGCTGAATTGGGATGTGTTGCCAATGCCGTCATCCAAAATCAATACCTGAAAGAAGAAGAAAATCCTTATAACCGCGAAATCTATCGCGATCGCCGCAACCTTTCCTATTGGTGGCTGGCCGGCATCATCCTCTACAGCATGGCGGATGCGTATGTGGATGCGCATCTATTCAATTTTGATGAAGACGAGTCAATTTCTTTTGATCTGCAAACAAGGCCATCCGATCGATCGATGGCCGCGAATTTGAATTTTCATTTTTAAACCATCGCAAAGTCCCCGCTCCAAAACTTGAGGTCGAATTGAAAATGGGCAACAGCGAAAGAGGCGCCTGGGGGTCACGGTTTGGTTTCATTCTCGCCGCCGCCGGATCTGCAATCGGTTTGGGCAACATTTGGCGTTTTCCATATGTAACGGGCAATAACGGCGGTGCAGCTTTTGTGCTCATCTACATCGTATTCGTGATTTTGATCGGCCTGCCGGTGATGATTGCGGAAATGAGCCTGGGTCGCCACACCAAACGCAATCCCGCCGGTGCTTTCGCTGCCCTGGCCCCTCATTCCCTCTGGCCTTGGGTCGGCATGCTCGGCATTTTCACCGGATTGGGCATCCTTTCCTATTATAGCGTAATTGCCGGCTGGACTGTGGGCTACTTTTTAAAAACAATCAGCGGTGGTTTTCCCGCAGACATGAACTACGAAACCTCCAGCCGAATTTTCAGTTCTTTTGTCGCCAACCCAGCAATGGCCATTGGTCTGTTGTTTGTTTTTATTGCCATGACTGCAGGAGTCGTCATGGGCGGCGTTGCCGGCGGCATAGAAAAATGGTCCAAGATCCTCATGCCGATCCTCCTGCTGTTGATGATACTGTTGACATTGCGGTCTGTCACCCTGGAAAACGCCGGTGCCGGCCTGCATTATTATCTCAAACCCGATTTCAGCAAAGTGACAACCAACACCATCGGCAACGCTCTGGGACAGGCGCTTTTTTCTCTCAGCCTGGGAATGGGGGCGATGATCACCTATGGCAGCTATGTATCCAAACGCGTCAATCTGGTCACATCAGCTGGCTGGGTCTGCCTGTTCGACACGATAATCGCAATCGTTGCAGGATTGATGATCTTTCCGGCCCTGTTTTCACAACACATTCCTCCTTCAGGTGGTCCTGGATTGGTCTTCCAAACCTTACCGCTGCTTTTCAAACAAATGCCTGGCGGTTCAATCTTCGGTGCCGGATTTTTCTTGCTGCTTTCGGTTGCGGCGTTGACTTCGACGATCTCGCTTCTGGAGGTTGTGGTCGCTTTCCTTGTCGATGAAAAAAAATGGCAGCGTCCGCGCGCCGTCTGGACGATTGCGCTGGCAGCCTTTTTGCTCGGCATTCCCTCTGCTCTGTCACAATCAGCTTCACCCTTTTTCACCCGGCTTCCGCTGCTCCACACGGGCTTCCTCGATCTGGCCAACATCCTGGCCGGCAACTTTTCGCTGATTTTGGGCGCATTCCTAATCTCGTTGTTCGTTGGATTCCGTTGGGGAGCAAACAAGGTTGAAAAAGAGATTACAATCGAAGGGCAAACCTTTTACTTCAAAAGATGGTGGAAAATATTGATTCGCTATCTCTGCCCAATTGCAATTTTTGTAATTTTTCTCTATATTTTGCTGACTCGCAACTATTTTTAAGGACAATGATGGATCGCGATCAAGCACTGGCGCTGGCCAAAAGCAAAATTGGCAACAAGAATTTGTTCAAACATGTGCTCGCCGTTGAAGTGGTCATGCGATTTCTGGCGCGCCACTTAAAAGAAAACGAAGAAGAGTGGGCGTTGACTGGATTGTTGCATGACCTGGATTACGAAGAGACCATGCAAACACCGGCACAGCACACCCTGGTGACAGAAAAACTATTGCAGCCGTATGGGGTCAGAGCGGAAGTCATTCATGCCATCAAATGCCACAACCATTTAGCCCCGCGCCAATCCCGTCTCGACCAGGCGCTTTACGCCGTGGATCCAGTAACCGGTCTGATCGTAGCAGCGGCGTTGATGCATCCGGGGAAAAAACTGGCTGCCGTGGACGTCGAATTCGTCCTGAGACGCTATAAGGTCAAGGGATTTGCTCGCGGTGCCAACCGCGAACAGATCGAAAGCTGCAGCGAATTGGGGTTGGAATTGCCGGATTTTATCTCTATTGCCCTGCGAGCGATGCAATCCATTCATCAGGAGCTCGGACTCTGATCCATGCAACATTTTCTGCGCACATTCATCGCGGTTTTGGTGTTTAGCTCAAGTGGGTTTTCTCAGACCGCAGTCGACTCTCTGCGCCTGCCTTTGGCCAAAACGAAGAAATTCGATGCCTGGTTTGCCAAGGACAAAGCGGATCACCTGATCGCCAGCTCTTTTTTGGTGGGTCTCGGTTACTATGCCGCTAAACAGGAACTGGATCGCTCTCATCCAGCCGCCTGCAACAGTGCAGTTGTTTTTTCTCTCAGCCTGGGAATCGCTAAAGAGCTCTACGACGGCACATCGAAAACAGGCACCCCGAGCTGGAAGGATCTTGTTGCCGACATGGCTGGAATAGGTCTGGCCTATGCGCTTATCTCAGTGGGAAAAGATTAATGGAAAAAAAAGGCATTCTTGAGCACAGAAAGAACTCTCCCTGCGCCCTGTTCGACAAGCCGCAATCCAATTGTGGTGTGGCAGCCGTCTATGGTGCAACAGATGCATCGCATCTCGTCTATTTGTCTCTTTATGCGCTGCAACACCGCGGGCAGGAAAGTGCCGGTATCGTTTCCAGTGACGGCCAGCGAGTCTATCGCCAGGTCGGCCAGGGTCTGGTCGCAGATGTCTTTGCCAAGACCGAAATCCTTGCGCAACTGAATGGACATATGGCCATCGGCCACAACCGTTATTCCACGACCGGTTCAACGCTCGTGCTGAACGCCCAACCGTTGCTTTTCCGCTCCAAGCTCGGCCCGTTTGCCGTGAGCCATAACGGCAATTTTACAAATTCAGGGATATTGCGCAACCAGTTGGAAGATCAAGGATCGTTGTTTCAAACAACGACCGATACCGAAATTGTGCCACACCTGGTGGCCAGATCGCACAAAAAAACGCAGACCGAAAAAATCATCGAGGCACTGCAGCAGTTGCGGGGTGCTTATTCGTTGGCTATGCTGACCAGAGATCGCCTCTATGCCGCTCGCGATCCCCACGGCGTCCGTCCGCTCTGTCTGGGCCGAAAAGATACGACCTATTTCGTTGTATCAGAGAGTTGCGCTCTTGATCTGCTCCGCGCCGAATACATTCGCGATGTTTTGCCAGGGGAATTAATCGAAATCGGACCGGAAGGGCTTGTTTCGCACTTCTTTGCGCAGGAGCAGCACTCGTATTCGTGTATCTTTGAGTACATCTATTTTGCCAGACCTGACAGTCGAATTTTCAATGACAACGTCGACAAAGTCAGGCGCAAACTCGGCAAGATTCTGGCGTTGGAAAGCCCTGTCGATGCCGACATTGTTATTTCGGTTCCGGATTCGAGCAATACCGCTGCAGTCGGCTTTTCCAGACGTTCGGGCATCAAATTCGAGCTCGGTTTGATCCGCAATCATTATATTGGACGGACATTTATTCAACCTCACCAGACCATGCGCGACTTTGGTGTGCGAGTCAAGTTCAATACAGTGAACGGCATCCTGCAAAATCGCCGGGTAGTGGTTGTTGAAGATTCGATCGTTCGCGGAACAACCCTGCGGCAATTGGTACAGCTCATTCGTCAGGCCGGCGCCACCGAAGTCCATGTGCGGGTAAGTTCACCGCCGATCATTTCGCCCTGTTTTTACGGCATGGATTTTCCCAACAAAGAGGAATTGATCGCTGCGCAGATGTCAGTTGATGAAATCCGCTGCTATTTGAAATGCGACAGTCTGGCCTACCTATCGCATGAAGGACTGCTGCAAGCAGCGGCGGATTCGAAATGCGAGTTCTGTTCAGCCTGTTTCACCGGTCTCTATCCAATCGAGATCGAAGACCACATCGGCAAATTTCAGCACGAAAATGAACCGGGCAGTTGAGATTGCCCGAGAATAACACCACCATGACCCAAACGCCTAGTTCCTGGATTCGCAAACTCGACTTTTTCTTCGTACTCCGCCCAACCCTCTTTTTCCCGATCTGGACCTTTTCTCTGGCCGGGAGATGGGCGCAGATGCGATTCATGCCATCACCGCATCAGGAACCGCTGTTGCATGTGGCCGGCAGCGATCTCAGCCTGACCATCGTCCTCTCTATCTATACGGCAATGATGGGCGGCGTTTTCGTCTTGAATCAAATTCAGGACATCGAGACCGATCGCATCAACAAAAAACTCTATCTCATTGCGAACGGTGAACTCTCTGTCCGGCAGGCCTGGGCATTGACTTGGATTCTCGCTGCCTCGCCGTTGCTGCTGTTGCTATGGGAGAGATGGGACTTGATCGCTGTCATGTTTCTCTCCTTTCTGATCACAGGATGGGCTTACAGCTATCCACCGCTTCAAATGATGAAAAGACCGATAGGTGGAACGGCAGTCAATCTCTTGGCCGGCTATATCGTCTTTTCCGTCGGTTGGCTCATTGATGCACCCCTCTCGTGCGCATTTTTCGTCTACGCCACACCCTATGTTCTGGGATTTCTCGCGGTCTATTTTTTGACCACCCTGCCGGATCAACCTGGCGATCGCCAGGCAGGCAAAATCACCTTTGCGGTCAAATATGGCGTTCAACTGACTCTTCTGGCCGCAGTCCTGTCCGCTCTGGCCGCTGTTATCGCCAGTCTGGTAACGCGCGATAACGTGGCTTTGCTCGCGACGGCCCTTGCGTTTCCGTTTATCCTGTACGCATGGAAAAAACAATCCGATGCGGTTGTATTAAGAGCCAATAAATTTGCTGCTTTGATTCTGTCTCTGCTTGTCTGTTGTCGATTTCCGGTTTATCTGTTGATTTTGTGCAGCGTTTATTTTCTGGCCAAGTGGTACTACAAGAATCGGTTTGGGATCTGCTATCCAAGTTTGCAAACTTGAGGCCCTGGTGACCATTCCTTATTATCGACAATCGCAGTGCGATTTTTGCGGTACGTGTGTCGGTGTCTGCCCGGAGAACGCCATTGAACTGGCGGAAACAACCCTGGTGATCTTGGAAGATCTTTGCACCGCATGCATGAACTGTGTTATCATTTGTCCAACCGCCGCTCTCGAGGAACGCGATGATCGAAAAGAACTATGATGTCGTCGTGGTAGGCGGTGGGCCGGCCGGCAGCATGGCGGCACGAGCCGCAGCCCATGCCGGTTCAACCGTCGCTTTGTTTGAAAAAGATCGAGAAATCGGCATTCCGGTTCGCTGCGCCGAAGGAGTCGGAGCCAAGGCATTGGGATCTTTGCTGGAAATACGCCCGGAATGGATCAGCCAAAGAATAAGCGGCGTTCGTTTCATTGCGCCCTCGGGGCAATCCGTCGATATGGCCAACGATGAAATCGGATTCATCCTCAACCGCAAAATTTTTGACGCAGACCTGGCCAAATTCGCCGGCGATTCCGGCGCCCACATCTTTACCAAAACCTACGTCGAAGGTCTTTTTTTTCAAGACGGGCATGTTGCCGGCGTTCGGATCAACCATTTGGGACACCGGATGACTGTAGAGGCAAAAATCGTCATCGGCGCGGATGGAGTTGAATCTCGAGTCGGCCGATGGGCAGGGCTTCACACCCAGACCCCTATTCATGACATGGAGAGTTGCGCCCAGGTGACTGCCGGCAACCTGGAAATCGAACCCTCTTTGATCACCTTTTATTTTTCGCATGAAATTGCCCCGGGTGGTTATCTGTGGATTTTTCCCAAAGGTCCGGACATTGCCAATATCGGGTTAGGTGTTTCAGGTGAATACAGCAGAGAGCATAAACCGGTCGAGCTGTTGCAGAATTTTGTTCACCGGCACTTTCCGCGAGCGGTCTGGCTCAGCACGGTATTTGGCGGTGTACCCTGTTCTAAGCCGCTGGAATCGCTCGTCGCCGATGGTTTGCTGCTCGCCGGCGATGCCGCGCACCAGACCAATCCGCTGACTGGTGGCGGAATCATCAGCGGCATGCTGAGCGGCAAGCTTGCCGGCGAAACCGCTGTAAAAGCAATACGAACAGGCGATCTTGGTCGTCATTTCCTGCAAGAATATGAAAGGCAGTGGCAACCGGAAGCTGAAAAACAAGAAAAATTTTACAAGATCAAAGAGTTTGTCTTTAATCTGCGCGACAAGGATTTCGATCAGATCGCCGCTGCAGTGCTCAGCCTGCCCGCAGAAAAACGCACGTTGGTTAATATCTTCCGCAAAGCCCTGATCAAAAAACCCTCTCTGATCTTCGATATCCTCAAGTTATTCACCTGAGCCCGGCCAGGGCAAGCGGAACGAAAAGGCACGGCGGTCGTAAGACAGAAAGATCGGCAGTGAGAAGCGATGAAAGGATAAAAGTTGTTGTCTGTATTGAGCAAACTGCAAAAAGGCTTGGCCAAGACCCGTTCCGATCTGGTCGGCGGAATCGCGCGAACTCTCACCCGATCGCCCAAAATCGATGAAGCTGCACTTGAAGAACTCGAAGAAGTTCTGCTGAGCAGCGATGTCGGATTTGAAACAGCCGAAGAGCTGATCGAGCAGCTGCGGAGCAAAGACAGAAGCGGTTTAACGACCACGGATAGCGTTGTCGAGATTTTCAAGGCACACTTGATCGAACTGCTCGATTCAACCGTGCAACCACCTCGTCCGTTGCCGGTCCCGCCGCAAGTGATCAGCATCATCGGCGTCAACGGCAGCGGCAAGACCACCATCATCGGCAAATTGGCTTACCGCCTCACCCGGGAAAAGAAAAAGGTGTTGCTGGCAGCAGCCGACACCTTCAGGGCGGGTGCGATCGATCAGCTGGCGGTCTGGGCAAAACGGGCGGAAGCGGATCTGGTGAGCAGCATTACAGGCAGCGATCCGGCCGCTGTTGCTTTTGATGCAGTGCGGGCTGCAAAAAACCGACAGCATGATATTTTGATCATCGACACTGCCGGCCGGCTCCACACCAAAACCAACTTGATGGAGGAATTGAAAAAAATCCATCGAGTGATCCAGCGAGAAATAGCCGATGCGCCGCATGAAGTGTATCTGGTCATCGATGCCACCACCGGGCAAAACGGCTTAACGCAGGCGCGTCAATTCGCTGAAGCGGCGCAGGTCACCGGTATCATCCTGACCAAACTCGATGGGACAGCCAAAGGCGGGATTGTCCTTGCGATAACCCGCGAGCTGGGTTTACCCATTCGCTATGTCGGCGTAGGCGAAACGATCGACGATCTTGAGCTCTTTGATGCAAGCCAATTTGTCGAGGCGTTGTTCAGGTGAAAGCGACTTTTATCAGTCTGGGTTGTCCCAAAAATGTGGTCGACCTGGAAACCATACTCGGGCGACTGGATGGTCAACTCGAATGGACAAAAGATCCCCGCAATGCGGACGTCACCATCATCAACACTTGCGCTTTTATCGATGCGGCCAAAGAAGAAGCCATTGACATTATCTTGGAAATTGCCGAACTTAAAAAAACAAATCCGGCGGCTCTTTTGCTGGTGTGCGGTTGCATGGCACAGCGATATAAAGAACGATTGGCGGAAGAGTTACCTGAAATCGATGCGGTCTTTAACAGCGTGGATCCCGAGGAGACGGCACGCGAGATCAGCCGTTACCTGCGACTTTCGGCAAAAAGCGATGCACCGCGTAAACCTCTCACGCCGGCTCACAGCGCCTATCTCAAAATCGCCGAAGGGTGTGACAACCGCTGCAGATATTGCGCGATTCCCTTGATCAAAGGGCGATTCCGCAGTCGAAATCACGAAGAGGTGGTCGCTGAAGCGCATCTTTTGGCAGAACGAGGGGTCCGCGAGCTGATCCTCGTCGCCCAGGATACCACTTATTACGGCCATGATCGACAACAGGACCATGCTTTGAGCGATCTTTTGGCTGATTTAAACCAGGTTCCCAATCTGGCCTGGATCCGCGTCCTTTACACACATCCGCAGCATTGGACGGATAGATTGATCGAGCACTTTGCTGAATTGCCCCGCGTCGTTAAAGCCATCGATTTGCCGATTCAGCACATCAACGACCGGGTGCTCGCCAGCATGGGACGGCACAACCGGCGCAAAGATTTGGAAGCACTGTTGCAGCGCCTGCGCACGCGCATTCCGGGAGTTGCACTTCGCACCTCCTTAATTGTGGGGTACCCCGGCGAAACCGAGAGTGAATTCCAGGAACTGGTCGAGTTTGTCGAATCCTTTGAGTTCGACCGTCTTGGGGTTTTTACCTACTCACATGAAGAAAATACACCAGCCTATCGGTTGGAGGACAATATCCCGGCGGCAGAAAAAACAGCCCGCCAAGAGGAATTGATGCTGTTGCAAGCCGAAATTTCGGAGGCAAAGAATCAAAAATTGTTGCAAAAAACCATTCCGGTGTTGATTGACGAGTGGGATGCTGACCGCCGAGTGTCGGTCGGCCGAACCTATCGCGACGCTCCGGAAGTGGATAATTCTGTACTGATTCCCGACCAACTCGGGCAGGGACGTTTCTATCCAGTCCTTATCCGATCAGTGGAAATGTATGATTTGTTTGGCATTCCGAATGGCAATCCGATTGACTTACCGCCGGCAGGATGGGAATAGCCAAAAAGTTAATAAAAAGAGGATTACAAGATATGAAAAAACTATGGTTTGCCATTCTGCCAGCGCTGGTCATCGCCACTTCTCTGTTTGCCCAGACCGAGTTGGCCAATGTCGATATGAGCAGCGGCCCGCAGTTTCATCTGGATTACGCCGCGATCGCCGCACCCGGCGATTCCACCCAAGCACGGCTTTTCCTCTATTTTGAAATCAAAAATGATGGTCTGCAATTCGTCAAACTCGAAGATGGTTATGAAGCCAATTATGAAATTTCCATCGCTCTCTTCGATGAGGACAACTATCAGGTGACCGGAAAAATCTTAAAAAAGACTCTTTTTGTCGACAACTATGAAGAAACCAACAGCCGGGTCGACTATACGCTCACCGAGGATTATTTCGATGTGCAGCCCGGTAAATACAAAATCATAATCGCCCTGGAAGACGCCGAGACCGGGCGCACCAGCAAAAGTGAACTCAAGATCAAAGTCGAGAATTTCCTGCGTCAGGAACTCACGATAAGCGACATCATTTTTTCCGACAGTTTAAAAACCAACGAGGGCGGAGAAAGATGGCTCAGCCCCACCATCAGCGACAGCCGCAAAGGTTTTAACAAAACCATCAATGCCTATTTTGAACTGTACAACAACAAAGACACAGAACAGGCAGTTGAAATCAAATATGAACTGAACGGGAATTCCACACGCTTTCGTTTTCAGGAACACTATAGAAAAACCCTATCCGGTTTCCGACAGGGTGAAATCATCCGGATACCAGCTGACAGTCTGGCAGCTGACGAGTATCGCCTGCGAATCACTGTAAATGGCGCTAAAAAAGGGGAAATAGAAAAGAACTTTTTTGTACGCTGGCGCGGGCTGCCGGAAACCGCCAAAGATGTGGACACTGCTGTCGCACAGCTGCAGTATATCGCCTCGTCATCTGAATGGAAAAAATTTAAAAATGCCGAAGGAGCCAAAAAGATGGAGGTTTTTAAAGAGTTTTGGCAAAAACGCGATCCCACACCCGGCACAGAAGTAAACGAAGCGATGGAAGGGCATTATAATCGTATCGATTATGCCAACCGCACCTTTTCGGTCATGCAGAGGGATGGATGGCGCACCGATATGGGCATGGTTTATGTGATACTCGGTGCACCGGATGAAGTGGAGCGCAATGTTTTCCCGCGCTTCAGCAATTATCCCTATGAAATCTGGCATTATTATCGATACAATCGATATTTCGAATTCTATGATGCAACCGGTTTTGGAGATTATCGTCTGGCCTCACCCTCTTCATTCTACGAATTGCAGGCATTGATTGGGCGTTGAATCAGGGGCGCATTGACGAAAACGCGGTCTTTTGGGAAAAAAAGCGAGTGGACTCAACCAGGAAACCCTCTTGACAGCAATCCGAGCAAAATCTTTGCGCTATGGCGACATGATCGGTGTCATTTCTCCGGCCAGTCCCCTGCGCGGCGAAAAACTGCAGCAGCTGGAGCAGGGAATCGAATATCTGCAGCGGAGCGGTTATCGGGTTAGCATCGGTCGAAATGTGCACAAGGAAACCGGCTATTTGGCCGGCAACGATCGCGACCGCCTGGCCGACCTCAACCAGATGGTCACCGATCCACAGGTGCGCGCGATTTTTGCAGCGCGCGGCGGCTACGGCACCGCTCGTTTGCTCAACCAGATCGATTATCAGACCTTGCTGCGCGATCCCAAAATTATCGTCGGCTATAGCGATATCACCAGCTTGCAACTGGCGGTTTTTAGCCAAATCGGCTTGATCACGTTTTCCGGCCCCATGGTGGCGGTGGAGATGGGCAAGGGAATCGATCCGTTCACTGAAGAGCATTTTTGGCCCTTGCTGACAAAAGCCGATCGCTTTGCTTTCAACGCTCCGGAAAGCATCATCTATCATCCAGGTGTTGCCGAAGGTCGTCTCCTGGGGGGCTGTTTTTCCCTCATCAATCCGGCAATCGGCACACCCTTTTTGCCCGACTTGCGCGGCGCCATTTTGCTGTTGGAAGATATCGGCGAAGATGTCTATCGCCTGGACCGCTATTTTGCCCAGCTGCGCAACAGCGGTATTTTGCAGATCATCAACGGTATCCTGCTGGGCGATTTTATCGAATGCCTGCACGAAGATCCCAAAAATCCATCTTTGACAATCGAGCAAGTTGTCGCAGATTATTGTGCAGACCTGCACATCCCGATTTTGGGAAATTTTCCCTATGGACACGGCGATATAAAATATACGTTGCCTATTGGTTGTCGAGTGCGTCTGGATGCGACAAATCAAGTCTGTGAAATGCTTGAACCCGGGGTCAGCTATGAATGAGCCTTTCAAACTTGCGGTCTTTATCTCCGGCCGCGGATCCAATCTGCAGGCCATCTTGGATCAAATCGACAACAGCGAGCTGGACGCCCAGGTTGCGTGTGTGATCAGCAATCGATCTGAAGCCGGCGGATTAGGCATAGCGCAACAACACGGCATAAAAGCTGTGCATCTGTCACCCAAACAGTTTGCCAGCGAGCAGGATTACGAAAAGGCATTGCTCGCTGTGCTGCAGGAAGCGGATACCAATTTGATTGTGCTGGCAGGCTATTTAAAAATGCTTCCGCAGTTGGTTATCCACCTTTATAAAAACCGCATCATCAACATTCATCCTGCTCTTTTGCCGTCTTTTGGTGGAAAAGGGATGTTCGGAATCCATGTGCACGAAGCGGTTCTGGAATACGGCTGCAAAGTCTCAGGCGCAACAGTCCATTTGGTCGATGAAAATTACGACACCGGCGTTCCGATTCTGCAGGAATGCGTGCCGGTAAAATGCAGCGATACCCCAGAATCCCTTGCCGCACGTGTGCTGGAAGTCGAGCATCGTTTGCTGCCAGCAGCAATTAAATTATTTGTGCAAGATCGCATCGTGATCGATAACCGTCGCATCGTCATCAAACCATAGAGGTCATTCCATGATCCGCTCTCTGGCACCTGTCTGCATCAGTTTGCTGGTCCTGCTGTCCTGTTTCACTCTGCAACCCGATCCCATGGATTTGGTCGATGTATGCGAGATGGATTCGACGATTCTTGTCGAGCTTGCCTATGCAACCCCGAACAATTTTCTCGGTCAAGCGGTCTATTCAAGCGGCGACCGCTGTATTCTGCGTCGGTTTGCCGCTGAACGGCTGGTTCGGGCACATCAATCCCTGCGCAAACAAGGCTACGGCTTAAAGGTACTGGATGCCTATCGACCGCTGAGCGTGCAAGAACAGATGTGGGCAATTCTTCCCGATTCGCGCTATGTGGCAGATCCAGCCAAAGGATCTCGCCACAACCGCGGCGCAGCAGTGGATGTTACCCTGGTCGATCTGGCCGGCAACGATGTGGAAATGCCGACCGCTTTCGACGAGTTTAGCGAAAAAGCGGCCAGCAATTATGCCGACCTGCCCCGGGCCGCTTTGCACCATCGCAGCCTGTTGCAGCAGGCCATGCAGGAACAGGGATTCTCCCCGATTTCATCAGAGTGGTGGCATTTCGATGCCCCCGGGTGGGAGAAATGCAAAGTCCTGGATATTTCCCTGCAGGCGGTTGAAGTAAATTGACCGCGATTCAGCCGATCGCGTCTGGCCGCCGCGTGGCCAGATTCGACCGCAAATAAACAACAGAGTCCCCTGGCGAACTCTTAACGAACGAGGTCCACGTGGCAAAAAACATCCAGATCAAACGCGCGTTGGTCAGCGTCTATGACAAAACCGGGTTGCTCGAGTTTGCCCGTGCATTGACCGATGGCGGTGTCGAGATTCTTTCGACAGGCGGAACCGCCAGGGAACTGCAAAAAAACGGTATTGCGGTTACCCCGGTTTCGCAAGTGACCGGGTTTCCTGAAATTCTCGGCGGTCGGGTCAAAACACTGCATCCGAATATCCACGGCGCCATTTTGGCCAGAGATGATGCCGAACAGATGGCGGAGCTTGCCTCACACGGCATCATCCCGATCGACATGGTTGCCGTCAATCTCTATCCGTTCGAAAAGACAATTGCCAAACCAAATGTCACTCTTGATGAAGCGCTGGAAAATATCGATATCGGCGGACCGTGCATGATACGTGCTGCAGCGAAAAACCACCCCCGCGTCACGGTGATCACAGATCCATCGCAATACCAACTGGTTTTGACAGAGATGCGCACCCTGGCAGGATGCGTATCAGGCAAAACCCGATATCAGCTGGCGCAACAGGCTTTTGTACGCACCAGTCAATACGACAATGAAATTCAAGCCTATCTGCAGAACCGAAAAAACAATTTCTAGATAAGTAGATGGCTTGCAACGGCTGGTGACTGCAGCCATGGGATCGGCTGATTAAGGGGTCTTGTTGGAAATCATTGAATTTTCACTGCAATTATCGTATATTGGTTTTTGCTGTTCTACACGAACAAGCCGCAAGCAAAAGGCTTTTGAGAAGTAAAAAGCAAGCAACCGATAAGGATTACCATGAAATTTTCTCTCAGCCAGTTTTTAAGCAACGACATTGCCATCGATCTCGGTACGGCCAACACCTTGGTCTACATAAAAAGCCGCGATGTCATACTCGATGAGCCATCAGTGGTGGCTGTACGAAAGAGCGACCAAAATATCGTTGCCTTTGGTCGGGCAGCCAAGGAGATGGTTGGACGCACCCCGGGTGAAATCATAACCATTCGGCCGTTAAAAGATGGTGTTATTGCTGATTTCGATCTCTCGGAACAAATGATCCGCTACTTTATCCGCAAAGCTGTGCCCAGCCGCGTCCCCCGTCCTCGGATTGCCATCTGTGTGCCGACCGGAATTACTGAAGTGGAAAAACGGGCGGTGCGCGATGCAGCGGAACACGCCGGTGCGCGTGAAGTCTATCTGGTCGATGAACCGATGGCTGCCGCGATCGGACTGGGATTGCCGGTCAATCAACCCGTCGGCAGTATGATCGTCGACATTGGCGGCGGCACAACTGAAATAGCTGTTATTGCCATGTTTGGCATCGTCAACTCGATCTCACTCCGTGTCGGTGGAGATGAGATGAATGAAGCCATTGTTCAATATTTTAAAAAGACATTTAATCTATTGATCGGCGATAACAGCGCCGAACAGATCAAATGTGACCTGGGATCCGCATCGCCCTATGAAATCAAGGGATCCATGGTAGTTAAAGGCCGCGATCTGATCGCCGGCATACCCAAGACGATTACCATAACCGGCAAACAGGTACAGGATGCGCTGTCTGAAACTGTGACACAGATCGCAGATGCGCTCAAGATGTGTCTGGAAATGACTCCACCGGAGCTCTCTGCCGACATACTCGACCGCGGTATTTTGATGACCGGTGGAGGGTCAATGCTCAAAGGCCTGGATGAGCGTTTGCGCCAGGAAACCAATTTGCCGGTTATTGTCGCCGAAGAGCCACTTCTGGCGGTTGTGCGCGGCACGGGCAAGGTGCTCGACGATCTCAATCGATACCGCAAAGTGATCACCCGAATTAAAAAATACTGATCAGCATGACATTAAAACATACTCCGCGAGCTCTAAAAAAATCCGGCAGCTGGCTGCAAAAAAATTTTTGGAGCTCCGGCCGGCGAAAATTTCTGGCTGCAATCTCGCTCTTTGCTCTGGCAGGCGTGATCCTCTTGCTGTGTTTGAGCAGCGACTTGCCTTCCTTTGACCAGCTGGAGAATATCACTCCGGAACTTGCCACCAAGGTCTATTCCAGCGATGGTGTGTTGATCAAAGAGTTCTACACCGAGAGGCGCTTTCATACGCCACTCGCCCAAATACCGCAAACCATCATCAACACGGTTCTGGCCACTGAGGACCATCGCTTTTACAGCCATTGGGGCATCGCCCCGGTTCGCCTGATCAAGGTGATCGGCAAGAATGTGCTGACTCTCAGCAAGCAACAAGGAGCCAGCACCTTGACGCAGCAACTCGCCCGGCGGTTGTTTCTCACCCCGGAAAAAACCCTGACCCGCAAAATCAAAGAGATACTCACCGCCATCCAAATCGAGCGCACCTATACCAAGCCCGAAATTCTCGAAATGTATTTGAACCACATGTCTTTCGGTCATGGTACATATGGAGTCGAATCGGCTGCGCAGCTGTTCTTTCACAAGAGTATCCAAGAATTGACGCTGCCTGAATGCGCTCTATTGACCGGCATGGCGCAGCGGCCAGCAGCCTTGAATCCACACAGATATCCGGAGCGCGCGCTGCGGCGGCGGAATATCGTGCTCAGCCGAATGTTGGCGGAAGGCTTTATCGACGAACAGACGTTCAGAGAAGCAGCCGATTCCAAGCTGGGGGTGGTGCCACAAAGCCAATCAGACGGCACTGCGCCCTATTTTTGCGAATATTTGCGGCAGAATTTGCAAAAAGAGTATGGTTGGGATCTCTACAAGGGCGGCTTGACGGTTTATACGACATTGGATTCGCGCGTACAGGCATGCGCAGATTCTGCGGTGGCGAAATATCTGCCCAATGTGCAGCGAATCTTCAGAAGCCATATACGCAAAAAAAGTGAATTTGTCAAAATTGTGCCGCCGTCACTGTTGAAAAAACGCACGGTCGAACAGCTTTTGGCAGACAAAGCCTTTTCTGACTCTCTCATCGAAGCGCGCACACCTGTGCAGGTCGCGCTGGTTGCCCTCGACCCGCAAAACGGGCATATCCTCGCCATGATCGGCGGGCGAAATTTTTCAGAAAGCCAATTCAACCGGGCGGTGCAAGCGATTCGGCAACCTGGATCGGCTTTCAAGCCTTTTGTGTATACGGCTGCAGTAGACAATGGCTATATGCCATCCTACGAAAAACTGAATCAACCGATCGTCGTCCACATGGTGGACGGCACCCGCTGGACTCCCCATAACTATGACGAGTCGATCGGCGGCAAAACAAATTTGCGTGAAGCGTTGCGCAAATCGCTGAACCTGGTGACCGCTCGTTTGGTGCAGGAAGATGTTCCGCCAGAACAGGTTATTCGATATGCACGCAATCTCGGCATCACGACTCCCCTCGACGCAGTGGACGCTTTGGCGTTGGGATCCTGTGGAGTGATACCCATTGAATTGGTCTCCGCATTCGGTGTCTTTGCCCATCAGGGCATATTGGCCTCACCCCTGAGCATATTGCGAGTGGAAGACCGCTATGGCAATATCCTCGAACGCGGTAAAACCACAGCGAAAGGCGTTTTGCGCGAAGAGACCGCCTATATTATGGCTGATATGCTGAAAACAGCAGCCGCCAATGGCACTGGCGCTGCATCGCGTTCGGTCTATAATTTTACACGCCCGGCGGGTGGTAAAACAGGAACCACCAACAACTATACCGATGCATGGTTCGTGACATTTACGCCGCAGATTGTGGTCGGTGTCTGGGTCGGCCTGGACGACCCGGCCCTATCCCTCGGCGAACGGCAAACCGGCGCGCTTGCTGCGTTGCCCATCGCGGCAACTTTTATGCGCACCGCTCATGATGCTCTGAATCTGCCGGTGGTCGATTTTGTCAAACCCTATGATGTGATCGAAGTGGAAATCTGCAGCGAAAGCAAAAAATTGGCGGCAGAATCCTGTCCCAGCGTCATCACAGAAATCTACGACAGGCGATTCGCACCGCAGGAAACCTGCAATTTGCATACAGGCCAGCGTCAACCTGCCGGGGAAGAGCAAAACAACAAAAAAAGACGCATCAACACCTAATCGTGTACCACCGGTTTTCCATCTTCAGACGGAAAACCTAATGCCAATTTTAATAATATCTATAACTTGAAACATCTTTCGCACACTATCCGGATCAAGTGCGAAGTACCGGATCTCATAGAAAATCAATCTGATAGCAATACAGAAAAGGTGAGCCAATCAATGGCGCATTCATAAACAGGGAGTTGTTTCAATGTCGATTGAAAAAGAGCTGCAAGTTAAAATCGGACTGGCGGAAATGCTGAAAGGTGGCGTCATCATGGATGTCACCAACGCCGATCAAGCCAAGATCGCCCAAGATGCTGGCGCCGTTGCCGTTATGGCTTTGGAACGCATTCCGGCACAGATTCGCCAGCAGGGCGGTGTGGCACGTATGTCCGATCCCAAAATAATCCGGAGTATCCAAAAAGTCGTTACCATCCCGGTGATGGCGAAATGTCGAATCGGACATTTTGCTGAAGCACAGGTATTGCAGGCCTTGGGGGTCGACTTTATTGACGAGAGCGAAGTGCTCACGCCGGCTGATGAAGAATATCATGTCGATAAATTTTCATTTAAGGTGCCTTTTGTCTGCGGTTGTCGCGATTTGGGCGAAGCTCTGCGCCGCATCGCTGAAGGTGCGGCCTTAATCCGCACCAAGGGAGAAGCGGGTACGGGCAACATCGTGGAAGCTGTCCGCCATATGCGCGCTGTCCAAAGCGGCATTCGGCGGTTGACCTTGCTCGGCAATGAAGAGTTGGTGACTGAGGGGAAAAAACTCGGTGCGCCTGTCGAACTCTTGCGGCAGATCAAAAAGAGCGGCAAACTGCCGGTACCCAATTTTTCAGCGGGTGGAGTCGCCACGCCTGCCGATGCATCGCTGATGGTCCAGTTGGGTGCGGAATCGGTTTTTGTCGGCAGCGGTATTTTTATGTCGAGCGATCCGGCCAAGCGGGCAAAAGCGATTGTTTCCGCTGTGACCCATTGTCAGGACTTCGACCTCATCGCCCGTATTTCGGAAGATCTCGGCGATCCAATGCCGGGAATCGACATCGCAACCCTAAAAGAAGAAGAAAAAATGGCTGCCCGCGGCTGGTGAAGCCGTTTGGCAATAATCGATGGATTTCAATGACGATCGGCGTTCTCGCTCTGCAAGGCGATTTTGCCCGCCATATACGGATGATCGAAGGGTTGGCCGCTAAGGCAGTCGAAGTAAAAACCAAAGCGACGCTGCACAGCTCTGATGGCTTGATCATTCCGGGCGGTGAATCCACCACTCTGGCCAAGTTGCTGCACAAACACCATTTATGGGACCAGGTTGTGCAGTTCGGCCGGACAAAACCCATCTATGGCACGTGTGCCGGACTGATCCTATTGGGCACCAGCCCCATCTTGCCAAATCTCGACGCGATGGGGTTGATCGATATCGCGGTGCAGCGCAACGCCTATGGCCGGCAAATCGATTCGTTTGTCGCCAATCTCGAATTGCACTTGCCGGATCAGAAGGTGGCTTTCGAAGGGGTCTTTATCCGCGCTCCGAAAATCACTGGATTCGGCAAATCGGTACAGCCGCTCGCCTGGCACGACGGCAATGTGGTGTTGGCCGAATCCGATCGTATACTGGTTTCGACCTTTCATCCAGAATTGACTGATGATCCCGCCATTCACAGCTATTTTATTCGCCAAGTCGCCGCCTCGATGCAACACCGGGATATCCAAGGTGCTGCCTGAACCGTGTTTTGCCGGGGCTGAACCCTAATCCTCGATTGCCATGTTTGATTACCATTCAGCGGGTATCAAAATTCGCCCCTATGATTTTTGGCTCGACGCCACCCGCGCCGTCGAATTCTCCTTTATCAGCCATGGCCATACCGACCACCTGCGCAACCACCAAAAGGTTCTGGCCACTCCTGCCACTTTACGCTTTTTTGCACTTCGCGGCAAGCAACGCCAAACGATCGCGTTGCCGTTTGGCCAAACTCTTGAGTGGAATGAACTGCAGATCGAGCTTTTTCCCGCCGGCCACATCCTCGGATCGGCGATGATTCGAATCGAACACGGCGGCCGCTCGCTGCTCTACACGGGCGATTTCAAACTGCGCCCGAGCCTTACCGCTGAACATATTAAAATTCCGCAAGCCGACATCTTGATCATGGAATCGACCTTCGGCCGGCCAGAATATCGTATCAAATCGTCATGGCTGCAACTGGTCAATGAACTCAAAGAATTTATCGACGATACCTTCCGACGCGGCCAGACGCCTGTCGTCCTCGCCTATTCGCTCGGCAAAGGACAGGAAGCGATGAAAATCCTCGGCGATCTGGGATATCCGACGCGGGTCCATTCCTCGATCTGGCAAATGGCAGAGGTCTATCGCGAGTTTGGTGCTCAGTTCGACCGGTGCGCTTTATGGCACGAAGTCGCCCTTCCTCCAGGAGAGGTTTTGCTGTTTCCGCCGCACATCTGCAATTCACCGGTGTTCCGCAAAGTCGCCAGGCCGCGCACGGTTTTTTTGTCCGGCTGGGCCAACCGCGCATCCGGCTTTCGCTTTCGCGCAGATCACATGATCGCGTTGAGCGATCATGCGGATTTTGATGAACTGCAAAGCCTTGTCAAAACCGTCAATCCGCAACAGATCTATACAACCCATGGTTTTGACGATTTTCCTCACTATCTGCAGGAATTGGGGTTTTCCGCCCAGTCGCTCGATGCAGAAGGCAAAATATAGTCTGGCTACCGATGGACACAAGCAATGGCCAAAATGAACCGCTACATCGCTCCACAAGCAGCAAAGAAAATTCAGCTGGAAATTGCGGCCGCAGGCGGCAATGAAGTGTTTTTTGTCGGTTATACCGAAGAAGACCTGATTGTCCACGACGTCCAGGCCGTCGCCCGCGGAAACGAATCGGCGGTCCCGGCTGTGCTGCAGATTGCCCAGGAAGCCGATGTGGTTATCCACAACCACCCTTCAGACCATTTGCGTCCATCAGAAGCCGATTTGGCGATTGCCGGTCATCTTCATCCTTTTGGTGTCGCTTTTTATATCGTCAACAATGCAGTTGATGATCTCTATGTGGTGGTCGAGCCTTTCAGCAAAAAGGAACAGGTCGATCTGGACAGCGAAGAGATCGCCAAACTGCTGCAACCCGGGGGTTCGATCGCCGACGCTCTTGCCGGTTATGAAAATCGACCCCTGCAAGTAGAGATGATCTCTTTGTTGTGCCGCGCTCTCAATCAGAGAAAAATCGCTCTCATCGAAGCGGGGACCGGAACCGGGAAAACGATCGCTTATCTTCTGCCCGCTGTTTTTTGGGCTTTGCACAACAAAGAACGAATCGTCATCTCGACCAACACCATCAATCTGCAGGAACAGCTGTTAAAAAAAGATATCCCCTTTCTGCAAAAGGTGTTGCCGGAAGAATTCACTGCGGTGTTGGTCAAGGGGAGGAGCAATTACGTTTGTCTTCGCAAAGTGGATGAATTGGACAGCGAGCTCGGCCACAGCGACATCGAAGAGGAAGACGCCGACATGGTCGAAGACTTGCTCCGCTGGGCGCACCAAACGCGGGATGGCAGCAAATCCGATTTGGCTTTCATTCCCAACGAACTGATCTGGGAGCGTTTTGCGGCGGAAAGCGATACCTGTACACGCAGCAAATGCGCCCACTTTCGCGACTGCTTTGTCAATAAAGCGCGCCGGCAAGCGATGCGCGCCCATATCCTCGTCACCAACCATCACCTTCTCTTCGCTGACCTTGCCATTAAAAATCGGCTTGGATACGGCAGCGAAAGCGGAGTTCTGCCGCCCTACCAACGAATCATCTTTGACGAAGCTCATCATGTCGAAGATGTGGCAACCGATTATTTCGGCAAACGCATCACCCGCTTTGGACTGGTGCGCATCCTCAATCGCTTGCATCGCGAAAGACATGGCAAAGTGAAAGGCCTGCTGCACACGGCGATGTATCGCCTCCATGAAGTGCATTCCTTGCTGCCGCATGAAACCGTCGACCGCATCGACATGCTGGTCAGCCACACACTGGTCAACCAGCTGAACCGTTTGACGGAACAAATCCACGCAAGCATGGATTATCTTTGTCGACTCGCGCAACAACAGCCCGACTTTTCTGCTGCCCGCGAAATTAAAGTCAGGCTTACCCCTGCAATCAGAAACGAGTTGTTTGCAGAGCTGCAATTTGTGGATCTGATACATGAGACGATCGCCGCAATCAAGCATTTCAGCGCCAAGCTCTCTTTCCTGCAGGAAGAGCTGATCCGCGCACAAGATCACGCCGGCGAAGATTGGTCTTCCCTGTTGATCGAACTCCGCGCACAGACCGACCGTCTGGCTCTTGCAGCAGAAGATTTGGACGATATTCTCTTTGGTGAAGATGAAGAACACATCCGCTGGATTGAGATACGGTCCAATGACCGCGGTCCGGCAATTGTTCGCTTGGCATTGTCGCCGCTCGATATCGGCAGCATGATGCGGGAGGCTGTTTATGATTCTTTCGATACGGTGGTGATGACCTCAGCAACTCTTACCGTTGATCAGAAATTTGATTTTCTGCAAAACCGCATCGGTTTGCAGGAAATTTCTCCGGACCGCCGATTTGCCCAGGTGCTGCCTTCACCTTTCGACTACCATAAGCAAGTTCTGCTCGGCATTCCCACAGACACCCCCGAGCCCAACCAATCGCGTTTCTCCAGCGAAATGGAAAAATTTATCTTTCGTGCGCTGTCGATCAGCCATGGACGGGCATTCGTCCTCTTTACTTCTTACAGCTTGCTGACCTCGGTCTATGATAAACTCGCCAGCTCCCTGCAAATGCTCGGCATCCAGACTCTCAAGCAAGGAAGCGAAAACCGGCACAGCTTGCTCAACCGTTTTCGCGACAGCCGCAACAGCGCCCTTTTTGCCACCGACAGCTTCTGGGAAGGCGTCGACGTCGTCGGCGATGCGCTGCAATTGGTGATCATCACTCGCTTGCCATTCAAAGTCCCCAACGAACCGGTGATCGAAGCCCGCTATGAAGCGATTGAAAAAATGGGCGGCAATCCCTTTATTGACTATGCGGTGCCGCTGGCGGTTATCAAATTTCGCCAGGGATTTGGACGGCTGATTCGCAGCACTTCCGATCGCGGCGCTGTGCTTATCTACGACAACCGCATTGTGAAAAAATCTTATGGCAAGCGTTTTCTTCACTCTTTGCCCGAATGCGATCCTCTTGTCGGGCCGCAAGAAGAACTTTTTTCAGCTTTTGCCAAGTTTTTCCATTCCTGAAATTGCTTACAAATTTGTAAATCAAAACATCATCACTTCGCTGTTGCTCCCTGAAGAAAATCCTTCTTGTATCCTTCGTTTTGCGCCGAATCCGGGTCGCAACACGCGGGTCACCGTTGATGGCTATCGTTACAATATATGGCACGTTACTTGCGTACTACAAGTAAGGGCGCTGCTCAACTGAAACCGACAAACCAGAACGCCATGGAACGGTTCGGCCAAAATCCAACCAGCATGCAGTTTGATCGCAAATCAATAGGGAGTCTGTATGAAAAATCGATATCGGTTTTGTGCTGTCCTGATTCTGCTCTTGAGCGGAATCAGCTCGGCCTTCACGGTTCTCGTTCGCCCGCAGCAGGCGGAAATGCGGCCGGGCGAAACGATTCGATTTGAGGCCCAGCTCTTCAACAGCGACCAAGAGCCGGTACGAGCGCAATTGGTCTGGTCCCTTATGCCTGAGAATCTGGGCAGAATCACCCAGGATGGCTTCTTCATCGCCGGGCTGGCACCTACGGAGGGTGAAGTCCGAGCCACTGCAACGATCGATGGTGAAGAAATCGTTGGCACCGCTCTGGTCAAAATTGGCGAGGGCAATCAGCACGAAATCGAAATCCAGGTTCATCCGGAAAAGGTCAGTGTACCATTTGGAGAAACCGTTCAGTTCGAAGCCAAAGCCATCAGCCGAAACGGCGTCTTGCTCACTCCCCAATCCTTGCGCTGGTTTGTGGAACCCGGAGTATTGGGACAGATCAATGAAAATGGATTGTTCACCGCCGGCTCGATGATGGCGATCGGCCGGACAATCGCCGTTGCAGAAATAGACGGCCGCACCTATCGCGGCAGCGCAATGGTCGCGATTAATCCGACTGCCAGCGCCTCGTTGAAAGGGAGCGTCACCGATGCTGCAGGCTCAGCGCTTGCGGGTGCCACGGTAACAGCGATGCTTGTCAGCCGGTTTCCATTTGTGGTCCATGCCGTTACCGGTGCAGACGGTTCTTTTGCGATCGACTCTCTTATTCCAGGCAGCTATGTGGTACAGGCATTTCTGACTGGCTATGCTCCGCAATACTATAACCACGTCAACACCTTCCAAGAAGCCACACCAATCGAATTGGCTTCTGCAGAAGAGCGGCAAGGAGTTGACTTTGCGTTACAGCAGAGCGGCGTCATCTCGGGCCGGGTGACAGATCAAGAAGGACTGCCTCTTGCCGGTGCTCACATCTCGGCATACAACCGCGGCAATATCCTCTTCCGCACCCATGCGATCAGCAACAGCAATGGTCATTATGAGCTGACCGGCCTCCTCAACGGCCGTTATATCGTTATAGCCGAACTCTCCGGATACCTCAACGAATATTACCCGGAAGCCGAAAAGTTGAGCGATGCCCAAGCGGTTGAAATCATCGATTACGCCCAGGTGGACGGGATTGATTTTACACTCTCCCGGACGAGCGCCATTGTCGGAAGAGTGACCAGTAAGTCCAATCAGCAGCCGATTGCCGGTGCTCGAGTTTTGGCGTATGGGCTGTCGAATGGACGAGGTCTATTCGATTTTCAGAGGCCATTTGCGCAACAGGCTGAGACCGATGAAGATGGACAATATGTCTTATCGGTTCAGCCAGGTATCTATATCGTACACGCAATAGCAGCTGGTTTTGAAATGATGTGGTTTGAAAACACCACCAATCCAATGCTCGCCAAACCATTACAACCTGCCGCCGGGGAACATCTCATCGCCGATTTCGCGCTCACCTCTCTTGGCAGCATTACCGGCATTGTGCGAGATGCGGCGACACAGACAGGAATTGCAGGCGCTCGGGTCAGCGTTTTTGCTGAAAACGCGTCGAGAGCGGTCTTTAACACCTTCACCGGAGAAGACGGCTCATTTCGATTTGAGTCTTTGCCGGAGGGATCGTATCTCATGCGCGCCGGAGCAACCGGCTATCTAGCGCAGTACTATGATCATGCTGCGGATTTAACCTCTGCAACGGCTGTGCACGTCGAGACCGATCAGGAAATCACGGCCATCGATTTTGACCTGCAGACAGGCAGCAGCATGAGCGGCAAGGTGATTGCTGCAGAAAACAATGAACCTGTTGCTTCCGCAATCATCAACGTGTATCAGCTCGATGGCCCGGTCATTCGCGCAACCCGCAGCAATCCATCCGGAATGTGGCAGTTAAACGGTTTGCCTGCCGGCGTTTTTATCGCAGTCGCTCAAGCACGCGGGACTGACCAGCAGTTTTACGACGGCGCCAATGACCGTACCAATGCCACTCCCATCGAACTGGACGGCGTATCTGCCATCAATGATATCGACTTTGTTCTCAGATCGAGGATAAAAATCGGCGGACAGATCAGCGGTGTTGTGGTGGATGAACAAAACGACACCCCTGTCGAGGGTGCAATGGTGATCGCAATCCCTGCGCAGTTCGGCCGGGCTCACCATTCCCTGTCCACTGCAGATGGCAGCTACCAACTTGCCGGCCTCAGGGACGGCACTTATTACGTGATCTGTCGAGCAAGGGGATATATCGGCGAGTATTATGACAATGCCTACCACTGGCGAGATGCTCAGACCATCCAGATCCAAGCCGGGCAAAGCAGGGACGGCGTCAATTTTTCTCTTGCGCCGCAACAACAAGGAGCTTACTGGATTGCTGGCAATGTAAAAGACCAGAACGGCGCACCCATCGAGGGTGTTTTGTTGACGCTTAGCACCGAAGAGCAGGTAACAGCAGCCACAAGTTCTCGCGAAGATGGCGCTTTCCTCTTCGAAGAAATGCCGTTTGGAAGCTATACCTTGTCGATCTCCTACCCCAGTGCCGCGGACGAATCGAGTGATCGACCTACCATGATTGCCGTCGGCAACAGCACAGCGGTTTCGGATTTGCGGATCACTCTTGTCCAATCGACCACCGAGATCGAAGACGCAAAATCGCTGCCCATCGCGTTCGCCCTAGAGCAAAATTATCCCAATCCGTTCAATCCTTCCACGGAGATCCGTTTCTCACTGCCGATTGCCGCCAAAGTAGAGTTGACGGTTTTTAACCTCCTTGGTCAGCCGATTCGGGTCTTGTCTGATCTTGAATTCAAGGCAGGCTCACATGCAGTTGTCTGGGACGGCCGGGATCAACAAGGACTCGCGGTTCCCAGCGGTGTCTATTTTTACCAGCTGCAGGCAGGTTCACCGACCGAAACCTTTCAACAAACACGGCGAATGGTGCTGATGAAATAATACCAGAGGAGCGGCATGCCGGGTCCACGGCATGCCGCTCGATCTCTCGCCGCATTCTGTTGCAGCACTCCCATTCTGTTTGTCTCTCCAATCTCGGACCGAGACCCTGTCGCTGTAAATCACCATCATCTTGCAAAAAAATCAGCTGAATACCCTATCCCTCGCCCGGAAACGGTGTCCAACAAATTTTGCCCTTTTTTATCAGCGATATTTTTTTTATGTTAATTTATCTGCCCCGGAGGGCAAAAGCAAAACGGATCAATTTCGCTTTATCTAAAAGCAATTATCTGCTGTCTGAAGAGGAAAAATCATGTCCCATCGAAAACGCAATTTGATCGCAGGAATTACAATCATTGCTGCAGGAGCTCTCTCGCTCTTTTCACAGCTATCCATCGTGCATTCATGGGGACGAATTTTGCTTATCCTGTTGTGCGGTTTGACCGGCGTGCTGCTCTATTGGCAAGCCCGGGATAACCAGAAATCACCCGGGATATGGCCTTTTCTGCTGGTTCTGATCGCTCTGCTGCTCCTGCTGCCCATGCTATGGCCAGCGTCAAGTCAGTATACCATGGCGGTGGCCCTGGCCGCTTTTTCAATCTTTTTCGGCTGCCGGGCAAGGCGAAATCCCGACAAATGGTGGTTGGTTTTGCTCAGCGGAACGCTTTTTACCTTGAGCTCTGTCTATCTTTTGAGAGAATTGTCGCTGCTTTCAGAGAACAACCAACTGGCACTCTTCTGGTTTGGCCTTGCCTTTACCTTTTTTTATCTGAAACTGCAACAGCCCGTCACCGGCGGCTTTACCTGGCTTTGGATCGCAATCATCGGTTTCTTTCTGTTGGCCGGTGTTATTCATCTGGGCACGTTCATTTCGATCCCTACTGATGTCATTTTGCCCTTTTTGCTCATCTTGATCGGCATAGGATTTATTGCCCTGTCGATCATCACCCACCGCAAAACGAGGAAACAGCTGTGAGCCGCGCTTCTGCTGAACGACTGCAAAAGATTCCTTCGATCGATGCGCTTTTGCTCGACCCCGAAATCAAAGCAATACTTGAAAGATTCGATCGCGAGCGAGTCAAAAGTTGGCTCAGTGCCGCTGTGGAACAGAACAAAAAGCAGCTTTTGCACAACGACAGCGATGCAACGCCCTCGAGAAAAGAGTTGTCGCGTGCGATCATCGATCATTGTATAGCAGCAGTGGCGGCATGGCAGCGGCCGAGTCTGCGGCGAACGATCAACGGCACCGGTATTGTTTTGCATACCGGTTTGGGCCGAGCACCTTATTCGCCAGCAGCACAGGAACAGGTTCAACAGGCCATGCAGGGTTACTGCAATTTGGAAGTCGATCTTTTATCCGGCAAACGAGGACAACGCAACTCTCATATCGCCGATCTGCTTTGTCAGCTTACCGGTGCCGAAGCGGCTGTTGCGGTCAACAACAACGCCGCAGCGGTCTTTCTTGCCCTCAATACACTGGCAGCCGGACGCGAAGCGATCATTTCGCGCGGTCAGCTGATTGAAATCGGTGGTTCCTTTCGCATACCGCAGATCATGGAAAAAAGCGGTGTCATCATGCGTGAAGTGGGAACAACCAACAAAACCAAACTGGCCGATTTTCGCGAGGCGATCAATGAAAAAACTGCGGTTATTGTCGTCGCCCACACGTCCAACTATCGGGTGATGGGATTCACCGCCGAGGTTTCCGTGGCTGATCTTTGCGCACTGGCGCATCAACACGGTATCCCCGTGCTGCACGATTTGGGCGGTGGAGTTATCGTGGACCTCCAGCAATTCGGTTTGCCTTATGAACCGTTGGTGCAGGACAGCCTCCAGGCAGGCGCTGATGTGGTGACTTTTAGCGGCGATAAAGTTCTTGGAGGTCCGCAATGCGGTTTGCTGGTGGGAAACCGGACAGCGATCGGGCAGATCGCCGCCAATCCATTGATGCGGGTGGTGCGCTGTGACAAATTGACTTTTGCCGCGCTGGAAGCAACCCTTAAACTCTTTTTCTCGTCTGATCTGACGCAAGTTCGGGCGATTGCCCGTTTAACTGAGCCAGCCAATAGGATCGAGGCGCGCGCGAAAATTGTGGAGCAGCGTTTGCAGGCAGCCTGCAGCGGATGGCTGGAGATCGAAAGAGTCGATTCGGTTTCGCAAACTGGCAGCGGGGCTCTGCCGCTCGAAAAACTGCCCAGCTGCGCGCTGGCGATCAAGCCCAAAGCCGGTTCTGCGGCCGACCTGGCCGGCCGCTTGCGCTGCGGAACCACGCCCGTGCTGGGCTATATCAAATCTGATCACCTCTACCTCGACTTTCGCACGATCGAAGACGAGGAGATCGAAATCCTGATTCAAGCATTTCTCGCCATCGCACCAACACGATGACCGGCAAACAGCCGTGGCTCAGGAACTGGCACGACCTTTCTGATGCAAATCGCGCAGGGATCGGCGCAAGATTTTGCCGGCGCCGCTTTTGGGCAGCGACTCCAGTATTTCCACCCAGCGCGGCACTTCAAATCGCCCCAGATGCCGTCGACAAAAGGCGATCAAATCACTCGATTTGACCTGCTCACCTGCTTTCAGCGAAACATAGGCTTTGACCTGCTCGCCGTGCAGCATATCCTGAATTCCGATCACTGCCGCTTCCGCAACCGCCGGATGTTGATAGAGCACATCTTCAACCTGTCGCGGATAGACATTGATTCCATGCACAATAATCAAATCCTTGGCGCGGTCGACAATCGTGCAATATCCCTCCTCGTCGAGAAAACCGAGATCGCCGGTGCGTATCCACTCTCCGCGAAAGACATTTACCGTTTCCTGGGGTTGTTTCCAGTACCCTTTCATCACGTTGGCGCCGCGAACGCAGATTTCGCCGATCTCGCGCGAAGGCAGCGCACGCCCCTGATTGTCCTGAATCTCGATTTCAACATTTGGGATCGGTAAACCCACGGTGCCCATTTTGCATTTCCCGCCGATCGGGTTCACGCTGACAACCGGTGAACATTCCGTCGGTCCATATCCTTCATAGACAAGCACATTGTAGCGATCTTGAAACCGTTTTTGCACCGAAACCGGCATCGGAGCACCACCGGAGGCACAAAAACGCAGCGAGGAAAGATCAGCGGCTTTGTTCTCCGGCAGATTGGCCATCATCGCAAACATGGTCGGAACGCCAAGAAAAACCGTCGCCTTTTCATCTTGGATCGTCTTGCAGGTGCCCTCTGGGGCGAATTGCGGCAACGCCACGACTGTCGAACCTGCTGCGATGGGGCTGAGGAACCCTGCAGTTGCACCAAAGGAATGAAACATCGGCAAAACCGTTATAAAAATATCGGTATTCTCGTGCAAATGCAGTGCATGGACGACCGAATCGACGTTGGCCAACAGATTGTTGTGTGTCAGCATAGCTCCTTTTGGCAAACCGGTGGTGCCGCCGGTATACAAAAGGGCTGCGATATCATTCTTGTCTGTCGGTGAAACCAATACAGGTGAAGGATCAGCTTCTTCAACCAGTTTCTGCCAGCTCAGCACTCCCGGCATCACACCATCGCCAATGCAAATCATCGTCTTGACATCCTGCAATTGATCGCGAATGGCAACAACAGCCTTTTCCACCGCCTGGTGGTAAATCATTGCTGTCGAACCCGAATCTTTGAGCAGATACAAAACTTCCTCGGGATGCAAGAGCAGGTTGATGGGCACGACTGTCGCCCCAATTTTGAGAATGGCAAAATAGGAAGCCATAAATTGTGGGGAGTTGATGCAGTACAAAGCCACCCGGTCACCCTGAACAACCCCTTGCTGCTGCAGTGCATTCGCTAAACGATTGCTCCAATCGTTCAACTCTGGATAGAGAGTTGTCTTGCCCATAAAACGAACTGCAGGCCGATGTGGAAATTGGCCAGCACTGTCGACAAGAAGTTTTGCCAACGAAGGTTTCATTTTCTCTCCTTATTGGTCAGTCGTTCTTTGTTGATGACATGTACCGCCTCCACAAGAACAGGATTGGCAAGATGATCGGCGTTTGTAACGAGAGAGGTGGAGAACCAACAACATGAAACCAAAGGCGGCCGCCAAAACCAAAAAGGCTATAAGATATTCCATCCCTGCATTCCCCTGGTCTGAGTTTTAAGATAATCAACCTGCCCCCCTGAATAACAGCAGCCGAATACGCTCATCAGAGAAACAGACGGCAACAAGAGCAAGCGATCGGTTTCGCAGCGCGATTAAAAACCCTGTTCACCAAAGGCATGGTCAAAAGCAGGACTCGTGCGCTCTTCAAAACCATTTTCTGTTCGTTCGATCAGCAAGACCGCAAGGTTTTCCCGCACAGCCAGACCATATCCAGCTTCCGGACCGAGCACATCGATCGCAGTGGCCATGGCATCAGCAAGGGTGCAGGAAGCATGCACAACCGTGACCGAGGCCAGGCGATGCGCGATCGGTTTGCCGGAGCGTGGATCGATGGTATGCGAATAGCGGACTCCATCGTGTTCGAAATAATTCATATAATCGCCAGAGGTGGCTGTTGCCAGATCTGTCAGTCGCAGCACTCGTTGTATGCGGCCGTCTCGGTTCGGCGAGGTGATGCCGACATGCCAAAGTCCATGGTGCGGGCCGGTGCCGCGGCAGTAAACCTCCCCGCCGATTTCGACAAAAAACGATGCGACACCAAAAGAATCGAGCAAAGCGGCCACACAATCGACACCGTATCCTTTGGCGATCGCGGCAAGATCGCATGTCAGATGCGGATCGGCCTTGCGAATGGCTGGCGGGTCATCCTGTACTCTGACCATTTGATAGCCAACATGTTCTTTGATTTGAAGAATCTCATCTTCACTGGGGAATTCTTCCGCTGCCGAGCCCGGGCCGAAACCCCACAAGTCAACCAATGGCGCAACCGTTATGTCGAATGCGCCCTGGGACAATTCACTGACCCACAGAGCTTGAGCAAACACGTGTGCCATTCCCCCAGGAACAGGGAACCACTCGGTTTGCTGTGAACGATTGAACTGGCAAATCAACGACGAATCGATCCAGGTCGACATCTGTACGTTCACGTCGAGCAATACATCTTCCACCGCTGCTTCGATTTCGCGTCGGTTGAGCGAATCCGCAGGCAAGGCTTTGATGACAAAAGTGGTTCCCATGGTCTGACCCTGCCAGCTCCACAGCGAATCGCTTTGGGGGCCGTGGCACGCCAGGAATATCACGGCCGCACTGTTTAAAACGAAAAAGACTATTTTCCGCGCCATCGTCAGCTTTTCCATGCCTGTCATGAAAGTCTCGCGGATCAACCGCCAAAATCGTCATAAAGGATATTTTCCGGCTCGACTCCCAGGCTGTCGAGCATCTTGAAACAGGCGCTGTTCATCATCGGCGGGCCGCAGATATAATATTCACAATCCTCCGGATTGGGGTGATCCTTGAGATATCGGTCATAGAGGACCTGGTGAATAAAGCCAACTGGTCCTTGCCAGTTGTCCTCTTTTTTGGGCTCGGAGAGGGCAATCGTCCAGTTAAAATTGCTGTTCTCCTCCGCCAGTTTGTTGAAATCTTCCTGGTAAAATATTTCACGCAGGCTGCGAGCGCCATACCAGAATGTGATTTTGCGTTTGCTGTGCAAACGGCGCAATTGATCGAAGATATGCGAGCGCATCGGCGCCATCCCGGCTCCACCGCCGATAAAGACCATTTCGGCGTCTGTCTGTTTGGCAAAAAACTGGCCGTATGGACCGGATATCGTCATCTGATCGCCTGGTTTGAGATTAAAAATATAAGAAGACATTTTGCCCGGCGGCACATTGGCCAGCCGCGGCGGCGGTGAGGCGATGCGAACGTTGAGGATGATGACGCCCTTTTCGTCGGGGTAATTGGCCATCGAATAAGCGCGCACCACCGGTTCATCGACTTTTGAAACAAATTGCCACATGTTGTAGCGATCCCATTCGTCGCGAAATTCGCTTTCGATAGCAAAATCTTTGTAATAGACGGTATGCGACGGGGCATCGATTTGAATGTAGCCGCCTGCGCGAAAATCAACGCTCTCCCCCGCCGGCAAATCCAACACCAGCTCTTTGATAAACGTTGCAACGTTGTGATTGGAACGCACCGTGCATTGCCATTTCTTGATTTCAAAGATGTCGGGCGGCACCACCAATTTCAGATCGCTCTTGACCGCTAGCTGGCAGGAGAGCCGATAATGCTCACGAATTTCCCGGCGGTTGAGCTTGGAGGTTTCAGTAGGCAAAACATCGCCGCCGCCTTCCGCGACGATGACTTTGCACTCTCCGCAAGTGCCACCGCCACCACAGGCCGAAGGAAGATAGATCTTATTTTCCGCAAGCACGTTGAGGAGTTTGCCTCCAATCGGTACGTTCAACGCCCGCGATTCATCGTTGTTGATGACCAGTTTAACCTGGCCGCTGGCGACGAGCTTGGATTTGGCGAACAGAATCAGCAAGACCAGCAAGAGGATGATCAAGGTGAACATGCCAACGGCGAGAAGTATCAGGTTTAGCCCTGTCATGCAGCGCTCCCTACAGTTGAATTCCGGAAAACAGCATAAAAGTGATCGCCATCAAGCCTGCGGTAATGAATGTGATTCCCAATCCGCGCAACCCTTTGGGGACATTGCTGTAGCGCATTTTTTCGCGAATACCGGCCAGGGCGATGATGGCCAGAGCGAAACCTGCGCCTGAGCCCAGACCAAACACAACGCTTTCGGGAAAAGTATAATCGCGCTCAACCATAAAAAGAGTGCCGCCAAGAATCGCACAATTGACCGTAATCAACGGCAAAAAGATGCCAAGAGCATTGTACAATTTAGGCACGTATTTGTCCAGCGCCATTTCCAATATCTGCACCATCGATGCGATGACACCGATATAGGTAACCAAACCGATGAAGGTCAAATCGACATTGGCCAGGCCCGCCCAGGCCAATGCCCCTTCGCGCAGGATGTGGTTATAGATCAGATTGTTGACCGGAACCGTTATTGCCTGCACCACCACAACCGCGACGCCAAGGCCGATAGCGGTTTCAACACGTTTGGAAACCGCCAAAAAGGTACACATGCCGAGAAACAAGGCCAATGCCATATTCTCGATAAAAATCGATTTGATGAACAGGCTGAGATAGTGTTCGATCATTTTAGTCCTCTTCGACTTGTTCAGGTTTTCGGGTCCGTATGATCCAAATCAACAAACCGATCAAGAAAAAAGCGCTGGCCGGCAACACCAACAGCCCGTTTGGTACATACCAACCGCCGTCGGTTGTGGTCTTGAACACCACCATCCCCAGAATTTTGCCTGCCCCGAACAGCTCCCGGACGAAGCCAACGGTGAGCAAAACAAATGCATAGCCCAACCCGTTGCCAAGGCCATCCAGGAAGCTGACCAACGGCGGATTCTTAAGGGCAAAAGCTTCGGCACGGCCCATCACAATGCAGTTGGTGATGATCAAACCGACGTAAACAGACAGCTGTTTGCTGATATCAAAAGCAAAAGCTTTGATAATCTGATCGGCAACGATTACCAGGGAAGCGATGATGGTCATCTCCACCAGGATGCGGATGCTGCTGGCGATATGGTTGCGGATCACGCTCACAGCAAGATTGGAAAAAGCGACGACAAAAGTGACAGCGAGAGCCATGACAATCGAGGTTTCGAGCTTGGATGTCACAGCCAAGGCTGAACAAATGCCGAGGATCTGGCGGGCGATCGGATTATCGTTGAAAATCGGATCCAGGACTATTTTTTTAACTTTGTGCATCGCGCTTTGCCTCCCGCAGCTTGTTCAGAAACGGACCATATCCCTGGTCGCCAAGCCAGAATTTGACCAATTGATCCACCCCTCGGGTGGTGATGGTCGCGCCGGAAAGACCATCGATCTGGTGCCCAGCCGATGGATCACCGGGATCCGTCTGACCTTTGATCACCTGAATGACCACTTGGCCCTGATCGTCGAATGCCGCTTTCCCCCGCCAAAGGGATTTCCATTTTGGATTGTCGACCTCGCCGCCAAGTCCGGGAGTCTCGCCATGTTCGTAAAAAGTGAACCCATCGATCGTCCGCAAATCTCGATTGAGGGCGAGAAAACCGTACATGGTCGACCACAACCCCTTGCCATATATCGGCAAAATAATCTTTACCATTTCACCGTTCTGGACCACCGGATAAACCGCCATATACCGCGGTTTGCGCTTGATCTGGCCGAGGTCCTTATTCTGGGCCACAGCCACACCAAGCTCCGGATCCATCGCAATAGCCCGGATATCAAAAGTTTCGACGTTCAATTTATCCGAAAAAACAGGATCAACAACCTCGCCGGTTTCGAGATCGATCATCTGAGGCTGGATCGCCCGGCGAAAGGTCTCCTCCACTTTTGTCGAATCGGTATAAAGATCTCCTGCTTGCAGGATGTTTTTGAATTTATCGCGCCGCTTGTTTTCTTTCTGGATCTTGCTCAACGAGACCGCTGCCGCTGACACCATAATCGAACAAACCAGGCAAACGCCCAATGCGACAGTCAGAGTTTTCCGGGTGCTGTTATTCGACATGGCGCAAGAGCCTCCTCTTGATATTCCGCTGGATAAAAATTCGATCGATCGTCGGAGCAAAAACGTTCATAAACAGAATCGCCAACATCATCCCCTCTGGAAAAGCGGGATTCACCACCCGGATCATCACCGTCAACATGCCGATCAGAAAACCATAAATCCATTTCCCTTGTTCTGTTACCGTTGCGCTTACCGGATCGGTGGCCATAAAAACGGTGCCAAAGGCAAAACCGCCCAGCACGAGATGCCAAAGCGGGGTGACTTGAAACATCGAATTGGTGGTGCTGCCTATTGTGTTAAACGTCAGGGACATCGCCGCCATGCCAAGCACGCTGCCCAGCATGATTCTCCACGCACCCAATCCGGTAGCGGTGAGAATCAAGGCGCCGAGCAAACAGGCAAACGTTGACGTCTCTCCCATTGATCCTGGAATCGTTCCCCAGAAGGCCTGTGACCATGAAACGCTGAGATCGAGCAACGGATCGGCCAATTCAGCCAATGGTGTGGCGCGGCTCAGTCCGTCAACAGCCACCCAGACTTTATCCCCTGAGATATAAGCCGGATAGGCAAAAAATAAAAAGACGCGACCGGTCAGGGCTGGATTGAGAATATTCATCCCGACTCCGCCGAAAACTTCTTTGCCGATCACGACCCCAAAAGAGATGCCGATTGCCACCAGCCATAGCGGAATGTCTGGCGGCAAAATCAGTGGAAACAGAAGGCTGGTAACCAAAAATCCTTCTGCCACTTCGTGGCGGCGCACCACGGCGAACAAAACTTCCCACAATCCGCCGACTGCAAGGGTAACAATATAGACCGGCAAAAAGTAGAGTGCGCCATGCAGCAGATTGGCCCAAACGCTGTGCGGCTCAACGCCGACCGACAAGAGAGAAAGAAGCGCTCCGCGCCAACCGGCTATCTCCGCCTGTCCCATAGCCTGTAGTCCCAAATTGGCCTGCAATCCAATGTTGTAGCAGGCCATTAAAACGGCCGGCACAAGCGCGATTACGACAGCCATCATCATCCGCTTTAAATCCAGGCCGTCGCGCACATGCGGCGAAGCCGTCGTCACTTTACCAGAGGTAAACAAAAAGGTATCCGCTGCTTCATATAAAGGATGCAAGCGTTCCAGTTTGGCACCCTTGGCAAAATATTTAGCCTGTTTATCGAGAAACTGTCGTAGGAGCTTCACTAGCCTTCCTTTTCGATTAGGTTCAATGTTTCGCGCAGATTCATGCCATGATCAATCTTCGATGGACAGACATAAGTGCATAGGGCCAGATCTTCTTCATCCAACTCCAAACAGCCGAGTTTTTCCGCCTGTTCGACATCGTTAACAGCCAGGGAACGGAGCAAAAAGGTCGGCAACATGTCCAGCGGCATCACTTTCTCATAACTGCCGCTGGGGACAATGGCACGCAATCCGCCGTTCATCGCAGTGGTCAAATCTAAAAGCCGTTTGGGAAACAATCGCGACAACACCACATTTTTAACCGAATGGATCCCGGCCATCGGGCTGAGCCAACCGGCAAATGTTCGCTGTCGACCTTCGGGGATAACCGAAATCTGTTGGTGATACCGGCCCAGAAAAGCGCGCACATCCACAGCCGTTCGGCCGTGCAGGACCGAGCCGGAAATCAGGCGGTAATCGCCCTCTTTCAATTCATCCCGCACAATTTCCTGCAGATCGGCACCCCGGCGCACGCGAATCAACCGCGGTTCTTTTACGCCTGCTCCGCTCAACGCCACCACCCGTTCCTGTTCCAGACGGCCAAGGCGAAAGAGATGCCCCAATGCCAACAAATCCTGCGCCTGGATCCACCAGACAGTTTTATCGCGATAGACAGGATCGAGAAAATGGATATGAGTGCCGGGATTCCCTGCCGGATGAGGACCGCTGAACTCGACCACTTGCAGCTTTTCGCTCTCGGAAATAGAAACTAAGGTTTCGGGATCTTTACACACATAGAGTTTGCCGTCGGTCAATTTCCCGAGAGCCGCCAGTCCGAACCGGATATCCTCTTCACGACCTTTGAGAACAACTGCCATCTGAGGAGCCAAAGGCTGGCTGTCCATCAGATTTATGAAAATAGAATGGGGTATTTGGTCAGGATTGGCAACTTTACTGAACGGTCGCATTCGCAACGCCGGCCACTCGCCGGTTTCGAGCAATCTTTCGACAACCTGCTCGCGTGTCCAGCCGTTCAATTCATCAGCAGTCAGAGCGTCAAAGGAATTTTCCGCCTCGCCGGTCAGCTCGATCACCAGAGAAAGGAAAAATCGTTTTTCGCCGCGGTTGATCGCTGCAACCGTACCCGCTCCAGGAGCTGTATAGAGCACCCGCGGCAGCTTTTTATCGCTGAAAACCGCTTGCCCCACTTTCACTCTGTCGCCAACCTTGACAAGCAAAGTCGGACGCATGCCGACATAATCCTCGCCGAGCAGCGCAACTCGCTTGCAGGATTTGCGATCAGTGATCTCTTGAATCGGCCGGCCCTTGATCGGTAGATCCAATCCTCTTTTGATGGAAATCTTTTTCATGACCATCCTTTATCCTTATTCTCCCCGTTGTTGGCAAGACCGCAGCGTTGGCGGAAGAAGAGAGTTGATCGATTGTTCTTAAAAGAGCAAGGCAGCTCAGCAAATGGCTCTCTATAAATCGTGCGTTGCAGTGAGAACATTACCTGTGGAAACGAATATGAGTCTGGATAGACAAGGCGAGTCTTTCCCTTACAAAAGTGGAAAGTAGCAAATCAACAAAGGAAAAACAATGCTTTTTTTGCTTCTTGTTTCTGAGAAGCGCACCATAAGGCATGCAATGGTTGCAGTCAGAATCCGCCTGTGCAATGAGTTGCGGGGCCCTTTCCCATTGCCTTAAAATAGAGAAAACTGTTGCAAAATGGCGAGATTTAGATTACTTTTTAATTTATGCAACGCCGGGACATAGAACAGCGATGCAGTTTGATGCAGGAAAAGGAGCATTATGGCCGAAAGGCTGGACATCCATCCGGATAATCCACAACCGCGTTTTATCCAACAAGCGCTCAAGATTCTGCAGGGAGGCGGCCTGATCATTTACCCAACCGATACCGTCTATGGTTTGGGTTGCGATCTGTGCAACAAACGCGCCTTGCAGCGGATTTATCAAATTAAAGGCAGCGACAAACGCAAGCTGCTGAGCTTCATCTGTCCGGATTTAAAAGAAATCGCCAGGTATGCCCACGTCTCCAATCCCGCCTATAAACTCATGCGCCATTATACCCCGGGGCCGTATACATTTATCCTGGAAGCGAGCCGGGAGGTCCCGAAAATTCTTTTGGAAAAACGCCGAACTGTGGGCATTCGAGTACCGAATAATGCGGTTTGCCAATGCTTGCTCAAAGAACTCGGCACGCCGATCATCAGCACCAGCGCTTGTCTCCCAGGTCAGGAATACATCAGTGATCCGGAAGTATTATGGGACCTTTTTTACCATCACATCGATCTTTTTCTCGACTCTGGAATCGGCGGCACCGTGCCGTCCACAATCCTTGACTTGACCGGCGATACGCCGGTTGTCCACCGCGAGGGCAAGGGCAAAGCCGATTATTGAGCCATCAGATAAGGAGCAGCAAGTGAAAACCAGCGTTTATTTCCTTTGTTGTCTGGCCATTCTGGCGACTGCAGCACCTTCCATTTCACAAGACAGTCTGCAGATACAGCAGGTGATCGACCGGACGCGGATTGAATTCTGTCCTGAGCCACGGCTAAATCTTTTCAATGTGCACATGCGATTCGGCAATGAAATCGTTTTGGTCGGAGAAACATCGATTCCCAGCGCGCACGATTCGCTCATCGCCAGGTTGAAACAGATCAGCGCGCTTCCCTTGATCGATCGGGTTCGCGTTTTGCCAGACTCTGCCATCGGCGAACGCAGCCACGGTATCATTCAAATTTCCACCACCAATATGCGGCGCAAGCCGAGTGTTGCCGCAGAGATCATCAATCAGGGGATCATGGGAGAAACAGTCCGGATTCTCGATCACAAGTCTTTCTTTTATCTGATCCAGCTTGCCGACGGCTACCTCGGCTGGGCGATAACGGACGGTATCCTCCCCATGACAGCAGAAGAATTGAGCGCATGGGAGAAGAAAAGCAAATCCATCTTTATCAAAAATTGTGGTTCAGCCTATAGCAACCCTTCACCCGATAGCTACCCTGTTTGTGATCTGGTGCGTGGTGCGGTTTTTGTTCGCCTGGCGGAAGCAAGCGAATGGACCGAGATCGAGGTTTTGGGGAATCGCCGAGCCTTCGTTCCGGCAACCGGGGTGATCGATCTCCAGGCATTCCAGGAACAATCCAAAGCAGATCCACAAAAATTGGTGCATACCGCCAGCCAGTTCCTCGGCATTCCCTATTATTGGGGCGGACGATCGACCAAAGGATTCGACTGTTCAGGTTTTACCCATACCGTTTTTCGTCTGAACGGCATCACCCTGCCGCGCGACGCCAATATGCAGGTCGAGGTCGGCTTTGATGTTGCCATCGACTCGAGCTATAACAATCTGCTGCCCGGCGATCTGCTCTTTTTCGGCCGCACTGCAGACCGCATCACCCATGTCGGCATGTATATCGGTGACAAACGGTTTATCCACAGCGATGGATTTGTTCGCTGCAACAGCTTTGATCCAAATGCATGCAATTTTAGCGACTATCGGGTTGTTTCCCTTCAGCGAGTCAAACGTATCCTTTGATCAAGAGTACAGACAACTCGTATTGGGGTCTGATTGCGGCAGGTGTTGCTGGCCTGGCAAATCGAGGATGTGAAACAAGCCAGCTTGTGCAGACAATAAAAAATGGCTGCTTATCTTTATGAGCAGCCATTTTTTATTCCATGCAAAAGATCAATGGTATCCCAACATGGGACACCACAGGCAAGAGATCTATTTGAGGTAGAGCAACTTTTGCACCTTGATCGCTTTCTGTGTTTGCACCCTGCACCAGTAAATGCCGGCGCTGTACGGCGCGGCGTTCCACTGCAGCGAGTGCCAGCCGGCTGACTGTCGATCTTCGACCAGCGTCTCGACCAGCTGTCCGCGCAAATTGAGAATTTGCACCACCACCGGTGCAGCCTCTGGCAAATAATAGCGCAAGCAGGTCGATGGATTGAACGGATTGGGATAGTTGGGTTCGAGCATAAAATCCATTCCCGCGGGCGACAGATCGATTTGCGCAATTTCCGAATAAGCAAAGGCCCCGTCTGTATCGATTTGTTTCAAGCGGTAGGTGGCTGCGTTGATGCCGTTGTCGCGAGGCAAAGTATCGACAAACCGGTAAGAAGCCGGCTCGGCGGTCGTGCCTCTTCCCGGCACAAAGCCGATGGTTTGCCACGGATTGGCTTTGTCGTTGAAAAAGCGCTGCACCTCAAAGCCGTAATTGTTCTGCTCGCTGGCAGTGCTCCAGGTCAACATGATTTCACCGGTCGCCAGCAATTGGGCTTGAAAGGCGACCAGTTCCACCGGCAGGCCGCCGTCTTCGGTGCGCAGAATCGTGCCGTCTGCGCCGGCGGCGATGCCGACTGCTGTGCCGCTGAAAGCGATGGCGCGCAGGTTTTCCCAGGTACGGCTGAATTGTCGTGTCCAGGTGGCGCCACCGTCATCGGAACGCAATAAAATGCCATTGTCGCCGGCGATGAAGCCGGTCTGCGCATCGACGAACACCACTTTGTGCAAATCGCCATAGGTGCCGTAATCGAGCTGTTGCCAGCTCTGACCTCCGTCTGTTGAGCGGATGATCCGGCCTCCCACTCCCACAGCCACCGCTATGTCAGGTGAAGCGTGGGCGACGCTGTACAGTATGAAGTAGCTGGGCAAACCGAAGGATTGCCAGGTGGCGCCGCCATCGGTGGTTCGCAAAACCGCAGTGCCGGAGCCGACCGCCAACCCACTGTCTGCATCGGCGAAATCGACTCCCATGAGGTTTTGGGTAGGCGCAGGAACCACAGATTGCCACGTGGCTCCCGAATCGCTGCTGCGCAAAATCACCCCGTTGCCGACGATCACGCCGTGCGAAGCGTCGGTAAAAACCACATCCCAAAGTGGGCTGCTGGTGCCGGCGTTGATCTTGGTCCAGAACGGGTCGCCACTGGTGATGCGCAGAATCACGCCATCCGCGCCGACAACCACACCCAACTGAGCGTCGATAAAAAAGACATCCTGCAAATGGTTGGTGACCGAGCTGATCTGTTGGGTCCAGTTCAAACCGCCATCCTCGGTAAAAAATATCGAGCCGTCATTGCCCACCACGGCACCGTGTTCGGCATCGGCGAGGAAAGCGCCGTTGAGCTGATATTGGATATAATTTGGAGGATTCTTGAGAGCCCAGGTGGTGCCGGTGTCCAGCGTCTCGAGTATGACCCCTTCCTGGCCCAACGCCAATCCGTTGTTTTGGGAGAGAAAACCCAATGCAGTCAGATCGTTGGTTACGCCATTTGTCTGCTGCGCCCAGGAAGAACCATTGTCCGACGATTTGAGCACCACGCCGTTGTCCCCGACGATGACGAAATAATTGCTGCCCGGGTAAGCAACCGCATTGAGATTCCGAGTGGTAGGCGAAACAATGGTTGACCAGGAGAGCATTTCATCACCCTGGCCAAGCAAAATCTTGCCCTCGCTGCCGACCACCATCCAGGAATTGGTCTGCAAATACAAGATATCATAAAGATTGGCTGAGGTCGGCGGCGTTTGCGCCTCCCAGGTTTCCCCGCCGTTTTTGCTGATGAGAACCACACCCAAATCTCCTACGGCCATCAGCCAGCCTGCGTTGTTGCCCTGCAGCGCATGCAGGTCCCGCACGGTGCCTGAAGCGGCAGGCAGCCAGGTATTGCCGCCGTCGATGGTATAGATGATCGTGCCGCCATCACCGACCGCCACCCCGTCGCTCGGGCCGAACATATAGACAGCGCGCAAAGCGACGATGGCGTTGCTGATTTGTGTCAGCCAACTTTTTCCGCCATCTTCGCTGCGCAAAATCACACCGCTGTCGCCGACCGCCATCCCTAAATCAGCGTTGGGAAAGTGGACTCCATAAAGGGCAATGCTGGTATCGCTCGGCTGCAACTTCCAGGCGTTGCCGCCATCCTGGGTGCGCAAAATCACACCGAGATCTCCGACGGCGACGACGGTCGCCGCATCGATGACCTGGAGATCATAAATTGCATTCCCTTGCGGCAACGGATTTTGCCAATACCAACCCTGTGAAAAAACGGCGGGAGCAAGGAGCGATATGACGGCCAAGAGAAGTGACAAACGTTTCACATGCGCCTCCTGTTAAAATCGTTAACGCTGGAGTGACTTGTGGATGCCTCGATGATGTGCAGGGCGCAATGAATCGGCCAGCCCAGACAGGGTGCAATACCCACAAATGCTGGAAAAGCCCTGGCTTGCCTGGTCTGTTTCTCAACGTGAAATCCTTGAGGCGAACCGCGCTGTTCAACAATATATAGCCACAAGCCGGGAGTTTTGCAGACGATTTATCCTGCAGTCCAGGTTTTCCTTTTCTTTGCGACCTTTCTTTTCTATTTTATGTCATGAAAAATCGGTTTGTTGAGCGGCAACCAGGAGAGATCATGAATGTTCTCGACATCATAGCCAAGAAACGCGACGCCCAAAAAATGAACCGTGAAGAGATCGACTATCTCGTGATCGGTTTCAGCAAAGGACGAATTCCCGACTATCAAATGGCTGCCTGGCTGATGGCCGTCTATCTGAACGGGATGGACGCCGAAGAAACCGCCTGGCTGACCCAAAGCATGCTCGTATCTGGCGATCGATTGCGTCTCGATTCTCTGCCAGGCCGCAAGATCGACAAGCACAGCACCGGCGGCGTAGGCGATAAAGTCTCGCTGATCCTGGCTCCTCTCGTTGCCACCATGGGCGTCACGGTGCCGATGATTTCCGGCCGCAGCCTGGGGCACAGCGGTGGTACGCTGGACAAACTGGAAGCGATTGCCGGATTTTCCACCCAACTGTCAGTTGAGCAGCTCTTTGCTCAGCTCGAAGAGTTGGGCGTCTGCATGATCGGCCAGACAGAGGAACTGGTGCCGGCGGATAAAAAAATCTATGCTCTGCGAGATGCAACCGCCACCATTGGTTCCATCCCCTTGATTACGGCCAGCATTCTCAGCAAAAAATTGGCGGAAGATCTGGATGGCCTTGTTCTCGACATCAAAACCGGCCATGGGGCTTTTATGCAGAACCGCGATGCCGCAACTGCTCTGGCACATAGCCTGGTGACCACTGCCAAAGCGAACGGCCTAAACACAACCGCGATCGTCACCGACATGGATCAACCGCTCGGATTGGCGATTGGCAACTGGCTGGAAACTCGGGAAGCGATCCAGACATTGCAAGGGGAAGGGCCACGGGATCTGCTGCTGGTCACCTTGCATTTGGGGGCGCATATGCTGCGCCTGGCGGGCTTGCTGCCAGAGATCGAAGCCGGCGTCGGTGTTCTCAAGCAAAAGATCGACAGCGGTGCAGCTTTCGATCGTTTCAAACGGCTGGTAAAAGCTCAGGGCGGTGATTGCCGATTGCTTGACAATCCGGGACTCTACCCCCAGAGTCGCTACGAAATCCCCATTTTCGCCCAAGAAAGTGGACATCTGGCTGAATTGAATGCGCGAACTCTGGGGCAGGCGGTTGTGCGATTGGGTGGAGGGCGAGAGTTTCTCGAAGACGCGATCGATTATAAAGCCGGAATCGTGCTCGATAAAAAAATAGGCGATCGTATTCAAAAAGGCGATCGCCTGGCACAACTCTATTCGGATCGTCCGTCGGTCCACGATGTCGCGGTTGAACTGCAGTCGGTATTCCGCATCGCGTCACAAGCGGTCGAGCCTCCTCCCCTGATCATCGAAGAAATCACCAACCATTAAAGGGGCGACCGCTCGGAGTTGGCTCAAGAAAACGGAAATTGCACATCCAGGCGGAGTTCATCAGCCATCTTGTGCAGAGTCTTTTGCATCACCGTGTTCAGCGGAACTCCATCGATCGGAATTCGTTTTTCATTCTCGAATTCTTTTTCTCCGGCAGTATAAATCCGTTTCTCTCCGGGCAGCTTTTGCGCGGTGCGCATGGATCGCACGAGATCTCCCGCCAGTTTTTTGAACTCTTCAACGGCGATAAAATGGGAGATGTCGATAGCGATAAAAAAATGGCCGAGCTGGTGCGGAATGGCTTTGCCATCCTCATTCAAACCGGAGAGGGCTTGGCCAAAAGCACCGCCGGCAAAGAGGGAGGAAAATATTTCCACCATCATCGCCAAGCCATAACCTTTGTAACCGGAATGGCTCTCTCCAGCTCCACCAAGGGGCAGCAAAGAGGCTTTTCGCAAGCCCATAAGCCGCAACACCTCGCCGGGATCCGAGATCTCCGCTCCCTGGTCGTCTGTCACCCAACCTTCGGGCACGGTTTTGCCTTCCCGTTCATAGACTTCGATCTTGCCGCGCTGGATAATCGATGTGGCCATATCGAGCACAAAGGGGCATTCTTCATCTGTAGGCACGGCAAAGGCGATGGGGTTGGTTCCCATCATCGGCTCACCGCTGAAGGTCGGCGGAATCGAAGGCCGGGCGTTGGTGAAAGCCAATCCAGCCATATTCTGCTTAACCGCCATGATCGGATAGTAACCGGCAATGCCAAAGTGCGAACTGTTGCGCACCGCGACTGCAGCGATGCCCACTTGCCGCGCCTTATCGATGGCAAGCTCCATCGCTCGATAGGCGATGACCTGCCCCATGCCATGACCGCCGTCGATCACCGCACTTCCGGCGGATTGGCGAACGATCTTCAGCTCGGTTTTGGGCATCAGAATGCCCTGGCGGATGCGGTCGACATACATCTTCAGGCGTCCAATCCCATGCGATTCGATGCCGCGCAAATCGGCTCGTATGAGAACATCGATAATGATCCGGCGATCATCATCGGGCACTCCGACCTGTGCAAAAGCCTTGTCCATAAAATCGCAAAGAAAATCAACAGAAACCCGGATTGTGTTCATACCTGTCCCTCGTTTTGAATCAACCCCAATTGTTTTTTCAGCCTGTCGAGGAAAACACCTTCCAGTTCTGCCGAATCATGATCCAAGAGTTCCAATGTTTCGCGCTTGATATCTTCCCGATGTTGTTCGAAATCCGGATCATTCAGGCCTAAATCCTCAAAATCATCCGCCAGCTCGATAAGGAAATTTTCTCGAAACGGCCGTGTCGTCTGTTCTCTTTCGATCAACGCCAAACTGCGATTGAGAATCTCAAAGAGCATTGTGCGGGCCAAATGCCAATTTCCTTCATTGCGCAAAAACTTTGCCCGCACCAGAAGAATCTGACAAGGCTTCATCACCTCGTTGGGATCAATTTTTTGCGACAAAGGCAAATCAAAAATATCCGCCACTTCCTCGCGCACCGAGCGCGTCAGATCCACCCCCGGGGCAGTGATAAAAAATTGGCTCAATTCCGGAAAAATCTCGATCAAATTGAGCAGAATATCGATCAGCGCGTTCTTGTCTTTGTTGCGTATCGCCTTGCGCAAGTCCTGGTAGCTGATAAAGGTTGCTGATTCATTGAGCCAAGCCAACAACGTCGCCACCTGATGTTCGCAAGGTCCGCTGCCAGCTCGACAATTGCAGCGGCCGAAAAGCTGTTCACCATCGACAATCATTTCGACGCGATAGTTGCCTTCACCGCGAACTGTCGCATGCAAACCATAGTGGGTCATGAAACGATGTTTCACCAGTTGATTTTCATAGATCTGCTCACCTTTGCGATAAATTTCGTGACTCGCAAAAGCTTTGACATCCATAGGTGTGATGCGTGTCGGCATAATCGATCCCTGGTTTTTGGTGTGGTCACCAACTTAAACCGTCTGTCGTTTAGCCTCTTTTATCGCTGAGAGAATGCTTCCCATCGCTTGTTCGGAAAACTTGGGATCGCTGGCATGCAATCCAAAACGGCTGGCATCCATGACCTGTTCGTTCTTCTGGCCGCTGCTGTAATGGCGATAGCTGATAACTGGAATTACCGGGATGGTGACAGAGTCATCCCGATTCTTAAATGAGAGGCGCAAGTCATTTTTATCGCGCTGCGCCGATTTGATTAAGCTCAAGGGCAGCCACTCATACTTGTAGCCGCGATTCGGAAAGGAGCGTTTTTGCAGAAAAGCCAACCACTCCCGTACCAAAGGCGGTTGCACCTGAACCAGCGCCTGTTGATAGATGCGGGTTTCCACTCCCAGAACGATGTTGTGGAAATAGGCATCGACGATGCCGACCAGAAAAGTCAGGAGAAACGCGACTCGAGCTACCATTTGGGTCAGGCCGTTGGGCAAGCCAAAGATGTTCCCCAGGAGAATCGCAGCTCCCAAGCCAAAAACAAAAGCTGTCAAGATCCAGGAAAATATCTGCGTCCAGAAACGATTGCTGGTCTTGTGTCGCCAATTCAAGAGTAAAGCACCAAAATTTTCCTGCTTCGTTTTTTGCCACAGTTTCATTCTTTTCTCTTTCTCTCTATTGATCAAACAGGGAATCGGACTGGTTTTCAGCACTGAAAAACACTCTCAGAGCGCAGTCAGAATATTTATCGATATTTGCGCAAACTGCCATCCCCACCAATCCGATCGAACTTCTCAGGGACTGCGAGCCGCAGACAGTTTTTGCTTGTCCGGTATAAGAACCAGAGGACGTTTTTTCAATATACAAAAAAGGTTAGATTAGCTGCAAGCAAAAACCTCAGACTCAGCGATACCGGCAGGCCACAAGAGACCTGGAGATTTGCTGCGTCGAACCAAACCCTGGCGACAGGCTTTGTGCTTGTGCATTGCATAAACGACCACATGTCATGAAAAAAGGGGGCCTCTGGACCTGAGAGGCGATAGGATGATGCGCGTAAAGAGGGTGAGGGATGGATTTTTCAGCTTTTGGCCATTTGGTAGAGACAATCCCGAATCGAATAGACCGAGCGGATTAGACATTGCGCAACAGTTATCGCCACCAGCAGAAAGAAGATGATTTTGATCGTGGACTCGGAGGGCAAAGCATAGTTCCACAGAAGAAAACCCAGGGTAAAAACAACTGCTTTGAGAATCGCATAACTGGTGCGGCTGAGGGGTGAAGCGACCAGCCACCAGCCCATACGCGACTTCATGACGGAAAATGGGGTTTGACCGCCGGCGATGGCCACGGTGCGAAATCCATCGGTAAGGATACCGCGTGCCACCACCACGATCGGAATCCAGATGGGGATGAGATGCAAAAAACCGAGCATAATCCACAGAACCGACTCGACAATCCGGTCGCCGGCAATATCCAACACGCTGCCCAGCCGGGTGGTGCAGCAGTGATGGCGCGCCAGATAGCCGTCCACACTGTCGAGAATGAAAACAGCCGGAATGATCGCGATGCAAATGGCACGGACCACTGGATTGGGGTTTTGAATCAACAACACAACGATAAAGAGAAGAAAAATTCGTCCTACAGTCACCATATTGGCAGGATTGAACCATTCTTTGGAAAATCTCATGCAGAATTCCCCTGTTTAAATATGGATACCGAGTCGACCAAGGCCAGAAACAACCGTAAAGAACATGCTAGATGGCCGACCGCCGGCTTGCACGTCTCGATTTTTAATGGCGCGCAACAGATCATGATCGGATCTGCCGGAAAACTCGACATATACCGTTCCGACTTCAAACGGTGTGTGAGCATCGCTGCCTGCCGTAATGGGTGAATTGAGCCGGCGAGCGAGGTCTGCAGCCATGGTATTATCTTCAGCGCGATAGGATCGGCCGTTGCGAACTTCTACAGCCAGGTCTCGCCAATTATCGATCTGGTCATAGGCACGAAACTCATGGCGACGTTCGGAAAAGGGGTGGGCAATGGAAACCAATCCATTCTGGGCGCGCACTTGCGCCAGAATTTCGCTGACAGTATGTCCGGTAACCGGTTGCGAAAGAAAGAGACAAAGCAATTCGCCCGCAACCAGTTCATCCTTGTAAACTTTCATCTCCTGTCCGAAAATCACCCCCACTGGATAGCGATGAGCGATTTCGGCGAAAGCGCCCCAGCCCGCAGCTGTATTGTGATCGGTAATCGCGATATAATCCAGACCGCGCTCAACAGCGGCAGATAAAATGGAATCAGGCCGGCTGATGGCGTCTGGAGAAAAATGAGAATGGATATGCAAATCTGCTTTCATAACGCTCTCCTATCCTTTACAGTGGATAGGATGTTCAAAGATTGTGCCACGGCAGCAACAAGGACGGCGGTAGACGGATCCTGTTTTTTATTTATTTACACTATTCGCCGCCGGGTGTGGCGGTCTGGCTGCGACTCGATATGCCTCTATTTACTTGCAATTGCAAGCAAATAGAGGCATCAATGACAGGCAAAACATGCGTCTATTCGACTTTGACCAGACGATATCGTCCTGAACCATTGCGATCGGAAAAGATATAGCGTTTATTCAAGTGCGCATAAAACCAGATCTCTGCTGTTGGACGGTTGAGTTCAGCGGGCTGTTTCTCAACCTGAGTCGGGGGACCATTGAGTACAAAAGTCCGGCCACGGTCGGTTTCCCAACCCTGGCGGTTGTCAAAAAACTCCGGGAAATTGCGGTTGGCGTAATCCACGCGCAGAAAAAATTCTGTTTTCAGTGGGTTTCCAGGCGTCTCAGGATCGGGATCGCGCTGGCGCCAAAATTCTTCTATCAGAGTTTCGTGTTTGGCCGGATCTGTTTCGCGAACTTGCCGGATCCACTCTTTGGGTGCAATCAATTTGAGCTGATCGACAAGGACATTCGAGTTCTTTTCCGTGAGGTCAAGGTCTCCCCAAAAGACGCGAAATTGGCGCTCGGCCCGCGCCGAAAGGGGTCCGGCATCTCCCCTGATCCGCAATGTGTAACGGCCGGGGTTACGCAGGGCATTTTTAAAATCGAAGCAATGGGCAATCTTTTTATCCACCGGGGTTTTATAAACCGTCGTGTCCAGAGAGATCGATTGACCGTTTTCCAAAAACAATTGCGCGACAACCACCAGTGAATCGTCCGGCTCTGGCACATAGATTTCTACAAAGCTGGAAAAAGCAGATTTTCGGCTGTCGTAGACGTCGCGTAAATTGGCAACCAGCGTTTGTCGCACATCGTCGCTGGTGCAGTCGATTTCGTCGGCAAACACCAGATCGCTGAACTGCAGACGATCGGTATGCAGCGCAGGGATTGAAAGTTTCTTTTCTCGTTTGAGAATCTGGTTGGATTCTTGGTCGATCAGCTGAATATGAGCGACATAATCGCCAGGCGGCAGGGACATTTCGACTTTTTCCCGATGAACGACTTGCCGTGAATTGGTTTCCGCAAAAGAAAAAGCCCGCTTTTGTCCGCTGATAAAACGTTCGGCAATGGCTTCGCGCTTCGGGTTATAGATGACCATGCCGATTTCATAACGGGCCTGGAAAGTAGAATCGTTCTGTTTAAAAAAAGTCAACAGGTCATTGACCAGATTGAAATGAAATACCACCTGGGTGCGATTCTGCTGCGCATCATCGGCAAACAGATAAGACTGGTAGTAAAACAAAGCACTGCCGAACGGATTGTTGTCGACAATATTTTGCGGCGGTTTGGACTGCATCCTTCCCAGGGCCGAGGCCGAAAGGCCGGTGATGAGGGCCAGGCCAAAGATGAAAAGACGGTTGAAAGCGCTCATGGATATCTTCCTTTGTGACGCGTTATGTCCGCTGCAACCGGCCGGGCTGCCGGAAACCGCAGACGCCAAGCCTTCCGAGGTTACGGCGTCGCCTTTTAGAAATCTGCACCCAGAGACCAGAGATATTGCGGAGAATCGGCTGAACGGTAGAAATCTGTTGGCCAAGCCATATCCATGCGCAAAAGGAAAAACCCTAAATAGATTCTAATTCCCATGCCAAAACTGGCGAAAAGATCCTTTGTGCGAAACAATCCGTTGGGCGCTTTGACGAAAGGTTTGACTTGGTCTCCTTTATCCCATGCCATGCCCATGTCGGTAAAAATCGCACCGCCGATATTGCCAAACTCAAGAGGCAAGGGAAATCCCAGGGAGAGGCGCTTGATCAGCGGAAAACGGAACTCGAGATTGGCCAAAGCAAAGCGAGTGCCTTCCAGCTCATAAAAGCCCGCGCCACGCAAAGGCATCTCAAAGGTAGAGAAATAGATCTCTTCTATTTTGTCGATGCGGATGCCGCCATTGTATTCTCGGTTTAGCCAATTGTTCACGCCGCCCAGGAAAAATTTCTGCGGATGCATCCCAACACTGGCACCCCCGGATAGCCGCAAACCAATGCTGTAATTTTTGTGCAAATTCACATATCGCCGCCAATCGGCGCGCAAGGTGGTAAATTCAACACCACTTTCACCCAATCGCGGGCTATAGGTCAAACCGACAGCATAACGGGTGCCGTTGATTGGCCCTGTTCCGCCCCAAATGGTGTTGTCCTTCGTATAGGTGAGATTGTTAAGGGTAAAGAATCGGTTTCGCGGAGAAAGAAAACCAATATCGATCAATTCGTCGATAACATCGTCTGGATAATCCAGATAGGAACGGCTGATACCCATCAGAGTTGAGCCAAAGCTCAGGCGGCGAAAGCGGTCGAAAGGATTGCTGAGTTGAACACCCAAGCCATAGTTGCGGTCTTTAACCCAACCGAGCATATCCGAATAGAAGAAATAGGCGGTATGGTAGGCGCTGACGCCAAAATCGATCCGCCGCGGCAGGTAATAATAGCTCGCCATATAATCGGCATTTTTCAAGTCGCCAAACACATTGGCCGCAAGATAAAGCTGATGGTTCCCCAACACATCCGATAGCAGGACGCTGGTGTAACCTTGAGTGCCGAAGAATTGATTGTAACCTACAGCACCATAGACCAGATCTGGAGTGAACTGCACCTCGTATCTCTTGACCTTGTAATCGCCGCTGGGCAGAATAAAATCAGTCGAATCGAGAAATACTCCGCGTGGTTGATTGAGGTCATTTAAATCCCCTGCTGCAAAAGACTCGTCGAAAACAAAATTGCGATACCTGCGTGTATCCTCGTTGATAGCGGATTTGCTCGAATCGTCATAAACCCATTCGTCTTGGGCGATTTTTTCCTCGATATTGAGCAGCTCCTTAACCAGCTGCGTTTCTGCGACAACTACGTCTTCCGGCTTTATTTCCAATGGATTCTTGAGCTGATAAAGATCATATCCTGCTTCAAAAAAGGAGGCAAAGATAAGCCGGTTGGCATCTCCGCCCCAGCTGGGTTGAAAGACACCGGTAATCACATTGGTAATCGGCCACTCCTCGCCGCTTTCCAAATCTTTGATATAAATATTGTTCACCCCGGAACGCTCGCTGGTAAAAGCGATTTTGCTGCCGTCCGGAGAATAGATCGGTGTACGTTCGACAAATTGCGATTCGACCAGTCGGCGCAATCCCGTGCCGTCGGCATTGATTTCAAAAATGTCGAAATTCTTCATGTCGATGTCTTTTGGTGCGAGATTTTCGGGAACGCTTTCACCATAAGAGCCCCGATCGCTGGCAAAAACCAATTTCTTGCCGTCTGGAGACCACTTGGGCTCGACATTGCTAAAGAGATCATCTGTTATCTTGCGCAACTTTTTGCTGCTCAGGTGATAGGCATAGAGATCCCCTTGTCCGTCTTTCAGACCCATGAAAACGATCTCATCCCCGTCAGGACTCCAGGTGGAGTTATAGATTCCGTCGAGATCGAACTTGATGCTCTTGACAATAGCTCCCTTTTTGACATCGACAAAATGAAGTGCATCTTCTTCTGCCGTTTTTGCGCTGAAAACAATCTGTTGATCGTCCGGACTCCAGGCGATATTGGGACCGCGAAGCCATTTCAACTCTTCGAGATTGCCGGCCCGCTGCCCGCGCACCAACTTTTTTAAAATCCGCCCATCAATTGTGCTCATCAAATAGATATCGAAATAGTCATCGCGATCGGAAATAAAGGCCAGCTTGTCGCCGTGATGATTGACCGCCGGACTGGTGTTGACAAAACTGCCGTCTTTCCGGTGTTCAGTGAGTTGTTTGGCAAACTCATCGGGTTCCTGGCGGTTTTCCATATCCGGCCAATAACGGCGTTTGAGGTAGCGGTGCCACCGCTCGGTTAGTTCTTCAGTGTTCATGCCGATGGATTGCTGCAAGCCGCGTTCTGTGCTCTTGTTGATCTTGATCTTGCCCAGGATTTCGCCGACTTTTTCCTTGCCATAACGTTCGGCGATATAATTCAACACCGACTGACCACCTTTGTAGGCCATAAAACCGCCGAGATAATCGATGGGCGGCACATACCCGGCCAGAGTCGCATCGCGCATATACATATCGCTCTCGATATCCCAGCCACGGCTCTCGAATTCAGCCAGGCCTTCGATCATCCACAGCGGCAACTGAAATTGCTGCATACCGGTGATAATCGATTGCACGCCTGCGCCATAAACCATCTGCAACATCACTGCATGTGTCAACTCGTGATGAATTACATGGCGGAACTTTTCCCACTCACCCTCATACGGTATGACCACCCGGTTCTTGAAAAACTCGGTGAATCCGCCCACCGATTCTTCCGGTGGACTGAGATCGACGTTGGTTTGACCAAAATCGTTGTGGCTGTTATAGACAATAATTTTCAGCCGCTCTACCAAATCATAGCGCAAGCTCTTCTGCAGTTCCTTGTAACTCTCCTCAGCAACCTGAGCGACAAAGGTCGCCACCTCTTTCCCACCGTCGGTAAAATAGACGTCAAAGTGCTCGGATTGCAGAAACTGCCAATTGAAGTAGGTGTACTGTACTTTATTCTTGCCAAAATATTGTGCCCAACCGGTGCCCGCGCTGAAACAAAACATGAGCAGAAAAAAAATGGCTCTCTTCATATTGGCTCCATCTAATCTTCACCGAATACCTGCCGGTGAATTGTCTTGTTATTGGACATTTCTGTCCATCGATCGATTCCCGCTAGTGGCACAGATTATGATTGAAAAACAGCGAATGACCTGGTTATATTCCACTGCTGCAGGATGAAAAAAATGTGACTGTGGTAACTGTCAATTTTACGATAATTTTTTAACTTGGTTCCTGTCAAAGAAGTCTTGTGCACACGCACCAACGATTACAGGTGCGTTTGGTTCCAGCGTTGCCAAAAAAAGTGCCGCAAGAATCCTCTCCACAATTCGTGAGTTTAGTTTGCTTTTTTGGTTCAATTTTTTATTTTATAAAACTGTCTTTTCTTCACATCCACCCACATCCAGCGGACCGGGGAATCGCATGGGTTTTGGATAGACCAATGGAGCACAGAATGCGCAAACAAATATTTTTCTGGTTTCTGGCGCTGTTATTGACAATCGCCATCATTATTTTTCAACGCATGACCGGCCCGACCCATTCCATTTCGAAGAAAATCGATTTTTCCGGTTCCTCTGTGAGCTACGAATTCGAACGAAGCCATACCACCGATTCCAATCAACCCGTCTACGTCTCATCGACTGATACCTCGATTTCCGGAACCCTTTTCTACAGACGTCATCTTTCGCAGGATGACTGGACAGCGGTGCCAATGCAGCGTTTTGCCGAGACCCTGGTTGGTGAATTGCCCAAACAACCGGCCGCCGGGAAAATCGCCTATCGGGTGGAATTGTGCAAAGACGAAGATACGCTAATTCTTCCAGTCAAGGGCATCGTTATCACCCGCTTCCGCGGTGCCGTTCCCAGCGCCATCCTGATCCCGCATATTCTGTTCATCTTTCTCTTTTTTCTGCTGGCGATCCGCAGCGGGTTGGAGGCGATTCAGCCTTCCGAGCACCTCTTGTCTTATACCCTGTGGACACTTGTGATGTTGACCATCGGCGGTATGATCATGGGACCAATTGTGCAAAAATTTGCATTTTCCGCCTATTGGACTGGTTTTCCCAATGGCACAGACTTGACCGACAACAAAACCTTGATTGCGTTTATCACCTGGTTGATCGCCCTGCAGGTCATCTGGAAAAAACCACAACAACGCGGATGGATCATCGCCGCTGCACTGATCACAGTGGTGGTCTTTTTAATCCCCCACAGCTTGTATGGCTCCGAGCTCAACTATACACAAATGGAAACAACACTGCCCTAAACAGCCGGTTTTCTTTCAGCTTTGCATTTCGCCGTCCAGCCCAAGAAACCGATTTTCGAAAGCATGGATTTCATGGTTATCGGCCATCACACCGATTTCCAGGTGAAAGGTGCGGCTTTCACCTGGCGGCAACATTTCCAATACGCCGCGCCGACGCGCCTGGGTGCGGCCTTCCGGCCGGCAATTGCCCGGCTCCATGCCCACCACATAAGCCCCCTGCCCCATCATTTTCCATTCGGTATACTGGCCGAGCTCTCCTTTGAGATAGCTCAGGTAAATCCCCAGCCCCTGGTTGTTGGCAAATTGCCGGTTGGCCAAAGCCACATGCACACGGCCTTGCGCATCGGTATCATGATCGATGAAAAAAACCTGTTCGTCGTAGCCGGGAAGCGGTTCTGAAAAGCGATCGAATTCGTCCACCCCGCGGGCCGCTGCTTTGTCCCGGGGCTCGACGTCATTGACCACCGCTAAAAGTTCTGACCCGCTGTTTACAAGCGGAAAGCCGATATTGCAATGGTAGAGAACCATCAAAGGAGAAGGCTCGAAACCGCAGTTTTCCACCACATCCTTGAGCCAAATCTTGGACTCGCCAAGACGGCAGGTGATCATCCGTTTGAGAACCAGATTGGGGCCGAACAAGCGGCTCTCGCGTACCTCGCCACTGGCCCAAATCATGTAATCGTCTCCATCCCAATCCGTTCCGAAGGCGACATTACGGCCGGCGGAATTGGCGATGCGGCCGTGCAGTCCCAGCTCTTCATCGCCGTCTAGTTCTGGAGGGCCGGCATGTGTCAATCCACAAGTGACCAGCAGGCCGCCACCCATCGACCACAACCATCCCAAATCCAGGCTGTCATAAAAAGCTGGCGCCACCAGCCCGGTCGGAGAAAGCCAATCCAAGGGTATATCGCGATAACGCGCAGCCGCGATATCCAGAGCGCGATCCGCCACAACCAGAAATTCCAGGCCGCTGCCGGTATTGAATTTCAGCGCGCGTACACCCCGCTCCGAGCCATTGACCAGCTCAATCGGCCTCACTCCGCCGATCTGACTCATTTCCCCCACCCTTTGCAACAGCTCGGCTTTGCTATAGTTCTTGCCAAAGAGATTCGCCATATTTTACCACCTCGACAAGGTCGCGTTAGTTCTGGATTTTACCTTTGCCAATAGACTGCTCAATCCCGGACTCGGCGTTACACGTCGAATCGCCAACAGATCGACTGGATGGTGCTGGGCCAGGAGTGGCAGCAACAACACTGCTTTGAGGAAATATCCAGAGACAGGCGTCGCTTGCAGGTCGTCCACACTGGCTGTAGATTGTTTAGGATCAAGTTTTTTTTGAAAATAGCTTTTTCTTCTCTGAAAGTCAAGCCAAACCCTGCCGGATCGCATGCTGGCGAGAGAGAGCAAATCCAATGTTGTCCCGAGGCGAGTCTGTGAACCAGCGACGCTGCAGAATAGGCCATGCAACCATCGACACCGATCGCCTTTTTTGGTTGACCACAATCCCTGTTTCTTTTGCCCTCAACAGTTCACAGGGTCTGCATTATTTTCGAGGGATATTAACTGCATTTTTTCTATATTGTGTATTCAAACCGTATGATCTGAGCAAAGATCCTTCATGCAACAGGAATCGCACAACATGCCATCTTTAGGCAAGATGCAAAAACCTTTTTGGCTACTTTTTGCGGCGCTGGTAAGCGCAGGCTTTATTTATGCTCGCTTTTTTGAACCGCACCTGGTAAAAGTGAGCGAGACAAGGATTGTTTCCGAGCGGTTGGAGACTGCAGAACGACCGATCAGGCTCGTCCATATCTCGGATCTCCACCTTTCAGGATTTTCCGATTATGAACGCCTGGTCATCGACAAGGTGAATTCGCTGCAACCCGATCTGATCTGCATTACCGGCGATTTTTTTAAACACAGCAGGGTGCTGGAAGAGCCCAATTCCGCGACTTTTAAGCGACAGGCGCAGGCGATTCAGCTCTTTGCAAACGCCCTGGCTGCACCGCATGGCGTCTACGCCGTGCGCGGCAATCACGATTTCAGCAACGATAAAGAGACCAGCAATCTTTTATTGGAGATGCTGGCATCGACTGGAGTCACTGTCCTGGCCGATCAAAGCCGACAAGCCGTTGTTCATGGTGCAACCCTATGGCTGGCGGGCGTCGATTTTCCCGAGGACAAGCCCCAATCGCGCGCTTGCTTTGCGGTTGCAGGCGATTCGGCCGAGAGCTGGTTGCGTTCCGGTCCGTCGAACCGAAATTCATATGCACATCTGCATCGCACGGAATCGGCACCAGAATGGTACAACTACCGCTTCAGCGGCCGGTTCCGCCTTTCCGGCGAAGCCACGGCGATTGGTGTGACCTTTTACTCGCAGATGCATCGAGGATGGGATCGCTTCTATCGCCTGCGCAACTATGCTGGTCATCCGAGCTTGCATCTATCTGCGCACGGTACCCGGTTGGACAGCGAAAAGAGCGCCGACACTGGCGTGGTGCCGGAAAAAAATCGCTGGTACCGGTTTATTGTTATAGCTGAAACTGAGTCGCTGTACACCCGCATCGCTGCCAAGGTTTGGCCGCAAGATTTGCCAGAACCGCTGCACTGGCAAGCTGAAGCGACCGACACCTCTTCCACCCGCATCCGCGGCGGCACCATCGGCGTCTGGAGCGCCCATGACGGGGAACATGATTTCGATGATCTGGTCGTGCAAGTCGGGCAAAATACGGTAGTAACCGAAGACTTTAGCTCTCCGCAGGGAACCTGGGTATCGTACAACTTCCACCATCAAGCCCTGCCGGCGCTCTTGGCTGGTCGCGAGGAAAAGACTTTTTGCCTTTTCCTCAGCCACACGCCTGACCTCGCGGTTCACACCCGCGGCCTGGAGGTCGATCTGGTTCTGAGCGGCCATACACACGGCGGTCAACTGCAGTTGCCGTTTATCGGGTCTCCGGTGGTGCGCATCGGCATGGGCAGGCGTTATATGGAAGGCTTTCACGACCTGGGGTATACCCGCTTGAAGGTCAATCGCGGGATCGGTACGGTTCATCTGCCGCTGCGATTCAACAGCCCGCCGGAAATCGCATTAATCGAGTTATGTCCTGCCCGCTAAAGCCATTTTTTGCGCTTAAAATAGATCAACATCGCCGATGCGAGCAGGATCATGACTCCCCAAACAGCAAAATACCCGCTTTGCCAACCGAGTTCCGGCATAAAATGAAAATTCATACCGTAAACGCCGACGAGAAATGTCAAGGGGATAAAAATCGTCGAAATAATAGTCAAGACCTTGATCACCTCATTCATGCGATTTCCGGAAAGGGACAGAAAGGTTTCAAACAGCGAGGAGGTCAGATCGCGAAAAGTTTCGACCGTATCGATGATCTGCACAACATGATCATTGACATCCCGCAAATAGGGCGTCGTCTTTTTGTCGATTAGCGGAGTGTCCAGCCGCTGCAGCGAGATGATCGCGTCCCGCAAGGGCCACACCGATCTGTGAAAAAAAAGCAGATCTCGCTTGAGATGATGGATATGGCGCACTGAAGCCTGATCGCCATCGCTCATCATTGCTGCTTCGACTTGCTCGATGTCGTCGCCCAACTTTTCCAAAGCATTGAAATAGCGATCAACCAGCAGATCGATAAGGGTATAGAAGAGATAATCTGCGCCAGACTTGCGCAAACGGCCGTCTTCGTTTTGCAGGCGCTTATGGATGTTGTCGAAAATATCGCGTTCTCTTTCAGTAAAACTGAGGACAAAATCCCTGCCCAAAACCAGGCTGATCTGCTCCGAACTGATTTCTTTCTCGCCCCTATCCCAGTCGATCAACTTGCCCACAAAATAGAGGTATTCGCCAAAATTTTCGCTTTTGGGTCGATGCGCAGTGTTGGCGATATCCTCCAACACCAGTCGGTCCAATTGAAAAGCCGCGCCAAGCTTTTCCAGCCAGTCAAAATCGTGAATGCCCGACAACTGCAGCCAGATGATGTGGGAGTTGCCTCTGACTCCAGACCAGTCATAATCCGGCGCCAGCACCTGAGTCTGCAGATGAGCTGCATGGTAGACAGTCTGCCGGACGATAACCGGGATGTTGGGCTTTTTGTCTGTCAACACCAGACTGCCAGGAGACAAACCGGTTTTTTCGCCGCTTTTTTTGATCAGTTTCAACATCCAGGCCTCCAGCCCAAGCCGACCCTGAAGCGGTTTTATGGGCGAGTTATTTTCCAGATCAGATCAAAACCCGTGGTTTTCTCATCCCCTTTTGATGCCTGCAGATACCAGTTGCGGCCGATTTCATACTCGAGATTGATTTTCTCCGGCACCACCTCTGTGCTGTAGCCCAGCGCAAAGGTCCGTTCATAACTGAGGTAAAGATTGTTGGTGAGGTATTTGCCCACCAGCAGCGTTGCCTGTCGCCAATCATCCTGCCCCGAAAATTCGATGACATCGAGTTCCAACTCACCGCGCAATCTCTCGGTTAATTGATTGGCCAATTGTCCAGCCAATACGTTTGTCATGGTGGTGGTGCTCAACAATCCCGGCTGTGCTTCTGTCAATTCAGATCGTTGGCCCATCGTCAAGGCTTCAAATCCACGGCCGAACAGCAAATAGGCAAAAGCGTCCTTTTCCTCGACTGCAATGCCATCCAACAAAAAAGAAAAATCGGGTTTATCAAGGGAGCCGCTGAGCTGAAGAGCCATCTGTCGCTTTGCACGGTCGCTATCGCGAAATGAATAGAGCGCCTCGATATCGACCTGAGGATTGATCTCCTGACCTCCGAGAAATTCCAGTTTTCCCTTTTGCAGGACAAATCGCTTGCCATACAATTCGTAAGCGCCGCGCAATGTCTCAATGGTTCCGAACAATTCGAATCCTGTGGCGCTCTTAACAACAGCCACGTCACCTGATATCTCCATATTGAGATCCGAACTGCGGATCCAGGTGTTGCGGGGGATTTTCACCTGCACTGAGCCGCGCAATTCTTGCAGCCAATCGCCAGAACGAGAGGGCTTTTCGTAGGCAGAGTCAGGTCGGTTATAATTTGCCAACAGCGCCGGCTGCTTGGTTTCCGGCCCGTTGGCTGTTGGTTGGAGATTGAATTGCGATTTGGGAATGGAAAGATTGCCCTGCAAAAGCGGTTTTTGCAGTGTACCACTCACCCCCACCTCGCCGTCCACGCGCAGAGTCATCATCCGGTTTTGCACCGCAAGAAAATTTTCCGCAAAGGCCTGCAAGCCGATTTCCTTGAACAACAACGTGTCAAACGAAGCCGCATAGGCCAGATTTCCCTTTAATCGCATCCTGCCGTCATTGCTGGCAATATAAGCGGTATCGAGGATCACGGCGCGATCGGTAGCAGTCATCTTCAGCAAGATATCGCGATAGTCGAGCCCGGCGATCGGAACTTTCACCGCACCGTTCTGGAGAAAAAGATCACCGGCCATTTTGGCCTCATTCCAGTTGCCGCTGATCTGTAAACCGCTGTTCAGGCGGCCGCGCACCTGAGTCAAATCCTCGGAAAGATGGCGAAGAACCGAAAGATCGACATTTTCTGCCACCAAAGTGGCTTGCAGGGGACGATCCCGACGCCAATCGATGACCGGCTCGCTGGTCAGATCAAAAGTCGCCGGCAATTGTCCGGTTAAATTCAGGAAATAATCGGGGGCTTTCCAATTCACCTCCGCAGCCAATCTTCCCGAATCTGCGGTCGCCTGTCCGGCAATCAGCCCAAGCTCGGTCTGCTGCAAAGTGAGGTTGTCGAACGCAAAATCGATCTGTACGCGCGGGGCGATTAAAGGTCCCACAATTCGCCCGTGCAGTTTGGCTCGGCCCGCCAACAATGGCCACTCGGGAAATAACTGCTGCACCGGTTGCAGGGACAGATCCAACAGATGCAAACTCAGGTCCAGATGACGATCAGGTAAAAAAGAACCTTCGACAAGGATGGATTGCGATTCCGAGAGAAAATAGAGCCCTTGCAGTGTCCAAAGTGAATCGATATGAGTCAGGTAAATCGGTTCAACAGAATGCCATTTCGATCCCAAAAGATCGGCTTGCAGAGCAGCAATCGTCAAGGACTGATGCGGTGTCCAGCGGACTCCACCTTGCATGGACAACTGCAAAGTGTCATTGTGTTCCAGGTGAAGTTCATAAGCGGCAGAGTCCATCTCGGCGGTTATTGCCATACGAACCTGCGGAAGCTTGGTCGCGCCTTGGTGCAAGCCGCTGGCAAACCAATCTATTTCTGCTTTAGGTTCACCTGCTATCCAGGAAGCGGTTATCGGACCGCGCAAGGACTCGCCCTTCCATTGCTGCCAGGAGTAGTCGAACAACTCCACCTGCGCCTGCAGGTACAGAGAATCGAGTCGACCCGATACCGTGCCACCCACTTGCCCTTCCAGGTCAAAATCGGCATTCTCGGGCAAAAAAGTCAGTTTGCTGAGATCACCAGGCCTCACCTCAAAATCGATCTCGCCCTCTTTATCCAGGCCAATCCACCCCGAGGCATTAGCGCTCAACATTTCACTCTGCAAAAGGAATTCCGGCAATTGCAGGCTGATGCGGTCTGCAATTGCCCGACATACCAGAGTATCCATCTGAACGCCGGCAATCGAACCCGGAGCCAAACGCAAATCGGCATCGAAAAGAGGCGAGTGATTGGGCATTCCTTGCCCGTGAATTTTTCCTCTCCCCTGCAGATCGCTCTGCCAACTGCTGTCTCCGGTTAAAACGGCCAAGTTGAGGTCAGCAAACCTGATCGCTGCCTCATATTTTTCGCCTGTGAGGCTGCCGGCCAGCGATGCGGAAAAGGCCTTGCTCTCGATAGTGGCGTTTGCTTTAAGGTGCTGCAACCGCGTTCCCAGACGAGCGCTCGCCTGGGCCTTTGTATCCGACACCTTCAACGAGGCCACCTGCGATGAATCGAGATCGATGATCGTCTGAAGATCCCAGCTATTGGATGGCGATCTGGAGGCTTTAAGTGAAAATGTTCCATCGATGTCACTCCGCCATTGCTCGTTGTTCAGCCAAACTGCGAGATCGATTTGCCGAAAATGTCCGGCGATGCCAAAACGTTGGCGTTCGTTTAAATGAGCAAAATCGCCACGCAACTGCAAGACTTCCTTTTGGTGTCGCAGCTGCAGTTCGCCCTGGCCGTCTTCACCGTCGGACATCAACTGCAAATGGATATCGATCGCGCCGGTCTGCGCAAAGGGCGATTGCCAAATCGGATCGTTCAGATCCAGCGCCGAGCCGTCGACCTGCAGGGAAAAAGCTGAAAGGCGGCGCAGATCGAGCCAACCGCGTGCCTCGACATGGCTGCGGCCGCTGTAGAGATCAAGCGCATGCACTACGAGCGTATCTCGTTGCAACGCCAGATTGGTCGTCAGAGAATCGAAAACCGACTCGGCGCTAAGAGGTTCGATATGAAGTCGATGGAGGTCGACCGCCAAAGAACCAGGCCCGCCGGCAGCCTGCACTCGCGCATTCAAGTCGATCCGAGATGGTACTCCTCTGGGAAGAGGCTGCAAAGGCAGGATGTCGATTCTTGCGCGATTGAGTGTTACCTGCTGTACCTGGAATCGCCACGCCGATTGCGAAGGCGAACTGTCCGATGGGCTTTCGGTTTCTGTCGGCACCAAAAGGTTTTGCACATTCCAGGTTGAATCAGCCCTTTGGACCAGGCGAAGAACAATATCGTCAACGCTTAAGCTGCGAACCACTGCCGTTTTATGCAGCAAAGCCGGCAAGTAGTAAGAGATGTCCAGACGAGGAATGGCGATAACCGTATCGGTTTGATCGGTCACCGTCACCTCTTCGATGATCAGGTGGGTAAAAAAATTACCACGCAGCCGGCCGATCGAAACCTTTTGAGCAAAAATCGGCGCAATTTGAGCAACCGCTTGCTTTTTAAGCAGCTCTTTGGCCGGTCGAGTCTGAATCAATGCAGCGATGAGAGCCAACACCACTGCTGTCCAGAGCAACAAGAGCAAAAGAATTTTCAGCGCTTTGTTCATCGATATTCCAGTTAAAAAGCCTGGCCAAAGCTGAGAAAAACTTGCCAGGGACGCCGTCCGGTAAAGACAGGGGTGCCAAAATCCAGACGGATTGGGCCGATTGGTGTATTCAAACGCAATCCGCATCCAGCAGCATACTGCAGTTCGTCCAGCGGAAAAGCAAAAGAGAGCGTCCAGACATTCCCACCCTCAATAAAGGCCACACCGGACAACTGACCCCAGATTGGAAAACGGCATTCCTGACTCATTTCGGCAACGCTGTTGCCGCCCAACGGCTCATTGTTTTGCCCTGAAGGTCCCAACCGAGAACGTGACCAGCCGCGGATCGAAGTGCTGCCGCCTGCATAAAATCGTTCTTCGATTGGAGTGATGGAATCTCCCCAAATCGGCTGGATCGCCCCGATTTTTAAGCGCATTGCCCAAATCCAGCGGTCTGCAAAAGATCGATAGCGGCGAAAATCGACTAGTGAACGCAGATAATGAAAATCGCTGTCCAAGCCTACACCAGACAGGGCAGCTGTACAGCCCAAAGAATAACCCCGGGATGGATTAAAAACAGGAGACGAGCGATCGCTAAAAAAACCAAATTCTATTGTCGATTTGTTGTAGAGTTTGGCTTCGATGTCGTCAAGCGCTTCGCGGCGCATCAATGAGGAAAGGCTTAATCGATCCTGTTCAAAAGAATATTTGATGGAAGCATCCGTTTGCTCCGCAATGCGGCTTTGCAAAGTAAAGGCAGAACCCAATCGATCGATGGTAAAACCAGGCTCTTTCTCCCTCCGCACAAAAGGATTGATGACCAGGCTGATGCTGGGAAGAATCACGGCGGGCTTGATCCACGATAGATTGGCATGATAGGGTTCCAGGCTCGAATGGCGCAAGATCAAACGGATCCGCCTATCCCTTCCCAGAACAGCCAGCCGTGTGATGTCGATAAAAGTACGGAATTGTTCTTCCCTGCCATAACCGACGCCCCATTTGACAGTCAGGCGCTGTGCTTCCCTGACCCGCACCTCCACCGGTAAAGTGGTGCCATTCAGCTCTTCCTGCAGCAAGCGCAGTACAACAAAATTGAACAAACCCAACTGGTAAATCTGTTTTTGCGACTTGTGCAGTTTTTCGTCACTGACGAGTTCGCCGCTCTGGAAGGCAATCTGCTTCAAAATCGACGACGTTGCAACGTAACGGTTATCGATGACCCGCACCGGGCCGAAGCGGCATTGCACGCCGGTGTCAATTCGATAGACAATCCTTACGTGCTGGCGGGTGGAATCGACGCTGAAAAGGGGGTGAATTTTTACAAAGGGGTAGCCGGCTGCAGAAAAATAGCGGGCCAGACTGATGTGATCGGTTTCGAATTCATCATCGCGAAAACGCATCGGTGGATGGAGCCGCATCTTTTTTCGATCAAAAGCCATCAGCAGAACTGTGGCATGCGAATCCGCCGGCGAAATGACAAAAGCGACCGAATCGACCAGAACGGGCTGCCCTTCATCGATTCGAAAGAGCAGGTCGACCGACTCACCATCCGAAGAAATTATTTTTTCGCTTTCGATGCGCGCTTGTAAAAAACCTTGCCGTTGATAGGTGTTTTGCAATCGCTGCAGGTCTTGTTTGAGGACCGTGCCGCTGAAGTCATCGCCGGGTTGCCAGAACAGCAAGCGGGAAAATCCTCGCACATCTTTTTGCCCGAGTTGTTCCCGCAGTTCAGACTCTGGGATCGATTCGTTGCCGAGGAAACGCACCTGTCGGATGGGTAGATTTTCCTGCGCCAAAACCGGCAAGGTCTGACAGAGACAAAAAAGTGCGAAAAGGCGAAAAAAGTCGGGGATCCGCTTTCCGCCCAAGATACGGGCATTGATTGGCCAAATCGCAGCGATCATTCCACCTTACCAGCCATTCTTCTGCCGCCGGGCCTCAAAAAAAAGCAAAGCTGCGGCAACCGATACATTGAGCGATGTAACCCGGCCGCAGAGTGGGATAGAAACGATAAAATCGCATTTGCTTCTGACCAGTCGCCGTAACCCCTGTCCTTCGCTGCCGAGAACAATGCCGATCGGCCCCTGCCAATCCATCTCGGTATAGCGGCGCTCGCCATCCCCTTCACTGCCGACCAACCACAAACCCTCTTTTTTCAATTCATCCATCGTTCTGGCCAGATTGGTCACCTGAGCGACGGGAAGATGTGCCGCTGCCCCGGCCGAAGCCTTGAAAACCGCTGGTGTCAGCCCGACCGCCTGATCTTTGGGCAGGACAATGCCATGCAATCCCGCTCCCTCAGCTGAACGCATGATCGCGCCGAGGTTATGCGGATCTTGCACACCGTCCAGCAAAGCGATAAAAGGCGGTTCTTGCCGCTCGGCGGCTTTTTGCAGGAGATCTTGCGGCGATACATAGAGAGCTTCGCTGTCGGCGAACAACAAAACCCCTTGATGATGGTCATGACCGACCCGGCGGTTTAGATTCTGGCGATCCACCTGGCGTATCTCCAGACGGTGCTCCGCGGCCATTCGCAGAATCTGCTGCAAGATCTGTTTTTCCCCATGTGCGACCCAAATTTCCGTTGCCGGCAATCCCGCTTGTAACCATTCGAGAACTGCATTGCGGCCATAGATCCAGTTCGACATCAGCGCACTCCTCTTCCTCCAACCTCCAATCTGCAGCCGGTCGAGAGGTCGCCAAATGACGGCTGCAACAAGAGGGTCAATCGATAAACGAGCCGGAATAGATCGGCGCCACCGAACCGGTAAGGGTCAGGTGGGAAAAATCGGTGGTGAAATCAATGGTCAAATCGCCGCCCGCGAAATGACAGATCACCGGCGGGGAGACCTTGTTGTGTCGTTGTGCGATAATGCTAGAGGCCACGGCGCCGGTTCCACAGGCCAGGGTTTCCTGTTCCACCCCGCGCTCAAAAGTGCGCACACACAGATGGTGCTGATCAACAGGCAAAATAAAATCAACGTTGGTGCCGCGCGGGAAAGCCGGATGATGGCGATAAAACGATCCGGCTGTCTGCACATCGAGATCGGTCAAATTGTCAGCAAAAACGACCAGATGCGGCACACCGGTGTCGATGCTGCCGGCGACCACCAATCCAGGCAATCCGGTGACAGCCGGTTCAAAGTCGAGATGGCGGGGAGGCAAAAAATCGGTGGTCACCCTGCGACCGTCAACCCTGGCGCGATAGATTGAACCAAGAATCTCGAAACTGAGCGCGGGTCCGGCAGCGCCGATCTGTTGCGCAAAATACGCCACCGCCCGCGATCCATTGCCGCACATCTCCGCCAGGCTGCCGTCGGAATTGATATGAACATATTCAAAATCGGCGCGCTGACTCGGCTGCACCAGGATAACGCCGTCCGCTCCCACCGATATCCGCCGCTGGCAGATGCTCTGCAGCCAAGGGCGATCTCTTTCGGCGTCGATGCGGCTTCGGCGATTATCGATGGTGATGAAATCGTTGCCGGTTGCGGAAATCTTGACAAAAGTGATCGATTTCTCAGCCATTTTCAGTATACCATCGCGATTTTGGACAATAGCTCTTTTGCAGTCTATTCTTCTGCGTCTGCCTTTCGAGCGCCAGCCGGATCAGCTCATCCAACAATTGACTGTAAGACAATCCCGACGCTTGCCAAAGCTTGGGATACATGCTGATCGACGTGAAGCCCGGTATGGTATTGACCTCGCTCAAAAAGAAGCGGCCGAGGCGATTGTCCAGCAGAAAATCCACTCGCGCCATGCCTTCGGCGCCAACCGCCAAAAAGGCCTTGATCGCAGCCAATTGGATCGATTGCACAAGTCCGTCTTCCAATTCAGCCGGAATGATCAGCGTACTGGTACCATCGATGTACTTGGCGTTATAGTCGTAAAACTCATTGGATGGCACAATCTCGCCGATAACCGATGCCCTGGGTTTGTCGTTACCCAAAATGCTGACTTCTAATTCGCGCACGTTTTGGACCGCCTGTTCAATGATGACCTTTTTGTCATAAAGAAAGGCTTCCTCGAGGCTCGCACGCAGTTCTTGCCGGTTTCGGGCTTTGCTTATGCCGATGCTGGATCCCAGATTCGCCGGTTTGACAAACAGAGGATAGCCAAGTCGGTCTTGACAAACCTGCAACATCTGTTCCTGATTCATATTGGCCAACTGGTCGAGCAACAAAGGTTGATCATCGCTGTCACTGTTCGAACGCCAATCTATATCGCGAATCCATAAAAAATCAACCGCCGGCAGCCCCAACTGATTGCAGACCTGCTTCTGCATGATCTTGTCCATGGACAGTGCCGACCCCAAAACACCGGCGCCGACATAGGGCAGATCGGTAAGCTCGAGCAAACCTTGCAGAGTTCCATCTTCACCGAGCGGTCCATGAATCAACGGGAAAAGGACATCCAGCTTTTCAAACCACTCGTTGCTGCGGCTGCCCAATGGCACAAGCTTTTGCATTGTCGGATCGGCCGGTAAAGCCACCGCCGATTCCGGTTCCTCCTGACCCTGCTTGAGCCATGTCAGCGCTTGTTCACCGACGTACCAGCGCCCGCTTTTGGCGATGCCTATCGGAACGATGCGATACTTGTCGGGATTTAACGCCTTGATCACCGATGCGGCGGAAACAATTGAAACTTCATGTTCACTTGAACGCCCGCCGAAAATGATCCCGACAGTCAATCTCTGATGCACAGGCATAGCCTCCTGTTTGTTCCGGATCCAGCGCTGCACACCGAATCCGGGTGTATTGTTTCTCTATGACAAGACAACCTCTGGAGCAATTTATCTTTACAAGGTAATACCTGCGCAAGCAAAAGTCAAGTTACACTTGCACCTGCCGTGAAAGGCGAAAAGGTTGCCGGACGCAGCATCATTTGTATTGCGATTCAATAATGATTTTTTTATATTTATTGTCACTGACGTCTGGTCGAGAGACCGGACACCAGTGATTGTCTGTTTTTTCGCAAGATTTTCAGTTTACCGAGCAAAAGAAATTTTCCCCGATCGTATCAATACCGAGGATCGATGTTTCAAACTGTATCGTTATATACCCTGGGCTGCCGTTTAAATCAAGCCGAGACCGCCGCGTTGTCGCATGCCTTTGCCAATTCTGGATTTACCATAGTCGATTTTGATCAGCCTGCCGATTTGGTGGTCATCAACACGTGTACAGTGACCGAGAACGGCGATGCAGATACCCGACGGATCGTCAATCGCATTCGCCGGCACACCCCGCAATCGCAAATCGCCTTAATCGGTTGCCAGGCTGAAATCCAGGGCGAAACGCTTTTGCGCGATTTGGCGGTCAATTTTGTTGTCGGCAATGGCGCCAAAATGAGCTTTCCGCAGTTGCTGCGCAAACAAGGAGAAAAAACACCGGCGCTGTTGCTGCCCAAAATCACAAGAGAACCTTTTTCCGTTGCTGCCGCCGAAGTAGACCCTCGACACACACGCGCCAATCTCAAGATTCAAGATGGCTGCGATTTTTTTTGTTCCTATTGTGAAATACCCTATGCCCGTGGACGAGCCAGAAGCCGCGAATTCGATGATCTGATGCGCGGCGCTCGGGATCTTTTGCAGGCGGGTTATCGGGAAATCGTGTTGACCGGCATCAATGTCGGTACCTATTCCTATCAAGACAAAACCATCGCCGATGTGTTGGCGGCACTGGAGGCTCTCCCGGACTTGCAGCGCCTTCGGATCTCATCGATTGAACCGACAACCATCCCGGACAGCCTGATCGACCGAATGGCAGAAAAGGGGAAATTTTGCCGACATCTGCACCTGCCGATGCAACACGGTCATGACCAGATCCTCGAAGCGATGAACCGCCGCTACCGCATCGCCGACTATTGCGCATTTGTCCAGCAAACCGTCCAACGCGTTCCGGACATCTGCATCGGCGCAGATGTGATGGTCGGTTTTCCCGGCGAAACGCAGGCCCATTTTGAAGCGAGCGTGCGGATACTCGAAGAGCTGCCGTTGGCTTATTTTCATGTCTTCAGCTACTCAGACCGCTCGCGCAATCAGAGCCGGCTCTTTTCACAAAAAGTTGCCAAAAACGAAATTCAGAAGCGCAGCAAGGTCCTGCGCGATCTCAGCAACCAAAAGCGCATGGCCTATCTCAATCGCATGTGCGGAAAAACAGAATCGGTGCTGTTCGAGCAGAGCAAAGAAGATTGGTGGTCGGGACTCACCGACAATTTTGTTCGGGTCCATGTCCGTTCGCAGGATTCATTAAAAAATTGTCTGCTGCCGGTCGAGTTGGACAAGCGCCGGGGCTTGACGGTCATCGGAAAAATTTGATGGAAAAGATCTATATCGAGACTTACGGCTGTCAAATGAATGAATACGACAGCGAGATCGTCAAAGCCATTCTCGGTCAAGCCGAATTTTGCTTTTCCGATTCTCCGGCGGATGCGGACATTATTTTGCTCAACACCTGTTCGGTGCGTGAAAACGCGGTGCGCAAAGTTCGAGCGCGAATTCATGAACTGCGCCACCAGCGGCGTGAAGATCCGCCGCTGATCGGACTGCTCGGTTGTATGGTCACCAGCCTGAAGGAAAAGTTGCTCGACCTGCCTCTCGATCTTTTAGCTGGTCCGGACAGCTACCGCCTGTTGCCAATGTTGCTGCAAAAAGCGCATCAAAAGCGCCAACCGCTCGACACTCTGCTCTCCAGGACCGAGACTTATGACGACATCTATCCCGTCCATACCCACGGAGTCAATGCCTGGATCGCTGTCATGCGCGGCTGCGATAATTTTTGTTCTTTCTGCATCGTGCCCTATGCGCGCGGCCGCGAGCGCAGCCGGCCGATTGACAGCGTTGTGCAAGAATGCCGGCGTCTGGCTGAAGAAAAATTTGTCCAGATCACCCTGCTCGGCCAAAACGTCAACTCTTACCGCACTAACAAGCAAAATTTCGCCGATCTGTTGGTTGCGGTCGCCCAGGTGCCGGGCATCGAACGCATCCGTTTTACCTCGCCACATCCTAAAGATTTTCCTGAAGAGCTGATCCGCGTTGTGGCTGAAAATCCTCGCATTTGCAAACACATTCATCTGCCTTTGCAAGCGGGTGACGACCGAATCCTCCACCTGATGCGCAGGACCTACAACCAATCCGAATATCTGCAGCTGGTCGACAAAATTCGAAAGCAAATTCCACAGATCGTATTGACCACCGATGCGATCGTCGGTTTTCCGACCGAAACCGAAGCTGAATTTCAGCAAACCTATCGTGTTTTGCAGGAGGTCGAGTTCGATTCGGCTTTTATTTTCAAATACTCGCCGCGCCAAGGTACTCTGGCAGCAAAAAAATATGCAGACGATGTCAGCGAACAGGAGAAAACCGACCGCATCGTTCGCCTTAATGCCCTGCAAAAGGCCGTCTCTCTGCGCAAAAACCAGGCTCATATCGGCCAAATTCACCGGGTGCTGATCGAAAAAGCGGGGACACGGAAAAATCCGCGCGACTGGCAGGCGCGCAACGACGGCAACAAGATCGTGGTCTTGCCACCGGCTCCCTTGCAAGTCGGCGAATTCATCGATGCGCGCATTCTCCGCGCCAGCGCCCACAGCCTGCGCGGCGAACTGGTATGAGGAGAAAAAATCGATGCACACAGCACGTGCCGCACGGTTTGTTTTGCTGTTCATGATGTTTCTTGCCATCCACAGTTATGGACAAATCACCGGTACGATCATCGGGCAAGTGATCGACAAACAGACCAACGAACCGCTCATTGGCGCAAACGTGGTGGTGCTCGACACCCAGTTGGGAGGCGCCACCGATGCACAGGGGCGTTTTCGCATCGAACGAGTCCCGGCCGGCAACTATGCCGTGCGCGCTCTTGTCATCGGCTATGAGACAGTCACCAAAACCGATGTGGTGGTGACGCCGATTCGAGACGCAATCCTGGATTTTCGCCTGCAGCAAACGGTCATCAACTTTGCTGAGCTGACGGTGCGACCCGATTATTTCGAAGCGCCAAGCGAGAAACCGATCAGCACCCAAATCCAGAGCAACGAAGAGATCCGCCGACTTCCCGGCGGTCTTGAGGATGTCATCCGCGCGGTATCCATCCTGCCGGGCGTGGCCCAGGTCGATGCCGGGCGCAACGACTTGATCGTGCGCGGCGGTGCGCCTTCGGAAAACCTTTATGTGGTTGACGGCTTTCAGGTTCCCAATATCAACCATTTTGGCACCCAGGGAGCCAGCGGCGGACCGCAGAGTTTCATCAACCTGGATTTCATTGAAAGCACCGCATTTTCAACCGGCGGCTTTGGCGCCCGCTATGGGGATCGACTCTCCTCGGTGCTCACGTTGAAATTGCGCGACGGCAGACGCGATCGGCTGGGCAGCAAAACCACTGTATCAGCTACCCAGTTCGGCCTGGATGTCGAAGGCCCGGTCAGGAACAAAGGCGCCTTTCTCCTGTCCGCCCGACGCAGCTATCTGGATTTTATCTTTAAAGCCGCCGGATTCAGTTTTGTACCGGAATACTGGGACTTTTTCGCCAAGGCCACTTTCGATTTGAATCAAAACAACAAAGTGACTCTGCTCGGTATTGCAGCGCTCAACGATGTGAAGCTCTTCAACGATACCCGGGAAAAAAGACTCGACACTGCCCGCATCTTGACCAGTGAACAGGATCAGGCAATCGGCGGCGTGGCCTGGAAAACCATCTTCCGCGGCGGATTCACCACTCTTTCCCTTGGCCACAACAACTATTCGTTCTACTACCAGCAGCGCGACACTTCGACGGTCAAGCTGTTCTCCAATCGCTCACACGAAGCCGAGACCACTCTGGATTTCAGCCTGGTTTATTATCCTTTCTCAGGAACCGAATGGACAGCCGGACTGCAGTTCAAGGCGATCCGCTTTCGCACAGAACTCGAACTCGACCCCATCACCACATCGTTCGGCCAAGAGTTGGCCATCGATACCAACTATGATGACTGGGGACGAAAATCCGCGGCCTGGGGGCAATGGGTTCAACAATGGAACCGCCTGCGGTTGAGTATCGGCGGCCGCCTCGACACCTTTGACCAGATCAAACAAAAAGCGGTGCTGTCGCCGAGATTTTCAGCCAGATACCAATTGACCGAACTGACTGCAATGACCAGCTCGATCGGCCGCTATGATCAGGCTCCGGCCTATGTCTGGCTTGCCGCCAACGAACAGAACCGCAAACTCGATTTCCTCGGCGCCAACCACTTTATTTTTGGCATCGAACGCCTGCTGCGCGAAGATACGAAAATCAGCATTGAAGCCTATGGCAAAAATTATTTCAATTATCCGGTCAGCTTGTTGCGGCCTTATCTGGTGATGGCCAACACCGGCGCCGGTTACGGCGGGCAGGAAGAAGGATTTGCCTCTTTCGGTATCGATCCGCTGGTCAGCGGCGGCAGCGGACGGTCCCGTGGAGCAGAATTGTTCGTGCAGAAAAAACTTTCATCCATACCTCTGTATGGCACTTTCAGCCTCACCTACAACCGCACAGAATTTACAGCGCTTGACGGGATCAGCCGTCCTGGCACCTTTGACCAACGCTGGATCCTCAATGTCGGAGGCGGATATGTGCTGAATGAAAAGTGGGAATTCAGCGCCCGATTCCGCTATGCCACGGGTCGGCCTTACACACCGTACGAACCGGATTTGAGCCAGTCGGCCGATCTCTACAACACCGCCCGCGTGGCTGCCAATCACTTTCTGGACGTGCGCGTCGACCGCCGATGTTTTTTCACAGGCTGGAACCTGATCGCTTATATCGATATCCAGAATATCTACAACAGCCTGCCCAACACGGTGCCGCGCTACGATGCATTCGAAGGCAAACTGGTATCCACCGGCAGTATCGGCATTCTGCCCTCGGTAGGTATCAGCATCGCCTTGTAAACGCTTCGACAGCGGCACAGCAGATCTGGACGGCTGCGAACATTCCCCCCCCAGGGAGAAGTTGCGCCACCGCTCAATTCGATCAGGTCAGCGGATGATGAATCCTGTCTTGTTCAGGGGAAGGCAGCAACGCCAACACACGACAGGGTGAACCGCTGCCCTGGCAAAGCGGCAAGGCACCGATAAAAATCCACGCGCCGCATGCCGGCAACCGATGCAAGGCTGCCAAATTCTCCAAATGAAAGACGTCGTGCTCTGCCAAATAGCGGTTGACAGAAAAAGCCTGGTCTTTGCCGCCATCGATCCCGGCGCTGTCTATCCCCAAACCCGAGACCCGGCGCTCCTGCACGAGGTATTCGGCAGCGCCAACCCCAATCCCCGGAAACGCACCTTGCCCGGCAGAGAGATGTCCCAGGTAGCGTTCAGGTAGATGCCAGAACGCCGACCAGCCGGTCAAAATCAACACCAAAGCGCCATGGTCAATTTTGCTGTTTTGCGCTTCCCACGCTATGATCTGTTCTGCAGAGAGAAGAAAATCGCTGTTATCCTGGCAAAAGGGGCGACAGTCCAAACAAAATGCCTGGCAAAATAACCGATCGGGAGCAATCTGCTCGACGCTGGCGCCGTCTGACGCCATGTGGATAGGCGCCCCCAGATGGGTGCCGCTGTGTTCACCAATTTCAAGCCGATGGAGAAGATATCCTTCCGCCTCCCGCGTGCTGACCAGGGTCAGACGGGTCTGCGGATCGCCCGGCCAATGCGGCATGCCAAAATGGATCGGATGGGTCAAATCGATGATTTGTGGCGGCGTGAGAAAAATCGGCTTCATAACCAGATAGCCTCATTGAATTGAACAAGCAACGGATGTTCGCATGTCTAGAAAAGTAAGAGCATGGCAACGCGATTCATCGCGTACCGCCAAGCCCGATCCCTTGCCCTGCGCGAACGGCAATGAATTCGGATTCACCGCCATGACGGATAGGTGAACCGTCGCACGCCTGGCAAGAGACACAATTCTGTTGGTAATTATGCAAAAAATATCGTATAGTTCAACCGAAATCGGCAGCGCAAGAGAGACAAAAATCCGTGAAGCACGACGATAAAAACCAGAGCCGGCCAGGTGAGCCGGCGTTTTTTGAGTGGCAGGCAAAACCCGAACTGCTGCCTTCTATACCGCTGGATATCGATACCGCGGCGTTGACCCGCATGCCATTGGTCCGCGCAATTTTCACTCTTGCCCTCCCGGCTTCCCTCTCCATGCTGTTTTTGATGATTTTCAATCTGGTGGACATCTGGTGGGTCGGCAAACTGGGCTCCGATTATCTGGCGGGTGTCAGCGCGGCAGCTTTTATCCTCTGGGCGCTCGACGCGATCGGCGCCTTGATCAGCACCGGAGTCACTGCCCTGGTGGCCCGCTCGGTGGGCGAAACCAATCTGCAAAAAGGAAACCAGATCGCCCGTCAGGGATTCTGGCTCTCCCTCGCGATCGGTGCCCTCTTTGCCGTCGGCGGAATCCTGTTCAGCGCTCAGACATTTCGCCTGATCGGATTGCAGGGAAGGGTGTATGATGCAGCCGTCGACTATATGAACTGGATCATCCCCGGATTGCCGGCCATCTTTCTCAGCTATATGATCGAATCGGTCTTCCGCGGTTCAGGAGATACGCGCACGCCGCTGAAAATCATGTCAATGGCACTGCTGCTCAATGCGGCACTCGATCCGCTGTTGATTTTCGGCTGGGGTTTTTTTCCTGCTCTCGAAGCCGGGGGGGCAGGGCTGGCCACCGTTCTCGCGCACGTCTTTGTATCCATCCTCGGCTGGCGGTTGCTGGCGCATCGTCCGATAAGTCTGCATCCGATGCAATCCCCCCTGTTATCACCGTCTCTCATGTGGCGAATCTGCCGCGTGGGCATTCCGATCTCGCTCAATGGCCTGATGTTCAGCTTCAGCTACATGGCCTTGACCGGCATGATTGTCGATTTCGGTCCCGGCGCCCTTGCCGCTCTCGGCCTGGGACACCGTATCGAGGGCATCCCCTATTTGGCCAGCATGGGCTTTGCAGTCGCCGCGCAAACCCTGATAGGGCAAAACCTCGGCGCCAAAAAACCTGACCGCGCCGAGAATTCGGTTTGGCTGACCGTCCTGTTTGTCAGCGCATTCCTGGCGGTGATCTCATTGTGCTTTTACTTGTTTGCTGAACCCATCTTTCGTTTCTTTACCACCGACGAATCGGTTCTGCAGGAAGGGGTGCGCTATCTCAAAACCATTGCCGTCTTTGAATTGTTTCTCGGATTCGAGATCGTTCTGGAAGGTGCTTTCAGCGGCTCAGGCAATTCTCTGCCGGCAATGCTGGTGGTCGTGCCCCTCACCTGGGCGCGAATTCCATTGGGAATTTTTCTATCCAAAAATTGCGGAATGGGCAGCGCCGGCATTTGGTGGGCTATCTCCAGCACAACTGCTGTAAAAGGTATTCTTTTGGCCTTTTGGTTTAGACTGGGACGATGGAAAAACCATGCCGTCTAGGCGGCGTCTGTCCAGACTTGAGGAGCAATATTTCATGATCACCAACTCTATGGAAAAATTGCACGAGTTTAAAAAGCGAGGGTTGTCCCTGTTGATCCTGAAAGATGGACAGGAGATGTTCGCTTCCAGCGATCCGATGCTCGATCCGTTGCTTCGTTGTTTGCAGCAACACCGCACCGAGATGGCCGGTGCCTTGGCGATCGACAAAATTGTCGGCAGCGCCGCGGCTTTCCTCCTGGCCCTGGCCAAGGTCAATCAGGTCATCACTCCTTTGGCCAGCGAAACAGCGATGGCAATCCTGGAGCGCCACAAGATCGCGGTCGTGGCGGAAAAGACCATACCCCTGATCAAAAATCGTGACGGCTCCGACATCTGCCCCATGGAAAAGCTTGCCCGGCAATTCCGCTCGCCGCAATCATTTTATCGCCACCTGCTGACACAGCGAAAAGCTTGAACGCTGCAGCGCGTCATCGCAATCGGACAACCGTCACAAAACTGTGTCGCCTCGGCGGTGCGAGTCGAGCCGGAAAGCTTTAGCGCCGGGAAAAAACCTCGCCGATCTGAAGCGGGCAAAACAGCAATCCCCTGTACCCCCTATCTTTGCAATAATCTGATTTTATTACTTTTAAAGTATCTCTTTCTGCAATATTGTGACTATCGACAGCTGTGCCTGACCGCAATTTGACCAGAGAGCCGGCCGCTGCGGCAAGTGGGCGATTTCGGCATGCGAATTGCAGTTCCAGTGGCGGATATTAAATCCAGAGTTCACCCGCCATACATCATGCAGATCGCATCCTGGCAAGGCAACTTGAGGCATAGCATTCGTGAACTCTGGATTTTTTTATTCCTGCCGCACGGCAATCCTGCCTTTTCTCTGTAAATAACGGAAGTAAAAATAAAACGGCAATCCGCTGGCCATCAGCAGAGCGGCAGCCAACACTCCCTTGACTGAATACGCTTTGAAGGTGCCGTAGGCGAGAACGAGCTGAATCAAGATGGAGATGACCGCCATTACCGGCCAAAGCGGAGCGCGATAAGTCGGGTGATAATCTCTGCGCCTGCGCAGCCAGAAAATGGCGCCAAAGACGAGAGCGTTTTGCAGCACATAGGAAAGGGTAAAATAGCCGAGCAAAGATTCGATTCCGCCGATCAGGGTCAAAACGATGGCCAATCCGGACTGAATGACGATCGAGGCATGCGGAGTGCGATAGCGCGGATGGATGCGTGCAAAGATGGGAAAAAATCCGCCATCCCGGGCAATGGCATATTCGATGCGCGGTTGCACCATGATGCAGGCATTGGTGGCGCCGACCATGGAGATGAAAGCAGCCAGGCCGAGAAAACCGGCGGCAATCCCCGAAAAAGCCGGCAGATAGCTAAAGGGATTGGCAAATGATCCAACGGCATCGACCAGCGCAGCATGTGGCATGATTGTCGAAGTGGAAAGCGATATGAGCACATAGGCGATCATGACGCCAAACACCGAGCCGATAAGAGCGCGAGGCAAGGTACGGGACGGATTTTTGATCTCGCCGGCCATATAGAGCAGATTGGGAAATCCCGCATACGACCACACCGTGGCGGCCATGCCCGCCAGCAGCATTGCAGCCATCGAGCGCGCAGGCGTTGACGCAACCGCCGTCGAAGTCAGATGGCCGGAATCGAGATAAAAAGCTCCGATCAAGATGAGCAATGCCAGCGGCGCTACTTTGACGATGGTGAAAATGACCTGCAAATTGCCGCCTTGTTTGACATCGCGATAGTGGGGAATGGTTAGAACCAGGATCAGCAAAATGGCAAAAGCGCGGCTCAGAATTGGGCCACCCAAAGGCGGCCAGAAAACCGACAGCGCGGATGCTGCTGAAATCGAAATGATCGTTATCGATGGCGTGTCGCTGGTCAAAAAGGCGGTCCACACATAGAGAAACGACAGAGCCGGGCTTCCCGCTTTCTGCAGGTAGAGATAACCAAAGCCCTGCTCCGGATAGGCGGTGGCCATCTCGGTGATGATGAGGATTTGCGGGATCCACACCACTCCACCCAACAGCCAAGCCAGAGCGGCCATCAGAGGCGAGCCGGTTATGCGGGCAACAATGGGCAGGTTGATGAAAACGCCGGAACCGATGACGGTGCCGACGACAAGCGCCAACGCATGACCCAATCCGAGTTTTCTTTCCAAGTGTTCGATCGCTTTGCCCTCCTGATTGCTCATCGAGGAAAAATAGTGAATCAGGAACTAAAATGCAAATATCGAATTATTTTCTGTAAAATCCGCTGCTTCCCACCGAATCCAGATAGATCTAATTTACTTAAAATATTCTTTGATTTTCCAAATTTTCTAATAATATTCCGTTGACTATCGTTATTATTATTATTAAAAATGTTTTTTGTATTAATTTATTAAACATTGCTGCCGGTTTACCTTATTTATTGAAATTCACTTGACTTTTATAGCAGAAAAAGACATATTGTAAAAGGCTGTCAGAGTGTTCCGTCGTCAAGGTGGGACACCACAAAAAGGCTTTAGCAATTTATTTGCCTGCAATGGCTGTAAACCAGCGCTTTGAGTGCGCTCCCCGTCAAAGAGGCAATCTCTTTTAACCATAGTCTGACATCTTTTCAGGGATAATCGAACGGTTTTTATATTTAACACCCCGGCACGAGGTCAATTCAACAGTTTTAAACACACATCAGTGGTGTCCCTACAAGTGACACCACCCAACGCAACTGTTATAATTACAATGCAAACTTAACCGGGATTATTTCCAATCGTTATTTTACATAAAAAGTTACCGGTGCCCCGTCTGACGACGGGACACGACTGAACTCACATCTTTTCGCACGATAGCATGGAGGCAACGGATGACTCAGAAACGATTGCTCGCTTTTCTGCTCTTGTTGTTTACCGGCAGCGCGTTTGCCGGGATCACAGGCAAAATTGCCGGTCGCGTGGTCGACAAAAGCACGGGTCAGACGCTGCCCGGTGTTAATGTGATCATCGAAGGCACCACCATGGGTGCGGCCAGCTCGGTCAATGGTGACTTTACCATCCTCAACATACCTCCTGGCAGGTATGTGGTCAGAGCCAGCATGATCGGTTATACCGCCATGCGGGTGGAAAATGTGCAGGTTTCCATCGACCTCACCACCCGTATTGACTTTAGCCTTTCAGAAGAAGTGCTGGATATCACCCAGGACATCACCGTGGTGGCCACCCGTCCGATGATTCAAAAGGACGAGGTTTCCACCCGCCATTTCGTCTCTTCCGAAGAGATCGCCTTGCAGCCAGTGGACAGTTTCCAGGAAATCGCCAAGAACCAGGCCGGTGTGGTCGGCGATCATTTTCGCGGTGGTCGGACCAACGAGGTTTTGGTGTTGATCGACGGCATACCGGTGCGCGATCCGGCTGGCACCTATTCAGGCAACCTGGGCGGGTTCACCAGCGATGTACCGGAATACGGCATCCAGGAATTGGAGGTCTCGCTCGGCGGCTTCAGCGCCGAATACGGCAACGTGCAATCCGGTATTCTGAACCTGGCGATGAAAGAGGGCGCGCATGCGCTTGGCGGGCGCCTGCGGTTGACCACCACCCATTTCGGTTCGGAAAATCTCAGTACCCGTCTGCTCAACACCATTTACGAGCTCAATTTAACAGGCCCGGTCTTTAGTGCCCAGCGCGGTTCGTCTCTGCCTGGAGAGCTCTCGTTCTCCCTTTCCGGCGAATTGACCGATAAGGATCGCGGCTATTATCCCAACCAGCAATCCGTCGACCAATCCTATCAGGGAAAATTGACCTATAAAATCAGCCCCAACCACAAGCTGATTGTAGGCGGACTTTTATCCGACAGCAAATGGGATGAGTATTATTTCGCCGCTTCCAAATACGGTCCGGGCGATGACTATCAAGAAAATGAATACCAAGTTGTTGACAATGCCGTGCGCTACCACTACCGCTATGTCTACGATCCGACGATTTTCGAACAAGGCGTTATCGACAACACTCCAGGAGAATTCAACGGCGAAGCCTACGATCGGACTGAAACCTATTATGTCGCCGGCATGCAGAATCATCTGTGGAATTATGCCAAGAACAGCGATATGGCCTATACGATCTGGACCCATACCCTGAGCCCGAAAACCTATTATGAAATCCGGCTGCAAAATTTTCACTCCAATTATCATTACGCCACTCCGGATGTCGAAGACCGCGACGGCGACGGCGATACGGAAGAAGATTTGGTCTGGGATCTCAGCAAACCCGGTCCCCGGCCGATCTATCGCGAAAGGGAAGCGAATTACTGGTGGGTGCGGGGCGACGATCCCGGGTTCCGCGACCAATCTTCGTGGACCCGCAGCATCAAAGCCGACTTGATCAGTCAGGCGACTGCCAATCACATGCTCAAAGGCGGCATCGAATTCTACCTCCATCGCACTCAGGTCGAGAATGTCAGCTGGACCCTCAACCTCGACGCCGTGCGCAAAGACATTTGGGATGAAGACACCTATGATCTGGGCGTCTATTTGCAGGACAAGCTCGAATTCCAGGGCATCATCGCGCTGGTCGGTTTGCGCTATGATCGCTTCAATCCCAATGGTCTGGACGGCGATATCCTCTATCCGGCAGATTTTAATCGTCCCTACTCCAGTCTGGACGAGGTTGGCCAGCCCCTGCTGATCGAATCGCAATCACCAACCGTCAAACACCAGATCAGCCCGCGCATCGGCATATCCCACCCGATCACCGACCGGGACATCATCCACTACACCTATGGCCACTATTTCCAGCGACCGGATGGCTATTACCTTTACCGCAACCACACCTATCAAGATCTGACCAAAGTCGGCAACTATATCGGCAATCCAAATCTGGAGCCGGAAAAAACCGTCGCCTACGAAGTGGGTGTCGAACATCAATTTACCGACGATGTCAAACTCGCGGTGACCGGCTATTACAAAGACATCTCCAATCTGATGGACTGGCGCAAGTTCGTCGGCCGGACCATCCAGAATATTGAGCTCAATGTCTATCAAAATGCCGATTACGGCAATATCCGCGGCATGGAATTGTCGATGATCAAGCGCGTCGGCCGCTATTGGGGCGGCACAGTCAATTACACCTATTCCATCGCCAAAGGCCGCAGCTCCAGTTCGGACACCGGATTCGGCGGTTTTACCGATGCCAAAAGAATGAATCTGCTGAACTATGACCAGACCCATACGGTCAATGCCAACCTGACCCTGCAGACACCGAAAAACTTTGGGTTTACCCTTGGCGCCCTGCACCCGCTGGCCAATTGGGTCGCCAATGCCCAATTTTCCTATGGCAGCGGTCTGCCCTATTCTTCCTACGGCTCGGGAATGGTCAATGACCAACGCCTGCCGTGGACGAGCACCACAGATATCAAACTGATGCGCAGGATGAACCTTGTTGGGCTCAATCTCGACTTTTTTATCGATGTGTTCAATTTATTCAACAAGCGAAACGTGAATTGGATTGGCAGCAGCCAATATTACGAGATTGCCGGCGATCCGCGCATCGTCGGTATCGACAACATCACCGGCGACTATCTGATCAATTCACAGGTCTACAGCGCCGGCAGACAGGCTCGAATCGGTTTTGCTCTGCAATTCTAAGCACAATGGAGGATTTTGATGCGATATCATCTTTTGCTCGCTCTCTCGATCGTCATCTGGCTGCTGACTGCAGGCGGGGCGCTGACCGCAGATCTCACCCCGGAAAAAGCCGCGCTCGCCAAATCGGCCCTGCCGGATAACAGCGGCCCGATAGTCGAAGACGATTGGAAATTCCAAAACATCGGCACCATGTGGACCCGGGTGACCAACTTTAGCTATATGGGCGATGACGCTTACGAAGGCCGCACGCCTTCCGGCGACTGGCCGGGCGGTTCGGGCAATTCTTACCTCTATCGCGGCACCCTCTGGCTCTCCGCGACCGTCGACGGCGTCTTTCACTCTACCCAGGGCGATGACCACGAATTTGCGCCGATCGACTCTGTCCATGTCATCACCGGACCGGAAGCCCGTTCCGAGCAGGATACCTGGACGCGCTTCTATGATGTTTCCGCACCTCTGGCCACCAACCACTTTCCCCTTGGCCTGGAGGTCACCGAGCGCTCCTTTGCCTGGAGCGCCAGCTATGCCGACGATTTTATCATCTATGAATGGACGGTCAAAAACGTTGGCATCGACAGCGACGGCGACGGCTATCCGGACACGCCGCGCGATCTGCAGGATTTCTATTTCACCTTCCGTCTCGACGGCGATGTTTCCAAGCTGCCAAACTGGGATGCGGAGTACCGCTTCAGCAACCAGGATGACCATGTGTTGAGCAATGCCACGCCATGGGACGAATGGCTGCCCCTTTTCCCGCAAATGGCTGGTCGTGACCATCATCTCACACCAGAACAATGCGACAGCACCATGGTCTTCATGTGGGACGGTGACAACCCGAGTTATCCGGCCGACAACGGCCAGGCAGACGATTTTGCTAACCCGGGCCCGGACGGCAAACTGCAAACCCCCGGGTTTCTCGCCATCAAGGTGCTCAAGTCGGTTCCCTATTTGAAGCCCTCATCCTTCCAGCAGTGCAACATCTACAACGATCCCGGCACCGATCTCGAAGCCTTTACCCGCATGATCGGGAAAAAAGCATTCGAAGGGGTGGTGATAAGCGGCGGCAAACCCTTTCCCTACGACTATCGCGGCATCATGACCTTTGGACCGCTGCCGACTCTGGCTTACGGCGATTCCGTGGTGCTCACCGCCGCCCTGGGGGTGGGGTGTGATCCGGACAGCGGCGGCGTCTACAGTCTGCAAAAACTGGTCGAGATCATGGGCGTGGCGCAATTCATCGTCGACACGGACTATACCATGTCCACCGCGGCCATGTCGCCGGCCACTCCGGCGGTACGGGTTGAGCCTTATCTGGAAAACGGGATTGCCGATGGCGTCAAATTGATCTGGGACAATGCCTCGGTCGATCACGAATATTTTGCCGGCTATAAGGTCTGGAAAAGCACCGGCACCACTGCCACAGGCGAATACGCCTGGCAACCGCTGGGCCTGGGTGTCTATGCGGTAGACGACGCTGGCAGCTGGCCGCCGCCGGCCGGGGACGAGCCCAATACCTTTCAGCTCATCGACCGCGATGTGATCAACGGCCTCGATTACTACTATTCCGTACAGGCTTATACGGTTTCCATCGAACAACCGATCCCGCTGGGCGTCGTCGAGACCAATGTCCTCAACAGCCTGAAATACATTTCGCCGGCCAATCCGGTGGCCAAAACTCTCGATAACGTCAAAGCTGTGCCCAATCCCTATATCGGCAGCGCCAGGTGGAACAATGCGCTGCCCAGCGACGCCAATCCCTGGCAGCATCGCCTGCAATTCATCAATCTGCCGGCTGATGCAACGATCAAGATTTTTACCCTGGACGGCGATTTTGTCGATGAAATTCATGCCGGGGAGTCGGTGCGCCGAGGCACGCAAAGCGTCGAGGGCAATACCAGCGTGGCGGAGTGGGACCTGATTACCCGCAACGACCAGGAAGCCGCTCCGGGCCTCTATCTCTTTGTGGTCGACTCACCCTCGCTGGGACAAACCACCGGAAAATTTGTCATCATCCGATAATGCCTGATGATCCAGGCAAAAGCATCAGGCCGATCATGATAAAATTGAGGATAGACGAATGATGAAAAAAGTTATGGCGACTCTGCTTCTGGCGCTCTGCGCGACAGGACTGGTCTTTGCCCAGGGATTCGCGCCGGTGGGAACAGCGGCGGCACAGTTTCTCGAAATCGGCATGGGCGCACGGGCGACCGGTATGGGATCAGCCTTTACATCGCTGGCCGACGATGCCGGAGCGGTATTCTGGAATCCCGCCGGGCTGGCGCATGTCGAAAACCGCAATCTGTTCACCGCCTACAATCAGTGGCCGGCGGAAATCTCCATGGTTGGCCTCTCCTATGCCATGAACATCAAAAATATCGGCGTCTTTGCTCTGCACGCTGTCAATCTGATGACCGAAGACATGGAAATCACCACCATCGATCAGCCCAACGGCACCGGATCCTCTTTCGCAATCTCCAATTACAGCGTCGGGCTTGCCTATGCCCGACTGCTCACCGATCGGGTATCGATCGGTGTCAGCGGGAAAGTGGTGCATGAAAAATATTGGGAAAACGGCTATACTTCTTTTGCAGTGGATATCGGCACTCTCTATGAAACCGGTTTCCATGGGATGAAACTGGGCATGTCCATTCTTCATTTCGGCCCGGATATCACCTATTCGGGTGACTTTATCGATTACAGCGACCCCCGCTCGGTCGATGTCAACAAACCCAAAAGCTTTGAATCGCATTCCATGCCGATCAATTTTCGCTTCGGCATCTCGCTGGATATCCTCAACCGCGACAACAGCAAGCTGACCACTGCGGTAGACATGATCCATCCGAACAACAATCTGGAACAGTACAACCTCGGTGCCGAGTACAGCTTTAAAGACTCTTTTTTCCTGCGCAGCGGCTATCAAATTGAATCCGACGAGGGCGGCTTGTGTTTCGGCGCCGGCATCTGCACACCGCTGGTCGGCGGTGCGCGCGCCGCAATCGACTATGCCTATGCCGATCTGGGAGTTTTGCAGGATATTCATCGATTTTCTTTATCGTTAAATTTCTAATCCGACAAAGACGCAATAGGATCAAGCAACCAGCGGGAAGGAGGTGACCAAGCGCTCCTATTTCGGGCAATCCACTTGCTTAAACACAAAGGGTAGGGATTGTATCGATCGTTTCGACCATCACCAGCAGCGCGGTTTTTGTCGGCACTCTTGAGCGCCAGAGGCTGGCACTGATGAGTTGCACCACAAGCCCGATGATCAGATTGCCCTCCCAACTATCCAAGCCAAACGCAAGGAGGTTATCACTATGAAAGTCAACAAAGCTACTGCGTTTTTTACGGTTCTGGTCGCGCTCTCTTTCGTCGCATTCGCAGGTCTCGCTCAGGGCCAATTTGTCCGCAGCGGTGAAATTCCAGTACCGGAGACAGACCTGAACATCGGTGGTACCGGCAACATGGTCTCTGGTGTCGATCTCGATGGCGACGGCCAAACCGAAATCTATCTGATCAACGACAACTGGAATGACAAACCGGATGAAATGATCCCGCGTATCTACAAACTGGAAAAACAAGGCGACGAGTGGGTTGTGGTATGGAAAGCAGTTGCCCCGGTCGAAAAACAGAACACCTGGCCGACTCTGAATGTGGCCGATCTGGACAAGGACGGCAAACACGAAATCATCTGGGGCATCGTCAACAACACCTCTGGAACCACGAGCCTCAATCCAGCCCGCATCCTGGTCTATGAAGTCGCAGGGGACGGCAGCGATGTGCTGGGTGTCGATGATGGTGCAGGAGCTTATCTGCCCAATGCCAAGTGGACAATAGCCGGTGAAGACAATGTCAACATTCGGCCGATCCAGGCGATCATCGCCGATCCAGATGACGACGGCGTCGATGAATTCATTTTTGCCGACCGCGCCGGCAACAACGGCGGCTACTATTGCGGCGTTGTATCGGTCAGCGATATTCCGGACACCGGCGACGGATCGGAAGAGTGGACGCTGGAAGTCAGCGGTCTCGATTTCGACCTGCAGGCTGGAACCACTGAGAACAAGTGGGACGTGGTGGCGATCGGGCCCAATATCTACAGCTTTTGCGAAGTCGAAGTCTCCAAATACACCTGGACGGGATCGATGTGGGAATACAAAAAGCTGCAACCGATGGCCGGAGGCGCCTCGGTCCAGTCTGCCCAGGTTGTCGATCTCGATAAAGACGGCGTGATGGAGATCATCGCCCCCGTTTATGATTGGGGCGTTGATGCCCACAAGAGCATCTATCTCCTCCAGGAAGAGGGTGACAGTCTGAAACACACCGAGCTCATCAACGTCAGCGCCTGGTGGCCCAGCGGCACCCGCGGTCCCTGGGGCGGCGCATCGGGCGACATCGACGGCGATGGCCTCCTCGATTTCATCTATGGTTCCCGCGCCTCGACGCCCAATGCCAGCATCTTTCATCTCGCCTACAAGGGCGGCGACATTACCGATCCGGCCAACTATGCCTTTGAAGTTATCGATTCCGAATATGCCGAAGCAGGCATCTGGTCTGTCGTCAACCTGGCCAACATCGACAACGATCCGCAGCTGGAAGTGCTCTACACCTCCAGCACCGATGCCGGCGCCTTCCCCAACCTGGGCACCAAGCCGATCGTCGTCCTCGATTTCATTCCATCGACCCCGCAGATCGGCAACATGGTGGTCGCGTCTGAGGTTTTGCTCAACGGCGAGGCGCCAACCGGTCTTGCCTTCAAACAAGGCAGAATCCTCGACAACAACCAGACCGTCTGGTTTTTGGGCACCAATACCACCACCAAGGAAACCTGGATTTTCCGTTCTGTCGATGGCGGCAAGACCTTTACCCACAACGCCACTCCCATTCCCGGCCGCGCTGCGCAGATGGACGCGTTCAACGCCGATATCGCCATCGTCGCCACCGCCGAGGGACAGATCTGGAAAAGCGAAGACGGCGGTGCAACCTTTAGCGAAGTCTATTCCTACATGATCAATCCCGCGTTGGGAGCACCCGGCTGGTTTGATGCTCTGCGCGTGGTCGGTGATGCGGCTGTAGCGGTCGGCGACTTTGAGCCCAACGGCAACATGCACTTTGTGCGTTCCATCGATCAGGGCTCTTCCTGGACACTCATCGAAGGAATCGACTTTTTGGGCGCGGCCTATGCCTACTATACCTGGGGCCTAGCCAGTTGCACAGTCGGGCAAAACATTTGGGTAGCAGCCACCAACACGGACTATAATGCTTCATTCGTTTTTCGTTCAAAAGATTCGGGCGCAACCTGGGATAGCTACACCATCTCAACCGAAGTGATTCCCACCTACCCACGCGCCATCGCCTTCAGCGATGAAAACAACGGCCTGATCGCAGACCGCCGCGGCAATGTGGTTGCCTCCACAGACGGCGGCGCAACCTGGACGGTCACCAACAAACCCGACACTTCCTCATCCAGCTGGTGCAACGGCGTCGTTGCCATCCCCAACAGCAATATCATCATGGGCCTGGATGATCTCGGCGTCTATTTTACCTCCGATTTGGGCACAACCTGGACCAAAGTGACAATCCCAACCGAAGTTCAGGATAACGATTATATGTTATCCGGCGTCTTCGGCAGTCCCGACTTTGGCTATGTGTTCACCGACAACGGATTGGTTCTGCGTTTTGAAAATCAATTGACCGATGTCGCCAAACCGAACCGCGAATCGCTGCCGGTCGATTTTCAGCTTAGCCAGAACTATCCCAACCCATTCAACCCGACGACCACCATCGCCTACACCTTGAATTCGACCGAAAAGGTCTCCCTGAAGATTTACAATCTGCAAGGACAGGAGATCAAGACATTGGTCGATGGCATGGCGGCTGCCGGAAGCTATGCTGTCAACTGGGATGGTACAGATCATGCAGGGCAGAAAGTCCCCAGTGGCTTGTATATCTATGCACTGCAGGTTAAAACCCAGCTGATCGCCAAACGGATGCTGCTGGTAAAATAACCTCGTCAACAGAAAGACAAAAAAGCCCTGATCGATTGAATTCGATCAGGGCTTTTTTTATGCAAAACCAGATTCATTTAACTTTTTCTCGCCACAGGAATACCCTCCTGCCGCAAAGCGCCATCCTGCACAAAAGCGCTCCAGCACCGCAGCGCGCTCCTGTTGCGCCATTGCTTTACGGATTGGTTGAGGAGGCTGATTTGCTCAAGTTGGGACCGTGAGGTCACAGCGCTTCCTGGTTGCCGAATCAGGTTCTTGGGGCCATGCTGCAATTTTGAGAACGAGTTCCGCTCGGCCGGGCTGTGACCTTATCGATCGATTCAAAAGACAAAGCGTTTCTAGCTCGAACAAAGCTTGCCGAGAGGGCAAAAAAAAGCCGCGCATCGGCGCGGCTAAATAAAAATATTTTGCCGGATCATTTGGGCTCAAGGCTTTGGCGCAAACTTTCCAGACTTCCCTCGGGTTCCTTGCCTTCCAAAATCTTGCGCAGACGTTCGAGTTCGCGTTCCGCTTTGCGCCGTTCTTCGCGGATGCGCTCCAATTCCTCTTCAGCCGACTCGGTTTCGCGTCGTTCGCGAATGATTTGTTCGAACAGCTCGCGGCGGCTTTCGGCTTTTTGCATCAAGATATCGCGTTCATTGGTGCGATAGACCGAGGTGGGCAAAAGAACGAATTTGCCGCCCACATTGACCCGCCAGGTGTTGTAATTCGGCGTGCCCACTTCCGGGAGGCGTTGCTCCAGGGTGGTTTCGTTGCGGTCCGCGGTCAGGCGATAGTCGCCGGAAACAATGAAGGAGAACCAACGGGCGGCTTTATAGGCCACACTGGCGTTGATATAGGCATAATTTTCCCGGCTGGCCGCAGCGCGCGGCGGTTTTTGGATCCACCACTTTCCATACATCTCCAAACCATAATTAAAATCTGCAGTCGGAATGACAAACCCAAGGCCATATTTCACGTGCTGGCTGGGATGGATGACGTTGTTCTCCGGGTGCAGAATCGAGGGTATCAATTTTTCCCCTGCATCGTTGTGATGCCAATAGCCGAGATTGGCATGCACATTGAGAGCATCCTCGGGATAGAGCGGGTCGTAAGCGTAGCTGAGCAAACTGTTCAAGCCGACCTCGATGGTACCGGCGGTATAGTCTTCATAAATGACGTTGTGCCGTTCTCCGGTCGGGAAACGGGCTCCGAGTTCGAAACCATAATTCAAGGAACTCGCCTTTGGACCAAGAGAGCCGAGTTTGAGCGCCAAAAAAGTGTCCCAGGGATACTCTTCGGTGGCACCCTGATGGACATCCTGGTAGGCGATGGGAGTGAGAGTCAGATCGAAATGTTTTCCCAAACCGTAGTTCAAACTCACCAAACCCTGCACATCCCAGATCGTCGTTGCATCATCCAAGCCTGTATCCTTGTTCACATATTGGCTGACTTTGCCCCAAAAACGAGAATGAGCCAACAGTGAAAGATGGGTCCGTTCCTGAACCCATGCCGCTTTTGTATGCGGTAAACCTCTTCCGCCATTGATCAGTGTCGCCTGCGCAGCAGTAGCAAAGAGCAGCAAAAATACAAGCAGCAATGCGGGCCTTACGGTTTTCATGGCCTTTCCTCCGGGACAAGTCAAAAAAATGGTGTCACCCAGGACTAAATAGAATACAACTTTACTTAAAATCTACTATTTTTTATTTAAGAGTCAAGATAAATCTACACTTGTGAGCTTTCGCGAAAATGGGATTGACCCGCTCAGCTCAGGGCAAAGTGAAGCGCTGCCAATCGGATTCACTTCCTGAACGAATCGACGGGCCGACAATGTCAATCCGCCATCGATAGCGGCGTTGCCGTTGCAGTTGCGCTAAGGCGCTTTGGCCATCCCAGTTGTATTTGACCTGTTCTTCCAGGCCGGAATAGGACGATTGAACCTGCGAAAACCAGACAGGTTGATTTGTTTCATCATCATAAAGCTTAAGAATGTATCGGTCGGGCAAATAATCGGTCAATTGCCAATAGAACAGATTCGGCTCCTCCAAGTAGCGCAGATTGGTCGCTTTGGCGACCAACTGGTAATCGAGGGTATCGGAAGGCGGCCCGATGTGGTTTTGCGCATCCAAACCAGTGGCGAAATAAAAATAGCGCTTGTTCAGTTCCACGTTCGTATCGATATAGATCGTATCCTCTACCGCAGCTGAGGCCAGACCGATAAAATCCTTCTCATCCATGGCGCGGCGATAGAACAAAATTTGCACGAACCGGTCGTCCTGCACCCATTGCAGTTGTATTCCATTGTTTTCTGCAACGGCATCGATGCCCCGTTCAGCAGGCGACATATCGTCAGGGCTGGCGATGAGAAACGGCGCAGGCAATTCGCGGCGCGGTTCAGTGCTCTGTTCTTCACAGCCCAGCAGCACCGCGATCACCAAAGCGGCAAAAACGCTCTTGTTGATCTGCATGGCGATCTCCCAGCCGTTAAAAGGTCAGATTGCAGCTCAAGCGGTGAACTCCGTCCATTTCCAGGGTAACAAAGGCATAATCGACCTGCATCCGCCAGAGCCGCACGCCGGCCCCGGCAGTGAATCCATCGCGATTCTTGCCGGCGCGCAGCGCCAGGCCATGCGACTGCACTTCCAGACCCCACAAATTGAGGGTTTGATATTTTTCATAACGGGTCCAACAGAGAGTCAATTCGCCGTTGATTCGGCGCAGAGGTTGTTGATAGGAGATGCCGCTGCGCACGGCGGTTCGAATGCGATCTTCATGTTTGGTATCCCAAAGAATCGCTGTCCGGCTGATGTCCGTGACCGAGACACCAATACCGAGATCGCCAAGTGCACGCCGATCAAAAAGAGTGGCAAGGTTGAATTTGAGCAATGTTCCCCAGTCCACTCCCAGTCCTGAAGCAGAATGGCCGAATGCAGATTGCCGCAAGACCTTGAGATTGAAACCCATGGGAATTTGCAGCGGCAGATCGATAAAAAGCCATCCTAACGGCAGAGTCGGCTGCCAGAGTTTGCTGAAAGTGAAATAATAGACATCTTCTGTGTCGGTGAATGTGCCGAGCGGTTCGCCAGAAGGCCGCAGGTTTTTCTGGTGCAGGCGATCCGCAGTCATTGCGCTGTTGAGTTTTGGATAGATCGGAATTTCATCCACGCTGAAGCGCGTCCAGCTGACACCGAGACTGGCTTGCCCGGGCAGAGAGAACACTGCTCCGGCGTGGTGGTAGTGCGCCATTGGGTCTGCAACACCGCCAAAAGTTGGTGCATACATCAACTGCAGTTGTGGCCGCTGCAGCAGAGCCGACAAGGCCGGATTGTAGTAGAAAAGCGGACCGTCACCGCTCACCGCCACCACCGCCTCCCCCATGGCCAGGGGGCGCGCACCAAGACCCAATTCCAGTGCAGCACCTGCATACTTGCCATCCTCACCCCGCGCTGAAACGCCGAAAGACAGCAGCAGCACCACCATCACTGTTATTTTGCGGTAAAAAACCATGGGTATCGGCTTTTGATAAAGTTATTGCAGTCGCATGAGTTTGCCGGTCATTTCCTTTGTTTGACCGGCTCCACGAACCGAGATTCGATAAAAATAAACTCCATTTGCCACAGAATCACCCATCTCATCCCGACCATCCCACAGCAACTCGTGATAGTCGGCACCCAAAGGATTGGCGTCGGCAGTGTTGGAGCGTGCATCCAGGGCTCGGATCAACTGCCCGGAAGCGGTATAGATCTTGATTTCCAGCTGTTCGCACGGCTGGGTCAATTCATAGGCAAAAATTGTCTCCCGCTCGAAAGGATTGGGATAAGTGCCCAAAAGGCGCAATTCAAAGCGATCTGCCACCTGAAAGGAAAATTCGTTCTGCAGCGATCGATTGCCGAAGCAATCAGACACGGTCAGCTGCAGGTGATGTTGACCGGGGTCAAGTTCCGGCCTGATCTCGACCAGACAATGGTTGCCGTTGGTGATGACCGTCGGTAAAATCCATTCTGCTGGCGGCAGCAACCGGCCATCGAGCTGAAACTGCAAACCGGCTGCAGATAAATCGATGCCATTCAAATCCTGCAATATGGCGCCGATACGCGGCCGACGCTGCACATAGGCTTGCTCAATCGGCGGTTGCCCGTCGATTGTCATTTCGACGGTCGGCGCCAGATGATCTTCGCCCACCAAAACCGTATACTCTCCGGGTTGCTGCACCGAAATCAGCAAGTGGTCACCCTGGGGCTGGCTGTTTTGCCGCACCCACTTGCCGGTCGCTGCCTGCCGATAAAATACATTGGCCGGCTTGCCGACCGCAGCCAACTGGGTTTGAAGAACCGGCGACAGATAAAATTGAAGCTCAATGGATTTGCTAAAATAGGCCAGCGTGTCAGCAAGAAAAAACCGGTAAACGGGCATGCCGGCCAGCGCCGCAAAATCGGGCTGCTCGACGATTTCAGGAGATTCGCCGACCTGCACGGTCAAAACAGTCGGCAGGGATACCGAACCGGCGCCAACAAACAAGGTAAAAGTCGAATCCACTGCCAGATTTGTCAACACACTATCGCCGGCGACCACTCCTCGTTCCGGGATGACGGTGTATCGATCAACCACAAAACTGGTGATGGTGCGGTTGTCATAGCGATAGAGCCGATCGCAGAGACTATCCGGATCGATCTCGACGCGCACCTGGGCACGACCTGGCAGCGGCGCGAAAGCGAGGTTCACCTCGGCCTTCCCCAGCGCCGGCAGTTCGGCTTTATCCCGACCCAACAAGCGCCATTGGCTGCTTTGTGGATCGAAATACTCGAACTGCACCACCACATCGCTGAGATCTGTGTTGCTGTTGTTGCTGACTTGCGCGGTCAGTTGGGTTTCGCGCACACCGGTCAGACGGATCGACTCGCTGTTCAGCGCCAGATCGATGTGGCCGGCTGATGTATAATTGGTTGGAAGACCAGAGATGACTCTGCCATCAGCCAGGCGGGCAAAGAGCTGATAGGTGAATCCGTATGGATAGTAAAAAGGATATGACCGATAGGTTGTTCCGATGATTGGAAAAAGCGGAACCGAATCTTGCTGAACACGGCACCACGCCGCTTCGACTGTTGATTCGGCAATGATACGCACTGCCAGGCGGCTGCTGTCGCGGTCGACCAACTCAATCCGGATGGAATCAAAAAGAGCTGCTGCCAGAGAAAGAGAAGCAGCGGCATGAACGCGGTCAATTCCCAATTCGTCTTCGGCGTAAAACACAAGATGTCCTTCTGACCCGGCAAAATCAGCAGGCACTTCGACCTGAACTGAGGCAGTCCCGGCCTGAATCGGTGCTTCCCGCCAATCGCTGAGCGCCAGCGCGCTGTCGACGATAGCAGCATAACCCTTGCCGCGGCTGAACGGCAGATGTGCGGCAGCCGTCAGATTGGCCCCCCGTTCGAGCAAGTGCCGATCCACCTGTAGAGGGAGCCGTTTCTGCGGTACCCCCAGCCGCATTGCAGGATCACCCAACAAATGGTATTGATTGGTTTCCGCGAACACATACAAATTGGGGCCGTTGGCGATTTGGTAGAGATTTTTGCCGAGGCGTATCAGTTCACCTAAAGGCAAAGAAGGATTTTGATCGAAAAGTTGCAGGATGGCGCGTTGCAGCAAATAATCATTCAACACCCATCCTTCACCGCTGGCGCCCATAAAAGCGACGGCGCCGTTTTCCGTGTTGAAAAGAAGTGCATCCGCCAAACCGCGATAGCTCGAAGATTCGAACGCACCGGAAAAACAGGTCATGCTCATAATGAAAGGCAGCTTGCCGCGGTTGGTAATACGCGCGACATCTTCAGTGCGCAGCAGACCATTATCCGCCCAGATTCCACCGCCACCGTGGCCATGAAAGTTGATGATCGCACATCCCTGGTCGAAATAGTCGAGCAAATCGGTGGTGCTGCCATAAAACGGATCATCGACCAGGCCGCGACGTCTTATGCTCAACAATATATTCTTGTTTAAGGCCGGCGAAAGAGTCGATACCAGTTCGAGTGCCTGTTGATCGAACGGCGCCTGCGTGCTGAAATTTCCGCCGATAAACAAAAGCCGATTTCGCCAATGCCCCGGAGAGGCGGTGGTTTCGTAGCCGACAATCTTGCGCGCCAAAATATCGCACTCTTCCTCGGTGCGTGCCGGCAATCGACCGATGGCGATATCGGACAACTCATCATCGCCGTCCAATAATGTGTACCAGTAGTCGCTGGCCGTTGCCCCCCATTTCCAGGTTTGCCGGAGATAAACCGGGATAAAATCCAGCGTGTCGCCGGCCGCCGTTCGCCGAATGCGGCTGCCGTTGCCGACCAAAAGGACATAGCGCAACCGCGGATTTTCCCAATGGTGATAGGCGTGGTTTAAAAAGGCCTTGATCGCTTCCGGAGTCGGACGGCCGTCGCCGAATTCGTCGAAGATATCTTCGACATCCACTTTAAGCACCCGCAAGCCTTGACTCTGCCGTCTGTTGATCAGCTCATCCAATCCTTGGCTGTTGTAAAAGTTCTGGTGGGCAATGACCACATAGTCGGCGGCCAAATCTGGAGACCTCAGCTGGCTGGGGTGATCAGGGCTGATGCGGTGAGGTGTTTTTTTGCGGTCGCGGGCGATGGCGACATACTCGACCGCACGAGAGGCAATTTCATCCTGAAAGGTGATCTGGACAGAAGCAAAATTGTCATAATCCACCGTCTCTTTGGCCACGCCGCCCACCATACGGCTGATCCCCATCTTGAAGACATCGATATTTTCATGCAAAAAACCATCGATGCGAAACTGGTAGAGGCCCAATTCTTCCTCAGATGGAATCGTAAAACGCAGCCATCCTTCCTGCGCCCGGTAAAGCCGCGGATAAGTCACTTCGAACCAATTCAGCAGAACATAGTCGATCTTGTTGGGATCCAAAAGATTGATGACCGTCAAACGGTTCTTGCCGGAATTGAGATCGGCACCTGTCAAACCGGACTGCCCTTGAGTGCGCATATCGAGATAGTCCTGACCGTACCATTCGCCTTGCATCACATAGCGGTTGTTCAGATAAGCAGAAACCCGATGCAAAAAAAGATCGATGGTGGACGAGGGTACGGTTTTCCCTCGCATCATGACCTGCACTTGCAGCGGCTGAGCCGAGCGCTTGTCCGGATGCCAAAGATCGAACTCATAATCCCGTTTTTCGGCTGCAGCGATACCGCCGTCGAAGAAAAAGTGATCCCGGCGCAATCCTTCCGGGACTTCAACAAGATGGTTAAAACTGACATCGCGCTCGACATGCATGGTTTGCATAAACGAATACGGACGCCGGACATTGGTCGCAGGGCTGCCAGTCGGCGCTGCGGATTCATCGACCATCCATAGACCAGGCTGGCCGCTCCAGCTCAAAAAATAAATTTTTGTTCGGCTGTAAGGATCCTGATACAAGTCCGGTGACGTCTGACGATCGCTGTTGCGCGCAGTTTCGCCCCAAAATTCAAAACTATCGGTCTCGTGAAATTGGCCATCTTGCCATCCGCTGACATAGATCGGCACATCGCTCGATCCATCGGTCAGACGCAGCGCCTGAACATCGATGGACAGCAAGTCAATCCCAGCCTGGTGTAAATCGCTTCCCGTTACTCGATACCAACCATCTTCCTCGATGTAGATCTTCCACCGCGCCGGACTTGCACTCACCGCTGCGAGATTTTGCCGATCAGGCGGAGTGGCCATCCGCGCCTCGCCCAACACGATACCCAAATCCTTGGCCATGCCGATCCGCTCGCTGTCGAGTTGTCGCCGGCCCGTGTCGCTTTCTGAATTATCGCTCCATCGGACAGTCGCCCGCAAGGATCGAAAAACGGTCAATTTTCGACTGACTGAATCGTAATGCAGCGGCCGGAACGACAATTGCCAAATATCGAGTCCTTGCATCCGCCCCAAACGCTGAATAGAGACGGGTTCATCGCCATTTACACGGCCGTCGATTTCCCATTTTTTTGCCTCGGATAAACTCATCTCCCAAACCCGCGGCAACCCATCTTCGACAACCATCTGCTCGCTTTCGATCGAATCGACCCGCAGCTCAACATCGGCGGCAGGAATATGCAGCGGCAGAACCTGCATCGGCAAACCAAAAGGGCCGGATGGTTTCCACGCTTCTTGGGAAATCTGCTGTTGGATTTGAGGTCGGTCTTTCGTCAACAGCGAACGCACCTGAGTGCTGTCCAGACCACAAGAAACTATCAATTGTCGGTTGGATTGTTGTGTCAACTGCATTTTTCCATAGGCAGGCGCTCCGAGCAGCAAGAGCAGAGCCAGCCATCGGCGCAGGAGCATCCAGCGCTGATGGTTGCACACAACCGCAGCGCAACATTCTTTTCTAATTGCAGAGTATGATTTCATCGACAGGATTCGTTGATCTCAAGACAGATTCCACGAGAACCTATTGAACCCGGATTCGGTGCTGCGCACCGAATCCGGGTTTCACCAATCGGGTGGGAATGGTGGCTTATGTAAATAATATAGGATTTTCATTTCGAGAGTCAAATGACTTTTTGCGATAAAAAAGGCTGCGGCAAATGTCGCGCCTCACCGTCAGTTGCACCAGCAGTGCAATCATCTGGGTGAAACATTCGCCGCAGCCCATAGAGAAAAACAATACCTGTCCAACCCGACAGGCGCAAATGGCAAAGACTGAATCGATTTTCCTTATTTGAGCAACAGCATTTTCACGATCTTCTGTTGCTGCAGGGCAGCAAAGCGGGCAAAATAGACACCTGCTGCACAGGACTGACCGGTTTCATCCGCACCATTCCAGGTCACCTGATGACTTCCGGCGGCCAGGGTGCGATCGACCAGCGTGCTAACCCGTCGCCCAAGGTTGTCAAAAATTTCGATGCGCATGTCAGCCGCTTGTGGCAAGCTGAACCGCAACTGGGTCGTCGGATTGAATGGATTCGGATAATTTGCACTGACCATGAACTCTGTCGGCACCGCTGGTTGGTCAGCGACGTCGGTCACCTGATCATCGATGTCGCCGCGCACCAGATCAAAATTGATACCGGTTGTCGGCGTCGATTCATTCACCTGCACCGGACTCACGCCGGCCGGGATGTTCATGGCAAACGGCAGCGGTACGTGCAAAGGCAGCAAAGCAGTGTCGTACTCGTTGACAAATCCATAGCGTGTGAGGTCAAAAATGAATTCGGTCAGATTGAATTCCAAATTGGCATCGATTCCCGAATACCAGTTGTCCTGATAAATGCTGAGGTCGATATCCAGATTGAAGACCGTCGAGAACAGTCCGCCAACCTGTCCAATAATGTCATCCCCCCCACCCATGGCCCCGCCGGTAAATTGCTCAAGGGTCGCCAACAAAGAGACAGCCTGGGTAAAGGAAAATGTGCGCAAATAATAAGAGCCAGAGCGCAATCCGGCCAACTCAAATACGCCCTCATCTGGCAGAAAAGTGCCGGACGCCAAATCGAGGCCGCTCATTGCAAAACCGACAATGTGGCCGGTCGCGTCATAAGCGATGACGCCGATGTTGGCCAGCGGTTCTCCGTTTTCGGCATCGCGGATAGTGCCGCTGATCGAGCCATGCGCAGGTTCCAGGACAATATCAAGGCCATCGATCAGTTGGCCGACAGCAACGGAAACCGTTTGTGCCTGTGGATCGCTGAAATGATCGCCGCCGCCGACATAGGTGACGCCGTAGGGCTCGACCATTGGCAGAGCCATGATCTTGTAATCCCCTGCAGGCAGGCGGTCGATGCGATAACCACCGGTGAACTGCACATAATCGTAGCCCACTGCCCTACCTGTTGATGAATCGAAAGCGATCACCGGAAAGCCGTTGACCGTGTCCGCCCCTGCCGCGAAGCCTTCAGACAGATGGACAAATCCCTGCACCGTTGCGCCGGGTACCAGAGTAAAATCGATATTTTCCACCACATTGCCGTTTAGAGAGATCACCGGAGACTGGTTGAAATCGTGCACTCCGTCATAAAACTCGCTTAAAAATCGGTCATCGTTCTCCAGACCGCTGAGCGCGAGCAACCGGTAATTGCCCGGCGGCAACGGCATCAGGCGAAAACGGCCTTGGTCATCGATTTTTTTGCCCGGCAGACTTTCATATCCGCTGCTCAATTGCAGCAGATGAGGATATCCGCTTTCGGCATCCAACGCGAGGATCACCGCATCGGAGATTGGCTCGCCACCCTGAGCAGAGTGGATCGATCCGTGGATGGTGCCCACCGGTGCCAGGTTAAAATCGATATTTTCGGTTTTCTGGCCAACGACAACCGGTACTCGTGCAGCTTTCTTGAAATCAAAGAGATTATAGGCGCCGCCGTAATACTCGTCGCAGATTTTATCCGCGTGTTTTCCGGTGACGATGAGGTTGCTGAAATCGGTAAGATCATCCACATTGATCTGGTAGTTGGAAAAAGTGCGCAGAACGTAATCGCCATCCGGCAATCCGGCTATTTCATAACGGCCGTCCCAATTGGTCACTGCCAGTCCGAGCTGCACGCGACTGAGAAAGGGATCTTTGCCGGGCCCGCCGAGATCCGCGTGCACGGCAAAAATGATCAATGAATCCACCGGCTCTCCGGACGCATTTTTAATCTGTCCACTGATCGACCCGCCTGGCGACAGCTCAAAATTGATATCTTCGATCACTTCATCGGCCACAACTTGTACCAGGGTGGCCTCAGACGGTGTTCGAGCACCGCTGTAAAATTCGCCGAGATAATCACCGGCACCCAACAGACTGCCCAAATAATCGTTGGCATAAACATAGTAGGAACCAGGCAAAAGATTGCCGATCGAATAGGAGCCAAATATGCCGTTCAGTTCCAGCACGTTGTTCATGGCCACAAATGATGTGTCTTCAGCGTCGAAAACAAAAACAAGCGCCAGAACACTGATCGGATAATCTACGGATTTTACTTGACCCTGGATGCCGCCGGTCGCCGGCTGATCAGGGATTGGCAAAAGATTGAACGAAATAAGCGGAGTCTGACCGGAGGGATCGGCAGTGATGGTTCCAGCCAAATCCCAGCGATCGACACCGGGATACCAGGTGTTCAGGTAGCCTGAAACCTGAGCAGCAATCTTGACGGCGCCCAAAGTCGGGATGCGCAAATTGAACAAACCATTTGACTCGTTGTGCAACTGGGAAATTTCCATCGTCGGATCATCGGCCGGGGTAATGGTGAACCAGACATTTTGGTCTTCAAATCGGCGCAAGCCATCCGGATAATAGACAATGACCTTGACCGGATATCCGCTTTGCAGCGAAAAATTGATCCCAAAAGTTGTCGTCCCTTCGCTGACAGCGACGAGAGACGCTTGACGCCAGGTTGCGCGCGAACCCAGAGGAGAGATCACATCCGGATAGATGGCATTGACAAAGCTTTCGCCTGTTGCCAGCACGTAATAGCTGCCAACAGGAAGATTGCCAATGGCATAATCGCCGTTGAGATCGGTCTCGCCGGAGCCAACAAAATAGCCATGTGTATCAAAGGCCAAAATCAGCGCGGCAGGATTGGGTGCACTTCCGTCGACTTTGACGGTACCGGAAAGCGCCCCGTTCGAAGCAGTCGACTGTTGACGCCATTTTTGCAGAGGCTGCAAACGATCGTGGCCATCTTCGTCGACTTGCATGCGGTGCAAGGACTCCAAAAACGAGGGCACCAGCATTTCAGGCCGCAACTGACTATCGATTTGCCGTTCGATTTTTTGCATGACCGCACGCTCGCGGACGGCCTCTGTAATAGAAATTTCGATTTTTCGTTCCATGGACCGGAAACCTTGCACTGCATCGCGCAGATCGGATTCATCAGCAGCGGCAGTCAATTGCGTCGCCAGCTCCTGAGAAGCATCTTTTACCGGGATCACCATGGCAGAGCCAACGGTGGCTGACACCAGGGCCAATGCCATGCCAAACAGGCATATGCTAAATTTTTTTCTTTTCATTGCGTATCCTTTCTGTTCCTATATAAAGAAACTTGCCCGCAAGCTCCTTGCGCAAGAATCCGTCAGCGTCTACAACCGGAGCCTTGATCCACTGATCACGACACCCTTGCACAAAGGCTTGAAATGATCGTTTTTGTTTGCCGTGTTCATTTAAAGCAGTTTATCCATTTTTGCCTTTCAAATGCGTGAGCTGCAACACATTCCATTTTAATTTTTAGGCATTACTTTTTGTACAACAGCTCTTGTCATCGACTTATTTCCCCAATGCGGCAACGAATGGATGCGGTGGCTGCAAATTTCGCCGGTCATGAAACCACAGAATCCGCTTTTCTGCAGTGTATCGCGATCCATTCACCTTCGGCAACGGTCAGCCAATCCAGCAAGTGCAGTTTTTCCAGTTCCCGGTGAATCTCGTTTTCTTCTTCAACCAACAAACCGGAGAGGATCAATTGACCGCCACAGGAGAGGCGGTTTTCCAGCTCAACAAGCATGGGCAGAAGAACCGATCGCTGAATATTGGCAACGATGCGATCAAAACACCGGGGCAAAAGCGCATCGACTGTTCCGGTATAAAAGGCGATATGATCTGCAACGTCATTCTTGTAGGCATTGCGCTGTGCAGTCTCAACGGCAATCGGATCGACATCAAGGGCGATGCAATACGCGGCGCCGAGTTTGATCGCCGCGATCGCCAGGATACCTGTACCCGTGCCGACATCGAGAACGCTCTCGCCGCCGGCGATCGACTCCTCCAGTCGCATCAGGGTCAAGCGGGTTGTGGCATGGGTACCGGTTCCGAAAGCCATTTCTGGATCGATCTCGAGCAGGCAATCGGGTGTTGGCAAAGGAGCAGGCAACCAGCTCGGTCTGATCCATATGCGTTCGGTGACCGAAATGGTTCGCCATTCCTTTTTCCATTCGCGGTTCCAGTCCTGCTCATGAACCGCGGAAATCTCCGGTTTGGGCAGCTGAACATCGAATCCGCGACTGCGCAAACTCGCCATGAGATCAGTATAGGCGGCCTCGATTTCATGGATCGATTTTGACGGCTGGAAAAAGGCTTCCATCCCCTCAGGGTGTTCGATCAATCCGTTGGCACCATGGTCGAAACACAAGCAGCTGATCACGTCCCGCAGCGCCGGCGGTGCATAAAAGAACCAACGGCTCCAGGATCTCGGCGATGGTTGTTTTGCGCTCATCTTTCCTGCTCAGTTGCCATGTATGGCGATCTTGACGTCAACGGAAAACTCTTTGAAGGACGAATCGCCGACGAGGGCATTGTGGGTTTTCCCCATTTCAAAACTCGCTCCGCCGCGCACTTTGTCGCTAAAGCTGTACTGCACGGCAGGTTTGAGAGACCACTTGCTGGTCTCCGAGGTTGGCTCATAATCGCCGCCGGCCCGGCTCTTGAATTGTTGTTGGCCGGTCATGGCGAAAGTAAAGGAAAAATTGATGCTGTTTTTCAACCTCATCGTGTTGAAAGGCCAAATCGGAATGCGAAAATCGCTCTGTTTGGACCAATTTGCCGTCAGAGAGAGATCATCATCCTCGGACCGGGTTGCGCCAAAATTCGAACCCAGACTGACGGATTCGTCTTCTTGTTTGTTGTAACGCGCCTGCAGGGACAGTCCGTTCTTCATCTGCATGGTCACACCGATCAGCGGACGAAAACCCGATTTGCTGTTTGTCTTGGTCGGGGTCTCCTGGCCGTCTTCCATATCAAAGGTTTCGGAATTTTGTCCGTTATAGGCGTGATCCAATGACACCCGGCTAAACCAGTTTTTCAGCAACGGCAACCTTTCGCCGCCGCCGATGCGCACCGACCAGTTTGGAAAAAGCATATCGATGTCATCGCCAAAAGTCAGCCAGGCCTGCGAACGAGAACCGGTAGTTTGTGTGCTGGTATTGAGCGAATAGGATTGATCATATTTGATATCCACATCGATATCGCGACCGATGTTAAAGCCCGACGAGGTGTTGAAAGAGCGATTCTTGCTGCTCGACCCCCGGTTCAGACTGCCGCTGCCGCTGCTCAGTTCGAGGGGAACGCCCAGGCTGTCGGTCAGACCAAACTGGAACCCCCATGCCGGAATCCCCATAACGCCATAGGCGGTGATGTTGTTGCGGTCGGACCAGTTGAGGGTAAATGGATCAAAAATGCTGAAAAACTTGACAAAATAACCCAAACCCTGCAAGGCGAGATTGGGTCCGCCTTTCTCTTCCGGTTTTTTTTCATCACTCGTGGAGGCCTGTGGTTGGCCCGGACGCGGACGTCCGCCGGGGCGGCCGCCTCTGGCACCTGGTTTGTTTTTGTCAGGATCGTAGATCGAGCGAACCAGATTCTTGAGATTCAAGGAACCATTAAAACTCAAGGTTCGGTTTTGCGACGCATTTGCCGCCGCCAAAGTCTGTTGCCGATTAAAGCCGTACTTAAATCCAGCCGAATAATTGAAATTGTTGGTCAACCAGCTAAAGATCTGTGGCGAATATTTGAGCGAACTGTTTTGATCGATTCCGGTTAAAAGGCCGAGTTGCCCTTGCTTGATCTGCGCCCAGAGGGTATCGCTCGGCAATCCACGCAGATCGTGGATGTAGTTGCGGCTCATATCGAGCGATAAATTTTCGAAAATCTTGATACGGGTGGAATAATTGCGGTTAACCGAAAAAGTGCTGTTGGCGCTGAACACCTCTGTGCGGGTCAGAGATTCCTGATTGTTGCGTATCCCATTATGACTGGTGGTGATCGACTGCGGCGTGTAATAGAGTTTGAGATCTGTCAATTTTCGCAACCGCCCGGAGTCGCCCAGCCATTTGAACGGCTTGAAATAGTTGTCGCGGGAAAAGTTGATCCCCCAATCTACTTTGGCGTTTTCCTGCAAACCATTGGCGTATTGGGTGGTGGAGTTGTGGCTGTAGGACTCGCTGCGGCTATAGCTCATCTTGAGTTGGGACAAGAGATTCTTAACGACAAATTTTTGCGAGCGCGACGTAACCGACAGGGAAACACTGACGCCTTTTTTTTCATTGTATTTTTGCACAACATCGATGATGGAATCGGGCAAAGCTTCGGTTTCGACGTCGGTTCCGGGTTTGTATTTCGGCGTCGCTTCGCTCACGGCATAATTGTAATTGATTGGCAGCGAGATACCGAGCTTGCGCGGGAAAAATTTGTCGAGATAGAGCGTTGTGCTGAAATTGCCGCTGAGCTGGTTGTCCCCGTCGCCGAACCGCTCTGCCACATTGTGAAAATCCGCATCGCGCTTGTCCACTTCGCCATTGAAGCGGATCAGATCCGCCCATTGAAAATCGAGGCGCGCACGCATCGCCATGCCTGTATCTTTTTTGATATTGGACAGACGCAACTCGTTGATCCAAATTTGACCTTTAAATGGCGAAACTTCATTCAATGGCACGCCCAAATCCTCGGCGCTGAGGTTTTTGACGCCCACGATCAAGGTCCGAATATTGGTCAGCGCAGGTTGACCTTTGATAAAGAGTATTTGCCCGTCTTGCAGAACCTGTGACCATCCGTAGCGGCCATCGATGGTGGAGTCGGGATCGGCTTTGAGCTTGAGCGCGGCCAGCTCGACCAGATCGACGTCGATGTCATTGTTGAGCCAGCCGGGATAAACCGGGCGCCGCACTTCATAGTAATTTCTTTCATCCGAACCGAAACGCAGAAACACCTCGATCCGGCTTGAATCGGTGTGAATGTGGCTGCCAAAGAGATCCGCGCCATAAACATACATCTTTAAATTTTCATAATGAATATAGTCCTGTGCCTCATAAAAAGTTTTTTGGATCGCCCCATTTTCACCCGGCAACAAATTTTCAACTTGCATGACCAGAGACTGTTCTTTGGCGATCACCCCGGTGATGCGGTCCTCTTCGCCAATAACTCCCGGCGGCGGAATGTATTCCGGATTGTCGTGCGTATTGATTACCGTCACAGTCACCGGCGGTTCTTCGGTCAACTCGTACTGTTCGGGCGCCGCCTCCCCGGCAACACCGATCTCCTTCCATTCACTGCTGACCAGATCGATATAAGCGATCTGGATGGTATGCTCTTGAGCGGAGGTAAAACCGCTCATCCAGATACGCACATATTTGATCAGCGACAGGGTCGGATTGCCGACCTTGTCGGTAAATTCGTCGAGAGGAATGCGATACTGCCGCCAGCCAAAGTCCTGATCGGGCGGCAAGCCGAGTCCGCCCACCAGGTAGCGATCGGCGTCTGCAGAGTTCTTATCAAGTGAAAAGGAATACTCGAAATAATCGTTGTTCTGGTCAAGCTGGCCGTTGCTGTTCAGATCCTCGGTGTCCGGATAGCGAAGTCCGCCATAATCGTTGGCATTGCCTTCGGTGCCATTGACGCGATCATAGTTGATGGGCCGTACGTTTGAATTGTAACTCCAGTCATCCCAGCTGATCGGCTCTCCCCAATTGCGAATGCCGTCGCCGTTTAAATCCCAAAAATCAAATGGATCCTTGCCGCTCATGCCGTCCATACCGGTATCCTCGCCCTCCTCAACATCGAGAATGCCGTTGCGGATGCCGTTTTTCATCCGATCTTCAGAGTCGAGTTTCTTGTTTGGAATGATGTCTTCGGTGATTTCGCCGAGATTGATATGTATAACACCCGAATCACCCTTGACCCAAATTTCAAGAAACTTGGCTTCCGATTGATTCCAGTAGCCGGATGACAAGGCCATCTGGATACCGTTCCAACCTTCTGTGACATCGGGGATAGAATCGGGAGGCGTGATCTTAAAAACCAGGATGTTGGTGGTCTGGGCGACATTGGCGTTGACATCCTGGTTGGGCTTGATCTGTTTGATCAAATATTGCTCGTAGGGGTTGTAATAGACCAACCGCGCCCTCTTCTCCAGAGTCGGCGAATCCGGATTGAACAGGTTCGCCTTCATCGGCGGCGCACAATACTCCCAACTCTGTTGCACGATGCTGAACGGAGTGAACTGTTTTGAAGCCTCAAAGTCATCGATGTAGGCTACACCGTCATTGTCGTTGGTCAGCGGATTGTTCTTGGTATTAGGATTGGGCAAGACCTGCGCGACTTCACCTTCAAACTTGATGGACGATTCTTCCCGCGTGTCGACAAACGGCAGCCAATTGGCCACGCGTGTGAGGAAAAAAGGCTTGACGCTCAAACTGGTATTTACATCCCAGACCATGTTGCGCATTGGTCCACGCCCTACCCTCACTTTTTGGTCAAGGGTCGTTTCGTTCAAATACATAAAGGTAGCGCCGAGAAAGCTTTCATCCCAAAGATCGTATTCCGCCCGGGCACCGATCACCGTCTTTTTATCGATTTGAAACAGTTGATTGCTCTCATAGGTGACATCCAAATTGGCCGAAGGGAGAGTCGCTTGCTCGTTCAACAGGCGCAAGGTGCCGGTGAAATAATCGATTGTGTAATCGACTCCACGGGTCAGTTGCCTGCCATTCAAACGCACATCTTCCGAATTTTCGATAATGTTCATGCCCAGGCGATATTCTGAGCTGCGGTTGCGCGATTTGATCTCGATGTAAAAATTGCTCTGACCGGTGATCACATTGGTCGCTGTCGTATCGTAGATGGCTGGCACGCGATATTCCGGTGCCAGGAGTTTTTGATACTCTGCACTGAGCGGATCAAACGGTTGAATGTCCGGGAAAAAGAGCTCGCCATTGGCCAGATTGAGGATATTCGGGTTCATATCGATTTTGTTGTCCGGAATCGGCTCGCCGCTTTCGTTGACCCGGTCCAGTCCAAATATCTGCAGGAAGGTATAAGCTTTGCCATCGATCGTGGTGGTTTCCTGCGGATCGCCTGAAGGCGGTTTGTAATAGATGCGAAGATCGAATCCGTCTTCCGGAATATCGCGGGAACCCAGATAGTAGACGTTTTTCCACTCAAGATCCCAGGTCTGATCGGTATCGAGCGGGGTCTCGGTCTTGAGCAGGCGCAGAGTGATCGTCCTGGCAGTGGTATTGTCATAATTGATATCGCCGCGAGTCCTGCCGGTGCTGTCGCGATAGGCGATGGCCAGCACCTCCTGCTGCAGCGGCGAACGCAGGCGGATAAAACCCAACTCGTTGTCGATATAATAATCGCTTTTTTCCAGCCTTTTGAAATAGCCGACATAATGGTTGCGATCGGCTTTGGCTGTGTCGCCGGCGGCAATCTGCCATTGCAGGGCATCGGGGTTGGGAGGCACGATCGCCCAGCCGCGCACGACATCCGCTTCATTGGTCAATCCTGGGCGAGAGACATAGACTTCGAGCTTTTTGATGATACGATTGGGATCGATCAGAAAGTTGCCGCTTTGGTCGCGCTGTAAATATTGATTGCGATAAAATTGATCGACAAAATAATAGGTGTTTTTGCGATATTGATAGTCTTCGCGCCGCTCGCCTGCCTCGGAAGCCCCGCCCGTCAACGACAACCGTTTCTTTTCACCTTTTTCCTGGCTGGTGATGGCGGTAAGGGAAAGATTGCCGATCCGCGCTTCGGTCTTGATGCCGAACAAGCCGCTGCTCTTGCCGCCAAAAGTGACAAACTGCGTACCAGGCAGATTCAGCGAAATATTGCCCGCCTCGATCGATTGAATGATTTCGTCTTCGTAGCCCTCGTATTTGAGTTCGATGTTGTTCTCGAAATCAAAAGCTCGTTCTGAATCCTGATCGATGCCGATGGTCACCTTGTCGCCGATGCGTCCCTGCACGCGAAAGCGCTGCGTTTGTTCCATCTTGAAATTGTAATCGGAGCCGCGGTTAAAGGCGGTCTTGACTTCGCTGTGTTTCTCATGGCGAAATCCACCGCTGATACTGATGTCTCCGGAGACGTCGAGACCGACCGTACCGCTGCCGAAGATTTTTTGAAATGTTTTGCTTTTGATTTCCACCGGTATGTCGATGCGGATTCCCTGACTTCCTCCCCGTTGGCTGTAGCCGCTCTCGCTGACATTCTTGGCAGCAGTGTTTCTCCACAACCTGGTCAATTCCAGATCCGCGCGTTCCTGCAAATAATCTTCACGCGTCAAAACGGCCGGCAAACGAAAGGGGATACCGTCGATGGTTTCGGTCAACTGGATAAATCTTCCGGTAGAATCCAGTTCCACAGCGCGTTTAAAACCGCTGATGCGTTGGGGGAAATACGGTGAACGGCTTCCCTGCAGGTGCAGACCGAGAAACAGCGCGCTTTCCACAATCGGTGCCCGCGGATCGCCGGATGATTGGAAGGTGAGGCCGATATAATCGCGCTGAATGTCAAACTCCTGAGCCCAGGACAAACGTATCCCTGTGGCCCAGCTCAGCAGCATGACCGCCAGTAGCGGCATCAACCTCTGATAAAACCGATATTCCATGAGGAGTAGGAGTGCCTCGTGCTTGCTAAATTTCCAAATGCAATGAATGGTTCCCGCCCGCCATTATTTGGCGGCTGAGAGCGCGGGCAGAAAAGGCCATCCATCTGGGTTCCGTAGCGAAATCCCTTATAGGCATCTCCTTTTTGTTGTGATTTCGCGCTTTGCCCCTTGCTCGAGGCAAAGCGCCGAATCCAATAAATAACGAAATTTAAAGAATCAATTCTCGAAATACAACAGTAAAATCAGCCGACTCCAACATTTTACGCCCATTCCCCCGGCGATGCGGCGGTGCAGGACTTTTGTGCTTCACCGCACTCAGCATTGCACCCCTCCCAGCTTGTGGCCATATGGTTATCAGCCGCGGGCACCCTTCGGCAGACAAACCCTTGTTTTTCAGATTGCTCAAACACTCGCAGGTTGCAAGAAAAAGCCTTTGCACATGTAAATGAGATTCATTAATTTGGTTTTGCCCGGCCAACGAATCGATACTCTGGTTCCGCAAGCAAGCCGTTCCGCCGCCTGAATTCAGGGTAAACCATCGGATCGTCGACCAACCTTGCTCACAGAGCGAAAATTTGCCAAACTTATAAAATGCAAAAAGATGCATCTTATTCATCGCGTTGTTCTCTTTACACAGAATCCGGCAAACAAAAGTTCCCATCTTTCTGGTTGAATGACAGATCCAAGCGCGGGCCGGCGATTGAGGCTCCTGGCAACAAACCGGCAAATAACAGCCGTTTTCTGGCAGATTCGCAGCCCAAAGCGGAATTTAAGCAATGAGAAAGCAACCCAAACCGTTAATCCTCTACCGCTACATTCTCGGCGAGCATGTCGGACCGTTTGTTTTTTCCATCTCTATTATCACCCTGGTTTTTCTGCTCAACATGGTGTTTCGCGAGCTCGGGCGGTTTCTCAGCCGCGGACTTGGATTCGACGTGATGCTCGAGTTCTTTTTTCTCAATATCGCCTGGATTTTTGCCCTTTCAGTGCCGATGTCGGTGCTGGTGGCGACATTGATGGCTTTCGGGCGCCTTTCCGGCGATAACGAGATCACCGCACTCAAAGCGAGCGGCGTGAGCACTCTGCAGATGCTGGCACCGATTGTGATCGGCGCAACTGTGCTGGCGGCAGGTCTGATTGTGTTCAACAATCGTATTTTGCCCGATTTCAACCATCGCGCTCGTCTGTTGGCCACCGACATTGCCAGAAAACGGCCAACGATCAGCATAGAAGCTGGTGTCTTTTTTCACGGGATCAAAGACTACAGCCTTTTGGTTGAGGAAATTCATGAAACTCCCGACACCTCTTATGTCAAATCGATTTTTATCGAGGACAACAGCAAGGCCAATCGCGTGACCACGATTGTGGCCGACAGCGGCAAGATCTATTTCGATAAAAACCGCGGCTTTTTATTCTTTATCCTTTTTCACGGCCAAATGCACGAGCTGGATTTGATCAAAATGGAAGAATACCGCATTCTCTCCTTTCCACGACAAGTCTTGTCGATCCAGGTTCCGGATTGGAAAATCGAGCGGCACGAATCAGAACACCGCGGCGATCGGGAAAAAAGCGCACAAACCATGCGAGCCGAAGTCCGGGCCAACGAGCAGGAAATCGAACGCGAAGAGAACCGGGCGCGGCAATTTGCCTTGTCCTATATCCTGCGCTATTTGCCGCCGGCATTTCGCCCGCAAACGGATTCCATACCCGAAAACGCTGAATATCGCCTTGTTCCACCGACCAGGAACCGGGTCAAGGCCGATCACGCTAGACTCAAACAAGATCTTGTCGGAACCCGCACTCTCATCCGCAGTTTAAAAAAGCTGAATTCCAGTTTGATGGTTGAAGTCCACAAAAAATATTCGATTCCGTTTACCAGCATCATATTTGTTTTTATTGGTGCCCCGCTGGGTATTATGGGACGTAAGGGCAATGTCACCATGGCGGCAGGCATAAGCCTGGGTTTTTTCCTCCTCTATTGGGTGACCTTGATCGGCGGTGAAGAGTTGGCCGACAATCAATACATCAGTCCCGCCCTTGCTATGTGGGGGGCCAATATCGTGGTCGGAATCGGAGGGGTCTATCTCCTCGTCCATTCGATTCGAGAAGCCACCGTTATCGATTGGGGAGCCCTGACCCGCTTTTTGAGCCGCAAGAAAAATCGGAAAAACCATGAAAATCTTGGATAGATATATAGTCCGGCGCTTTTTGCTCATCCTGGCCTTTTCGCTCTTTGCGTTTGTCATGATGTTTGTGGTGGTCAACCTGATCGAACGCCTTGACTCGTTTATCAAACACGATGTGCCCAAATGGGTCGTGGTGCAGCTCTACTTCTATCAACTGCCCTACATCATCACTCTGACCCTGCCTGTCGCCTTGCTCCTCTCGTCTTTGTTCAGCATCGGCACCCTCGCCCGCCAGAATGAAATCACCGCCATGAAAGCTTCCGGATTGTCGCTCTATCGCATTCTGGCCCCTCTGTTTGTCCTTGGAGCGCTCCTGGCGGTCACCGCGTTTTTGTTTTCCGAACATGTGCAACCGCGGGCCAGCGAACGCTACGCCATGCTCAAAGACGAATACATCGATCGCCTGCAAAACCGCTGGCGCAAACTGATCAGAAATCCGTTTCTGCGCGATGAGCAGGGCTGGTTGTTCAGCATGCGCGATTTTAATGCCGCCACCAACACCGGCAACATGGTCAGCGTCCGCCACTATGAGGATCAAAACCTGCTCAGCCGCTTCGATGCCAAGGAGATCGCGTGGGAAGACTCAAATTGGGTGCTTTACAATGGTTACCAGCGCGTTTTCCGTGACAGCAGCGAACAAGCGGTCCCTTTCACCAGGATGGTCATCGATTCGACCAGCCTGCTGCCGCAAGATATCTCCCGTTTTTTCAATCAACCTGAAGAAATGTCGTCGACCGAATTGCGTCAATTCATCCAGGAAGTCAAACGCAACGGCGCGGATCCCAACCGCTGGTTGGTGGATCTCCATCTCAAATATGCCATTCCGCTTGCCAATTTGATCATCATCTTGTTCGGCGCGCCGCTGGCGTCAAAAAAAAGCCGCGGCAGCGCCACAGCCGGGTTCGGCCTCAGCTTGATTGTTGTCTTTATCTATTTCGGGATGGTCAAAACCTCACAAGCGATGGGACAAAACGGCGTTTTGCCGCCTTTGGTCGCCGCCTGGCTTGCCAATATAAGTTTTGCTGCAGCAGGCTTGGCCGTTTTGGTCAAAACCGCCAAATAATTTCCCCATGTGGCAGTCCAAGGTTTACTGACGCAATCTCATTGGGCAGCAGAAGGACAAGATTCGGACAACTCACTGCGGTTTGTTTGCAGAGGATTTGCAGCAGAAAGAGCCTCCCACGCGATCACCCGGACCGCAGGAGACTCTACTCAGGTGGGCCTTGCGGCGCAAAGAGCGCAAGAGTCATTGCAGCTGACAAGCCGAAGCATTCCATCCGATCCAGCTTGTCAGGAACAAGGGCATCCGTATTCAGGACAATCAAATCGTTGGTTATCGAATGACGATCAGTTTTCGAAAAGTGGTTTCGCCTTTTTTATAAAGAATTTCTCCGGTTTCAGGATTTCGATAATCCTCCGTTACTTCGAAATGCACAATATAGATACCGCTCACGATCACCTGCCGTGATGAGGTAACCGAGTTCCACGCTTCATCTCCGCTTCCATCCGTATGCTCGATTGTCTTGATCAGGTCACCCCGTTCAGTATAGATTCTGATGGTACAATAAGCGGGTATATTGAGAAACATGATCTTGTCCGGTTCACCCGTATACTGCAGATCCTTGGCTTTGATATTGAACGGATTGGGAACGATGCGAATGGCATCGAGATTGTCTCCGGCTTTTCGCCGCAAGAAAGCGGGTTCACTGGTTTGTGTATAAAATCGCCCGCTATAAAGGGGCCCTGTCGGATTCGTCGCTCCAGAGGTGTTGTTGCTCCCGTCATTATAAGCCAGCAGATAGTAATAATAGGAGAATCCGCGTATCGCGGTCAGGTCATCAAAATTGGTGACAGAAGCGGGGCCATCATGGATTTCCGTATAGGTGGTGTCTTTTCTGCCGACCGCGCGATAAATTTTATAACCGCTGACACCGCTCTCTGTGGTCGAAGGACTTGGCGACCAGGAGAGGCTGATGCGATCGCCGCCAGACTTGATGTCAAACAGGGGGGGTGGCAACGGTGGTTGCGGAATGTTGTATCCGGCATCAAAATTCCGTTTCGCTCTGCCAAAAATCATCATGATAGAGTCTTTTCCGGTATAGACCCAGCTGTTTTTATATTCATCTTTATCAGTGGTTGTCGTGCCATTCGGCAACTCGAACGGACCTTTGTCGTTGGGATCGGCATAAGCCTTCCTCCAGCGCTGTCCGATCTTCTCACACATGGCTCTGTCCAATCCGTTCACGCCCTCGGCTTCGACAATGGTCACACTTTCACCGGGCTGTAAATCAAAGGGGCCATAGCAAATCCAGACATTTGTTCCGCCGCCATCATTATGCACCGTATAGGGTGAAGAATGGCTTTGCATATAGGTTTCATCGAACCGATCGGTTCCACCCAGGCCGGCGTAGGGAATACCACTCATCATACCGTAAAGGTAGGTGAGGGTGGGCATTAGCAATGGAGAGATCGAGCCAATTTTGGGATAGGTGTCACCGGCATGCCAACCCAAGACAGCCGGCTGATTGGGATCGTCGGTTTTATCGGTCGCACTTTTATCTACATGAATGATTGCCACGCCGGCATGCTGGGGTGCAGTCAATCGGCCGGGGCCCGTGCGTTGCGGACCACCGATATTATCGAATGAGTTCACATCGGATTGGCCCGCCCACTGAAATCCACAGCGCAACCAATCGACGATCGGGTTGGCTTCTGTAATCGATTCACCAAAATGCTCCTGATAATTTTCGCCGCGTTTGGTGCACCACGAGTATTTGCCATAGGATTGGGGGCCACCAATTTCAAAAGATCCCTCATAGCAAACGCTATAACGAAAAGACCAACCGATTCGCACCCCATTCAGGGGGCCGGTTCGTTCAATCTCGGCATCATAGTCGGTATTGCCGGTATTGGTAAAAGTGAATATTTTTATAAAATAACTGTCATGATACTGCTGACTGAAGGCGTAGATGGTGCGATTCATCGTCAGGCCCATGCTGGTATTGACAATATTCGTGACGATGCGATCGGGAATTTGATCGGGATTGATTGCATCGATATCCTCGGCATAAGGGGCGGTAATATCCGTGCCATCGACAAAAACCAACGGCGGTTCAAATTTGGCTGTTTGGTAAAGTTCCATTGGGAAAATCCCATCATCCACCAGATCTGCAATCAATGGAATGCCGTAATAATTCCACACCGTGTTCTTTGCATCGATAAAATCCTTGCACGTTATCCAGGCACGCTTGATAACCGCATTGTCCGTATAAGAATAATCTGCAGGCCATCGCATGCCTTCATAGTACACGTTATTCCAGGCGCGTTCCGACCCATAGGCGGTAAAATGGCTCTGCAATTGACCGATGCGAACATATCTTTTTTCGATGCCCTCCACCTGAGCAAAGAGTCGGCCGCCGGGCAGTAAAACAATCGTGTGCAAAAAAATCAAGCTGTATAGAAACAGTCTGTTCATGACCACTCCTATCCGATTCGGCATTTAAAAATTGATCTTGACGCCAAAAAAGATGTCACGGGGATTCAAAAAGGTAAAGGAGTTGATATTTGGCATATCGATATAGGATTTATCTTCCTTGCGTCGATCATTGCGAGCCTGAATTTCCGGATCGTTATGCGGATTTTGTTCAAGAGGATCATAGGCGACTCCTTCTGGTCGATAGTCTCCGATCCGATCATCGCCTTTCTCGACTCCCTCTTCCCAGCTAAAATTAAGAGATGCCATGTAATCTTCATAATCATAGTTATCAGAAAATCCGGCAGAACTGAGACGTTTGGTATTTAAAGCATTGTTTACATCGACATAAAATTGCACCGATGTTCGGGAAAACTGCAGGGTTTTGCTCAGACGAAGATTGAGATTGTGGTAATCCTTCCATTGGACGTTATCCACAACACCGGGTATACTGTTGGGATTATAAGTCGAATAGCTGCCCGCCCGCCAGTTCGCAATAATATTCAAGTTGAGCAATGACAATGGGTGAAAACCAGCGATCCGAATCCCGAAATTCGCCGGCGTATGTAGATCGAGATTCGCCCGAGCATAAGGTTGCGGATGCGGCCTGGATTGATAGGGATTCAAGCGCAGATAATCGCGTTGTTTATTGGGATCTTCATAATAGTATTGCAGACCGAAATATCCGGATGTGGTGACATCGTAGGTATAATTGATAAAACCGGTTAGGTATTGTCCCATCATTTTGGTCAAGCTAAGCTCGAACCCCCGAATGTCCGCATAATTGTTATTGGCCGCTTGATAATATTGCACAGAGCCGTTGATGTTGGTATAATAAATCCAGCCCGGTTGATTGGATACATCCTTGTAATAGGCAGCAATATTGAGCAAGAATGAATTGAACAGACTCTGCGCATATCCCAATTCATAGGCGACTGTTTTTTCCAACTCCATATTTGGGTTGCCGAGATAGGTGACCAGACCATTTGACTCTCTCTGGATGCGAAAACGGTAAGAGGAGAACGGCTCCTGGCGAAAATGACCATAATTGAAGTAGAGCTTGCTATTCTCCGTGATAGGATGGGAAATGCCGAGTCGCGGACTGGTAGTCAGTTGTGCTTGAGTGCTGCCAGTCTCAACCTTATTTTCAAAATCTTTACCATACCCGGCAGACAAATTCTTGTCGTAATCGGATAGTTCAAACCAATCGCTGTTCGGATCCGAATAATCCATCCGGACGCCAAGGTTAGCTATGAAACCTTCGTATTCAAGCTTGTCCTGGAGATAAACACCCACACGATAGGGAAACACATTGTAGCTCATATCCCGGGTCCATGTGCTCATCGATGGGCTTTCGGTTGCCGACTTGATATCAAAGTCATTATAGGTGGCATGAATGCCTGCTTTGATCTGATTTCGGGTGTTGACCTGGCTCGTTATATCAACCCGAAAAGAGGTTGTCGAGTTGACGCTCTTGTCTCTGCCGAGATTCATCCACCCGCCCATGCTCATTCCCTCGATACCGGAAACACTGTAACCATAATAGCCATAAGGTGCCTCATCGACAAAATATCCCGGTACCGGTTCATACTTTTTCGTGGTATCCCGGTCAGCGAGTTGATAAGTGTTGTAGCGATTGCTGTTGTGCTGCAGATTGATTTCATAAAAGGTTGCAGGGCTGAGAATATGGGTCAGCCTCATCCCCAAAATGGTCCGATAAATTGAGCTCGGGCTGTAATAGCCCGGCATATAGAGAATACTGGACCCACTGCTGCTGTTGACCAGATCAGCGATCTCTTCGGTGCTGTTGAGCACCCGACCTGTGGGCGTTGTTTTCCAGTCATAGGGTGAAACCGAATGGGTTTCACCGTACAGGCTGGTTAAAGTGAATTTGACAGAACGGGTAAGATTTGAACTCAATTTGAGCTGGGTATGGTTTTCATCATAGGAATCGCGAGAAAGCGGAAAGATAAACAGGTCCTGTTCACGATAGTGGGTGGCATAAAAACGCAAATCACCCAGTCTGGTGCCGATAAATGGTACAAGCCCGCCGAATCCGGCATCGACAAAATAATCCGGTTCTTTGATGTCACCCTGACGCCGATGCTGCCATTCATACAATCGTTTGGCCCCTTCGGGCGATAAATCGTTGTTCGGATCCTTATCTCTTAACGTTTCAATGGCAACCGCATTCCATCCCTGAAAATTGGGATATTGTTTTTGCATAAAAGAATTCCACAACCCATTTTTAGTTCCGGTAAGGCAGACATCGGGATCCAGATAAGGACGGTTGAAATAGGAAAACGGATCATAAACTGACTTGCCAAAATGTTTCGCTGCGGCCGGACTGTACTGCACCGAAATCGAGGCCGTATAGCGCTCCGCACTGCCTTCCCTGGTAACCACATTGACCAAACCGGAACGCGCATTCCCATATTCAGCATTGAACCCGCCGGTTTGCACCTGAATCTCCTCAACAGAAGCAAGACTGATCGCGGTATAGGGAATATTGGAACGCTCGTCATTCAGGGAGAGGCCGTCGAGCATGAATACCGTCTGATGAGCCCCGCCCCCTCGAACCAGAATGCCTTCACTGCCGCTTTCAATTCCGGCCTGCAAAGTGAGCACCTGGTTCACTGTCTGTACCGGCATACTTTTGATTATTTCTGATTCGATATTCATCTGGCTGTTGGAAATGTCTTTGGTCACGACGGGTCTTTCCGCCACAACCACAACTTCTTGTGTGGCAATCGTCTCGATCACCAGTTGGGCATTTTGTGTGGTGGTCAGATCGATGACGACCTTGACATTTTTGACGATATAATTTGCATAGCCAATCATGGAAAATTTAAGGGTATAGGTACCAGGAGGCACATTGAGAATTGTATAGTGTCCATCCAAGTTGGTTGAAGCCCCCCATGGTGTTCCTTGTATCATCACATTAACGCCGGGCAACGCTTCACCGGTCTCGGCATCCAGCACCCGGCCGCTAATCTTGCCTGTGGTGGCGGCAAAAACAACACAAGGCAGCAACACGAGAACAAATATCAGCAGCTTATCAAAAGTTCCTCTCATGAACCTACCTCCTACCTGGATTCGATGCACAGCACCGGATCTCACAGAAAATCTATCTGAGAGCAATACACAAAGGGTGAAAATCACCCTTTCGCAACCGCATAAAGAATAAGCGATTGAATGGTTTTTTGATTCGGTTAGCACCGAATCTGGATCCTACAAGCGGGTAGAAAGATTAAAACGAAAATCTGGCAGTGAAGCGATTGATGTTTTCAAAAACATGAAACGGAACATAGGAATAGTCCACCTGCAAACCATGTTTTTTAACTCCAATTCCAAAGGAAAAATCAGTTTCATAGTGATTGCTCATGTAACCGGTTCGCAAGGCAAGCCTATCCATCAAGCAGTATTCAGCACCAAAAGAGACATACTCCGGATGTGAGCGGGGATGGGCAGCATCAAAGGAAAGCAATAAAGCATGCCGCCCTTGCACGCCGGGCAAAAAGTCCAGAACATCCATGGAAAGGCCGATATGAAAGGTCAACGGCAGTTGAAAATCCTCTTTTTCGTATCGAACCTCTTGAGAAAAATTTCTTACCGACATACCAAATTTTAAACTCTTGTAGCCGGTTCTATACAGTGTGCCAAAATCGAATGCCAGTACATTAAGACCGTAATATTTTTCCACCACCACAGTATCGTTTTTGCTGTAAACCGGGACAATGCTGTTGCCCAGATTCTGATTCGCACATTTCACCTGTCCACCGACAGCAAACTTGTCCGATAATTCCCGGGCATAAGCCAAGCCGAACATCAGGGCACTGGGGCCTTTCCAGCCTTCAATATCTTCAAAACCTTGCTCATTGTTTGCAACCTGAGTAAAATAAAAATCACCATAGTCAACAGCCTGCAGAGAAAAACCGATTACACCATTCTGGCTCTTCCAGGATCTAAAAGCTGCGGTTATGGAAAAGTAATCGATATCAGCAATCCACTGCATTTGGCTGATGGAAACATCATACGTCGTATTCATGCGGGCCAGACCTGCTGGATTGTAAAATAAAGCCTCACTGGTCGATTCAATGGTAGAAAAAGCCTCTGCCATTGCCGTTGCCCTGGCGTTAGTTTTGACGCTCAGGAACTGAAAGCCGGTCTGAGCCCACTTGTCCTGTGCCAAAGACAAACCACATGAAATCGACAGGATTATCGCAACAAATAGTATCAGCTTTTTCATCGGCCTACCATTCTTTCTTTGATGATCCGGGTTCTGTGCCAACAGAATCCATCGATATCTATTATGTTGTCTTTATTGCATTTGCAGCAAGAACCGTTTCCATTCGCCTGGTGCAAATACCTTGCTGTGTTTATTGGGGATTCGGTGCTTCAGACCGAATCCAGGGATGAATAGTTCCGCTTAAAAAGCACAGCAACCCGATACTCCCCGAACAGCATTGCTTGCCTGTTGAATCGATAATCCATGTTTTTGTGCAAACAGAGCCTTTTTTGATTTGATTTATTAAATGAAATCCAGCAACAGGGTGCATCCTTATTAAGCTTAGCCTATTTGCTGCAAAAAGTCAAGATTTATTTTAGCAACATCCTTCTTATTTAGTTTATTTATAGTGGTTTATGGCTTTTTATCTTTCTCCAGATTCGGCCATAATCTTCAACTAGGGAAAATGGATTTCCCGCTCTTTTTCTGCAGATATTTTATAGCGCTTGCTTTGATTGTCGCAAATCAATTCCAGAGTAAAGTCGGTATTTCCTTTTGCGAAGATTCGATAGGAAGGATCACCCGCTTGCCGCGCTTGTGCCAACAGATCGGCGCGAAAAGCGCAATCCGGTCCCCAGCGGAGATTCTTGATCCCGTGTTGGTCATTGCGGTGCAGAACCCAGCGAATCAACTGCTCTGGAGCGTTGACCTGGACGCCGATCACATTTTCGATCAGCAAGGCGATGGTGCTCAGGCCCGTCCATCCGACGAAATCGACCCGGCTGCGATTGCTGGGATAGTAGAGGGTGGCCTGATGGTAGCTCTCATACAGCATTCCATATGAGATAGTGGTGAGATAGATCGCCAACAAATGGTTTTCAGCAATCTCTGTGGCTTGTTGCGTGAGGCCATTGGCATCCAATCCTTTGATGACCATATAATTCATCGGCGGATAAACCGAGCCGCGCCAGAAATCGCCGTGCGGGGAATAGTCGATGGAATGTTTGCCCAGGGTTGGGATGCGGTGCGGCGTGTTGAAATTGGTCGGATCCTGTAGAGCGGCGAGCAAGCCGGCGACATGTTTTTTTTCGGCAACCCGGGCCAAGAGCGGCCAATAGCCGGCGATGCTCCAGTGGTTGATCGGCAAAATATCGCGGATCAGATCGCCATAGAATCGATCATCGTCGTTCCACATCATCGAGTTGATGGCCCGGGACAGAAAAACGTGTTCGCGTTCATATTTTTGTGCCAATTTCGGCTCGCCGCATTGCACGGCCATCTTGTTCAGCAGGTAGGCGTTCAGAGCTTGCTGTGCGGTCAGATCGATCAGCCGCGTGCCGAGCGGTCGATTGCTCATGCCGTTGCCTGCATAGCCGCTGGTATAGGGTCCCGCTTGCGTGCCGTGCAGTCTCTTGACAGCACCATAAAAGCGGTCCAGCACCGGCAATATTTGCCGCAACCGGTCGAGATCGCTGGTTTGCAGATAGTACTGCCATTCCGCCCAGGCAAAAATCGGCATCTGGATGCGGTTTTGATTCGGCTCATCCAGGATTAAAGGGATTGTGCCGTCTGGTTCCTGCAGAGCATAAAAAGCGTCCAGGCCATCCATCGGGTGATCGATCTGTGGATGGGCGTTTTGCAGGTATTTGCCGAATCCCGCCACAAACGCCTGCGCCCAGGAAGTCAGGGTTCCAGCCTTGCGGCAGTCGCCGATTGCCCAGCCGGCCGGCGTCTGGATGCGGTTCATGTCAGCCAACCGCCATGTTTCGTAATAGAGAGCAATCCATCCTGGCTCGTCCGCCAAAACAGGTTCTGGTAAATTGGCTCGCCAATCTTCCGGCTGGCTGTAAATCGGCGAAAATGATGCAAAAAATACCACAAAAAGTCCGGCGCTGCAAATCTTTCCTATTCTTTTCCGCAAAGCTCAAACCTCTTCTGGTGTAGGACAAAATCCTCAAAGATCTGTATTCCACGCCTATGGCAACAACGTTCCAAAACACCTGGTTGAAAAAGGCGCCAAAAAGATAAAAAAAACCGGACCGATCGATCAAGATCGGTCCGGCCGATTGCTGGTCCAAAAGAGAGTTATTTGACGAACAGCATTTTTTTGGTCAACATCTGGCCGTTGACATTGAGGCGGTAATAGTACATGCCTGTCGCCTGCATGGTGGCATCAAAAGTCACGGAATGCGACCCTGCCGTCATCTGGTCATCGACCAATTTGGCCACCTGGCGTCCGGTGATGTCAAAAACCGTCAATTCGACGCTTCCGTCATTTTTAAGAGTAAACGGAATAGTGGTCGTCGGGTTGAACGGGTTCGGATAATTCTGGCCGAGCTCAAAATCGATCGGCAGAGTTTCCCGATCTCTGACGGAAACCGGATTGTAGACGAACTTGTAGATCACATAGCCGTTGTAGACGCCAGAATAGGCGGTGTTGCCGTCCTGGCTGAAGGCCACACCGCGAGGTCCGGTATAGTTGGATTCGCCCGGATCCGGCATCATGGTATAGCTGTACTCTTTCTTTTCGAAATCAAAGGCAACCAGGCTGTTGATCTTCTGATCCGGACCAGCCGGGGCATAGGCAGCATCCTGCGAGATCCACAATTTGCCGTCTCGATCCCAATCCAGCGCCGTTTTCATGGTCTTGAAGATCAATTTGCCCTTGTTGTCGCTGTACAGGCTGTCGGTGTATTGGTAGGTGATATAGTCGGTGGTCGTGTGGATCTTGATGGGGTTGGAATTGTCACCGATATCGCCCACATAGATCGCCGAACCATCGGAATTGACCTGGATATCGCGCGTGTAGGAAGGCACGTTGGTCAGCGTGTACTGTGCGGCCAACGAATAGTCCGCCGGATCGATAACCAGGATCGGGTTCGTGCCCACCACCTGCCCGGTATAGATAAAACCTTCGGAGTCAATTCCCACACCAGCCACACTGCCAGCAGGCATGGCATAGGCAGCAAGGACTTCATAGGTGTCGACATCGATATTGATGAGGCGACCGCCGCGGCAATAGACGATATTGCCATTCGGGTCGACCTCGATACCGCGGGCATTGGTGTTGGTCGCTAACCAGGCAGCAGAGCCATCCGCACCTGCTCCAGGAACCAACAGCGAGTCGATGGTTTTGACCAGGTTGCCCTCGGCATCGATGATGCGGATCGGATCGTAGTAATTGGCTGACCACAGACGGTCGTACTTGTCAACGGCCACACCGTGGCTTCCGTGCGACGAATCGAAAATCGCCACATATTCCCAACCCGAGGGAACCTCTTTCCACTCAGATACCGGGCCCATCGCGGTCTTGACGTATTTGTACACGACGTTGCCGTTAAAACCACCAACATAAGCGGTTTCGCCGTCTTCGCTGAAAGCAACACCACGAGGACCGTTATATTTGTCTTCGCCTGGATCGGGCATCCACACGTATCCGTACTGTTCGGTGCTGAAATCGAACACCACGAGCGCGTTGACCAGCTGAGGTGCGCCGACAGCGGCATAGGCATCGTCCATCGAAACCCACAGACGCCCCATCGGATCCCAGTCTAGAGCGGTTTTCTGAGCCGAAAAGATGGTATCGCCATCGACGTCGACGAAAAGGCTGTCGGTATTGACGTAGGTGATATAGTCCTCTGTCGTATGAACCTGAATGCCATCCTTTGAGCCTGAAATATCACCCATGTAGATGGCCGAACCATCATCGCTGACCTGCAGATCGCGAGTGTAACCCGGGACATTGGTCAGTTGGTATTGACCGGCCAAAGAATAGTCGGCCGGATCAATAACGAGAATCGGATTTGCGCCGACCACTTGTCCGACGTAGATAAAACCATCCGCATCGATAGCCGGTCCCGCCACACTGCCGGCGGGCATCGGATAGGCAGCGATCACATCATAGCTGTCGACATTGATGTTGATCACCCAACCGCCGTTGGCATAGACCATATTCCCGTTCAAATCCACTTCGATGCCGCGCGCATTGGTGTTGGTCTTGCGCCAGCCGGCAGCGCCACCTTCGCCCAGTCCAGGCACCAGCAGCGAGTCGATGGTCGCAACCAGGTTGCCGTCGGCATCCATAATGCGGATCGGATCGTAATAGTTGGCTGACCACACGCGTCCGTATTTGTCGACAGCCACACCGTGGCAACCGGCAGCGGAATCAAAGATCGCTTCATAAGCGTATTCGATGGTCGCTTCTTTCCACTCGATAGCCATCGCGGGCACGGCGACGAGCAGAACCAGTACGGTAACAAAAAGTTTCTTCATCTTTCCCTCCTCGGTTCATTTTTAAGTTGTTTGATTGAGCAAAAAAAAGATGGATCCGCTCACCTCCTTTCCGATTTAATTTCGTCCGTAGTAGGGTGCTCCTTGCTCAAGCATGTTTATTTTCCACAATTTGAAGGTCTCTGACGGCTCGCTGCCAAATTTTTGAATTGCATAGAGAAACACATCGTTTCCCCAGGTAATCGACTCGTAAGAGACCACCGTCCCGGCAGGAGAACCGAGCAAATTGGAATAGACAGCCTGGTGACTGCCGTCAGATTCGCGATAGCGGAATAGACCGTTGTGATGAGTGGTGCCGAGAAGCATATCACCGCTGGCGGAAAAGGTGATCGATTTGATCTCTTTTCCCTCGAGCCAATCAGAAGCCGTTAGTGACAGCACTTCTTCAGGTGCACCGAGCGCTTCGCCCTGAATCTGACACTTCCATATTTTTTGTTCCTGGCTGGCAGCGTTGTAGGCGCCGGCATAGACATAACCATTGAAAACTCGAACAGGGCCGAGATTGGCCGGCAGTTGCATCGCATCTGCGCTTGTGCCGTTGGGTCTGACCAGCATCAGATAATTGGTGCCAGCCACCCAACCGTTGTCGGCTTCATCAAAATCGAATCCCATAGGTGCCTTGCCAACGCTGATACGCGACTCTTCAGTGCCGTCGGGTTTGAAACGCGCCAGGATGCGTACGCGGGGGGGAATAACGAAACTCATGTAGAGGAGATTGCCCGGGCCCATTTTCATGTCGTTGCCGTTGATGATGGGTTTGGCAGCCCATTCAATGGTTTCGCCCAAGGGATCGATTTTTTTAATCATGTTCGCGCGCATTCCCACATAGACATTCTCATCAATATCTGCAGCCACCCTGATCCCGATATCGGTGGAGACAAACGTGCCGTGCTCCTGCACAGTGGGAATGATTTTCAAATAGATCAAATCGGTAAAAAATTCCGAGCCGAACACGGTGGTGCGCAAGCGCACGCTGTCGCCGATGGCGTTTCCTGGCGCCAACACCTGCACCTGTGTGGCTGAGGCGTTCAGCACCTGCGCACGAAAATCGTTAAAGTAGACAAAATTTTCTTCCGCTACTGCAGAAAAGTTTTGCCCGCTCAGGGTCACGACCGAAAGGCCTGCCATGATGCTGCCGTTATATGTCGGCTGTGCATTGACCTCGCTGATGGTCGGTGCCGTCGTTCCTTCGGCATTGGGGTCAAAGACACTGTCCGGATAGTCGTTTTCGCATCCGACGAATACCAGCAGTGCCAGGCCCAGACTGAGCAAAAGTCTCACGGCATTGTCAATCGTTTTCATAATAGGTTTTCCCTCACATTTTTCCCCTTATTCGAAAGCGACCGAATCGTCCTGGTCGATGTTGCATCACCTCCCGATTGCGGTGTACGGAGGCATCGGGGTTTGTCGACCGGTCGGCCGAACGGGATTATAATCGACGGCAATCGCTGCCGCCTGTTTCTTACAAGGATAGACGTACCGAAATCCTGCTGATATCGTCGAACACATCAAACGGCGAATAGCTGTAATGAATGCCAACGCCGTATTTTTGCACGCCGAATCCGGCGGTCAACCCATAATCATCCTGATTGCCGACATAGCCGGCACGCAGAGACAGAATGTCCAATAAATTGTATTCGCCGCCGATGCTGATATATTCGGGAAAAGAACGCGGATGCGCGGCATCGATCGACACGATGAAGGATTGTCCCTCCAGGTCAAACGGAAGAAAGTCGAGCACATCGGCGGAAATACCGATGCGAAAGGTCAGCGGCAGTTGAAAACTCTCTTTTTCATATTCGACTTCATTGGAAAAATTGCGCACCGACATGCCGAAGACCAGGCTTTTGAAACCGGTGCGATAAAAGGTGCCGAAATCGAACGCGGCCACGCTCATATCGAATTTTTCCGACGTCAGATCCTCTTCGGTGATGTCATCATATTTCATCTGTTCGTCGACAACGACCGTATGCGAACCGAGATCTTGATAGACGGCTTTGACGGTGCCGCCTATGGAAAATCTATCGGTAAGCGAATTGGCGTATGTAACACCGATGGCCATGGCGCTGGGAGAAAAAACACCGGTGTCTTCATAGCCGATTTCCAGCTGGCGACTGAACGTGGTGCCCAGAAAGTCGCCATAGTCCACCGACACAAAACTGATTCCCAATACGCCATAGAGACCGCGTTTCGGCCGATAGGCGAGGGCGCCGGCAAAATAGTTGATATCGGCGATCCAGGTCATCTGGGATGCGGTGAAATCCAGGGTGGTGTTGAACAGGGCCATACAGGCCGGATTGTAAAAGATGCTGCTCGCGCCGGCATCGATGGTCGTATAGGCGTCGCCCATGGCCGTCGCTCGGGCATCGATGCCAACGCTGAGAAATTGCATTCCGGTTTGCGCCAGCTTTTTCTCCGCCTGTACAGCCGGAATGGAGAGGCCAAGCGCCAAAACCGCTATCAACGCAATGTGCGTGATTCTCTTCATCTCAAAGCTCCTCAATGAACTTGGTTTCTCTCTCATCAACGGATAACGACGAACTTGCGAATCGCTCTTTGACCATCCGGCGTTTCAAAAACGGCGATGTAGATGCCGCTGACCACCACCTGGCCATAGTCGGTGTTCGAATTCCAGGCGTGATCCCCGCTGCCGTCGGTGTGCTCGATGGTCTTGATCAAGTCGCCGCGCTCCGTATAGATCCGGATGGTACATTGCCCGGGAATATCGAGAAAAGCGATTTTATCCGGCTCGCCGGGGTATTGCAGTTCCTTGTTGCGGGCGATAAACGGATTGGGCACAACGCGGATGTCTTCCAGGCTGGCGCCTGCCTGCCGCTTCAAGCGGGCCGGCTCGATGGTTTGCGTCCAGAACAAGCTGCTTTCCTGTTTCTGTGGGCTGTCATCGACGCTGACCACATAGTAATAATAGGAGACTTGACGGATCGGCGTGGTGTCTTCAAAATTGTTGACCACAGGATTGGCGGTACCTTCACCGCATTCAAAAATCATTTCATAGGTCGTATCCGGTTTGGCGATGGCGCGATAAACCCGATAGCCGCCAAAATTCGTTGCGCTCTCGGCGCTGTTCGACCAGCTGAGGAAAATGCGATCGCCGCCGGAATTCACCTCAAAAAGATCTGGTGGTGGGGGCGGGGTAACCAGGGAATAGCCGCTGCTGAAATTCTGTCTGGCCTTGCTGAAAACCTTGAGCAGTGAGTCTTCGCCGGTCATCACCCAGGCGTTCTTGAATTCATCCTTGTTGGTGGTGGTCGAACCATCCGGCAGGTTATAAGTGGCGCTGCTCACCTTGCCGCTGTATTCGTCGTACCACTGTTTGCCGATATCTTCGCACATCTGTCGGTTGAGCCCATTGACTCCTTCAGCCATGACGATGTGAATGCTGTCGCCTGGCGCCAGGGTGTAAGGTCCATAGCCGATACAATTGGAAAAACCACCCGGGGTGCCTTCCAGTTTGTCCGGATATCCGCTGCCGACCTGCTCATAATGGCGGGGTTTGCGATGGCCGCGGGTGATCCATTGCCACTCCAGGCGCATCTGTTCGCGGTCAAAAGCGCTGTTGGCTCGGGTCGGCGGATCATCCGACTGCTGCCAGGTGGTGGTGGCCGGTTGGCGCGGATTGTCGGTCTTATCGCTGGCAGACTTGTCGGCGTGCAAAGTGATGGAACCGACAAAACCCGGTGTACCCAGGCGGCCGGTCTTGTGGGTGATGTCCGGTGAACCGATCACATCGTATTGCAGCCCCGAGTGTCTGCCCATCCAGGCGTAAGTGCAGCGCATGGAATCGGCACCGGCAACACCATTGAGATAGTCCTCATAGTCACCCGGATAGATATAGGGGCCTTCGCTGTCTGAAGCTTTGAACTCGCCCAGATTCTTCAGCGTCTGGTTGATGCCCCAGCGAGCGCTGTTGATGGCCCAATCTGTACCTTCACGAGCGCCGACATAGCGATACTGATAAAAGAACCACACATCGGTCAGGGTTTTACCCGGCATTTCGATTTCGGGATCTGCATCGATGTTACCGGTATTTTTAAAGACATAATCATAGATGAAATAGGTATCGTGCTCTTTCTGCCCCCAGGCATAAATGCGCCGGGTCATGGTCACGCCGATGCTGGTATTGACGACATTGTGGATCACGCGATCGGCGATAAGATCGGCATCGACCCCATCCAGGGCTTCGGTATTGATCAGTTCTGTGACCTGTGAAAGGCCATCGACCAGGACACTGGGATGATCGTAACGGCCATAAAGCTTGAACGCTATCGGGATGGTTTCCCGCTGGGTATCCCAGACGCGCGGACCACAATGCACCACTTTGTTTTCATAGGTCAGACCGCCGTATTGGGGATGATCGGTAAAATTGGTGGTGCCGATCCATAGCGCCTTGGCTGCCTGGTGATCCTGATTGGCATAGAGAGCCGGCCATTCCAGACCTGTCTGCTGAATCTTGAGAAAAGCTTCTTCGGGTTCGCAACCGGGCTCAAAATACCAACTCTGCAGCGTGCCGATTTTGAGCTGTAAAACTGCCTGCGCCAGCACCCGGCCGGTCGAAAAAGCCAGCAAAACCGCCAGTACGGCCATCCAAACAACGCTCGTCATTGGCTTGTGAACTGAATGTCTCATTTCCAGATTCCTTTATAAAGGGTGCGATTAAAAATCGATTTTGATCCCGAAAAAGATGTCGCGCGGATTGAGATAATAGAGCCATCTGAGATTGGGATTGTTGATGTACGATTTGGTCTCAGCCCGTTGCTTGTTGCGCGCGGCAATTTCTGCGTTTTGTGCTGCAATAGCCGCATCGTCGTCGGGATTGTCGAGCAGGCGCTCAAAGGGATCGTAGGCGACGCCGTCGGGCCGCAGATCACCGTACTTGTCGTCCCCATAGTCCAGACCGTACATGCCGTAACCGCCGAGATGACGGCCGACTTCCCGATCCCAATGCAGCGAATTGAGGTAATCGCGCCGATCGTTGCCGCCGTAGGAAAATGCATAGGTCGAGAGAATCTTGGTGTTGAGAACATTGTTGATGGTCATATAGAGCTCAAAGTTCATGCGCTTGACATTGACCCGTTTGCTGATGCGCATATCCATGTTGTAATAATTCGGGTATTTGGTGTTGTTGTTCACGCCGGCCACGGTGCCGCCGCCGGTCCAGGTGTAGTAACTGCCCTGACGCCAGTAGAATTGAAAACTGGTGATCCAATCGGCGAGCGGATTGCACCGGTAAACTTTGGGACCAAAGTTCATCGGCGTTCGCAGAGCGATATTGGCTTTGAAATAGGGCCGCGGAATCGGTTTGATCTGGTATTCGTTCAAGCGGTCATATGCGCGTTGATCAGCGCCGTTTTCATAGACCTCACGCCGGCCAAAGTAGCCATAAGTGCTGACCATATAGGTGTAGTTGATTAAGCCGGTTATCCATTCCCCGACCCGACGCTCCAACGATACTTCAAAACCGCGGATATCCTCGTAATAATTGGACGAGGCGCGATAATAGCTGACCTTGTTGTCCGAACTCTGAAAATAGACCAGGTTCGGTTGATCCGAAATATCGCGATAGTAGGCAGCCAGGCGCAGGAGGAACTGGTTGTAGATATTGTGCTCGTAGCCAAGCTCATAGGCCACGGTTTTGCTCAGATCGAGGTTGGGATCGCCGATCTGACTCACCGAATTGTCGGTGAAACGCCGCACCGTATAGAGGCGTTCGGCAACCGGCATGGAACGGAAGTGACCGTAATTGAAATAGATTTTCGAATTGACCGTGATCGGATGCGAGATGCCCAGACGCGGACTGATGTAGACCTTGGATTCGGTATCCTTCTTCTCGATCGCTTCTTCGAGTTCTTGATTCCATTGCGAGGAGAAAAACGCGCGGTCATAGGTGGCCAGGTCGTACCATTGATCGTTGGCATCCGAATAATCGACTCGCAGACCGAGATTGGCAATCATGCCCTTGAACTCGATCTTGTCCTGCGCATAGATGGCACCGCGGATCGGATTCTTGTCCCAGATCGACCAGGGCCGTCCAGATGGCAACGTGATATCGATCGACCCGTATTCCACCTGGTGGTCGTTGTAGACCAACTCGATGCCGCTCTTGATCTGGTTGTTGTCGTTGACCTGGCTGGTCAGATCGGTGCGAAAAACGGTGGAGTAGATCTTTGAATAGTCGCGCGAATTGCTCATGCCCACGCCCATGCGGATACCGTTGATACCGCTGCTCGGCAAGGGCTGGAAACCGTAAGGAGCCTCATCGAGCCAGTAATCGTTGCCGATAGTGATGGCCGGCGAGGTGTCGCGCAATCTGGCCGGCTCGGTGCGGTAGAGAACCCCGGTGCGTTCGAGAGAAACTTCGTAAAAGGTCTTCGGGGTCAGTGTATGCGTCATTTTGGCGGCAAACATATGGTTATAGATATCGGTCGGACACCAATAGTCGGTGCCGTAGACGATGGCATCCTGGTAGGTGTTGCCGTAGACGAGGCTGGCCAGGCCATCCGTCGAGCGCAGATAACCGGAAAGCCCATTGTTGTTGTTGTTAAGCGAGGCCACTTCGCCGTAATTGGCGGTCAGCATCAACTTGATATCGCGATTGAGATTGGAGGTCAGTTTGAGCTGGGTGGTGTTGTCGCTGTAATATTCGCGCACCAGAGGAAAGAGAAAATATTCGCGTTCGCGTTTGTGGGAAACATAAAAGCGCAGATCGCCGAGTTTGTCGCTGAGGTAGGGTAGCGGCCCGCCGAAACTGCCGTCAAAGATCCAGTCCGGATCCTTGATATCGCCCTGTTTGCGGTGCTGCCAGCGATAGACCCGCTGCGCTCCCCAGGGAGTCAGATCGTTGGTGGGATCGTCATCGGTCAAGGTGCGGCGGGACACTTCGTTCCATCCATCAAAAGCCGGATACTGATCCTGCATATGTTCATCCCAGGCGCCGTTGTTGGTACCGGTCCAGCATACGGCATCGTCGAGATAGGGCCGGTTCCAGAATGACATCGGATCATAAGGCGAGATATCGAAATGTTTCTGCGCAGCCGGGCTGTGTTCATAGCGGAATGATCCGGTATAGCGGTCGCGCTCGCCCTCTTTGGTGACCACATTGACCACACCGCTGCGCACATTGCCGTATTCGGCGTTAAAACCGCCGGTTTCGACCTTGACCGCCTGCACCGAGCTGAGAGCCAGATTGGTGATCGGCTGGTTGGTGCGTTCGTCGCGCATGGTGACGCCGTCGAGCATGAAAGCCAGCTGATCGGCACCGCCGCCGCGCACTTCCAGGCCAACAATGCCGGCCTGCACACCGACCACCTCGGAGACGCGCTGGATCGGCAGCACTTCGACCTGCGAGGCTTCGATATTGACCTGGCTGGAGGAAATGTCCTGCACCACCACCGGCCGGGTTGCGACCACTGTCACTTCCTGACCGGAGATCACCTCGGTTTGAATCCTCATATCGATGCGGGTGGTCAATTCGATGTCAACGCGCACGTTCTGTACGGTGTAGGGAGAATACCCGATCATGGTCGCCCTTAACGAATAAACACCAGGCTGCACGTTGAGTATGACATAATTGCCGTCCAGATTGGTAGCCGCCCCCATGGTCGTCCCCTCGATCACCACATTGACCCCGGGTAAAGGCTCACCCGTCTGCGCATCGGTCACCTTGCCAGCGATCTTGCCGGTAGTCGCCGCCAACAACAGAGACGGCACCAATGCCATTACGAGCAACAGAGATAGCCACGATCTCATTGCATAACCTCCAAATTTAAGGATGGAGAATGTGATTTTCAGGCAAGCTCATCGCGTCAGATCCGAACTGTTTGTGGGTCGCCGGGCAAATCCTTTTCACCCGTTCGGTTTGTCGTTGACCAGTCGCGAATATTTCGAAAGATACGATCGGAAAAATTGGGTATGTCAGAGAATCAATACAAAATACAGGTAATTATAGCTTAGTCCTTTTCGAGCAAAAAGTCAAGATATTTTTTAGGGAAATAAACCATAAGTTCATAAAAGCAGGTATTTTATAACCGATTAATGTTTTAGTTTTTTTAGTCAAAGGCCATTCTAGATAAATTTCATAAAAGAAATCGACAGGAATATTAAATTATTTCATATCAATGGGGTGTAATATCTAAATAATTATTGTGTTTTTTTGGCAGAAGCACGTTTTGTGGAGTTCGTAAGAATTGGAAATGGAGCCGACGTTCCATCAGATCGCCCCGGTGCAGGCATGACAAGAAGGCCTGCGCCAAACTTGGGTCGTCGCTGCAGTCGATGGACAAGAAGGGGAACAAGATCCGAAGGTGATATCCTCCGGATCTTGTTGGTTTAGAGGATAAAAAGCATTTCTGAATATTTCGGCAGCGGCCAAAGCGAATCATCGATCAGCTGTTCGAGCGCATCAGCCGGAACGCGCGCCTCCGCCAGCAGGCTGACCACATGATCGCCGACTGCCTTGGCGCACTGAGAGAGGTCGTCGATGCTCTGCACCCTGACCAACTCACTGTTGAGCTGTTCAGTATAACCGGCCAATTTTTCGATTTGCTCCTGGATCTCGCGCAGCAACGCTACTTCCCGGACAGCGGTACCATCGCCGAGCACCTCGCGCAATCCCTTGATCACCTGCAACAATTGCGTTTCATAGGCAAATGCAGCAGGCAGGACAATGGTTTTCGCCATATCGATGAAAGTCACGACCTCGATTTCTAAAGTCTTGATGTATTGCTCCAGCTTGGTGTGGAAGCGCGCATAGAGTTCATCGGCGCTGAAAACTCGTTGTCTCTCCAGGAGCTCGACATTCTTCTTGGCCAGCAAAGCATCGACGGCATAGGCGGTATTTTTACAGTGGCACAAGCCGCGGCGAATCGCTTCTTCTTCCCAGGCCCGGTCGTAATTGTTTCCCTCGAACAGTACCGCTGAATGAGCATCGATCTTTTTTCGCAGAACCTCGAGCACCGCAGCATTCAGCTCAATGCCCGCAGAAACTCGCTTTTCAATTAAATCGATGGTTTGATCGAGTGCATCGGCAACCGCAGCATTCAGCACCGTATTCGGCAGCGAAACAGACGACGAAGAGCCCACAGCGCGAAACTCGAACTTTGTCCCGGTAAAAGCAAAAGGCGAGGTGCGGTTGCGGTCGGTATTGTCGCGCAGGATCGACGGCAGCTTGCTGATGCCGAGATCGATGATAAAGTCGGTCGCAGTCTGGGCGCGTTTTTTGCCGGTGCGGATGTAATCCAGCGCCTGGCTCAGATGTCGGCCGAGATAGACCGACATGATCGCAGGCGGCGCTTCGTTGGCACCCAGGCGGTGATCGTTGCTCGCCGAAGCGATCGATGCGTGCAACAGATCGCCGTATTCGTGTACGGCTTGTATAACGGCAGTTAAAAAGACCAAAAACTGCAGGTTTTCTTCCGGCGTCTTGCCCGGATCGAACAGATTGTTGCCGTCCGAATCCTCCAGCGACCAGTTGTTGTGTTTGCCGCTGCCGTTGACTCCGGCAAATGGCTTTTCATGCAACAACAAAGACAGGTTCATGCGGTTGGCAATCTTTTTCAATATTTCCATAACCTGATGGTTGCGGTCCGCACCCACATTGGCTTCACCATAGATCAAGGCGATCTCGAATTGCAGCGGTGCCACCTCGTTGTGCCGAGTCTTGGCTGGTACTCCCATTTTGTAGAGCTCTTCTTCGGCTCTGTCCATAAAGGCGAGCACCCTTTCCCGGATCGAACCGAAATAGTGGTCCTCCAAATCTTGACCCTTGGGAGGCTTGGCGCCCATCAGAGTGCGACCGGTAATGCGCAGATCAGGCCGTAGGTTATAAAACGCTTTGTCGAGAAGAAAATACTCTTGTTCGGTGCCAAGAGTCGGAACCACCCGCGTCGCGCTTTGATTGCCGAACAATTGCAGGACCCGCAATGCGGCGCGATTGACCGCTTCCATCGAACGCAAAAGCGGCGTTTTTTTATCGAGCGCTTCGCCGTTGTAGCTGATAAATACCGAAGGAATACACAGAATGCCGCTTTTCGGCCCCTGCATGATAAATGCCGGACTCGATGGGTCCCACATCGTATAACCGCGCGCTTCAAATGTCGTCCGCATGCCGCCGCTGGGAAAAGAAGATGCGTCTGGCTCTCCCTGCACCAGCTGCTCGCCGCGAAAACGCTCCAACGGCTCGCCCTCGTCGAATTCCAGAAAGGAATCATGTTTCTCAGCAGTTGACCCGGTTTGCGGCTGAAACCAATGAGTGAAATGGGTGCACCCTTTGCTGATGGCCCACTCTTTCATCGCATGGGCGACACTGTTGGCAATGGCCATATCGAGCTTGCTGCCCCGACGGATCGTATCGCGCAACTTGCGATAAACATCCTTGGGCAACAGCTCGTGCATCACCTTATCGGAAAACTGGTTGATGCCAAAGATGGACATCGCCCTCACGCCATCCGGGCGGCCTTCAGATTGACCATTCGCGGCAATCTTGAGCATCACCTGCTGTCGCAACGATGACATATTCCCTTCTCCTCTCTTTTTTCGTGGGAGCCCTTGCAACACTCTGATTAAACGAAGATTCGGTGCTGAGCACCGAATCACACAGAAAACCAATCCGATAGAAACGCACAAAGGTTTAAAAGTACGATTTTCGCAACTGCATAAAGAATAACCGATTGAATGTTTTTTTGATTCGGTTAACAACGAGCGCAGGAAAGCCGATAAAGACAATATATGACCTTTTTTTCTATCTTTCAAGATATTTTCTTGGTTTTATTACTTTTTATTGCTATATTTCTTTAATTATTTAAGTAAATATCTAATATATCTTATTAATCAAAGTCCATCCGCCCCAGTCTCTCCCCTTCCGAATGAGATGCACCAAGATTCAAATAAAAATCCGGAAATACTGCCATCCCACTCGGCGTTTTATTTCATAAGTCGATCCACACCAAAAGAGCGTCGGCTGCACCAACGGCCCAGGAGAAGGAATGAAACGCACTCGACTATGGTTTCAAGCTGCACGGCCTTTCTCATTAACCGTCAGCATCATGCCGCCTATCATCGGCGGGTTGATCGCCGCGGTGGAAAATCCTGCTCTGAGACTGCATTTCCCCCATTTTGTGCTGGCCTTGTTGGGATGCGTTCTTGCCCACGCCGGATCGAACATGCTCTCCGACTGCATGGATTTCCGTGCCCATGTCGATCGTCAGGGCACCTATGGCTCCAGCGGTCTTTTAACTGCGAATCTGATGCAACCAGCACAACTGCTGCGCGGCGCGGTGGTAGCCTACGGGATCGCCCTGCTTATCGCAATCTATTTTGTCCTGGTCACTCCCAATGGTCTCGCACTGCTCTGGCTGATCCTGCTCGGCGCGGTTCTCGGAATCTTTTACACTTTCGGCCCGTTCGCATGGAAATACCACGCCCTCGGTGATATCGCGGTTTTCATTTCGTTTGGACCGGCCATGAGCCTGGGCGCTTATTGGGTCCAGACCGGCCGTTTTGCCTGGCCACCAGTGCTCTACATCCTGCCCCTGGCATTGCTGGTCGATGCCATTCTGCACAGCAACAACCTGCGCGATATCGACAACGACAAAATCGCCGGCATCCAAACGCTGCCGATCGTTGTCGGAGCAAAACAAGGACAACGCATCTATGCACTGCTGGTGTACGGTTCATACCTTCTCATTCTGGTTCTCATCATTTTTGCCGGACTCGCCTGGTGGGCTGCCTCGACCTTTATCTCGATACCTCTCGCTCTCCGACTGGGCAAGAAAGTGAAAGCCCAGGCCGAATTGCCGAAACCAGAATTCAGCCGCATCGACGCGGAAACCGCACAACTGCATTCGGTTTTTGGCCTTTTGTTCATCGCAGCGTTGCTGCTGGATCTATGGGTAGGGTAATGAAGATCCGCTTCTATTCTTCCATCGCTCTCGCCGTTGGCCTTTGGGCGATGGTGTTTGTTTGGAAACCGTTCAATTTCTGGATCTTGATGAGCGCCAGCACTTTGCTGTTGATGGCAATTGCGGTCACAACTGGTCGGCCGCTACAGCCCCATGCCAAACCGACGTTTCGCGATTTTTGTTTCGGTGTCGCCGCGGCAGTTCTGCTCTACACCATTTTTTTCGCCGGCCGCCTGTTCCTCGATCTGCTCGCCGAAAGGTGGCCGCTTCTTTTTGGCCGCAGCGAAGCGCAAATTCAGGCCGTCTATGGTGACCGCAACTCGCTGCCGCTGCCCCTGATCGCATTGCTGCTGATTTTTCCGATCGGTTTCGGGGAGGAACTTTTTTGGCGCGGTCTCGTGCAAAAGACATTTGCCGAGCATCACTCGGCCGGCACCGCTTTTATCATGGCCACCTTGCTCTATACGGCTGTCCATCTGGTGACCGGCAATACGGTTTTGCTGATTGCCGCCCTGGTCGGTGGCCTGTTTTGGGGCGGCATCTACTGGAAGACCGGCAATCTGTGGATCCCCCTGATTTCGCACATGCTCTGGGATCCCTGGATATTCGTCTGGATGCCGGTCGCCTGAGGCGCTTGTCGATTGTTTTTTGAATATGAGGTAAGTCTTGTTCAACCAAAAATCGCTCGTTTCAGCAATTCTTCTGTTGCTCGGTTTTGCCAGCGGACAAATCCGGTCATCGACTCCGGTCCTTTCAGAGTTGGAAATCCATCTGCAGTCCGATATCGCCGATCACCGTCTCGATGACTTTTTGTTGATCGAAGCGGCGTTCATCCTCTCTGGAGTCGACCACCCCGATTCGCTCGCTTTTTATCGCCGCTGGTATGACGAGCTGCTGCAAAGTCTGCGCGATTACCACTTCGACTCCGCTGATCGAGTCGGTTCAGCCGCCAAAGTCTTTTCCTATCTGCATGCCAACTGGTTGCTGACCTATCGCGAGCAAGCCACCACCCTGATCGACGTGGTGCGGCGCAGGCAGTTCAACTGTGTTGCCGGCACCATCCTCTTCAATCTGGTCTGTGATGATCTCGGCTGGAGCACTGAGGCATTTGAAACCCCTTCGCACACCTACACGCTGTTTCACAATTTTACCGAGCAGATCGCGGTGGAAAACACAACGCCCATGGGTTTTGACATCATGCGCAATCTGCACGATTATTCAGTTTATTTGCGCCGCTTTTATCCGCAAAACGAAGCTGCGCAGATCGGGTTTGATCGTCTATACGCCTATGAAAATTCAAAAGGCCGGATCATCAACAATACCGAATTGCTCGGCTTGCTGGCTTACAACCGGGCGTACCTGAGCAAAGAAAATCAGGACTACACCACGGCCTACGAGTATGTGCTGCTGGCCCAGAGTTTTAACGCCGACTCCCGCTCGAATGTGCGTTTCGAAGTCTCTCTCTATCAAACCTGGGGCAGAGCTCTATTCGACGAACAAAATTACTCCTTGGCTTTCCAAATCCTCGCCGATGCCACTTTTCGTTATTGGGATAGCGAGGAATTTGCAAAAAACTGCAAAGCCGCTTATTTTCTCTCCATGAATCGTTTTTGGCAAGTCAAGAATTGGCCGGAATCACGCCGGCTGACCGAGGAGCTGTTGGCCCTGGATATCCTCGATTCCAACGACGCCCGACTCATAACCAACCACCTGCAAACATGGCGAAGATACCTGGTGCTGCAGAACAGGACACAGGAGGCACGGGAAGGCGCCACTTTGCTCGATCAATTGATAAAAGAAATCCAATCCGGACAATTCGAAAAAAGGTAGGCGGGCTGAAAAGCGATTGACGTTCACAAGTCATCGGTCTAGTCGGTCGCGGTTGGCCTAGGCCTGACGCTCTTCGACCAGTTCCAATACCTCGGACAAGATTCCGCGCGCCGGTGTGAGGCGAAACACTTCCAGTGCGGCGCGAGCTTTCGTCAAAGCATCTGCAATCACTTTCTTTGTCTGCTGCAGCGTGCCGGTCTCGGTCAACAGCCCGATAACCTGCTGAATGTCCCGCTCATCGAGATTTTTTTGATGGAGAAAAGCGTAGAGCTGGCGGCAAAGTTCAGGTGTTCCATTTTCCAGCGCATGCAGAATCAGAAAGGTCTTCTTGCCCTCTTTGAGATCGCTGCCCACATCTTTCCCCAGAATCTCTTGTTTGCCGACCAGGTCGAGCAGATCATCCTGCACCTGAAAAGCAAAACCGAGTTGCAGGCCATACTGCCGGGCTTGTTTCTGTTCTTCGGGAGTACCCTGCCCCAACAACACTCCCAATTCACAGCAAAGGGCAAAAAGTCTGCCGGTTTTCAGACCGATCATGTTGGTGTATTCTTTGATGGCAACCGAATCGCGGTTCTCGAAGGCTTTGTCATAGGCCTGGCCTTCGCAAACCCCGATGATATCCTCGGCAAAGCGCTGAACTGCGGCAATGGCGTGTGGAGAAGGAACAGAGGAAAGAACCCGAAATGCATAGACCAACAGGCAATCTCCTGCAAGGATGGCGATGCTTTCGTCCCATTGCGCATGAACAGTCGGCCTCCCCCGGCGCAAACTATCGTGATCCATGATGTCATCGTGCACCAGAGAGAAATCGTGTACCAGTTCGATGGCCGCCGCCGCATCGAAAAGAGTCTCAGGGTCACTGCCGACGGCCTCACCAAACAACAACAGCAACAGCGGTCGCAGCTTTTTGCCGCCAGCCGTGACTGCATAGCGCATCGGTTCATAGAGCGAAGCAGGCTCCTGGCTATCGATCCATGCCAGCATTCGGCGATCAATGCTCTCGCGCCAAACATCGATTTTCAAACGGTTCGCTTCTTTCATTGCATTCCTTCGATTTAAGCATCGAGAGCCTACAACCAGATCATCGCGGCCGTCGAGTGATCGGCAGGTCGTGTGGCCGCTCCAGCTTTGCAGAGGACAGCCTTACAAACCTTGTACCCCATCGATATGGCTTTTGGCAAACTGCTGCGGCTGAAAACGCGCGCTCTTGAGAGAGGCCTCTGCCAGATTTGCATCGACAAAAGAAGCGCCGCTCAGATCGGCGCGCTCGAGATGAGCGCTTTGCAGATTGGCATGGTCCAGGTTGGCATTTTTGAGATTGGCGCGTTTCATTCGCGCACGGGAAAGATCGGCATCCCCAAGATCAGCTTCCTCCAGCGAGGAGCCGAACAAACTGATGTGGTTCATGTTGGCGCCGCGCAGAGATGCCTTTTCGAGGTTGCTGTCCTGAAGATTGGTATTTTCCAGCATCGCACCGTCAAGACGGGCGCCGTACAAATTGCAGCCGAACATAAATGAACCGCTCAGGTTGGCGCGGCTGAAGTCGGCCTCTTCCAGATTGGAATTTTGCAAATGAGCATCGGTCAAATCTGCGCCGGTGAAATCAATTTTTCGCATCGACTCGTAGGAGAGATCGATATTGCGCAGATCGAGGCCGGCCATCGATTGACCGCTTCGAATTCGTTCAAGGGCTTGTTCTCGTGTCAATGCTGGCATAAGCTTTCCCCTATTTAAAACTTTTCACTGCGCTCTCCACAGAATCGAACTCTTTAAAGATGGAATCAAGCTTGGTGATTTGGATCGGCCTGCGCAAACGATCGTTGAGATTGGCCAACTTGAGATCACCGCCGCTGCTTCGCAAACTGGTCAGCGCGCTGATCAGCATTCCCAACCCTGAGCTGTTCATCCAGCTCACCTTGGCCATATCGACGACCACGTCGACTGTTTCATTCTCAATCGCCTGGTCAACAGTCTTGCGAAAACGGTCCATCTCGCCGCCACCCATCAATTCACCCTCGAGCTGTAAAACCAATACATCCCCGATCATCTTTTCCGTGACTTGCATATCTCCTCCAGAGATCATTTCTCGATGTCCCTGCAGACCGCCTATTCCACTCGGCGGACCGATTTTGGATCACTCAAAACGCAGAGCAACAATCGGATCCAGGCGGGCGGCCTTTGTCGCCGGATAGACGCCAAAAATCAAACCCACAGCCGAACAAAAGAGCAATCCCAAAACCACTGTCCAGATCGGCACAGCAGCCGGAACCGGTGAAACCAAAGCGACCAATCTGGCCAGCGTCAAACCGAGAACAATGCCGATCACGCCTCCCGCTTCAGATAAGACAATCGCCTCGATCAAAAACTGCCACAGCACATCGCGTCGCTTGGCGCCGATCGACTTGCGGATGCCGATCTCTCGGGTTCGCTCCGTTACCGAGACCAGCATGATATTCATGATACCGATTCCGGCGACCAGAAGAGAAATCGAGGCGATGGCAATCGCCACAATGCGCACATAGCGGGTTAAATTGTCAAAAAATTCGATCAATGTATCGTTGGAAAAAATATCGAAATCGTTCGGTTCGCCAGGCGGCACTTTGCGCACAACGCGCATAACCCCCGTGGTCTGTTCCATCGCGGTGTTGTACAGCTCTGCACTTATGGCCTGAACCGTGATATTCAGCGAACGCTCTTTGCCGAACACTTTGATGAACGAACCGATCGGGATCACCACATAGGTATCGCGCGATTGGCCGAAAGTGCTGCCGCGCGATTGCAAAACGCCAATCACTTCAAAGCGTCGGCCGCTGATTTTGATCTCTTTTTGCAGCGGATCATCATAGGGGAAAAGCTGCCTGGCCACATCGGCACCGAGCACCACATATTGCCGATTGTGATCAACGTCCTGCGGGGTGATGAAACGGCCATCGCCGATTTCATAGCCGTTGTTGTCGATAAACTCTGGCGTACCACCGCACACGCTGATGATCGGCAAAGTTTTGTGTTCACCGTGCCGGAGCTCCTGGCCTCCCATCCAATATTCTGCGCCGACGCTCTTGGCTGCAGTGACGTGCTCTTTGACCGCTTCGTACTCTTTCAGGGTGATGTTTTTCCGATTGCGGTACTTGCGGAACATATCGCCGCCGGTGTGAATCGCCGGAAATTTTTGCACCTGAAAGACGTTCGAGCCCAACGCCGTAACCTGCTCGTGAATGCTCTTGCGCAGGCCGGTTATGAGGGATTGCATAGTAATAATCGTCATAACACCGATAATTATTCCCAGCAACGTCAATATGGAGCGCATTTTATTCGCGCGCACCGCCGTCAGGGCGATTGGAATGTTTTCAGCCAGTTGCACAACCCACCTCTAGCTTTGATCACCCTTCGTTGTGTTTGCACTATTCATAGCGCAACGCCTCGATCGGGTTGAGACGCGCCGCCTTGCTCGCCGGATAGATCCCAAAAAAAAGACCGATCGCAAAAACAAAACCAAGGCCGAGAAAAACCACCCACAGTTGAATCGATGCCGGCAACGGCGTGGTCACCGAAATCACCTTGGCCAATCCGATCGCCAAAACAACTCCTATGGTCACCCCCAGCGCACAAATCATCACCGATTCGATGAGAAATTGCAGCAGAATATCCCCGCGCCGGGCGCCGACCGCTTTGCGCACACCGATCTCGCGGGTCCTTTCGGTGACCGAAACCAGAAGGATATTCATGATGCCGATGCCGCCGACCAAAAGAGAAATCGCCCCCACCCCGATCGCCACCGCCCACAAGACACCGGTGAGCCGCTGATAGGTGTCCTGCAAGGCGACTTGTTTGTTGACGGCAAAATCGTTTTCCTTGTCGCCGCTCAATCCCCGAATACGCCGCATCAAACCGGTCAATTCGAGCTCCGCCTCATCCAGCAGTTCGGGTGATTTGACCTTGACCGCAATCTCCACCGACCGAAATTGCGCTCCGAAACGAGACTGGAACGCACCGATCGGGATATAGGCATACGCATCGAGATTGTTGCCGAAAAAGGTCCCCCGTTTTTCGCGCACTCCGATGACGCGAAATTTGTGACCGCCAAGGGTAATGCGCTTGCCCAGCGGATCGGAGTTGGGAAACAACTTTTCGGCAATTTCACTGCCCAGCACCACTACCGGCCGATTGTGGCTGACATCATTGGCAGTTAAAAAACGGCCGTATTCAGGCACGAAACCCGCGGTGATCAAATATTGTTCCGTGGTTCCGACGATGATCGCGCCCTCGAGTTGATTCTCCTGAAATTTGATCGGCCGATTGGTATACAAGGTCGGTGCTACTGCTTGCGCCAACGTCGACAGGTCAGCGAGTTTTTCAGCCTCTTTGACCGTGATGTTGCGGCGATTCCGATAAACCCAGAAAGAGTTGCCCTCCATCATCCAGGGGAATTTTGCGATATACAGAGTATCGCTTCCCAAAGAACTGATCTGATTGGTAAACGCTTTGTTCAACCCCTGGATCAGCGCCACGATGGTAATCACAGTCGTCACGCCGATTATGATGCCCAGAGTGGTCAAAGTCGAACGCATCTTATAAGAGCGCAAGGCATCGAAGGCGATTTTCATGCCTTCCCAGATAGCGATCACAATTTTCATAGATCAGTCCGTTTGATTCGGCACACAAACAACCTGTCGCTGCACAAGCCAACAACAGGTGCAACTCAATGGCCGCCGTTGGCGGCTTCATCGCGTTCGATCAGTCCGTCGCGCAGACGCACGATGCGGTCGGTATGTTCAGCAATATATTCTTCGTGGGTAACCAGGATGATGGTGTTTCCCGCTTCGTGCAACCCTTCAAAGATTTCCATGATCTCATCGCCGGTTCTGCTGTCGAGATTGCCGGTCGGTTCGTCGGCCAGAATAATCGATGGATTGTTGACCAAAGCGCGGGCTATGGCAACCCGCTGGCGCTGCCCGCCTGACAGTTCGTTCGGTTTGTGATCCATGCGGTCAGCCAAGCCCACACTTGCCAAAGCATCTCTGGCTTGCGTCCGCCGTTTGGCTGCCGGCAAACCGCGGTAAATCAATGGCAATTCGACGTTTTGCAGAGCATTCGCACGCGGCAAAAGATTAAAGGTTTGAAAGACAAACCCGATCTCCCGATTGCGAATCTCCGCCAATCGATCATCGTCCAAATCGCTGATCCGATTGTTGTTGAGCAGATAAGAACCCGAAGACGGAGTATCCAGGCACCCCAGGATATTCATCAAGGTCGATTTTCCGGAACCTGAAGGACCCATGATCGCCACATATTCGTTGTGATCGATGTCCATTCTGATACCTTGCAGCGCAGTGACTGTAACTGTTCCGACTTGATAATTTTTGGTGATGTTTTCCAATTGGATCAACATAGAGTCCTCTCTCAATCTGACGGCTTGCGATAGCCGAGATCTTTTTTGACCTTTACACGGCTGCCTGCTTGCAACTGGCTCGACAAGGCTCTATAATTACCCGATACCACTTTTTCACCTTCCTGTACTCCGCTGATGATTTCGATACTGGTATCGTCGCTGATACCGGTCTCGACCTTGGCCATGCGCACCGAATCTCCCTCGACCACAAAGACGACTTCTTGTGTATCGGTCTTTCCTTCACCCGACAGTGACGGGGATGCAGTCGGCGAATTGGCAGCGCTGTCCTTTTTCGCCTCCCGGGCTGTTACACATTGTATGGGGAGATACAAAACACCGGAGCGGGTTTCGGTGGCAATATCGACGGTAGCCGACATGCCCGGCCGCAATTTCGCATGCCCTTCGATCACCGCCGTCTTGACCTCGAAATTGGTCACCTGCTCCTGGGTCCCGCGGCCGCGGGTGGTTGCCATGTGAGCAATCTCCGACACCCGACCCGGCAGAATGGTATCCTGGATCGCATCGACCTCGATTCGGCATTCGTCGCCGATTTTGACAAAAACCACATCGTTTTCATCGATCTCGGTCAAAACTTCCATGCGGCTGAGATCGGCCACATTGAGGATGGGATCGGCTTGAAATTGCGATCCGGTTACGATCTCACCCACCTCTTTGTAGCGTTTGATCACTGTGCCGTTCATGGGCGACAACAACCGGGCTTTGCTCAAATCATCTTTTGCCTGGCGCAACAACGCCTCCATCTGCCGTACCGCACTTTCAGACGACAACAAGCGCGCTTCCGCCGCATCCAGGTCTGCCTGCGAGGTCAGGTTTTTATCAAACAAGTCTTGAATACGCCTAAAATCGGCGTTCGCCTTCTTAAAATCCGCTCGCGCCGAAAGCAACTGCGATTCAGTTTGCTCCAGGGCCGCCTCATACCGGGTGCGGTCCAAATCGACCAACAGCTGGCCTTGTTTGACGGTATCCCCTTCACGCACGTGGATGGTCACGATCTCCGCAGGAATGCGCGCCGAAATATCCACATCGACGGCCGATTGTATATAACCCGATCCCGAAACCGTGCGCGTGATATCACCACGCTTGACCTCCTCAACCGAAACATCGATCGTACCGCCGTTGTCCCGTTTTAAAGTAACCACCGCCATGACCGCGATCAACAAAAACAGGCAGAGAAACAACAACGCTTTTTTTCTTTTCGACATGCCTGAACTCCGTTCTTTGCATCAACGACTGCTTATTCCCAAAACCGACTCCAATCGCGCGCGGGCGATTTTGGCATCATATTCGGCGCGCACATAGCTGCTGTGGGCTTCCGTCAATTGAACCTGCGCCTGTGCCACTTCGAGCTCGGTGCCAGAGCCGACTCGGCGTCTTTCTTGCTGCAACCGCAAGTTTTCCTCAGCCGCCTCGATGTTTTCACGGTTGATTTCGAGCAAATCCCGATAGGCAGCAAGACGAAGGAAATACTGTTTGACGTTGGCGATCACGATCCGTCTCGCTTCGGTTAAATCTTCCAGTGCGATTTCATAGCTCAACTGCTGGCGCTGAATCGCGGCTTGATCGGTAAAACCATTGAACAAATTCAGCTGAAAAGAAAGACCCAGGTTTACTGAATAATCCTCATCCAAATTGCTCGAGTAAACCCGGCTGTAATCGTCGTTGGCGCGGCTGTAGGACGCACCAAACCCCAACGCCGGCATATAGCGTGCTTTTGCAGCCTGATAGGCAAAGAGATTGCTTCTTGCCTCTAACTCGAATATTTTTATTGTTTTGTTGCCGGCAATCGCAGTTTCGACCGCCTGTTCGATATGCTGATCGGGAAAAATCGGTTCGCTGCGGTCCTCGGTGACTTCGATTGGCGTTCCTGGATCCCGCCCTATGGCGTAATTGAGATCCGCTCGGCCAAACTCGACCAAATTCTGCTGTTCAAGCAGAGCGGCGCGGTTGCTGCCCAAATTGACCCGTGCGGCATAAACCTCGGCCTTTGAAACCAAACCGATATCCAGCCGCGTCTGTGCTTCATCCAATTGCTGTTGTGCCAAAGCCACTGCCTTTTCATAGACCTCCTGCAGGTGGAGTTGCTTGAGCAATTCAAAATAAGCGATCTTGACTTGCAAAACCACATCCAGCTCCGTCTGTTCCCTCGAAAAACGGGACGCCGATTGCAACGCCTTGCTCTGACGGATCACATTGCTGCTGCGGCCAAAATCCCATAAATTTTGGTTCAGTGATATCGATGCCGAATGTGAATTGAACTCGCTGCGCGGCTGGGTAATTTGTTGTTGATCGAACAACATGCGATTGGTCGAAGAATCGTAGCCCACCGGCACATTTTCCTGATCCACCCGGGCACCCCGGATCGACTTGCCCGCCGACAGCGATGTCGAAATCGTCGGCAAAAAGGCTGACCAGGCGTCCGTGACCTGGGTTCCGGCCGCCTGCTCCCGGCGTTCCGCGTTGCGCAGCGTCGAATTGTTTTTCAGCGCAATTTCGATGCATTCATCCAGACTCACAAGCTGACCAAAGCCTGTTCCAACCAAGGCAAACAACAAAGAAACGCTGCGCAGTAAAGTTTTTCCCGTCATGCCAAAACTCCCGACTCGATTAATCTACGGTTTAGTGCGGATAACATCAGTGTCGATTTCTACATGCCGCCCAACATGGCGCCCAGAGCATAAAAAGCCGATGAGCCCAGATAATAAATCGCATAGATTCCAATGACCCACGGCAAAACCGACTTGAGCGGTTTGCTCACCAACACCGCCAGCCCGATGGCCAACACCGCCAGAGACCAGATGGAAAATATCTCAATTTTCGACATCAGGGCATAGAAAAAATTCTGCAGAAATCCCGTTGGGGTGATGTTGAGGAAGGTGGCCAGGCTGAAATGGACATCCACACTCGATTTGGCAACCATCAGCGGCAGTTTGATCAAACCGCCGAGGGTGCTGATAAACGAGTGATAAGTGACCAGGCCGAGCATTTGCCCAAATGTAACCCTCCCCTCAAATATCACCTTGCCGACCAACAGCCACAGAGCGGCGAGAAAAAAAACGCTGAGCAGGCTGACCAAAACAATCACCAGCGCTCGGGCTACAGGATGTCGCATCGCTTTTGTCATGGGATTGTTTTCCATCGCCTGCATGGCGGCATCGATTTGCTCCTGACTCATGTCGCGTGCGCGCAACATGTCGATGGCTTTTTCAGTCTGTTCCCGCATAGCGATTGGACCCACCACTTCACCCACCAAAACTCCGATGAGGATCAGAACAATCAGCGGTATAACCCAGGCCGGTCTGATCTGCACGGCTCTAAAAGTCAGTTGGGGCGCGGCAAACACGTTGATGATGCGGGAGATCAGACCCAGGTCCTGCGATGCAGCTGGTTTCGGGTTCGGTGTCATTTCATCCATCATGGTTTCCTCTGAAAAAGTGGGACCCTCTTTATTTCACCCTCAGGGTATTGCTATCAGCTTGATTTTCTGTGGGATCCGGTGCTCCGCACCGAATACGGGTACTTGAAAGATCCTTGCACCCGCATGCGAAAAATCAGCGGCGCACTGAAGCGACCTATCAAAAAAACGATGACGAATCGGAAATTGTTCAAGAATAATGAATGACCCTTTGCGCAGCTGAATGATGCCTGGAAATGTCTTGTATAGGGACGAAAAGGGCAAAAAAAAGTTTCGGATTTGGCTTTGTGCGGCGGCCTGGTCAGTCCGTGGATTCGAGTATTTCGTCTTTCACACGCAGCAAATAAGCCAATGCTGCGTCGTGATCGTTGGCAATCACCCCATTGAGTATGGCTTCCTCGATCGCCCTTTTCAGCCGTCCCACCTGCGGGCCTGCAGACAGTTTGCACAGCTGCATGATTTCGTCTCCACGCACCGGGGACTGGAAGGCTCGCAGTCGGTCTTTTTCAGCGATTTCCTCGATCCGCTCGACCAGGTAGTCAAAATTGGCCAGATGTTGCGCCACCCGCCGCGGATTTTCCGATGTGATATCCGCCCGGCAGAGAATCAACAGATCATCCAGATCTTCGCCGGCCTGCACCACCAAACGCCGGATCGCCGAATCGGTAACGCCCTCCTCCGCCAGATGAATCGGCCGCAGGTGCAGACGAATCATCTTTTTCGTATAAGTGATGATACTCTTGGATATTCTGAGGCGTTTGCCAATGCGATCCAGCATGCGAGCACCGATTTCCTCGTGGCCGTGAAAAGTCCAGCCGGCCTCTGGATTGAACTCTTTGGTGGTCGGCTTGGCGACATCGTGATAGAGAGCGGCAAAGCGCAGAGGCAGAGAATCCGAAATCCGGGCAACATTGTCCACAACCTTGCAGGTATGCCGAAAGACATCTTTATGCTGATATTTTCCGATCCGCTCAAAACCGCGCAGTTGGGCGATTTCTGGCAAAACCACGTCCAACACGCCGGTCTCGTCCATGAGAAAAAGACCGATTGACGGTTGTTTGCTCTGTAAAATCTTGACAAGTTCGTCGGTGATGCGTTCCTGTGAGATGATCGACAGACGATGCTTTTCTTTTGCCAAAGCCTGCCTGGTCAGGGGTTCGATTTGAAAATGAAGCTGACAGGCGAAACGGATCGCGCGCATGACGCGCAAGGGATCGTCGAAAAAGGTGGTTTCCGGCGGCACCGGCGTGCGCAGTATTTTGTGTTTGAGATCGCGGTATCCGTCGAAGGGATCGATCAACTGGCCAAAGTGGTCGCTGTTCAACTCGATGGCGAGCGCATTGATGGTGAAATCGCGGCGCGCCAGATCAGTAGCCAGATCAGCGCTTTCCACTTGCGGCCGTCGCGATTCCTGATGATAGCTCTCTTTGCGCGCACCGACAAATTCCAGCACTTGATCCTGGTGTTGCAACATCGCAGTGCCGAAATGGCGATAAACTGTCAATTGTTTGCATCCCAGCGCCCGAGCCACTGCTTTGGCGAATTTGGGTCCGTCGCCTACAACCACGAAATCGATATCCTTGACCGTCTTGCCGAGCAAAAGATCGCGGACAAAGCCGCCTACCACATAAACCGGAAGTCCCATCTGATCTGCAACTGCACCGATCAAACGAAACAGCTGATTATCGATCTGCTCGATCTGTTGTGCGCCTAGAGCCTTTTTCTGCCGCAAGCCTCTCCTCCGACGAACCGAATTCGTTCCGCAGTTTCAGGCGGTGCCGATCGCGCACCAAAACCCGTGCAGATAAAATTCCACCTATCCATCCTTTTCGAGGGTGGACCAATTAATCCTTTTTTAACCTCAAAGATCCTGCAAGCTGCATCATGTATTGTTAGCTGATCCGGCATTCGAATGATCGACCTGAAGTTGCCAGGCTGTATGCCGGCGGTCAAAATTTGCCGCGGCGCAAGATGGTGAGGATCAGGCCGATTCCCAAAATAGCTGCAAAAAGGTAACCGATCATGCCAAGAAACGGATAACCCAGCAAAAGAGGTCCGCGATCGAGCATCATGATCATGGAAGAGGCAATCACCAGAGCGGCGATGATCAAGCTGAGAGAAAGCCGATTAAAGGAACGATCCATTTCCTGGATAAAAGTCTGAATGCCGCGGTGCTGCAATTCGATGGCAAATCGGCCCTGTCGCATGCGGCGCAGGATCCATTCAAATTCGCGCGGCGCTGTTTTGGCCAGATCGTAGAGATCGCGCAGCGTTTTGGTGGATTCATACAGAGCTTTGCCAACATCGAGGCGCCGCAGGATCATTTTTTTGATAAAAGGCTGAATTTCTGCGAGCAAATTGAAATCCGGATCCAGTTTCCGGGCCAAATCCTCATAGGCGCCGATGGTCTTTCCCAACAACATCAGGTTGGCGGGGATGTGCAAGTGGTGCCGATTGATCAGATCGACGCCATGTTGCAGCAGCTGCCTCATATCGATACGGTTGAGAGGCAGGCCGTAGTAGCGATGTAAATACTCGGCAAGATCGAACTGAAGAGCGCGGTGATCGATATCGATCGACAAAGCACCCAGGTCAACCAACACGCTGATGAGCAGTTCGACATCCCGCCGCCACAGACCGATCGTCAAATCCGAGATCTTGGCGATCATCCATTGATCCAGGCGGCCCATAATGCCATAATCGACCGGTGCCAGGCGGCCGTCGCGGGTGACGAAAAGATTGCCTGGATGCGGATCGGCGTGAAAAAAACCGTTGTCAAAAATCTGGGAAAAAATAAATTGAGCGCCGAGATGAGCCAACTCTTGCAGAGAAATTCCGGCGTTGCGCAACTCTTCGAATTGGGTGACTTTGATACCGTCGATATACTCCATCGTAATCACCCGGGGGCTGCACAAGTCCCAATAAAGCCGGGGCAAGCGCACATGCGGATTGTGGCTGTGTTGCGCAGCAAAAAGTTCGATGTTGCGCGCTTCATTGGTAAAATCGAGTTCCAGCAGCATGCTGCGGCGCAATTCGTCGATCATGCCGACCGGATTGATCTGTTCGGCCTCTTCCACATGGCGTTGCACCAGGGTTGCCAGATCGTGCAGGATGTCCATGTCGACCTGGATGAGACGGTTGAGCTGCGGCCGTTGAACTTTAACGATAACCGCTTCGCCGTTCGGCAAGGTCGCCCGATAGACCTGCGCAATGGATGCAGAGGCGATCGGGTTGGGATCAAACGAGGAAAAACAGACGCTTAAATCTCCAATCTCGTCCTGCAGAATTTGGCGCACCGACTCGAAATCGACCGGCTTGACATTGTCCTGCAAACAAGCCAATTCCTCGATGAATGACGGGGGCAATAGAAAAGAACGCGTGCTCAACAACTGACCGAGTTTAATAAAAGTCGGCCCCAACTCCTCAAGGGCCATGCGCAAACGTGCGGCGACCGATCGATTTTTCACCGGTCGGCCAGCCTTGCGCAGTCGGGCCGGAATGTGCAAAAATCCGCTCAAATTCAACTGATCGAGAAACTGGGCAAAGCCATACTTGCCGAACACGCTCACGATCCGGTGATAACGGCGCAAATAGCGATAACCTTTGTCGAAACGGTAAAATTTCAAACGCTTCCCTGCAGAATAAAGTCGTTGAATTTGCCGCTGACAGCCGTCAGACAATTAAATATAGCAGAATAAAGCTCAATCACAATATTTTTCCGGCAGGCTTGCGACTGTCTCATGTAAGCACAAATGTTTCACCCATACACGAAATCCCGCAGACAAAGTTCAGATCAGTCAAAAGACCCGATACCCCGGGAGATTTATTACATTCATAATATCATCAGGTTATGCCATGCATCAATATGCGCTCCATGCTTTTTGGGCGACTTGAATCGCGCTGCGATCCTGGCATTGATTTTGCGTTCATCAGACCAACGGACCATCCCATATCCGCACGCATTCTGTTCAGACATGTGGATTGGCGACCTAAATTTGGAGGAAAACATGAGGCTCAAATCGCTACTCATCGCCGTGTTCTTGACCTGTCTTCTGGTACAAGCCGGTTATGCGCAATGGGGAACCATCACCGAGCGCATCACCGCTGACCCGGAAAATATCGGGACGGCGCGGTGGATTAAATTGACCCTGGAAAATTCAGCGGGAGGGTCAAACCAACTCAACGATGATTTCAGCGGGATGTCTTTCAAGATCAATCTGGATCTGGACGGCGATGGCAATCCTGCCAACGATCCACCGGGAACCAATTACGTCATCTCCGGTGATTCGATCAAAACCCACTGGAACAACTTTGATGGCCGCCGTGATCAGTTTATCTATCTGCCGATCCGCGGCGACCATGTGACCAGCATTCGACCTCGGGTTAAGCTGACCTCTTCCGGCGCTCTTCGGATCGGCAGCGGTGTTTTCCTCTACTCGATCGCAGTCGATACCGATTTCTTCCGCTGTACCGACGGCATCAAGCCGAGAATCTATCGCGCCTATTACTATGATGACGGCAGCGGCCACACCGCTCCCTCAGCCAGTGCGCCGATGGGCAATCAAACCGCCTTTGACGGTTATATCGATCGCATCGATCTGATCTGGAGCGAACCAATGGATCCGAGCATAACCGACATCCAAGCGGGAATGTTCACGGGGCTGGGGACGACGATCCATGCAGTCGAACCGATCGGGCAATGGTATAAACTGTTTGTCATGACCAACAACTACCGTCGGTTGACTCTCTTCGTCACCTCCTCTCAGCCGAACACCGGTGTTGCCATGAATATCACCTACACACCACCGGTGAACGAGTCAGAGCAGTTCAAAGCGGCCAATATATACAGCGAAGCCGGTTTGCGCTATTCCGCCGAAATGCATACGGCGGTGGTGATCGACAACGCTGGTCCGGCTGTGGTGTCCGCAAAAACCGTGCGCGCCTACGGCAAGCGCCGGCAACCGCTGGCCGACGCTCTGCTCAGCCGGCGTGTTCAGGTCACTTTCAGCGAAGTGGTTGACCGCTCCACCCTTGCCCTGGGCGATACCACCTTGAATTTCCGAATGTCGGGTTTCCCGGGCATCATTCAAGGCATCCAGAGCATCGTTTACCCAGCCCATGGCAACAGTCAGATGTTTGAATTTGTTCTCGACAGCATTTTCGTCACCGAGAACGATACCGGCCTCGTTCAATTCAGCGCCGCCAACCGGCTAGCCGACACCCAGGGCAATTACAACGGCAACTTTACCGCTTTGAGACCGCCCAATCCGCCCACCGATCCAGCGATCCGGCTTGGGCCGGTGGTGCCGGTCAAAGACGGCATCAATCCCAATATTTTGCTTGTGCAAACCCGCGATGCCATTCTCATCTGGGGACCGCCTCCCTCAGCGGAAAAATTCCCCCAATATGCGCGCATCACGAGCTATACATCGGAACTGGCGAGCGGTGGCGCAAACGGCTGGGGCTATCTCGATTGGGTCGATATCACTTTTGACCACGCGATGGACACCACCCGCAAAAGCACCGAAGGATTCATCGTCGAAGGGAGCGGAATCGCCGGGGTTGGGCCCCTGGGCATCTGGATCGATACCTATACATTCCGTGTTCCATTGACCGCCAGTTCGCCCAAACTGGCCAATACCGGCGTCATTCCTCAGGTGAGCTACAACAATCCATTTGGCAGCAACGGTTCAATGGATTATCTGTTGCACGGTTACACCGAAAACCTGCTTTTCAGCGATATCTACGAGTATCCGGGCAATCCGAACTGCTACAATGCCGTCGATATACTCGATAAAGCGGGGCCGGCTATTGTTCTCTCCTACACAGCCGGCACCAACAAAATACGCATCACCATGAGCGAGTTGGTTGATCTCACCTATCCCTTTGCCGACGCCTGGCCGTTGCGCAGCGGTTTGCCTTATACTCTGCCGGCCAACCAGAAATTTCAGTGGTATGTCAAGAGCAGCCCGACCAACATCGCTTCGGTTTCCGGTGTTCAGATCTATTTCTCGGGATTCAACAGCGAACCGTATGACGATGTGTTCTATCTCAATCACAACAGCAGCGCCTGGACCAAGGACGACGACGGCGCGATCAACTTTATCGTTCCCGGCGCAGTGCGCGATCTGAATGGCAACATCAACGATCAGTGGGATAACGATAACAGCTTGATCGCATCCACCATGCAGCTCACCGGCTCGGACGTCAAGATTCGCCGCGATAATATTCCGCCCAATCTTGTCACTCTGGAAACAGTCGATCTGGACCACAACGGCCGCATCGATCATTACCGTTTTGTCTTCGACGACACTTCGGCCATCTATCCCAAGACGTCGTTCAATCCGGCGAACTGGAAAATCAATTCCTTTTACCTGCGCAACCTGAAACCGATCATCGGCCTCAATGAATGGATGTTCAATGTGGTCGGCGGCGATACACTCGAGGTCTATATGCAATTCGAAGAGACCCCCACCGACACTTTGATCAACCGGCCCTACTTTGGAGACACCGGCGACAGGCCCGATGTGATCGTCGGCGCCGGCGCCGGATTCACCGACTGGGCCGGCAATGCCATGCGCGAACTGCGGTTGATGGAATTTCTGCCCGAAACCGACGGCGCCGGACCTGCGATTACCGCCGCCAAATCGATCAGCACAACCGAAGTCGAAGCGCTGATCAGCGAAGACCTGCGCAATGAAACCGTCAATCGCGACGATTTTGAGCTCCGCATGGGCGGCGATTTCCCGCTGACCACCGTGATCCCCCTTTTCACGGTCGAAGAGATCGATCCTGTGCCGGTGAACAACGCCCAAGGAAGGGTGATCTTGACTGCCCGCGATCAGTTCTATTGGTTGCCGGAAACCATTGGCGAGGTCAAGTTCGCCTATGCAGGTGCGGTTAGCGATAACCCGATCTCGCAACCCTTCATCAATGGCAATGACCAGACCCATGCGATTTCTGTCAACGACCGCATCGCCAACCATTTTGCCATCACTTTGCTCTATCCAGGCAATCCGGTTGCAGGTGTGCCGTTCCAGATTCGGGTAGCTGCCCTGGACAACAATGGGCAAATCGATGACAACTTTCCGGAACGCATCAATTTGTCCAGCAACTGGCCGGCAGCACAAATCGATCTGCCGATAGGCTCGCAGAGCCTGCAGAAAGGTATCGGCACTTTTGGCATCACCTGCAAAGCGCCGACCACCGTACTTCCACCGTTGGTCATCAGCGTGTCCTTCGCCAATGACCGGCTGGCGCGCTATTTCTCCGACTCCGCCCCGATCATCGTCGAAGAAGCAACCATCGACACGCCCGATACCCTGATCGTGCGCGACTATCGCGGCCTTGACGGCGAAGGCGATCAGGGCGGACAAGTCGAACTCGTTTGGGATTTCTCCGCCAACCATCCCGGAGTCGGCGATTACAACCTGATCAACTATTATGTCATCTATCGTGAAATCGACGGCAATCCCTATCAACTCGATCCACCGATCCTGGCGCATGACGTCAATCAGACTGGCATCGATTCGATGCGCGTCCTGCTCTATGTCGGTGACAATCGGCCCTCGGTCTTTTGGGTGCGCGCCGTGCGCGATATCACCGCTGCCCAGGCGGACCTGCCGCGGCTGACTTCAATGCGAACTTTGCCCAAAGGTCTGGTTGCAGTCGAGGAACCGGCTTTTCAGATCTATGAACGCCGGGAAAAGAATGTCGTGCTAAAACGCACCGTTTCAGGCGATTGGGCAACAATCGACGGTGGAGCCGATGCTCCCATGCTCTCCGGCGCAGTGATGGGAATGGGAAGGGCAATCGACAACATTCCGCCACAATCGCCCGCCAGAATCCGTGTCGCCCGCCAGGGTACAGCCCTGCAGTTGAGCTGGCAAGCGGTAACCCAGGGCATAAACGGCACACCCGAACAGTTCGGAGTTCAGTATGCGGTCTATGCACACTCGAACAATGCCTACTTTAATCCATTGAGCGAGGGCATTCTCCTTGCGACGGTGACGGACACCGCCTATATCGAAACCGGCACCGATTTGTGTCGTTTCTACTGTGTGCTGGCCCAGGACAGCGACAACCTGTCGGCGGCCGATAAACGGGTTGGCAAATACGGTTTTGAATTGAACCGCAGCCACAAAACAGCGTACAATTATCTGTCGCTGCCCTTGGAAAACGAGATGCTGACAAACGCCAAAGCATCCAACCTCGCCGAGCAGGTACCCGGCACAGCTGTGGTCTACCAATTGGATCCGGTCGCCAACCAGTTCAGCCGCTACTATGTGGCCCTGAACGGCTTCGGCACCAATTTCCCGATTCACAGCGGCATGCCGGTGCTGGTCTCGAGCCAGGGTTCCGAGGAACCGTCCTGGTTCTACAGCGGCCTTGTTCCCAAAGCCGGCTCGGTTTCGTTCAACTTGCGCAAGAACAACTTTTTCACCTACAACGAAATCATCGTGCCGCTTGACCGTGCGGATCTGAACACCGCCGATAAACTGGCGAAAGCGATCGGCGGGGTCGAGGTGATCTACAAGCTGGATCCGGACAGCAACATGTTCAATACCTATTACGTGGTTTCGACCGGCGCAGGAACTCCATTTGCCATTCAACCCGGCGAACCGGTGCTGTTGCTGGTCAACCAGCAGGCGCCGGATGTCTGGCCAAACGCCGGACTGTAAAAGTCGCTTTCAGAAAAAACTTTGCAGAGGAGACGGTTCGATTCTGCCTCCTCTGCAAATCAATAACTTGATAAAACCTTCGATCGGAGGTCAACGATGAAAGTTAAAATCTGGAGTGCGATTTTGGTACTCGCCATGCTGACCCTGGCGTCAGCCGGGCAGGCCCAACTCCTCATCAAGCTGGTGACCGGCAAAGTGCTCAATCCAGATGCCACTCTCCCCAAAGCAGATGAATGGGCTTTTTGCGCCTATCTGACCAGCGAAATAGACGATACCACGGCCACCGACTCGTGTGCCGACAAAGGTGGATGGGCGGTCAGTTTGATGGATTTCAATGCCCTTGGGAAATCCTGGACCGCCGGGGATACACTGGTTGTGCTGTTCAAAAATATCGCTGGCGGCTCGTTCGACGGCATGAATTACAAGATCACCCATCGAACGACCAATGACGAATTCCAGCAAGTCGGCGATGTGGTGTTGCCCGTCGAGCTCACCCTCTTCGAAGCACAGGCCGAAAACGACCAAACCGAGGACCTGGTGGTGCTCAGTTGGCGCACTGTCGGGGAATCCAATAATCTCGGATTTCAGGTCGAAAAGGCCGGCGCCGGGCAAGAGTTTGTCAACATCGGTTTTATCGCCGGAGCCGGATCGACCAACCAGGCGCAGGCTTATCGTTTTGAGGACCGCGATGTACAAGTCGGCAGCTATCGCTATCGTCTCAAACAGATCGACACCGATGGTTCGTTTACCTATTCTGAGATCGTGCAGGTGACCGTAATGCCACCGCAGGAATATGCGCTCAGCCAGAATTATCCCAATCCCTTTAATCCGGAAACGCATATCGCCTTCCAGGTCAAACAGGAAGGACGGGTCACGATCAAGGTTTATGACATCCTCGGCCGAGAAACCGCTACCCTGCTCGATCAGACGATGAAAGCCGGCACCCATAAGCTCAGCTTTGACGGCCGCGCCATGCCATCCGGCCTTTATTTCTATGCCATGCAGGCCGGCGATTTTCGGCAGGTCAAAAAGATGATGTTGTTGAAATAAGGAAAATGATCCACCCAAAAACACGATTCGTGGGATATGCCGAAAACTGCAGATGGCGATCGGCACCTTCCGCGTACTCATGACTCCATTAAAGGAATGGGCGGACCGATGTGTCCGCCCATTCCTTTTCAGGCCATCAATTCCCGCTCAGCATGATCCATGGCCGCGTGCGTCTCTTCCGTCCACCAGAAAGAGCAATCAGACCAAAAAAAAAGCTCATTCGGTGCATTCTCACCAAATGAGCTTTTGATTTCGTTAGAAAAATCAGTCCTATTTTTTGTCGCCGCAACAAGGGGCTTTCTTGCTGCATCCGGACTTGGCCGATCTGCAGGGAGCCTTGGTGCTCTGCTGGCCGCAAGGCGTTTGAGCGGCTTGTTCACCGCAGCGGACCTGGGCTCCTTTGGCGTGGGCGCAATCCGTGCATTTGTGGGGATTGTCTGTCTTGGTCGAGCCGGCGTTATAACCTGCACCGGCAATCGCTTTTTCAAGCGCTTTGATGTTGGTCTTTTTGCCATCAAACACCACCACTGCCGTCTTGTCGTCCAGAGAAACCGCGACCGAATCGACACCCGGAATGGTTTTCACCGCCTGGCTGACGCGTTCGGTACAATGGGGACAGCTCATGCCTTCGACTTTGATGGTGACAGTTTCCGGCCCTGCCCATGCCGTACGATACACAGCGAAAAGTGCAGCCAGTATAGCGGCGATAAATAAAAACTTGTTCATTCGACCTCCCGAGTTCGTTATTCAGACAGATGGATTGCAAGGGGATAAATATAGACTATTTTTATGCCGACGGCAACAAAAAGATGCACCTGTTTTTCAAACTGCCGTATTTTGCCGGCAGAAGAACGGTGCTCGCAATCCCCCCCTCAGCTGTCGCAAGACCCTTGAATCCTATGCACAAATTCGCTATCTTTGAAAGCATCACCAATCAAACCTTTATCAGAGTTTATCGGAAGGATTCATGCATCATCACCACTCACCCGATTCCGGCAAAAATATCGCCCTGGCCTTTTGGCTCAACGTCGGTTTCACCGCCGTCGAGATCGCCGGGGCTGTGCTGACCAACAGCCTGGCCATCTTCGCCGATGCGATCCACGATCTGGGCGATTCGCTGACTCTCGGTTTTTCCTATTACCTGGAGCGCGTGGCAGCACGCAAACGCGACTCTGTTTTTTCCTATGGTTATCGCCGCTTCTCGCTGTTGGCTGCCCTGATCAGCAGCAGCATACTCATTGCTGGCTCGATGATCGTCCTCAGCCGGGCGGTGCCGCGCCTTTTCGATCCGCAGCCGGTTTCCGCCCACGGCATGATGTTGCTGGCCGCGTTGGGAATCGTTGTCAACGGCATGGCAGCGCTGCGGCTGCGAAGGGGGCGAACGCTCAATGAGTCGGTGGTCAGCTGGCATCTGCTCGAGGATGTGTTTGGTTGGGTTGCCATCCTGGTTACCGGCATTGTCCTGCGCTTTGTCGATTGGCCAATCCTCGATCCGCTGGTGTCGATCGCTTTTACCCTCTTTATTCTGCGCCAGGTTGCGATCCAATTCAAACGGATCTGGATGATCTTTTTGCAATCGACGCCGTCCGACCTGGATCCGGACAAGATCACCGCCCGCCTGGCGCAAAACAAGGATGTGTTGGGCATACACGATCTCCATCTCTGGTCGCTGGACGGCGCCTACCATGTTCTCACTGTGCATGTGGTGGTGGACAATTCTCTCGAGCGCCGACAAATCGTCGAGCTCAAACAGCGCATCGTGGCGCAGATGCGGCAACTGGGCGTCGCTCATTCGACCCTCGAAATCGAACTGGCAGGCGAATCCTGCGATCTGGAGGATTGCTGAGACCAACCAAAACCTTTCCTTCTGGAGACAGGTTATGGCCAAAGATCCAATCAAAAAATTCATCAAACATCCATATCCCGTGTTGTTGAACGGCATCGTCCGGCATTATGCCTGGGGCGGAACGCACTTTATTCCAAAACTTTTGGGAATTCCCAATCCGCAAAACCAACCCTTTGCCGAACTTTGGATGGGTGCGCACCCACAAGCGCCATCCAGGGCGGTCTTGAACGACACGACCCTGGGCCTAGACGAGTTGATCGCTGCGGCGCCGGAGAAAATTCTCGGCCGCGACAACATTGTAAAACTGGGGCCATCGCTTCCCTATCTGCTGAAGATTCTCGATGCCCGCGATATGCTTTCCATCCAGGTACACCCTTCGGCGGCACAAGCCCGAGAGGGATTTGCCCGCGAAGAAGCGGCCGGAATTCCGTGGGACGCGCCGCACCGCAGCTATAAAGACCAACACCACAAACCCGAAGTGCATGTGGCGCTCACCGATTTTTGGATGTTGCACGGGTTTCGAACTGACGAGGAAATCTCCCAGGTTCTGCGCTCCACACCCGAATTCGCGCCGTTGTTGCCGGCTTTTGCCGGCAACGATCTGCGGCGCCTTTATCACACCCTCATGACCCTGCCGCAGGACGAGGTGGATGCCATGCTCCATCCTCTCCTCGCCAGACTTGCCGGGATGACCTTGTCCGACAAGGAGAATCCCGACTACTGGGCCAGGCTTGCCGGCCAGAACTTTGCACTGCCCGAAGGTCGGCGCGACCGCGGACTTTTCTCCATCTACCTGCTCAATCTCGTCCGCCTGGCGCCGGGGCAGGGCACGTTTCAGGCCGCCGGTGTACCGCATGCCTATCTGCAGGGGATCAATGTCGAGCTCATGGCCAACTCGGATAATGTGCTGCGCGCCGGGCTGACTCCGAAACACATCGACGTGCCGGAACTGCTCAAGGCGCTGAGATTTGACGGCAGTCGACCTGCAATTATCGACGGAGTAAAAACAGCAACCGGAGAAACCGTTTTCCCCACCCCGACTGCGGAATTCGAGTTGTGTCGCATCGATTTGCAGTCAGGTGAGAGGTGGACAACAGGAGACAATCCCGGTGCGGAGATCTTGGTTTTTATCAGCGGCCGAGGCACAGCCCAAAACGAACGCACAGTGCTTGACTGGCAACCCGGCACCGCTCTGTTTTTGCCGGCGAACACGGTTCTGCAGCTCTGCGCCAAATCGGCCGGTTGCTGCTATTTGGCGCGAGTACCCCAAACCCGTTAGGCGGTGCAAATGAATATCTACGCATGGATCGTGCTTCTCACCCTCTTGTTCGAGGCAGTGCTCAATTTCATCGCCGATCAACTCAATCTGCGCGCGTTGAAACCGCAACTACCTGCTGAATTTCAGGGCGTCTATGATGAAATCGCCTATGCGCGATCACAAGATTATACGCGCGTCAAGACCCGATTCGGACTTGTCGTCTCGACACTCGAACTGCTTTTTTTGCTCGCTTTTTGGTTTGCCGGCGGATTCGGTTGGCTCGACCAGCAGGTGCGCGCTTTTGCCCTGCATCCCATCATCACCGGTCTGATCTATATCGGCGTGCTGATGTTCGCACACGGAGTTTTGTCCTTGCCCTTTGCGATCTATTCAACTTTTGTCATCGAAGAGCGGTTCGGCTTCAACCGAACCACCATCAAAACATTTATCCTCGACCTGATCAAAGGCACGGCGCTGAGCATCGCCGTCGGCGCGCCCTTGCTGGCCGGCGTATTGGCCATCTTCCAATATGGTGGAACCTGGGCCTGGCTCTACTGCTGGATCGGAGTGACGATTTTTACCCTTTTGATTCAATTTGTTGCACCGGTTTGGATCATGCCGCTGTTCAACAAATTCACTCCGCTTGCAGACGGTGAGCTCTTGCAGCGCATTCGCAGTTACAGCGAATCGGTGCATTTCCCTCTGCAGGGCGTGTTTGTCATGGATGGATCGAAGCGCTCCGGCAAATCCAATGCCTTTTTCACCGGCTTTGGACGACACAAGCGCATCGCCCTGTATGACACCCTGATCGAAAAACATACCGTCGGCGAATTGGTCAGCGTGCTGGCGCACGAAATCGGACATTACAAAAAGAAACATATCATAAAAAACCTGATTGCCGGCATCCTGCACATGGGTGTACTTTTTTTCCTGCTGTCGATCTTTCTTCGCCACTCCGGACTGTTTGCCGCTTTTTACGTCGAAGAGGTATCGATCTATGCCGGGCTGATCTTTTTTGGCCTCTTGTACACGCCCATTGAGCTCGTGCTCTCTGTCATCCTGTCGGTCTTTTCCCGTCGGCATGAGTTTGAAGCCGACCGCTTTGTGGTTGAAACCACGGACGAGGGGGAATCGTTCATCGCCGCCCTGAAAAAGCTGTCGCTGCACAACCTCAGCAACCTGAGTCCACATCCCTTTACCGTATTTCTGAACTACTCGCACCCTCCGGTGCTGCAGCGAATTCATGCGGTTCGCCGGCTGATCGGGGAGAGAGCCGCATGATCGAAATTTTTCCGTGGTTGTCTATTCCTGAAAATGAGGTGCGTTTTACCGCCAGCCGCAGCAGCGGTCCGGGCGGACAAAACGTCAATAAAGTCAATACCCGCGTCACGCTCTATTTCGATATCGAGGCATCTGAGGCTTTATCCGAGGAACAAAAAGCACGGCTGCGCGAGCGGTTGACCAGACGCATCAGTCAAGATGGCGTGCTGCAGATTTCGTCACAGTCCGAGCGGACTCAGCTGGCCAATCGCATCACAGCGCTCGAGAAATTCACCGCGCTCTTGCGCAAATCTTTAACGGTACACCCGCCGCGCAAAAAAAAGCCGACTTCCTTTGCCGCCAAACAGCGGCGGTTGGAGGCGAAACGGCAGCACAGCGAGCGCAAAAGTCGACGCAATCGAGTTGATTGGGAGCAATAGAAATAAAGGATTTCAAGGCAGGCAGCCGGCTTGTTGGGCCGCTATAGAATAGATGAAAAAACTACCGGGCAGAGAGAATCCCTCTGCCCGCTTTTTTAGCGCAAATATTGGTTGATCAGGCTTTCGTACCATTCCTGCTTGGCGCTGATCAATTTGGGTTCTCCCCACTCAGCCGCCAATTCGGCCAACTCATCCAGACCGACTTTCCCCTGCTCAAAGGCCAGACCTTTGCCGCTATCAAAACTGGCATAGCGTTCGCGGCGTTTGGCGAGGAAATTGGATTTTTGTAAAATATCATCGGCGATCACCAGCGCCCGGGCAAGCGTATCTATTGAACTGATGTGGGCGATAAAAATATCGTCCAGATCCGTGGAGCAGCGCCGGGTTTTGGCGTCAAAATTCATACCACCGTGGCCCAATCCGCCTACCCGCAGCATCACCAGCATCAATTCCACGGCGTCATAGAGATTGTGGAGGAACTCGTCGGTGTCCCAACCGTTGTAAGGATCGCCCTGATTGACATCGAGGCTGCCGAACAAACCAGCATCTGCTGCAGTCTGGACCTCATGGGCAAAAGTGTGACCGGCCAGAGTGGCGTGGTTGTTCTCGATGTTGATCTTGAAATCGCGATCCAGCCCGTAGTGGCGCAGAAAACCGATCACGGTCGACACATCATAATCGTATTGGTGCTTGGTTGGTTCCATAGGTTTGGGCTCGATCAGAAAAGTGCCCTTGAAGCCGATTTTTCGCCCGTAATCACGCGCCTTTTGCAAAAACATGGCCAGATGATCGATCTCGCGTTTCATCTGGGTGTTGAGCAGGGTAAAATAGCCCTCGCGGCCACCCCAAAAAACATAGTTTTCACCGCCCAGGGCAACGGTGGCCTCCAACGCTGCCTTGACCTGCGCCGCCGCATGCGTGAGCACGTGAAAATCGGGATTGGTCGCCGCACCGTTCATGTAACGGGGATTGCCAAAGACGTTTGCCGTACCCCATAACAGCTTGATTCCCGAAGCCTTTTGCTTGGCTTTGGCCAACTCCACCAGAACCTGCAGATTCTTTTCCGATTCTGGCACTGTTTTTCCTTCCGGTGCCATATCGCGATCGTGAAAACAATAGAACGGCACTCCCAGTTTGCTGATGAACTCAAAAGCCGCATCGAGCTTTTGCCGGGCGATCTGCATGGGATCGCCGCCTTCGAGCCAGGGCAACGGCTGTGTACCCGGGCCAAACGGGTCATCGCCGGTATTGCAGAAGGTGTGCCAATAGGCAATGGCGAAACGGAAATGGTCGCGCATGGTTTTGCCGGCAACGATACGATCGGCATCGTAAAATTTGAATGCCAACGGATTGTCTGAATCCGGCCCTTCGAACGGAATTTGCCCGATGCCAGGGAAATATTCTTTCTCTCCGGTTGTGACGGTAATCGGCATACGAACGCTCCTCTCAAAATGGCTGATAGGTTGATGTCGGATTGCTGTAATGCAATATACAACCACCAACAGAAACAGACAACCCCTTTCTGGACTCATCGACCAAGGCCAGGAATGCAAAAAAAGCCGCCGAATGAAGACAACTCGGCGGCTTTTTTTATAAACAGAACTCTATTCGCCCTGCAACCGGTGGGGACACACCCTACATCTCTTCGAATTCCATTTCCAGGTCATTGTCGCCGTTTTCCCGCTGGCGCTTCTGCTTGTAATTGTTGATCAGATAATTGACGGTTAGACTGTAGAGAGGTGCTTCGTGGGTGAAATAAGAATAGCGATAAAAGTCCCATCCCTCGGCAACAGATTCGAATTTGCCGGTGGAGAAAACATCGCGCACCTGAGCGATGACTTCGAGATGATCGTCGAGAAAACCTTTTTTAAGAGCCAGATTGGTGACGACAAAATCTTCACGTCGGCCTTGAGCACTCTGGCTCGGACTGTTGTAGATAACATTGACCTGCAGCCGGCTGTCGGCGATCAACTTCAGCGACTGGTTCAAGCGCATGCTCCAGTTGGTGCTCTTTCGCGAAAAATCCCGATCCCCCAGAATGCCTTCAATGCGGTAATCGTAGAGATTGCCCATCCAGTTGAGGTTCCACCAGGGAAAGAGATCCATGGTCAGCATAAGTTCGGTGCCAAACGTGTAGTCTCTGCCGACGTTGGTGATGGTGCTGAGCATGACGTTGTCCTGATAGACCTGTTGGATACGCTCGACCTTGTTATGGGTGATGCGGTAATATCCTTCAAGGGATACGAGATTGCGGCCGAAATTTTTCTGATATCCCATTTCATAAGAGTCGATCGTTTCCGGTTTGAGGTCCGGGTTGCCCTGCCGCACATTGTAGGCATCGACCCAGGTGATGAACGGCTCCAGAGACCATCCGCGCGGCCGAACGATACGGCGGGTATAGCTGGCCATCGCCTGATTTTCTGCATTGAAATGATAGGAAAAGTGGGCGGTCGGGAAAAAATCCCAGCGATCGAGGGTATATTTCCCCCGCTCACCGCTCAGCTCGACAGTGCGGTAATTGTACTCGTTGCGCAAACCGCCTTGAAAACCGAGTTCACCGATCTTGCCGGCGTAGGTGGCGTATATGGCGTGGATATTGTTCTGATAGTCGATTTTGTGCGAAAAGAGAGGTTGATCTTCATACAACCCTGTTTTCGGATTGTATTCCTGCATTCGCGTTTCATCGCTGGAGCGGCCGAGTTCACTCTGGTAACCGGCTTCGAGTTTGCTCTCTTTGGAAAAAGGACGGGTGTAATCGAGTTTTAGGCGCACATGGTTGCCCGGCCCCTCTGCCTCGGTTCGTCTGCCGCTTTGCAGCGCTCCCAGCTCATCCAACAGCTCATCGGAAGCGTTTTCTTCTCCGCCGTTATGCCGATAATGGACCTCTGCCAGCATTTGGTGGCCCTTGTCCGCAAAATCGTGTTTAAAATTCAAATTCGCTGAACCAAATTTGCCACCGCGTTCGGAACTGTTGAGGCTGGTAAAACGCTGACGCAGTGGATCTCCAGGTACGCGCCATTCTTCATAAGCCATCCGGCTGTCGCCGCCGCCGTCGCGATTGCCGTAACGCAAGCCCAGGCCCAGGAGATCGCTCTTGCTCACGTTCCAGTCAAAACCTCCGCGGAGACTCCAGCTGTCAAACGAACGCTCGCTTTGACCCTGTGACAGGATATAGTTGGTGGTGTCCTGATGGAATGTGCGGCTCTCCTGCCTGGAACTGCCGGGATGGCCGTACTTGTTGTAATCCATGCCTCCGTAGATATTGAAACTCGAAGTGCGATAGTTGAGCAGCACATCGGCGCCGTAGCGGTTTTTATCGCCGACATTGGCGCTGATCAGGCCATTAACGCCGTTGAGGCTGTTCTTTTTCGAAATAATGTTGATAATTCCAGCCGTGCCCTCGGGGTCGTATTTGGCAGATGGATTGGTAATGATTTCGATGTTCTCGATGCTGCTGGCGGGTATCTGGCGCAGAGCATCATTGGCGTCGAGCACACTCGGACGGCCATCGATCAGGACGGTAAAGCTCGAACTGCCGCGCAAGGTCACGTTTCCCTCGATGTCCACGGTCACCGCCGGAACATTCTCCAGTACATCGACCGCCGAGCCTGAGGCTGCGGTGTATTGTTTGCTGACATTGATCACCTTGCGGTCGATTTGGTACTCGATCGCGGCTCGTTCCGCCGTCGTCTGTACGCCATCCAGCATGATCACGGCCTGTTGCAGGAAAATTTCGCCCACATCCAGCAAGGGCTGCCCCTCGCGCACGACCACGCCCTGCAAGACGCTTCTCTCATACCCGATAAATTTAACGGTCAGAATATATTCGCCCGGCTGAACACGCGGCAATTCAAAGCGTCCGCTGGGATTGGTCACGGTGCCGGTCACTTGCTTGCGCGTGCTCTGTTGGAACAAAACCACATTGGCATATTCCACCGGCCGGTCGAGCAAAGAGTCGGTCACCGTGCCGGTCAATGTCGTGCCGCGCGGCGCCGCTCCCTCAGCAGGCAGAGCTGCAACAGCTGACGTGACCACCGATAAAATAAAAAAGAGAAAGACACAGATCCTTTTCATTAAAGCTCCATTCAGTTGAAATTTAACTCGCCAGTTCTCAGTTCGCTGTTCCCTGCATCGGCCAAGGCAAATTGAGTTTAGGCGATCAATCAGTCATGCCCTGTCTTTTGTCGGTACACGATTGGCGATAAATATTTTCTCTTAGACAGTCATTGCGGTTCAAAAATTCCTGATCAAGATACGGAATAAAACTGTAGAAATTCTGCTCTGCTCACCTCACCCCAATCCCCCGATTCACGCAGCTGAACGATTACCCGGGCACCCTTTTTCATCCATTTGCGAGCCGTTGTGCAAAATCGATTTTTGAGTTGTGGCAGTGATTGGACCCAAGCGCATAGCGCTGTGCCGCCGTTCGACTGGCGAGCAGACCGGTTAAAAAGCGTCGAGATGATCAGCAGGTGCCCTTTTACAAACTCTGGAGGGAAAAAATGTGCTGTCCTTCCCGATAGGCATAATCGATTTCGATGCCGCTCACTTCGCAAATCTTTTTAACCAGGGACAAGCCAAGCCCCAGGGAAGTGTGTTGTCCATTGCGGTTGGAAAAACGCACAAAAAGTTTGTCGGCAGGGAATGCCAGGGGTGGGCCAAAATTGCTTACCCGGAGAATGCGGTCAGATGAAATCACGCGAATCGGCCCTGCAGCAGAGCCGTAAGAGATGGCGTTGCGGAACAAGTTTTTCAGAACGATATCGAACAAAAATGGGTCGATCACGAGAGAATGATCATCCGCCAATTGCGCTTCGATTGTCATCGATTTGAGCGTCACCAACTCCGCTATGGCCTCGATGTGGCGTTCGATGATTGGACGAGTCACGAGCCGTTCACGATTGTCAAATTCCTTGTTTTCGATTTTGGTCAGCAAATTGAGCGTATTGCCCAATTTGGACAGATGGCTGATTTCGTCGGCCAGGGTCTTGACGGCGGTGCGGTGTCGCCGCATCACCTGCTCGTCAGCCATCAGCGTCTCGGTCTTGCTGCGCAGGACCGCCAGAGGCGTCTGCAATTCATGCGCCATGTCTTCGGTATATTCTTTGAGATTTTGATAGTCGTTTTCGATGCGTTCGACCATGGTGGAAAAGAGCTGTTGCATGCGGACAAATTCGACGGTATTGGTATTCACGTGCTGCAGCGTTGCGCCGCTTCCGACCTTATAGTTCTTCATCTGTTGCAGAATCCTGTTAAAAGGTCGGAAAAAATGGCCGGAGAGCAGGGTGTTGAACAGAACAATGACCAGCGCCAAAACCACAAACACCTGAATCAAGGCGCGAAAAATCATCTCTTTTAACTTGTAGAAATCCTCGCTGTTGCGCATCAAAGAGACCAGATAGGCCTGCTCATCGATCTGCATCACCAGGGTTTTGATGCGAAACGGCTGTTTGGCTTCGGTATCGGCATTGACAACCAGCGTATCCGAATAGACCGGGGTCAGATCGGCTTGCGCCGTCGGTTCGATCGACAGAATAAAGGGATAGCGCTTGACCTCCTCAAGCTTTCGATCGCTCTTGATGAATCGCTGCACCCGATGTTCATAGTAGCGGAAATAGCCTTCCAGTTCGTTATCGATAAACCGGTCAGTGTTGCGCATGAGCAAAAGCGCACTGGCAAAAAAAGCGAAAAAGGTAAACAGCAGATAGATTAGTGTGGTTTTGGACAAGAGTTTAAAGGTGTGTCGATGTTTCATGGATCACTCATCGCCTAAAAATTTGTATCCCATACCGTACATTGCCCGGATCGGGTTGCGGCCGCCGGCCTGGACGATTTTTTTTCGCAGGTTTTTGATATGGTTGTAGAGAAAATCAAAGCTGTCGGCGTCATCGATATGATCGCCCCACAGATGCTCGGCGATGCTCTCGCGCGTCAACAAACGGTTTTGGTTGACCATGAGGTAGAGCAACAGATCGTATTCCTTGCGCGTCAGAATGAGTTTGGTCTTTCCGACATATGCCTCTGAGGCAAGCGTGTCGATGTAGAGTTCGCCAGCTTTTATAAGATTGCTGCGGTTAAAGTGATCGCGGCGGACGATCGAGCGGATGCGCGCGTTGAGTTCAGCCAGGTGAAAGGGTTTGGTCAGATAATCGTCAGCACCGAGCTCCAGGCCGGCAACCTTGTCCTCTAGCGCATCGCGGGCGGTCAGAATCAAAATCGCCGTGCGCAATTGTTGCTGTTTGATCTCGCTGATCAGATCCAGACCATTGCCGTCCGGCAAACCGATATCGATGATCGCCACATCGTATTCGTAGACGCCGAGTTTTTCGCTCGCAGCGGCTAGAGTGGCCGCGTGTTCGACCACAAAACGGTTTTCCTGCAAAAACCGCTGCAGATCCGCAGCCAGAATGAGATTGTCTTCAACCAGCAATAGTTTCATAGTCTGAATTTAATCAACAAATCTGTAGGGATTCTGTTTCTGTCATCAGGGATTATTTCGGCCAGGTTGAGTGATCTTTTTCATTGGAGCATCACCTTTCCGTAATCTAAATCTTTCAACTCAAACATCCAATCCCTATTGCTCAAATCGACAGAGGGCATTGAACCCGGGTGATGATCGGGGAAATCACCTCTTCCTGACATCGGCGACCTTGGACGGGCACCTGACCGCATGACTCAGTCTCGACGAGGCAATGTGCAGGACAAGCCATTGCCATTGCAATTTGGCCTGAAAGCAGCCAATAAAAGATGAAAAAATCCTATAATGTTTCCGTGATTATGCTATATTTCCTTAACCCAATCCACAATTTTCGCCTTTTTTGGGAGGTCTTATGAAATCCTATGTTTATCTGCTTTTATTGCTGTTTTTATTGCTCTTGCTGTTGCCGCGGTTTCTATTCGCCGCCGATCTGCCCAAGCGCCTCAAACGGTCGGAAAGCTTTCTCGGTGTCCATTTTGATTTTCATGCGCGCGACTCGTGTATCGCCATCGGCAAAAACGTCGACCGCCAGATGGTCGAGTTCATCATCGATCAGGTGCAGCCCGACTATCTGCAAACCGATTGCAAGGGCCACAGCGGCATCTCCAGTTACCCCACCCGCGTCGGCAATCCGGCGCCATGCATCGACAAGGATGTGCTCAAAATCTGGCGCGAGGTAACCGCTGAACACGGAGTCTCCCTCTATCTGCATTATTCCGGTATCTGGGAGAACAAAGCGGTCGAGCTGCATCCCGAATGGGCCCGCATCGACGAAAACGGCAAGCCGGACGACCGTCTGGTCTCGACCTTTGGCCCTTATGTCGATGAACTGCTGATCCCCCAACTCAGCGAACTGGCCGCCGACTATGGCATGGACGGCGTCTGGGTAGACGGCGATTGCTGGGCAACCGAACATGATTTCGCTGACACCGTGATCGATCGCTTTTCAGCCCTGACCGGCATCGAGCAGATTCCCCGCTCACCGCAAGATCCCTACTGGTACGAATATTCGGAATTCTGCCGCCAGGCTTATCGCGACTATTTGCGGCACTGGGTCGACGAGATGCACAACCTCCATCCCGAATTCCAGGTGGCGAGCAATTGGGCGTTTTCTTCGATGATGCCGGAGCCTGTTTCAATCGATGTGGATTTCATCTCAGGTGATTATTCCGCCTACAACAGCGTCAACAGCGCCCGGCTGGAAGGACGGTGCATCCAGAAACAGGGCAAACCCTGGGATCTGATGGCCTGGAGTTTCAGCTGGACCGATGGCCTGTTCAGCACCAAGACCCTGCCGCAACTGCAGCGGGAAGCCGCGCTGGTGCTGGCGCTGGGCGGCGGGTTTCAGGCCTATTTCCCGCAGCGGCCAGATGGATCGGTGCGTCTCTGGCAGATGCAACTGATGAAAGAGACGGCCAAATTCTGCCGCGCCCGGCAGGCGATCTGCCACCGCGCCCAACCGGTGCCGCAAATCGGGCTGATCTACGATACCGATGCCTTTTATCGCGCCAACATCCGGCTGTTCGCCGCCCGATTTCAGGAACTCGACCCGCTGCAAGGCGTGCTCAACTGTTTGCTCAATGGCCAGAATTCCGTCGATATCCTGATGACCCACCAGCTGCTCGACGAAGGACACCATTATCCCGTTCTGGTCTATCCGGAATGGGCAACCCTTGATTCAGTAATGAAAGATTATCTGTTGAACTATGCGAAAAAAGGCGGCAACCTGCTGATCATCGGTCCACAAGCGGTGCGCAATTTCAACGATGTGCTGCAGTTCGAATTTGAAGGCGAGCCGGTGGTGCAGGTCAATGGTCTGGGCTGGGAAGGTTGGATAGCCGGTGTCAACTCGGCTTTTCAGAGAGTCGTGCTTTCCGATACAGTGCGCGGTTTTGGGCAAATCTATTCCGACAACAGCTTTGACGGTCCATCCGACCCGGCGGCAGCGATTCTCCCCTACGGCAAAGGCCGCATCGCCGCGGTCTTTCTCGACCTGGGCGAGCGTTACTATCATGCCCGCACCACGGTGGCGCGCGATTTCCTCAACGGCCTGGTGCGCGAGCTTTTTTCCGATCCGGTGGTCAAGGTCACCGGTTCACACGACGTCGATGTGTCGGTCAACCGGCTGGACGGCAAGCTCATCGTCAACCTGGTCAACACCAGCGGACCGCACGACAACGACGAGGTCTTTGTCCATGACCAGATCCCGCCCTTGGGGCCGTTGCATCTGTCCATCGCGGCAGCTGAAAAACCGGCACGCGTCTGGCTGGCACCGGATGGCGGCGATTGCGAATATCGGACTATTGACGGCCGGCTGGAAATCGATTTGCCGCGGCTGGAGATCCATACAGCGGTGGTGGTGGAGTAGAACTCAGCTGCCGACGATGCCCCCAGCGTCTGTGGACCGCATAATGTCGGCGTTCAACGAGCGAGGATAGCCGAACGTGGCACGGCAAGTGTTTGCCGTGCCACGTCTTTTTTCTACTGCAGCAAAACCATTTTTCTGACCGCGTGATAATCGCCGGCCTGCAAACGATAGAAATAAAGACCTGAACTCAACTTCTTGCCGTAGTCGTCACATCCGTCCCAAACAGCATGCTTGATGCCCGCATCCTGGTTTCCATCCGCCAGCAAGCGGATCCGCTGTCCCTGCAGGTTATAAATCGCCAGCATAACCTGTGATGGCTGTGGCAGGTGATACTCGATATAGGTGTCCGGATTGAACGGGTTGGGGTAATTCTGTTCGAGGCAATAGCGCTCCGGGATGTCATCGCTCTGATCCTGAACTGCTGTCCCACCGTTGACAAACAGATGCACGGGCCGGGTATAGAGGGTCAGACGAACCGCAATGGTATTGGTGATCCGGCAGATATAATTGCCCGTGTCGGCCTCTGACACTGCCGGAAGGAACAACACTGCACTGTTGGCGCCGGGCAGATCAACATCATTGTGTTGCCACTGATAAACATTCGCAGTTCCATCCACAGAGACTTGCAACTCGAGCGGCATGCCGGGCGCCAGCGTCGTGTCCCGCTGAACACCGAGGCTGTCTTGCGGAGCATAATCAAAAATAGCCACGCCCATATTCGGCTCGATATCGCCAAAAGTCAGGCGATTTATCCCAACGCGCAGAGTGGCCAACAACGGCAGAGCTGAAACATCCGGAAAATGGGTAAATCGATTGCTCGTCACCTCAATATAGTTGAGACTGTTTAAACCGGCGACCTCTTCGGGGAATTCACCGCCGAAACCATTGCCGGCCAGAAAGAGCTCCTCGAGATCGGTTAGCGCACCAATTGACGAAGAGATCTTACCGTTGAATCGATTGCGAACCAGATTCAGATATCTCATTTTGGTTAAATGGTACAATTCCGCCGGCAGTTCGCCTTCCAGCTGGTTGCTGTATAGATCCAAGTTCATCATATGGTTGAGATTGCCGATGTTTGCAGAAAGCATGCCGCTGAACTCGTTGCCTGACAGACTCAGAGTGGTCAATTGGGTCAGGTTGAACAGCTCTTCCGGCAAAGTCCCCTGCAAAAGGTTGTTGCTCAGATTCAGGTAGCGCAGATTCGCCAGATCGCCGAGATCCGGCGGGATCGTTCCATTCAAACGGTTGCTCCCCAGATGCAAGACTTGCAAATCGATTAAATCATAGAAGGTAGAAGGAATTTCTCCTTCAAGGTCATTCATATCCAAACTCAGATGATACAAATGAATGAGATTGCCGATTTCAGGTGGAAGGGTGCCGGTAAGCCTGCAGTTCTCGATGATCAATTTTTCAAGTGAGCTCATGTTTCCCAACTCTGGCGGAATCGGTCCACTGATCAGGCTATTCGACAAATCCATTTCAACGCAAGAGGTGCACAGGCCGAGCTCAGGAGGAAGCGTCCCGCCCATTTCATTGTCGCGCAAATAGAGCATTTGCATGGCTGTGAGATCACCGATTTCCGGCGGCAGGGTGCCGGTCAGGTTGTTGTTCCCCAAAATCACCCTGACGACCCGACAACCGTCCAACTCGATTCCATACCAACTCGAAAGCGGGCCGGTCAGCCAGTTGCTGTGATCCGTCCACTCGTCGCCGTTGGTGCTGTGATACAGCGCGACCAGGGCCAGCGAGTCGTTTAAACAGGTTGACGGATCGCCCAAAAAGATGCGATGATCTTCGACATCGCCGAAAACCGCCAAACCCGAATACCCGATTCCCGCATCCGCGCTCATGCGAAAACGGCCATAGGAATAGCCGGTGATCGCATCTATCGGCACCCTGACGACAGCGGTGTCCATCTCCAGAAGACCGGAAGAGGCATGGTCCACCAGACAGTGCTCCAACGGGTCATCCCAATCGCCGTCGGCGTTGAAATCGATCCAGCCATTGATGTAGCTATTTTCTATCGATAAAAACTCGATCGAAGCGGTTTCGCCGGTGATAAGGGGCGTAAGAAAGAAATAGTGATTCAATTCATCATTTAATCCATTTTGATCATCACCGTCAGCCAATGTCGTAGGCTGCCCGTCCGGCTCGTTATCGACAGTCCCAAAACTGACCCGCCAGTCGCTGATAATGTGACGCGCGCCATTGTTGGCAGCGAGAGTCGGATAGGGCGGATCCGGGGCATCACCCCAATCCAGCGAATCCATGCCCGCGCCGATCGGGACGAGATAATCTTCTACTTCTCCATCATCGGCTGGTCCGAAACAAGGCAGTTCCGGCGTTGAACTGATGCGGAAACGTGCCATTACATCGCCCACCACCGCAGATTCCGGTAATCGTGTTGAAAAGCGGTGCGGCATTTCCGGATGATCGGTGCGCGGTTCATAGAGCGTTCTTCCCAGTTTGACTTGTTCTTGAAACTCCCAATTGCCATCGCCGTTGAAATCGATCCATGCGGTTACATAGCCTGGTGCAGAGACAAAAATTGTATAGTCAAAATAATAACCGGGGATCAATGGCGGGATAACCTCGATGCCATCTTCGTCGTCCATTCCGATTATATCATCCGCATCCGCGTTTGCCGAAGGTACGCCGTCCGCTTCCCAGTCCACTGACTTGCCGAAATAAAGATCAGAGATCAAGTGGCGGGCTCCCGCATCCGCCTGACGAGTCGGAAACGGCACTGGTGCGTCGCCGTAATCGTGGTGCGGAACGCGAACAAAGACTCGATAATCCTCGACTTCGCCATCCAAGACCAATCCGCCGGGACCGGCGATCGGTTGCAGACTGAAGCGAAATCGCGCATAGGTCGAATCTTCTTTGGCATCGGCCGGAATCCCTATATTTAAAATATTCCTGCCGGCGGCCAGCTGCGTGTTGAGCACTATTTCACCGGCATCGTTCCAATCCCGATCCTGGTTGAAATCAACCCAGGCTTTCAGCATTCCACCGACCGAAGCAGTGACAGCCACCTGGATGGTATCGCCGGCAAGCCATTCGGTCTGCAGAAACTCCACACCATCTTCGTCATCCTGACCATGTCGATCATCCCCCATCGCCTCATCATCAGGCTGACCGTCTTCTTCCGGATCGATAACAGAACCGAGACAGATGTTCTGGAAAAAGCGATGCCGTGCACCGTCATCGGCCAGCAGGCTTAAAAACGGCGCGTCGCCGAAATCGAACAACCGGTATTCAGGCGCGATCTTGAGCAGAACATCCTCGGTCTCCCCTTCATCGAAACTTCCAGAGCCGTCCCACGGCAACGGAATTGGGGTTTCGGTTATGGTCATCCGCGCCCACACGTAGCCGGGATTCGGACCGATCAAAAAGTTGGGTGGATCCAGGGTTCCGAGGTGACCGGCGGTACCGCCCGGTACCGGGAAATTCTTCAAAACGTGCTCATCGGTAGTGCGCGGCGTCGCTGCGCTCTCGCACACACTCGAGCCGCCCCAGCTGCCATCCTGATCCCAGTCGATCAAGACATTGACATATGCCCCTCCGTCTACATGATCCGTATAATAGTAGAGACTGATATTGTGAATCCAATCGGCCGTTTCGCACGGCTCACCCAGCGATGTGCCGGCAAATTCATCGCACAGCGGCTTCACCTGCAAGACACCGGCACTGTCCTTAATCGTAAAAGGATCCGGTGCCCACAAGCCGGAATCGTATTCAGTGCAGAGTTCATCCTGATCGAACAATCCGCCGCCCGAGCACATCCCGGCATTGCCATCGGTCTCGTAATCCACCTTGTTGCCAAGAAATGTGCCCATATCCCCGCGGTGGCGGATGAATCCTCCGGCCCCGGATGTTCGACAAGTCGGAAATGCACCGATCACTCCGGTTGCGGGATAAGCGATCACGCCTTCCGGTGCATCGCCGTAATCATAAGGCAAAGGCAGCGCTTCGACTCTGACATAGTCGTCGCGCACCAGCAAATCTTCGCCGTCGCTGCAGTTGATCTGCAGCGAGACATCATAATCGCCCGGATCGTTGTACACCACCGTATGTGGCCCCTGGCCCTGCATGGAAGAAGGCGTGCCGCCCGGAAAAGACCAGAACCAATTGACGGCATGGGTGGAATGGTCGGTAAAAACAACCGTCAAGGGAGCATAGCCTGAAGTTGGATTCCCGGAAAAATCGGCTTCACAGGTGCAATCCTTCACCTGGATCAATCCCTTTTTCTCTTCTTTGTCTCCTACATCATCGCATTTGATCTCCAATATCACATCATAGGTTCCAGCTGCTTTATAGACCACCTTGTGCGGACCTTTTCCTTCCAGATAGTCTGGCGTGCCGCCGTTGAAATGCCAGCTCCAGGAGACCGCCCCTGAGGAAGCGTCGGTAAAGGTCACTTCAAGACCTTCGCATCCCGATGTCGGGCTGGCGGTAAAATCAGCCTCGCAGCCGCAATCCTGTACCTGGATCAGACCCTTCTTGTATTCGTTGTCACCGCCGCTATAACATTTGGTCTCCAACTCGACATCATAAATGCCGGCTGTCTTGTACAAGACCTTGTGCGGCCCTTTCCCTTCCAGATAGTCAGGTGTGCCACCGGTGAAATGCCAGACCCAGGAGACCGCTCCGACTGAGGCATCGGTAAACGTCACCTCCAACCCTTCACACCCGGATGTCGGACTGGCGGTAAAATTGGCTGTGCAGCCGCAATCGGTGGCCTGGATAAAACCCTTCTTGTATTCTTCATCTGTTCCTGCTTTGCATTGGATCACCAATGCGGCATCATAACTGCCGGGAGAATGATAGACAACTTTATGCGGCCCTTTTCCTGTTGCGGAAGACGGAGTTCCTCCCGCGAAAACCCAATTCCAGGAACTGGCGCCGCTGGAAGCATCGCTATACGCTACCTCCAACGGCACACAGCCCGAAGACGGCTTGGCGGTGAAATTCGCCACACATTGGGCAAAAACAAAAACCGGAAATATAAAACCAATCATGGCGAATAGAGCGACCAGATTGATGACGGTTCTGCTCAAAATCTGAGACATCGCTTTCATAAGTCCTCCTGCCCAAAAATCGGAGCAGCCATTTGGAATGAATGGAAGCAGTATGATGCAAGCTTTAAGGGTAGCACCATCACTGCATCCTGATGAGCACATTGAATAAAAGCATCATCAGAGAAATGGCTACAACGATCATTAGGGCGTAAATACCGATGGCGAACAACCGATCTTTCTGGTAGATTTTTGCAAAATCCAACTTTTCAGCAGCTGCTGCTGTTGTTTTCCGCACTCTTTTATCTCGCCTTTTGATTTGCATATCGGCGTTGCTTTCCTGATTTGTCTTGCGACTCGAGCTGGCCCAAGACACCTGAACGTCCATCAGGGGATACAATTACAAGTTATCGATTTGGCAAGGCCACAAATTGCTGATTTGTGTCAATCTCTTGCTGTTTTGTGGCAAAATGTTCGGATTTACATTGCTGTTCGGCTGGCAAATTCAGAGGGCAGACAGGAAAAGGCTTTTTTGAAAGCGCGGGTGAATTGGGCGGGACTGGCAAAACCGACTTCGTAGGCAATTTGGGTTATGCTGAATTTGTTTTCCACAATCATTTGCGCGGCGCGCTTGAGCTTGACCATGCGGATAAACTCACCAGGTGTCTGACCCGCAATCGCCTCCAATTTGCGATAGAGCTGGCTCCTGCTTACGAATAATTTTTGGGCAAGCACCTCAGTGTCGAAATCCTCATCATGCAGATTCCCCTCTGTTGCATCCATCAGCTTTTGCATAAATTCTTTATCAATTGAATTGGTCGCCAGTGTTTCCGGCTGCAGATTCAATTCCTGCTTGAATTTTTCGCGCAACCGCCTCCGCTGCTCGATGAGATTCTTGATCCGTGCAACGAGTTCTGCAAAATTAAAAGGTTTGGTGATATAATCATCAGCACCGGTTTCCAGTCCGGCAACTTTATCATCCGACAATGCTTTGGCGGTCAACAATATGATCGGGATGTGGCTGGTCTGCCAATCGGTTTTTAAACGATGACAAAATTCGATACCATCCATTCCTGGCATCATAATATCGCTCAGGACGAGATCGGGCATCTTTTCTTTTGCCAGAGCAATCGCCTCTTCACCATTCTCGGCCTCTGCAATTTGATACTCAGCCTCTAACAAATTGGTCAGAAAAAAGCGAAAATCGGCAGAATCTTCAACGATAAGAACGAAGGGTTTCAGCTGAGTTTTTTTGTTCTTGGTGGGCGGCAAATCTCGTCGATCGACCTGTCTCTTGCTCGCAGAACTGCAATCGAGAGAAGAGATTTCCCCTCCAAAGCCTGATACCGGTTCGCTGGCTTCCCTCTCTTTTTCCGAGAAGGTCGCTTCTCTCTTTTCTCCTTCAACAGAGGTGCCGGAGATCTCATCCGCGTGAGCAAGGATAATGGGGGAATATTCATAATTCGGTATCTTTAAGCTAAAAACCGATCCTTTGCCCTCCTGACTGCTGACATCGAGTTCCCAGTTGTGCAAGGTCGCCAATTCTTTAACCAGGGCCAAACCAATTCCCGAACCGCCATAATTTCTTTTTGCCGAGTCATCGACCTGAAAAAATCGATTAAAGATAACTTGCTTGTTTTTTTCAGAAATGCCGATCCCGCTGTCGCGAACGGACACGACAGCGACTTTTGAACCCGTTTGATTTTTACCACCATTTTCGGCTTCGCAGCGCACTTGCACGCTGACGCTTCCACCGACAGGTGTAAACTTGAATGCATTGCTCAGCAAATTGTTGATTATTTTTTCGAGCTTGTCTTTGTCGATCAGAGCCTTGACCGAGCTGGCATTTGAATGAAAAGCAAACGCAATATCCTTTTGTTCGGCCAATGGTCTAAACGAATGGACGAATCCCTGCAACAAATGAATCAAATCGAGCTCTTCAGTTTGCAGCGGAATCTTTTCCGCTTCCAGTTGCGAGAGTTCAAGCAGCTGGTCGATCAGGTGCTGCAATTTCTCGGCGTTTCGGTAAAGCATTCGATAATATTCAACTTTGTTTTTTTTTATTCTGCCGCTGATCAGTTGTTCGAGCGGTCCTTTGATCAACGTCAATGGAGTGCGGAACTCGTGCGACAAATTGGCAAAAAACCGCGATTTCATATTCTCAACTTCACGGAGATGCTTGAATTCAAACTCTTGCATCTTTATAATCGCCTGTGTCCTGGAGCGATTGGCCTGAAATCTGATGATGCCATAAATACCACTGAAAAATAACGTGAGATAGAGTAACATCGCCCACCCGGTCTGCCACCATGGGGGATTAATGATGACGCTGATCTCGGTAACCTGATCATTCCATATCCCATCGCTGTTGGTCGATTTGGCTTTAAAGCGATACTGGCCAGGATTCAGGTTGGTATAGGTGATGAAACGCCTCGATTTCCCATAAATCCAGTTGGCATCGAAACCTCCCATCATATAGGCATATTCAATTGCAGAGGGCGAGTTGTAATCCAGCGCCGCGAGCTGGAACGAGAAGACATTTTGCCGGTGCGAAAGAGTGATCTGATCCGCATAGGGAATGCTTGTATCCCCACCTAAAGCCGGATCCCGAGCCGTGGCGGATTGATTAAAAATTTGTAAATCGGTTATCAAGAGAGGGGGGCGATAACAAGAACGATCGATGGCAGCAGGCTCGAAAAAGTTCAATCCTCTCGTGCTGCCCATAAACATGATGCCCGACTCATCGCGGAAGGCGGAAGTAAAATTAAAATCACCGCCGATAACCCCATCGGCGGCATTGTAGTTGGCAAAAGTGTTGTTTTGGGTGTCGAAAAAAGAAATACCCGCACTCGTGCCAAGCCAAAGATTGCCGTTCTCATCTTCAAGAATCGTTTTTATCGAATTGTCCGCCAGACCGTCTTGGGTTGTGAAAAAAGAGATGGCTATATTCTGAAAAGGCAAAAGCGCATCGGTGCGATTTTGCACAACCAACTTGTTCAAACCATTATTTGTACCAATCCACAGCACCGTCGTGTCCGGCGACGATGTCCCGCCACGCCTGGCAGTGGATTCACACATCGAATAGATGCTGTTGCTGCTGAGGCTCCCGATTGCTGTCCAATTCTCGTTGTCGATAGCGAATTGGGGAGATTCTCCGGCATACCAGCGGATAAATCTCCCCCCATCCTGTTCCACAAAAAGATTCAAGCCGCCGCCGTTTGTCCCGATCCAGAGTCGGCCTTTGCTGTCCTGAAATATCACCCACACATCGTTATGACCGAGGCTGTTTGGACGATCGGTATCATGATGCCAGCTCTCGTATTTTCCTGTAATCGGGTCCAGGCGCGCCAACCCATATCCCCAAAAACCGATCCATATCTGGTTTTGACTATCGCAATAGACTGTCTTGTTATACTGGATCGAAGGAATGGTGATGGACTTTTCATGCGCTTTTATGGATCGCAAATGACCAGTATCCAGATCAAGCCGAAACAATCCCGCACCGTACGTGCCAATCCAGAGGTCATTCGATGTACCGGGCGCCAGCGACCAGATGTTTATTCCATCCGAATCGGCATGCTTATGTATCGCTAGACTTTTTTCGGCAAAATCCACGCCGATTGGGTCGGAATAAAACAAACCTTCCTCGCTGCCGAACCACATTCTGCCGTCACTGCTCCTGGTTATGGCTCTGATATTTTTCTCGAGGTCCTTCCCCTGGTTGAACCGGAATTTCCCGGACAAAGAGTTGTTAAATTTGGTGCTTTTCGAAGAAAACCAGGCCAGTCCGTTTTCGGTAGCCAGCCATAAAACTCCGGATTTGTCCCTGACCATTCCATTGATATGATTATGAATCAGACTTTGATGATCTTCCCGATCAGAGGTATATCTTTCAAATTTTCTTTGATCAACATTAAAACGGAGCAATCCAGCAAAAGAATCGATCCACAGAATTTTCTCGCCGCCGATCCTTTCCTCGATAACCGACCCGGCCGAGGAGCCAAATTGCAGACTGTCCGGATTCGGTATTTGAATTTGGGTAAACCCATCATCCTCTGAATCGTAAATTGTCAAGCCATCGGCGGTTCCCACATAGATTTTGGCCAGCTCGTTCTCCGATCTCGTAAGATTCCATACCAGGTTATCGCTGATGCTGTTGGGATTGCTGGATTCTTTAAAATAGCGGATAAATTCTGCAGAAAAGCTCCCTGGTTTAAGGGACAGCTTGTTCAATCCAGAATAGGTTGCGATCCAGATGTTTCCCTTGTTATCCTCAACGATCGATGTCACATAATTGCTGCTGAGAGAAGCACCATCCTCGGGATTTGATTGCCAATGCTCGATTGTGTCTTTAAACGGATTGAGTTTGTACAAGCCGCTTCGGTAGGTCCCTATCCAGATAAGGCGATTGCTGTCTTCATAAATAGAGGTGATCGAATTCTCTCTGGTTATGTCGGAATCCAATTCCCAGGTCAGCCATCGATCGGTTAATGGATCATAACAATTCAGTACCCCACTTTTTGTGCCGACCCAGATGCGGCCATCGCTGCCCTCGGTGATCGTCCAGATGCAATTGTCTGTTAGCGAATTTTCATTGCCCGGCACATGGCGAAAGTTTTGAAACTCATATCCATCGAAGCGATTCAGTCCGTCATCGGTGGCGAACCACAAGAATCCCGACCGGTCCTGTAAAAGGTCGTTCACGTTGTTGTTGGAGAGTCCATCCAGGGTGGTCAGGTGATTAAAGACGATGGAGGGGGATGTTCGGCTGCCAGCAGAAGCGGCAGCCGGAGCCAGGAGAGAAGAGCAGAGCACAACAACCCCAGTAGCGATGGCCATGATCCATTCAAAGGGTTGTTCTTTTACTTTTAAACCCCTCATGTCAAGCCTTTGGCTCGTAAAGGGTTAGATTCCCATGTGCTTGAAGAAAAATTACACCAGCACTGCACATCGGCGTGTTGTCACAATGGTGCGTGTTCTGCGTTCGCCCTGTTTAAGGGCTGATTAAGAATTCCAGGCAAGCGCAAAATCCGCACCCTCACATTTTACCTATTCGGGCACAAACCCCGGCAGCACACGCCCGATCATTTTGCGATAGGTCTCTTCGATGCCGGTCGCTGCCAGCCCGTCCGCGGCGTTGGCGTGCGACGAAGCGGTCTGGACAATCGCCGTTTCCGCTCTCAGAGCGCGGGCATAGGGAATGCTGCGCTCGAGTTGGTGCCGCGCCGATGCCAAATCCCCTGCCCGCTCAGCCAAAATGGCGCGGATAACCGCGTCGTAAAAGAACACCGTATTGGCGCCGTAGCGCAGGTTCTGGTCGTCTTCCAGCAGCCGATCGCGCAACAGCGGCGGCAGGTCCTTCTGCAGCAGAGAATCCATGATTTCCCGGCAGGCGTGCATGGCAGCAACGCTTTCGGCCAGGTCCACGCCGTCGTTCATCGCTGAATGCGTTTCCTCGAGCTGCAGATGCTGGCGGTGAAACAGCGGATCGAGGTCCTGATTGATGCGATCGGGCAGATGTTGCCAGTCGCGGACCTGCCGTACATTCGAAAGCGCTGTTTCCAACTGTGCAGTGAGCCGACGCATCTCTTCGGCAACCGGCGCGTAAAAATCATCGAAATAGGCGCTTGTCAGCCGTTCCACATCCGCTTGTGGATCCCACAGCAACTTTGCCAGGAGATAATTGTTCAATCGCTTCATGCCCCACAAACGGGTATTGACATGCATATAATGAAAATGGCGCACACCCTGGCTAAAATAAAGCGGAATCTCGTGCGCAAGGATGCGGGTATACAAGACCGGCAAAGACTTGATCTTCGACACATTGTAGTACTCGCCGACAAAAAATTGGCCCTGATAATAGCGCGGCTCGCCTTGCGTCCAATCGAGAAGGGCATTCCATAAGGGCACATTGTATTCGGTACAGGTGGTGTCGTCGATAGAATGGACGTAGCAGCGCAGAATCGGGAAATAGGTGCCGATGCAGGTGTGGTAATCAAAGCCCTCCGGCAGAGGACGAGATGGCGGAACCAATGTTTCGTGATAGATCGGGAAAACGATGCCGATCGGCCGTTTGATGCGGCCGTTTGCGCGCGCCGCTTCGATCGCCTCTTGCAGCTGATGAACCAGAAGCAACAAGCGATCGGTCGGATTGCCCAGCGGTGTACAGTTTTCGCACTCGCACCACTTGCCGCCATCGATCGGCCAGAAATTGATTGATCCGGCATCCCGCCACTCCCCTTCGGCCAGCTCGGCGACCAAACCCTTCAACAGATGGTCGATCGCGTCGGAATTGGACGTGCAGATATTTGTGCCGAACTCCCGCTCGAAGGGCGTGCGTTTGCCGGCGATCAGACCGTACCATTCCGGATGGGCTTCGAAATAAGTCAGATGGCCGTCGAGATTCGTGTCGCCGCGGTATTCGCTGGCGCTGATGCGATAGGGGTCCGCCGGTTTTCGCTCATCGCCGCGAAAGAGCGGGTGATTATAGGGGTAATCGCCGTCCGGATTGAGGAACCGATGAAAATGTTCGTGGCCGCCATAGGTCAGATGCATGCCCAGTTTGCGCAAAAATGGACGATCGGGTTCGGCGGTGGTCCAATAATTGAGCCGATTGCGCGCCATCCACAAATAGAAATCCGGATTGCCGCGATCTTCCCATGCCCAGAATCCGCGGGTGATAAATTGAGGAGCTGAAATTATCTTCTTGCGCGGGGGGAAAACCAGCTGCTTCCTTGACGGGATGTGTTCACCATCGGCGGCCGGTGCATACCAGTGCACACCCAGCGTTTCGAGGAAATGGTAGACTCCATAGAGAGTGCCAACACGGTCGCGGCCGACGATAAACAGTCGGCCGTGATGGAGAAAAATCGCATAACTTTCCGCTGCAGTCAAAGACTCTTGCAGTCTTTGTTCTGCAATTGCTGCCGCAACGGCTGGATGGTTTGCCGGCTGGCTCAAATCAGTCAGCACGATCGCATGCGGCGGCAAGTTTTCAGCAAGGCAGATCACGGCAAAGGCCGAATCGCTCGGTTCGAGACCACTGAGCCTGCCGAGATAGGTGTGCAACTCCTGGGCGGCAAAGCCTTCCGTGCAGGCATTCATTCGGTCGAGGTCGTTGCTGCTCCAGTCGATCTGCGCTTCAGCCTGGGCTGCTTCCTGCGGCGAAGAGAAGGTTGCACAGTCGACGATGATCTGCCAGCCGGAATCGATCGCCAACGGCGGCGGCGAACAGGAAAGGGCAACCAACAAGCCAGCCGCCAACAGCGCTAAAGCCCTGGACCGAACCATGACAACCTCCATCTTGGTGTTCGATTTGTCGCAAACTCGAGTGGTACACGACAAACCAAAGCAATGGGGAATACTTTTTCTTACCCTGTTTCCGGTTTCCATCGGTGTCGGGGTCGCAATCGCTATCGGAATCGATTTGCCGCAAACTCGAGTGGTACACGACAAATCAAAGCAATGGGGTATGCTTTTTCTTACCCTGTTTCCGGTTCCAATCGGTGTCGGGGTCGCAATCGCTATCGGAATCGATTTGCCGCAAACTCGAGTGGTACACGATAAATCAAAGCAATGGGGTATGCTTTTTCTTACTCTGTTCCCGGTTTCCATCGGTGTCGGGGTCGCAATCGCTATCGGAATCGATTCCCGCTATGTATTGCGTTTGTTCCTCATGAACCGTGTATCCTCGTTGCCCCAGTTTTGTCAACATCGCCACGATGCGATCGAGCAGGGCCTTTCGGCTTTTGTTGTCCTCCCCGGACAGTGCACCACACACATGCAGGACATCCTGCACGGCGCCGCATTCCAACGCGGAACCACGGGCAATCTCAAAATAGCGTCGTCGGTCTCCGACCGTTGCCTTGCCATTGCCTTCGGCGATGTTCAGCGGGATTGCCTGAGACGCACGAAGGAGCTGATCCTTGGCGTTGCGGTGGCCTTTCAGATTCTCGCAAAACGCATACGCCCAACCCACGTATTCGATCGCCGCGCGATATACATCCAGTTTTTCATGCCCAAAGCCCATTCGCTGTCCTTTCGATTTCGATACCGATTCCGATAGCGACCCCGACACCGATTGTGCTTCGCCTGTAAAAAAGCTTGTTCGTCTGGTTCGCGATCAAGAGCCGTGACAGATTAGTGGTCTCGCCTCACTGCTCTTAAAACCTCATACAGATCCGCCCCGATGCCGATGAACAACTGGCCGGCCCGGGTCTCCAGCAGGCCGCGGCCGAAGCTCATCGGCGGCCGGCGGTCGATCGCCTCGAATTGCTGCAGATCCGGCGAAACGCGGAAAAAGAGCGTCTCGCTGTTGCCATAGATCCAGCCGTCCTGGCTGGCGACGAGGTTGAGAACCTTGCCGGCACCGGCAGAACGCTGGCCGATCGTCTGTTGTTTTTCCAAATCGAAGATGAACAGATTGGAATCCGCGGCACCGATTAACCGGTTATCCGGCATCCACAGAAGGTCCCACATTTCCTGAGCGCCTGCAATCGCCTGACGCTCCCAAATTTTCTCTCGTTTGACCATATCCCAGGCGAATAGCTTGGCCTCGGTCGCCGTTGGTTTGGCACCCAGTCCGCCGGTCACGCTGGTGGCACCGTACAAGGTGCCTTTGCCGTCACCGGTCAGAGCAAAAACCGCTTGATCGGGCACGATATGGCGGAAAACCGCAAATTCCTCGCTCTCCGGATCGAACACCGTGAGCGTACCGCCGAGAATGCCATATTCGGGGGTGGTGCCGAAATAGAGTTTGCCGTCCTCACCGACGTAGGTGGCAGCGAAACGATCCTGGTCGTGTCCGATCGGCCCTATGACCCGCGGATTGGCATCGGGACCGCCGCCCGGCAGCCATTCACGTGACGGATCATAGACCGATAAGCGCGCATGGGTATAGTGACCGAGGTAGTATTTGCCCTGATAAGGGGCGATAACCCGCATCTGGCCGCCGAAATTGACCGCAGCACCAAAGGAAGTGAGCCGATCGCTGGCTGGATCGTAGATAAAAAAGCCCTGATTGATATAACTGCCGCCGGCCACCGCTCCGTCGACGCCCTCGTAAAGAGCAAAAATATCCATGCCCGAGCCGGTAAATATACCTGATCTTTCCACGATCACCTCGTTGCGCTCGAGGTCAAAAACGCGATAGGTGGCAAAATAGTCGCGGCAAAAGAGAAAGCGGTCCTGCGCCAGCCCGAACGGCACGCCCACGCCTGCAGCGACCAGGGTCATCTCATTGCGGCTATAATCATAGCGATAGAGATTGTCGCCGGGCGTGATGCCGAAATAGAGCGCCTCACCAACCTCGACAAAATTGTCGTAATTCATCAGGCCGAAACCGGCGCCCGGTTCGGGGACATCCACTTCGCGCAGCAACTCGCAAGATTCCGGATCGAAAAAGAGCAGTTTTTCCATCGGCGAGACCACTGCCATCAGCATGTTGCCAACACGATCCGTGTGATAGACAAACGAAGTGTGCCGATATTTTTCAGGTAAAATGGATCTTTTTTCACCGCTCTCCACATCCACACGCACCAACGCCGCATGCGCCCCCACCCCGCAAAAAATCTTGCCCGGAAAACGGGCATTTACATGGCGAACATAGTTTTCACCCTCCACAACGGAGCCATAATTGTAAAATGAACCGTCCTGCGGATCGTAGCGCAAAAGCGCGGCTTCGGGATAGGTGCCGAAATAGACACAGCCGTCGTCGCCGATATCCGCGCTCCAGATGAAATAAAACTCTTCGCCGTTCGGCCGGGGAATGGGGATGGGCAACAGCTTGTCCTGCTCCCCATCATAGCGATACAGAATACCGGGCTGGTGGCTGCCGATGTAGAGCTGGTCTGCTTTTCTGACCATCGCCCAGGCGCCCATGGCACCGTCGAGGTCGAGCATCCTGGTCTTGCCGGTTGAGGGTTGAAAGTTGACCACCCATCCGTCAGCATAGTTGTGGGTGGTCTGCAGCAAAGAGGCATCGGCACCGTTTTGCGGGTCGAGCAAAACCGCATTGAGCAGGGTTAGACGCCGGTCGCCGGTGCCGATTTTGCGCAATGAGATATCGTCGATCAGGGTTTTGATGGTTTTGTTTTGCTGTTCTCCGCAGCCCTGCAGCAGCAGAGCGATGAACAGCACGGTGGTCAATATCGAACGCCGCATGGGGTTTTCCTTTCAATGGTCAGGCGATGTCCCAGATTCGGTGTTAACCGAATCAAAAAACATTCAATCGCTTATTCTTGATGCGGTTGCGAAAAGGTCGCTTTTCACCCAACGCGCATTGCCAACAGATTGATTTTCTTTAAGATCCGGTGCTGCGCACCGAATCCGGGTATGTGTTTTGAGGGCAAGGATCTAGATTATGATAGACATTTATCGAGTCTTTTCAAAACAGAATTTCTCCGGGGGTCGGACCAAATTATTCTGTTGTTTATTAATTGGTTATCCGGAAAAAATGCCCAAAAATCGGCCTTAGCGAACATTTTTTAGCCTGTAATAATGCGTTTTAAGGCCGGATGAGGATAATAAATTGATTTTTGCTTTTTTGCTTTTTTTATCTATTATTCCTTGGTTCGACAATGCGCAACCATCCGGCCGCTTTGGCCATTCACATCCATTGAACAGCCGAGAGGATATGATGAGCAGCAAGATACCGCGCAACGATCCCTGCCCATGCGGCAGCGGCAAAAAATACAAAGACCGCCGTCGGTTGCGTGAGCGCAACGGACACGACTTTGCTTTGCGGCCATCGACCCGAACGCATCAGCTGTTAAGATCGCTTGATTAACTTTAGCGGAGCAAGGACCTGCAGTCGGCTTCTTTCCTGGACTAGGGTCCTACCCTTAAGCAAATCCCACAACAGAGGAGCTTTTGCTTGGATGCCCGTTATCTGCTCTATGGCATCACCTATGCTTTTGCCTGTGCGGTGCAGCCCGGGCCGCTGCAGTCGTATCTGATTTCGCAAACCCTGAAAAACGGCTGGCGCTCCACACTGCCCGCTGCTCTGGCGCCTGTGCTCAGCGATGGACCGATTGTTCTGCTCGTCCTGTTTTTGCTCCGCACAATTCCGACAGAACTCATCATCGGTTTGAGAATCGGCGGCGGCGCGTTTCTTCTGTTCCTCGGCATGCAGGCCTTCATTGCCTGGAAAAAAGTCGAGCCGCTCAACGTTTCGGCCGACGCCAAAAAACAAACCCTTAGTCGAGCCGTGCTGGTCAACCTGATCAATCCTTCTCCCTATCTGTCGTGGAGCCTGGTCATGGGCCCGTGGTTGTTGCAGGGCTGGCAAAGCGCCCCTGTCAATGGAATCGCCCTGATCGCCGGTTTCTATTCGACCATGATCATCATGCTGGCAGGCATCGTCATGCTTTTTTCCTTTGCCGGCAAGCTGGGGGCAAAAGTGAGCAAAACCCTGCTGTTGATCGCAGCAATCGTCTTGTTGCTGTTCGGGATCTATCAATTGTCGATCGGCATCGCCGATCTTGTGCATGGGATACCCTTGCACGAGATGGGTTAAAACAATCTGGTTCCCAGGCTCTGCCTGAGAACCCACTCCCCGGGGCTCTGCCTCGTGTTCGTTGTCGCTGTTGCCACATGATGCGGCGGCAGAGCCGGCAGACGGCGTTCCCGGCCGGAGGCCGGAAACGAGTACTGGATTAATATAAGGAATCAGACATGAAGCAGATCTTATATATTTTCCTGGTCGCGCTGATCCCGGACTTTTGTGCCGGACAAAATGCCGTCCTGCCGCTGTGGGAAGGGGCAATTCCCAACCAGCAACCGTCGAATGAAGTCGAAGTGAGGGACTCGACCGACATCGTCTTCATCAGCAACGTCATCAAGCCCGATATCGCTCTCTTTCTGCCATCAAAAAAGCTGGCAACCGGCCAGGCAGTGATCATCTGCCCAGGCGGCGGCTATCGCGTGGTGGCACACGATTGGGAAGGCACCGATGTCGCCAAATGGTTGAACGGCAAAGGCATCGCCGCTCTGGTGTTGAAATACCGTCTGCCAGTTTCGAAAAACAACATCGTGCCCCACCGATCGCCGCTGCTCGACGCCCAGCGCGCCATCCGTCTGACCCGTTTCCATGCAAACGAATGGAACATCGATGCAGACAAAATCGGCATCATGGGATTTTCTGCCGGTGGCCATCTGGCCTCGACTGCCGGCACCCATTTCGACTGTGGCGACTCGACAGCAGCCGACCCGGTCGAGAAAATGAGCTGCCGGCCCGATTTCATGATCCTGATCTATCCGGTGATCACCCTCACCCAGACAAGCAGCCGCATGCGCTCAAAAACTTCACTGATCGGTGACCATCCGGACGACACCCTGGTGGCCGCGTTTTCCAACGAACTGCATGTCACCAACGACGCACCGCCTGCGTTTCTTGTCCATTGCGGCGATGACGAGGTGGTGCCGGTGGAAAACAGCCTGCTGTTTTACCGGGCACTGCTGAGCCAGGGAATTCCCGCCGAACTGCATCTCTATCCAACCGGGGGGCATGGCTTCTCACTTGCCGTCAACCATCCTAACCTGGAAAATTGGACGGAGTGCTGCATCGACTGGCTTAGAAACCTGCCACAACCCTAGTTCAGGTTACACCTGGTTCCCAGACTTTGCATCGTGTTCATTATCTGGTTCCCAGGCTCTGCCCGGGAATTCCTTACCCGAAGCTCTGCCTCGCATTCGCTGGTGTCGTTACATCTGGTTGCCAGGCTCCGCCTGGGAACCCCTTCCCCGAAGCTCTGCCTCGCATTCACTGGCGCAGTTCAATCTGGATCCCAGGCTCTGCCTCGCCTTCGCCGGCGCTGTTGCTGCATGATCCGGCGGCAGAGCCGCCAGACAGCGTTCCCAACCAGAGGCTGGGAAAGAGGGTCAATGCGGGTCATCAGACTTGCTCAACTTCCCTTCCCATCAACTTGAAGCGCAGAGCTTCCAGTCCATCATAGAGAATCGGAATGACCCAAAGGGTCAAAAAGGTCGAGGCAGTCATACCGCCGATCACTCCCACAGCCAGGGGCGAAAAACGCTCAGCGCCCAATGCCCACTCCATCGCCAGCGGAAGCATGCCGACGATGGTCGACAACGAAGTCATCATGATCGGCCGAAAACGGGTGCGCACCGATTCGAGGATCGCCGCGTGCCGCTCCATGCCCTGGGCACGGCGTTGACCGATAAAATCGATGAGAATGATCGAATTGTTGACGACGATGCCGACCAGCAGAACCAGTCCGACCATCACCGGCATCGAGACCGGCTTGCCTGCCAGCCACAGCGCCAGAGAAACGCCGATCATGCTGAGCGGGACCGCCATTAAAACGGTGATCGGATGAACAAAAGAGCGAAACTGTGCGACCAACAGCAAATAGACGGCGATAAGCGCCACACCCAAAGCCCTGACCAGTTCAGTGCGCGATTCGGCCATATCCTTGTTTTCGCCTTCCAGCATCAGCGAATATCCCTGCGGCACAGTCAGCGATTTGACCGCTTTTGCGACATCGGCGGTGACAAAATTCAGCGAACGCCCCTGATGCAACGCCAAAATATCCAGGGTCGGCTCGAGGTTCTGGCGGGTGACAAGACCCTGCACCCGCATCTCGTGCTCTTTAGCGATGCTGCGCAACGGCACCGCACTGCCGTCCCGCGCCGACAGCAATCGCACCGACTCGACGTCGGATCGCTGGCGACGAAACTCGGCCGCATAACGGACCCGGATGGGGGTATTCTCACCCTGCCCGCGAAAAATACCGGCGGGAATGCCATCCAGTGCGTGCACCAGCTGCCGGGCAGCCAGGGCCGGAGGAATTCCGACTTCCAGGGCTCGATCGGTGTCGATACTGATCACCCGGTTGTGCTGATCCAACCGCCAGCTGCGATACGGATTGACCACGCCGTCTACCAAAGCGATTTTCTGTACCACCTGATCTCCCAGTCGATCCAGAACGAGCGGATCTTCTCCCCTGATCCGCACAACAATCGACGAGGCAGTGGTCGCTTTGGCGGTGCTGCCCGATTCGCGCACCACCAAATTCTGAATATTGGGGATTTGACCCAACCTTTCGCGCAGCCGCTGCTGGATTTGCCAGATCGATTCCTTTCTGTCGGTGCGCGGCGTCCAGGTGATCGAGAGATAACCCTGCGTGGGCCCCTGCACCCCGCCGCTGCCGAACGAGTGCATCCCCGGCTCGAAGCCGATCTGATCAGAAAGCCGCACCAGTTCCGCTTCCTGCAAAATAACCTGCTCGACCTGTTCCATCACCCTCTCGGTCTCGTCGAGCGATGAACCCGGATTCGTTTCAACTGCAACAAAACTCGAACCGCCGTCCATCTTGGGCAACAACTCCATGCCGCGGCTTCGCAGCAACACCAGGCTGAAGAGCAGAAGCACGACCGCTGAAACCAGCACCAGCCATCGGCGGTTCAGGGTTTTTTGCAAAAGCCGGATATACCAGTCGCGCACAGCATCCATCAGCCGGTTCCAAGGCGCGGTTAGCTTGCCGGCCAGAGCCTCCACTCTGCCCCCCTCTCCGGAGACCATCAAAGTCAGGATTGGCACCACGATCAAGGCCACCAACAGCGACGAGACAAAGGCGATGATCAAGGTCGATGCCAGCGGCCCAAATGTTTTGCCGACAAAGCCATACAGGAAAAGCAGAGGCACCAATACGGTCAGCGTGGTCAAATTGCCGGCCAAAACCGCGAACTGGATCTCATTGGCGCCCTGACGAGCGGCTTCCAGAGCGCTGAGATGATCCTGGCGATGGCGGCGGGTGATATTTTCCAGCACCACGACCGCAGCGTCGACCACCATGCCCACCGCCAGAATGATCGCGGTCAGGGTGACCATGTTGACTTCGATGGCGAAAAGCTTCATGCCGGCAAAGGTGAGCAAAAACGACAGCGGCATGGAGACCAGGACCACTGCGCCGCGCCGGATGCTGCCGAGAAAGAGAAAAATCATCACCGCTGCCAGAAACAGAGCCTGCCAGACGCTGCCCAGCATATTGTCAACCACCTGGCGGGTAAAGGAGGCGGTTTCTTCGGCTTCGATCAACTCGAGGTTTGGATAACGCCGGCCGATTTCAGCGAATTTAGCCTGCAGCGCTTCGACGACGGCCACGGTATTGGCGTTGTCCTGTTTGAACACCTGCACGGCAATGGCGGCGCGGCCGTTGACGCGAAAACGCGCCTGATCCTCGCCGCTTCCCTCCCGGATCTCCGCGACGTCGCGAAGCCGCAGGCGTTTGCCGTCAGGGGCAGTCAGGGGAATTTCCTCCAGGTCGCGCAGCGTGCGGCTCTGGCCGTCGATGCGAAACGTGTATTGGCGATCGGCGCTGCGAATTTGTCCCGCCGGCAGACTGACGTTGTGGCTCTGGATGGCTTCCACAATGGCCGCAGGCTGCAGGCGGTAAGCCTCGAGACGATTGCGGTCGATCTCAACCGCAATTTCCGGCTGATGTCCGCCGAATACATCCACCAGCGCCACTCCGGGCACGCGCTGAATTTCAGGCGCCAAAACATCCTGCGCCAGCCGGCGAACCGCGGTCAAATCCTCTGCCGACAATCCCATGGTCAGCACCGGACGATCGCTGGTGGAAAACTTGAGCACCTGCGGCTCGATGATCTCGCGCGGCAGTTTTCCGCGTATGCGGGCGACGGCATTCTGCACATCGATTGCCGCCAGTTCCACCGACAAATCATAATCGAATTCGACCGAAACCAGCGACAGGCCGTCCTGCGAAGTGGAGGAAACCTGGTAAACACCTTCCAGAGCCGCACATTCGGTTTCGATCGGATCGGAAACCAGATCGGCGACATCGGCCGCAGCCGCACCGGGATAAGAGGTCAACACATTGACCAGCGGCGGAGCCGTCTCCGGAAAAAGCTGAATCGGCAGGCTGAAATAGGCTAAAAGTCCGAACACCACCGCGGCCAGGGTCAGGGCATAGACCGTGTGGCGGTTGTCGAGAGAAAAATCGGAAAGCGTCATGGTTGCACCTCCTCCGCCGAGACGGCATAGACCGGCACGCCGTCCCGCAGAGCGTTCAAATCGGAAATCGCGACCCGATCTTCGCCGTTCCAGGCAAACTCGACCTCGATCATCCCCGCCTCTTCGATCCCAGTTGTCACCGGTTGTTTCCAAGCACGTTCATCGCGAATCACAAAAATGCTTTCATCACCGGCAAGCGCGCCAAGCGGCAAGGCCAAAACGCTGCGCGCTTCGCGCAGGACAAAATCGACCGGTACGGCCGCGCCGAGCCGGATTTCACCTGCATCCGCTTCGAGCGGATGAATCTTGATGGTGAAGGTCCGGGAAGCGCCTTCCGCGCGCACGGCCACCTCGCTCACCGCAGCGCGATGCCGCTTGCCGGCCAAATCTTCATACTCGGCCAAAGTCTTTGGTCGAATGCCGCGCTGCAGGTCGTCATCGATCACCTCGACCTGAATCTCGACTCGATTGCCGCCGATCAACAACATAGGCTGGCCGGGCATAACGTGCTGGCCGGGCTCGACCAACCACTTAAAAACCTGCCCGACGACCGGCGAATGATCAGCGGTTCTGTCCAGCCGGGATAGAGCCTCGCGATAGGCGGCGTCGGCGCTGCCGAACGCCCGCAAACTCGTCTCAACTTGTTCGGCCGGCAGCGCGTTTTGCTCCGCCAAGCGTCGATCCGCTGCGCTGCGACGCTCCCAGTAATCGCGCTCGACGCGCAGACGATCCACCGCTGCCTGTAAATCCGGCGCATCCAGGCGCAACAACAGATCGCCCACCTGAATACGGCCGCCTTCCGGCACGGGCAGCTCCTGAACGGTCCCCTGCACCTGCGCGATGATCTGAATCTCGCGCGCCGCATGCCAGGTGCCGAGATAGGAGATGCGTTCCTGCATATCCCTTTTCACAGGCCGGATCACGCGCACCGCCGTGGGCTGCTCAACCGCTGCCGACGGCTTTTCCCGGCAGCCCTGTAGTGATAGAAAAACGAACAGCACAAGCGTTGCCAAGCTGTATCTCACCCATTGCATCGCATTCATGTCTTTTCCTCCTGTAACAGCGGTATCCGGCTCATCGGTCGGACAGCGGATACCGCATCACTACCTGCAAACTCGTTTCATCCAATCGACCGGACAGCGCTCGATAACGCATCCAGGCGCGAATCTCGTTGTATACCTGCACTCGATGTCGCAATTCCAGTTCCAGCAGCTCGGCCTCTTGCTGCAACAGCTCGCTCAAGGGCAGCCGGCCTTCTCGATAGAGATGGACTTGGGCTTGAACAACCTGTTTGACAGATTCCACAGCCCGGCCGAGGATGAGTTGGACGGCATGCGAATCGCGCATTTGCTGCAGCGCCAAATGCATCTCGGTATCTTGCAGGCGGCGCATCGCCAGGAGCGTCTGTTGTGCGCCGTCTGCTTCTGATTGCGCCGCCTGTCGGGCGGCCAGTCGTTTGCCACCCGTGAAAAGCGGAATGTTCAAATTGACTCCGATCGCCCATTCTCCCTGCGGATCCCAGCGATCGTCCCCGGAGCGATACTGATAAGCGGCAAAAGCACCCAGTTCAGGCAAAAAACTCCGGTTGGCGAGCGCCCGGCCGGCAAGGGTGCGATCGAGGCGGGCTTGTGCCTGTTTTACCGATGCCCCGTCCTGAACCGCTCCGGCAGAATCGGCTGGCAGCAGCGTTTCGACAGGCGGAACATGCAGACTGTCCTCGATCAGGGGAGCGACTGCATGGTCGGATCCCAAAAAATAGGCCAGTCGCGCCCGCACCTGGCCAATCGCTGCCGCTGCTTGCAGGCTGTCGGCGCGCTGCTCGGCGATGGCGGCATGGACGAGCGCCAGATCGGCTTCCGACAAACGGCCCTCCGACTGCAAGATCCCCATCTCGCGCCGGCGCTGCTCGAGCACCGACATGGCGCCGTCCAGCAAGAGTTGGCGGTCGCGCAACTCGGCCGCCTGTACATAGATGAGACCGATCTGTTCAATGAGCTGGGTGCGTTCAGCCTGAAGGTAGGCATCCAGCTCGGCGGCGGTCGCTTTTTCGGCGGCGACGGCGGCACCGATTCGACCGCCGCTGTAAAGGGGCAGACGCGCTTCGATGGAGCTGTGATAGATCTGGTCATCCAGCGGCGGGAAAACGCCGACTTGATGGATCGGCAAGATCATGTTCGGCTTTTCGTAACGAGTGACACCCGCGGCGGCGTTGATTTGCGGCAAGCGGTTGCTTTGGACTTCGCGGACGCGCGAGTGCGCAGCCTGATGGCGGGCTTCAGCGGCCGCAAGAACAGGATTGTTTTGCAGAGCCTGCTGCACCGCCGCAGTCAGAGAGAGATATTCGACGTCTTCCGGCGTTGGCAAGGCGCCGGGCAGCGGCGCCGAGAGAACGAACACTAAAGACAGGGCAAACCAGCAACGAATGCACATCGCAAGACCTCATTTAATAGTAATTATTTACTGACTTTTGTGGATAAAAAAATTATCGATACAACAAGACCTTAAGCGTTTTCCACAATTCCCCGCCTTCTTTGTTCAGATCAAAGTCAAATCCGGTCAATCGCCAGCGGGTCACCAACAGGCGCAGCGAACCCATAACCAGAATGGCGAGATTTTCCGCCGAGACATCGCGGCGCAGCAGCTCCCGGCGCTGTCCTTCGGCGACCAGCTCGACGATGGCGGCCAGATTGTCGGACATGATGGAATAGACCGTATCCGCCAGGCGACGATCGTTTTGGAAAATTTCCTCGGAAAAGATCACGGCCGCAATGGTTGGATGGTCAGCCAACTGGTGCAGGCGCTGCAAAAAAAGCGCTTCGAGCCGCTCGCCGCTTGTATCGGCGAGGGTGTTCACCTTCTGCACCGTCTGTTCGCCGCTGCGGCGGAAAAGCGCCAGGATGGCCAGCAGAATATCCATTTTGGACCGAAAGTGGCGATAAAGAGCTGCTTCGGTCACGCCGATGCGGGCGGAGAGTTTCTTGATGGTCAACTCTTGAATGCCGTTTTCCGCGATCAGATCGATCGCCGCCTGGACGATCTCCTGTTGGCGTTTGCTCAGTGTTTCCATCCGCGCCTCCGTTGATCATGTGCCGTATGCCAGCATTGTTTGTAAGTGTTTACTAACATAAAGTACAAAAATATTTTCCTTTTGTCAACTCTTTTTTCAATCCACTCTGCCCAAAATCCAGCAAAAACCTCTTGCAAATACACCATCCTTCATTATCTTTCACTGTATCGGGGCTTGTTCACCGTCTACTCCACGCTACCCCAAAAACATTCCGAACCCATGTCGGAGTTGTCGAATTCCAGCCTTGCGGTTGAGGGGATATGCGCGCACTGCGTCTTTTAGTTTCGAGTATCTTCCTATCGATTTTATTCCTCTGCACCAATCTCACCTGGGCGCTCGATCCGCACAAATTGATCAGCCAATATGATATGCGCATCTATACGACCCGAGACGGCCTGCCGATGAATACCGTAAAAAAAGTCTTTCAGGATTCGCGCGGCACCATCTGGATCGGCACCCAGGAGGGGTTGGTGCGTTTCGATGGCGTGCAATTCACTCTCTACGACAAGAATCGTTACACCGGCTTGCGCTCCCATTTTATCCGGGATATAGCCGAAGATCAGCAGGGCAATCTTTGGCTGGCCACCCAGGGCGGCGGCATCAGCCGGTTCGACGGAACGTCGTTTGCCACCTGGGATGCCGCAAACGGCCTGGCCCACAATGTCGTCAACAAAATCCTCTGCCTGGATGACGGCAGCGTCCTGGCCGGCACCGAAAACGGTTTGTGCCGCTATGCAGATGGTCAGCTGACCACCTGGCGATTTGCTGACTTTACCGGCTCCGAAAATATTCAGGCACTGCTGCGCGATCCGGCCGGCACCCTGCTGGTGGGGCGTTTCAATCAAGATTTGACGTTGATATCCCTTGACAGTCTTTTGCTCGATCGAGCCAGAGATGGAGTTGTAAAGAATTTTTGTCTGGCCACAATGCCGGGGTGGCCTTCTCCGATTTATGATCGCAGCATCGGCGCCCTTTGTCGGCTTCAATCAGGCGAAGTTTTAGTCGGCTCACTCAGCGGTTATCTATACCGCTTGCTGCAAAATCCGCATTATTCGCTCGAACTCATTTGGGCGCTGAGACCGGAACGGATAGGAGCGCGGATCTGTTCCATCCTGGAAGACCGCGACGGCACCGTCTGGCTGGCCACCGACGGCCAGGGCATCGCCCGCTATTTTCAGGACCGCCCCTCCGGACTTTCAGCGCCGAGCGACTTGCTCTTCGACGGAGAGTCCTACGAGACCATACTTGAGGATCGCGAAGGATCGCTGTGGTTCGGCGGCGACCGCCTGTTGCGGCTGTGCGACAAGGCCTTTACCGCCTGGGGGGAACCGGAAGGACTGCCCTCCGGCTACGGCCATACAGTCTGCGCAGACTCTTCCGGCACGATCTGTGCCGGCTTCAAATCCGGGCAACTGGTGTTCATCGACAGCACTGCGATTCGCAGCGTCGAAACCGTCCCGGGTTCCAGCCAGATCCTCTCGGTAATCCCCGCCGCGCGCGGCGGCTATTGGATCGGAACCCTCGCAAGCGGCGCCGGCTGGTTTTCTCCCTCAGGGCGCGTTCAATTTTTGAATCTTCCTCAGGGAATTAGTGGGCCTCTTATTCGATCCCTGGCAGAGGCGCACAATCAGGATCTGTGGGCCGGAGCCACGGGGAGCCTCTACCATTTCGACGGAACTTGCTGGAAAAATTATATCTTTGATCCGCACTACGGAGCTAAAGCTGAGGTCACGGCAATCCTCGAAATGGCGGCCGATGACATCTGGTTTGGCACTTTCGGGAGCGGGTTGCACAGATACAGCAACGGGCGTTTTCATCAAGAAGCCATACCGACCGAGCTGCAACATGACGGCATCACCCTGTTGTTCCGCGATCGCGAAGGGGCCACCTGGATCGGCTCGAATAACCACGGCCTTTTTCGTTATCGGGATGGCCTGTACACCCGCTTTACCGCCCGGGACGGCCTCTTTTCCGAGCGCATCTTTGCCATGCTCGAAGATGACAGCCTCAATTTTTGGTGCAGCTGCAACAAGGGGGTCTTTAAGGTCGCCAAACAGGCTTTGTCCGAATATGCCGAAGGCAAAAGCGAACGGATCAACTGCACCGTCTACGACCACCTCGACGGTATGCGTGAGGCGGAGTGCAACGGCCGGCGCCAGCCTTCGGGCTGGAAAAGCCCTGACGGCCGCCTCTGGTTCACGTCGATCGCAGGCATTATTTCGGTGGACCCCAACCGTCTGCCGCTGAATCCCGTCCCGCCGCCGGTCCTGATCGAAACCATCCGCTCATCCGACAGCCTCTATGCCGCCGGCCCGGAGTTGCTGCGTCTGGCTGCGCGCGAGCGGGATCTGCGCTTCCGTTATACAGGATTGAGCTACAAAATTCCGGAACGGGTGCGCTTTCGCACCAGGCTCGAGGGATACGATGCGGAATGGCAGGAGGCCGGCACCAACCGCGAAGCGGTCTACACCAACCTGCCACACGGCCGTTTCGCTTTTCGCGTCACCGCCTGCAACAACGACAACATCTGGAACAATGAGGGTGCTGCACAAATAGTGGTGATTCGGCCCTTCTGGTACGAGACCTGGTGGGCCTATTGCGGGTACGTTTTGCTCAGCTTGGCCTTTTTGGTCTGGGCTGTGCGCAGATATTATCGCCGCCAATTTCTCACCCAGCAGCTCAAGCTCCACACCGAACACGCGACAAAACTGGAAGAATTGAACGAGGCCAGATCGCGCTTTTTCGCCGGCATTTCGCACGAATTCCGCACCCCGCTGACCTTGATTTCCGGACCGCTCGAAGAACTGATACACCAGGAGAAAGACAAGGGCAAATCCGCCGTCTATGCCATGATGCTGCGCAATACGCGGCGACTGCTGGCATTGGTCAAACAGCTGCTGGATCTGGCGCAGATACAGTCGGGGAAAATGGCCCTGCAAGCCCAACCTTTGGAAATAGCGGTGCTGCTGAAAGAAATCATCGCTTCTTTCGAATCTCTGGCCGGCCGTCGCCATATCAAACTCTCGCTCGAGCTCGTCCCGTCGAAAGAGAGTACCGACTCCCCGCTGTTGGTCTGGGGAGATGCGGAAAAACTGGAAAAAATCTTTGTCAATCTGATCGACAACGCGGTCAAATATACCCCCCGGCGCGGCCGGGTGAAGGTGACTTTGCATGGACCCATCGCGGTGAAAAATCGGCAATGTATCCAGGTGCTGGTCGCCGATAACGGTCCGGGCATTGCCGCGGACGCCTTGCCGCATCTCTTTGACTATTTTTACCGATACCGGGATGAAAACCAGAACTCGGCAGAGGGAACGGGAATCGGGCTGGCGCTGAGCCGCGAGTTGGTCCATTTGCACCGCGGCGAACTCACGGTGCAAAGCACCCCGGGCAAGGGCAGCACTTTTATCGTCTCTTTGCCGACCGGCAAAAAACATCTGAAACCCGAAGAGATCGCTGACGAGTCCGAATTCGCTGGTTTTCACCTTTCAGCAAAAAAAACGGGGGATGAGGATCCTGCAATGGCACCCATGCCATTTGTTGCATCCGAAGAATCACAAGCAGAGGACACCCGCAAGACGATTCTGTTGGTCGAAGACAACCCGGACATGCGAACCCTCCTTCGCCAGCAGCTGGGCGTGGAATACCGACTGCACGAAGCCAAAGACGGAAATGAAGGCATGCGCAAAGCCCTGGTCGAGTTGCCGGATTTGATTCTCAGCGATATCATGATGCCCGGCATGAACGGCTATGAGCTGGCACAGGCCTTGCGCGCGGATATCCGCACCAGCCACATTCCGATCCTGTTGTTGACCGCCCGCAGCAGCGGCGATGACAAATTGAAAGGGCTGAATTTGGGCGCCTCTGACTATCTCACCAAGCCGTTCGACCGCCGGGAACTGCTCCTGCGGATCCGCAACCTCCTCCATCTGCAGGAACAGATCAAGGAGCGCGTGCAGCAGGATCTCGCCAATCTGGGCGAGCCACAGGCCGGCCACCCTGTCGCTGCGGCAGATAAAATATTTCTGCACAAAGCGATAGCCGTGGTGCAGGAGAACTGCGAGGATTCGACATTTGCCGCCGCAGCGCTTGCCCGGCAGTTGGGCGTCAGCCGCGCCCACCTGAACCGAAAACTGGTTGGGCTCTGCGGCATGAAAACCAACCAGTTCATCCGCACCCTCCGTTTGCAGCGCGCCGCCGATCTGCTGCGCGGCCAGGCCGGCTCAGTCAGCGAAATCGCCTATTCCGTGGGCTTCAACCACCTCTCCTATTTTGCCGCTTCTTTTAAAGAACAGTATGGCTGTTTGCCGTCCGAGTACAGAGAAATACCGCAAATCGGCAAGAAATAGTTCCATCCCGTCACTCTGCTGTTATAGATCATCACTCCTGTGTTAGCCTCATATCATGCAGCGGTTTATTTTGCATTTGATTGCCAGGGGATGCTTTCCCTACTCTCTGGATTTAAGAGCGAGTTTTAGTGTTGTCAAGATCTGAAATCGTATAACGCGCAGGTTTTTAATAATCCTCACTGCTTCTCTGAGCATCTCTGAAGCCTCTCCGGCCTGCCAACTCGCTTTTCCATTTTAGTTGAGACAGAAGCAAATGGATTCTTAAAAATATCCTTTTTACTGAGTCCATCTTTACACGGCCGCCATGCATTACTAAATAAAGTGCTGCAGTTTCCAGATCTGATAATCTCACAGCAGTGCTGGCCTTATAATCTACACAATCAGCAGGCGTTGGGGGGCGTCTGCTGAGATGGACACATCCACGTGATTCAATCGGAGGATAATTTATGAAAAGGATGATTCTATTTTTAGCCGCTTGTTTTATCGCTGCCGGCGCAGCGTCTGCTGAGATGAAAAAACTCGGCGACCGCGCCCTGCTCATTTCTCGGCAAGTTGGAAGCAGAACCGACCATTCCGCTTCTCCCCGCGCGCTGTATCAGACTCGGACGGTCTCCCAATCGCCAGGTGTCTCAATCGTCGGCGATAACCCGGTAACCTTTGTTGACTGGCAGAGCAACACGGGCGGCGACGAAAAGCACCTCACTGTCATGCTCGACGGTACGGCGCATGCGGTTTTTCAGGGCGCTACAGATGAGCCCGACAATTATAATGCCTACTATTCCTATTCCACCGATTTCGGTGCAAGCTGGAATCTTCTTGGGCCTGTTGCACCGCGCAATGGACTTTTTTCATCATTGGATAACAACAGCATGGGCAATGCCGTCATTGCCATCGAAACCAATCCGACTGGTTTAATCAGAGGCCCATCTGTCTTTATCGATGTGATGGCAGGTTTTGGTATTTTTACCGAATTTCTCGCGCCGCGCGACAGCCAAATGACCTTTATGCCACACGTTTCTGTGCCCACCGATGACTATGTCTATTTTACGAGCTATGCCATGGAAGATGACGCTCAAGATATGTGGAACTGGTGCAATCCCAACAGCGGCTTATTCGGGACACCGCAAAATCTATTCCCGCAGATTGACAATGAAATTATAGGATGCACCGTTCACAGCGAGGGCGGCAAAGTGACCACCTTGTTGACCAATAGGCTGGATGTCTCAAAATCCGACCGCTGGGGCGAAAACAACATCATCGCCATGACCTCTACCGATTATGGCCGCACTTTCGGCGATCCCTATTTGATCACAAACTTTACTGCCGACACTTCTCTGGATGTTATACCCGGGCTGTTGCTGGGCCTCAGCGCTTTGTATGTCGGCGAAGAGCTGCACGTGGTATGGGATATGGTCGATGATCATGAACCCGCAAAAGACGGCATCGATTACAACACGACCACCGTACGCATCATGCATTGGGCTGAAAACGTCAACAACGGAGAGCCGACCGTTGTCGTACGTTGGGATTCACTCCATTTTGCCGGCGATTTCGGCACCATCGGCGGCGAGCGTCCCACCGGCTGGAATCACTGGCGTATAGGCTATCCCAAGCTCGGCATCGACGAAAACGGCACTCTGATCTGCGCCTTTGTCGGATTCAGCGGCGATTCGACTCTGCTCGACCCTGAGAGCCATATCGCATATGGCGATATCTGGGCGGTGGCTTTAGCCGACAACGGCTTGCAGTGGGGCGAGCCGGTCAACCTGACCAACAGCATCGATCGGGATGATCGCTATCCCTATCTCTCGCAATGGAATGAGGCGGGCAAGCTCAACGTTCTTTACCAGAGCGACACGATCGCCGGATCCTTCGATACGGGCGAAGCGCCTTTGGGGAAGCCGGATCATCTTTTTCTCAAAACCGACATCCCTTCAACTGAGCCCTATACATCGCCAACCGCCGTTCAGCAGATTTCTGCGCTGCCCGGTGGCTATCATCTTGAGCAGAATTATCCCAATCCGTTCAATCCCGGCACCACCATTCGCTTCTCCTTGGCAAAGAACAGCCGGGTCAAACTGACGGTGTATAATTTGCGCGGAGAGAAGGTGGTCGATCTGGTCGACGGCCCCATGGGTGCCGGAACACACGCAGCAACATGGCACGCCGGCTCCCAGGCCGCTGGCTTGTATTTCTATCGCCTGCAAGCCGGCAATGTCGTCTTGACCCGCAAAATGACGCTGATGAAATAAGCTCTGACCCATCGCAGCGATCGATCTGGAGATATTGCCGCGGATAAATTTGAGCCGCTTCGGTGGCAAGTCTTTATCAGAACAGACAAACAAAACAGCAAAAGAGGAGGCGTTATGAAATTCCATCATCTTTTTTTCATCTTTTGTTGCCTTATGGTTGTGATGGTTGCATGCCATAAGGATCCGACCGGACCGGATGAACCGCAGTATAGCGATGCCGAGATGATCGCTCTGGACCTGCTGGAAACAAGCGGTTGGGATATGGAGGATTGGGTTGCGGGCAAAAAGTACATCCCCAAGACTCTGCCTTTGTTCAATCGCGAAGTGTTGAGCGGCGACATTGTTCATTATTCATTCCAGGTTCCGGCCGGAACCGGACTCAATGATGTGATCGGCATTCACCGCGTCGTCAAAGAAAAAAATGAGGGCAAACCGATCAAGACGAAAACGAATATCTTTTTACAGCACGGTGACGTGAAAGACTTTACCGGCATGTTTTTGAACGGCGTGCGCACCCCTCACATCGAGGACGACTTTGGCATTGCCATCTATTTGGCCAGAAATGACATCGATGTCTGGGGCATCGATCAGAACTGGGCTCTGGTTCCACAAAGCGAAACCAATTTTTCCTATATGAAAGATTGGGGCATGGAAAATCAGGCCAAAAATTTGCGTTTTGCCCTGGAAATCGCCCATTTAGCCCGCATTTTTACCGGCTGTGGCAACAACACCCTCAATTTGTTGGGGTACAGCAGCGGCGTGTTGACCGGCTATGCCGTGCTCAATGAAGAAGCCGTGCTGCCAAAGAACAAAAGAGTGATCGGCGGATGGATCCCGGTCGATTGCGCGTTCAAATGTGATGATCCGCTCTGGAAAGAGGTTTACCTTGGATTCTACGACTATTACAAGAGCCTATGGGATGCCGGCACCTACGCAGACATCGATCCCTTTCCGATTTTTGGGCAACCTGCCAGGGATGATCCGGACGCGCCTTCGGCAAACATCGAAGGACTGACCAATTTACAAGCGGCTCTGGCTGTCAGTGCCCTGCCCTCCGCCCCGTTGACCTACCATTATTTCGCCGGGGTGATGGATAATGAGATGCCGATCGATTTCAAGTACGTCAGCATCGATGAGGCTCTGGATTTCATGATCGACTCGGTGCCCTACGAAGCCACACGATTTGAGGTGGATTATTGCGCAACGATCTCTGATGCGGTCGACGTGCCCTGGGATGACAATCTCTTTCTGATCACCGTGCCGGTCTTTAACGTCGCTGCCGCCGGCGGATTCGGTGCGGTGAGCACGTTTACTCCGACTCTCCTCGGCAGTACGGACAGGCAGAATTTGCTCATCCGTCTGGAGGCTGTCGGCGAGGAAGCGCTCGATTTCGCCCATATCGATCTCTTTTTGTCCCATAACGCCGAATCCCTGGTCTGGACGCCGATTCTGAATTGGCTGCAAGCCCACTAATTTCGGCATCGATCGCCTGGACGAAAAACGATAAATTGATACCAAGGAGAAGTCGATGAAAAAAAATACCTTGTTCCTGCTGATGTGTTTTTCTTTATTGTTGTCAACTTTTTCCGTTTTTTCTGCCGATGGCTTGTCCAAGTCCTCGCAGCTGTCGGTGAACAACAACATCCCAGCCAAAAAACCGGGCCGTGCCGACATTTTCCGCACTCACGGAGCAGCGGAAGACTATGCCCTGCTCTGGGCAGATGATTTCGAAGGCAGCCAGCCGGTCTGGCAATCCAATCCAAATTATATGTATAACACCACTGAATATCAGCCAACCTGCAGTTGGCAGCTGGTGGAAAGCAATTTTGCCAGCCCCACCCACAGCTGGCATGCGACCGAGACTTACAGCAGCTGGGCCGAATTTTTAATTTCGCCGATCATCACCCTTCCGGAACAGGTCGAAATCGACGGCTTTGTCAGTCCCCTGCAAAATGTGTTGATCTCCTTCAACTACGACCTGGACACGCCTCAGATTTACCCTGACGATCCTTTTGTTTTTGGCTATCTTTTATTTCGAGTCGAGCGCTACTGGCAGGTAGGCGGCGAGCATGTCGCTGCCGGCAACTCTGCCTACCATCTGGATATGCTCGCGGGCAGCACCGAAAGTCATGGCCGGCAATGGCTGATCACCCCGCAGATCGACCTGAGCGCAGCCACCGGGCAAGTCAATCTGACCTTTAGCCATGACTATGCAACCGAAGAAGCATACGATTATCTGGTTCTGCAGGTCAGCACCGATGGCTTTGATACCTACACCTACCTCAACCACTGGGGCGATGTGGGCGCCAGCAACGGTTTTGTCGACGAGAGTTTTGATCTGTCCGCGTTTATCGGCCAGACCATTCAGATCCGCTTCGAAGCCAATACCGACCTGGCTGTGCGGCAGGGTTTCTGGGCGATCGACGAGATCAAAGTCGCGGACAGCAGCGGCAACCTTTTTTATGACGGCGCCGAAGGCGATCCGCTGATGGACAACGACGGTTTTGTTTCTATCGTTCTGGGCTATCCCGGCCTCGTTGGTAGAACCCCAAATCCCACTCCGAACTGGTCCTCTCGCCGCTTCACCGTTCCAGTTTTTAAACAAGTGTTTTTCCCCGGCGATGACATTCGCATTGGGATTCTCTGGAGCTCCGATGGCGATGCGATCATGGGCCGCGGCCTTTTTGTCGATGATATTCAGCTGCTCGGCGAAGGCGCTTCACCAAAAGATCTGGCGATCAGCGGCTTGTCCGGACTCAACACCATCGCCCTGCACAAAGCTTTCGCTCCCACCCTCAAAGTGACGAATACCGGCATCGAGCCAGTCAGCGGCAACGTCGCCTGGCAGGGAACGATCAAAGATGGTACAGGAAACCCGCTCGCTGTTCTGGTTGGCATGCCGAAGCGCATCACTGATTTTCCGGTCGGTGAAAGTCTGGAATTGCCGCTGCTCGCCGGCCGCGAATGGACACCCACAGTCCCGGGCACCTATGAGTTGTCCGTGCAGTTGAACTTTGCCGACGGCGATCCGGAAAACAACACCGCCACCGTCGGTTTGCTGGTCCCGGGTGGACAGTTCGCCACCCCGCTCTATCACACCAATTTCGCGCCCTATCTGGGCGAATCATCTCTGGAGGATTTTGGCTGGACCGTGGTCAACGACGGCGGCAACGCCATTCTCAACAGCAATGTTAACCAGTGGGAGTATGGCGGCATCGTCAACCAATTTGGCGAGGACGGGCCATTCATCGGCGCCATCCTTTCCTATGGCTGGGGCGATCTCGAGGTCGGACCTGACCAGGACGCGGTGATGGACAGCTCGGAAGTGCTGGAAGAATACCTGATCTCCCCGCCGATCGATGTCACCGATCTCAATGCCCAAAACACCCTGGCAGTGCGCTATTATACCTATTATCGTCCGGGCTATCCGGGTTACAGCCCTCCCTTCGGCTGTCAGAAAAACGCCTTTACCGTTGACTGGAGCGTCGACGGCGGTCAGAGCTGGGTAAATGCCTTCGAGTTCGCCCAGGACGATTCAGCCGACAGCGGCAACCTCGATCGCTTGCCGCACATGGCTTATAGCGGTGATCCGCTGGTTACCAACACTCTCGCCTACATGAACACCGATTTGACCCCGGCTCTGCATGCGGCCAAAGCAAGCGGCAGCAATACGGTTTGGATCCGTTTCGGTGTCAAAAGTGAAGATTCATACATCATGGGCGCCAGTGTCGAAGACGTGATGGTCTATGCCGGCACCAACGCGCCGGCGATCACCGAGCTGGTCGATGTGCCGCAGGACAACGGCAGGCAGCTGCAATTGACCTTCGCCGGGTCAGCCAATGACCTGGTGTATGAATGGCCAAATTGGGCGGACATGACCGATGTCGGCGATCTGGTCGCTTTTCCGGTGACCCATTACGATATCTGGCGGGTCAACGAGCCGACAGCGGGATCCAGCTATGCCGGCGTCTACGCCGACATGAAAACGCTGGCCAAAGCCGTCAAACAGCCTGTCACGGGCGAGTTCTATTTTCTCGAAGGAGATGCGCTGGCAGTCGATTTTGTCGCTACGATTCCGGCCGCCGGTTTCCCGAGCATGGGTTTCTCGTATGGCACTGTCATCCCCACCCTGGCGAATGATCAACAGACAGGTGTGTTCATCAACGCCTGCACGACAGATCCTGAGATCGTTGCGGTCAGCGAGCTGGTGGTCGCCATGGCCAAAGACAACCTGGCGCCGGATGCACCGGCCGGTCTGGCAATCACCACCCAGGGCAACAGCATCATTCTGAGCTGGGAAGCCGCCTGCACCCCGGTCGACGATGTCGATTTTTACAGCATCTATCGCCGCGAACAATCCGACGACTTTGGCACCGCTCTCGCCACCACCCAAAACCTTACCTACACGGATGATGGTGTCGAAGTCGGCAAAGTCTATTGCTATGTCGTCACCGCAACCGACATGGCCGGCAACGAAAGCGATCGATCTGGTGAGGGGAATGTCGTTACCTCCGTGGCCATGGACAAACCCGGAGTGCCGAGTGAATTCGCGCTGGAGCAGAACTATCCGAATCCCTTCAACCCGACGACGGCCGTGGAATACGCGTTGCCACAAGCCGGTGAAGTGACGGTGTCGATCTACAACACCCAAGGCCAGCTGATTCAGACGATTCAGACCGGATATCAGGAGGCGGGTTACCATAAGGTCATGTGGGATGCGGGCGCTGCCACTGCGGGTCTCTACTTCTTGCAGTTAAAGGCGGCTGGATTTAGCAAGATGATCAAGATGATGCTGCTGAAATAGAACTCTAGGCAGACCACTGAGGAAAGTTCTTCCCCGGTTGAGAGGCAAACAGTGAACCGCCGTCGATAGCGTCATTTTCGATGGCGGTACTCGTTTCCGGCCAGACGCCGGGGATGCAGCCTTCCAGCCCTGCCGTCACAGCCGCCAAGAACTGTGATGGCTGATGGTATCGGTTGATGCTCTTTCCTGGCCTAGCGGCACAAATCCTATAACCGCCTGTTTCCCCGTTGGTTTTCTTTTTGCGCATTGGAATTTTCGGGTCGGACCAAAAACTATAACTGTAAAACTTGTTGTTAGCCCTAAAAAATGTTCAAAAATCGCCCTTAGCGGGCATTTTTTGTCCTTAAAAAAGGTTTTTAAGCATCGGTTTGAACGGATGGGGATCCGGGAGTGAGGATTGAGCTCGCGCGGTTTGGCTGCCGCGCACGGCACAAGAACACCACTTGCGCCAGTGCATCAGCACCTTCTGGGGTATCAGCACATCGCCGTCAGGGAAGACCTGCTCTTCTCCCACTCTTCTCTCAGGACGCCGTACAGCTCGAGGTCTTCGTATCTGCCCCATTTTTCGACGTGCTGCCGCCGCGTCCCCTCGTGGCGCATGCCGAGCTTTTGCATGACGCGGCCCGAGGCGGGGTTGCGGCTGAAATGACAGGCATGCACCCGCACAAGACCAAGATCGGTAAACGCAAAGTTCAGAACCCCCTCGCCCGCTTCGGTGCAATAGCCCTGCTGCCAATAGGGCTTGCCGATCCAGTAGCCCATCTCGGCTTGATGACCCGGCACCATCTGATGCAGACCGATGGCGCCAGCAAGAATGCTGTCTGCCTTGCGCTCGATGGCAAAGACCAGTGCCTCGCCGCGGTCGAACTTTTCCTGATGGCTTGAAATCCATTCTTCGGCTGCTCCGTCCGGATAGGGATGCGGAAGGTTGAGCGTTGTATCGGCGATCGCCCAGTCGCCGGCCAGGCGCTGCACATCTGCGGCATCATCGAGGCAAAATGGACGCAACAGCAAGCGAGCTGTCTCGAGCGTGGGAATCTGTTTCATTTTCACTCCGCAATAACAAATCAACCACAAAGACGCAAAGGAAAAAACAAAACTGATTTTTGTTTTTTCTTTTCAATTCTTTCTCTCTTCTTTGCGTCTTGGCGTCCTTGCGGTTAATCTTTCACCGCAAAGACGCAAAGGAGAAAAGCAAATCTCAAATATCACCGCAAAGGCACAAAGACGCAAAGGAGAAAACAAAACTGATTTTTGTTTTTTCCTTTCAATTCTTTCTCTCTTCTTTGCGTCTTGGCGTCCTTGCGGTTAATCTTTCACCGCAAAGGCGCAAAGGAGAAAAACAAATCTCAAATATCACCGCAAAGGCGCAAAGACGCAAAGGAAATAACAAAACTGATTTTTTGATTTTTCCTTTCAATTCTTTCTCTCTTCTTTGCGTCTTGGCGTCCTTGCGGTTAAGCTTTCACCGCAAAGACGCAAGGAGAAAAATGAACCACAAAAATTAATTAACCGCAAAGTCCACAGAAAACAAACCCCGATTTGACCCCGGACAATTATTCCAATTTCGAAATTCGCAATTCGAAATTCGAAATGTTTCCCCCCAGCTGCCATTCCTGCCTCACCAGCGCCTGCAAAAAACGGCGGTCATGGCTGACCAGCAGCAGCGCGCAGGGACAATCCGCCAACGCGGTTTCCAGGCATTCGATCGACGGCAGATCCAGATGGTTGGTGGGCTCGTCCATGACGATGATGTGCGGCTGCCGGGTCATGCCCAACGCCAGGAGCAGTTTGCGCACTTCGCCGGGACTGGGTTCAGCGCTCTCCAACAACCGGTATGGCCGCGAACCGAGACGGCTGATGATGGTCATGACATGACCGAGCTGTTCGCGCGGCAGGGCTTGCACATCGTCGAGAATCGCGCGTGACTGCGCTGCATCGATCTCCTGCGGCAGATAGGTCAGCTGCAGCGGTGGCACATTCAATTGCGGCAGCAACCAGCGCAGCAAGGTGCTCTTGCCGGCTCCATTTGGCCCGGTGAGCGCAATCCGGTCGGTCGGCCGAATCACCAGCTGCGGAAACCGCAATTCCTTTTTTGCTCCCAACTGCAAAACCCCGGCTTCGTGCTGAAAAAGCGCGTTGCGTTTGGACACCGAACCGGGCAGCCAGATGCCCAACTCGTACTTTTTTTTCACCTGGATGTTGTCCAGCTCCTGCCGGGCGTGTTCCACCCGTCCGTCCAGTTGGCGCAGCAATTTGCCGCCGACGATATCTTTGCCCGCCAAACGCGCCGCATCGATTTTTTGCTTTGCATCATGGTCGCGGCTGGCAATGCCCTTTTTCGATCGTTTGCTCTGATATTGATTCGCCAGCTCGCGGCGACGTCCGACCTCGCGGTACAATTTCTTGAAGGCTTGTTTTTTCGCGTCGCGCTGCTTTTGCACGGCCTGTTCATCCGCCACAGCGGTTTGCGCACCTCTGGTATAGTTGCCGGGCCGCATGACCGCATGCGGAGGATCGCAGAACAGGCATTGCTGGCAAAGCACATCCAACAATTCGCGGTCGTGGCTCACCAGCAAGCCCACTCCGGCAAAACTTTGCAGACCGGCCAACAGAAATTCGCGCGCAGCGCTGTCGATATGATTGGTGGGTTCATCGATGGCCAAAACATCCGGCTCCTGCCACAAAGCGACCGCGATTTGGGCGCGTTTGCGCTCACCATGCGACAGGGTCGACCACCGCGCCGGCCAATCAGCCTGCACTCCCAAATGACCGCGAACGATGGCCGCGGTTTTGCCGGCATCTTCGAGAAAATCGGCCAGACGAGCGGGCGGATCATCGGTCCGCTGGGCGCAATAGATCCGGTTCGGCGGCGCCATGACAAAGCCGGCATCCGGCTGCAGCAGACCGACAGCCAACTTTAACAGGGTGGTCTTGCCCGCACCGTTGGCGCCGACAATCCCGGTCCAGCCGGGAGCAAAATGGAGCGACAGGTCGCTGAAAAGATCTTCAACAGCCGATTCATAGGCAAACGCGACTCGCTGGAATTGCACAAAAGGCAGCGGCAAAAACGGTCCCTCAACAATAGCTGTTTCATTCGATCCACATCGCTGGACAGAAATTCAGACCGACCCGGGGTTGGCCGGTCAGGAAAATCTCAAGCCCGCTTAAAAGTTGTAGGGCGACCACGCTGGTCGCCCTGCACGAAAACCATCTCTCGTAACCATGGTTGGCCGGCCAGAAAGACTCGAACCTGGACATTTTCGCAGGGCCACCACGCTGGTCGCCCTACAAGAAAACCAACTCTCTTCAATGGCAGCCGACGCGAATCGTCGGCATTCAATTATACCACTTCGTACTCCGGCACCGCGCCTCGATCAAAGATTTTCACCTCGGCGCTGCGGCCCTGGCGGCTGATGCGGATGCGCCAATAATCGCCCTTCTTTTCGATGTTGATCTCGGGTATCTTTTCATCACTTCGCAACGGACAGCCGGCCATCAGCAGCAAAGCTGATTTTGCTTTCTTTTTTGTGCCGATCTCGACAAACGGGTAAACGCCCTCTCCGACCGGGATGGGCAGAGTTTGAAGCTCGACCTGCAAATTTTCGCTGCCGGCGACCATGCCGGCAAACCTCGCCAGCGGCCGCTGAATGACGAATCGACGGCCGTCGATTTTGGCGCCACCCTCACTGTCCTGATTTTCGATGTGCCAACGCGCGCTGAACAAGGACCGATCGTGCTTTTTGATCAATTTGTCCACAACCACTACCGCCGGCAAATCGAGCAGCACGATGACGGAACGTGTGACCGACTCGACGTCCGGATTGACCAGTGCATAGGCCTGGGTTGCATCGCTGGCCCAGTAATGGAAAGTGCCCTGATCGTCCGTTCGCAGAATTTTCGCCTCGGCTTTGGATGGATTGGTCCCTTCCATTCCATCATGATATTGATGGCCCTGGCCGTCGATCAACACGCAGTTGTGCGCCGGCGAAGTGCGCAGCATCCAGGCCGGATGTTGATGATCATAAGGCGGATGTTTCACATCATTGAGCAGCACCTCGCTGTAGGCTTTAAGCAGCACGGAATTGCGGTCCGCGTTTTCGTGGTTGCTGGGTTTGCCGCTGCGCATCGCCACCACCAGGTCGTCTTTTTCAAAGCCAGTGCGGCTGATCACCCAGTCGAGATCGAGGTGGTGCAGCTGCCGTTGCGCTTTTGGCGGCTCGGGATTGACCGTGTTGTCGTACCAGATCAGAGAAAAGTGGTTGTGGCTGCGGGCAAATTTCTCCGCAACATATTGCGACAAACCATCCCGCGAGCGCGAAGCGATCCAGAACCCGATCCCGGAGTCGAAACTGGTGCCGCTGTCGCCGAAATTGACACAATAGGGATCGTGACCCTCGTGCGGCATCTGCAGCGCGAGCATAAAACGCATCATGCCGGCATAATTGGCATCATCGAAAAGCTCGGCCAGTTTTTTGCGCTTCAGAACCTCGACACACAAGGCCATATGGCTGGCGGTATAGCTCCAATAGCCCGATCCCTCGTCATAACTGCCGTCGGGGAAGAAGAGCTTGACAAATTGCTTATAGCTGTGGGTGACCATCTCGAGCCATCGAGCGGTGCGGTCGTCTTTGCCGAGCAGAGCGGCGGTGCCGACCGCCAATGCGCCGACAGGTACCATTTTGAGGTTGGTGCGGTCGAGGATGATCGGCCATCGCCGCATGTCGCGCACGGTAAAAAAGCTGCTCTCCGGGTCATACCCCCAACCGACCACCCGGTCCGGATACCGCATGCCGTACAGCGCGTTGTAGCATGGCTCGCACCCCTTGTCAGCCATCTGGCGCACCATCTCTTCCCTCTCATCCTTGCTGAGCAGATCGCCGAGCCAGTCGTAAGCCAGACTCATGGCGATGAGCGAACCGGGAGCGCGTTGCAGACCGATAATGTCTTTGCCCGCTTCCATGTGATAATCCCATTTCCTGAACTGCAGCAGTTTTTGCACGGCCATATGGGCCAGTTCACCGCGTTCCGGTTCCTCGGTTAGCAAATAGACAAATGCCTCGCGTTCGAGTATTTGATAGGCACGCGCGATATGATGGATATGGTTGTTGAGTTGGAGCTCCTGCAGCAAAAATTTGCGGTCAGCAGCGATATCAGCGGCGAGCACTTCCGCCCAATACTCTTTAAACATCGGCAACTCGGTGCGTTTGCGCAGCAGCGGCACCTCCTTGCTGGTAAAAAACAGATTCAGCGGAAAAGCAGAAGCGGAATCAGAGCATGCGCTGCTGCCCAGTTGACCCAACAACGGCAATGCTCCCATGGCCAGGACACTGCGGCGGATAAAATCCCGCCGATCGATGGTGCGGTTCATACCCACTCCTTTCATGAATGCGGATCTATTTTCAATTCTCCTGAACTTGCGCATCCGGAGACCGTAAATTCTATTGTGTGTTGCTCCCTTTTCAGATTATAAACAAGATGGACTTCAAAGTCAAGATTTGCTTTGGCTGACGGCCATTTGTGCTTGTGTTCTCCTGCCGGATTGACTATATTTAAACTCTGGCAAAACCAGAGTTGTTTTTTATGGAGGTTTTACCATGCGCCGACCCGCGTGGATTCTTGTGCTCATTCTGATTCATCTCTTGCCCGGCACTGCCAAACCGCAAAAAGAACCGCTGATCACCCGTTATTCCGAACTCTATCACATCGGCGAGCAGTGGTTTTGCCCTCTTTGCGACCAACCGGTCGACAACAGCGACCGGTCAGGCATCGATCCGGCGCTCTTTCTGTCCGAATGGCACGACACCTTCCTGGACAGCGCTTATTTTTCCTCAAAGATCAACCACATCAGCGATGACGAGCTGTTGCGCTCTTTGCGCTTGCCGCCGGCGACAACCGCGCTGCTCGCCAACACTCCGTCAAATGAAGCCGGCCCTTGGCTGAAGCGCCACTTTTCCCGCCGGCCCGATAACCGCCGTCTCTATGAATACGATGCCCGCCAGAACACCCCGTTTGTAACCATCGAAGAATTTCTGCAGGCTGTGCAAGGCGATTCCAGCCGCCGCCAGGCAATCATCGCGGCGGCGCGCACCGTTGCCGACCCTGACAGCGGCTTTATGATCGGCGGTTTGCGCTTTTCCAATCAAGTCGACTTAAACGCCGACTGGCCGACTGGCTCGGAATTCGGTCTTCATTACTGCCGATTTTTCACCGACCTGCTCAGCGGCTATCTGGTGACCAGCGATTCCCATTTCGGCCAGAGTTTTGAAAATCTGTTCAACCAGTGGTATGCACAACGCAATTCGGTGCAACAAAAAGAACGCGGCCCGAACATCAAATCACGCCATGTCATCTGGTATGAACTCGGCCTGGGCAATCGCCTGCCCCGCTTGATCGATTCCTATCGCGTCTACCGCAGCCGCCTGACTCCCGAAACCCATATGCGCCTGCTCAAAACCTTTCTCGGTTCCGGCCGCTGGCTCTACGAATGCTTGCACCGCACCCCCTTTCATCCCTACAACTGGCAGGTGCAGACAGCCATGACGCTTGCCTATCTGGCGGTGCTCTTTCCGGAATTCACCGAATCCGACGCCTGGTTGCAGGAAAGCCGGCGCAACATGGCCCTCCATTTCGAGCGCGACATCCTGGCAGACGGCGGTTATGTCGAGCGCACCGGCAGTTACACGCGTTATGCCTTTGACATGTTTTATCGCTACATGCGCCTGTTCCATCTGTTTCACAACGACACCGAGTTCTTTCGCCGTGGCTTGCCGCAGCTCGAAAAAATGATGGAATTCACCGCTCTGACCACGGCACCCACCGGCGTCAATTGTCCGTTCAACGACTCGCGGCGCGGCACGGATCTGGCCGAACTGCTGGCCGAAATGGGGCTCTTTTTCAATCGTCCCGATTTTATCGCCGCCGCCGCGCCGGCCCTTGACTCCACACAGATTCAGGCGCTGCGGATAAAACCCCAAAATCCGGTTGCAACCTCCACCCTGTTCCCGGATTCAAAATTTGCCGTCATGCGCGACAGTTGGCATCCAAACGCCTGTTTCATGCTCATCAATTATGGACCGTTTGCCAACCACGGTCATTATGACATTTTGGATTTCGAAGCGTTCGCCAATGGAGTGCCGATTGCCGTCGACGCCGGCATCGGGTCACAGGGATACAGCGATCCGCGCCATGTCGAGTGGTACAAGCACTCGCGCAGTCACAACATGGTGACCATCGATGATGCCGCCTGCGCCAAGCGCGGAATCAGCGGCCGCGATGTGGTTTGGTATGCCGGTGAGCACATCGACTATTTTGGCGCCTCCCATGACGGCTATCTCGCCTATCAGAACGCCGTCTGCCATCGCCGCATTGCTTTTGTGCACAGCGACTATTGGCTGATCCTCGATCAGGTCAACACCGCTACCCCGGATAAAATCCTGGACTGTAATTTCCACACACCGCTGTCCATGCGCAAGAGAGCCGACGGCTTTATCTCTGTCGACCGGCCCGGCGCGGCGATTCTGCTGCCCAAAGCCGATGCCGAACAAATTGAACTCCTGCAGCAAAGCGGACCGGCAGACCTCAACGCTATCGAAGCGGTTGGCCATCGCGATATCGATTGGCTGATCTTGCGCCGCCTCTCACAGGCCGACTCCAGCCGCGATCGCTTTGCCGTGCTCATCTATCCGCTCAAGGCCGACACCACCGCCGCCGTGCCTTTGTTCGAGCAGGTGCCGGAACAGGATCCTGCGGTTTTGGCTTATAGGGTCAAAACACCGACTGGCACAGACCTGCTGCTCTTTTCCGACGGCCGGCCGCGCAGCTTCAGCTGCGGCATCGAAGGCGATTTTCATTTTGCCTGGTTGCGGATGACCGATGACCGGCCACAAGCTCTTGCAGTCGTCGGGGCGACCCACATCAACTGGCCCGGCATCTGGCAACAGGCCTGGCCGGTCCGTAATGATTTTGAAACCGTTTTTTAATCCAAACAAAAGGAATGGCCATGCGACGATCAGTTGTTGTGTTTATCACGCTTTTATCTCTGTTGGCGCTGATTTCCTGCAGCAAAAAAGAAACCGGCCCGGAAATCAGCCTCTATTCCGATATCTATCAGGTCGGAGAGCAATGGTTCTGCCCTCTGTGCAACCAGCCGGTGGAAAACGGCGATCGTTCCAAAATCGATCCCAACCTCTACTTGTCCGAATGGCACGACATCTTTCTGGATGCCGACACTTTCGATAAAAAAATCAATCACATTTCGGATCGCGAGCTGGTCAGTTCCTTTGCCACGGCGCTGAGCGGCCAAACCCTTGGCGACTCGCTGAAGGCGCTGCTGGACTATTTTACCCGGCGGTCCGATCTGCCGCGCTATTACTTTTACGATGCAGCCGCACAGATACCCTTTATTCCACTGGCGCAGTTTATCGAGCAAGTGAACGGTGACTCGCTGCGCCGGGCAAAACTCATCGCCGACGCCCAGGCAGTTGCGCACCCGGACAGCGGTTATACCATCGGCGGCCATTATTTCGGTTGGACCATCGATTTCATGCACCCCTGGCAAGGAATTTCGGATTACAGCGTGCACAGTCTGCACTTTTTGCAACCGCTGGTGGCTGCCTATCACATCACCGGAGATGAATTCTATCTGCACAGCTTTGAGGATATTTTTAATCAGTGGTATGAACAGAAAGACCGGATCGTCCATCAATGGGGGCCGATGGATAAAAAGGTCTACGGCGTGATCTGGTATGAACTGGGTCTGGATGGCCGTATCTGCCGGCATATCGATGCATTGCGCGCTTTCGGCGACCGCCTGCAACCCGAGACACGCGTGCGCCTGTTGAAGATGATCCTCGGCTCGGCGCGCTGGCTGCAAGAATGCCTATCGCGCACTCCCTTTCACCCCTACAATTGGCAGGTGCACACCGCCACTTCTTTGACCTATGCGGGCTTGGCCTTTCTCGAATTTACCGAAGCGCCCATTTGGCTTACAACTGCAAAAGAAAACATGGAAAAACACTTTGTCAACGATATCCTGGGCGACGGCGGCCACAACGAGCGCAGCGGCGGTTATACCCAGTACACCTTTGGCATGCTGCACCGCTATCTGCTCATCCGCCAATATTTCGCCGGCGACCAGGATTCTTATGACCGCTGGATGCCGCGGCTGGAAAAGTTGATGGAGTTTACCGCCCTCAATCTGGCGCCCACTGGCGTCAATTGCCCGTTTAACGACTGTGGCCGCGGTACTTCCCTGGCAAACCTGCTGCTCGGCATGGGAGAGTTGTTCAACCGGGGCGACTTTGTCGGCGCCGCATCGCCGGCGCTGGATCCGGCAAAGGTTGCTGCCGCGCAAGTGCGGCCGCGCACCCCCGAGACGAAGTCCAAACTCTTTCCCGACTCCAAATATGCGGTCATGCGCACCGGCTGGAACCCGGAAAGCTATTTCATGATGATCAATTACGGACCGTTCGCCAACCACGCGCACTATGATATCCTCGATTTTGAAATCTTTGCCAACGGCATCCCCCTGGCTGTCGATGCCGGCATCGGCGTCAAGGGCTACAGCGATCCCATCCACGTCTCCTGGTATAAAGGCTCAGAATCGCACAACATGCTGACCGTGGACGAAGCCATCTGCGTCAAACGCGATATCGAAGGCGAAGGAGTGGTCTGGGCGGCGCAGGACTTTTGCGACTATTTTCGCGCCTCCCATAGAGGCTATCAGCGCTACCACAGCGCCGTTTGCCGGCGGGATTTTGCTTTTGTGCGCGACGCGTACTGGTTGATCATTGATCAGGTCAGCACGCCGAAAAGCGGGCAAAAGCTCGATTGGCACCTGCATTCGCCCCTGACGCTGAAACAAGACGGCGCGGCATTTGTGTCTGAACAACGCCCCGGCGCGCTCTTTTTATTGACCCCGGAAGGCGCCCAAACGTGCCGGATTCTCCACCGCCAGGCCCCGGCGGATCTGCGCGGCATCGAGGGTGAACCGGACAACCGCGAGATCGACTGGTTGACCTTGCGCAAGCAGTCGAAAGCCGACTCAACCCAGGACCGTTTTGCTGTGCTGATCTTTCCGCTGGCTGCTTCGGCCGGTCCAGATCCGGAGGACCAGGTCGATTTCCAGGAACTGCAATCGCCTGACCCGTCGGTGCGGATGTTCCAGGTCACCACTGCTGATTTCCAGGATCTGTTGATCTTCAGCGACGGCAAAATACGCCGCTTTGCGCCAAACATCGAAAGCGATTTCCTGTTCGCCTGGCTTCGCTCGGTCGCAGATGCACCTGCTCAGGTCAGCGCCGTCGGAATGACCCAATTGAAATGGGGTGAACAGCTCGATATCCGGTTGGCCGGCCGCAGCGATTTCGAACAAAAATTCTAGCAGCTGCCACAAGGAACAAACCGGCAACAGATTGAAACTGCAATTCGCAGACCGGAACAGAATCGGCTGTAGCTCAGTCGCTCAATATTCTGAGCAAAAACGAGACAAAAAGCGGCATCACTCATGGGTTTGAACAGAGGAGAATAAAAAATGCAAGTTGTCCGACTGGGACAAACCGATCTGAAGGTTTCGCGTATCGGGCTGGGCTGCTGGGCGTTTTCCGGTGTCGACACCTGGGGTGAGCAGGATCGATCTGATGCGATCCGAACCGTGCACGCCGCCCTGGATGCAGGGATCAATTTCTTCGATACAGCCGAAGCGTATGGAGATGGTGAATCGGAACAGGTGCTTGGGCAAGCCCTGGCCGGCCGGCGGCACGAAGCGATCATCGCTTCCAAGGTGCGATTCGCCAACCTCAGGCGCGCGGATCTCATCGCCGCCTGCGAGCGCAGTTTGCGCAATCTGCGCACAGATGTCATCGATCTCTATCAGGTCCATTGGCCCAATCGCGAAGTCGATATCGCCGAAACTGGTGCAGCGCTCCTGGAACTGCAAAAACAGGGCAAAATCCGTTTCATCGGTGTTTCCAATTTTGGCATGCAGGACCTGCAGGAATTCATCGAGCACTGCCCCTGCGCAACCGATCAAGTTCCCTACAATTTGCTCTGGCGGGCGATCGAGTACCGCATATTGCCCGCCTGCCTCGAGCACAACATCGGTGTATTGGCCTACAGCCCGTTGGCGCAGGGATTGTTGACGGGCAAGTTTTTTTCTGCGGAAGATGTGCCTGAAGAGCGTCGAAGGACGAGGTTTTTTTCACCTGACCGGCCGCTGGCCAGACATGGGGATCAAGGATGCGAGAAAGAGGTCTTTGCGGCGATCGATCGACTTCGCCGGATCTGTGACGAAATCGGTCAACCCATGGCAAAAACAGCGTTGGCCTGGCTCTTGTATCAACCGGGAGTCACCGCGGTGTTGGCCGGCGCCCGCAAACCCGAACAACTGCGGCTGAATGCCGACGCAGATGCGTTGCAGCTGGACAAAGAGCTTCTCGATCAAATGGATCGAGCCACGCAAGAGATCAAGATCACCATTGGTGACAACCCGGATATGTGGGAATCCGAATCGCGCTATCGATAATCCGCCAAGGGGCGATGGCTGCACAAGCGATCATCGCCCCTTTATGGGATTAATTTTCGGATCCGCGCTTGGCCAATTCCTCTTGCATCGCCTTGACAAAAGTGCGTTCGCTGCGCCCGCCAAAGTAATACATCAGCCCCCCCAACAGGATCAACAAGGCCCCCATCGCCATGGTCATCTGCCGATCCTGAGCCGACATCGGCACCAGAGCGATGAGAAAAACCACCACCCCAATCAGCACGCAGATGATTCCGACAATCGGAAAGTTCGAGACCGGTTTGCTGCCCGCGCCGTACACTTCACGCGCCACATCAATCGGTTTGTTGAGGCGTTCGAAAAAGCGTTCGACGATCATGCGATCCTGGTGATCTTCGCCGGCAAAGAGCCGGGAAAAAAGCGCAGAACCCAACGCGTAGGCGACAGCGCAAAGAATGATGAGCAGCAAGGTCATGCCCTGCGGCGCGATATTGCTCAGGGAATAGAAAACGAGAAAAACAGCGAGACCGATTGCCAGCGAGACGAAGCGGCTCAGCCAACTGTTGCGGCGATAGATTCTGCCAAGAGGTTCTGCCAGCAACAAACCACCCAATGAGGCGATGATCGAAGCATAGACCTGCGGGCCGACGCTCCAACCGAGCAAAAATTTGGCGGCAATGCTGGCAAGCAGTCCATATGTGATGGCAGAAACAGCCGACCAGCGCGGCATGTGCTTGAACACCAGGCCAAACGCCATGGGAACCGAAACCGGGATGGAAAACAACGCACTGACGATGACCATGAGATTGAAAATTCCCATCCTGCTGTTGGCATAAATCAGCCCGGTGATGATGGTGACCACTCCAAGAAAAACCGTCGCGATTTTACCCACTTTGAGCAAGCGCTCATCGGACGCCCCCGGATTGATGAGCTTGCCATAAAGATCCTTGGAAATAATCGATGAATCGATATTGTAGGTCGCATCCAATGCGCTCATGGTCGCGGCGAACATGGCGGCAAGGAAAAAACCGATCAAACCGTTGGGAACGAGTTTGAGCACCATTCCCACATAGATCAGATCTTCCGGTACAACATCGCCCTGGAAAAAGGGCACAGCGGCGAGATTCGGCCAAAGCATGCGCGCGACCAACGGCGGAATACCGAACAGCAGCGGCACGGTCAGGAAAAGCAGACTGCAGGTCAAGCCGACGCGTTTGGCGTCGCGTTCGTCTTTAACGCTGTAATAGCGCTGCGCCGCACCCCAGTTGGATACCATAAAATTGATGATTGTGACGGCGATGAGATAATGGATATCGTATTTCATGCCTTTATAGACATGGTCAAACTTGAGCGAAGGGAGGTTGTCGATGAAATTGCCGAATCCACCGATCGCATGCAGGCTGATCGGCACCACCAAAACGGTAATCACCAAAAGGATGGTGAATTGCACCACATTGGTGATGGTCACCGCCCTGAGCCCGCCGAGCAACGTATAACTGAGGATCACCAGACCGGCAACGATGATAACGATTTCAATCGGCATATTGATCGCCGAAGCGACGATTTTGGACACGGCGGTCAGGGCTATACCCCGGGTCAGCAATCCGGTAACGACGGTCACCAGAGCGACCAACTGCTGGGTGGTGACGTTGTAGCGCGTCTGCGTGTATTCGACCGGCGACAGCACCCGGGAGCGCCGCCAGCGGCCCGCTGTGAGGCGATGGCCAAAACCAAAAGCGATTGCCCAGGTGACGAAATAGAGCACTCCATACAAACCGGTATGGTAGACAAACCCGGAAGCCCCGGTAAAAGTCCAGGCGGAAAAATTGCTCATATAGAGCGAAATGCCGGCCACCCACCACGGGATCATGTTGCCGCCGGCAAAATAATCCTTCGCACTTTTGAGAAATTTGCTGAAATAGACTCCCACACCCAGTATGAGCAGCACATAAAAAATCAGCACAGCATAGTCGATTGGCGCAACCGTGTTCATCTTCTCTATTTCCTCTCCAGTGTGTTGCGTGTTCTTTTTCTTGCGGCCGGCTGAACGTTGGTTCGCCTTCTTCGCCCCAGTCGGTCGAGTTTACATGCGCATTTTCAGTTCGAAGGATCCTCCAGCAAAACGATCGACAGCAGATCAAGACAAGGTTCTGGACAAAAACCACAGCCTTGCAAACAGGGTCTTTCGCGAAGGTGTTTGGGCATCATTCTGGCCCGGCCTGCAACCACTTTTCATATTCTATCCTGCCCATGCGGCTGCGCACCATCCCGATGCGGCCGTGCCAGGGTGTATCATTGCGGGCAATATGGGTGATGACCGGAGGTCTGTCATGCAAAGCACAGGCCAGCCAATCCTGGGTGCCGTCCAGCCAGGTGACCTGGATCTGCACTGGCCAGGAGTCGTCTGACTCATCGATATAATCGAGTTCGACGGTCAGCAAATTCGATAAGGTGCCAGTCGGTTCCCAGACCGCGACGAAAGTGGATGCGGGGCGATCCTCACTGCGCACGATCAGATAAGGCAATGTTCGGCCTTCCTGATCGATCTTGCGCTGTGCCGGTGCAGTGGCCAGATAGACAGAGCCGCGGTGCGGGCTGAGCAAATACAGGTGCAAAGAAGCCCCTGGATTCTCGGCCCAGTTCCAAACCGCGCGCAATCCCGATTGCATTTGAGCGAGGCGCACATTTTTCAGCTGGTTATAAGCTTCATCGCGGCCTTTCAATTCGCCAACCTCCCGCCACGACAAATCGGGGATCTGCAGATCGACGCTCTCTGCATGCGCAGACCAATCGTGTTTATCGCCGCCGCGGATACGAAAAATATCGACGGTATAATCGCCTTCCGGCCTCTCGACGAGCAGCAACTGCCGGTTGTAGATTTGGGTAATCGGGCTGTAAGCCTCGTCGCTGCTCATTTCGATTGCATGCAAGAGGTGATCGCTGTAAAAAAGGTGGCATTCGCCTTCCGCCAGCCGCTGGTTCTGAGTATTGACCGTCACCGTATTGTGCGCGAGGCTGCGCATCATCCAGCGTGTGCGCAGTGGATGGTTGGCATAGACATAACCGAGATCTGACACCATTTGCCGGCCATGCGCAAAGAGGGTGAAATCGAGTTTATCCATATGATCATGGCCGCCATAGACACCGCCATAGTCTGCGGTGACCATGACCTCGGGCTCTTGTTGTTGTGAACGCAAAACAGCAAGGCCCAAATCGCCCGGATTGCTGCTGGTGCGTTCGAACAAGCGGCCGCTCTGGCGGAATCGATTCAACTGCTGTGGCGCCTGCGCCGGACGATTGAACAGCGAAAAGAGATCGCCTTTGCTCAAAGTCAGGTCGCCATACACTTCCGCGAGGTAGTGCAGAGCGTCCGCCGACTGAAACCAGGCGAATGCTGCATCGGCGAGCAGAGGTTGGGGTCGGTCATCGGTGTGCGAATCGTTGATCGGCGGCAAGGTACCGTCTGGATAGGTCAGAGTAAAAAGATTTTCATAAATCCGCTGCAGTCGGCTAAAGTCCTGCAGTCGAAACTGGTCAAAACGGCCGTCGTTGCCGCTATAGGAAGAAGGATCGCTGTAGCCGTACAGAGCATCGACTGCCTGATGGAATTCGCGCAGCGCCATCATGTGATAGCTCGGACTGCGCTCGCACCAACTGCCATCGTAAAAAAAATAACGCAAAAGGAAAGCGACCACTCCCGATTCGCGATTGAGCACCCATCTCATCACCTCAGGGTCCTGCAACAAACGGCCGCACACTGCCACGCCGGCATAGCGAAACGGCGTGTCATTGATGACCTGACTCTCCGGCGGGATGGCGGTGAGCAGATCGGCGGCGGTGCGAAAAACTCCCTGCAAAACCAGCTCACGGTCAGCTGGAGTCCAGAAGCTGCTGTTGCGGGTGGCATCATAAGCCTTGCCGCAGGCGACGATCAACACCGCATCTTCATAATTCCAACCGGAGATTTTGCCCGCCAGCGGCCACGGGTGTCGTCGGTAGCGCTCCCAATCGTGCAAGGCATAGCCGGGATAGACCTGAGCCAGGCGGGTGAGAATCCTGCCAATTGCCCGGCCATGGATTTCCTTGCCGTCCAGCACATAGACCGCAGCCAGGGCATCGAGCCATTTGCCGATGTGCATCAGTTTTTCATAAGCGATCCGTTCGCGAAACTGATAGATCTTGCCGTCATTGGCCCGATGGACAGGCAAGAGCTGGCTGTTGCCGCGCGGATCAGGGACACTGATGGTGTGGTTGTCTGGATAGTTTTCAGCAGTGATGCGGGTGCTGCAAGTTTGGCAGAACAACACCTCGGGACTATCCGGCGACCACAGCCAATTGTAAGAACTCCAACTTGCCTTGCAAACCGGACAATCCACAACCCGGGTGGGTGTATACTCTGGAATCCAGCCTTGCCACTGTTTGTCGTCAAAAGCGGCGGCTAGGTCGGCCTCACGGCGCAGTGAATCCGTTAAAGCCTGCGCCCACTTGTGCTGCTTGATATTGGCCCTGGCAATCTTTAGCCGCTCCTCAGGAAACATAAAGCGCTTTTCATTGGCTGAAGAAACAGCGAAAGACAGACACAGCAAAAAAACCATCAGAATGATCGGCAAATAAGAGCGTTTGAAGTTCATGACTTCCTCCAGATATCTCAGCGCTTGATCGGGACAAAACAAGAGCGATCCTGCTAGAGGGTGGGGGAATCGCTGGTTCTGTTGATACAGTATAGCAGAATCCTGCAATTTTCCAACAAAAAATCCACATTTGCCCCTATGCACAGATCCATTCATCGAAAGCAAGGTATTGGATCTTTCGGCAGAATTGTCTATCTTTTTTTATACCCAGATTCGGTGTTAACCGAATCAAAAAACATTCAATCTCTTGTTCTTTATGCGGTTGTGAAATGGGCACTTGTCACCCTCTGTGCATTGCTATCAGATTGATTTTATATGAGATCCGGTGCTGCGCACCGGATCCGGGTTATAATCCTGAAATCGAAAGGCGGTCGTACAGGAGGCCAGATGAAGAAGACTCTAATTTTTCTGTGCCAGGTTGGCTTAATTTCTGCCGCAAGTGCCAGCGGTTTGGGCACTTGCCTCTACAGTGAAAAAGAAATCCAACAGGCCCGGCAGAACATCGAACAAATGCCCGCTGCACGGGCTGTCCAGGAGCGCCTGCTGTCGGATGTAAAACCGTGGCTGGCTCTGGATGACACCCGAATCAGCAGCGTCGCCGCAAGCGCGAAAAGCAGCGATCTCTTGTCACTGGCACAGGCTTACCTTTTGACCGCCGATCCAATCTACGCCCACAAGGCAGCGATTCTGCTCGACCGCTTTGCTGAACTCTATCTCAAAGACAATGAATCTCGGGTGGACAGCCATTTGCCGGGCAAAGAAAGAGATGCGAATTTTGGTTCACTTTCTGAACCCGGGCAGATCCGCGATTTGATCGAAGCCTTTTCCCATATCCTGCCGGCCCTGGCATCCATCGAATCTGCGCTTCCCGATGGGCATTCCGGTAAACAGCTCGAAACCCTTGTCCGCACCGATCTGCTGACAAAGATATCCATTGATTTGCTCGATGGCAGCATGCAAAGCCCGTGCGGTGAACACCTGCGCACCGCCCTGACGCTGGCTCTGCTGATCCAGGATCCCCATCAGCGCCAGGCCTTGATCGATTTAGCCCGGCGCGGGCTGCAGGAAATCCTGGAAAACCGGATCAGCTCTGATGGAATCGCGTGCGAATGGTCGCTGCAGCACAGCGGGCTTGGCGCTGAATCTCTGATCGCTTGCCAGACACTGTTGGCCAAATTGGGACAACCGGCATTCGAGAATCCCAAGTTGCTCGACCTGGTGCGCTTCCCGCAGCGCTTGCTGCTCATCGACCGTTTTCATCCGGCTATCGGCGATTTCGGTTCGCTGAATGCGAGCCGGGTACAACTGCCGCTGTGGACACTGCGCGCAGCATTCGATGCCTTTGCAGACCCCCAGCTGGCAGCTGAATTGTGGACCCGACAAGCTGCCCACGAAGGCGCATTTGTCGATTTTAACGATTTGTTTTTAATCCCGCTGGACGGTTCGCGATTGCAGTCGCTCGCCGCTCAATCGCAAACAGCGCCAAGGAGCGCGGTGCTGGATGGCTATGGGGTCGGGATTCTGCGCGATCAGCATCAGTCAGCGCGGCTGGCGGCCACGCTCTATTACGGCCGGGCCGGCGATGAACACGGACACCATGACCGTCTGAACATCGAGCTGTTCGGGTGTGGAAAAAAATTGATGCCGGATTTCGGCTGTCCATCGCCGGACCGCCAGTCACCCGCTTCCGCTGCCTGGGAAAGAAATACGCTGAGCCACAACACCGTGATGGTCGATCAGCGAAGACAGACCAATCGGTTCGGCGGTCGTCTGGAGGCTTTTGCGGTTACTCCGACCGTACAGTGGATCAGCGCCAGCGCCCCGGCTGTCTATCCGGATACCGTCACCCATTACAAACGCCGCCTGGCGCTGATCGAGCCGCCTGACGGCCATCCCTTCTTCGTTGATCTTTTTTCGGTTGCCGGTGGGCAGACTCACGACTATTCTCTGCACGGTTTTGCCGGCAAGGCCAAATCGAACAAAATCTTGTGGGACAAACAACGAGGCGGCAGCCTGGCCGGCATTGAAGTCCCATATGGTACCCTCACCGACGACCCGGCGTTTAGAGGAAAAAACCCGCCGCCCATCGATGACTATCGCGGCGGCGGCACTGCATTTCTCACTGATGTCCGGCGAGGGTATCCAGAGGGCGACTGGTCGTTTCGCTGGAGCGCCGGCGATACCACACTGTCGGCGTTCGTGCCGTACAGCGATGAAATGCAGCCCTACTGGTGCAAAGGCAGGCCGCCTGACCGGCCCGGCAATCCTGCAGAAATCGATTTTCTCATCATCCGCCGCCAGACAGCCGCGCTGTCATCGACCAGCCTGTTTGCAACGGTGTTGCAGAGTGCGCTCAAGGAACCGGACATCACCGGGGTCAGCGAGCTGCCATACGCCGGCAATCGACCGCCCTTCTCGATCGCTCTTGAAATTCAGCGCCGTAACCGCGGCAAAATCGTCGTGCTGGCCAACGAGAACCTCAGCTCCTGGGTGCGCACTCGGGACCATGCCTTTCGCGGTGCATTGGCGGTGCTTTTCTATGACCAACAGGGGCAAGTGGAGGCGGTGGATTTTATCAATCCGATGAATTTTATCGCTGACTATACCGCTCTGGAAGCGAGCGGAGCATTTGGCGGCCGAATTGCCGAGTGCGACTACAGCCGCCGAGTCTTGACAGTGATTCCGAACGATTCGCTGCTGCGCGGCAAGACAGCCGGAACCACCGCGATTGCGGGCAACGATTTCAACCAGTCAGCAGTGCAGATCGAAACTGGTGAGTGGCAAAACGGTAAGTTGCAGCTGCGCTTGTCGCCGAACAGCCTGTCTTGCGGCCGGCTGTTTCTGCCGCCGGATACCACCCGGCAGGGCTACACCACGAGCCGTTTGTGCCCGGAGTTCTACGACAACCGCGGCAATCGGCTGCGGGGAATACGTTTGACCGACGATAAAATGGAACGCGAATGGTCGATCGACTGGATAGACGGCTACGGCAAGCTTTACTTTCAGCCGCCTGACCAGCCGTTGCCGCGATTCAGCGAGGGACCGCTGCGGATGTTCCATGTGGGTGCCGGTGATCGCCTGCAGATCGATTCCTGGGTGCGTCTGCAAAGGCAAACCGACGGCCGCTGGCAGGCTTTATCCAGCCTGAACCGCATGCGCGGGGTCTTTGGCGGTCAACCGATTCAGGTGGATTAAATCTTTTTAACCTGAGATGAGATAAATCGCGGCGCGGTTGGCGCTCAACAAAACGAAGAAAAGCAGATGAATTCGAACGTTTTCACCCGCCGCAATTTTTAACAGGTGGGGGTCGTCGTTGTGGAACAAAACTTTGCGAGCTGTTGGGCGTTTGATCAACCCGCCGCTGAAAGCAAACGGAGTCCAACGATACCGACGATAATGAGAACGATACAGAGCAAACGCAAGGGAGCTGTTGATTCCGCAAAGAGCAACATGCCCAAAAGAGCAGTGCCGACGGCGCCGATGCCTGTCCAAACCGCATAGGCGGTGCCGATCGGCAGCGTGCGCACGGCGCGGGCGAGAAAGATGAAACTCAGCAGAAAGGCGATGACCAAAATCACATTAGGCCAAAATCTGCGCAGTCCCTCTGAATATTTCAAGGCAATCGCCCAGGTGATTTCGAATACGGACGCGATCAGCAAGTCAATCCAAACCTTCAAATCGACACCTCCCCAATTCCGCCGGATAAATTGCCATTTCCACCAATCATCTCTGCGCGAGCATGGGATATCTTCACCATCTGGCGCGAAATCCGCGCACATCGACGTGGATAAAGGGGCCGTGCGATGCGTTGGCCCGATATTTCCCCAATCCGCCGATAAATCGTTCATAGCCGGGTTGCACGCTCATATCGTCGAAAAGATCAAAAAGAACTGGTGCGTCTTCGCTATCACTCTGGCCGTCAGGGTCAATCCAGACCGTCCAATAGAGCAGATGAATGGGAATGCGACGAACGAGATTCAGTCGCGGTTCCGTTTTTTCCAGCGGCGGTATAAAGAAATCACCAGACGATCGAACCAACGCGCCAATGGTCCCTGATCGCTGCGCAAAAACTCATCCACCAGCATGGCGAATTCCGGAGTCTGCAAATAGCCATATACCTTGTGCGGGTTGGAAGTTTCAGCGTATTTGTAGGTATTTTCGACGATGTAATCCACTGCATAAAGACCGCGGGAATTGGCGGCATAATCGTCACCGAGATCGAAATTCAAAGCGACCTGGTCATCGAGATCCGAAAGATTGAACCAATATCTGCGCACATTCTCAGGGGTGGTCAGATGTTCGACCTGCGGATTCTCGGCCTTGAGTTCTGCTAAAAATTTGCCGGCAATCGCCGGCAATCCCAAAGGTGATCCCATGGTTACCAGGGTGTCGATCGGCACGTGAGCAGCCGACAGGTTGAGAACATCATAGGCGATGATCGATCCCATCGAATGGCCGATCAACATGATCCTCTTGCGGCGATGGCGGTGCAGCACACCCGCCAGCTCTTCGCGGATAATCTCTTTGGCCGGACGCTCCTGGCCGCGGCGATCAACCAGGGTGCCGCTGTAATAAATATGCAGATCGTTGAAGAAACGCTGCAGAATCAGATCGGTGATGTTGCTGAGATTGACGGACATCTCTTTTTTTGAAAACATCCATTCGGAAAGTTGGTTAAAGCGGCGCAACATTCGATGCCGAAAACGCGAAACTTTTTTCCCCGTCCGAACATCAGTCTTGATAAACGGAAATTCGACATAAAGCGGATCGTTCGGATCTGTGGCGTTTGGATTTAAAGGTTTTGGATAGAGCCAGTTGGCCCAGTAGACCATCACAAAGCGGAAAAACGGCCGTGGTCGGCCGATCGCTTCGAGACCGAGGTGAATCGACTTTTTCCACCAGCGGCTGAGCACCCGCTTGTCCGGTTTGTTGCGCATGCCGTGAACGGAGATGATGATCTTTTTCACTGATCTTTCACTGTTCGTTTGGATTGTTCTGCAAAAGCACCTGTTTGAAAACGATCCTCATTTGATCAAGAGCATTTTTCGGCGAAAGATCTGATCCCCTGCTTCCATCTGCAGCAGATAGACACCGCTGACGACCCTGTTGCCGCGATCGCAGCGACCGTCCCAGGTGGCGCTATAGGTGCCGGGCAAGCGTTCGCCGGCGAACAGGTTGCGGACCAATTGGCCGTTGAGGCTATAGACCGATACAGACACCTTGCTGACTGCCGGCACGTGATAATCGAAACGCGTCGCCGGATTGAACGGATTGGGATAATTGGCTGATAGGGCAAATTTATCTGGAGGCGCCGCTGCAAAATCTCCGTCAACAGCGGTCGGCGCATCGAAATGAACGATATACAGCCCAACCTCATAGTCAAGAATATAAACCAGATTCTCGCGCACGGCCACATCGTAAGCCGCATCTCCCGTTTGGTAAAAACCGATTCGCACGGGCGCCTGCAGATTCGAGATGTCGAAAATGGCCAATCCCGCCCAGGAATTGGCCACGAAAGCATAATTACCGGCCACTTTGATTTCCACTGCAGAGCCATGGCTTCGACAGGCTCCGATTCTTTGCGGATTATATATATTTGAAATATCGTATATTTTGATCGAATCGCCGTCGGCGACAAACAGATGGTCATCCTGAACGGCAACACCTCGAGTGCGATTCGTCGAGGATATTTGGCCGATCACCGCAGGATTTGCCGGGTCTGCTATGTCGATGATACACAACCCGCTGTCATCAACAGCGACAAAGGCGTGGGGATCCTGTATGGCCACCCCATACGCTCTGCCCGGGGCCTTGCAGCTGCCAACAACGGCGGGCAGGTACGGGTTGGAAATGTCGACAATCTGCAAACCTTCCTCATAATCCGCCAGATAGGCATACTCACCGCTCAAAGCCAAACCATGCAGCCAGTTAAAGGTTCCGATTTGTCCCGCAATAACCGGATTGGTTGGCGAGGCAAGATCGATGACTTCAAAATGGTTTCCCGCGCTGATGAACGCGTAATGATCGCGGACCTGCACGTCACGGCAATCGTAATTGCCTGCATCAAGGTAGCCGACAGAATAAGGATTTGACGGTTCCGCGCAATCGATGATGCGGAGATTTTCGCCGCCGGTCAGATAGGCACGATCCCCGTCTACATCCAGACCGTAACAATAACTGCTGCTTTTGGTGGTGTGCAGTGTGACAGGAGAACCAACTGCAGAAATGTCGATTACCGATATTCCCTTGCTGGACCTGGCGACATACGCCCGATTTGTTCCGATGGCAAGGGAATAACCATACACGATATCCTCAAGAGACGCCACTTCTGCCGGATTGGACACCACCGTTGCATCCAAAACTTTCAATCCCGCCTGATAACAGAGAACATAAGCGCTGCTGTTGATGATTTTAACATCATGTACTTGTTTGTTCTCCAGTCCAAAATAAACCTCAACCGGATTGGCGGGAACGGCAACATCGATGATGCGCAGTCCGCCGTTTCCACAGGCCGCATAAACCTGGTTTCCATCAATCGCCATATTCCACATCGCTTCAGGAATAGCGATTTTGGCGATTTCAGCCGGCTCTGTGCGATTCGTGATATCCAGCACGACAAGAAAGTAGCCAATACTCGCATAGAGAGTGTTGCCGCTGACCGCTACTGCCTGTGAATAGCCCGATCGAATGGAATTGACTTCGGTTGGGTTGCCTGGATCAGATATATCAACAATAACCAAACCAGAGCTTCCCGCCGCAACATAGGCTGTGCTGCCTTCGACTGCTACACCATAGGCTTGCCCCAAATTCTCCAGTGCGCCGATCTCTGCCGGAGCAGTTGGATCGGAAACATCCACAATCCGCAACCCGCGGCTGTAGTCAGCGACATAAATCAGAGGCCAGTCAAGAGCCAAGCCTTTGACCATTGTGGGCAAAGCGATTCTCCCCAATACAACCGGACTAGGGGGATCAGTGAAATCCATAATCTGCAGATAGGCACCATTGCCGCAATAGACCGTGTTGCCGTCAGCCACTACCGTAAAACTTCGCCCTTCTGCCCAACGGCCGACAAGGGTGCAATTTTGAATTTCCTGGGCCTGCGCAGGTCGCAGCATGGCAAAAAATGCCAGCATCAATGCCAATAAAGCCGGATTCCCAAAGCGCTTCATGGTCCCCTCCTCTTTTGGTTTTATCAATCAAATTTGCACAGGTGTTGATTGAAAACCTCGACTCTTTCAGTGACCTGAAAGCAGAAAAACTGAAACTTGGGAGATTTGCAGCATGCCGCAGTTCATCCGGGCCATACGACGGCAACTATTTTTTTCGAACCGGCTGCAGTCGCACATCGAACCCGGTCCAGCCCGATTCGGATACTTGAGCGTTTTTAACAACTAGCGGTTGATAACCAGGCGCGCTCACGAGCATGCGGTGGCTGCCGGGCGGTAAAAAGCGATAAAAACGGCCATAGCGGGAATCGGCCCGGCGGCGGTCGATTTGCTCGTTATCCAGATTCGGGAACACAATATCGGCGGCAATCGGTTTGCCGGTCTTGGCGTCCAAAACCTGTCCGGTCAATCCCGGGCCGGCGAGCAGCTGATCGAGCATATAGTAGGCGCCGGGCAGGTTGCAATCGATGATTTTCTGCAAGTCGCTGTCGGAAAAGATGTGGCGGCCGCGGCCGGTCTCGACGACAAAATCCAGGGTTCCCAGGCGGCCATAGAGCCAGGGATAGGTTTGTCCCACCGTGCCGGCACCGTATTCGGCTTTGTAGGTGGTATCGCCCTTCAGGGTGCAGATGCTGCCAGCCAGGCCTTGTGCCAGGCGCGTGAGCACCGCGTCGTCCGGCGCTTTGTGGCCGCGCCAGTCCCAGGGATAATAGATTACCTGGCCCTGGCTGTGATAGGTGACCGAGAGGACGAATTTCTGCGCGATAGCCAGGTCGCGCACCGCCCGGCATTCGGCTTCGGAGAATGGAAATTCACCGCGATAACGGCCGCTGAGACTGTCTTCGCTGCCGCCGTGCGCCCAATTGAAATCGAAATTGCGGTTCAGATCGATGCCGTCGCCTGCATCGAGAACACCGTTGCCGTTGACATCGCGGGTGTTTTTGCGCCAGCGCGGATCGATGCTTTCGGTGACGATGCGATGGCCGTCGACATTGATAACCGGAATGAACCAGATCGCCGACTGGTCGAGCCAGCGCTGCACCGCGGCATCGCTGTCTGCCTGCTCCAGCAACCGGTGAATCAGGGTCATGCAGATTTCCGTGCCCGCCAGCTCATCGGCATGAATGGCGCCGCTGAAAAGAATTGTCGGCTCGTCCTCTTCGCGGTCGACCCGCTCAGAAATCTTGACCGCCAGAATATCCCGCCCTTCCTGGCTGGTGCGGCCGATGGGCAAAACGCGTATACGGCCTGGATAGCGGCGCTGCAACTCTTTGAGTTCCGCCTTGATCTCGTCATAGGTGTGATAGACACCCGAGATCTGCAGGGAAGGTCCATAAATCGCGCGTTTGATCAGGGTCAGTTCGTCATCGCTCTGCATGATCTCTTCGAAATCATACCCTCTTTCCTGCAGCAAACCCATCTCTGCCGGCGTGACCAACGCCAGGGTGGAATCGCTTTCCGAACCGCCGACAAAGCGGATTTTCCAGGAAGCGATATCGCGAATTTGTTTTCGGTCCAGCTTGAGAGAGACCAGATGGGTGCGCTTGCTGGTTTCGGTCTGGGCACCGGCCCAGGAGAACGCCATGGAGACGATCAAGGACAATAAAAAAATACAGCGGGAGAGCAGCATGAGGAGTCCTTTCGATTTGTAAGGTTCGGCTGGATTCTGACAGATTTGCAGTTTGAAACCGTTAAAAAAATATACAAGCTTGCAAGCGCAAAGTCAAGCTCGGTATGGCAAAAACGGCGCATTTTTTGTTTGCCAAGGCGGAACAAAGCGCAGTGGGGAAAGTTGCAGAGCCTCAACGGCGCCTCATTCCACCAAATAAAACAATTGTTGCTTTGTAGCGTATAAAAAGTATATTTTATCACACCTTCGCAACCAGATTCGGTGCCAGCAGAATCCGCGTCGCATCCTGCGGCCTCGGCGAATCGGCAAAGACAATCGTTTAGAAAGGGAACAGAACATGGGAAACCGTTTTTTCTGGGTGATTCTTTTGATCACCTTGACAGCAGTTTTTGCACCAGCGCAACCCGCGCGGATCGCCCTGATCCAGTTGGAAGGCGCCGCGGTCCAATCTAGCGAACCGTTTCTCGCCAGCGCTCTGGCAGCTATCGATGCCGCCGGCAAGATGCGACCCGACCTGATTGTGTTGCCGGAAGCGATCAATTTGGGACCTGGGCTCGATCTGACCTATGCCGAAGTGGCTCTGGACCTGGAAAGCGAATGGCTGCAGTGGGTCAGCCACAAAGCAGCCGAGTACAACAGCTACATTGTCTTCCCGATCATCGAAAAACGAGACGGCAAGCTGTACAATTCCGCACCGGTCTTCGGCCGCTCCGGAGAATTGGTCGGGGTCTATCGCAAGACTCATGAGCCGCGCGTCGTCATCGAAGAACAGCAGGTGACGGTGGGCAACGAATGGCCGGTCTTTGACCTCGATATCGGCCGCGTCGGCATCCTGATCTGCTACGACACCATCACCCCGGAACCGGCGCAGGTCTATGGATTGTTGGACGTCGATCTGATTCTGTTTCCGCACCTGATCGGCATCAAGAGCAACGGCGACCAATTCGACCTGCGCACCCGTGCACGCGCCCTCGACGCTTGTGTGCATCTGGCCTCGGTGGGCTGGGCACGGCCGCAGGATGCAGGCGAACTCGGGCCGCTGTCAGCGACCTGCTGGATCGACTATGAAGGCCGGGCGACCGCGCAAGCGGCCAAAGATACAGCAGACATGGTCATTCTCGACATCGATTTGCGCCAACCGCGCATCACCGAAAATCTCGGTGTCTGGGGCAAAGCCGAATGGAAGAAAGTCTATTGGGGCGAACGGCGGCCGCATCTCTATCGGATCCTGTGCGAGGACAACACCGAGTGGCGCAGCTGGGCGCCGGAAGAGAGTTTTTGACAAGAAATTGAGCCGGGAACGACAGCCCGGGCATCTCCCGATCTTGCCCTGAAAGAGCCGTTTATTTTTTCTTCAGCAAAGAGCGCAGGCCGTTGACCTGCGCTTTTTTATTGCGATAGCGCGCCGTCAATTCGACGAACGAGCAGATACGCCGCATCATGCGAACGCATTCGACCGGGTAGCTGCCGATCGAGGTTTCGCCGGACAGCATGACGATATCACTGCCGTCATACAGGGCGTTGGCCACATCGCTGACATCTGCACGGCTCGGATGGGGATTGTCGATCATCGATTCGAGCATCTGGGTGGCGGTGATGACCGGCTTGCATGCGCGGTTGCATTTTTCGATCATGACTTTTTGATGTTCAGGCAGTTCCCATGGATCGATCTCAACCCCCAAATCACCGCGCGCGATCATCACCGCATCGGTCTCCGCCAAAATTTCATCGAAATGCGCCAGCCCTTCAGGGTTCTCGATTTTCGAGATAATGCCGATACCGCTGCCCTGCAAATGGTGGCGCAGCTCTCGCACATCCGCACCGTTGCGGGTAAAAGAATCCGCAATAAAATCGACGCCGTGTTGCATCGCAAAATCGATATAGGGCTGATCCGCAGGCATGGTATAGGGATAGTCCACCACTGTATCCGGATGATTCAAGCCTTTGCGCGAACGCAAAAGGTCACCGTAGAGAACCTGACAGATTATTTTACCTTCCTCGACGTGTTTGACTTGCAGCCCGATAGTGCCGTCGTCGATAAACAAACGGTGACCCGGTCGAATCGTGCGATCCAGATCCGGATAGGTGATCGGGATTCCCTCGTCAAATGAATGGATCAGGGGATATTCCGAGTTCTCGGGATGCGGCAGATCGGTGCGCAGCACCAGTTCCTGGCCAGCAATCAAACGCAGCGGTTCGGGCAAATCGCCGATGCGGATCTTGGGCCCTTTGATATCATAAACGATCATGCCGCTGGGCAAATGTTCGCGCGCCGCCAGGATGATCTGCAAATGAGAGTCGGGATCGCCGTGCGAGCTGTTGATGCGAACACCGGTCAAGCCGGCAGCCGCCATTTGCGGCAAATGAGCGACCGAGGCCGGCGACAGGGTGGCGAGAATTTCGGTTTGCATAGCACTCCTCATGCACTTGAACATCGCACAACTGTTCCATCGTGACGCAATTTAATCAAAAGCCCTGCGAAGTCAAATTCCTTTTTTCACCTCCCGCACAAATAAAGCGAAATAAACACCCTGAACCGATTTTAAGTGCCGGCTCCCTATCGTTTGGAGCAACCAAACGGCAAGGACAAGACAAATGGACTATCATAAAAATGTAATTTACCTACCAAATCGAACTTGTGTGGCATAAAGGCAACAACAGGAAGACAATTGCCACCCTCTCGAGGACAAAAGAGCCTTTCTATCTGCAATAAAAAACAGAAAATTAATAGAATCAGTGGTGTTCCCACGCAGGACATCGCATTACCTAACCAGTATAATATCAATAACATTAATCATGTTTTCCTGATAAATCGATTCTCTCCCAGATTCGATGTTAATCGAATCAAAAACATTCAATCGCTTATTTATTAAATATTTATAAAAAAAGTACTTTTCACCTTTTGTTTATCGCTATCAGATTGATTTTCTGTGAGATCCGGTGCTGCGCACCGAATCCGGAAAATTGTTTAATCAAAGGCAGGTGGCATAAAAATTGCTGAGAAGAGCTGAGGAATATAGTGAATAGATTAGAAGCGATGCCACCCTGTCATGAAAACCAAAGGAGCCGAGAGATGTTTTCCCGCCTGATTCACGGTATCATACTGCTGCTATTGCTTATCGGCTGGAGGATAGAATTTTCATGGGCACAAATACAAAGCAGCCTTGTAATCGATGATCCCTTGACCGGATCCAGTATTAGCCAGCGGGTCAATGGTGGGGTGTTTTCCCAGGAAGGTTGGAAGACGACCACTCGAAATGATTGCATCCGCTATGATATCGAAACCTGTCCTTATGGTATGGTCGAGTTCGATGTAAAAGGCCTATACGAGAGCAATGTGGTCTTTCCCAATATCCAGTATGACAGACAGGGCATGCCTACCGGGCAGGAAGATATGCATTATACCCTCTTCAATATGTATGACAGGGACGAGGATAGAAGCTGGTTCGGCCAGGCCATGCCTTCTGGCATCGTGCAGTGGCACAATCCCTACAAAGTTGTCATGCACCTTTTCGGCTATGTGGCGGGGGATCAGTACAAGTGGCGCCACGGAAGGTTTCGCGCCAATGTCGCCGCTTTTAACGGTGGTTATGAAGACGATCCGCATGCATTCGAGATCGAATATGGCCCGGTGTTCTGGCAAAGGGAAAAAACTTTTCATATGAAAGTGGAATGGGGAAACGGTCTGATCAAATATTATGCAGACGATACCCTGCGGGCGACGTGTGATTACAGCGCATTCGGAGAAGAATACGCTCCCCCTGACCATTCCCTGATGCTCGGGAGCGCAAACAGCGCACTTGGAATTACTTCGCAAGTTCCGATAAATGTTACTTTTTCCAACTTTAAGTTTTACCGTTTTACAGACAGCATTGCCCCGCAAGTCGTCAGCAGCACGCCGATTCACAATACGACGGATGCCTCAGTCGACAGCTATGTTTCGATCCGATTCGATGAACCGATTGACCTGGCCAGCGCGACGCAGGCGTTTGGCATCAATCCGAGTCTTCCCGGTGAATTGAAACAGACCGGCAATGTGTTGTACTATCAATTCAACGGTTTCTTGCAGGAAGGGACGACCTATACCATCACTCTGTCGACGGCTTTGAAAGACAAGGCCGGCAACGCCATGCAGTCGCCCTATACCTTTAGTTTTACAACCGGCCAGCAAGTGCCTGCGACTGTCGCGAAATACGACATCATCGAAGTTCCGGTCACGGTTTCCGGCATCACCAACAACAAGTACACGACCGTTGCAGTCAAAGGTGTCTTTCAGGGACCGACCCGGAGAATCGAAATCGGCGGGTTTTGGGACGGCGGCGATGTCTGGAAAGTCCGCATGGCACCCACGGAAGTCGGCCAATGGAACTATACCATCACTGGCCCGACCAGCGCGTTTTCGAAAAGCGGCTCATTCAACTGTGTCGACTCGGATGCAAAAGGATTTATCGTCGTCAATCCGGACTATCCCTATACGTTTATGTATGAGGATGGCACACCTTTCATGTGGAAAGGGGAGACATCCTGGCGGGCGATGCTGAATTCAGTTCCCTACGAGAGCAGATTCAAGGATTACATCGATCTGCGCTCCAGCCAGGGCTACAATGTGGTGCAGAGTATTCTGGTCAGCTACATCAACGGCGACGGCTTTTGGGCCAACGAGGGCGGACCGGTTTTTGCTTTGACCCCCGAAGGAAAAGACTATGAAAGGTTAAACCCGGAGTATTTCAAATGGGTGGATCGCCGCATCGAATACATGCTGAGCAAAGGGATGCATCCCTGTCTTCTTTTCACCTGGGCGCAAGAATTTGCCAAATTTTCCTCCACCCAGTTCGCTCGGTATGCCAAATACCTGGTTGCTCGTTATGCGGCTTATCCTGTCTTTTGGAACATCTGCGGCGAATACAACGAGGTCTATACGGATTATGGAATGTCGCCCAACGTTTTTCGCGACCATGGCGGAACCATCCGGGCAGCCGATCCCTATGATCATCCAATCACGCTCCACCCGACCGGCCGCTCGAGCAGCGCAGAGTATGCCTCCGATGCCTGGTTCAGTTTTATCATGCAACAAACACCCTATTGGCATCAGGATATCTTGCGCGACCGCGTTTCCAACAAGCCGGTGGTCAATGGCGAATATGGATACGCCGGCTGGAACACCGACGATGACGTGCGGATCGGCGCATGGGAAGTATTGACTGCCGGCGGCTACATCACAGCCGGATTTTTCACCACCTTCGCGCCGGACAAAGGCGGCTGGGATCTCAACGCCAACTTGCAACAACAGCTCGAGCTTCAATTCATCAACTCCTTCTTCGATGACACCCACTGGTGGGAGATGAATCCACACGACGAACTGACCAACAACGGCACTTGTCTGGCAGCTCCAGGCAAAGAATACATCATTTATTCGAGATATGGAGGGCCGGTCGCTGTCAATCTCTCGCATGTCAACAGCACGAGCACTATCCAGGTGGAATGGCTCAACCCCAGAGAACTGACCTACTCTGAACGGTTCGAAGTTCAGGGAGGAGCTTCAAGGAGTTTTACTCCGCCGTTCAGCGGCGACTGGGTTTTGCATATCGGCCAAGGCGTGCCGCGCGACTCTGTCCCGCCGTTGGCGCCAAATGAGCTGGTGTTGGACAACCGTTCGCTCAACTCGATCTCCTTCTCCTGGCTGCCGCCGTTGCCGGCTGCCGATGGGGAAACCGCATCGTCCTATCGCATCCTGCGGAACGGCAATTTCGTCGCCAGCGTGACCGAAACCCACTATACCGACAGTGGATTGGATGCGGAGACATCCTACCAGTATGAAGTCTATGCTGTTGACTCCAAACGCAACATCAGCGAGTCGGCTGCCACCGCGACATTTGCCACCCTGTCCGATACCCAACCTCCCTATCTGGTCAATGTCACCATCGATAAATTGACCGAAGTGGTCGTGGTCTTTAATGAACCCGTGGACAGCCTCTCCGCGCAGAATGCCGCCAATTACCGCATTTCGCCGTCTGTGCTGATCAACAGCGCCACGCTGCAATCAGACGGCCGCAGTGTGGTGTTGGCCACGGCAGGCCACCAGGCTGGAACGATGTACACTCTGTTTGTCAGCAATATCAAAGATCGGGCTTCGTCTCCCAACACGATTCTGCCGAACTCGTTGCATAGTTATCGATTCAATCCGAGTCTGCAAGTCACCAACCTCACACCAGCTCGATATCGAATAGACACATTGAGAGTCATGGGCCAATACTATATCGATCGCAATTTCGTCATCAAGAATGTACCCTCCGGGTACGAAAACGCCTTGTTGATCTGCACAGCCAATGAAGATAAAACCCAAACCGCCATGCCGTTTCTGACCTTTCATATCAATGTGGCGTGCAAAATCAGTGTCGCCTATGAACGAGGCAAAAGCCTGCCCGCCTGGTTGGCGGAAGGTTGGCAGAAGAACGGACAAACTCTGTTCAACGACGACGATACGCCTCTTGACCTCTATGTGAAGGAATACAACCCGGGCACCATCGGCTTAGGGGGAAATGAAGGAGACTCTTCCTCCAGCATGTACGTCGTGCTCGTGCAACCATCAACAACCCAGGACAGCACCCCACCGGCACCGCCGACCGGTCTGGTCATCGAACCCATCTACTGACGAGCCTCGCCCGGGTTCGGTTCGATCGAACCGACCCGGGCTAAAAATTCATCTATTGCAATCAAAATACCCATCTCAGACGAAAACCCTTTTCGCTCGCCATTATAGCCAGTTTCAAGTCTGCGTGACCTTAAAAATGCATTGATCGCTGTAAAAAATCAGCTTACTAATTCTGCCGCAGACAAGTCTTGTGATATTGCGGGAACGACTTCTGACCCCAAAATAACCACATCTAAAGTCGCAAAACGCGTTGCATCAAGCCGAAATATTGTTATATTCGATTGGATCGCATTCCTCTAAGAAGCTGCGGTCGATACCTGTCGCTTCTGAATCCGCGCCAGGTGGAAACAACTCTTCTTTATCCCATGCAAAGGAGAAACGCCATGCCGGTGCTCTACAAAACCGATATCGCCTCGGAAGCCGATGTGAAAATCCATTTCACCACGATTCGTTCTGAAGCAGATGTGGTCATTTTCGAGACCACCAGCCAATGGGAAGCGACCAGCGGAGCGATCTGGTGCTACACCGACATCCGCGGCGAAGCGGCCAAGACGATCACTATCACCGACTCGGCCTGGGAAGCCGACCTGATCGCTTTCAAGACCGATGTGCAGTCCGATGCGCAATGGCTGAACAGCGGCAAATCCGGATTGCTGTAAAAAATCCCCGATTCACCCCGGGCATGCAAACCCGGGACATCGCCTTGTTCCGATTATTTGATCTGGGTCCCAGGCTCCGCCTCATACAGTCTGCTGCAATTGCCTGCAAGTGGCGGCAAAGCCGCAGCGATGCATTTCCGGACGAAGGCTGGTAAAGAGATACTCGCAAAACTCGTTGCATAAACCCGAATTATTTCTATATTGGACTTTTATTGGGTTCCCAGGCCCCGAGGGTGTGTAAAAACGGATTTTTTCAAGATGCTGTGTTTTATCTGGCAAGGAATAACCACGAAGCACACGAAGGTAAGAGCGTTAATGTTTTGTTTTTAATTTTTTCCCTGATTTTTTGCTTCGTGCCCTTCGAGAGCTTCGTGGTTCATATTAATTCTCATCTGGTCCTCTTCATTTAACGCTTTAGTTTTTACACACTCTATCTGCCCGGGAACCCGTAATGAGACTCCGCCTCATTCAATCTGGTGCAATGATCTGTAATCAGCGGGAAAGTCGCAGAAATGCATTCATGGCCAGAGGCCGGGAACGAGATAAAATCTGCAAACTCGATTCTTCCGCACTGCCTTACTCTTCGCATGTATGCGAAAAATACGATTATTGCTTTGCCTGTTACAGGAGAAATGCATCATGACCCGTCGTACCGCCAGCGTATTCGCCCTTTGCCTCGGAACATTTCTGCTCTTTTCCGGCTGCTCGGATGATCACCCTTCCCTGCACCTCGATGCGCATCTTTCTCCAGCCCTGCTCCTCAATCTCGATTGCACCAATTTCTTTTACAAAAAATCCCCGGAACTGATGACCGGCGAAAAACTCGACGCCTATGCCGATTCCATCCTTGCCAGCGGGGCGACCATCGTGCTGATCAACACGCAGGCGCAGCGCACCAACTATGCCAGCGAGGCTTTCGAGCCTTTTTGGCAGGGCTATGAGCCCGCTGCCGGCGACGATCAGCCGTTTCTCGCCGGCATCCCACCCGAAGGCCGGACCGGTTATCGGCGCATGGTCGAATGCATGCTCGCTTTACACGAACAGGGCGTTGATTATCCAGGCCGTCTGATCGATCGCTTTCGACAAAAAGGCGTCTCGCCCTGGATCAGCTTGCGCATGAACGATACCCACAACAACGACAATCTCCATCACCCCATTCACAGCACCTTTTGGCGGGAGAACCCGGATTGCTGGCGGGTCAGGGATCGCCAGGTCGACTATTACGACCGCACGCTGGACTATTCCTGCCCTGCCGTGCGCGCCCGCTATCTGGGGCTGATCGACGAGACGCTGCAGCGCTATGACATCGACGGCCTGGAACTCGATTTTCTCCGCGAGCCCTATGTCTTTCCCATCGGCCGCGAAGCGGAAAACCGCGATCTGTTGACCGCCTGGATCGATACCGTGCACCAGCGGATCTCGGCAGCCGAGCGGAAACTCGGCCATCCCATCCATCTCGGGGTGCGGGTGCCGGCGGATCCGGAAATCGCCCGGCAACTGGGTCTGGATGCAGTGACCTGGGCGCACCAGGGATTGGTGGATCTGATCGTCGCTTCGCCGCGCTGGGCAACCATCGACAACGACGTTCCCGTGCACACCTGGAAATCCCTGCTCAGAGGAACAGACGTGCCTCTGGCTTGCGGTCTGGAGGTGCGCTATCAGCCATACGAAAACGGGCCTGCCGCCATGGCATCGCCGGATGTGGCCGGCGGAGCGGCAATGGCCGCGCTCGCTGCCGGTGCGGATGCGATCTATTTGTTCAACTATTTCTTTATGCATTTCCCGGGCACGGAATGGACCTTTCAGGCTTTTTCCGAGCGTCTGCAAGCCATGGCAGAACCTCAGAAACTCGAGCAGCTCTCGCGCCGGCATGGGGTCACCTGGACCGATGTCACTGCGCACGGCACCGCCATTTCCCGGCCGCTGCCGTCGCATGCGGCGCGCCATTTCTTCCGCCTCAACACCGGGCCGCGGCCGGACAACCGCGACTGTTCGGTGCTGATCACGACCACACGCGATCATGGCCGCATACCGGAATTGCGCGTCAACAACGTCATTTGTCCCTTGCAAAGCAGCCGCAACGACACCCTGATCTACAGCATCCCCGAAGCCGCCAAAGCGTCGGAACGCCAGGTGATCGAAGCGGCGAGCGCCGATAGCCGGCCGTTCACCATCACGCGGGTCGAATATTACATCGCCGCGCTGCCTGCGGTCAAGGACCAGAACCTGCGATAGATCACTGCCAACGGAGCCGTTATGTCGAACACTGCGAATCTTGTCCTGATCGATTGGATCGCTATCGCCGTTTTCTTGCTCGCCATCGTCGCCATCGGTTTATCATTCATCCGCCGGGGCAGCCAGAACATGCAGTCGTTTTTTATCTCTGACCGCAGACTCACCTGGCCGATCGCCGGCATCTCGATCATCGCCACCAGCTTCGCCTCGGACACGCCCCTGTGGGTATCGAGTCTGGTGCGGCGGTTCGGCATCCAGACCATCTGGCAATACTGGGTGCCTTTTCTCGGCTTCAGCCTGTCGGTGGCGCTTTTTGCCCGGCTCTGGCGACGGCTGGAAGTGGTGACCGACATCGAATTTATCGAGTTGCGCTACTCGGGCAAGTCCGCTTCGGTGCTGCGTTTCTATTCCGGTTTTTCCGGCGCCATTCTGATCTGCCCGCTGATCATCAGTTGGGTGACCAAAGCGATGGAAACCATCACCCGCGAAGCGATCGGTTTGCCGCCTGGCTACCAGGGATGGACCATCGCTGCCGTGCTCGGCATCGCCTTGATCACCTGCACCTTTTCCGGCTTGTGGGGTGTGGTCTATACCGATTTGCTGCAGTTCACGGTAGCGACAATCGGCACCTTGTTGCTGGCCATCTTTTCGGTGCAACGGGTCGGCGGCCTGCAGGAAATGGTCACCCAGCTCAGGGCTTTGCCGGAGTGGTCTGGACAGTCGCTGTCGATTTTGCCTAAAGTCGGACCTGCATCCCAGGGAGCGATGTCGATCTGGAACATGATCGGCTATTTCGGTCTGATGTGGATCGGCGGCTCGCTGGCCGAGGGTTATACAGCGCAACGGCTGTTGGCCTGCAAGGATGAAAAACACGCCACCTATGCCCAGATGCTCAATACCGTCGTTTATTGGGGAGTATTGGCCTGGCCGTGGATCATCGTCGCGCTTTGTTCGCTGATCCTGTTGCCCGATCTCGGCGCCGATGTCTCGCACGATTCGGCCTATCCTCGCATGATTTTGCTCATTCTGCCCTACGGCCTGCGCGGGCTGCTGATCGCCGCGCTGATCGCCGCCTTTATTTCCACCATCAACACACTGTTCAATTGGGGCTCGTCTTACCTGGTCAATGACGTCTACAAGCGCTTCTTTCGCCGGCAGGCATCCGACCGCCATTATGTGGTGGTGGCGAAATTGTTTACGGTTTTTTTGGCGGTGTTCGGCGGTTATATTGCCACGCAAGCCGACAGCATTCAACAGCTTCTGGAAGTCAGCTATGTGCTCGGCTCCAATCTGGCGATCATCCATTTCCTGCGCTGGTTTTGGCCGCGCCTCAACGCAGCCGGCGAATTGATCGCTTCGATCACCGCCTATATTCTGGTATCCTTGCTGCTCGCCGGCAAACTGGATTCGCTGGCCGGCGCCATTTTTAATACGCCGGCGGGAGTCGCCTTTCACCAGGAATACGATTACCTCGGCGCCCGCATGATACTGGTGATCGCCGTGATCTCACTGGCCGCCGTCATCGGCTCAGTCCTGACCCGTCCAACAGACGAAAAGGTGCTCGCCGAATTTGTCCGCCGCGCTCAACCTCTGGCTTTTTTCTGGAAAAGAATCATCCGCAGCCATAAAATCGAATACCGGGCCCACGAAAGTGTGCGCAGCACCCTGGCCACCTGGGTGGTTTTCAGCTTTTGTGTTTTCTCGCTCATCATGGGTTTTTACGAGCTGTTGCTGGGCACGGCATCGATGGGAGTTCTTTGGATGATCGCCTTTGTCACGGCCCTGTTGCTCAGCATTCAACGGGTCAACCGCGAATTGAATAGAAATCACGAGGCCGCTGATGTCCACAAATGAACTTCGTTTTCGCCAAATCCATCTCGACTTTCACACCAGCGAAGCCATTCCGCAGGTCGGTGCGCGCTTTGACCCTGAAACCTTTGCCCGCACCCTGCAAAAGGCGCATGTCAATTCGATCACCTGTTTTGCCCGTTGTCACCACGGTTGGCTCTATTACGATTCGAAACGGTTTCCCCAATTGGTGCATCCAAACCTGATGCGGCGCGACCTCTTGCGCGAACAGATCGACGCCTGTCATCGCTGCGATATCCGCGTACCTGTCTATATCACGGTGCAATGGGACCTGCTGACGGCAAAAAACCATCCCGAATGGACGGTGCTGGAACCCGACGGCCGCCTCGCCGGCACACCGCCCTTTGAAGCCGGATTTTACCGCATCCTGTGCGTGAACACGCCATACCGCGAATATCTCAAAGAGATCACCCGGGAGGTGTTGGAAAATCTGCCGGCTGACGGCGTGTTCTTCGATATCGTCAGCGTCCGATCGTGCTGTTGTCGAGCCTGCCAGGCGGGGATGACCGCGCAGGGGCTCGATCCGGCGAACCAGTCGGATCGCTTGCTCTATGGACAACAGATGCTCGATGGATTCAAAGCCGAAATGAGCAGCTTTGTGCATGATCTCAAACCCGGCTGCTCGATTTTCTACAACTGCGGACACATCGGACCGGCGCACCGCTCTTCCATCCACAGCTTTACCCATCTGGAACTCGAATCGCTGCCGTCCGGGGATTATTGGGGCTATCTGCACTTTCCCTATACGATCCGGTTTGCCAGACAACTCGGCCACCGATGTTTGGGTATGACCGGCAAGTTTCACACCGATTGGGGTGATTTTCATTCCTTCAAGAACCAGGCGGCCCTCGAATTCGAATGCTTTCGCATGCTGGCCCTGGGCGCCGGCTGCAGCATCGGCGACCAGCTTCACCCCGAAGGCGCGCTGTGCCCACAGGTCTATGATCTCGTGGGCAAGGTTTATTCGCAAGTCGAGGCGGTGGAACCCTGGTGCCGCGGCGCCCGGCCGATGACCGAAATCGGCGTTTTCACGCCGGAAGAGCAAAACGGCGACCGCATGCCGACAGCTGTGCTGGGAGCCGTGCGAATGTTGCAGGAGGCGGCGCTGCAATTCGATGTCATCGATTCCCAAAGCGATTTCGAACGCTATGCGTTGCTGATCCTGCCGGACCGCATCGCCGTCGATCCCCAGCTGGCGAGCAAACTTGCCGCTTATTTTGCCGGCGGCGGCAAGACATTGCTCACTTTTGAATCCGGCCTCGATCCCGCCGGAAATGGCTTTGCAATGGCCGATTTCGGCGCAGAGCTGCAAACCGAACAGGTATGCGATGCAACCGGCCAACCCGTGCGGGGCCGCCAATATCGATTGAACGATTACCTCGACTATATCAAACCGCGGCCGGTCAGCAGCGCCGGTCTGGCCGAAACCGAATATGCCCTCTACACTGTCGGATTGCGCGTCACACCGTTGCCGAACACGACGGTGCTGGCGGATACGGTCATCCCCTATTTCCCCCGCCTTTGGCGTCATTTTTGTTCGCACCGTCAGACACCCTCTTCGGGCCAAATCAGCGGCGCTGCGATCATTGCGGCAGACCATGTCGTCTATTTCTCCCATCCGATGTTCGAGATCTATCACCACTGGGCGCCGCGCTGGTGCAAAGCCCTGCTTCTCGATGGGATCGACCGGCTTTTGGGCGAACGTCTGGTCCGCCACAACGGGCCGTCCACTCTGCAGATTTCGCTCACCCAACAACCCGGGCGCTGCAATGTGCACCTGCTGCATTATATCCCCGAACGCCGCTGCGAAATGATCGATATCATCGAAGACGTGATTCCCCTGCACGACCTCGAGATTTCGCTGCGCGTCGATCGGCCGGTGCAGAGTGTGACCGCGGTTCCACAACAGCAAACGCTGGCATTTAAAAACAATGCGAAAAGAATCGAGTTTACCCTGCCGCGATTGAACGGCCATCAAATCGTGCAGGTGGCTTTTGAGGAGTCTGAGTGATGAAGGGTTCCGCCGCTGACCGCCAAATTCTCCTGCGACTGGCCGCTGAGGTGATGGAGATCGCCCGGCTGGACGAACAAAACGAACGCCGATCGCGCTGGGAGCGCCTCAACAGCCTGGAGGCAGAACGGCCATTGGTCTGGATCAATGAAATTCCCTGGCATGAATTGCAGGGCGATGAATTGCGCTGTACCTGTATCGACCCGTTCTGCCGCGACATAGAAAGCCGTCTGCGCACCACGCTCTACCTCTGGCGCCACATGCGCACCGATATGGTGGTGGATCCGGTTTTCTATACCCCGAAAATTTACAGCGACAGCGGCTTCGGCATTGCGGTGCACGCCCCGCGCGGCGTCAGCGAATACGGCCGCGGTTCGGATGACTATGTGCCGTTGATCCGCAGCGAGGCGGACATCGACAAAATCAAAATCCCGCAGATCGCTGCAGATCCGCAGGCGACTGAACGCATCGCTGCGCAGACCGCTGACTTGATCGGTTCGGTGCTGCCGGTGCAAAGCCGCGGTGTCACCCACATGTGGAATGCGCCGTGGGATGTGCTGATCACCTGGTGGGGTGTGACCGAGCTATTTATGGATATGGTCGAACGGCCCAATTTCGTTCACCTCGGCATCAGCCGGATGATGGATGCCCTGCTCGGCCGCCTCGATCAGCTGGAGGCGCTGGGATTGCTGGCAGCCGGCGATTACAACCACCGCGTCGGGTCGGGCGGATTGGGGATCACCCGGGAATTGCCGCAACCCGATTTCGACGGCATCCATGCGCGGCCGATCGATCAATGGGGCACCTCCACCGGACAGATTTTCAGCGACGTGTCGCCGGCCATGCACGACGAGTTTTGTCTGCAGCACGAGCTGCGCTGGCTGGAGCGCTTCGGCCTCAACGCCTATGGCTGTTGCGAGCCGCTGCATCACAAGGGTGAGATGCTGAAAAAAATACCCCGCCTGCGGCGGGTATCGATGAGCCGGTGGATTGATCTCGACAGAGGCGTCGAAACCATTGGCGATCGATGGACATTTTCCTACAAGCCCAATCCCGCCGTCTTTGCCGAAACCCGCTGGGATCCGGAACCGGCGCGACAGGAATTGCAGCGCATGCTGGAACGGACGCGCGGATGCCGGGTCGAAATCATCATGAAGGATATCACCACCTGCCGCAGCGATTCGCAGCGGCTGTGGGACTGGTGCCGAATGGCCACCGAGATGGCCGAATCGGTTGCTTGACAGAGGCAATCCATTACTCGACGATAAAGAGAACCAACCGGGAAAAAGGAGAAGCGGTGATGCAGAAATCCTGGTTCCGCGATTGTTTTCATCAGGTTCACATGGATTTTCACATACCCGAATTTCCGCCCGAGGCGCTGGATCGCCTCGATGTCGGGGCGTTTGTCGATCAATTGCAGCGCGCCGGGGTGGATCTGGTCGCGCTGTTTGCCAAATGCCATTTCGGCAACAGCTATTACCAGACCCGCGTCGGCCATATCCACCGGGCGCTGAAAGGCGATTTTCTCCTCGAAGCGGCGGGCGAGTGCCGGCGCCGCGGCATTCGCACCCTGGCCTACTATTCCCTGTGCGTCGACAAACACGCCTATGACGAGAATCCGGATTGGCGCTATCGGGACGAAACCGGCCAAACCTATGCCGGTGTCTTTGGCTCGGTTTGCATGAACACGCCATACAAAGACGAACTGGCCATGCCGCAGCTGGAAGAAATCGCCGCCGGCTATCCGGTGGACGGGTTTTTCATCGACATTCCCTTTCCCTGGGGCGCAAAGGATTATTTCTGTTTTTGTCCCTCTTGCCGCCGGCGCTGGAAGACCGAATACGGCATCGAAATCGATGCTAATCTGCCGGCAGTCGAACGCCAGCGCCTCAATATGCGAACAGCCGAATCGTGGCTGCTGCAGATCCGCGAACTCATCGACCGGCGCAATCCCGAATTGCTGATCTGCAGCAACATCGCCGGCACTGCGGCGGTCAATCGCCGCATCAAGGAACTGTGCGATATCGGCGTGTGGGAGAGCCAGCCCCGACCCGGCGACTATCTCGGCCACAGTCTGGCGACACGGCTGGGGCGCAACGATATTCTCGACGTCCAGGTGATGACCGTGCGATTTTATGAAGGCTGGGGGGATCTGTCGCTCAAGCCCGAGGCTCAACTCACCACCGAGTGCGCCGCCATCCTGGGCAACGGCATGCGCCCCTGCGTAGGCGACCAGGCCAATCTCGACGGCACCCTGCAGGAAGCGGTCTATGACGTGCTGGGCACGAGTTTTGCTTTTGTCTCCCGTTACCGTCCGCTTCTGGATCGGGCAACGACTGTGCCCCATACCGCGGTGCTGTTGCCGACCCCGGATGCGGAGCTGCCCTTTGTGGCCGGAGCGGGCGCTCGGGATCCCGAGTTGAACTGGAAGGAAATGCCGGCCGCCTGGCGCGGGGTGCACAAGATGCTGGTGGAGAGCCATATCCACACCGACCTCTTTTACAGCGCTCTGGAAACCGATTTGTCTCGCCATCCTCTGATCATCCTGCCCGAACCCGGCAGTTATTCGCACAAGACCCTGGAACAGCTGCGCGCCTATGTGGCCGGCGGCGGCAAGCTGCTGGCGGTGGGCGAATCGATTCTGCAGGACGGACGCGCGGTGTTGAGCGATGTGTTCGGCATTCGCTATATCGAACCTCTGGCGTTCAGCACGGCCAATTTCATCCCTGATGAGCGGGTCAAAGGCGAAACCGCCGATCTGGCGCTGCAGGTTCGCGGGCAGGTGTTCAAGGTGCTCGCCGACGGCGCGCAACCGCTGGCGCGGTTGGTCTATCCGGCCGGCGAGACCCAGCCGCCTGTCAAGGGATTCCGCCATCCCTGTCCGCCTCCGGCCCGCGGGGCATCGCCGTTCCCCTTTGCCACTCTCCACACCTATGGCCAGGGAACAGCCGTCTATATCGCCGCCTCGATTTTCGCCGTCTATTGGCGCACCAACCATCACTGGCTGCGGCAGTTTGTCGAGGCCGTCATCCGCTTTGTCGATCCCGAGCAGCCCGTGCAGATCGATGCCTCGGGCCGCATCGAGGCCAACCTGATGCGCTGCGATGACGATTTGCTGCTCAATCTGATTCATTATTCGCTCGGCCATCAGGGCGGACAAAATGCAATCGCCGGCATCGAGCGGATGGAGCCGGTGCACGAGATCCGCTGCCGGGTGAGATGCAACCGGGTGGATGCGGTGGTACTGGAGCCGGAGAATCAAGAGTTGCCTTTTGAGCACCGCGATGGTCTGTGCACGTTTGTCGTGCCGCGCATCGACCATCTGGCGGTGGTGCGGCTGAAAGGCGCGTTGCGCAATTCGCATAGCGAGTAAGGATTTTTCAAGAAATTGTTGTGCCGCGTTTCTCGTTTTCTCGTTCCCAGGCTCTGCAGCGCACAATCCGCATGTGGTACCGCCTTTAGGCGGGTTCTTTTATTTATCTCTTTCTCTGGTTTTCCTGTTCGCCGGCTTTATCACCAACCTGACTTTCGACTGTGGTGATCGGTAAAGGTTTTTTTACCTTTCGCATTATGCACTCTTTCCTTGTTCGCCTTCTGCTCCATCTTTCGCATTTGCAGCGTGGCACTTTTTTCTTTTTTTTCTTTTAACCCTCTTTCCCGCTTTGAATTTGGCACCTTTTAATTTTTTCCTTTTGCCTTTTTCCTTTTGCCTTTTTCCTTTTGCCTTTATCCTTTTTATTTCGCCTCCTCGGCCGCAAGAACGGCGGCCTGTGGGGTCGCGCTCCGCTCAATTTTATGATGTGGGTTATGCGGGGTGGGTCCATTAAGAAAGGTAAAAGGTAAAAGGCAAAAGGCAAAAAGTATTTTGCTAACTGGAACTCATCATTCACAAAGGGACAAACTCCGAAGTAGGGATGGCTGTGCTTGTTTTTGTAACATCAAGCGGAGCGCGATCGCCGAGTCCGCCGCTCTTGCGGACGAGGCAGCGCGCGAAGCCCGCGCAGGATCCCGGCCCCGCAACGCAAACAATCAAAAACGAACAATCTGAATCATTTCCCGCAATTCCCGGTCACGACACAGAAGCGGGGCCGGAGCCGGAGCGGCCCCAAAAAGCAAATGCAGGTGGAGATTGGTTGAGTGCAATCGCCTGCTTCGAGATCCTCAATCTCAAGAAATCGCGCGAAGCCCGCGCAGGATCCCGGCCCCGCAACGCAAACAATCAAAAACGAACGATCTGAATCATTTCCCGCAATTCCCGGTCACGATACAGAAGCGGGGCCGGAGCCGGAGCGGCCCCAAAAAGCAAATGCAGGTGGAAATTGGATGAGCGCAATCGCCTGCTTCGAGATCCTCAATCTCAGGAAATCGCGCGGAGCCCGCGCAGGATCCCGGCCCCGCAACGCAAACAATCAAAAACGAACAATCTGAATCATTTCCCGCAATTCCCGGTCACGACACAGAAGCGGGGCCGGAGCCGGAGCGGCCCCAAAAAGCAAATGCAGGTGGAGATTGGTTGAGTGCAATCGCCTGCTTCGAGATCCTCAATCTCAAGAAATCGCGCGAAGCCCGCGCAGGATCCCGGCCCCGCAACGCAAACAATCAAAAACGAACAATCTGAATCATTTCCCGCAATTCCCGGTCACGACACAGAAGCGGGGCCGGAGCCGGAGCGGCCCCAAAAAGCAAATGC